>Ga0164290_1000460_pt1 | contig 130126 bp, 126 predicted proteins | sample Micstemetagenome_FD_108782 | JGI IMG/M metagenome (GOLD analysis project Ga0164290, IMG submission 108782) | Contaminated culture microbial community from soil near Moab, Utah, USA - Microcoleus steenstrupii SON62 (Illumina Assembly) | ecosystem: Environmental > Terrestrial > Soil > Soil crust... | reverse complement strand
GCGGGAGGGGCAGCGAGACTTACGAACTTTGTTCGTTAGTCGCAGCGGGGTGGGCCATTGCCACGCTGCTGCCCACCCCCGACCCCTCCCGCAAGCGGGAGGGGAGAGAATGGCCGCTACCGGTCGAAAACCGACGTCAAACCCCTATTTTTTCGCTCCCTCGACGCTCCACACCCCCGCGCCGCGCGTCGCGATGAACAGGAAGATGAAGCAGTAAAGCGCGATCGTCTCGCCGCCATTGGCGATCGGATAAAGCCCCTGGCTGCCGTGCGCGACCCAATAGCCGACCGCCGACATCCCGCTCGCGATAAAGGCCGCGGGGCGGGTGAACAGGCCGATGACGATCAGTGCGCCGGCGACGATCTCGATCATCCCCGCCGCATAGAGCATCGGATTGAGCGGATAGGGAAAGGCCACCGGGAAATGGAAGAATTTCTGCACGCCATGCGCCAGGAACAACAGCCCGGACACGATGCGCAGCAGCGCATAGGCCTGTTCGCCGAAACCATCGAGAAACTTCATGGCTGGACCTCCCTCTCCTTGTGCCGAGACGGGCAGGCTAGTGGATTTTTCGGCGCCCGCGACATTTTTTTTGCGGTTCATGTCACACCCGCCGATGCTGTCTCGTCATGTCTGCACAACCCCCTTGAAGGAGACATGATATGACCCGCGTAACCGACCCCTTTGCCGCCGCCCCGCAATTGATGAAACAGTGGATGGGCGCCAGCCTCGCGATCGAAAAGAGCCTCGAGAAAAGCCTGGTCGAACTCGTCAAGATCCGCGCCTCGATCCTCAACGCCTGCGCCAATTGCATCAACATGCACAGCGCCGACGCCCGCGCGCTGGGCGAAAGCGAACAGCGCATCTACCTGCTCGCCGCCTGGCACGAAGCGCCGGTCTACACGCCGCGCGAACGCGCCGCGCTCGCCTGGACCGACGCCTTGACCACGCTGTCGCAAGGCCACACACAGCAGGCAGCAAAAGAGGCGCTCGAAGCGCATTTCACCCCGGAGGAACAGGTGAACCTGACCCTGATGATCAACATCATCAACGGCTGGAATCGGATCGCGGTCGGTTTCGACCTCTGGTACGAAGGCGGCGCGGCCAAGGCGGCCTGATGACGGCGACGCGCCCCGACGATGCCGCGGACGCAGCGGTGCATTTCGACCCGCTGCGTCCGATGCTGACGCGCGTGGCCTACCGGATGCTGGGTTCGGTCGCCGACGCCGAGGATGTCGTGCAGGACGCCTTCCTCCGCTGGCTCGGCACCGACCGCAATGCAGTGCGCGAACCCGCGGCGTTTCTGCGCCGCACGGTGACGCGGCTCTGCCTCGATCAGCTCAAATCGGCGCGGGCGCGGCGCGAAACCTATATCGGCCCCTGGCTCCCCGATCCGCTCGTCGAGGAGGAGGCCGACGATGACGTGACCCTGCCGCTGATGCTCGCGCTCGAACGGCTCTCCCCTCTGGAGCGCGCGGCTTTCCTGCTCCACGACGTCTTCGGCGTTGGCTTTGACGAGGTCGCAAGGACGATCGAACGCGATCCGGCGGCAACGCGCCAGCTCGCCGCCCGCGCCCGCGCGCACGTCCGCGATGCGCGCCCGCGCTACAGGCTGGAGAAGGAACGCGGGCTGGAAATCGCGCACGCCTTTTTCGAGGCGTCGCGCAGCGGCGACATGGCCGCGCTCGGCGCCATGCTCGCCGCCGACGTCGGCATGTGGGCGGATGGCGGCGGCAAACGCCCGGCGGCCGCGGTCCCGATCCTTGGCAAGGCGCTGGTGATGAAAGTGCATCGCAGCATCGCGGTACTGCTGCGTAAATATGGCTCGACGCTGGTTTGCATGGGCGTCATCAACGGCCTGCCGGGTTTCGTCACGCGCGAAGCCGACGGCGAGCTTCAGACGACGGCGCTCGAGATCGAGGACAACAGGATCACCGGCATCTATGTGATGCGCAACCCCGACAAGCTGCGGCACGTGCATTGAAGGGCGGGTGGGTTCCGATCGGTGGCGGGCCTTTGCTTCATCGTCACCCTGAACTTGTTTCAGCATTCATGGCCTGACCTCTGATCCGGCGCTGCGCCGGATCAGAGGTCAGGCCATGAATGCTGAAACAGCGAGGCCATCGCCGCAGCCAGCATGACGGAGCTATAGGGCAGCTCCCCACCCCAAAAACCGTCACTGGAGAACCGCCAAAAAACGCTGTCCTACTGCGCCGCGGCGCGGTAGCGGATGGGCATGATGTCGAACGACGATCCCGCAGGGGCAAACGCCGCCCCGAAAACGCGATTTGCGAATGAAGTTGCTCAGTTTTCCGCCATTTTGTCTGCGCGGCTTTTTTCGTGCTGAGCGTCGAAACTCACGCCGCGACACCGTGGCCCGATGCGCTCGACTGGGAAGTGCGCGCGGCCGAGGCGGTTGCCGCCGCGCTCGCGATCACCCCCTTCGCCGCGCTCGTCGATGCGGCGCCGCTGGTCGAGGTCGCGGTGCGCCTGACCGACGATACCGAAGTTCGCGCGCTCAACCACGATTTCCGGGGCAAGGACAAGCCGACCAATGTGCTCTCCTTTCCGCAGGTGCAGGCCGATTTGCTCGAGAGCCTCGCCAACAGCGATGACGGCGAGATCCTGCTCGGCGACATCGTTCTTGCGCGCGAAACCTGCGCGCGCGAAGCGGAGGAGAAGGGGGTTTCGCTCGCCGATCATGCGACGCACCTGATCGTTCATGGCGCGCTGCATCTGGTCGGCTATGACCATATGGACGATGTGGCGGCGGCGGCGATGGAGACTTTGGAAGTGAAAGCCCTTGCATCGCTGGGTATCGCCAATCCATATGCGGATCAGGATTAACTTGGGACACGCAGCAATCATGCCCGACGAACAGGGGTCTTCGAGCCGATCGGAAGAGGACAGTAGCAGGTCCGGGCTGCTGTCCGGGCTGAGAAACCTGCTCTTCGGCGGCGACAAGGAACCGTCGCTGCGCGAACAGATCGAAGAGGTCATCGACGAGGCCGAGGAAGAGGGCGAGGATCGCCGCGGCAGCAATATCGTCGGCGACCTGTCCCCCATCGAGCGCAAGATGCTGCGCAACCTGCTCCATTTCGGCGAACAGACGGTCGACGATGTCGCGGTGCCGCGCGGCGAGATCATCGCGATTCCCGAAACCGCGACGTTCGAGGACATCCTCGCCATCTTTGCCGACGCGGGCCACAGCCGCCTGCCGGTCTATCGCGAAAGCCTCGACGAAGTGATCGGCATGATCCACGTCAAGGACGTCTTTGCCGTGCTCGCCGAAAAGCGGCCGCCGCCGCCGCTGCTCGACCTGCTCCGCCAGCCGCTCTACGTCCCGCAATCGATGGGCGTGCTCGACCTGCTCGCCGAAATGCGCGCCAAGCGCACCCATCTGGCGATCGTGATCGACGAATATTCGGGGACCGAGGGGTTGCTGACGATCGAGGATCTGGTCGAGGAGATCGTCGGCGAGATCGAGGACGAGCATGACGACGAGCCCGAACCGCTGATCGTTGCGGGCGAGGGCGGCTGCTGGGAAGTCGATGCGCGCGCCGAACTCGACGACCTTGGCGAAGCGGTCGACCCGCGGCTGGCCGAGGTCGAGGAGGATGTGGACACGCTCGGCGGGCTCGCCGCGGTGCTCGCGGGGCATGTGCCCGAGGTTGGCGAAGTGCTCGTCCACCCCAGCGGCTGGCGGATCGAGGTGACCGACGCCGACGAACGCCGCGTCCATCACCTGCGGCTGCACCCGCCCATCGAGGTCGACCTGGAGGCGCCATCGGAGCGCCGCGAGGGTTTCTGACGCAATTGCCTTTGGGGGGCGGAGGGATTAGGCGCGACTGGATGGACGTTTCGGACCTTCGCATCGCTCTGTTCAGCGGCAATTACAATATGACGACCGACGGCGCGAACAAGGCGCTCAATCGCCTCGTCGGCTACCTCCTGGCGCATGGCGCGGCGGTGCGCGTCTATTCGCCGACAGTCGCCAACCCCGATTTTGAACCGACGGGCGACCTCGTCAGCGTGCCGTCGATGGCGATCCCCGGGCGCAGCGAATATCGCATCCCTTTGAGCTTTTCATCCCGAGTGCGCGAAGACATCGCGGCCTTTGCGCCCAATATCGTCCATATCTCCAGCCCCGACCGCGTGTCGCGGCAGGCGGCGGCGTGGGCGCGGCGCCGCCGGATCCCGGTGGCCTGTTCGGTCCACACGCGCTTTGAAACCTATTTTCGCTACTACAATCTCTCATTCCTCGAACCGCTCGTCGTTGCCTGGCTGCGCCGCCTCTACCGCCGCTGCGACGCGCTGATCGCGCCATCCGAAAGCTTTGCGCAGGTGCTCCGCGACCAGCGGATGAACTATGACATCGGCATCTGGACGCGCGGCGTCGAACAGGGGATTTTCCACCCCGGTCGCCGTGACCCGGACTGGCGCCGGTCGCTCGGCATCGCCGACGACACGCCCGCCATCGCCTTCCTCGGCCGGTTGGTGATGGAAAAGGGGCTCGACGTCTTTGCCGACGCGATCGACGCGCTCCGGCGGCGCGGCGTCGCGCACCAGGTCGTCGTGATCGGCGAGGGACCGGCGGGCGACTGGTTTGAATCGCGGCTGCCGAATGCGCATTTCGTCGGGTTTCAGGGTGGCGTCGACCTCGCCCGCGCGCTTGCCTCGTGCGACATTTTTTTCAATCCGTCGATCACCGAAACCTTTGGCAATGTCACGCTCGAGGCGATGGCGTGCGGGCTGCCCGTGGTTGCGGCGCGCGCGACGGGGAGCGCGAGTATCGTCAAGCACGGCCAGACGGGCTATCTCGTCGCGCCGGGGTCGATCTCGGGCTTCGCCGACCATCTTCAGCGCTATTGCAGCGATACGGCGCTGCGCGCCGACCATGGCGCCGCGGCGGTGCGCGAAAGCGGCGCCTATCAGTGGGATGCGATCAACCAGGCGGTCGCCGACACCTATTTGCGCCTGATCCGCCAGAAACAGCGGCACGGGGGCTGAGCGTCCGATGGCGGGCGACCTCTTCGGCGACGAAAGCCCGGCGGAGCGCCCGGGCGCCAGGGCCGGCCCCGCGCCGCTCGCCGAACGGCTGCGCCCGCGCACCCTTGCCGACGTCGTCGGGCAGGAGCATCTGACCGGCGCCGACGGCGCGATCGGACGCATGGTCGCCGCGGGTCAATTGTCGTCGATCATCCTCTGGGGCCCGCCGGGCACCGGCAAGACGACGATCGCGCGCCTGCTTGCCGAGGCGGTGGGGATGCGCTTCGCGCCGCTCTCGGCGGTCTTTTCGGGCGTCGCCGATCTGCGCCAGGCCTTTGCCGATGCCGAAAAAATGGCCGCGGCGGGCAAGCGGACCCTGCTCTTCGTCGACGAAATCCACCGCTTCAATCGCGCGCAGCAGGATGGCTTTCTGCCCTATGTCGAGCGCGGCACCGTCGTGCTCGTCGGTGCGACGACCGAAAACCCCAGTTTCGCCTTGAACGCCGCGCTGCTCAGCCGCGCGCAGGTGCTGGTGCTGAACCGGCTCGGCGACGCCGCGCTCGAAACGCTGATCGAGCGCGCCGAGGGGGAGGTCGGCCGCAGCCTGCCGGTCACGGCGGAGGCGCGCGCGGCGCTGATCGCCAGCGCCGACGGCGACGGCCGCTTCCTGCTCAATCAGGTCGAAACGCTGTTTTCGGTCGCGATCGACGCCCCGCTCGATCCCGCCGAGCTGGCGCAATTCCTCCATCGCCGGATGCCGGTCTATGACAAGGATCGCGACGGCCACTACAATCTCATCTCCGCGCTGCACAAGGCGCTGCGCGGATCGGACCCGCAGGCGGCGCTCTACTGGCTCGCGCGGATGCTCGTCGCGGGCGAGGAACCGCTCTATGTGCTCCGCCGTCTTACGCGCTTTGCCAGCGAGGACATCGGCCTCGCGGATCCGCAGGCGCTGGTGCAGTGCCTCGCCGCCAAGGATGCCTATCAATTCCTCGGCTCGCCCGAAGGCGAGCTCGCGATCGTGCAGGCGTGCCTCTATCTCGCGACCGCGCCCAAATCGAACGCCGCCTATGCGGCGCAAAAGGCGGCGTGGGCCGCGGCGCGCGACACCGGCAGCCTCGCGCCGCCCGCCAACATCCTCAACGCCCCGACGAAGCTGATGAAGGATCTGGGCTATGGCGCGGGCTACCGCTACGACCATGACGCCCCCGACGGCTTTTCGGGCGACAATTATTGGCCCGACGGCATGGCGCCGGGCGACTATTACCGCCCCGTCGATCGCGGCTTTGAAAAGCGGATCGCCGAGCGCATGGCCTGGTGGGACGCGCGGCGCGGCGCGCAGGATTGAACAGCCGCCATCGTCGTCGCGCGCCGGTCAAGGCTATGGTCGCCGCGGCCGCGCACGACCCATGCTATTCAAAGGGCGGGTAACGCTCGAATGTCGGCAGGTCGCCCAGCTTTTCCATCCAGCCGATGCGCTCGGCGGTCTGGATCTGCGCCTGCGCGGGAATCAGGTCGGGATCGTCGAGCGTCGCGGTCTGCACGTCGATCTGGCCGGGGAAAATCTGTTCGTTGGTATAGAAGAGGCCGGTGCCGCAATTGCCGCAGAAATGGCGACGGCCATGCTCCGACGAGGAATAGACTTTGGGCGCCCCGCTGATTTCGATCTCGTCGGCGCCGACCAGCCCCCACCCGACCATCGGCGCGCCCGCATGGCGGCGGCAATCGGTACAGTGGCAAAGCGCATGATGCTGCACCGCAGTGCTCATCGAATAACGGATCGCGCCGCAATGGCATTGGCCGCTGGCACGGGGGGCTTGAGTGGTCATTTTGCTCTCCTGGATGAATCGGAATGAGAACATAACATAAACAAACGACAGGCAGAGGTCGAGTACGCTGTCAAAGATGATTAACGCCAAATTATTCACGCTGTGGCAGGGAAGCGCGATGATGACAAAAGAGCTTCTCGGCACGATCGTGCGGCGGCCATTCCTGCTGGTCATCCTCGCCTTTGCGATTGCGGCGCTGTACGGGCCCGATGCGAATCTGACGCTTTTTTATCTTCATCGCCAGGATCGCTGGCTGTTGCTCGCCGCCGCCCTGTTGCTCGCACTTTCTGTCTGGAAGCTGCCCGCCCGAACGCGGCCATTTGCGGGCGACTGGCGATTGGCGTTCGGCGTCGGGCTTGTGATGGCGGCGATCGCATTTGTCGGCCACTATTGGATTCTGTCGGGATACGACCTCAGCCGCGACGAGCAAATGGCGACGTTCGATGCCGCAGTCTACGCCCGCTGGACACTGACTGCACCCCTTACCGGCGTGTGGCGCGATCATGCTGCGGCACTCAACACGATGTTCATGTACCCCGCCGATCCCCGTGCTGGCTGGCTGTCAGATTATCTGCCCTTCAACGCGGCCCTGCGGGCGTGGTTAGGTCTGGTAGCGACGCCGACGTTAGCCGGACCGTTGATGACGTTCCTCGGTGCGCTGGCAATCTGGCTTTGCGGTCGGCGCATTTGGCCCGAGCGGCATGAGTCGGCGATTGTGGGACTTTTGCTTTATGCTGGTTCCGCACAGATTCTCGTCAATGGCATGACCGCCTATGCGATGCCGGCCCATCTGACGCTCAATCTCCTCTGGCTGTGGTTGTTCCTGCGGCGATGTTGGTGGCGAGACGTTCTGGCGTTGATGACAGGCTTTGTCGCGGTGGGACTGCATCAGCCAATCATGCATCCGATGTTCGTCGCTCCCATTCTCTTCCTATTGTTGATGGAAAGGAACTGGCGCCGCGCGGCGCTCTATTTCACCGGCTATGCTGCGATAGGTCTTTTCTGGATGTGGTGGCCGCTCTGGATGTCGATGCTGGTGCAAGGCGGTGATGTCGCGCAAAATGCAAATCATGCCGATTATGTGACGCGGCTGATGAATGCATTGGCTATGGGAGATGGATTACGGGTCGCGAATATGGTGTCCAACCTGTTGCGTTTCGTCGCCTGGCAACATCTATTGCTTGTGCCCTTGTTCGTTCTCGGTTTGTCGGTTGCTCGCCATGATCGACTGGCGGGGGCGTTGGCCGCGGGGATTTTGCTGACAGTCGTGACGATGGCTGTGATATTGCCTTATCAAGGACATGGTTTTGGATATCGCTATCTACATGGTCTCATCGGCAGTTGTATTCTGCTCGCCGTTTATGGCTGGGAGTCGGTGAGGGAAAACTTGGCCGAGTGGCGCTCGCTGCTTTTGCGCACGACCTGTCTTGGCATAATCTTTCTCCTTCCGCTCCAGCTGTGGATGGCTCATAGCTTCTACGCATCTCCCGCCGCCGTTTCGGCGCGCATTGATCGCAGCCTTGCCGATTATGTTGTGATCGGCGAGGACGACGCTCCGTTCTCGATCGATCTCGTCATCAACCGACCCTTTCTGGACAAGGGGCCGACCCGTCTTCGACGGCAGGCTCTGACCCCCGAGTTCATGAAAATTCTCTGCGCGTCCGGGCCGACCATTGCACTTGCCGAACCGCGACATCTGGAACCGATCCTGCGTTATTATGAATTAGAGCCGCCATTCGGTGCTGCAAACATCAGCCAAAAGGTCGGTTCGCAATTGCGTCGCGCTGGATGCGAACTGATCCCGCTGTGATGAAAGGGGACAGGAAGATGGACGGGATCGACCCGGGCGGCGCGACGTCGATTCCCCGCGTGGATGCAGACGACGGAAGAGGAGGCTCGTCGCAGACGAAAGTTGTAATCTTCAGCGCTTATTTCCCATCGCACGGCGGTGGAATGGAACTCGCATGCGCGGACCTCGCCGGGGCTCTGCATCGTGCCGGAATGCGGGTCGAATGGGTGTCGCAGGCTGACGGCGAACCCGGAGATCAACCCGGTATCAAATATACGCCTGTTACTGGTACGGATTTCATATACGCCTTGAGCGGTGTGCCGCTTCCCATTCCCATGCCGTGGAGCATTCCCGCTATTTCACGCGCCATAAATCGAGCTGACGTCGCCATCGTCGCTGAAGCGAACTTCATTCTGAGCGCGATCTCCTTTCTTGTGGCTAAATGGAATCGAACGCCGACATTGCTGATTCAGCATGTTGGAGAACCCTCCACCGTGTCGAAGCTCGCAAGATTTGTAATGCGAATCGGGGAGGCTTTGGTGGTCCGTCCCATGGTTCGCAGCGCCGATACGGTGATATGCGTCAGTCCGGTTGTTGCGCGGCATTTTGCCAGGATCCGCACCAAGTCGGACTGTCTCACAATCGGCCATGGGCTGGACTTGAACATGTTCAGGCCATCGATCGATCGCGCAGAGAAGGACGAGGATCGCGCTGCGTTAGGCTTGGAACGGGATCGACGGATTGCCGCTTTTGTCGGGCGATTGACCGAGAGCAAGGGTGTATCGATCATTGCGGGCATGGCCGCTCGTCGCCCGGACTGGACTTTCGTCATCGCCGGAACGGGCCCGATCGACCCTCGGCTGTGGAATCTCGCAAATGTGAAAGTTCTTGGGCATCTGGGCCGCGATCAAGTTGCGAAGCTCTATCGGGCGAGCGACGTGACGGTCCTTCCCAGCCCGTCAGAGAGTTTCTCGCTTGTCGTGCGTGAAGCGCTAGCGGCAGGTTGCCGCGTCCTTTGCTCCGACCAGATACTCGAAACCGATGCTGGTCTTCGGCCCTTCATCGTGACGGAAAGGGTGGACCTTGGACATCCCCACGAAACCGCCGGGCGGTTTGCCGCAGCGCTTGATCGGTGCCCGACAGCCCCCGCGTCCGAAGCCCGAGCCTATGTGATGGAACACTGTTCTCCGGCGCATCTTTTCGGTCGGTACATCGGGTTGATCGAGGAGATGAAGCGGCGCGGAGAAACCCCATGATCCGCAGCTACCGAACGGCATTCATATCGCTGTCGCTCATTGTTGCGGCGCTCGCGATGTGGCTGTGGTTGCGCAATTTCGATGTCTCGACTGCCGAATTGGCTGTCCTTCTTGATAATCTGAACTGGTGGTCGATCGCGCCGCTCTTCGCTCTGGTCGCGGGCCATGTTGCGCTTTCGTCCTGGCGCTGGTCCATAATAGAAGGCGTCTTGGCCGGTGAACGTCCATCCTTCGGCCCCGCCTATACGACCGGAGCGCTGGCGCAGGCATTGGGGACATTCCTTCCATCGCCGCTCGTTCATGCCGCCTGTCGCGGAATGGCCAATCGCTTGAACGGCGAAAACGGTCTGAGAGGCGCATTCTCGGGAGGACTCGACCAAATGGCCGATTTTGCGGTCGTGTTGCTTATGGCTGTTCCTGCCGCATTTGCATTGGCATATCGCGACATCGACATCTACCTGTTGGGGGCAGCGCTGGTCGCTCTGCTCGGGCTGGGTCTGACCATCTTGTTGCCCGCCCTCTGTCGACCGTTTCGTCGATTTTCCATCTTCCGTGGCAAAGCCGCGATATTGTTGCGGTTCGATCACCCGGTCCTGCTGAAGCTATATGGCATTTCCTTGCTACGGCTCGCCAATCTGACAGGAATGAACCTTGTTGTTCACGCCGCGATCGGAACAGCCACAATCGACGCAATTCTGGTAGGCGTGCCTTTGGTCGCGCTGGCCACATCTGTGGCTATGTTGCCGGGTGCGCTTGGGGTCTCCGAATGGAGCTTCTCGGCCATTTTTGATCGTTTCGGCGTGGATCCTGTCGGAATCGTGCTGTTCGTTCTCGCGAATCGCATATTGTTGACGGGCGTTTCTCTGGCGGTAGCGGCGTCCACCCTGCTCATGAGGGCGCCATCCTGGCTCAGGATGAGGCTCGATGCGGTTTCGCCCGGTTAGCGATTGTTGGCGCTATTCGCCGCCGCGGATTCGAGTCTCGCCATGATGCTCGAAAGCTGGAGATAGCGAAGCAGCTTGGCCTCCTTTCGTCCCCGCGTAACCGTATCGAGGATGAGGCCACAGAATAAATTCAGGAATGCCAGGATCATCGTTCCGGTCGCGAGGACGGCCATCGGCAGGCGCGGCACGGTGCCACTCTGTGCATATTCGACAATAACCGGATAGCCGAACAGGAGCGACAGGCAGAAGAGCATGAGTGAAATCGAACCGAACAGGGCAAAAGGCCGCTCCTGTTTCAGCAGCATGCCGATAGTCCAAAGGATGCGAAAGCCGTCCGAGACGGTCTGGAGTTTGCTTTCGGATCCTTCGACACGGTCCTTGAAGCGCGTGGGCATCTCGCCCACCGGCATTTCCAATTGCAGCGCATGGATCGTCAATTCGGTTTCGATTTCGAAGCCTTGCGACATCGGCGGGAAGGATTTGACAAAGCGTCGCGAAAAGACGCGATAACCGCTCAGCATGTCGCTGAAGACGCCGCCGAACATCGTCCGCACGAGCGACGTCAGCATCCAGTTGCCGAATCGGTGCGCGGGCCGATAGGCAGTGCCGCTGACGTCGGTGCGTGTACCGACGACCATGTCGAGGCCGTCATCGATGAGCTGGCGGATCAACTCGGGGGCTGCTCCTGCGTCATAGGTGTCGTCGGCATCGCACATCAGGTAGATGTCGGCGTCGATGTCGGCAAACATGCGGCGCACAACAAAGCCTTTGCCCTGCCGTTTTTCGCTGCGGACGATTGCCCCTGAGCCGCGCGCGATGTCTGCTGAATTGTCGCTGCTGTTATTGTCGTAGACATAGATGTCGGCGTCGGGCAGCATCGAACGGAACCGCTCTACAACGGTAGCGATAACCAGCCCTTCGTTATAGCAGGGGAGAAGGACCGCGATGGTTGGCGCGCGGTTTTCCTGTGGCAAGGGGCTTGCGGCCTCGAACTGCCTTACGCGCATATACATGTGTCAGGAAATCCCCACGAAACCTCGCCAATTTCTTAGAGGAAGCTAGGGAAAACTAGTTAACAACTGCTTAGGGCGTGCGTCCGGGCGGCTCTGATTGTCCTGTGGGGATGGGCTTTGGCGGATGTCAGTCACCCAGGTCGACCCCATGCGCCGCCGCCCAGTCCCGATACTGCCCGCGCGGGTCGGGCGCCGGCTGGGCGAGGATCGCGGGCATGTCGGCGCGGAGCTTGCCGAGGTCGAGCGAGCGGATCATCGCCTTGACCGGGCCGACGCCCGCGGGGGTGATCGACAGGCGGTCGATACCAAGTCCGAGCAGCGCCATCGCCTCCAGTGGGCGCCCGCCCATTTCGCCGCAGACGCCGAGCGCGACCTTCGATCCCGACACGATTTTCACCACGCGCGCGAGGTAGCGCATCACCGTCGGCGACAGCCAGTCGTAGCGCTCGGCGAGCCGCGGGTGCGCGCGGTCGGCGGCGAAGAGAAATTGCGTCAGGTCGTTGGTGCCGATCGACAGGAAGTCGAGGTGCGGCAGCATCAGGTCGAGCGTTTCGACCAGCCCCGGCACTTCGAGCATCGCGCCATAGCGGATCGCGACCGGCAGCTTCTTGTTGTGGCTGGCAAGCCACGCGCGCTGGCCGACGAACAGCTGGCGCGCGGCCTCATATTCCCACGGCTCCGACACCATCGGGAACATGACGTTGAGCGTGCGTCCGGCCGCGGCCTCCATCAGCGCGCGCGCCTGGACCTTCAAAAGCCCTTCGCGGTCGAGCGCAAGGCGCAGCGCGCGCCAGCCCATCGCCGGATTTTCCTCCTGCGCGCCGCCTTCGACATTCATATAGGGCAGCGCCTTGTCGCCGCCGATGTCGACGGTGCGGAAGATCACCGGGCGGTCGCCCGCGGCGTCGAGCACGTCGCGATACAGCCGCTGCTGCCGTTCGCGCGCGGGCAGCGTCGCCGAAACGAGGAACTGGAACTCGGTGCGGAACAGCCCGATTCCGCGCGCGCCGGTAAGGTCAAGCGCCGCGACATCCTCGCGCAGTCCCGCGTTGATCATCAGCTCGATCGGCACCCCGTCCCTGGTGACCGCGGGAAGGTCGCGCAGCGCAGCGAGATCGGCGCGGCGCTTCTGCGAAATGGCGAGCTTGGCGTCGAATGCCTCCTGCACGGCGGGCGTCGGGCGGACGTGAACCGTTCCCGCTCCGGCGTCGAGCAGCAACAGATCGCCCTCGCGGATCGAGCTGCGCACGTCGCGGACGCGGCCGATCACGGGAACGCCCATCGCGCGCGCGACGATGATGACGTGGGCCGTCAGCGAGCCTTCCTCGAGCACGACGCCCTTCAGGCGGCGGCGGTCATATTCGAGCAGCTCGGCGGGGCCGAGGTTGCGCGCGATCAGGATCGAATCCTGCCTGAGCCCCATCTGCGCCGCGGTGCCCATCTGTCCCGACACGATGCGGATCAGCCGGTTCGACAGATCCTCAAGATCGTGCATCCGGTCGCGAAGCAGCGGATCGTCAATCTGGCGCATTCGCATACGGGTGCGCTGCTGGACGCGCTCGATCGCCGCCTCGGCGGTCAGCCCGCTGTCGATCGCCTCGTTGATCCGTCGCGACCAGCCCTCGTCATAGGCGAACATCTTGTAGGTTTCGAGCACCTCTTCATGCTCGCCGCCGACCCCGAACTCGGCCTGGCTCGCCATGCGGTCAATCTGTTCGCGCATCTTGTCGAACGCGGCGTAGACGCGGTGGCGCTCGGCCTCGACATCGTCGGCGACCGTATGTTCGATGGTGATGCGCGGCTGATGGAACACCGCGACCCCGGCCCCCATGCCGTCGACCAGCTTCTGCCCCGACAGCCGCTGCGCCGACTGGTCGGCGGCGGCGGCATCGGTGCGCGCCGCGGTGTCGACCAGATCGGCATTGGCGATCAGCTCGGACAGCACCATCGCGACCGTTTGCAGCGTCTCGATCTCGATCTCTTCATAGCGGCGCGGTTCGGCGTGCTGGACGCAAAGCACGCCGACGGCGCGCTCGCGCCGGATGATCGGCACCCCTGCAAAGCTGTGGAACAACTCCTCGCCCGTTTCGGGGCGATAGGAAAAGTCGGGGTGCGCCGCGGCTTCGTCGAGGTTCAGCGTTTCGATCTGCTCGGCGATCGTGCCGACCAGCCCTTCGCCAAGGCCGAGGCGGGTGACATGCACTGCCTCCTGTTTCAGCCCGCGCGTCGCGTAAAGCTCGAGCGCGCCGTCGCGCAGCAGGTAGATCGAGCAGACCTCGCTGTCGAGGCATTCGCCAATGATGCCGACGACCTGGTTGAGCTTGCCCTGGGCGTTGGCGCGCGAGGCCATGACCTCGTGCAGCCGGGTCAATATGGTGCGCGCCGACTGGGCGGCTGTCGAGGGCGGGGGCGGGGCGTTGGTCATCGCCCTCCTGCTATCAGAAGGAGGCCGCGCGCGCCAATAGGTCGCGCGCTATCTCTTCACCACAGCCTAGTTTCCGGAAGGCGGAGGGGGCGACGTGACAGTCGTGTCGGCGGCGTCCACCGGCATGGCTGCGGGCATCGGTGCACTTATCGGCGCGGGGCGCGGCGCATATTTTGCGTCCCACGCCGCCACATCGGCCTGATATTTGGCATAGGCTTCGTAAAAGTCGATGAAGGGCTCGTCGAGCCGTCCCAGATGCACCGGCGCCTGCTCGACCAGCTGGGCGCTGGGCGTGGCCGAAACGATCTGCGCGATTTCGTTCGCCCGCGCGCAGAAGGCCCGTTGCGCCGGGGGTTGCGCGAAATAGTTGAAGAGCTGCGTCGACAGGCGATCGCGCGCCGCAGTGCCGTTGGTCCTGGTTTCCTTGCCCAGATTGCGGATCACGCTTCGTTCGGTTTCGCGGATCGTCTTGCCATGCGTCTTGATGATATTGTTGTAGGCGGCAACCAGCGTCGTTTCCTCAAGGCCGCGGCAACCGATCGCCGCGACGTTCAGCCCGATCTTGAGCTGCCAGAAGGCGCGCTCGCCGGTGACGCCGCTGTTCGCGGTGACGAACTTCCCGTCGATCCCGCGCCCCGGCAGAATCTGTGTCAGCGACGCATTGCCCGGCGGCAACGGTCGCGGCGGGATAACGACAACCGGTGGCGCCGGGGGCGGCGGCGGCGGCGGGGGCGGCGGCTTCGGCGCGCAGGCGGCGACGCTCGCCAGCAAGCCGGCCAGGATGATTTTACGCGACAGTTTCATGTCCCACTCCCCAACCGCAAAAAGGTGCGGCATCAACCCCGGGCGTGCAAGGCCGCTTCGGCCTGTTGCACCAGCGATGCGACGATTTCGGCCGCACTCTCTTCTTCGGATACCATACCGACAGATTGCCCTGCCATTAACGACCCGTTCTCGACGTCGCCGTCGATGACCGCGCGGCGCAGCGCGCCCGCCCAATAATGTTCGATCTCCAGCTGCGCCGCGGCCATGTCGACCTCACCCCTGTCGAGCTTGTTCGCGACCTCGCGCTGCTTGGCGGTAAAGGCCTCGGTCCCGGCGTTCTTGAGCGCGCGCACCGGAATCACCGGCAGGCGGGGGTCGATCTGGACGCTCGCGACCGCTTCGCGCGCCGAGGCGCGGAGGAAGGCTTTCTTGAAATTGGGATGCGCGATGCTTTCGGTCGCACAGACGAAGCGCGTGCCGAGCTGGACCCCCGATGCGCCCATCTCCAGATAGGCGGCGATCGCCTCGCCGCGGCCGATGCCGCCCGCGACGAAAATCGGCAGTTCGTCGGCAAGCGATGGCAGGATTTCCTGCGCCAGCACGCTCGTCGAAACGGGGCCGATGTGGCCGCCCGCCTCCATCCCTTCGATCACCAGCGCATCGACCCCCGCGCGGACGAGCTTCCTGGCAAGGGCGAGGGTGGGGGCAAAGCAGATCACCCTCGCGCCCGACGCCTTGATCGCCTCGAGACTGCCCTTGGGTGGCAGGCCGCCCGCGAGCACGACATGGCCGACATTGTGCTTGGCACAGACGGCGATCAGCTCGAACAATTGCGGGTGCATGGTGATCAGGTTGACGCCGAAATTGCGCGTGGCCAGCGCCCTGGTCGCGGCGATTTCGGCGTCGAGCAGTTCGGGCGTCATCGCACCGCACGCGATCACGCCGAATCCGCCGGCGTTGCTGATCGCGCTGACCAGATGGCGCTCGGAAACCCAGCTCATCGCGCCGCAGAGGATGGCATAGTCGCTGCCGAGGAGCTCGGTCCCGCGGGCCATCAGTTCGTGTATTTTGCTCATTGACGCCGCCTTTGCCAGTCTCGGCGTTTCGGCGCAATGGATAGCGATGATCGCGCTTGCGGCTCGTCGCGCGCGCGAGTCGGTTCGGCGCGCGGGGAAGCCGGGAAGGGTGGGGGCGCTTGATCGCTTCGTTCGATGACTGAATACAGCTTATTCGGTTAGGTCGATTGGCCGGTGCGGCCTATCCTTCCGGATATCCGACAGGAGGAAGCCAACGACCCAACGTCAGTCCACGTTTTTCTCCGGTGGCCCGGTGGCCGCACGCGTCATGCGCGCGTCATCGCACCCGACCATCATCACAAAAGCCTTGAGAGGAGAGACTGTATGAACGACCCGACCCCCATCGACCCCGCGGGTGGCTGTCCCGTCCACCAACCCGGCGGTGTTCGCGCGCTGCTCGGCCGCACCAACCGGGATTGGTGGCCCGACATGCTGGCGACCGAGATTCTGAGTCCGAATGGCCCGTCGAACCCGATGGGCGAGGATTTCGATTATGCGAAGGCATTCAGGTCGCTCGACTATTACGCGCTGAAGGACGATCTCAAGGCGCTGATGACCGACAGCCAACCCTGGTGGCCCGCCGATTATGGCCATTATGGTCCCTTCTTCATCCGCATGGCGTGGCACGCCGCGGGCACCTATCGCACCGCCGACGGACGCGGCGGCGCGAACAGCGGGCAACAGCGCTTCGCGCCGCTCGACAGCTGGCCCGACAACGGCAATCTGGACAAGGCGCGCCGCCTGCTTTGGCCGATCAAGCAGAAATATGGCAACAAGATCAGCTGGGCCGACCTGTTCGTCCTGGCCGGCAATGTCGCGATCGAAAGCATGGGCGGCCCGGTATTCGGCTTCGGCGGCGGCCGCGTCGATGTCTATGAACCCGAACGCGACATTTACTGGGGCAGCGAGGACAAATGGGTCAATGAGGGCGTCCAGACCCGCATCGACCCCGCCAAGGGCATGGAGACGATCGAGGGACCGCTCGCCGCGATCCAGATGGGTCTCATCTACGTCAATCCCGAAGGCCCCGGCGGCAATCCGCACGACGACGCGGGCATGGCGCGCGACATGAAGGAAACCTTCAAGCGCATGGCGATGAACGACGAGGAAACCGTCGCGCTCACCGCCGGCGGCCACACCTTCGGCAAGGCGCATGGCAATGGCGACGCCGCGCTGCTCGGCCCGGCGCCCGCGGGCGGCGACCTTGCCGCGCAGGGGTTCGGCTGGGTCAGTTCCCATGAAAGCGGCGGCATCGGCAAACATGCCGTCACCAGCGGCATCGAAGGCGCGTGGACCAACACGCCGCGCGAGTGGTCCGAAAATTATTTCCGCCTGCTGCTCGACTATGACTATGAACTGGTGAAGTCGCCTGCCGGCGCCTACCAGTGGCAGCCGATCAATCAGAAAGAGGAGGATATGGCGCCCGCGGCGTGGGATCCGAGCATCAAGGTTCCGACGATGATGACCACCGCCGACATGGCGCTGAAGCGCGATCCCGCCTATCGCGCGATCAGCGAGCGGTTCCGCAACGACCATGAAGCCTTCAAGGACGCCTTCGCGCGCGCCTGGTTCAAGCTCACGCACCGCGACATGGGGCCGAAGGTCCGTTATCTCGGCCCCGAAGTCCCTGACGAGGATCTGATCTGGCAGGATCCGATCCCCGCGGGCACCATGCCCTCGGACGCCGAGGTGCAGGCGGCGAAGGACAGGATCGCGGCGAGCGGCCTGACCGTCAGCCAGCTCATCAAGACCGCCTGGGCGTCGGCCAGCACTTTCCGCAAGTCCGACTTCCGCGGCGGCGCCAACGGCGCGCGCGTGCGCCTGGCGCCGCAGAAGGACTGGGAGGTCAACGAACCGGCGATGCTGGCGAAGGTGCTCGACACGCTCGACGGGCTGCGCGGCAGCCTGTCGATGGCCGACGCGATCGTGCTCGGCGGCGTGGTCGGGCTGGAAAAGGCGATCAGGGATGCCGGCTTCAACGTCCCCGTGCCCTTTGTGGGCGGCCGCGGCGATGCGACGCAGGAACAGACCGACGTCGAAAGCTTCGAGGTGATGGAGCCCGAGGCCGACGCCTTCCGCAACTATGTCGGCAAGAAGAAGCTGGCGGTGAAGGTCGAGGAAATGATGCTCGACCGCGCGTCGCTGCTCGGCCTGTCGGTGCCCGAGATGACGGTGCTGATCGGCGGGCTGCGCGTGCTCGGCGCCAACCACGGCGAGCGCGGTCACGGCCACTTCACCAGGCGCTCGGGACAGCTGACCAACGACTTCTTCGTCAACCTGCTCGACATGACGAATGTGTGGAAGGCGGTCGAGGGATCGGATGACCAGGAATATGTCGCGACCGACCGCGCGAGCGGCGGCGAGACCTGGCGCGCGACCCGCGCCGACCTGATCTTCGGGTCCAACTCGGAACTGCGCGCGGTCGCCGAAGTCTATGCCGAAAGCGGCCATGAGGAAAAGTTCGTCAAGGATTTCGTCAAGGCCTGGACCAAGGTGATGAACGCCGACCGTTTCGACCTCGCTTGACGGAGCGGGCGCGCCGACCGCGTAGCGGCGGCGCTCCCGCCCGGCCAGACGACGGGTCGCGACCCGCCTCCGGGGACATGGGCCTGGGGGCGGGTCTTTTTTTTGGGCGCCGCGCACCTGACCGACGATCGCGGGCGTGACAACGGCTTCGAGGTGCGAAGCGGTCGGCGCGGCCCGGCGCAATCGGCCCAAAGGTCAGGAAAGGTCAGCCTTTTCCGGTCGCTTCCTGCCATTCGCCAGCCAGCAATGTTAACGACGTCAATTTCTGCTTGACCCCGCGCAGCCGAGTTGCAATGTTTACGACGACAACATTGAGTCGACGAAAGGATGCGCCATGCGAACGCTGCTTTATGCGATCGGGCCGATGCTGTTCGATTCGCTCGGGATTATCGTCTTTGCCGCGTTGCTTGCCCTGGATGCCGGCATCGTTCCGGCGACGGTCGCGGGCACCGTGGTAGCGGTGGCGGTGGTCGGATATGAGCTGGCGCGCGGCAACAAGGTCGCGGCGCTGCAATGGATCAGTCTGGCGTCAGTCCTGCTGACCGCCGCCGCCACCCTGTTCACCGGCGACCCGCGCTTCGTGATGGCGAAGCCGACGATCGTCTATCTGATCGTCGGGACGGTGATGCTGCGCAAGGGCTGGCTGAACCGCTATATCCCGCCCGAACAGATGGCGATCGTCGGCGACGTGATGGACCGGTTCGGCATGATCTGGTCGGCGATGATGTTCGCGAGCGCGGGCCTGAACCTGATCGTTGCGCTTTTCTTCACCGCCTGGTGGCCGCTGTTCATTGGCGTCTTTCCGCTCGCGTCGAAGTTCGGCCTGTTCGCGGTTCACATAATGGTGGTGCATTATGTCACGCAGGCGCGGCTGCGGCGCGGTGCGGCGGTTGGTGAGTAACGCTTTCGTCATTGCGAGCGCAGCGAAGCAATCCCCAGCCATCGAACTGGAGATTGCTTCGCTGCGCTCGCAATGACGGTGTCTACTCGGCGTCGAGTCCGTAAGCGGTGTGCAGCACGCGCACCGCAAGCTCGGTTTCATCCTCGTCGATCAGCACGCTGACCTTGATCTCGCTGGTCGAGATCGCCTGGATGTTGATGCCGCGATCGGCGAGCGCGCGGAACATCGTGCTCGCGACGCCCGCATGGCTCTTCATGCCGACGCCGACGACGCTGACCTTGGCGACCTTGTCGTCGCTGATGACGCGGTTGAAACCGATCTTCTCCTTCGCGCCTTCGAGCAGGTCGATCGAGCGCAAAAGGTCGGCGCCGGGAACGGTGAAGGTCACGTCGGTTTCGCCCTTTTCGCGGCCGACATTCTGGATGATCATGTCGACGTTGATCCCGGCCGCGGCGAGCGGGCCGAAGATGTTGGCGACCGCGCCGGGCTTGTCGGGCACGCGCGTGACGATGATCTTCGCTTCATTCTTGTCGTGGGCGATGCCGGTGATCAGCTGCCGTTCCATCTGATGTTCCTCTATTTCCTCGTCGCTGACGATCATCGTGCCTTTTTTGGGCGCCTCGTCGCCCTCGACGAAGCTGGAGAGCACCTGCACGCGCACGCCCATCTTCATCGCCAGCCCGACCGAGCGCGTCTGGAGCACCTTCGCCCCGACGCTCGCGAGTTCGAGCATTTCCTCATAGGTCACATAGTCGAGCTTGCGCGCGCGCGCGACGATGCGCGGGTCGGTGGTGTAGACGCCGTCGACGTCGGTATAGATGTCGCAGCGGTCGGCCTTGACCGCCGCGGCGACGGCGACGGCGCTGGTGTCCGACCCGCCGCGGCCCAATGTCGAGACGCGGCCGTCGTCCATCATGCCCTGAAAGCCGGGAATCACCGCGACCTCGCCCTTCGCCATCGCGGCGCCGAGCGCCCCCGTGTCGATGTCGGCGATGCGCGCGCGCGCGTGCGCTTCCTCGGTGCGGATCGGCAGCTGCCAGCCGAGCCAGCTGCGCGCGGGGACGCCCATCGCCTGAAGGGTGAGCGCAAGCAGGCCCGATGTCACCTGTTCGCCCGATGCGACGACGACGTCATATTCGGCGGGGTCGTAGCGCGGGTTCGCTTCGCGGCAGAAACCCACCAGCCGGTCGGTTTCGCCTGCCATCGCCGAGACGACGACGGCGACCTCGTTGCCGTTGGCGACTTCGCGCGCAACGAGTTTCGCCACGGTGCGAATCCGCTCGGTGCCCGCCATCGACGTGCCCCCGAATTTCATCACGATCCGCGCCATCTCGCCCCGCTTTCCTGAACTGGTTTCGGCCGCAACTTTCCTGCAATTCTGCGGCGTTCGGCTGTTAGGCAAGGGGACAGGCTATGGCAAGCGCATGAAGGCCTCTCCACGATAGATTTTCTTGCGCCCGCGAAGGCAGGATGCCACATCGCTTCGCATGAGTGCTGCCACGATCAATCCGCACGAAGCCGCCCATTTCGGCGCGCTCGCCGCCGACTGGTGGGATCCGCGCGGATCGTCGGCGATGCTGCACCGCCTCAATCCGGTGCGCCTTGCCTATATCCGCGAACAGATCGACATGCATTGGCACGTCGATGCGCGCGAGCGCCATCCGCTGGCGGGCAAACGCGCGCTCGACGTCGGTTGCGGTGCTGGACTGCTGTGCGAACCGCTCGCGCGGATGGGCGCCGCGGTCACCGGCGTCGATGCCGCGCCGGAAAATATCGCCGCGGCGCGGACCCATGCGGCGGGGCAGGGGCTGGCGATCAGCTATTTTGCGGGCGAACTGGCTGACCTTCCTATTGCGTTCGCATCGAGCGAGGTCGAGATGCCCATCGGTCAAGCGCGCCTTCTCGGTGTCTCGACTTCGCTCGACACGAACGGGGAAGGGATAGGGCAATTCGATCTCGTCACCTCGATGGAGGTTGTCGAGCATGTCGCCGATCCGGCTGCCTTCGTTGCCGAGCTGGCGGCGCGGCTTGCGCCCGGCGGGCTGATGATCCTCTCGACCCCGAACCGCACGATCGCCTCGAAGCTGCTGCTCGTCGAGGCGGCCGAGCGTGTCGGGGCGGTGCCGCGCGGGACGCACGACTGGGACCGGTTTCTGAAGCCCGAAGAGCTGGCAGCGCTGCTCGATGGGGTGGGGCTGGAGGTCATCGACCGCACCGGGCTGGCGCCATCACCGGCGCGCGGCTTCAAGCTCGGCGGCAGTGAGGCGCTCAACTATCTGATGACCGCGCGGTGGGTGGACAAGAGCGTCTCGGGCGTTCAACCCTAGCTTCGTCATCCCGGCGAAGGCCGGGATCTCATCGTTTCGGCCTGACGCAATGGCGAGATCCCGGCCTTCGCCGGGATGACGAGGATAGGGAAATGCTACCGTTTACCGCCTTCGCGGGGGTTGACGCCTCGGAACCCCCGGCTTTCGCCGGGGCTTCCGTGGCGCATCAAAAATCCACATCCTCATAATATTTGGGCGGCGTCACAATCTCCATCCGCTCGGCGAGCAGCGGGCGGAACGAAGGTCGCGATTTCAGCCCCGAATACCAGCCCTTCGTCTGTTCATGCCCGGTCCAGTCGATGCCGCCCAGATAGTCGGCGACCGAGATATGGGCGGCGGCGGCCAGGTCGGCGAGGCTCATCGTCGCGCCGGCGAGCCAGGTGCGGTGATCGATCAGATAGTCGATATAGTCGAGATGGTTGTTCGCGGCCTTCATCGCCTCGCGCAGCGCGCCGCTGTCGGGCGGCTGGCGGTGGACGATGCGCTTCTGCATCCGCTCGAAAAGCAGCGGGCCGGTGACTTCATAATAGAAATCCTGGTCGAACCATGCGGTCAGGCGGCGGATTTCGGCGCGGTTGGCGGCGGTGCCGTTGATCATCGCCTTGCCCTCGACCGTTTCCTCGAAATATTCGGCGATCGCCATGCTGTCGATCAGCACCTGTCCGCGCGCCTGATCGACCATCACCGGGGTGCGGCCGGCGGGATTGAGGTCGATGAACTCGTCGCGGCGTTCCCACGGCGATTCGCGCACCAATTCGTAGCCGACACCCTTTTCGCCAAGCAGCAGGCGGACCTTGCGCGAAAAGGGACAGAGCGGGAATTGGTAAAGTTGCCACATGGATTTGGCATAGCGGCAGGGGGGCAGGGCGCGCAACGGCTATACTCGTAAGCTGTCGTCATCCCGGCGAAGGCCGGGATCTCGCCGGTGCTTTCCAATGCGAGGGTGAGATCCCGGCCTTCGCCGGGATGACGGCGCGGTGGGAACTCGGCTTACCGTCGCGAAGCTTCGCGCTCGCGTTCCCATTGCGCGGCGAGGTCGCGCGCCATGTCCCTCAGCACCGGGGCATAGGCCGCCATCGCCGATGCGGTGCGTCCTGCCATGCGCGCGCTGGCGCGCAGGTCGTCGCCCATGCGATCGGCAAAATCGGGATCGCGCCCCGCCAGCTCGCCGAGCGTCGCGTCGGCGGGGATATAGGCGGCGTCCGAATCGGGATCGACGCGCGCGACCGCTTCGGCGAGCGGGCCCACCGGCATTTGCATCAGCGCGCCGACGATCGCGGCGACCGTGTCGGCCATGCGTTCCTGCATCACCGGATCGTTGAGCGTGGCGGCCGGGTCGCGCATGTCGCTGGCTGCGGCAGGCAGCGGTGCGGCGAGCGCGATCAGGGGCAGCGCGAGCAGGGCAAGACGGGTCATGGCTTCCATCCCTTGAAAGGACCAAATGGCAGCAAAGCGCTGTGACTAGCGTGGCAACGCTTTCGCTGCGCTGAACGCTCCATGGGGGCGACGAAAACTACTCCGCCGCGACCACCTCGACCGCTTCCTCGCTCAACGGGTGGGCGAGACGGCTCAGCATTTCCCTGGGGCATATCTGCCAGAAACGGGTCCGCCAGCGGTCCCAGTCGGCGAGGATTTCGGCCGACCATTTGCTGCCCGTGGCGCTGGCATGGTCCTCGACCAGCGTTTTGAGCACGCCCTCCCAATGGCTGCTTGCGAGGCGCTGCCAGACGATCGATTCGCCGTTCGCGCGACGCTCGAACTGCCCGTCGGTGTCGAGCACAAAGGCCATGCCTCCCGTCATCCCCGCCCCGAAATTCGATCCGACAGGGCCTAGGATGACCGCGGTGCCGCCGGTCATATATTCGCAGCCGTTCGCGCCGCAGCCCTCGACGACGACATCGGCGCCCGAATTGCGCACCGCGAAGCGCTCGCCCGCCTGGCCGGCGGCGAGCAGGGTGCCCGCGGTCGCGCCGTAAAGCACGGTGTTGCCGACGATGCTGTTGTGCTGGCTGACCAGCGGGCTCGACACGGTGGGCCGCACGATGATGCGCCCACCCGACAGCCCTTTGCCGACATAGTCGTTCGCGTCGCCGAACACTTCGAGCGTGATGCCCTGGCACAGGAAGGCGCCCAATGACTGCCCCGCCGTGCCGCGCAGCCGCACCTGCACATGATCGTCGGCCAGCCCCTTCATCCCGAACTTGGCCGTGACTTCGGCCGACAGGCGCGTGCCGACCGCGCGGTGCGTGTTGCGGACATTGTAGGTGAGCTGCATCCGCTCGCCACGCTCGAACAGCGGCTTGGCGTCGTTCAATATCTGCGCGTCGAGGCTGTCGGGCACCGGGTTGCGGAAGTTCGGCCCCTGCGAGCGGCGCTGCTCGTCGGGGGCATCGACTTTCGCGAGGATCGGGTTCAGGTCGAGGTCGTCGAGATGCTCGGCGCCGCGGCTGACCTGACGCAACAGCTCGGTGCGGCCGATCACCTCGTCGAGGCTGCGGCAACCGAGCTTCGCGAGGATTTCGCGCACTTCCTCGGCGATGAAGGTCATCAGGTTGATGACCTTTTCGGGGCTGCCGGTGAACTTCTGCCGCAGCTTTTCGTCCTGCGTGCAGACACCGACGGGGCAGGTGTTGCTGTGGCACTGGCGCACCATGATGCAGCCCATCGCGACGAGGCTCAATGTGCCGATGCCGAACTCCTCGGCGCCGAGGATCGCCGCGATCACGATGTCGCGCCCGGTCTTCAGCCCGCCGTCGGTGCGCAGGCGGATGCGGTGGCGCAGGCCATTCAGGGTCAATACCTGATTGACCTCCGACAGCCCCATTTCCCATGGCGTGCCGGCATATTTGACGCTGGTTTGCGGGCTGGCGCCGGTGCCGCCGGTGTTGCCCGCGACGAGGATGACGTCCGCGTGCGCCTTGGCGACCCCTGCGGCAACGGTGCCGATGCCCGCCGAACTGACGAGCTTCACGCAGACGCGCGCCTTCGGGTTGATCTGTTTCAAATCATAGATGAGCTGCGCGAGATCCTCGATCGAATAGATGTCGTGGTGCGGCGGGGGCGAGATCAGCGTGACCCCCGGCGTCGCATGGCGCAGCCGCGCGATGAATTCGGTGACCTTGAAGCCCGGCAGCTGGCCGCCCTCGCCGGGCTTGGCGCCCTGCGCGACCTTGATCTCGATCTCGTCGCAGGCGCCCAGATATTCGGCGGTGACGCCGAAACGGCCGCTCGCGATCTGCTTGATATTGCTGTTGGCATTGTCGCCATTGGCATAGGGCCTGTAGCGTTCGCTCGCCTCGCCACCTTCGCCCGACACCGCCTTGGCGCCGATGCGGTTCATCGCGATCGCCAGCGTCTCGTGCGCCTCCGGCGACAGCGCGCCGAGCGACATGCCGGGGGTGACGAAACGCTTGCGGATCTCGGTGATCGCCTCGACGCTGTCGAGCGGCACGCCCTGCGCCGGATAGTTGAACTCCATCAGGTCGCGGAGATAGATCGGCGGCAGGTCGGCGACCCCGCGCGAGAACTGGAGGTAGGTCGAGTAACTGTCGGTCGCGACCGCGGTTTGCAGCAGGTGCATCAGCTGCGCCGAATAGGCGTGCGCCTCGCCGCCCGCGCGCTGGCGATAGAAACCGCCGATGGGCAGGGTGGTGACGCGCCCGTCGAACGCCGCTTCATGCTTCTCGGTCGCGTTGATGAACAGCGATTGATAGCCTTCGCCCGAAATCTTCGCCGGCATTCCGGGGAAGAGGTCGTTGACGAGCGCGCGGGACAGCCCCACCGCCTCGAAATTATAGCCGCCGCGATAGGAGGAGATCACCGCGATCCCCATTTTGGCGAGGATTTTCAGAAGCCCGTCGTCGATCGCCTTGCGGAACCGCTGGCGGCAGTCGTCCAGCGTCAGCTCGCTGCCGAACAGGCCGCGCGCGTGGCGGTCGGCGATCGTCGCCTCGGCCAGATAGGCGTGAACCGTCGTCGCGCCGACGCCGATCAGCACGGCAAAGGCGTGGGTGTCGAGCACTTCGGCCGAGCGGACGTTGATCGAGGCGTAGCTGCGCAGCCCCTTGCGCACGAGATGCGTGTGAACGGCGGCGGCGGCGAGCACCATCGCCATGCCGACGCGATTTTCGCTGATATTCTGGTCGGTCAGGAACAGCTCGCTGCGCCCCGCGCGCACCGCATCCTCGGCCTCGCGCCGAACCCGCGCGATCGCGTCGCGCAGCGTCGAGGCGTCGCCGCCGACGGGGAAGGTGCAGTCGATGTCGGCGACCGCATCGCCGAAATAGGCGCGCAGCCGATCCCAGTCGTCGCCGACGAGCACGGGCGAATCGATGACGAGGACATGGTCGCTCTGCCCCTTTTCGTCGAGGATGTTGGCGAGATTGGCAAAGCGCGTTTTCAGGCTCATCACATGGCGTTCGCGCAGACTGTCGATCGGCGGGTTGGTGACCTGGCTGAAGTTCTGGCGAAAAAATTGCGCGACGTGGCGCGGCTTGTCCGAAATCACGGCGAGCGGCGTGTCGTCACCCATCGACCCGACGGCTTCCTTCGCATCCTCGACCATCGGCGCGAGGATCAGCTCCATATCCTCCATGGTCAGCCCCGCGGCGACCTGCCGACGGAGCAGCTCGCTGCGGTCCCATGCCGACAGGCTGGCCCGGCCGCCCCTGGGCAGGTCGGCCATTGTGCGGAATCCCTTGACGCGCGCGGCATAGTCGGCGGCGCCCGCGATCCTGTCCTTGATCGCGCGGTCTTCGTAAAGCGTGCCCTTGTCGAGATCGACGGCGATCATCTGCCCCGGACCGAGGCGGCCCTTCTTGCGCACGCTCGCTTCGGGCAGCAGCACCATGCCGCTTTCTGACCCGACGACGAGCAGATTGTCGGCGGTCAGCGTGTAGCGCAGCGGGCGGAGCGCATTGCGGTCCATTCCCGCGACCGCCCAGCGGCCGTCGGTCATCGCGAGCGCGGCCGGGCCGTCCCACGGCTCCATCACGCTGGCGAGATAGGCGTACATCGCCTTGTGTGCCTCGGGCACGTCGGGATCGCTCGCCCAGGCTTCGGGCACCAGGATCAGCTTGGCGGTCGGCGCATCGCGACCCGCGCGGCACAAGGTTTCAAACACCGCGTCGAGCGCGGCGGTATCGCTCGCGCCCGCCGGGATCACCGGCTTGATGTCCTCCGAATGCTCGCCGAACGCGAGGCTCGCCATCTTGATCTCGTGGCTCTTCATCCAGTTCTTGTTGCCGCGGATCGTGTTGATCTCGCCATTGTGCGCGAGCGTGCGGAACGGCTGCGCGAGCCACCATTGCGGAAAGGTGTTGGTCGAATAGCGCTGGTGGAAGATCGCGACGCGGCTCTCGAACAGCTTGTTCGTGAGATCAGGGTAGAAATCGGCCAGACTCTCGGCGAGGAACAGCCCCTTGTAGATGATCGAGCGCGCCGACAGGCTGCAGATATAGAAATCGGCGATCTGCGCCGCGATCACCTTTTTCTCGATGCGGCGGCGGACGAGGTAGAGCTGCTTTTCGAACTCGTCGATCGACTGCTCTTCGGGCAGCGGCCCCGCGATCATGATCTGCTCGATTTCGGGGCGCGTGCGCTGCGCCTTGTCGCCGATCACCGACACGTCGACGGGCACCTGCCGCCAGCCATAGATGGTGAAGCCTGCGTCGATGATTTCCGCCTCGACGATCGTGCGGCATTCCTCCTGCGCTCCAAGGTCGGTGCGCGGCAGGAAGATCATGCCGACGGCGAGGCGGTTCGGCAGCACCTTGTGCCCCGACGCCGCGATCGCATCGTCGAAAAAGCGTTCGGGCAGGTCGACGTGGATTCCCGCCCCGTCCCCCGTCATGCCGTCGGCGTCGACCGCGCCGCGGTGCCACACGGCGCGCAAGGCCTCGATCGCCGCCTCGACCACGCGCCGCGACGGCTTGCCGTCGGTCGCCGCGACCATGCCGACGCCGCAGGCGTCGGATTCGAGGTCGGGGCGATACATGCCTTCGGCCGCGAGGCGCGCATGTTCGGGGGTGGGGTAGTGGGTCATCATCTTCGTCCTGACGGTCTTTTTCCAACTCGCCATCGCGGCCTTCGCCGGGATGGCGGATGGCGTTAATCTGACGGGTTCCGGCCGAGCCGTTCGCGCGCCTTTTCGACAGCCGCGGCTTCGGCCTCGAGATAGGCGGCCTCGAGTTCCTCGACGCGCTGCCGGTCGGCCTCCGACCAGTTGCTGCGATCATATTCGCTGTTCTCGACCGCCATCGCGGCGGCGTCCGCGGCATCGGCCGCCGCATCGACCGCATGATCGTCGGAATCCGCGGTATCGGTCGCGTCCATGGTGTCGGCGTTCCACATGTCGCGCTGTTCCTTGAGCGCGCTCACATCGACCTTCATCAGCCTGGCGAGCTTCGCCAGCTCCTCGTCGCCCAAATCGGCCAGCTGCTTTTCCTTGGGCAGCTCCTTCAAATCCTTCTCGATCGCCGGCGCGCGGTCGATGAATTTGGTGATCAGCGGCGGCACCGCCTTGACCACCGCCACCATCACTTCGGGGTCGGCCTGCAGCGCCATCCATTCGCTGGCATAGAGTTGACCCGTGGGGGTCGCGAGGAAGGCGTTGACATCGGCAAGCTGCGCGCCAGTGAAGCGGCGCGCATAGGCCTTGGCCAGGCCCGCGCGCATCGGCGGTTCCATGTCGGCGAGCGCCTCGCGGATCAACGGCATCACCACGCGCGTGATCTGCTCTTCGCGCTCCTTGCGATGCGGGTCGAACAGGTCGGCGATCTGTCCCTTGGTGGCATCGTCGAGCGCGGCAATCTTGTCGCTTTCGACGCCGGTCTTGATCGACAGCATCAGGTCCGACTGGCCGCTGAACTCGCCCATCAGCGTGCGGAACATCCGGCCATACAGATTGTCGAGCATCTTTTCGATGCTCCCGGCCGGGATCAGCGCGGCCGTCGTCTGCTCGGCAATCGCCAGCCGCGCGGGGTCGATCGGCGGCAGGCTCTTGGTATCGAACATTTTTTCGACGAGGGCGATCACCTCGTCCATTTCCTTCTGCATCTTGGCCTTGGCTTCGGCGGCCGCAGCCTCGCTGTCGAACGGCGTCGCCTCTTCGTCGTCTGCTGGCGTGGCGACGACCTCCGCCAGCGGCGCTTCGGTCGGCGCGGCAAGGACGGCGGCGGGCGCAAGCGCCGCGGCGCCGGCGAGCAGCATATAATTCCAGGTCGACATCATGAACTTCCTTCCCCTGTTGGTCATGCCGCCTTCTTTTCGCTATTCGCTTTCGCCTTCAACCATTTTGCCATCTGTTCGCTGACGTCGCGGCCGTCGCGGATGCCCCAGACGACCAGGCTTGCGCCGCGCACGATGTCGCCCGCGGCGAACACGCCGGGCAGGCTGGTCATCATCGTCTGATGATCGACGCGCAGCGTGCCCCAGCGCGTGACCGAAAGGTCGGGCGCGCCGAACAGGTGCGGCAGCTCCTCCGGATCGAAGCCCAGCGCCTTGATCACCATGTCGGCGGGCACGTCGAACCTGCGGCCCGGATCGGCCTCAGGGCTTCGGCGACCGCTCGCGTCGGGCGCGCCGAGGCGCATTCCCGCGACCGCGACCTCCTTGACATGCGTGTCGGCGGTGAAGCTTTCGGGGGCCGACAGCCAGACGAACTCGACGCCCTCCTCCTCGGCGTTGGCGACCTCGCGCTGCGACCCCGGCATATTGTCGCGGTCGCGGCGATAGAGGCATTTCACCGACTTCGCGCCCTGCCGCACCGCGGTGCGCACACAATCCATCGCGGTGTCGCCGCCGCCGATCACGACGACATGCTTGCCCTTTGCGTCGAGGCGGCCGTCGTCGAAGGCGGGCACCGCGTCGCCAAAACCCTTGCGGTTGGACGCCACCAGATAATCGAGCGCGGCGATCACGCCCGCGGCTTCGTTGCCGGGCACGTTGATCTCGCGCGCCTTGTATACGCCCGTCGCGACCAGGATCGCGTCATGCCTCTGCCGCAACTCGTCGAGCGTCGCGTCCCTGCCCACGTCGAAGCCGAGGTGGAAATGGATGCCGCCTTCGACCAGCCGGTCGATGCGGCGCATCACGACGTCCTTCTCCAGCTTGAAGCCGGGTATGCCATAGGTGAGGAGGCCGCCCGCGCGGTCGTGGCGGTCATAGACATGCACCTCATGCCCCGCGGCGCGCAGATATTCGGCGGCGGTCAGCCCCGCAGGCCCCGCGCCGATGACGCCGACCGACTGGCCGGTCGCGGCGGCGACGTGCAGCGGCTCGACCCAGCCTTCGGCCCAGGCCGTGTCGGTGATATATTTTTCGACGCTGCCGATCGTCACCGCGCCGTGGCCCGAAAACTCGATCACGCAATTGCCTTCGCACAGGCGATCCTGCGGGCAGATGCGCCCGCAGATTTCGGGCATCGTCGAGGTCGCGTTGCTCAGTTCATAGGCCTCGCGCAGCCGGCCTTCGGCGGTCAGGCGCAGCCAGTCGGGGATATGGTTGTGCAGCGGGCAATGCACCGCGCAGTAAGGCACGCCGCACTGCGAACAGCGCGCCGCCTGCGCGTCGGCTTGCGGAGCCGAATAGCGTTCGGCGATCTCGCGAAAGTCGCGCGCGCGCTCCTCGGGCGAGCGCTTGTCCGGGTAGGATTGTTCACGCCCCACAAATTGGAGCATGCGTTCGGAAGCCATGCAATATCCCCTTCGTTGCGCGGGGATTTGCACGGGCGAAAGGCTGCTGTCACGGCCGAATCGCCAGTTAGGACAGAATTACTAACCTAAAATTGATGCTGATTTTCACGTTTTTCTGTCCGCGCAATAATCTTTCGCAATTTAGTATCTTTTCGGACCTATTTCAGCGCAAGCCATAGCAGCGCGCCCGCGCCGATGACGATCCGATACCAGGCGAAAGGGGCAAATCCGAACCGCCCGACGATCGCCACGAACGCCTTCACCACGACCAGTGCGACGAGAAAGGCGACGAACAGCCCGATCGCGATCGCGTTCACATCGTCGACGGTCAGGATCGCGCGATCCTTCCACAGCGAATAGGCGGTCGCGCCCATCATCGTCGGCACCGCGAGAAAGAAGCTGAACTCGGCCGCCGTCTTGCGCTCAACCCCCATCAGCAACGCGCCCATGATCGTCGCGCCCGAGCGGCTGACGCCGGGAATCATCGCGATGCACTGCACTGCGCCAATGGCGATCGCGGTGCGCAGCGGCATCGCCTCGACGCTTTCGACCTTGACCAGCTTGACCATGCGTTCGATCGCCAGGATCGCGACGCCGCCGACGAGAAGCGCGACCGCGACCGTCGCGGGCGATTCGAGCAGCGCGCGGATGCCTTCATAGGCGACAGCGCCGACGAGCATCGCAGGCAGGAAGCCGATCAATATATTGCGCGTGAACGCGACCGCCGACGGCTCGCCGCGCAGCAGCCCCGTGCCGACCGTCCAGAAGCGCGCGCGATAGGCGACGAGCACCGCGAGGATCGCGCCGAGCTGAATCGCGATCTTGAACGCCGCCGACCCTTCGCCAGTGAACCCCAGCAATTCGCTCGCCAGGATCAGGTGCCCCGTCGAGGAAACGGGAAGGAACTCGGTCAGCCCCTCGATGATGCCGAGCAGGATGACGGTAAGGAGGTCGTGCATGAAATGTCCTGGGGAATGCCCCGGCAATCACATTGCGATCACCGGCGCTGAAGAGCCGTCAGGCCGTGGTTTCGACCGCGAACCGGCCGTGGCGGCGATATTGCACCAGCCAGCCGTCGGCGACCGATGCGAGGGCGGTGGGCGTGATGCCAAGCTCGGCGAGGCCCGCCGCGCCGTCCGCCACGACATTGTCATGCTGGAGCATCAGCCATTGATCGGATGTGATCGGCGCGCCCGGTAGCCATCCGAAGCCGTTCGCGAGCGCCGAGGCCAGACCATCGGGCACATCGACGAACAACGGCGAGCGCCGCGTCGCATCGGCGATCCAGCGTAGCAGTTCGCGCATCGTCAGCACCTGCGGTCCGCCGAGCTCGAACAGCTTGTCGGTGGCCGTGCCGGCGAGCGCGGCGACGACCGCGTCGGCGACGTCGCCGACATAGACCGGCTGGAACTTCGCTTGCGGTGCGATCACCGGCATGATCGGCGTGACGCGCATCATCCCGGCAAAGCGGTTGATGAAATGGTCTTCGCGGCCAAAGATGATCGAGGGGCGCAGGATGGCCGCCTCGGCAAAGGCTGCGCGCACTGCGGCCTCGCCGTCGCCTTTGCTGCGGCCATAGGCGGAGGCGCTTTCGCGATCGGCGCCGATCGCCGAAACATGGACCAGCGCGCCCGCGCCCGCCGCCTTTGCCGCCGTGGCGACATGGCCCGCGCCATCGGCCTGCACCGCGCGCATATCGTCGAACGCGCCGACGAGGTTGATCACCGCGTCGCTGCCCTGCACCGCGCGCGCCACGCTCGCCGCGTCGCGGACGTCGGCGGCGACGAACTGTGTCTGGCCCAGCCCGCCCAGCGGCTTCAGGAAGGTCGCCGCGCGCGGGTCGCGCTGGGCGACGCGGACGCGTGCGCCGCGCGTCAGCAGCCGCTGCACGACATAGCGGCCGAGGAAACCGCCGCCGCCCAGCACCGTGATCAATTGCCCGTCGAAAGTCTGCATGGGTCCGCCTGTATCGATTCTCTTGAAGGGGCGCACGCGGGCGCCGAACGGCTTTCCCATGCCGCGAAGCGGCGGGGCGGGCAAGGGAGAAGGCGGCTTTGCAGCGCAAATCGGGCCGCTTTGCGATAAAAAGCACGGCCGCGGCGGGAGCGCGGTTGACAAGCCGATGGCCGCCCCGCTAAGCGCCCGCTCCTACCCCGTGCCCAGATGGCGGAATTGGTAGACGCACCAGCTTCAGGTGCTGGCGATCGCAAGGTCGTGGAGGTTCGAGTCCTCTTCTGGGCACCATCTGTTCTCCTCGGAATGTCCGAGGACGTCCAGTAAGCGGCTGGTTTCTCACCGCTTTTTCGATGAGACTCGCTGAGTGGAATCCAGGCTGATCCAGCCGGAACCATCAGCGTACCATCAGCTTTGATGGTGTTTTTGATGGTTTCGGTCAGCCTATCGAAGGTGAAACCATCATGTCGCTTACCCACATCCAGATTTCGAACGCTAAACCCAAGGAAAAAGCCTATAAAATGGCTGACGCTGACGCCCTGTACCTCGTGATCAGGCCGAGCGGCGCAAAAGTCTGGCGAATGAACTATCGCTATCTCGATCGGCAAAAGACGCTGTATTTCGGGTCGTGGCCCGATGTCGGCATCGCGTCTGCTCGCGAATTGCGTGACGAGGCACGCAAGAAGCTCATCGCCGGGCTTGATCCCGCAGCGGAGAAGAAGGTCGCGCGGATCACCCAGAAGATCGCGCAGGACAATACGTTCAAGGCGATCGCCGAGGAATGGCTGGTGAAAATCGAACGAGAAGAGCGCGCGCCAGTCACGCTTCGGAAGGTGCGATGGCTCCTCGACATCGCCGAACCGATGATCGGCAGTCGCCCGATATCGAAACTCACCGCGCAGGAAATCCTGGCCGTTCTCCGTAAAGTCGAGGCGAACGGCCGATATGAAAGCGCGCGGCGCATGCGGAGCGTGATTAGCAGAGTGTTCCGCTACGCCATTGCGACCGCCAGAGCCGACCGCGATCTCGCGGCCGATCTCCGCGGTGCGCTGATCACTCCGAAAGTGAAGCACCACGCCGCCATCACGGCCCCGAAGGAAGTCGGCGCGCTACTCCGCGCTATCGATGGTTACACTGGCCACGAACTCACCGCGGTCGCGCTTCGATTGACGCCGCACCTTTTCGTCAGACCGGGCGAACTGCGCCAGGCAGAATGGGCGGAGATTGATTTCGATGATGCCGTCTGGTCGATCCCGGCAGAGAAAATGAAAATGCGCCGCTCGCTTTGCGTGCCCCTGTCACGGCAAGTTTCTGCGATGCTCGAAGCGCTTCACGCCCTTACCGGCCACGGGAAATACCTCTTCCCGTCCTTTCGGACGCCCCGCCGTTGCATGTCGGAGAATACCGTCAGCGCCGCGCTTCGGCGGCTGGGCTACAGCCGTGAAGAGATGACTGCTCATGGATTCCGCGCGACGGCCGCCACTCTCCTCAACCAGATGGGAATGTGGCACCCGGATGCGATCGAAAGGCAACTGGCACACCTCGATGCCAATGCTACTCGCCGGGTCTACACCCGCGGCGAATATTGGGACGAGCGTGTTCGCATGATGCAGCATTGGTCCGATTATCTCGACGAGCTGCGCGATGGGGCGCAAATTCTCCGCCCTGCCTTCGGCAAAAGTGCAACCTCGACCGCCTAGCGGCCGATCAGGGCCTTGAGGCTCGTATAAAGGACCAACGTGGACCGGCCGACTTTGACGACCTCAAGGTCGCCGGACACGATCAACTCATAGATTCTCGACCGGCTGAGCCCTGTCAGCTCGACTGCGGTCGGAATCCGCACGGTCAATGGCTCCATGAAGACGATTTCGGACCGTGACAAATCGAGATCCTGCATTTTCCTTGTCCTCGGGATGGATCAATGTCGCGAGCGCGGTTCCAACGCAGCATTCGCCATCGCAAGCGTGCCGGTTGCTACGCCACCTCACAATAATCAGGGCAGGATCGTGCCGTTGAGCGGTATCGCCGCGCCGCGTGAGTTCGTCACCAGGTGGCCGCGAAAAGCACGGCAGGAGAGAGGGGGAGCTTGAGCGAAGTCTGATCTGATCGCGAGAATTCCAATGTCTGTTGCCCTTTCGACTCTCCATGATTCCGAATTGGAGGCTGCCGGGGCCGCACTGGTCAGGGGCCTTGGCGGTTTCTGGCAGGGATCGACTGGAATGTGTCGCTGCCCAGCTCACGATGACCGAACGCCGAGCCTATCGGTTCGCGTTGGCGACACCCGACTCTTGTTCAAATGCTTTGCCGGCTGCGACACGCGCGACGTGCTGCGCGCCATTCGGCGCCTCGATCCGAATGCCTTGGGCGCAAAGGGCGACGGTACTGCCAAGCAGTTCAAACTCGACCGATGGCTGCAACAGCGCGCCCGTGATCTTTGGAGGGTCGGGCGGCCGATAAATTGGACTATCGCCGAGACCTATCTGAGAAACCGGTCGATCGACATCGCGCTCGACTGTCTGCGCTTCCATGATCAAACCCCGCTCGGGAAGGGCAAGGCGGCAAGATTTCGTCCGGCAATGCTCGCCGCCGTCACTGACGAATCCGGGCTGCTCGCTGTCCAGAGGACCTTTCTCGATGCCTGCGGGCGACGTGCGCGCGACCTTCGACATCCCCGACGCCTATTAGGCCAACCCTGCGCCGGTGCCGTTCGGCTCGCGACAGCCACCGAAACCCTCGGGATAGCCGAGGGTGTCGAGACGGCGATCTCGGCGATGATTCTGCTCGGCATCCCGGTCTGGGCGGCGCTCGGCAATGAACGCCTTCCCTATGTTGCCATCCCGAGATCCGTGACTCGCCTCATCATGCTCCCCGACAATGACAACGCGGGACGCCGAGCCGTGCCGCTTGCAACCGAGGCCCATACGGCGCCCGGACGGCAGATCGACACGATCTGGCCGTGGCACGGTCGGAACGACTGGAACGATGTCCTGCGGGAAGGAGGGAAGGGGGTGGGGGACTGGCGGCGCCGAGTGGCCTGATGGTCGGGTCTCCGCCGCCAGGAGACGGACTATGACATATCCGATCGTATACGCGCTTGCGCGCAATTGCGTCGCTTCCCCGCTGAATGTTCGAACGGAAAGCGACCCCGACGCCGACGCCGAACTGGAGGCGATGATCGGCGAGGCCGGCTTCGTGCTCCAGAACCTGATTGGCACCGCAATCAAACGCAAGAAGGACAGCTACAGCATTTTCGGCGGCGGCCGGCGTCTCGCGCGGGTTCATGCCCTGATCGAAAAGGGCCAGCTTCCCGAAGACTTCAGCGTGCCGGTTATGGTGATGCCGGACGCGAAAAACGCCATCGAGCTCAGCCTCGCTGAAAACCAGAAGCTGCCGATGACCGCCGCCGATGAATGCACGGCCTTCAAGAACATGATCGAGAAGGAAGGCAAAACCCCCGCGCAGGTTGCCGCGCGGTTCGGCAAGACCGAGCGCTTCGTTCTCGGGCGCGTTCGCCTCGCCGATCTTCACGAGACGATCTTTGAGGCGTTGCGCAAGGGCGACATCACGCTCGAGGTCGCCAAGGCCTATGGCAGCACGTCCGACACCGTTCGTCAGGCCCGTGTGTTCGAGCAGTATCAGGACAGCTATTACGGGGACGACGTCTACACCATCCGGCGCGAGCTCGCCTCTGGCAGCTATCGCGGCGGCGACCCCAAGGCGCTGCTTGTCGGCCGCGAGGCTTATCTCGAAGCGGGCGGACGGATCGACTCCGACCTCTTCTCCGACAGTGCGTCCGAAAACTGGATCGACGGTGACATACTCGACCGGCTGACGGATGAAAAGCTCGCGGTCGAAGCCGAGGCTATCCGCGAACGTGAGGGTTTCGCGGAAATCCGAGCGCTGCCGACGACGCGCGTCTCATACACCGAGCTTGACGGTCTGAGCCCGGTTCGCGGAGAGATTCCGCCACCCACGGCAGAGGATGAAGCGCGCTGCGCCGAGATCGAGGCCGAAATGACCATCATCGCCGAAGCCACGAACGAAAGCGACGACGGCATCACCGATGATGACGAACAGCGTTATCGCGATCTGGAATCCGAACTCCGCGACATCCAGAATCGTCCGCCGGTGTTGTCCGATGACCAGAAGGCCTCGGCCCTCGCTTTCGTCGTCCTCGGCGAGGATGGCCAGCCCAGAGTTCATCATCAGGTCTACCGGACCCCTGAGGCGATAAGCGAGACCGATGATGCCGACGAAGACCGCGACGATGCGGCCACCGGCGGAGCATCAGGCAAACCCGCGATCAGCCAGCGGCTCGCTGACGAACTCGCAACGATGAAGGCGGAACTGCTCCGTGTCCATGTCGCCAGCGACCCGCGCTTCGCGCTCAATCTCGGCACCTTCGTGATGGTCGATGCTGCGCAGCGGCGATACGGTTCGAGCGATCTCGCGAGCGAGCTGAGGGCTGATGCGGCGCCATCGCGTGTCATCGGTTTCGAGAGCGGCACCACGGCGGCCGAGGAATGGGCGAAGCTCGAAGCCGGACTCGATCGGAGCTGGATCGACCCCGATGCCGGTGTCACCGGCCGCTACGATGCCTTCTGCGCGCTTGGTGAGGAAGCACGCGCGGCATGGCTGGGTTGGGCAATCGCCCGCACGATCCACGCCGTGCCCGCCAAGACGACCGGCAGCGATTTCGTCGACCATCTCGGCGGCAAGCTGGGCATCGATGTCGCCGCCTGGTGGCGACCGACCGCAAAGAATTATTTCAAACGGCTCACCAAGACGGCAATCCTCAACCTGTTCGCTGAAATCGGCGGGACTGAACTCGGCCAGCGATACGGCGCCTCGAAGAAGGACCTTCTCGCGTCCTCGGCCGAGCAGCTCTTCGCGGGCAACATCATCGTGGAAGCCGACGTCAAGGAAAAGGCGCTCGCCTGGCTTCCCGACGCTATGCGCTTCGATCGTCCCGTCGCTGCGTTGGCGAATGACGATGCCGACATGAAGCCTGCCGGTGCCGCCGAAATGGGGGGCGACGACGAAGCGGTCGGTGATGGCGACGAGGACGAACCGGTCGCCGACGCGGCCTGATCCAGCGGCGCTGACCTCGATTGGGGGCCGCGACCATGCGTCGCGGTCCCTTTTTCATTTCGCCTTCCAATGTGGAGGAGAGGGGGAGGGCGGCGTGCGGCAGGGGCAGGCGCCCCGGAGCCGTTTCAGGAGATTGTCCATGACCCTTCCGCTTTTCAACATCGCTGATACCCCGGATTCCGGCGCTCGGGAAAAGGCCGAACGACTTCATGGCGTCGCGCGGGCCCTGCAGACCCGGCTTGCTGCACCGCGATCGGTGACGCGTTCACTCCTCAAGGGGCTCATGGCCGAGGCGTTTGGCGGCTCCGATGCCGACGGGCACTGGTCGATGCGTGACGCCTATGACGCGCTCGAAGCGGCGCAGGCTTTGGACATGCTGTCGCTTAGCGACGACCATAGCCAGGACTGCGCGCCGGAGGATGCGTTCCCGGCCATTCTCGCGTTCGAGAAGGCATTGCCGACGCAGACCTATCGCAGCGAGCACCAGGTCGAGATGCAGCAGTTCAGCACGCCGGCCGCGCTGGGGTGGCTGGCGGCCCGTGTGGCGATGATCACAGTCGACGACTATGTTCTTGAACCGTCGGCGGGCACGGGCATGCTCGCCGCACGGGCGATCGCTACGGGCGCCGCGGTGACACTCAACGAGCGCGATCCCTGTCGCGCCTCGCTGCTTACGCTTGTCACGAACAGCGACGTCACCACCCACGATGCCGAGTTCATCCACGACCGGCTGCCGCCGGATATCCGCCCGACGGTTATCCTGATCAACCCGCCCTTCAGCCGCAGCGAAGGCCGAGGCGAGGATCGCCACGCCGGCGCCCGCCATCTTCGCTCTGCGTTGCTCCGCCTCGCCGCCGGTGGACGCTGTGTCGCGATCATGTCGCCAGCCTTCGCGCACGACGGCAGTGGTGCCCGCGGCTATGTCTCGGTTGCCGAGGTCGCGCGTCCGCGCGTCGAGATCACGATCCTCGGTCGCCCATACGCCAAGCATGGAACCAGTATCGCGGTCCGGCTGATCGTCTTCGACAAGGGCTGGATCGGCGCAACCGAACGCCACACGGTCGATACGATCGAGGCTGCGCTGCCGATCGTGCTCTCGGTCCCGCCGCGTTTCGATCCGACCGACGAACCGCCGCCGGCCTCTCCGGCGGTCAACCCCATGCGACCAGCGCTTAAATCCGCGTCGCCATCGCTCTTCACGGGGCTTGCCAGCCCCAAGGTCATCGCACCGTCGCGTATCGCCGCGAAGGATGATCCCGCCGAGCCGCTCGCCTACTCCGTCCGCGCCGCGCCGCTTCCTGTCGGCGACCCGGTTGGCATCTACGCCCCCTGGCGGCTCGCCCGCATCGATATTCCGGGCGCGACGCCCCATCCGGACAACCTCGTTGAATCGCTCGCGATGGCATCGGTGCTGCCACCGATCCCCAAGTATCGACCGCTCTTCCAGAAACGGGCGAGCAGCGCGCTGTCCGACGCTCAGCTCGAAGCGATCATCTACGCCGGCGACGCCTTCTCGCGCGATCTGCCTGGCCGGTTCGTGCCCAACGAGGCGGGCGACCAGCTCCGGGAGGATGCGAACGGGCACGCCTACCGCATGGGCTTCTTCATCGGCGACGGCACCGGCGTCGGTAAGGGCCGCGAGGGCGCCGCGATCATCCGAGACCAGTGGAATTGCGGCAACCGGCGCGCCATCTGGATTTCGAGAGGCGCGGCGCTTCTCGAAGACGCACGCCGCGACTGGGCCGCGCTCGGCGGCCTCGCGATCGACATCCAGCCGCTCGACGCCTTTCCGCTCGGGCAGCCGATCGGCATGGGGAGCGGCATCCTCTTCCTCACTTATGCGACGCTGCGCTCGCAGCGCCACGACCAATGCTCGCGCCTTCAACAGATCCTCCAGTGGACCGGCACCGAATTCGAAGGCGTGATCCTGTTCGACGAATCCCATTCGATGGGCAATGCCGCGGGCACCAAGGACGAATACCGCCAAGCGAAGGGCTCCGAGCAAGGTCTTGCCGGGGTTCGTCTGCAAAACGCTTTGCCGCGCGCCCGGGTGGTCTATGAATCGGCGACCGGCGCCACCAAGCCCGAGAATCTGAGCTATGCCTCGCGGCTCGGGCTCTGGGGGCCGGGCACAGCCTTCGTGAACCGCGACGCTTTTCTTGCTGCGATGACCGACGGCGGAATCGCCGCGATGGAGATCGTCGCCCGCGATCTCAAGTCCATGGGTCTCTACACGGCGCGTGCGCTGAGCTTCGCCGGCGTCGAATATGACCCGCTCGAGCATCGGCTGACGCCCGACCAGATAGAGATTTACGATGCCTATGCCGACGCCTGGGCGATCGTTCACCAGAACCTGGACGAGGTGCTGAAGGCGTCGAATATCGTCGACCGCATGTCGGGTCTGACGATGAACGCTATGGCCAAGGGCTCGGCGCTCAGCCGGTTCGAGAGCGCCAAGCAGCGCTTCTTCTCCCAAGTGCTGATCGCGATGAAGATGCCGACGGTCGTTCGCGCGATCGAGGAGGAGCTGGCAGCAGGCCATGTCGCCGTCGTGCAACTGACCAGCACGGCCGAGGCGATCCTCGAACGCCGCCTTGCGGACTTGTCGCCCGACGAACGCGCCAACCTCGCGATCGACGTCTCGCCGCTCGACACGCTGATCGATTATCTGAAAACGGCTTTCCCGACGCGTCAGATGCGCGCCTTTCGTTCATCCGACGGAGCGATGCGCTCCGAGCCGATGCACGATGGCGACGGCAATGCTGTCCTCTGCCAGGAAGCGGTCGAGGCGCGCGACAATCTGGTCGAAAGCCTCTGCTCGATGCCGCCGGTCCCGGCCGCGCTCGACTTCTTGATCGCGCATTTCGGGACCGACACTGTCGCCGAGGTCACGGGCCGGACGCGGCGTGTCGTCCTCGACGGGCAGGAGCGGCAGAAGCTCGAGCGCCGGAGCGCCAGTTCCAATATCGCCGAGACCGACGCCTTCATGTCGGGACGCAAGCCGATCCTCGTATTCTCGGAAGCGGGCGGCACCGGGCGCTCCTATCACGCCGACCTCGATTGTCCGACCGCGAACAAGCGGCGCATCCACTTCCTGCTCGAACCGGGCTGGCGCGCCGATATCGCGATCCAGGGGCTCGGTCGCACACATCGCACCTACCAGTGGAAGCCGCCGGTGTTCCGCCCCGTCACAACCAACTGCAAGGGCGAACGCCGCTTTATCAGCACCATCGCGCGCCGCCTCGATACGCTTGGTGCGCTCACGCGCGGTCAGCGCCAGACCGGCGGCCAGAATCTATTCGACCCCGCGGATAATCTGGAAAGCAGCTATGCCCGCGAAGCGCTCACACAATGGTATCATCTGCTCCACGCGGGCAAGCTCGCGAGCGTCGGCCTTGAGAAGTTCCAGATCATCACGGGGCTGAAACTCGTCGACGACAATGGCACGCTGCTCGACAAGCTGCCACCGATCCAGCGCTGGCTCAACCGCATCCTCGCGCTCCGCATCGCCACCCAGGATGCGATCTTCGAGGAGTACATGGGACTCATCCAGGCCCGCGTTGATGCCGCGCGCGAAGCGGGAACGCTTGACCTTGGCGTCGAAGCGATCCGGGCCGAGCGTATCGTCGAGCTTTCGCAGCAGGTGCTGAGGAAAGACCCTGTATCCGGCGCCGAGACCCGGCTGCTCCGCCTCGAGCTTCACCTCAAACCCCGCGTCACGGGGTGGGCGCGTATCGACAAGATCTGGGGCAGTTCGTCGGACGTTCAGTATCTGCGCAATAGCCGCTCGGGGCGCGTCGCCCTTGGCGTTCCGTCCTGGTCGATCACCGACGAAGACGGGAGGCCCGTCAAGATGATGGAGCTTGTCCGCCCGACCGGTTCCAATCGCATCCAGCTCGCCGAACTAAGGCACACCCATTGGGCCGAAATCGATCGCGACAGCTTCAGCACCTTTTGGGAAGCCGAAGTGACCGAGGCGCTCGACAAGGTCGATATCGAGACGATCAGTGTCGCAACGGGTCTCCTTCTCCCCGTCTGGAACAAACTGCCGCAGGACGACGTTCGTGTCTGGCGGATCAACGATGCGGCGGGAACGTCGATCCTCGGCCGCATTGTGATGCCCGGGGCGATCGAAAAGCTGGAATCCGCTTTTGGCCTCACCTCCTCGATAGTGCTCACACCTGACGAACTGATCAAGGCCGCCCGGCATGGCGATGGCGCCCTCATACTTGGGCTGCACGGCGCGCGTCTCGTATCGGCGATGGTGAACGACAGCCGCCGGCTCGAGATCCGGGACTTCCGGCCTCAGGACCGTGAATGGCTGAAGGCGCGCGGAGCGTTCAGCGAGGTGATTGCATACAAGACCCGGCTCTTCCTCCCAGTCGGCAAGGCCGAGGGTATCCTTGCGACGATCGTCGCAGAGCCGCCGCAGTGACATCAAAATCCGACGGGGAGAGGATCGTGCTCCAGTCCTATCGGCTGGTCGAGCAGCTAGGGACCGAGCACTTCGATCGGCCGACGGGAAGAAAGGGGGTGGGAATGAGTGGGCCGGGCGGCACGGTTCGCTTCGGTTCGACGTCCCACTCTTGTCGGAGATTTCCCATGACCAGTCTTGTCACCGCTGCCGACCGTCCGGTCGGCGCCGCCTATCGCGTCGATATCTCCCGCGGCCGCAACATCGGCCGCGTTTCGTCCGAATGGTTCTCGCGCCCCGACGACGAGCGCTTCCTCTCGCTGACCGATCTCAATGATGTCGTTCGCGCCCGCGCCGACCGCGCAACCACGCGCGTCGTCGACAGCAAGGCGATCCGTGTCGAGGCGCGGAGCGATAGCCCCGAGCGTCTCTCGCTGATGGTCCCCGACGAAGAACGGCCCATTGCGCCAACGAACTGGGCATTCGGTCAGCTTTGCAGCCTCGTCGGCGCGCCCGCGTCCTATCTTCGCGAGCTTCCGGCTGCGCTTGCCGGCATCAATCTTCAGCACGGCCTCGTCGCGCACCGCGGCGAGCAGGTGAAACTGCTGCAGACCGACGACGGGCGGACCGAACTTCGCGCCGCGACCGGGCCCGAATATGGCCGTATCTGGGATTACGAGCTTGTGGAAGCGGTGATGAAGATCGCCGGCGACGGCGTCGGACAGACGCGGTGGAAGGTGCCCGGCGTGCTCGACTGGTCGAATATGCACTATAACCCATATGTCGACGTCACACGCGACACGACGACGCTTTATGCCTCCGACCGCGACGTCTTCATCTTCCTGGTCGATGACACGCACCCGATCGAGGCGGGCAAGCTACCCAATGGCGATCCCGATCTCTATTTCCGCGGCTTCTACTGCTGGAACTCCGAGGTCGGCGCGAAGACGCTCGGCATGGCGACCTTCTATCTCCGCGCCGTGTGCATGAACCGCAACCTCTGGGGTGTCGAGAATTTCGAGGAGGTGAAGATCCGCCACTCGAAATTCGCAGCCAACCGCTTCGCCCGTGAAGCAGCGCCCGCGCTCGAGCACTTCGCGGACTCTTCGCCGATGCCATTCCTGAGCGGCATCAAGACCGCGCGCGAGCGCATCGTCGCCCGCAAGGATGAGGACCGCGAGACCTTCCTGCGCAAACGCGGCTTCTCCAAGGCCGAAACCGCGAAGATCGTCACGACGGTGCTCAATGAAGAGGGCCGCCCGCCTGAGACGATCTATGATTTCGTGCAGGGCATCACGGCCTTCGCGCGAACCAGGACCAACCAGGACAGCCGGCTCGAAGTCGAGGGCAAGGCTCGCAAGCTTCTCGAAACCGCCCACTGACACGTGAAGCCGCCGGTTCGTGCGATCCGGCGGCTTCCTTTTCCAGGGAGACCCGCCATGACCGATGCTCGCTACCGCCTGCTCGATGCGATGCAGGACCTCATGTCCAATTATCTTCTCGACGCATGCCCCGACAATATGACGTGGGAAGATTTCGACCCTGACATCGACGGGCTGCGTTCGAGCGTCGCGGACCTCATCGACAAGCATTGCCGGGGCGCGGTCTCAACCGCCGTCGTCTCTACCTACCTTGTCGATGTCGAATTCTTCAGCGGCGACGATTGCTTTGCGAGCGCAGTCTATACGGTCGACGCTTCGACAACCCACGGGGCGGAGCACCACGCGCTGTCGATGTCGCTCGACAGCATTTACAACGACCCGCGTATTCCGGACCTCTCGCGCGCCGCGACCGCGCGGCCGATCGACGATCCCGACGCGCCGATATGATTGTGGATCGGTCCCCCCGATGGCGCGAACGGCGCTGCTGGCTGCTGGGGGCGATGAGTATCGGCCGGGGCACCCTTTTCGTCGCCGTCATCGACACGCACCGACAGGCATCTTCCTTTGTGAAGGCCATCGCTGCGCGAGATCGAGACCCGTCGTCCGGGGAGCATCTTCTTGCCGTGGCTGCATGACCATTGCCGAAAAGGATCCGACGATGTTGAATCCATTCCAGCAAATTTGCGCTGTCGCATACGGTGAAGGCGACTTTGCCCACATCGAAAGCATCGAGGAGGCCCACGATTTGGGCGATCCGCTCTTTGCCTTTCTTATAGCCGAGCTTGCATCGAGCGAAGGCTGTGATTGCCGCGAAGAAGCGCTGCGCCGCCTGGAAATGGCTGCGGCTGATATTCGCTGCGTTATCGACGCGATCGATCAAACGATGGTCATTTGATCGATCCAGCAAGCCCAAGCGCCGTAGTTTGCCGAGTGCCGGCGCAGGCTCTCATCGGCCGAACTGGATTATCTCATGTCTGTCATTGGCATCCGCGCCTTGGCGCAACTGCTCGCTCGTGCCCGCGCCGCGATCGAAACGCCGGCCGATCTCGATGACGCCGCCCGTGCTGCTGTGATCGAGGATATCGCCGCGTTCGAGGACTGTCTTGCGCAGGATGCGATTCCCTGGGGCTTCAACATTCACATCGGCTCGATCGATCATAAGCATGGCACCAACCATTATGCCGCGCTGACGCGGGAAGCGTTGATGGCGGAGGTCGCCGAATATTGCCGGGAGTGGTGGTCCGATATCGATGATCGGCGCGATCCGGCGACGCTCGACGATGAAACGATCGCGGACACCTATTTCGAAGATCATCCGAGCGAGAATCTCAAGACCGACCGCGTCCATATTGATTCGCCACGCGCCGACCTACAGACACCCAGCCTCGAAACCGGGCACTATTGTGTACTAACCACGGCGCATCTGTCGACTGCGACGGCAGCCATCCTTGATAAATGGTGCGCGGCGGCAACCTCCGACCGGCCGATCAATGTTGCGAGCACCATTTACGGATGGTTCGTTCCGGCGCGCGAGGTGGATGATCCGACCCAGGCCAAGCTGCCGGCCGATCTCCTTGCCGCGATGAAATTTGCTCGTGCACATGGCTTCGACCATATCCTCTTCGACTGCGACGCTAGCAGCGTCGAGGCATTGCCGAAGCATGACTGGTGAGGCGGTCTTTGGTATCTTTGGTTCAATTTTCGCTAAGCCTGCATCCGCGCATCAAGTGTTTCCAGCCGATCGGCGGCAAGCTCCGCGACATTGGCCTGGATCACATAGCCGCGATTGCGCAGGATTTCGCCGAGATCCCTGACCATCGTGATCAGATCGCCGGTCGCGAGCGGGCCATCGAGCGCGCGCAACAGATGGCGTTCTTCCTCGTCCAGTTCTCGCATCTTCATTCTCCGCGGGACGCAATTTTGAGCAGGCCCGTAATCTAGCACATTCGGACGATCGCCGGATGCGCAAATTCTCCTCTCGGCGATGAATTGCAGCGCCACCACGTGCACCGCACGGACCCGAGCCCGAGGGGCGCCCGCTCGCTTCCCTCCCGCTCGCCATCGATCGACAGATGTGGAACACCGCGGCTGCGGGCGCTTGGGGTACCTTCAATATCCCTGCGAAATGGGAGGAGAGAGGGGAGGACAGGGGCGGGCGCAAGAGGCGTCCGGACGAAGGAGCCTGTCCCATGTCCTACGACATCGCGTTCCGTTTTCAGCAGGCGCTCGATCCTTCGGGACTCCTGACGCTGCCGGCTTGTCTCCACGCGCTGATTGCAGCGATCAAGGATTGCCGAAATGCCGGAAATCCCGACGACGCCGATCCAGCGGTGTTGTTGCTCGCGCGGCACCTTGGTGCCGTTGCGGGCGCTACGGGCGACGGCGACACTGCGCTCCGGCGTGCCTGCATGGACCGCATTGCCGACATGCGCGGCAAATCCGCACTCGTGGTGCTGGCGCATAGGGGTGTCAGCTACGACGAGCAGGCAAAGAAGCTCTTCCATAGCGACGGCCGAAAAGCCCTGAAGCGGCTTGCCGAGGCGCTTGGCATGCAGGACGGCACCTATGATCTTCGCTCGAACAAGGGCGGCATCGCGGTCAGCGGCGAGATCATCCTTCATGGCGAGGAAGTCTATGTCCAACTCGGGCTTGGCATCGGATCCGGCCGCGAGGTGATGTTCCGCCGGGTCGCAGGGCGGAAGGACTATTGCGGCGACCGCAACCACTGGGCCGCGGTCGGCGAACTGCTCGATCCTGACCGCCTCGCCGCGTGCATCCGGCGTGAACTGCACCTCGCCGAACCCGGAACGGCGCCGATGCGGCTGGTCGCCTGAGGAAAACTCTCATGGACATTATCGTTTCGCGTTCCCGCATCGCGGGGGTGCTGCCCCACTATATCTATCGCGCGCTGGTTCCTGCCGAGGGGATTGCGGTGGAGCGCTGTGCGATTGCCGGCACCGTTACAGCGCCCCGGATAGCCGGTCGCGTCGCTTGCATTCGGATCGCTCCGCTCATTGCGCCCGAGCGCTACCTCGCGATGCACCCTGTGGAGCGGACCGCGCTGGCCTCGCGCGTCGGGGCAGTCGGCCGCCGGGTCGAGTGGCTGATCATTCGCACCTTCTTCCCGGAGATGACCGCGGACTCTTTACCGATTGTCTACCAGCTCGATCCTGATCCGGGCGACGCCTGCGTCTGGGCCGATGTCGACGATCTAACCGGCATCTTTGATGCCGTCGAACCTGGGTTTGCAAGCCTCTCAGCTATCGACCTCGGTCTGCGTCAGGGCGACAGCCTCCGGGCTGCCTGATTGCCGTCATCGACGAGTCGCTCAAGGCGCCTGCCCTGGGCGTAGCTACTTCACCCCAGCAGAAAGGGCCTGCGATGACGGTCATCGGACATAATTACATCCGGAAAGTCGAGAACTTCGACAGATTCGAGATTCTCGCGCATCCGCTTTCCCATCGTGACGACCGCATTTTTTATCCGGTGCAGCCCGATGGCTTTGGCGCCGTGACTTATGCCTCGCACGATGTGATGATCGCGAGGCCGACCGGCGTCGGTAGCAAGGGCCGGCTCGCCATACTGATGCACCATGGCGGCGGTCGCCACGCCCTCGAATTCTACGAAAGCACCTTGCCCATCGCCTCGGCGCTGCTCGCGCTTCCAGAACGCGAGCAATATGCGCTCGCCTATACGATCTTCGAGCAAGCGGACGAATGCTCCGCCGGAGCGCGTGCCGCCGAGGCGCAGCGTTGGGCTGAGGCCTATGTTGAGGGCCGCATCCGAAAACGGCGTCGCGGGCGCGCGCGGCAAATTTATGTCGAAACCGCGGCCGAGAAGGCACTTCGCGCCGCCTGAAGCCTGAGCCGCCCGCACTCAATCGCTCGCGACCGATCGTCATCGGTCGGGAGGAATGGAGGCGCGGACGTGCGGCGGCAATGAGGCTGCCGCGCAACCGGAGTATTCCCATGACGCTTCCCGCTCAAATCCGTCCTTCCGTCGGCGAGCAGCTTATCACCAAGGTGTCACGCTTCTTCAACGGGACGATCACCGACGTTCTCAACGAGCTGTTCCAGAATGCCCGCCGTGCCGGTGCGCAGCGAATCGCCGTCGATCTCGGCGAGCATGAAGGCAATCCAGCCCTCTTTATTGCCGACGACGGCACCGGCATCGATGATCCCGCCGCCTTCGTGACGCTGGGCCGCTCTGGCTGGAGCGACCAGATCGCACGGCGGGAAGACCCAGCCGGAATGGGTGTGTTCAGCCTCGCCGGCAAGCGCGTTACTGTGCGATCCTTCTCGAGAGCCGCCGATGCCGGATGGACGGTCACTATTCCCGAGGACGGCTGGCAGGGCGAAAATCCGCTGACGGTCGAAGCCTACGAGGTCCGCAAAGGCACGCAGATAATCATTGCCATGCCCGCCGAATGGTTGCCCAATCTCCAGTCGCAAATCGAAGCAGCAGCGAAGCATTTCCCGTTGCCCGTCGAATTTCAGGGCACAGTCTTGCCGCGCGAGGATTTCCTCAAGGGCGCCTGCCGGATCGAAGAGTGGCATGGCTGCCGGATCGGAATCTTCAGCGATTCCTATGACATCGCGAGCGATCCGCGCATCAATTTTCATGGCATCAAGGTTCCCTGCCGCATGCCCGCCATCGGGGAAATCGACGCACGGCGGAAATGGACGGTCCGGATCGACATCGTCGACGCGCCCTCGCTCCAGCTCGTTTTGCCCGCGCGCAAGGAGATGGTCGAGAATGCCGCACTCGCCGATCTGCGGGCTGAAGTGCAGGCGGCCATTTTCCGGACCATCGCGCTCAAAGGCGAACATCGCCTGTCGTTCAAGGACTGGCAGCTCGCCACCGAGCTCGGCGTCGTCCTTCCCGAAGCCAGCACGTGGCTCTGTGCATGGCGCCCGCGAACCGCAGATGGCAATGCATATGTCGAGGACGAGCGCGTCGAAGCTGCCTCGATGATCCTGATCCCCAGGCACGAGGCCGATGTCGAACAATGCGCGGCGAAGGTGTTGACCGAGGAGAAGCTCGGCTTCCGGCCTGTCTTCGCAGAAGACAAGTTCTCCGGCTATCGATGGTATGACGTGCTTCCGCGCGTCCCCCGCCTGTCCTTTGCGGTCGAACGGGAGGGCGAACTGTTCCACTATGCCGATGATGACCAGATGCTCGAGCATGTTGAATCCGGCCGGGTGACTGCGATCACCCTTGATGTTCCGATAGTTCGCTGCGGTGGGCTCGATGAACCCGCCGTGATGCTGAGCCTTCCCGTCGATATGCTCGTCTGCGCGAACGCGAGCAGCCATGTCGACGAAGCACATGTTTTTGTCCGGGAGGGCGCAATCGTCACGCCGCAGACGCTCGCGCAGCTGATCGAGGATGCGATCTTCGCTTACGACGAGGATTGCGACAGCGACAGCTGGGGCAGGCAGCATGGCGATTTCATCCGCGATGCGCGCAACCTCGCGAACAAGCTCGTCCTCGGAAAGGAAGAGGCTCTTCTCGAACAGATCCGATCGGCTTTCCGCGACGATGTCCAATGGCTGATCCCCGAGGGTCGAACACTCACCCTCAAGGCCGATGTCGCCAAGGTTCTAATCGATCTGGCTGTCGCTGATCCTGAAACTGGGCCAACCGCTGCATAGCATTCGGACCATGCCAGGCTGGCGACCTTGCGTCCGCCTCCGCCCTTACCCCCACATGCCGGAGTGATCCATGACCGCCCTGTCAGCCCTGTTGACGTGCTCCCCTGAAATGTGACCGATTTTGAGTAGAGTCCGACGCGAAGGAGTCGGACAGAATGAAGCGAAGCAGGTTCAGCGAAGAGCAGATCATCGCGATATTGAAGGAGCATGAGGCGGGGATGCCGACGGCGGATGTATGCCGCCGGCACGGGATCAGCTCGGCGACATTCTACAAGTATAAGGCCAAGTTCGGGGGTCTGGACGTGTCGGAAGCGCGGCGGCTTCGGGCGCTCGAGGACGAGAATGCGAAGCTGAAGAAGCTTCTGGCCGAGGCGATGCTCGACAATGCGGTGCTGAAGGATCTGACATCAAAAAAATGGTGACGCCCGGCGCCAAGCGGGAGGCCGTCGCATATGCTCGTGACCATCACGGGCTGAGCGAGCGTCGGGCGTGCAGCCTTGTCGGCGTGAGCCGCCGGGTGATCAGATATGAGCCGACGAGGCCGGATGACGGTGCTCTGCGGCAACGCCTGCGCGAGCTGGCGGCCGAGCGCCGCCGGTTCGGCTATCGTCGCCTGGGGTATCTTCTGGCGCGGGAGGGCATGCGCCCGAACCACAAGAAGCTGCTGCGTATCTATCGCGAAGAGGGACTGCGGGTCCGCCGCCGTGGTGGCCGCAAGCGGGCCTTGGGCACGCGGGCGCCGATGGCACTGCCACAGGGTCCGAACCAGCGCTGGTCGCTCGAGTAGGGCGCGCTTCGCTTGCCCCTCTCCGCTACGCTCCGAGTCCGTATCGGACAGCCTGGTGTGCGGTCGGAGGTTCCGCATCCTGTGCATCGTTGATGACTTTACGCGGGAGTGTCTGGCGCTGGTGGCCGATACGTCGCTGTCGGGCATCCGCGTTGCCCGGGAGCTGACGACGCTGATCGGCCTGCGGGGGAAGCCTCACATGGTCGTCAGCGACAATGGCACCGAACTGACCTCGTCGGCGATCCTGCGCTGGTCGCAAGAGCGTCAGGTCGAATGGCATTATATCGCGCCGGGGAAGCCGATGCAGAACGGCTTCGTCGAGAGCTTCAATGGTCGCCTACGCGACGAATGCCTCAACGAGACCCTGTTCACGTCGCTGGCGCATGTCCGCTTCGTGCTCATGGCTTGGCGGCACGATTATAATCACGTCAGGCCGCACTCGAAACTGGGCGGGCAAACCCCCGCCGAGATCGCCGGCCAATGGTCCTGGGGGCATGCCCCCAGGACCATTGCCATCCCATCAATCAACCATCATGAAGGAGCCGGACTCTACCTCTGACTGGTAACAATCAGGGGAGCACGTCAACAGGCACTCACTAACAAATGAAGCCAGCTATACGACAGTTTCTTACCGACTATCTTGGCGAGGTCGTGGTTGGCGATGCTGCAGTATTTGCAGGCGCAGGTCTTTCGATCCCTTCCGGTTATGTCGACTGGCGTGAATTGATACGCCCGCTTGCTGAAGAACTTGAACTAGGTCACCGACTCATTATGCCGCAACCAAATCCTGATTGATGCGAGCTGGATGGAAGCGAGGAAGTTGTCGTCGCGCTTGTCGTAGCGCGTCGCCACGGCTCTGAAATGTTTGAGTTTGTTGAAGAAGCGCTCGATCAGGTTGCGGTATCGGTAGAGGAACGGGCTGAACGCGGATCGTCTGACACGCTGAGGCATGGGCGGGATGTTGGCGAAGGCGCCTTTACCCGCGATGGCGGCCCGCAATTTGTCGGCGTCATAGGCGCGGTCGGCCAGCAAGATCGAGCCGGGCGTCAGGCTGTCGAGCATCAGGTGGGCGCTGTGCCCGTCATAGGCTTGCCCCTCGCTCAAGATGAGCCTGATCGGCAGGCCCTGGGCATCGACCATGGCGTGGATCTTGGTGGTCAGGCCGCCGCGCGAGCGACCCATGCAACGGGATCGGCCATCTTTTTTTGGGCGTTGGCGGCGTGCTGGTGGACGCGGATCGACGAGCTGTCGATCATCTGGATGTCGCCAGCGTAAGCCTCTGATACAGCGTCCAATATCCGCTTCCATACGCCCGCCTTGCGCCAGCGGTTGAAGCGGTTCACGCAGGTCGTGTGTGGCCCATAGCGCGAGGGAATGTCCGCCCACGGCGCACCTGTGCGCAGCCGCCAGAATATCCCGTTCAACACCCGCCGATCATCGACCCGCTTCACGCCGCGCACCTTCGTCGGCAGCAGGGGCTGGATTACCAACCACTCGAAATCCGTCAGATCAAACCGCGCCATCAGCATCTCCCTTCCGGAAAACACTGAATCAGAACTCAAGCCGCTTGGGAATCCTGTTTATGGGTATGTGACCTAAGGATCGACCTTGAAACCGATTTGGTAGGGGTGGCGCAGTTTCACGTCAATGCCAACGGCACCAATCGGGACAGGCTCCACAAGGCTGTTATCGAAGCAATTGCCCCGACCAATCCACCGACAAGAAATCACGAACTCCTCGCGCAGCTACCGATTCGTACTTGGTGGACAACGAATTACGATAAGCTCATTGAAACCGCCCTCCGTAACGCCGGGAAAGTTGTTGATGTAAAAAGCGCGGTACCGCAGCTGGCCACTAGCCGTCCAGGCAAACAAGCTACGCTGTACAAGATGCACGGGGATGTTGATCGGCCTGACGAAGCCGTGGCGACCCGCGATGACTACGAACGTTATCAGACTGATAGAGGTGCTTTCACAAGTGCGCTTGCAGGCGACCTAGTCTCGAAGACGTTTCTTTTTTTGGGATTCAGTTTCACAGATCCGAACTTAAATCATGTACTCTCTCAGGTCAGGCTGACTTTCAAGAGCAATCAACGGCGCCATTACGCGGTCTTCAGGAAGCGTGCGAAACTACCTGAGGAGACAGCCGAGGATTTTAGGCACCACAGCCTTCGTCAAGAGTTGATAATTGAGGATCTCAAACGCTTCAATGTGAAGGTTCTATCAGTTGACGAGTACGATGAAATAACGGAGTTTCTCGAAGAGCTTGTTGCCCGTTACCGCCGTCGAACTGTATTTGTTTCCGCAAGCGCTGCTAACTTTGAACCCTGGGGGAAGGAGGCGGTCACTAAATTCGCCGAGACGCTTGGACGCCAGCTGATTTCAAGCGGGACTCGCCTCGCGACCGGTATCGGCCTAGGCTTCGGCGACGCTTTGCTTTCGGGAGCATTGAGGGAAATCATGCGGTCCGACAGCAGCATTGAGGAAAATTTGGTGCTGCGACCGTTCCCGCAAAGCGGCGATCCAGAAAATCGAACCGCTGTCTGGAAGGAGTACCGCCAGGAAATTACCTCCCACGCCGGAGTCGCCGTCTTCTTGTTCGGGACGAAAGAAGGGGATGACGGGGTGATTTCGGCTCAAGGTATGAAAGAGGAGTTCGAAATTGCGCGAACACAGGGTCTTGCCGTGGTACCGATCGGGGCGACTGGAGGGATGGCGAAAGAGCTTGCAGATTTAGCCCTCGCGGATCCGAGCCAGTTCATTCCTGAACTCGGCGCAGATGGTCCGACACTTATTCAGGGTTTGGCGGAGCATACCGACGATTTGTCCACGCTGATCCAACCAATCATTGCGGTGATCCGTAAGCTTCAGGAAGGCAACTCTTAGTAATGCGCAAAGTGTTTTTTAGCTTCCATTATGGACGCGATGTGCGTCGTATTCAGCAGGTGCGCAATTCGTGGGTTGTGCGCGAACAGGGTGCAGCACAGCCGTTTTATGATGCCGCAGAATTTGAAGATGCCAAGCGCCGGGCGGGTGGGATACAAAAGTGGATAGACGACCAGCTCGCGGGGTGTTCGGTAACCGCAGTCCTGTTTGGGCGTGAGACTTACGGTCGTGAATGGGTCAAGTACGAAATTAAGCGGAGTCACGAGCGCAAGATGGGAATTTTGGCCATCGACATACACAATGTGAAAGATCCACTCAGTGGTGTTGATTTACCCGGCCGCAACCCTCTTGAGCACTGGAAAGTGGGTCAAAGGCCGTTCACTGAATTGTATCATACCTATGACTGGGTAAGAGACGATGGCTACAACAACATAGGCGCGTGGATTGAGCGAGCTGCCCGAAATGCCGGTAGGTAGACTACCTTCACCGCTTATGATCGGCGCGTCAGTGTAGCGGCGGTCTGCACCTTTAGCCGCGACTCTCGCGGCGCTGCGAGCCGACAGTGACGATGAAACCAACTGCCGCCTGTCGGCTCGCCATTACACTCCATGTTTGGCGGAGACTTCCGGTCCTATATAAAATGGGTGTTCGCGATATTCAGATGTCCGCGTCCCAGCCCTCATCCCATGCGCCGTCGACCTGCATCGCAACCATCAAGCGACTGACAACGAGAATAGCCTCTGCAAGGCGGACCGGATCGACGGGGCGTGCGTGCATCGTGGGACGACGGCTTGCGTTGAGGCGCAGAATATCGACGCGTAAATCTTCGAGCCTGCTGAACACGGCCTCGAAGGCCGCGCCCCAGTTGTCGGTGCGTCCGATGATCGAGATCAGGTCGGCGAGATCGACATAGTTGATGAGAGGCAGCGACGCCTCTCCGCTGCGCTGAGCTTCCAGGCGCCGCTCTTTCGCCCGGCGCGCGACGTCGCCGGGGACGCGTTGCTTGAACCATTGGGGTCCTGCGATCGCTTCGAGCTTCTGGGTGATGAACGCTCGAAGCGCCATCTCGAAGCCGTCGATAACGGAGTACGATGCCACTCTTGCCTGGCGGGCTGAAACGCGCATCCGGATCGATCCGGCTTCGACAAAGGCGGTCACCACGCCGGCGCGCGATACTGCGCCCTCAACGACGCCCCCTTCGATCAGGAGCGCGAGCGTTTCGCCGATATTCGTCTCGACGAAGCCCTCGTCGACATCCATGTCGCGATAGACGCGGGCGCGTTCAGCGGGCGAGCGGCGCAGATCGACGTCGCTAAGCGTCGCCGAATTATAACCGCCCATAACGCTGTCAAATGCCGCTCGGCTGGCGAGCGATGCCGGACCCAGGATATCTGTCGCGCCCGCGAACATCGCGAGTTTCGCAGTCGTGCTGCCATAGCCGGCGATCGCGGCTTCGATTTCCCGCTGCAACTTGCGGGCGCTGCCGAAACTGCTCGTCATCTCGGTGATGCGCTTGGCCGCCAGGCCGATCGCATTGATTTCCTTGGAGGCAAGCGCGTTGGACCCGGTTATCGCCTCCATATCCTTCGGCGACAGGCTGCTCAGTCCGTTGGCCCAGTGACGCGAGCGGCCGAGCGCGCTCAATCCGGCAGAATCAAGACCAAGAACCACGCGCTCGGCCGAGGAAAATGCCCCGGAGGAGAGTGACGCCTGAATCTTATCGAAAACGCCCGCGCCCAAACTGCCCTTCGTTCCGCAGAGTCCAGCGCTGATCGCAGCAAGCCGTTCGGCTGTTTCGGTCGCCATGCCGAAAGGCCGTTTAGAGCCGAGGCCGATGCGCTCGATGGCATCTCGCAATGCCTTGTTCTGCTGGGCGAACGGGCCGAAGGGATGCTGAATTTTGAGCGCCTGCTGAATCTCGGACTGCAGGGTGACCGACTTGGTCCCGAAAATGGCGAGCCGATCCATCTTGGCATAATCCGCCCTGATCTGCTCGATCAGCTTGTCGGTTGCCGTGACGGGCAAGCCCATCGCAAGCCGCTTTGCGGGATTGCTGAACAGCGGATCGAGCGCCGCAAGCGCGGTGACGCTTTTTTGGACCTCCGCCGCGCGCCGAACGATGTCGCTTCCTCCAGCCAATTCCTGCGCGCGGCGTGTCAGTTCAATGCTCTTCTTATTCGCGTCGGTCATGCTCGATCCCCGGTATGGTCACGCGCGAATATAGGTCGCATGCGCCCAAGTTCACCTCGCCGCCTTCGAATGAACCGCCACTGAGGATTCCGTGCAACGCCAAGAGGCCAGGCTTCGGATGTCCCGATTGGGGCTGCTGACGCCGACGTGCACGCCATGACTGAGAAGATGGGCGCAGCGACATCCCCGGAAATCATCGGCGTCCGAACTATCTCCCAATCGGATACAATTTGACTTAAAGGTTCCGTTGATGCTGTCGGCGAGCGGTCCATATCGCTATTATCGGCACCTTGAAGGCTGACGCGGATTGCTGCCGCGTCATTCGACGGCGCATAAAAATGGTGGGGGCGACATGGCACGTCGGGTATTTTTCAGTTTTCACTATGCGCGCGATGTGCGCCGCATTCAGCAAGTTCGGCAGAGCTGGGTCGTCAGGCCCGGGGGCGAAGCGCAGCCCTTTTACGACAAGGCCGAGTTCGAGGAAGCGAAGCGGCGTGCGGGCGGTATCGAAAACTGGATCGAGCAGCAGCTCAAGGGCACGTCGGTGACGGTTGTGCTGTTTGGTGCCCAGACCTATGATCGGCCTTGGGTCAAGCACGAGATCAAGCGCAGCTACGAGCTGGGCAAGGGACTGCTCGCGATCGACCTGTTCGGCGTAAAAGACCCGCAGACGGGTATCGATGTGCCGGGGCGCAATCCGCTCGACCACTGGAGCATCGACCGCGGCGGCATCAAAACCGCTTTTTCGAAAATCTATCCGACCTACAGCTGGGTGGGCGACGACGGGTATCACAATATGCCCGCATGGATCGAGGCGGCCGCCAAGGCAGCGGGCCGCTAGCAATGGCAATTGATCTGTCGACGCTTACCGAAGCCTCCACGCGCTTTCGGGTCCATGTCACCAAGGCCATGGTCGAGGAAGCGCGAACCCGAAACGCCAAGACTGTCTTTCTCTGTCACAGCCACAAGGACGAGCAATATGTTAAAGGCTTCGTCCAGCTGCTGAACGATGCCGGGTGGGACGCCTATGTCGACTGGATGGACCACGATATGCCGCCGCATCCAAACCGCAAAACTGCCGAGAATATCCAGCGACGGATCAAGCAATCGACCTATTTCATGTTTCTGGCCACGCCCAACGCCATGAAGTCCCGCTGGTGCCCTTGGGAAATCGGCTATGCTGATGGTGTCAAACCCATTCGCAGCATCCTTGTAGCAACGACGCGCGACAATGCCGGCACGACGCACGGCAGCGAGTATCTGGACCTTTATCGAAAGGTCGATTTTTCGAAGTTCAACCGCTTGGCGGTCTGGGAACCTGGAGAAGAAATGGGCGTGGCCCTCGCATCGATGTAGTATTCGCCGGGGCGGATCGCGCTCAGCCAATACTACCGATGCTTGTTCAAGATGGCCGCAGAGCCCGATTGCTCTTGCTCGCGTGCGATGGCTTTGACGATCCGCCGCCGCGATTGCGCGCAGGCGAGCAGGGCCGCCGCTTCGCCCGATTGGTCGATCCAATCGAAAAAGCGTTGGGCGCTAAAGCGGGTCGTTGTTCGGTCGCGGCAATTCTGCAGAAAGAGGAACTGCACTTTCTGGAGGGGGTCGGCGACATAGACACCGAAGGGCGCCGCCACCACCGTCGCGTCGGGAAAGCCGAGCATCGCGATCGCCTGGCTTTCGGTAGCGCCTTTCTGGCAACCGATCACATGAACGGGGCCCGCCGCGGCTGCGAGCGCCGCCTCATATTCGAAGTCGCGCAAAAACGGTTGGCCGACGAGCTCGCGCGCCGCGGCAATTGTCAAAGCCGCCGGGATCGCGTGGACGGCGAACAGCACGGCTTTTCCCGCGACCGGTAATTCGACGCGGTTTCCCACGCGCTTGCCACCGGGGCGCGCGGCAAAACACTCGGCGAGCGTGTCGACCATTAGCGCCTGGCGATCGCGAAAGTTGAGACTGCTCCACTGCAGCGCCTCGCCGGTGTGGAACTTGCCCTTGCGCGCCTCGCGCACGCCCAAGCGCGCAAGTGATTGAACCGCGTCGAAGACGGCTTCGCGGATCCTCTCAAGCGCGTCGTCGCGGGTTCGTACCGAGCCGCCACGAAAGAAATTCTGTGTCTGAAGATATTCGCGGAACCGCGCATTGCGGGCGATCTGCGAAGGATCTTTAGGATCGTCGGCGATGTCGTGGAGCGCAACGAGGCGAACCTTGCCCGCCGCCGTTGCAACGCCGCGCATCAATTCGGCATGGCAGATGCCGATATCCGATGCTCCCGCCGCCCAGCCGGCGTTACCATTGCTCAGGACAACGACGATGTCGGCTTCGTCAACTTGCGCAAGGCAAATGTCGATCGAATCGCCCGCGGCGTCGTCGGGCGGGGCGTCCTCGTTGATCCAGACATCGAACATCGGTTTCCCGAAGAGGCGCACGGCTTCGAGTTCGCGCTTCGCTGCGCGGCGCAAATCGCTGAGCGGCGACCCGCCCTCGGGAAACGGGTCGTTGCAGCGGCTCGATATCATCACGCGAAGCTTTTTGTCGGGCATCGACGACTCCATGTTGGGATCAGCGGGGTGGCGGATGGCGCACGACGAAATTCTTCTGTTTCGACAAATATGGCGCGATGCCTTGCGTCGCGGGATCGAAAAGGCGGGGCTTGTGCTTCTTCTCCCATTCCTGCGCGCGCACCTTGTCGATGTCGGCGGGGGGATATGTCAGCTCGACGATCGTCTTCGCGTCGGCGCGCGCCGCCGCAAGATATTCGAATGTTTCGCGGTCGGGATTTTCATGCTTGCCGTCGCCCGAAAAGACGTAGTGCTCGGCGGGGAACATCGCAAAGCATTCTGCGCTGTTGTTTCGGTCGCTGCCGTGATGCGGCACCTTGAAAATGTTGACCGATAAGGGTTGCGACTTACTGGCGAGACCGAAGGCTGCGGCCGCTTCCATTATCTTGTCGCCGCGCGCGTCGCCGGTGAGCAGGAATCGCTTCTTTCCCTTTTCGACGAGGAGAACAATGCTCGACAAATTGGCGACCGACGTGTCGGTGAAGCTCGCGAGCAGCGATGCAGGGGTCGCTTGACCCTTGTTCCGCGCCTTGAGCCAGGCTGCGAAATCCTTTCGCAAGGCGTCAAGTTCGGACTTTCGCGGGCCGAGGAGCCGGATCGACAGCCCGTCGATGACGAGCGGCGCGGCGCTATGCGCTTCGATCGTTTTACCCTTAAATCCGGGGTTGATCGCGATGCCGAGCGCCTTGGCCTGGGCAAGCAAATTATAGCCTTGGGCAATGCTCGCAAGCACCATTTCGAGGTCCTCGGCGCCCTCCTTCGCGGCCTCGGGCGCCATGGCGCCGAGACTGGCGATGATGGCATCGCCCGCCCCGGCGAGCGCGGCAACGTCACCGCTTTTGGCGTCGACGAGACTCAGAAAGCTGTTGTGCCACAGGCGATCGACCCGAAAATCGGGCTTATGCGTGCCCCCCTGCGCCGCGATATCGTCGAAGAGCGCCTCGATGCCGTTGATATGGTCATCATCGATGTGGCTAACGATTATGAGGTCGATGACGAGCGGATCGGACTTGCCGATCGCGCCTTCGGCGATCCGCTCCTTGCGTAGTTCGAGCAAGCGCGGCTTGAGCGACTGTTTGTAAACGCCGGCAGGACCGCCGTCGATCAGGATCAGGCGCTTATGTCCATTCTCCTCATGGTGGAGGAGCAGGCAATCGCCCTTGGCGGCAGGCAGGACCTCGAGTTCCATATTTTCCCCCTCTCCCTTTTCGCATCTGCAACCTCACCACCCTAGATTCGCTGCATTGCGCGCAAGATATCGAGCATGCCTGCCCCCTGAAAGCTGCGCTCGCGTCCGAGATCGGTGCAGCTTTCGCACAGGATCGCCTTGATCTCGGCGGCGCGGCCGACGAACTCGGGATTACGCGCCATCAGCATCGCCGCCGCGCCGCTGACGTGCGGCGCGGCCATGCTCGTGCCGCTGAGGGCGTCCTCGCTCGGGCCGGGGATCATGCTCCATATTTTCTCCCCGGGCGCGACCAGATCAGGTTTCTGGCGACCGTCGCCCGTGGGCCCGCGGCTCGAGAAGAAGCTGACGCCATAGCTGTGGGGCGAGGTGCGATGCGTTGCACCGACCGTGATCACCGCCTCGGCGTTGCCCGGGTCGGTGATACTCGATGGCGCGTAGGATTCGAAGGCGCCGCCGTCGCTGAGATGGTAACTTTGAAAGCCGCGATTGCCGGCGGCCGCGACGACGACGACACCCGAAGCAACGAGTTTGCTCGCCTCTTCGCAAACAGGAGTTTGGCCGCACGCATAATTGCGCACATCGTGGTGAATCGACAGGCTGATATTGGCGCCATGAATTTCGGTGTGATAGGATCTTGTGTTGAGATAGCGGATGAACTGCAAGGCGCCGACGAGCGCAAATTCGCTATCGTCGCCGCCTCCGGTCACGACACGGAAATCATAGAGGCGGATGTCGGGACACACCCCGCGCTGCGCAGTCGGTGCCCCGCCTGCGAAGTCGGCCGCATCCCAGCCGCCGCCGATAATCCCCGCGACATGCGTACCGTGGGGGTGCGCCGGCACGCCGGGCGAGGCTTCGAGAACATATTTCTCGGCGCGCATCCAGTCGACAGGCCTGCGCTCGCGTGCGTCCTGCGCGAGCGATAACAGATCCTCGATGACGAAGCCGAGCGACAGACCCGTGCGCTCGGCGAGGAACCGCGCATTGTCGCGGAGGATGTCGCCATCATAAAGATGATCGACCAGCACGGCGCGGCGAAGCTGCGTAAAATCATAGGTGGCAACGACCCGGCTATTTGGCGGATCGCGCAAATCCTTGAAGGCGGGATGGCTCGCATCGATCCCCGTGTCAAGGACCGCCCAAGCAAGCCGCTCGCAGTTCACAGAAAAAAGCGTCGCGGCCGCGTCGCCCTTGATCGCCGGCACCGAGCGGTCGATCGCGAGCTCGACCGGGCGGTTCAGCGATACCGCGAATATATCATAATCGCTGCCTAGGCCGATGGGGCGCAGCCGCACCAGATGCTCGCCAATCTCGCCGGCAAGCGCCGCGATCGCCTCAATGTCGGCGCGGCGATAAAAGTCGGCGGGCGTCCCGATTTCGGCAGCGTCGGCGGCCTCGGCGCCTTCGGCCCATAGCAGCGATGCCAGCACGCGCAGCGTCGCGGCGAGACGTTCGATCCCGGGAGGCGTCTCGATGGTCGCGCTTTCCCAACCGCGTCTGCGGCGCAGCTCGTGCAGTTGCCGCGCGACGCGCTCCTCCACGCCCGCTGCGACACCATCGTCGGCAGCGAGACCAAGCGACCGTGCCCAGCGGGTGAAAGGCAGCAGCGAATAGGCAAGTTCCTTGATGCGCAGGCGGGCCGCCACAAGACCTTCGACGAAGGACAGGCCGTAACCGAGCCGATGGCCGGCGTCGCCGAAGCCGGGGCGCTCGGGCGTATCGTAAAGTCGCGCGGCGATGCGCGCCGCGACAAGCCCGGTGGGCGTGTCGCGATAGGCCTCGACCAGGAGATCGAGCGCTTCGCCTGGCGCCCCGGCATAGCCCGCCCAGACGTCGCTCCGGACCGGCGAATCCTGCACGAGACGCCCATCAGCGTCGGGACCAAGAACGAGGCTGTTGACCACCTCGCGACCCAGAATGATCATGTCCCCTCCCGTCACGGCCGCGCGAGCATCGATGCGGCGCGAACACGCGACACGCCGAACATGCTCGAAGGTGCGAGGGCCGTACCCGGCTGTCAAACATTATCGCATCGGCTTTGGTAAGGATTGCCGGGCCGGGCGCACGCTACCGATAAATAGCATATCGGGGAAGATTGCGCTTTGCAGCGCGCGGCCATGAGCTATCGTGCCGGTCTCGAAAATCAGGGAGAGGGCCTGTGGAGGGCAAGCGGCCGCGTAACGTCATTGTCTGCTGCGACGGCACGTCGAACCAGCCGGCAAAACACCAAACCAATGTCGCACGCCTGGTCTACGCACTCGAAAAGGACATTGAGGCGCAGCATGTCTATTATCAGCCGGGCCTTGGAACGCGCGCGTCGCCCGGTTTCCCGCTTCCCGTCGGCAATTATCTGGCGCGGGTTGGGGGCATGGCGTTCGGCTACGGGATCAAAGACGACCTGCGCGACGCCTATGTGTTCATCATGAACCATTGGCGGCCAGGCGACCAGCTCTTCCTGTTCGGATTCAGCCGCGGCGCCTATACCGTCCGTATCCTCGCTGCCCTGCTCTCCACTTACGGCGTTCCGATGCCCGGCAACGAGGCGCTTCTACCCTATGCGATCAAGATGTTCTGGCGCGCCAATGGGGCCGAAGGCGCAGCGTTCGACACGGTCATGACGCTCGCTAGGCGTTTCAAGGCCAATCTCTCGATGGCCGAATGCAAGCCCCATTTTGTTGGCGTTTGGGATACGGTGAGTTCGGTCGGCTGGATCGGAACACCCGTGGCGCTACCCTATACGGGCGCCAATCCGGATATCGCGCATATCCGGCATGCGATTGCGCTCGACGAGAAGCGGGCCTTTTTCAGGACAAACCGCTTCCGCCCGCACGCCCGGCAGGATTGTGCGGAAATGTGGTTTCCGGGCGATCATTGCGACGTCGGCGGGGGTCATGCCGAATCGGCATCCGGCCTCAGCAAATATTCGCTCCGCTGGATGGCCGACGAAGCCGCGGCGAAAGGGCTTGGCATCGATAAAGACCGCCTTGCCGACATACTCGGCGAGAGCGAGGGGAGCCATTTCACGCCCGCCTCGCCGAAGGCTGAAATTCACCGCATGCCCTTCTATTGGTGGCCGGCAGAATTTCTTCCCAAGAAGCGCTGGGACAACAAGACCCAGCGAACGACACGCCGCCTCAATCTTTTCCGTCGCCGGCGCCCACCGAAAAACGCGCTGATCCACCCAGTCGCGTGGGATATCGACGGCTATGCCGAACGTTATCTTAAGGACTTCCGTCGTCCAGAGGCGCCGCAATGATGCGGTTGGCATGCGTTCCCTTTCGACGCGAGGAGAGACCGCAATGAGCCATTACGAACTCGCCATTCTCGGTTCGCCGACCGAGGCCGAGCGAGCTGCGCTTGTCCGCGCGATTGCCACGCTCGTCGGCGATTTCGGCATGGAGATCGGCCGCGAGCTAATTCTGCACAACGGCGCTAGCGTGGCCGGGCGCAACCCCCGTGCCGCCTTCGTTGCTGCCTATTTTGGGGGCGTCCCCGCATGCGATGTTGAAGCGGCGCGGATGCTCGTTGCGCAAAGCGCGCCCGTGGTCCCGACCGTGGGGCCAACCCAGGAATTTGGCGCCTGCATTCCCGATTTCCTCCAGTCGGCAAACGGGCTTCGCCGGCGGGGTGACGACGAAGCGATGCGCGAGCTCGCAGCAGCGCTCCTCGAATGCATCGGCTTGCTTCGTCAGCAGCGGCGCGTCTTTGTGAGCTACCGCCGTACCGAGGCGCGCGCCGCAGCGCTTCAACTCCATGACCTGTTGTCGGCACGCGGGTTCGACGTCTTTCTCGACACGCACGACATCCGTCCCGGCGATCCCTTCCAAGAAGTGCTGTGGCACCGCCTTGTCGATTCGGATGTCATGGTCATGCTCGACACACCGACCTATTTCGAGAGCCGCTGGACCCGGCATGAAATTGGCCGCGCTCGCGCTAAGGAAATCCATGTGCTCCGCGTCATATGGCCAGGGCTCGAGCCGAACCGCATGACGGACCTCGCCGAGACGGTCTATCTCGATGCTAACGAACTGACGGGTTCCGACGGTCCGATCGTCGATACCGCCGCCGATGCGATCTTGCTGCGGGTCGAGGATTTGCGCAGCCGGAGCATCGCCGCGCGCTTCATGTCGATCACTGGCAAGCTCAGGGCCGACATTGTGAAGATTGGGGCCGAGGTGGAGGGAATCGGCGCGCATCGGGCAATCGCGGTGCGCCTGCTCGATCAACGCAAGGTCTGGGCCTATCCGATCGTCGGAATCCCGACCGCTGAAATTTTGAACGATGTGGTTGAAAAGGCGCGGCGCGCCGAGCAGCAGGGCATACCGGTGCTCGTTTACGACCATATTGGAATCCGGCAGGCTTGGACGGCGCATCTGAAGTGGCTCGACGAACAGATTGCGGCCGTGCGCGCGATCAAGGTGTCCGACGCCGGTTGGGAACTGGCCGGATGGGAGGCTTGATGATGGATGCAATTTTCCTGTCCGCCGGCGTCCCCGATCCGCGGCGCGGTCCCGAATATGCCGCAACCGCCGATACGGTGGCGATTACCGCCGCGGTCTCGGCGCTAGTCTATGTCACGCTCGGACGCCGTCCGCTGATTTGGGGCGGCCACCCTGCGATCACCCCGATGATCTGGGTCATAGCCGAAGACTTAGGCCTCGATTACGGACGGTGGGTCGGGCTCTATCAGTCACGCCATTTCGAAGACCAGTTTCCGCAAGACAATGCACGGTTCGGCAATGTCACGCTCACCGACGATATCGCCGGCGATCGCGCGCAAAGCTTGCTGCATATGCGCCGACGGATGTTCAGCGAGCATCGCTTCGCCGCCGCTGTCTTCATCGGCGGCATGGGCGGGATCATCGACGAATATGACTTGTTCCGGGAACTTCAGCCCGAGGCCGCGATCATCCCGGTGGTCTCGACCGGCGGCGCCGCGATCGAAGTCGGCAAGCGGCTCGATGCGCTCGTACCCGATCTCGCTGACGATCCCGACTATGTCGCGCTGTTTCACCGCCACCTCGGGGTTTCGGCCAGGGAGCAGCGTTTCGCCAACCCGGATGCGCAACCGCGCGATATCGAAGCGCGTTATTGGCGGCCGCCGGAATGAACCGCGAGCCGTTCCCGATTTGCACGGCCGACGACAGGGCACGGGTCAGTCCGAACCGCCATATCGCATCAGGATTTTTTCCTCGTCGCCGTCGCCAACCACGAGCGACCAGTCCGAAAAGCCGAGCCATCCATCGGGCAGCGACGTGGCGGCCTGCATGCCGCTGGCGAGGTCGATCGTGGCTCGGCCAATCCCGCGCTCGAACGGAGCGATGACGAAGCACGAATGGCCCGCCACGAGAAGCTGTCCCTTGAAGGACTGCCCTATGTAAGGGCTGGCCGCCGCAGCGACGGGATCCACGCGCACGGCGACGGGGGGCAGCAAGGCGACGGGTTCGCTGTCACTTGGAACCTGAAGAAACGGCCCGCTCTGATCGGGACGGTCGAAAACGAGTTCCCAGCGATCCTGCGACCCGCCATCGCCCGCCGCCGCTCCGACGCAGAGCGCGAGCCAGCGCCCGCCGGCATAATCGGACCGAACATAAAATTGTCCCGGTTTTAGCGCGGCGGGATAAACGACACCGACAATTCCTCGCAGCATCGCTCGATCTCCCTAGTGCTGCAGCGGCCGGATGAAAGCCGCCCAAAACATTTCCGATGCCCCCTCGAAAGTAAGCTTTGCGGCGCGATCACGGCCGACGTTCATACCCATCGCGCGAAGAAAGCAACTTTGATCGTCGGCCTCGACATGGAGGCATTCGCTAAAGCTATTGGTATCGCTCGTCTGCCCTTCGAGAAAATGAATCGCCCGGCCCAGCATGCCGCCCATGAAAATCGTGCAGCGCGCCGCTGCCGCGCCATCGCGATAAACCGTCGCAAAAAAGCGATCGGCATCGATGCGGCGGATACTCCCCTCAATGCCCTGGTTGCGCGCCCCTAGTTCGTCGAGCGATGTTTCGAAAAACCGCACCATATAATCGAAGGCACCGTGCAGGAACTCATCCTTGTCGCGGTCGGAAAATGTCTTGGCGAGTGCCAGATTACTCGACCGCGGTGCCTCGGGCACGACGGCGCTTCTCTCCAACGGCAAAACCGACCGCATCGCCGGGCTTTCACGTGTTGCCATTTGCGGCGTAAGCGACGCCGCCGCGGTGCGAATGGCGTTGGCAACCTCGAGAAATGCCTGGTCACGGTCAGGCCAAAGCGTCACCGGCTTGCCATCGGTGGGAACGGCAAGGAGCTTGCCGAACGGCGCATGTTTCCAATCGCAGGCCCGTAGAATGACGGGAAGCACCACGGCTTCGCCTGCTTCGTGGCGCTCTATCGCGCGCATCATCTCGACTTCGTAGCAATAATCCGAGGCGAGAAAATCAGGGCTCACGAGCAGGAGAAGGATATCATCCCGTTCGACATGCGCGCCGATGACCTTGTCGAACGCGGTTCCCGGCTCGATCTTGCGATCATGCCATGTCTCGATGATGCCCTGACGTTGGAGCATCGCCAGTTGCGTCTGCAACTCGTCGCGCAACGCCTCGTCGCGATGGGAATAGGAAAAGAACAGCGTCGCCACGTGCAAAACTCCTTTCCCTGACCTTTAGCGTTCCGCATCTGTTCCAACAAGCAGGATATAAAAACCACCATTCCAGTTCACGAGAAGTGCGTGCGTCGGAAACTAGCAATCAGGGACGCGACAAAACCGCGTTCGGAATTATCGTCGACGGATCGACCCTTGTGAAGCTGGCGTGGAATCGCACGCCCTCGGCCGAACTAGCGTCCGCCACAGTGGCCGGCCCCGCGACTACGGTGCTAATCATGGTCAGGGACAGCAAACGCTTCACCAAATCCCGAGGCTTGGGGTTCGGACGATTTCTCAGCTGCTAGCCTGCCGATGAGGCCCAGCACCGAGCCCGCTCCGCCATCACGATGCTAAGGTGTCCGACCGGGACTGGGTGTTTACTCGCTATAGTGAATGGTCAGAGCGTCGATGTTGATGTGGCCCCGGGCGGATCGTTGTCATCTGTCGCTGGCCACGCGTCTACGAGCGCAGACGTCCGCTTTACGCGACCGCTGCCCTGAAACCCGCCAGTCCAAAATCGGCCACGAGCTTCTATCGAGGGCGATAAGGTTCGCAGGCGATTCCGTCGCCATCGCCATCCATCTCGGGGCGATAGCCGGGCTGCCCTCGATATATCGGCGCGGCACCAGCAGCCCAAGCTTCCTTGCAGTTGCGGAAATATGCGTTGGATGCTGGAGGCGGCGTCGCCGGTCGGGGGCCGTCTGACACGCGCGCGGTCGGCTGGCGCGGGGCGGGGTTGGCGGCCCGATAGTCGGCGGGCATCTGGAACTCGCCGCTCCAGAGACCGAGTCTGCGCTCACGCGCTCTCGCTTCATTGGGAACATAGGCGGCCGTGAATTTGGGCAGGGCGACGGCAAGGCCCGCATCGACGATGGCGGCCGAGAGGTCGGTCCGTCCAACCCGGCACATCGCGACGGTACGGCCATAGCCGTCGATGTCGCGCTGTTCGCAGCGCACGGTCTGGCCATCGATGAGCGCGGCAAGTTTGTCGGCCGCTTCCCGGCCGCAGGCCCAGCGGCCGTCGCCGCGCATGCAGGTCTGCTTCAGTTCTGGCGCGTCGATCCCGTAAAGCCGGACCAGGACACCTGTGAGGTTGAGCGTATCGCCGTCGGAGACCCGCGCGGGGCCGCTCACGTCCTGTGCGACCGACGGGATAGGGGGCAGGGCGAGCGAGAGGGTGATAGCGGCGAGCGCGGAGCGCGTGGTCGGGCGTGTCGCGCAGGTCGGGTTTTTCGATGTCACAGTAGGGTTGCGGCTGTGGGCGCCGCATCTTTCCTGGTACGACCCGCGTACCAGAGCTCGGGCGTGTGATCGATGACGAGACGATCGGAGGGATATTGGGTGACGAGCTCCATCGCCTCCTCGGCCGGTGCGTGCAGCCAGGCCTCATGGTCTTCCGGATGCAGGATGACGGGCATGCGGTCATGGACTTCGAGCATCTCGGGGACGGCATCGACCATCACCATCGTATAGCTGTCGCCCCATTCGTCGGTCGGGCGCCAGAAACCGGCACAGGCGGCGAGCGGCTGGTCGGCGATGCTTATCCATGTGCGCGTCATCTGGCCTTCGGCACCGACGGCTTCGGCAAAGGCGGTGATCGGAATGAGGCAGCGCTGTTCGGGCCGTACGAACCAGTCGCGCCAGAGACCGTAGTGGTTCATCAACTGGTCGTCGCGCGCATTGTTGACGTGCGTCGGCTTGTTCGGCTTGCCTGTCTTCTTGTTCTTCGAGTGCCGTGGGAAGCCCCAGACCATCGCGTCCAGCTGCCGTTCGCCCGCGACGTCGCGGACGATGAAGCCCGTGCCGCCCTTCCATACGTCGCCCGAGCTCGCGTTGGTCTCCTTCTTGCGCTGCGCCTTGAAATGCGAGGCGACCTCGTCGACCGACGCCTTGAGTGTGATCTGGTTGCACATCGGCGCCTCCGCGTCAGGCCGCGCCGAGCAGTCCTTCGAGACTGTGCTGAATCGGCGGCATGATCGTGAAGCTACCTTCTGCGAACGGGCGCAAGATGTCCAGCGGGGCCCGGGCCTGTTCGAGCCAGTCATACCAATCGTCGGGGTGTACGACCGCGACGTGACGATCCTTGTATGGTTCCAGGTCCGGATAGGCGGGGACGGTCAGCGCCGCGAAGGCGTCGGGATAGTCGCGCGTGCCGCGCTGCCAGACGCCCGCGATGCAGAAGAAGGGAATATCGGTGACGAGGCTCGCCGCATAGAGCGTCTTGCCATCGCGCTTGATGCCGAACTCGTTGGCGAGGATGAGGCAGGGGCTTTCGATCCGCGCGGTTTCGGACTTGAGAAGCGGAATCTGCCCGATCTCGGGGTCGCGTGATCGGAGGCCCCAATGCGCCTCGATCTGGCGCTCTTCCTGGCCATCCCAGATCATGATCCGGTGCCCGCCTTTGCCGACACCCTGCAGGACGTCGTCGAAATCTCTCTCCATCGTCTAGCTCCTAGCTCCGGTAGCGGCGGATCGCGCGCTTCCATTCGCGTTCGTCGACCCGCTCCTTGATGCAGATCGCGTTCTTGTCCCAACTGACGACTTCAAGGCGGAGCGGTTCGACGCGGCGGCCGGAACTCCAGGCGCATTGCCGGCACCAGAAATGGCGGCACGCCTTGCGAAGATTGTCGTCCCAGCCTTTGCGGTGAAAGCGGTACCAAAGCAGCCCCGCATCGAACTTGGCGTGATGACCGCAGCGGCAAACGGGCTGCACCGCATAATGCCAAATTGCGGCTTCGAAGATGTGCGTGGCGCGCGGAACACCCGATTTCGTATGCTGCACGTCACAGCGCCAGCACCAGCTGATCGGCGTCGGCGGCGGCTGTGGTCTCACCGTGGATGCGCGCGATCATCAGCGCCAGTTCCTGCGCTGCCGCTTCGCGTATGATTTCCGTTGGCGCGGTGAGGCCGACGCGCGCCCATCCTGGGGCGTCAAGGAGTGCGCGTGCGACTCGGTCAGGGTCGATTCTCATCATGGATCAATGAGAACATAAAAAGAACAACTGAGCAAGCTGCGGTACGCGCGCGCGGGCCCGGCTTCGCGATGCCGCCGCCACGCAAGCGGACCCGGCGCAAGCCGAACGGACGGGCTCGGCCGTCCGGGCGTCCGCCCATTTCGGCATTTTCCAAGAAACCGCCCAATAGCAATCGGCCCGAAACGCCAAAGCCGGTGTCTTTGGAGCCCAGGATACCCTGTGTTAAGCTTGGCTGTGCGGGGCGCACGCTGGTCGATCATGCTGTGCGCCGGGTCAGTGACGCCGAATCATAGAGAGGAAAGATTACTCCAGATTGGCAAACCTTGTACGGAAAAGACAAACTATCCCGGCTGCAGGAAAGTTTTGTTTTCGAGAATGGCGAGGTTTCCCTAACGGCGGCCGCGTCGGTGGAGGGGCCTCTGGTGCCGATAAAGGGACCGGTCTCATCATTCCGATAACAGTCGGCCGGGCACGCGACCCGCTTGGCCGTATCTGGGCGGCGCTCCGCGTCCAGACCCCGGTTTTCCGGGCGCGGGGTGCCGTCATTTTCAGGGGCTAAGGTCACCCGGGGCTGCGCTCGGAATATTCGCTTCGGCGAGTGCGCGCCTACAAGCTACCTGACCGCCATATCCAACGGTCAGAAGCCACGCATTAACCCGACGTGGCAGCGCGGAGAGCCCGCGAGCCGCATTGGTCGCGCGAGGCCGGTGATGGGGTGAGGGCGCCGCGCATCCATGCGGCGTGGTGCACGCAGAGCTGACGTCGCCACTGCTATCTCATGGCATTGCTGCCCGTCAGTTCGGGAGGCCACCTCCCCTATATCGCTCCCCTTCTTTCCGCTGACCGAGCCAGTCCTCTCAGTGACACAGTGATCGGTTTTCGGCTTCCGCACGCCCCGGCGCGGGCGGCGAGGTGAGCGCGCGCATGCGGGCGGCGGCGAGGGCCGAGGGAACGGCGCCACAGAGGAGAGAAGGGTCGGGAAGAGTGTCGCCGGGAAATGGTTCGCGCGCGACATTCGAAAGTAAGTGTCATGAATATCGGTGAAATCAGGAATGTGAATGATCGTCTGACCGGCTCGATCGCGACCCGCACGATCGACCTCCCGCGCATCGGTTTGCGCAAGGTCGAGAGCATGAACCCGCGGGCACCCGTTTACGAGGTGCTGGCGCTCAACGTCGCCCGGCGCTGGGTGCAGGTCGGGGCGCTCTGGGAAGCGGCGTCGAAGAAGACCGGCGAAGTTTTCCTCGCGGGCAATGTCGACGACCCGAGCCTCCCCGAACCGCTGCCGGTGGCGCTGTTTCCGTCCGAAGACGGCGGCTACACCATCGCGTGGCGCCGCGAGACCGTCCGTGCCGAGTTCGGCGGCGGCTTCGGCGCGAGCACGCGCAGCTATGACGAGCAGCCGCAGGACCGCGGCTTCGGCGAGAGCACGGCGGGCTCGAACGGCGCGCTGATGGGCGCCGGCGCCGACCTCGACGACGAGGTGCCCTTCGGCTGACGAAGGCGCCGCAACCGGGCCGGGAGGCGCAGCTGCGCTTCCCGGCTCTTTTCTTGCCCGATCCAAGGAGACCGAACATGGTCGCTCATTCTTCCGCGCAAAGTGTTGACAGCTTTGCAGACCTTCGTGCCCTCTACGCCGAACAGATCGCCACGCCCGAATTCCAGGCATCGTTCGGCGATCCCATCCCGCTTTCGATCATCGAACCCGGTGACGAGCCGGGCGAGCATGACATGCCCGAACCCTTCGCGGCGCAGGCCGAATGCGGCGGGATCATCGCGACGATCTTCGACCTTTTCAACGACACGAGGCTCGCGCCGCTTTCCGCCGAGATCGCGTGGGGGTTCGTGAACAGCTTCCACTTCGTCGCCGGGAAACTCGAGCGCCGCGAGGATGCTCTCGCGGCCGAGGTTGGCGAGATGGTCCGGCGCATGGACATGAGCGAGGTGTTCAACAGCGAGCTCGAGGAAAAGCAGCTCCTGTGCCAATCGACTGCCGAACAGCGCGCGGCGATCGAATGCATGCGTGACTATGCCGCCGAAATGTATCGCACCCAGTCGGGCTGGCCCTGGTCGCCCGCGCGCGGATCGCGTGCATCCTCGGCCTCGACTGCGAGCCAGATCGCGGCGCAGGACTTCCTGCGCGAACGCGCGCTCGAGGCGCGCGAACGCTATCTGCCGCAGGGACCGGTCGTCGTCTTCTCCGGGCCCGCGCAATGGCACGACTGGGAGATGCTTTGGCGGCGGCTCGACGAGATCCGCGCCCGCGTGCCCCATATGACGCTGGTGACGACCGGGCAGCGCAAGGGCGCCGACGCGATCGCCGCGGCATGGGCGGCGCGATCCGAAACCCGCGTCCCCGTCGTGGCCTTCGGCCTCTACGGGACGGGGCGCAAGACCGCCTTCACCCGCAACCGAAAGCTCGCCGAACTTCGCCCCGTCGAGGCGGTGGTTTGCGAGGGATCGGGATTGCAAGCCAATCTCTACCAGACGCTGCGTCAGGCCAATGTCCCGATCCACGCCTTCCGCAAGACGGATCAGGCGCCCGCGAAGGAAAGCGCTGCTCGTCGCCCCACCGCGCATGGCGCGATGAAAGCGGTCCGTGCCGATCCGATGTTCGCCGCCGCCTGACATCGGCCGGGCCAGAGGCCCGACCGTCAGCTTGTTTCCCTGAGCCGGTGCGCTGACGCGCGCCGGCTTTTCTTTTGCTGCGGGGGATTGCTGCACGCCCCCATAGGCCGCACCGAAAGAGACGCACCGCAGTGCTCGCATATCGCGCCGCGTAAGGCCGAGAACCTTTGCGGTTTGGGGGCATCGAGCCCCCAATCCGCAAGTCTCTTCCTCTCTCTCAAGTCGTCTTAGTGTGGCACGGGGCCGCATCGGCCTCAAGGACGGCGGGGCCCCACCATTTTCCCTGGCGGGTCGGACGCGGGGCCTTCTCCTTCTACGGGCGGCGGCCGCCAGCGAAAATCGTGACCCCCACCGCCGCTTCGCGGTCGGGCTTCGCCCGATCCTTGACCCCGATGCTCGGAGCCCGTGCAGGGGGAATGACCTCTCAATCTAAAGGAGGTCAATATGACGACGTTCAAACGCAGCATCAGGGATTTTTCGGAAATCGCCGCTCTCATCTCGGAGGAGACGGGAGACGCGAACGACAGCTTCAATGCCGCTTTCGACACCGATCTCGAACGCAGTAGGCTGGGGCGCAGCGAGGAGGAACTCACGTGCGATATGCCCGATGCGATGCAGGTGCAGCTTGCCGTCGAGCTTATGATCACAACCCTATTCGACGTGTTGCGCGATACGCGCATCGAAAGCGCGGCCGAACGGATCGCGTGGGGGATCGTCCACAGCTTCCACCGCGTCGCCGGACAGTTCGCGGGGCAGGCTGACCGGGCGGCGCAGGAGGTGCGCGAGCTGCTGCGCTCGGCCGATGGCAGCGAGATCCACGGGACCCAGTTGGAGGAACAGCAGCAGCTTCTGGAATCGCTGGATGAAGCGAGCGATGCGATCGCCTGCATGCGCGACCATGCCGCCGAAATCTTCCATGCCGAGACGGGGCGGCCGTGGTCGGCGCCGAAGGCGACGCTGGTATCGTCGAAGCGCACAGCGTCGGTTATCGCGGGCACCGATTATCTCGCCGCGCGCCGCCAGCGCCGCCTCGCGCAGCATTTTCCAGCTGGGCCGCTGGTGGTCTTCTCCGGGGGTGCCCGCTGGGCCGACCATCGCCCGATCTACAGGGCGCTTGATGACATGAAGGCCGCCCGCCCCGACATGGTGCTGGTCACTACTGCGCAGGACAGGGGTGCCGATGCGATTGCGGCGGCGTGGGCGGCAAGGACCAGAACGCCGCTGGTCGCGCTGGGGATCGACAAGGCACGTTGGGGGAACCGGGCCGGGTTCGTCCGCAACGACCAGATCGCGCGGTTGCAACCGGTCGATGCCGTGGTCGCTGAAGGAACCGGAGTGCAGTCGCAGCTCGTGCGGGTGCTGCGAGCAGCGGGGATCGACCCGGTGCTGCTCCCGCATCAGGGCGAGCCGCGCGAGCGGGCGCGGGGCTAGGAAGGCGAGGGGATCGCTCCGGGCGCAGGCTCGGACCGATCCCCTTTTTTTCATCGAGCGTCCTGTCGCCGCCCTCGGGGAACCGGACGCGGGAGCGCCCGGTCCCGTCGGGCGGCGATGCGGTGCGGGTCGCACCGGCCTCCTGCGCGCGGCTCCGCCGTGCTCGTCGCAGGGACCATCCCTTCGGGATGGGTGTCATTTGTTGGGGGTTGCTGACGACAGGGTTTTGAGCGCCGCAATTGCGGCGCCTCCACCGGCGCGGATCGCAAGCTCGACGACTTCCCGAAACTCCCGCTCTGTGAGGGTCTCGACGGGGTGCTCGGGCACGATCGCGGCATATTTGCCGCGCAGCGCGCGGCGGGCTTTTTCGACGTCTTCGGCGACCTTGCGCTGGCGCGCTTCGAGGTCGGCGAGACGTTCGCGTTCACTCTTCTTGGGCATGTCCATCTTCCTTTCGATGGTCTGCCCGCCACGCAGCTTTCTATCGAATGGATATCCCATGAATCAACCCTTCCGAGAATATGCCCGGCGTGCCGCCGGGAAGGAAGAAATCCCCCTGGCGGGGGAGCCCGCGCGCCTTCCGGCACGAGGCGTCGCAGCGACACGGTCGCTGCGGTGGGCGGACGCACGCCGTTGGCGTTTGTAATGCACCCTACGCACGGGTGCTGCGCCGCGCTCTGGCCTGCAAAATGGCGCATTTTCGCGCAAATTCACGAGAGCGCCGTCGGGCGCCACATGTCGGACGTGTCGGACAAGCCCGGCGGACTTTGTCGGACATCGCCGCTAACCCGTTGATCCCCCGCGCCATCTCCTGTCCGACGCGTCGGACGCATTAGCCATTGGAATATAGGGCCTTTTCGGCTATGATGGAGCCGCTTCACAACCTCATGTCCAAAGGCTCCACTTTTCTGGAGCATCACTTTGGCAAAATTGTCTCTCCGGCTCGACGACGCTCTTTACGATCGTCTGCTCGCCTCGGCGGACGCGGCGGGCATGACCCCGTCCGCCTATATCCGCGAAGCACTCGAACAGCTTAATGGCGCCGATCCCTTTGGCTTCCACGCCCGCTTCGATGAACTTCATTCGACCGTTATCCAGATCCTCGCGATCCTCGCGTCCGACGTCGGCGCGCGCGAGCCTCGGGCGCTCGCCAAGGGGATGGAGGATACCCTCCGATTGCTCCGCGAACGGGGGCTGCCGACGGGCGACGATCGTACCCTCACAAGGGGAGGGCCGCAGTCATGAGCATCTTCCGCAACGACACGCTCGGCAGTTGGACGCGCGGCGGTCAGGCCATCGTCCATAATGTCCGTATGACCACCCAGGTCTTCTTCCAGACCGTGATGGCGGGAACCGCGATCTGGATCATCGGTGCCATCTGGTACGCGCTCGAAAAGTCGGGCGACTATCAGCGCTACCTTCTCCTCAAATATGCCGAGGCCATGTTCAAGGCCGATACCGCGCGGGGGACCACCGACCCGGTGCTTTTTCGTACTCCCGAGGGGAGTGAATATTGGACCTCGGCCGACTTGCTCATCGGTGCGCCGATCATGAAAGAGGCGCTGAAGACGCTCGAGAGCGATATCATCACCGGGGCGATCCTCTCCGGCTTCTTCGCGCTCGGCGCACTCCTTGTCGCCTGGTTCTATTTCACCCGGATGGGGCGCGGGCTCGGCTCGAACGAATATCTGCGCGGCGCGCGCTTCGGGTCCGTCTGGCAGATCCGCCGCGCGCTCTGGCGCGAGCGCAAGGGGAGTTTCGCGATCGGCGGGGTCAAGGTTCCGCTCGCCTTCGAACCCGAACATATATTGATCTGCGGCGCTCCCGGCACGGGGAAGACCAACATGATCGTCAAGATGCTCGCCGGTATCCGCGCCTCGGGCCGGCGCGCGATCGTCTATGATACCGCCGGCACCTTCGTCGAGAAATTCTACCGGCCCGGGAAGGACATCCTCCTCAATCCGCTCGACGAGCGCACCGCCATCTGGTCGCCCTGGGTCGATGTCCCGCGCGACTATCATTATGACCAGATCGCGGAATCGATGATCCCCGACAAGCATGGCGATCCCTTCTGGTCGAAGGCGGCGCGCGGCACATTGGTCGCGGTCATGCGCAAGCTTGCTACCGAGAAGCGCACCTATGTCTCGGCGCTCCTCGAGACCATCGTGCGTTCGCCGCTGAAGACCCTCGGCGCCTATGTCGCGGGGACCGATGCGGCGGCCTTTGTGTCGTCGGAAGGCGAGCGGACCTCGGCGGGGGTGCAGGCCGAGCTTGCCTCGGTAATGCGCAGCTTCGCCTATCTCGACGATACCGACGATGGTCTCTCGATCCGCGACTGGGTGACCACCGAGGGGGATGACAGCTGGCTTTTCATCACCGTCAAGGCCGACCAGCTTCCCTCGCTCCGTCCCCTGATCACCGTCTGGCTCGACATTGCGATCAGCGCGATCATGAGCCTTGAACCCGATCAGGCCCGGCGCCTCTATTGCGTGATCGACGAGCTGCCGAGCCTCCAGAAACTGCCCTCGCTTTCGGACTTTCTTGCCCGTGCCCGCAAATATGGCGGCTGCGGCATATTGGGGTTCCAGTCCTATCCGCAGCTGAAAGCAACCTATGGCCAGGAGGAAGCCGCCGCTGTCACCGGCTATTGCTCGACTTGGGTCGCGCTGAGGGGCAATGACGGCGACACCGCCGATCTCGTTTCGAAGAATCTGGGCCAGGTCGAACAGGTCGAAGCCAATGAAGGGATGAGCTACGGCGTCAATGATATGCGCGACGGGGTCAATCTCTCGCGCATCCAGGTGACGCGGCCGCTCGTCCTCAACACCGAGGTCACGAATCTGCCGAACCTTGCGGGCTTTTTGCGGTTCGGCCGCGGCTTGCCGGCGATCCGTTTCGACGATCGCTACAATCGGACGCCGTCCCCCTCCGACGCCTTCATCGAACGAAGCGATCCCCCGCTGCGCACCGCGCCGACGCCTTTGCTGCCTGCTCCCGCTGCTCCATCCAAACCGCCTGCCATGCGCAAGCGTTCCCCGAAGCGAGCCTCCGGTTCGGCGGCGCCCGAGCTCCCGTTGGGCCCGATGGCAACTGCTGGCGATGGCGACAAAGGCGACGGAAAGGCACCGATCGCTCCTGCCGGTGTGACCGGCGGGCATGACGCCGACGCGCCGCTCGCGCGCCTCGAGATCATTGCCACGCCGTGGACGCACTCGCTTCGCCAGCACGGCCGCCCGGGTGGTCGCCGCAGTCCGGCGAAGCCGGCATGATCCATCCGCGCCGCCTCGGGGGAACGCCCGCCAACGTCGCCCGATATTACACCATCGGGGACTATTATACGAAGGGCGGTAACGAGCCCTCCGCGTGGGGCGGGCGGATCGCCGCCGAACTCGGCCTTGAAGGTGCGGTCGAGCGCGGGGCGTTCGAGAATCTGCTCGCCGGCAAGGTCGGCGACCAGTATCTCGGTCGTCGCCGCCACGGAACCATCGAGCATCATCCCGGCTGGGACTTTTCGGTCAATGCACCGAAGTCGGTGTCGATCATGGCGCTGGTCGCGGGCGACGAGCGCATTGTCGCAGCGCATGAGAAAGCGGTCGGCACCGCGATCGGCTGGATCGAGGAACATGCCGCGCTTCGCCGCCGGATGAACGGCGACATCGTCCATGAGACGACCGGTGGGCTTCTCTACGCGCGCTTCACCGAACATGCCTCGCGCGAACTCGATCCCCATCTCCACACCCATGTCGTCATTCTCAACATGACCCGGCATGCGGGCGATGAGCAAATGGTCAGCCTCGAGACCCGGGCCATGTTCGCCGAACAGATGACCGCAGGCCAGATCTACCGCAACGATCTCGCCCACCGCCTGCGTGAACTAGGATATGATATCGACTTCGACCCACGGCGAGGTCTCTTCGAGATACGCGGCGTGCCGCAGGACATGATCGCCGACATGTCGCGGCGCGCCGAACAGATCGACGCGCACGCCAAAGACCATGGTCTGGAGGGGCAGGCCGCACGCACGCGGTCCTTCTTCGAAACCCGCCGCGCGAAGCAGAAGGTCGGGCTCGAAGACCTTCATGGCCAATGGTCGATGCGGTCCGCAGCGCATGCACCGACGCTGGACGCCATTCGCAGCCGCGCGGACGAACGCGGCGAACGGGAAATAGGCGTCGATCGGGCGACGGCGAGCCGGGCTTCGCTCTTCGGACTTCGCCAGTCCGAGACGCGCGAGGCCGTCAACAATCTAGGGCGGCTCATTCGCGCCGGGCTGGCCTCGCATGTCGGCGAGGTGCGGCCGCAGGATGTCCGCCCCCTCTTCGAAGCGCATGAGGAGCGAATAAAGCTTCTGCGGACCAGGGAGCAAACGGGTGACGGTGTCTTGACGCGCGGACGGACCTCGCGCCGCACCGCGCGCCTCGAGATCGCGCTTTCGGGCCAGATCTCGCTCAGCCTCGACGACACTGTGCCGCTCGCTTCGCCGGAACGGATCGATGCGGCGCTCCGCGGCAGCATCCTCAACGACGATCAGCGCAAGGTGCTGGCCTGGCTTGCATTGTCGAGTGACCGAGTCGTCAGCGTCGACGGGGTCGCGGGCTCGGGCAAATCGACGCTGGTCCAGCAATTGAAGTCGGCGGCCGATCCCGATTGGACGTTCGTCGGTTTGGCGCCAACCTCGTCCGCAGCGGGCAAGCTTGGCGCCGATGCCGACATTGAATCGCGAACCGTCGCGGCGCTGCTCGCGGGCGGCGGTCATGACGTCACCGATCGCCACGTCCTCGTCCTCGACGAGGCCGGGCAGCTCGGCAGCCGGCAAGCGCTGCGCGTGCTGCAGGTCAGCCGCGACACCGGCGCCCGCGTCATCTTGCTTGGCGATAACAAGCAGACGGGGGCGATCGAGCAGGGAAAACCCGCCTGGCTCATGCAGCAGCTCGGGCTTCCGACCGCGCGTCTGACGGTCGCGGTGCGTCAGGAAACCAAGTCGATGAAGGCTGCCGTCGCAAGTGCGCGGCGCGGCGATTATGCCGCGTCGCTCGATGCGCTCGACAAGGTGGTGAGCGGCGAGCGCGCCGACAAGCTTGCGGAATCGCTGGTCGGCGAATGGACAAGGCTCAAACCCGGCACCCGCGAGGCGACCAATATCCTCGTTCTCGACAATGCGACGCGGCTGATCGTCAACAACCGGATCCGCGAGGTGCTCAAACGGGAAGGAGCAATTGGGCTTGAGGATCTGCGGCTCTCCGTCCTCACATCGTCGGGCATGACCAACCAGGAGAAGCGCTTCGCGCGCTTCTATTCGCGCGGGCAGGTCGTCCGATTTGCGCGCGATGACGCAGAGCGAGGCATTGCGAAGGACACAGACTATCGTGTCGACGGCATCGAACCGGACAGCAAGGGCCGCCAGTGGGTGCGGCTGGCGGACGAAGAGGGCCGTCAGCTTCTCTGGAATCCGAGGCTGGGACGGGCGTCCGAGGTCGCCGTCTTTATCGAAGATATACGCGATCTGGCAGCGGGAGACCGCATCCAGTGGCGCCTCGCTGCGAAGGAGCTCGATCTTAAAAATGCCGAACGCGGGACGGTCGAGCGCATCGACGGCTCGGTCGCGACGATCCGTTGGGATCGCAAGGCCGAGCCGCAGGCTATTGATTTGGCGCGCCACCGCACCTGGGATCATGGCTATGCCGAGACCGTCTATTCGGCGCAGTCCAAAACCTATGACCGCGCCTATGTGTTGGCACCGCTCGGATCGGGCCTCGTCAATGGCCAGAATTATTATACCGCGATCACGCGTGCGCGCTTCGGGGTCAAGCTCTGGACCGAGGATCCGGAGCACCTCGTCAGCAAGCTCGAGGCGAATTCGGGCGAGAAGACATCGGCGCTGGAGGGGCTGGGGCGCCTCGCGCGCGACAGCCACCGAATGCGAAGCCTGCGCCACTCGGGCACGATCGAACGCGAGCGCGCCGCAATGCTGCAGTCCCGGGCCGAACGCGCTCAGCGGCGGGCGGACCAAGAGCGCGCGTGGGCGGAGATGTTCCGTCCTGCCAGCCTCGCCGAACGGCTCGCTGGACGCGCTCACCGAGCGGCAGGTCAATTCGATGACTATCTGCGCGGGCTGTTAAGCGCAGGCAGGCAAGCGTCTCCCGAACCCGTTCCCGAACAGCAGCGCCACCACGAGCCTGACCGCGGAGGGCATGATCGATGAATTGCGATGGTGCCGGACCCGGCCACGAAGACGGCGGACCGGCGAGCGGACGTCACATCGGACGGATGGCGATCGAACCCATCGCCATCGGCCGCCTATGATTGTTGGAGCGCCGAGCCTTATGATGAAATCCCCTTTTGTCTTTCACTTGCTGACCATCATTGTCGCGGCTTCCACCATTGCCGGGTTCGGAACCACGGCTTCGGCCAAGCCGCAGGTCACGCCGCAGGATACCGATCTCGCCACCTGCATACGCAAGGCCGCGAAAGGCAGGATCTGGCTCGAGCGCACCTTGTGGGGCCTTCGCGACCAGGAGGGCGGCTGGATCGGCGCCGCCGTCGCCAACAGCAACGGCACACATGATCTCGGACCGCTTCAGGTCAACAGCTGGTGGGTTCCAAAGATCGCCAAACTCGTCGGACGTCCCGAGGTTCACGTCCGATCATGGCTGCAGAACGATGCCTGTTTCAACGCCGAGGTGGCGCGCTGGATATTTCTGTCCGGGCTGGCCGCCACAGGCGACTATTGGAAAGCGATCGGCGTCTACCATAGCCCGACGGGCTGGCGGCAGGCGCGATATGCAAACAGCGTCGCGGCCCATTTGCAGCGACGTTTTGGACGATCGATATGGTGACCTCGATCATGGGAAGACCCGCGTTTTGGCGCCTCAGCGGAACCACGGCCCGCTAAATGGATCGGTGAGGTACTGCTGCGCGGCCTTGACGAGTCGCTGAACGCGCGAGCGGTAGGATGCACTTTCGACCCGCCAACGGCGCGCCGTGACACTCTCCCCGAACAGGACCTCGGCGATTCTCTTCTGCGATGCGCCTGCGGCCAGCGCATCGGCGGTTCGCAGCTCGAGTATCCAGCGCGCCGCCCGGCTTTCGCGCGGACGCAGCGGCGCCGGCATCTCGCCGCGCGCCGTCAATGCAAGAAACTGCTGCAACACCGCGATCTTTGGGGCCGCCGAATCCAGGCCTTCGATCTCATGCACGAGCAGAGTGGATCGGCCGAGCAAGGTGCCATCATGGTGCATAAGCCGGATCAGCCAGCGACCATCCGAAATGAGCCAATGTTCTCTGTTCGCCTGATCGACCGCGATCGAGACATAGTCGGCGAGCGCGAGGACATCGAAATAGTCTCCGGGGCGAGGCGCGCGGCGTCCGGCGCGCGTCTGGAGAACCTTTGGGTCGACGTCGGGCGACCAGATGGGACGGGCTTCGGGAGCGGCAATGGCGGGGTCGATCCAGGCAAGCAGACCGACCCGGATCGATGCGTCCACCGGAAGCCGTTCCCTAGCCGCCCATAGGCGGCGATAACGGGGTGTTCGCCGGAGCCATTCCCACGCGAAGGCGCGGCGGTCGCACAGCATCAGCGCCGAATATTCGCGTGCCACCTGCCAATCGGCTGCAGGCGGACCGCCATTCATACAATATAGCCGGAATATATTCGAAATATTTTCATGAAGCGTCGTTCTGGCCCTTGTCGATATCTCTCAGAGTATGGAAGCTTGGAGGGTCGTGTTGTCGTGCCGCACGGCACGTTCCGGTTGCGTCAGGCGAGGTGAGTGCAAAGCCGCTTCCCCTGCGGGGAGCCGGACCGGCATTGTCCGGGTCCGCAGGTCTCCGGCGCGCGCATGCGGCGCCGGGGGCGGGGCTAGCCGGCTATTCGGCACCTTCCGCAAAATAGGCGCTAAGCCGATGCATGATCTCGGGCTCGATTGTCATGATGCTCCGCCGCCCGTCGAATGTGTCGGGCTGCCGCCGTAATATGCCTGCTTCGCAGAGCTTTTGGGCGAGCCGTAGCGCGCTGCTCATCGGAATGCCCGATGCGACGCACATGGGATATAGATGGAGCACCCGGCCTTCGCACTGGTGGATGAACAGGTCGAGCAGCATGTCCCAGGCAGGCTCGACGAAAAGATATTCGGCGCCAATCAGTTGCCGCCGCAGAAAACGGCGACGCTGCGCGAGCCGCGCGTTGGCCACGACAAGCGCCTGGGCATGACGGTCGGCGGGAGTATCGGGGCTCTTCAGGGTGAAGGAGAAGGTGCCGCGCGGGACCGCATTATCGACGATGATCCGTGATGTCTGGTTTGCGGTCACGACAATATGACCCGACAGCCGGATATCGAGCGCGTGCCCGATATCCGCGAGCCGGCGCGTAGCTTCGATATCCTCGTCGCTCGGATGCGGATTTCCGCTAGGATGATTGTGGACGAGCAGAATCGCGGCGGCATTGAGTTCGAGCGCGCGGCGGAAGATGACCCGGGGATAGAGCGCCAAATGCGCGAGGCTACCGCTTTGCAGGCATTCATCGGCAATGAGGTGCCGCGACCCATCGAGGAACAGGATACGCAGATGCTCGTCGGCGAGCGACCCCATGGATGCGATGAGATAGTCTCTGAGTTTCGCATCGTCCGGATCGATCCGCCTCGAATGGAGCTTGCCGCGCATCGATGCGAGCATCGCGCGCCGGGTGCAGAGGAGGAGCTCGATCACCGCTGCGTGGTCGCCGAGAATGCGGGCCAGGGCTTCGGGCGTTTGGGCCCAGATCCTCTCGAGGCTGTGAAACTCCTCGAGGAGCGCGCTTGCTATGTCTTCGCTGTCGTCCGGAGAAATCGCAGCGATGAGCTGTGCCAGGACGGATAGTTGGCGTTGGTGCGAAGCCGTCTTTGGTGCCGCCAGGTTGCGAAGAGCAGGAGAGGGGGAACCGCCCAGGAGGCCGCGACCTGCATGACCATATAGGCCGCCGGCTCCATCGCCAGATTGAGGGCGCGGCTCGAATGGGCCAGCAGCGGCAATATATGGAGAACAGCCGCGATCATCGGCCAGAAACGATAGGCGAAAAGGGCGAGCAGCAATGTCGCGGAGGCGCCGAAGCCATCGATGAGCAAATGCCCGAAATCGAGAACTGCATATTCGGGCGCGACGAATTGGTGCAGCAGCAGATCCGAGCCGACCATCGTCGCCGCGATCCCCGCCATCACCCTTTCGGGGCCGCCACCCCGCCAGGCGGCGTAGCCAAGAGCCGCGAGCAGGAACAGGGCGAAGATCGCGACACGCATTTTGCACCTGTTTCACGCTCGCGGCCCCCGGTCAAATTCTTACGTTGCGACCGCATGAAGCCGGTGGACGGCTGCCCGCTTCGGGCATTCCTCGTGCAGGTCATAACCTGCTGTCTCCTGGCCGATGGCGACAAGCTCGCCATGGACGCGCAGCACATCGCCGCCGGCGTCGATGAGCGCCATTTGCGCTTTGGCGAGGCGCTGGATCGTCGCCTGCCCCTTGGCGGGCGGCACGCCTTCGGTGTCGCGCCGCGCCGTGACGACGCTCGCCATGAGCGATGATACGGCAATGAGGGCATCGTCGATCCGGAATTCGGCTGACGGGAGTTGCTGCTGCAAGCTCGCGGCAATGGATATGAGATGTTCGGACATGACTTCTCCTTTGCCGGAAGCGGAGCTCCCGGCTGTTGCTGTAGGGCAAGATGAAGGGATTTAGCCGGACATGAGGCGCGTTAGCGCCTCGGCAATACCGAGCCCGCCGAGCAGGGCGAACACCACCACCATGAGCATGATAGCGATGATTGTGGCCTTTGCCGTCGGTGCATGGTCGTGCCTCCAGATCGTCCCGGACGGTGGGCGTTCGCCCGATAATCCGGCCATTGCCCCTTTGCCTTCGCGGACATCGAGATAATGGGCCGGATCGCCGTCCGGGAAATCGGATGGCGCGAGGGAGGGCATGATGGGAAGCTCTACCGGATCATATGCGATCCGATCGCATATGCTTTTCAGCCGGGCATAGCGGATGGCGGTATCGTCACGATTGACCGCGGCGAGCGTTTTGCGCGCAGCCGATATCCGCTGATCGACGGTGTACCTGGAAATGCCGAGCTCGCGGGCGATCTGCTTCGAGGTCTTGCGCTGGAGCACGAGGTCGAGGCACGCGCGCTGCTTGTCGGTCAAAAGCGCCCATAGCCTTGCATCGGCCGCGCTAGGTTCCTGCGCCCCGTCCATCCCGTCAGTTTCGTGACAATCTGGATTGAGGCAAGCCGCTTCTGAAATTTGGCTCCATCATAAAGCCCGTCCCCCAAGAGAAGTTGCCCGTTTCCGGGCGGTGACCTTTGATTGTCGGAGTGCTTCGACTTCGAAACAATCCCCAATCTGGTTCTAACTGACGAATATATTTGAAACATATGGCGCCGCCGATAGCTTCGCCCCCGTTCCGCGCTGCTGGTGGACCAACGGCAGGCGTCATGACCGGACCTTCGCCTGCTTGAGAGGGCTCAAGGGTCGGCACTGAAACAGGGGCTGTACCCGGCAGTCAGGCTTGAGGACGCTGCCGGTGCTGTCAATGGGTCGGAATGCGCACGATCGAGGCCGCACGGCAACTCGAAGACGACATCATGGCGGTCGATAGCGAGGACGCGCTCGTCAATATCCTCCGCGAGATTTGCGCTCGAATGGGCTGCGCCTGGTTTGCGATCAGCCATCATGTCGATTTTCTCGCCGCTCCCGACAGAGGCATCCGTCTCCACAATTATCCCGAAGGCTTTGCGCATTGGTTCGACCAGAATCGCCTCGGCGTCTCGGATCCCGTGCACCGATTCAGCCATCGACGAACATCGGGTTTCCGCTGGCGCGATATGACGCTCCATCGGCCGCGACCTCAAGATGCCGAGGTGCTGGAACGCGCCCGGCGCCACAACATCGCCGACGGGCTGACAGTCCCCGTGCATTTGCCGGGGGAGGCGCATGGCTCCGTATCTTTTGCATGGACGGAAAGCGGATCCATGCCGCCCGAAGCGCTTGTCTTCGCGCAAAGTCTCGGGGCGTTCGTCTTTGAAGCTGCGCGCCGGCTCGGCGACCCCGTGACGCCGGGTGAGCGGCCGCAACTCACCGATCGGCAGATCGAATGTCTGATGTGGGCGGCGCGGGGCAAATCCAATTCGGTCATCGCGCAGCTGCTCGACATTAGCGAGGAGACGGTGCGGGAGCATTTGCGCAACGCGCGGGCTGCCTATGACGCACCGACGCGGATAGCCCTCGCCATTCGCGCCCTGTTCGACAGCGCGATCTGTTTCGGGGATGTCGCCCGAGGCTGACACCCCCCCTTTGTGTTATGGCGCCGCCGCATTTCCCCGTTCATCTGGATTGTCTCTTTTCAATCAAGGAGACGATCTCATGCTTCTCACCATCGACCAGGATAGCCGGGACCGCGAACATATCGCGCTTCGTTCGATGTTCGCCGCGCGCAAACGCGTCTTCATCGATCTTCTGAAATGGGATATTCCGGCCCTCGCGGATCAATATGAAGTCGATCATTTCGACGATATCCATGCCACCTATCTGATCGTCACCGATGAAGCGGGCGAACATCTCGCTTCAGCGCGTCTGCTGCCAACCACGCGGCCCGCGCTGCTCGATGCGCTTTTTCCCTTTCTCGTCACCGGTCCCATCCCTCAGGGTCCAGCCATCTTCGAAATCACCCGCTTCTGCCTCTCGCCCGGGATCGGCGCGCGGCAGCGCCGGATCGCACGCGACATACTTCTCGTGGGTCTCGCCAAACATGCGCTCGCGAACGACATCCACACCTACACCGGCGTCGCCGAACTTGGCTGGTTCCGCCAGATTCAGACCTTCGGCTGGGACTGCCATGCGCTCTGCGAGCCGGTACTCCACCAGGGGCAGGCGCTTGTGGCGCTCCGGATCGACATTGATTGCTCCACGGTCGCCAAGCTTGCCGCTGCGGGCATCGCCGCCAAGTTCGCCGCGGCTTCCGCCGCGCGCGCCGCTTGAGGAGGGTGCGATGATCTTCAATCCAGCATCCTATGGAACCGAGTGTCGAGGCTCGCCGGCGGCCCGTGACCTCATGGCCAATGGCTTCGCCATCATCCGGGGCGCCGCGCCATCGCCCTTGCTCGGCCGTATCAATGCCGACCTCGATCGGCGTTATGCTGCCACACCCTTCTGTGAAGGCGGCTTCTACGGCGCGAGAACCAAGCGCTTCGGACGCCTGCTCATTCGATCTCCGCACATGGCGGACCTGATCATGAACCCGGCAATACTCGAATTGGCCGAGGTCGCGCTTGGCAATTGGTGCGAACGCATCCAGCTCAACCTCGCGCAGGCGATCGAGCTTCATCCCGGCGCGCTCGCCCAGTTCCCGCATCGCGACCAGGATATGTGGCAGGGTGCGCTCGGCGAGGTCGAATATCTCGTCAACGTCATGTGGCCGCTGACATCCTTCACCGAGGAGAATGGCGGCACGATCATCTGGCCACGCAGCCATGGGCTCGAAGCGCTGGTGGAGGAGCCGAAGGAGGCGCCCGTCGTCGCTGAGGCAGAACCCGGCGATGCGATCGTCTTCCTCGGGTCGACGCTGCACGGAGCCGGCGCAAACCATAGCAAAAATGTCCGCCGGGGGATCATTGTCAGCTACTGCCTCGGATGGCTCAAGCCCTATGAGAATCAATGGCTGGCCTATCCTCCGCATATCGCGCGATCATTTCCGAGGGAGATTTCCGAAATGGTTGGCTATGTCCAGCACCGGCCCAACCTCGGCAATTTCGAGGGGCAATGCCCGTCGGTCCTCTTCGATGCCGACCCCGAGGACGCGCGCGCGGCGGTCGATGCGCTTCGGCCCGATCAAGCCGCCATGCTCGCGCATCATGTCGCGTCCCAGCAAGCGGGCGCCTCGGGAAACAGACCATGAGTCCCGGCGCGACGATGGAGCTCGTCTATGCCGAGCTCAAGGCGAAGGTGATGCGCGGCGACTTCGCGCCGGGGGAGCGGCTCGAACCCGCGCAGCTTGCGAGGATAATTGGCGTCAGCCCGACGCCGGTCCGCGATGCCCTCTACCGCCTTTCCGGCGAAAGGCTGCTCGAAGCCTGGCGTCACGAAGGGTTCCGGCAACCGATACTGGCCGAAGCGGACCTCCACGACCTTTATGCCTGGGGCGCGTCGCTTCTGGCGCTGGCGCTCGAGGGGCAGCCGCCCGACCCGCATATCCCGCAGCGTTCGTTCAGCGACTCAGGCGCTGGCGACTATCCAGAGCGGGTTGCGGCGCTGTTTCGGTCGATCGCCTGGACCAACTCTAATCGAGAACTTCGATTTGCGACGGTGAGTTTGATCGAACGATGCCATGTGTTCCGGGCCGCCGAAGCACGCGTCGACCGGCGGTGCGACGCTGCGATCATCGCGATGGACGATGATTTTCGTTTCGGGCGCTGGAGCGCCTTGCGCAGCAAAATCACGCGTTTCCATCGCCGCCGTATCCTTCTCGCAGGCCGCGTCGTGGCGGAACTCAGGCCGCGCGAAGAGTCGCTCTAGAATATATTCGACGCATTTGGGCCGTATAAAATTCCTATATGAACGAAGGAGCATAGCCTTGGCCGTGTCGCAATTCCGCGACATTGACGAAGGAGGGTCCCATGGACCGCAATGACATTGTCGAAGACGGCATCGAGGAACTGGGCGTCGCGAGCATCGAGACGCGCGGCTCGCTCATCTACGTCGCCGAAATCGGCGGCTTCGAACGGCTCGTTCCGGCCATCCTGGCTGACTGAAGGCCGGGGAGGGCGCGGCACATCGCCGCGCCCTCCACTTGCTCATGACCTATCAGCTTCGACCTGGGCTTTCCTTTGGCTTCATCGGCGAACGCGCCGTTCTGCTCGACCTCGACATCGACCGCTATTTTCTAATCAAGGCCGAGGCCGCCCAGGCTCTGCGGGACCTGATGGTTGGGGCCATTGATGCCGGCACCTACCATCGTCTTCCCCGGCCCGGGGGGCGACCACTGCTGGTCGAGGGAGACAACGGGATCGATCCCGTGGAGGCCGCGCTGCCCGGTTCAAGTGTCCTCGAGACGGAAGGGCGTGAGCCGGCCCATCTTCCATTTCACCATGCCCTGCGCGCGCAACTGGAGGCGAGCGTCAGCTTGCCGATATTGGGCATCAAGCGCAGTATCGCGGCATGGCGCCGGGCGCGCCCGGTGGATATCGGGCGGCACTTCTCGAGCGAAACAGAGGACGTCGCGCGCGCCTTTGCCCTTCGGCGTGCCACCGTCCCAATCCGCCGAGGCTGCGTTCCGGACTCGCTCGCCCTGATGCGCCTCCTCTGGCGAAAGGGCCTCGACGCCGACCTCTATTTCGGCGTTCGCCTCGATCCTTTCGCCGCGCATTGCTGGGTGCAGGCCGAAGATTATCTGTTGTCCGATCCGCTGGCGAATGTCCTCAGTTTCACACCGGTGTTCAGGCTGTGACTTTGCGGATCGCCTTTGACGCGCGCGCGGACCTACAACCGGATGCCGGCGGGGGGCTCCACGAGATCGCGCGGCTGGGCCGTGTCCGACTGCTGAGCGACGCGGCGATAGAGCTTTCGAAAAAGGGCAACACGCTTCTGTTCGGCTGGGCGTTCCGCCGCTCGGACAATCGCGCCTGCCAGGAGCTCCGTGATGACGAAGCCCGTGAGATCGAAGTGCGCGGCGCTGATTGGGCCGTCAGAAATCTGTGGGGCAATTATCTTCTGGCCTGGCTGGAGCCGGCGGGCGAGGTGCATGTCCTGCGATCGCCGGTGACGGGACCCGCGCTCTTTTTCGCCGAAGACGGCGCCTGCGCATTTTCGCACCTCGACATTGGCAAGGCGATGGGGCTTCCCCTCGACAGGCTCGATCCCGCGGCGATCGATGCACAGCTTCGTTTCCCCATCCTGCGCGGCCCGGCAACCGGGATCGCCGGTGTGAGCGAGCTTCTCGCCGGCGAAACTCTGGCGATGGGTCCGCCCGCGGTCGTTCGCCAAGCCTGGTCGCCATGGTCCTTCACCGTGCGACCACCGGTCGAGGCCTCGCTCGACGAGCTGCGCCGACATGTCATGTCGGCGGTTGGCGCATGGTCGACGCGGTTTGAGCGCGCCCAGCTCGAGCTCTCGGGAGGCCTCGATTCCTCGATCGTCGCCGCCTCGCTTGCGCGGACGCGTGCGACGTGGCGCGCGGTGACGCTGGTGACGCGGCGTCCCGATGGCGACGAGCGCCGCTATGCCCATGCGGTCGCCGATCACGCCCACATAGCGCTTCTCGAAATATTGCTGAACAAGGCTCCGCCGGACCCGCTTGCCGCGCTCGGCGAACCGCGCGTCAGGCCCGGCGGCTTCGGGCTGATCGACGAGAGCGATATCAAGCTACGCGAAGCGGCTGAGAGCTATGGTGCGGGCGCGATATTCACCGGCGTCGGCGGCGATAATCTTTTCGGCTATATCATCTCCGCGGCCCCGGTGGTCGACGCGCTGCGCTTTGCCGGGATCGGCGCGGCCTGGCGAGCGGCCTCCGACCTTGGGCGCCTCACCAACACCCATATGCTCGACGCATGGCGCTTCGCTATCAGGCGCCTTCTGAAGCAGCCTCCGCCCTGGCCGCGCGATGAGCGGTTCCTGGCTAGCCGTCACGCTTCGACGAAACCCGAACACCCCTGGTTTGCCGATGCGTCCGCCGCCAGCGAAGGGCAGCGTGCCTATGTCGGCATGTTGATGCGCATCCTGCCCTTTCTCGACGGTTATGACCGCTCTTTTCATGTGCCTGTGATCGCGCCGCTGCTTTCGCAGCCATTGGTTGAATACGGCCTCGGTATTCCGGTCTGGCAATGGTCGGCTGGCGGGCACGATCGCTCGCTAGCGCGTAAGGCTTTCGCCAACGATCTTCCGGCGCTTGTTTTACAGCGCCGAACGAAGGGAGGGCTCGAATCGCTGTTTGTGCCGGCCTATGATCGAAACCGCGCGCATCTGCGCGACTTTTTGCAGGAAGGACTGCTAGCGGCGTTCGGCATCATCGATTGTGATGCCATTGGCACCGCGACCGCGCGCCCCGCCGGCGCGCTCGACAATGACTATGTTCGCATATTGCAACTCGTCGACATGGAGAGATGGGCGCGTTCGATTGCAGAAGCGCCGGCCTCTGGCGGCCAATAGCCCGTGCCGGACGTCCGCCGGGAACGGACGCCCGGCACGAACCTATGGCGCGGGATGTTGCAAGGGATGCCCCGCGCGCAATGCGCGCCAGCGCGCATATCGAGCCTGCTTTTGAGGGTTTGGATCCTCGAAATCCGCCAGCCAGAATTTATACCAGTCGAGGTTGCGCGCATTGACCGCATATTGATGCACAGGTTGGGTCTTGATGTGAGGCTCGTCGGCAAAGACGAAGAGCTCGGCGGGCTTTCCGGCCCGTTTGAGGCGCGTGTGAAACTCGATGACCAATCTGGCCTCGGCTTCGGGAAGTTGCATCAGGAGCGGGGTGTCGAGCGCGGCGGCATCGCTTGTCGCCGAAAGTCGCTTCCAGCCCTCGGGATCGGTGTCGGGATCCCCGAGGGCCCAACGGTTCGCCAGCGTGTCGGGTATACCGCTGCCGGGCAGCGCATTGGCCCAATAGAAATGGGGTTCGAACTGCGCCGACGAGAGCGTCGCGGCGGCGAAGCGATCCGACTTGCGGATCGCGCAAAGGGCGACCTGCGATCCGAAGCTGAGGCCGCCAATGCCGACATGCCGGGGATCGACGACGCGGTCCGCGGCGAGCGTATCGATGGCGGCGGAGATGCCCGAAAGCGCTAAATCATATTCTGCCTCCGCCTTGGAGAATTTGCCCTGGGCCTTTCGAATGCAGAGAACCGCGATCCCGGCGTCCGTGAGGGGCAGCATCGGGATCTCGTCGCCGACCCCGCCCTTCAAAAAGCCGTCGCAGTGGTAATATTGAATCACCAGCGGGACGGGGGGCGCGGTGCGTGCGGGGCGCAGGAGGATGCCGGTGAATTTTTGCCCACCGGCGATCGACCAGGACATAGGCGTGGCCTTCGTGGCGATCTTGCGCCGCAAATCAGCATTGGGGTCCGCCAATAATTTCCGTGCTCCGCCGTCATAGTCGATGCGAACGAGGCTGGGCGGCGAGATGGCCGAAGCCTCGGCGCAGACAAGGAAGGCGGACCCGATCGCGCAGCGCTCGGGATTGAACGGCGAGAAGGGCGCCCCTTCTGTGATCGCGAGCCGTTCAGGCACTTTGCCATTCAGACGCCACACCGAAATCGTCTCTTCGGATCCCGGACTGGCCTCGAAGAGCAAAAGCGCTTTGCCGTCGGGGCGCCAGCCAAGTGCGCGGAGCCGGGGGGACGCACAGGCCGCGATATCGCATTCGAGAGGTGGCTGACTGGGCTGCGACACTGCAACCCGGGTCTTGCCGCTATCGCGAACGATCCTTGCTTCCGCGCCATTGGGGGCGATGACATGCTGCCCGATCGTCGATGTTCGCGGCATCGAACGATGGGGATTGCCGGTCCCTCCGACCTCGGCCGATTTTTCCGTCAGCGGCGTGTCCGCGAGGAGGCGTACGCGTTCGAACCATCCTCCCCGTAGCCGCTGCATGACCCGCTTCCCGTCGACGATCGCGCCGCCGGCGAACGGCTGCATGACATCGACCGTTGGATCGACGAGGACCCCCTCATCATAGGCTCGTTTTTCCGCCGCCGCGATTTGGGTTCGCGTCGCGCCGACATGATAGATGACGCGGCGACCATCGTCCGCCAACCGGAAATCGACGATGTCGGCAGGATCGGAAATCGCGAGCCGGGCCTTGCCGCCCATGCGCCACGACCACACGCCGACCGCGCCGTCCTGCATCGCAAGAAAGTGGAAGCCTTTCGAATCCGCGTCCCATATGGGCGCATTCTCGATCAGCGTGCCGGCAAAGCTGAACCTCGCCGCGCCTCCATCCGCGACGCGGCGATGGTCGCCGCCATTGACCCCAACGATATGCCAGCCAAGTGCAACGCGGTTTTCGGCCACCGAAGGCTCGCTCACACGATAGGCAGCCCAGCGGCCGTCGGGCGATATGGTGACGCCGCTGATGTCGCGTGTCGCCACAATATCCTCGACGGTGACGAGCGGCGTGGCGGCGGCCATCGCCGCCGCCAGCATCACCATGTTACGATCCCCTGCAGCGCGATCGTTCGCCCTACAGCGCTCGCCTGCTCGGGGTCATAGCCGAGTACCGAGGTCGCCGTTCTGAAAAGGACATAAGGCGGGTCCCGATCGAAGAGATTGTTGACGTTGAGTGCCAGGCGGAAGGCTCGCCCACCTGGAGCGCCAGCGATGCGCGCGCCGAGCTGGAGGTCGAATGTCGTCCAGCTCTTCACCTTTTCGGCAGGCGTCGCGGTCTGGTTGCGATAACCCGACATATGGAGCAGCGACAGCCCGCCGTCGAAGGGCCCCGCCTCGAAGCCGAGGCGACCGCGCAGGCGGAGCTTCACGGGATTGCCAAGCGTCCCGACCGCGTTGATCGCTGGCGCGGAGCGCGTGACCTGCTGGTCGATGCTGAACAGGCGAGATCCGCCCAGCGAAAGCGTGAGCGCGCCATTCGGAATGGAATGGCGGTAGGAAGCGTCGAAATCCAGGCCGCGGATCGTCACCCGCGACAGGTTGAAAGTTCGCGCATCGGCGATGACCTCGATATCCGAAGCTTGGACACCGAGCGGATTTCTGAGGTTCGGATTTGCGAAATAGGCAGCGACCTCCGCCGGGTCGGGCGTCTCGTCGACAAGCTCGCCATAGACATCCCGCCGTGCGAGGAAGTTGAAAATATCGAAGGAGGCGCTCGCGATACGGTCGCGATAGGCAATGTCGAACCAGGTGGCTGAAAGCCTCAACCCCGGCAGGGCGACGGGTTCGAGGTCGACGCCCGCCGTCCAGCTCGTCGCCTTCTCGGGGCCAAGGTCGGGACGGAAACCAAGTAGCGCGAGCGCCAGCGTCTGGCCGGTCGGCGATTGAGGATCGGGCAGATAGACGGGCTGGTAGGTCGCATTGGCGGCGCCGACCAGTTCGGTGAAGAAGGGTGCCCTGAAGGAATGGCCATAGGAGGCCCGGACCACCACGCCCCGAACGGGCGTCCAGCGCAGACCCAGCTTGGGGTTGCTCGTGCTGCCGACGTCCGAATAATCCTCATGGCGTCCGGCGAGCGACAGCTGCAGCGCACCCGGGAGGCTCGTCCCTGCATCGAAGATGGGAATTACCAACTCGCCATAAAGGGCTCGAACCGTGCGCTTGCCCGGAAGCCCGGGCAGGCGCGAGGTGGTTGTGCTGTTACCGAAGAGGTCAAAGACCGACGTATAGTCGAGGCGTTCGCCGCGAATCTCGGCGCCGGCGGCGAGTTTCACTGTGCCGGCGGGAAGATCGAACAAACTGCCGTCCGCGCGCAGAGCCGCCGTCCAGACTCGCGAGCGCACCCGCGAGACAAGGCCGCCGCGAAGTCTGTCGACAAGCGCCGGATCATTGACCGCGCCGTCTCCGAACACGTTCAGCGCTGTTGCCGGGTCGGATAATACGAGCGCCTCGGAGCGGCGCGTGATGTGGATGATATTGATGTCGTCGGCGCGCTCGCGCTGCAGGCCGTAGCCGCCGCTGATCTCGAGCGACCAGTCGCCAACATTGGCGCGTGCCCCGCCTGAGAGGTTGAGGGCGCGCGCTCTACCGCGCGCGCCCTCGGGACCGAAATCGGCCGACGGGTCGTAGAATACCGTGATCGGCTGACCGGTGCCGATCGGATCGACATAATAGGGATTGGCGCTCGTGACGGTGACGGGAACGGGTCCGAACCGGCGCTGGTTCACACGGTAACGCCTGTCCGCATAGAGACCCCGCGCAAAAAGGGTGATCGCCCCGATCTCCTGTTCGGCTGAGGCATAGAAGCTGAGGCTGCGTTGGCGCGGCAGGATGTCGACGAGCCGCTGCGCGTCGGCGCGATTGAAGCTCCCCTCGATCAGATCGGCCGCGGTGAGGCCCCGCCCGTCCTGTCCAGGGGGAATTGCGAAAACGCGGCCATTGGCGGCAAGGATCGTCCCGGGATTGGCGAAATTCGACCGAAGGTCGGGGCCGCCTACGGGGCGCAGATCTTCGCTGGTGAAGCGCCGCTTCGTTGCGGGCAGGTTGCCGCGGCTGTAATATTCGGCGGCGAGTACGAGGTGACCGCTGTTCCATTTTTTGCCGAGCAGCTGGGCGATCTGCATCTCGCTGAAATCGCCGTCCGCCGTCCCGGCTCGCATGCGCGTCTCCGCACCTTCGAAGCGATTGCGGAAGCGAAGATTGACGACGCCTGCTACCGCGTCCGAACCGTAAATGGCCGACGCCCCGTCGGTCAGTATCTCGATACGGTCGATCGCGGACGAGGGGATCAAGGAGAGATCGGTAAACGCACCCCAGGCACCGCCCATGGCCGGGCGAACGCCGTCGAACAGGGTGAGCGTAGAGGCGCTGCCAAGACCGCGCAAATTGATCCCCGACCCGAAGTTGAGATTTGTGTTCGCATTGCCTCGCGCGGTCGCGCCAAATGTCGCCTCGCCGGGGCCACCTGAAAAATTCTGCGGGATGGTTTGAAGATAGTCGGCGAGCGTCGAGCGCCCGCTCCGGTCAAGCGCATCGCGATCCACGATCGTCACGGGTGAGCCGACCGGACCGGCTCCGCGAATGCGCGTACCGGTGACGATAATCTGGGCATCATCACTCTGCTCGGTCCCGCGAGTTGCCCAACGTTCGGCGAACTTGTCGCCCTTTCCCTCGCGAATGACGAGCGTACCGTCCACGCTTTCGGCGACCAGTCCGGTGCCGGCCAGAAGCTGCGCCAGGGCCGCATCGGCGGTGAAGGTACCGCTGACCCGGGCGCTTTTTTTGCGCGCCACAATCTCGGAATTGGCGATGACGTCCCGGCCCGAAAGCTCGGAATATTGCCGCAAGGCGTCCGCCAGATCCTGCGGCGCGATGTCATAGCTTTGTTGGCCCGTCTCAGCCGAGGCGGCGGGCACTGAAAGCCCAATCGTCGCAGCCGTCGAAGCCAGTATCGCTGCCAGAAGTCTCACTCTCATCTTTCCCTCCCGCGCGGCCGTGATGGCCGTCTGGAAGGGCGAGACGAGGCCGGCTGAATTATCCCCCCGTTTTTTTTCGGGACAAAATGATGGCTCCGCCACTCTCATGGGCCGAGAGCCCGAAAACCGCGCTGAGCTTGCGCGCGAGCGACGCGCTGTCGGTGACAACGAACCGGCCCGTGACCTCAAGCGATCCGAGCGCGGGATCGGCCAGCCGGATCGGATTGCTGTTCACCCGGTTTGCTTGATCGATGACCTCGCTGAGCGGCAATTTGTCGGCGACGACCCGAGGTGTCGGTGGGATGTTCGCCACGGGCAGCGTCATCGTCGTGTCGGGCGCCGACAGAGCGGCGGCGCCGCGCGCCAGATGAAGCGTTTCGCTGCCTCGCACCTCGACCGTGTCGCCGGGATTCAGTCTGACCGTGCGTCCGCCGGGCGCTGTCGCCCGCACATCGACCGAACCGCTGACCAGCCGGATGCTTGGGTTGGGTCGTGTCAGATCGACTTCGAAAATGGTGCCGAGTGCGACAATTTCGGATCCGCCGGCGACGACGCGAAAGGGCCGGGATGCATCGTGCGCGACGGTGAAACGGGCACGGCCGCCGGTCATGACGACCTTTCTCTCACGTTCTGAAAATTTGGTCTCGACCTTGGCTCCGTCGAGGAGTTCAACCAAGGTGCCGTCGGCCAGCCGAACGGCTTCGCCCTCGACGGACCGGGTCGCTATTTGCGGACTGGTCCCGGCGCGTCCGGCATACCAGGCGCCTCCGAGGGCAAGCATGACGACGAGAAGGACAGCCGTTGCCCAGCGCAACCGGTGTGACGCGGAAGGGCGCGGCGCACGCGCCCTGATCCGGTCCGCGACATTCACATCGAGCGCCGCCCAGCGTCTTTCCGCCTCGGCATAGGCGGCGGCATTTTCGGGATCGGCCATCCAGGCATCGAACTTCGCGCGATCAACCGCCGCATCGCTCGCGCGCATGCGCGCGAACCATTTTCCCGCTTGTACCTCGCGGCTCATGACCGCGAACCTTTTACGCGAAGGATGGCCGTCATGGCCTTGGCGATCTGCTTTTCCACGCCCTTCTCGCTCATTCCTGTTGCAGCCGCGATTTCGGCGTAGGTCATACCGTCGAACCGGTGCATCAGGAAGATGTCGCGCGTTTTCGGTTTCAGGCGCTCAAGACGATCCTCGACCCGGCGCATCATGTCCCTTGCTTCGAGCGCGGCGTGCGGGTCGGACCCTGGATGCTCGGTATCGTCATATTCATGGTGCGCCGAGGCGAAGCGACGCCGGTCGACATGGGCGCGTTCGATGAGCAGGTTGCGTGCCGCGCGCGCCAGATAGGCGCCGGGCTTTTCAATCCGCGACACAATATCCGCGCCGCTCGCGGCAAGGCGTTGGAAGCACTCCTGGACCAGATCGCCGACATCCTGCGAATTCGTCCGTCGGCGCAGGAACCGGGAAAGCTGCGTCTGGTGCTCTTGATACATGGCCTCGATTGCGGCGGTCTTTTGCTGGTTGCCCCAGTCGTCGACTTCGAACTGAAGTGCGGGCTCCGCTCGCCGGCGCGCCTCGGCAGCCTTTTCGTCATAATTCATTGTCTCGCCTTCCCGGACGGGAGGAAAGGCGGCCCAAAGCCGGGTGTTGAGAACACACTTGAGGCGCGTGCGCCGTCGCCTTTAGCCCGAAGGCTTGTACATACGCGACGGCCACCCGGACAGGATGGCGAACAGGTGTTTTTGCTCAAAGGGTTCTCAAGCCCCGGCATCGCGCCGCCTGCCAGCCCGATGCCCGGTGAACATAACCGATTGCTTTCCAAGAGCAAGACTTCCGCCGGACCCGGCAACATCGGGACGGGACACTCGAAAAACCAACTGTGGTGCGCCCGTACCTCTCGTCCGGAATTCAGGGAGGGAAGGGGGAGCCGGAGAGGTGATGGCAGCCGCTCAGGCTGCCGATCTGGCAGGAGGATCATCATGTCCAGCGACGGGAGCGGGAGTCAGCGGCTGCGGATCGCGCGCCGGGCGATCCGCCGAATGGAGCCGTTCGATCGCGCCATTTTTCTCGCAATCCGGTTCGAGAATGCGGGCTATGAGGAATTGGCCGAAAGACACGGCATGGGCATTCACGAGATCGAGAAGGCCTTTGCGCGCGCCGTCCATATCCTGATCACCACGCCGCCCCCGCCGTGGTGGCAGATCTGGCTCTATTGGAGGCCGCGCCTTTGACTGCGATACGCCTCCGTCCTGAAAATGGCGCCATGGGAAAATATGATGCGTTGGGTGCCTTCCTTAGGCGATGGAGGGTTCGCCACGATGCCGATGGCATCGAGCTCAGCTATTCACATATCGAGAGCATCATTGGCGCTGTTCTTCCGCGCGCGGCGTTCGGTGCCGATTGGTGGTCGGCGGCAGAGGTCTCGGAAGCAGAGCCTCCCCATCGACGTGCCTGGCTCGATGCCGGCTTCGAGGCGGTTGCCCAACCTGCTCGCGAATGCGTCTATTTTCGGCGGCGAAGCAGCGGCGACTAGATGGGACGGTAGCTGGAAAAGCCGGGTAAAGGTGATCAGGATTGATTGTCCATAATATTCCTCTACATTGTGACGGACGCGAGGTTTTTATGAACAAACAAACGACCCTGAATGTCCGTATTGGCGGCGCGCTGAGCGATTTCGTCGCGGCCAATGTTGGCGACGACGGCTCCTATGAGAATGTCAGCGAATATGTCCGCGATCTCATTCGGCGCGACAAGGAGCGCGCGGAAGCGGAGCAGTTCGCTCGGTTGAAGGCCGAATTGCATCGGGCCTTCGCCGCGCCGGACTCCGACTTCGTTCCTCTCGATGCCGATACAGTGATTGGCCGGGCGCGCCGGAACTGACGATGGCTAATTTTCGGGTTTCCGCGATCGCCGGGCAGCGTCTCGACGAAATCTATGCCTATACGCGGGAGAAGTGGGGAGATGCGCAGGCAGAAGCCTATGTGCGGGGTCTCTTCGACTGCTTTGGTCGGATCGCCAGGCGGGAGATTCTTTGGCGGGCTATTCCGGCAGAATTCGGTGTTGATGGACATTACGCCAAGTGCGAACATCATTATGTCTATTGGCGTTTGCTTGGCGACGGAACGGCGGGCATCGTGACGATCCTTCACGAACGCATGCATCAGATGGATCGTTTCCGCGACGACAGCGCGGCATAAGGGGCTGCGGCAGTTGCGAAGCGCAGGGCGAACATGAAAACAGAAATCGACCACCTTCCAGCAAAACAGCAGGGCGAACTCGAACGCATCAAGGCGGTGCTCATGGAGGAGTTCGCGCGGTCGATCGAGCGCGCGACGCAGCCTGGCAAGCGCAACGGCAAGATACTGAAGATCATCCTATTTGGCAGCTATGCCCGCGACGACTGGGTCGATGAGCCGGAGAACGGTTATCAGTCCGATTTCGACCTGCTGATCATCGTGAGCCATGAGGATCTCACCGATATCTCCGACCATTGGTATATTGCCGAGGACAAGATCCTCCGCGACCCTGAGGTCGGGCGGACGCTGAACATCATCGTCCATACGCTCGCCGACGTGAACCGCGCGCTCAGCCGCGGCGAATATTTCTGGGTCGACATCATCCGCGATGGAATCTTGCTCTACGACCTGCCGAACCACCCTTTGGCAACGCCGAAGCCGCTGACGCCAGTCGATGCCTATGAAATGGCCGTGGGGTATTTCGACAAGCAGGTCAAATCAGCGCAGAACTGGATGAAAATGGCTCAGCTTGCAGGCGATCAAGAATTGGATCAGGACTGGCTCAACAAGATAGCGTTCAATCTACACCAGGCCGTCGAGACCATTTACGCATGTTTCCTGCTGACGACGACGCTTTATTTCCCACGGTCTCACAATATCAAGTTCCTGCGATCGCTCGCAGAGAGCCGCGAGCCTCGCCTGGTCGAAGCCTGGCCTCGCGACAGCAAGATTGACCGCCGCCGCTTCGAATTGTTGAAACGCGCCTACGTTGAAGCTCGATACTCTGCCAGTTACGAAATCAGCGCTGCCGACCTGGAAGCGCTTGCTGCGTCAGCCGAGAGATTGCGCGCCATCGTCGAGGCGGTCTGCGGCGCACATATCGCCGATTTGAAGAAGGCTGCAGGAAGCAGCTAAATGCCTGGGTCACTGCCCGTGATCAGTTTCAGGAAATGCCTTACAGTGACGATCTGCGCCCCGGCGTGGCGCTCCAGGCTCAGCAGGTCAGCCTTGTCACCCGTGATGAGATATCCGGCTTTTTCCGCTTCGATCATCGCCAGCAGATAATTGTCCCATGGATCGCGGCTGACCGAAACGTCGGGCAGATCTTCGACCGTTGTGGCGGCGCCTTTCAATTCGTTGACCAATCGTCCGGCGACTGAAGGATTTAGCCGGGCGCGGATTTTGGGATAGCGAGTGGCGCGCCGAAGTTCTTCCAGTTGTTCGGCAGATGTGATCAGCGCGATCCTGCCCTGACGCCATAGGGCAATCAGCTGGTAGGGCAGGGACCGTTCATGCAGCAGGGCGCTGACGAGCACGTTGGTGTCGATAATGACGCGCATGCATCAGTTCCGACGCGCGTCGGCAACCGCTTCGTCGATCAGACTATCCATCTCGTCCGGTGACAGGTCATCGAAACCGGCGCGGGCCTCGGCCAGCGTCAGGTCGAGCAGGCGCCATTTCACCGATTCTTCGATGAAGCGCGACAGATCGCCCTTCTTCATGCCGCGCTGTGCAAGATAGGTTCGGACATCGATGTCGGTTTCCGGTGCGACATTCACCGTCCAGCGGATTACTTCGCCCATCGTCTACCGATCCTCACAGTCGCTTAAGTGGTTATACGCTTATCAGCTTTAGTGCCGTTCATCAACCTGCCAGCCAGCCGGGCGGTTTTAACGACCGCAATCAAACGTCTCGCAACCTCTTCATAAGCAAATGGGGGGCTCGATTTTGGCGGTGCCAATATTCGAGCCTCTGCAAGACACGCATCGGGCCGCAGCTTTCGTCTGCGGCGTCCGCCTGTCTGGCTTCTTGCGCCCGCAAACGCAGGGGCTTTGTCTGGGCGCATGTCGGATGTCGCGGCACATCAAGATGATCCGGCTCACGATGTTGAAGGCCGTCGGCTGCGTTTCTGCCGCGAGCTGCTCATGGAGCGGCGAATAATGGATCGCTATATCCGGGAAATCAGCCTGAGCCCTGCAAGCTGGATCATCTTGCTCGAGCTTTATTCAGCCGAGGCCGCCAGCAAACGACTGTCCGTATCCAGCCTCGGCTATGCGAGCGGCGTTTCGATCGCAACGGCGGTTCGCCTGACCCAAAGTCTCGAAGCGCGCGCGATCGTCGAACGCCAACGAGATCCTCACGATGCACGGCGAACAAATGTGGCGCTTTCGGCACGCGGGCGGGCAACTCTTCGGTGCATCTTCGATGATTGCGTGGCAAACAGGGCTGCATCGCCGGTCTGGAAGAATTAGCTTTCGTCTCACTCATCGCAAACGGAGGGAGGAGAGAGAGCGTGGCGAGCGAAGCAATCGAAATCGGCCAGGGGCACGTGTCGCCTGACTCCCGAGGAAATTCGTTCGATTTCAGCACCACTCCGAATTCCCATGCGTCGCCATGCATGGTATATTCGAATGCGAGGCAAGCCATGCAGAACAACCCTTCTTCAGCGATCCCGGAACCGGAAATTCCGCGGCCCGCTGCCGCCGATTGGCTGTGGCGCCCGTGGTATGCCAAGCTCTGGTGGGCAACGATCCCGATCTATTGGGCGGTGGCGGCAGCTTCGTTGAAGATCCCGGCCCTTCGGCCGTTCTTCGAGAGCGCTTTCGCTGGCTACCTGTATGTCCTTTTCTTCCCGCTTACGCCGCTGCTTGTTCTGGGGTTCGGATTTGCTCGCGCATGGCTCGAAAGGCCGCTGGTTGGCGATCCACTTTCGGATGAAGAGATTGAAGAGCTCCTGCAGATGAGAATGGAGGATGAGTGGCGGGAACGCCCCGGTCCACATTGGTCTGTGGATATCTACGACCCTCGATCCGGCGGTCTCTACATCGGCAATCCCAACAGCCTTCAGCATCCGGGACGTCGATACTAGCCCTACTTGCGGTTGTTATCGCCGTCGAATGGGCCGTTCGCCAAATCCGTAGAAAACCTCCCCTTGCTGAGGATCGTCGATTGTTCAAGCGAAGTCATCGGGCCAGTGACGTCAGCTGTACCGCGTGCGGAATCAGCTTGTCCAAGATAGCGATCCCGTATCCCCTCCTGTCCAAGAACTTGGCGGTGCAGTTCGCGAGTGAAAGTGGCTTCGGGGGTCGCCGAGCGCGCCGCTGCGCGCTCGGCTGCGGTAATTGCTCCCCGAACATCATAATTTACGATGTCGAGTGAGGCTTGGGCAGTTTCATTGCTTACGCCCACGTCCGTGCTGTTGAAGCCCACGCCGCCGGACACGCGACCTATTGACGACGTGGATGTCCGCGGGCTTCCTTTCGGCCCGCCGCTGCGAGAGGCGTAGTCACCGCTTTCGGCGCTCGCTCCCAAGTTTCCTTCGACTGAGGTGCCCATGGACACGTTGTCTTGCGCGGTGCGCACTATTGAGCGCTGCCATCCCGTTTGCGCCATGATGGCGGAGAGATCGCGCTGAAGCGTATCGGCCACCTGAGGATTGAGCCGCCACTCGCCGTTGCGGTCCATCTCGAACCCGCCCTTGAGCCAGCTCGCCATCATCGCCTGGCCCTGCTCGCTGCTCAGCATATTCTCGATCGTGTCGGGGCCGGCCTGCTTGCCCGCCTCATATTTGGTGCTGGTGTCGCTGCGCGCCGATTGCGAGAAGCCGGTACTGCTCGATACCAGCAGGTCATTATCCGCAAAGCTGAACCGCGCGCGGCCGCCGTCGGCGATCGCGCCATATTGGCTGTCGTTGATAAGTCCCGCCGCCCGGAGCTGGCGTGCGACATCGGGCGATACATTGAGATTGAGATCGCCATTCTGCGCCATCGCAAGCTCGCGCTTCGTCATGTTGATGCCTTCGCTGCGCAGCAGCCCCTGCATGCGCGTGAGCCGCTCATTGTCGACGATCCTCGTCAGCCGCTCGTTGCGCGCCCGATCGGCGATGCCCGCCGCACCGCCCTCGGCCATGTCGACCTGGTTGCCTGCCGTGCGGCCGAGCGCCCCGATGAAAGCATCGAGCTGCGCCGCCTCGCGCGTCGAAACGCCGGCGGCCGCAGCGCCTTCCGCAAACCCGAAATTGTCGCTTTGCCGGCGCTGCTCGCCGATCCGCGCCGCGCCGCGCACGCCCGAATGACCGATCTCGCGCTGCGCATCGAGCTTGCCCGACCGTTCGGCGAAATCATAGCCTGCGGCCTCGCGGGTGCGGCCATAGACGCTGGTGCCTTCGCGTCCGGCCTCGGCGGTCGCACCGTCGGCGGTGCCGAGCTGGACCGAGGCGTTATAGGTTTCCAGCGCACGCATCACTTGCGCCTCGTTGCGGCCCGTCGCGCGGGAGAGGGAGGAGATGGCCGAGGAGCGCGCCTCGCCCGAGAGAGTGTTGATGAAGGAGATGCGCCGCGCGGTCTCGTCGACGGGAAGGCCGAGCATCGCGGCGGCGTTCCGCTGACCCTCGTTGCTGCCGGTCCTATACGCCTGCTCGGTCGCGACATTGCCGCGCTCGACCGCGGCGACATTGTCGCCGGCATAGTCGCGCCGGCCTTCCATCGCGCCGACATTGACCTGCGCGGCGGTGAGGTCGTTCCGCAGCATCTGCTCCTGGTCGAAGGCATTGGCCGTGAGCTTCGCGAAGGTCGGGTCGGCTGAGGCTTGCGCGATCACGGTCGACGCCTTGAGTTCGGCATCCTTGCCCGAATAGCCATTGCGCTCGAAATGCCGCTGCGCGCCCTGGAACATCATGTCATAGGCGCGTGTGTCGCCGAAGGCCTTCCACTGGACGAGGTTCTGCGCGAAGCGCGCAAAGGCCTGTTCTCCTGCCTGCCCCTCGCCGAAATAGCTGGTGCCGAGACCGCGCAGCGCGTCCTTCTCGGCAAAATTGTGGATCGCGGCGGTCGTCGCGTTGGCACGCACGGCCGCAGCGGTCGCGGGATGGGTGATGTCGCGTCCCACGAGGGCAGGGGCGAGCCCGCCGAGGTCGCGCGCCGCATCGGTCGCGCCAAGCCCGAACGCCGGTATGCCCGCCGCGCTCGGAGTGCGATCGGCGAGATATCCTCCGGCCGCGCCGAACGCCCGGTTGGTCCCGAAGGTCGAGCGATCCCCGAAATCCCCGAAGCTCGACGCTGCGCTGCGCCGCGCCGTGGTGCCGGTCGCGGATGCCTGTGCCTCGAGCGCCTGGGCGCGGCCCTCGTGTGTCATGATCGGCGTCGCTGCCGCGGTGCCCTGACCCTGGACGCCGAGCGCGCCGCTGGTGAAAGAAGTGAAGACGTTCCCGCTGAAGCGGAACACGGTGAACACGAATGCGCCGGCGAGGCCGGCGGCGGCCGTGCGGAAACTGCCGAAGATGGCAAGCGCCTTCATCGCCGAGCCGGGCGCGAGCATCCAGGCGTTTGCCGCGACATGGTTCGAGCGCATCTCGGCGAGCACATCCATCGCGCGGCCGAGGGTGAGCTGATAGATGCCCGCATCGATCACGCCCCACATCGCGACGAAGACGAAGAGACCGAGCGCGAAGCTCGCAACGCGCAGGTTGATAGGTGTCAGGATGAAGAGAAGCGCGATCGGCATCATGAACAGCATGATTCCGAACACGGTCGCGCGGATCGTCGGCATCCACTCGTTCGCCGTCGACATGGTCGCAAGGCCGCTCGAGACAACTGCGCGGTTCGCCATCACGCGCGCGGCGGTCGCTGGGCTGTCCTCGAACAGCACGTCGCCGACGGCATTGCCGAGGTTGATATTCGTCATGAGCTGCTGGAGCGTCAGCGGCGTTCCCAGCATTTTGTCGCCGAGCGCGCCGAGGTTCGAACGGCAGCGCTGGAGCTGTCCCGCGTCGGAGACGTCATAGCCGGTGCGTTCGCAGACCTGCCGACTGTAATCCTCGAACAGCGCGGGGTCGGACAGGCGGCTCGAGATATGCTCCCACGCTGCAGTGCAGCTGACCGTCGTGCCGCCCTTGTCGCTGGCTGTGAAGACTGTGCTGAAAGTCGCCGGACCTGCCATCGCGGCGAAGGCCGCGGGAAGATCGGTCGTGGTGCGGAAGAGCTGATCGTCATCGATCCCGTACGCGGGCGACACGCGCGCGACCGGATAGCATTGTCGCACATAATCCTTGATCGTCGCGTCGAGGAAAGTGTCGGTCATGGGGCCGCGTGGACTGACTGCGTTGAGGAACAGGTCGAAGCTGTGACCGCCGGCGCCGAACTCGAGCTTGGCATTGGGATCGATGGTGTTGTCGTCGATCGTCTCGGCGATCGCGCGCTCCATCATGTTGGTGACGCCCGCCACCAGCACGATCAGGTTCGGGACGTCGCCGACCGGCTGATAGGCATTGCGGACGCGGTCATAGATATGGACCGTGCCCGTCGTCGATACCATGCCGATGAACAGGCCGACGCCGACGAGCGTCTGGAAGCCGAAGGCGACGATCCCCATGCCGTTGCCGCGCACGCTCGCCAGCAGCGCGCCGAGCGCGATGCCCGCGACCGCGACGATCAGCACCAGCGTCTCGTAGCGCGGATCGGCGAAGATCATCGACACGAGGCGGAACGCGTCGACCGTCTCGTTGAACCCGTCATAGGTGTGGAAGCTCGTCTCGAGGGCCAGCGCGGGAGCGGGCAGCAATGCGACCAAGGTGGCAACGAGCGCGGAAGGGGAGCGGGCGCGCACGGCGGTCAGCGATTGCGGTTGGCGGCAGCGCCGGCGGCGTCGCGCGCATCGCGGTCGCGCTGGCGGACGAGGCCCGCATAGTTAGCCGATAGGTTCGCCTGGTTCAGCGCGGCCATATAGGATTGGCGCATCTGCGCGCGCTGCCGCAGCACCTCTTCGCGGAGGTCGCGAAGCTGCTCGATACCCTTGGTGAGTATGCGCGTCTGGCAGATGTTCGTATTGCCCGCATCGGCGGCGCCGGCAGCGTTCGTACCGCGCTCGGCGTTCGACAGCGCAAAGTCGATGCTGCGCGTGAGGTCGTTGAGCATCTGGTAGGCGAGAGTGAGGGCGACGAGCTCGTCGGTGTCGCCGATCACCGACTCCTCGACGCCCTCGCGCACGCCCCATTCGAGCATCCGGTAGATCGGCAGCGTCTTCACATTGGCGACGAACTGGCGTTCTTCGGCAGTCAATGCGGCGCGGGTGCGGATCTTGGTCGCGATGGCCTGCATCCGCTCGCGTGCGAGGATCAGCGCGCCGCGGCCCGGCCCGTCTGTCGAACAGTCGGCGCCTGTCGGCGGCACGTTGAGCGCGCGCGACTGAACGCGCCCGGTCAGGAAATCCTCGACGCTCTCGGTATCCTGTCTTGGGCAGGCGGGGATCGCCGAGAAGAGCGGCACCTTGTCGGCCTGATCCCAGCGCATATAGACGTCGCCGACGCGGGCGCGCATGACGCCGGTCCATTCGCCCGCGCCGACGCGCGTTGCTGCATGCGCGAGCAGGGAGCCAGTGCGGAAGATGTCGGTGACCTCGCGCGGGCAGTTGGCGAGCGCGTCGCGAAGATCCTCAGTCGGATTGTTGTTGTTCGCCTCGATCTTCTCGCGGCTCTGCTGATAGCTTTTGGCATAGCCCTGCTTGATGGAGCGGTAACCGGTCATCTCCTCGATGATCCCCGACATATTGTCGTCGCCTTTGGCGATCTGGACCATGCGGTTGGCGAGGCGGCAGTCGTTGACCTGGATCGAGTTCAGATAGTTGGTCGCCGCCTCCATCTTTGAGATGATGTTGCCCATCTTCTCGTCGAGGGTTTCGAGGAGATATTGGAAGGCGACGGCGGGCGCGGCCTGCAGGATGCTTTCCAGCTTCTGGACGAGATACTCGGGATCGAGGAAGGACATGCCGCCGAGGAACATGTCGATCCCGCCGCAGCCGGCGCGCACTTTCGGCAACGTCACGCTCATGAGGTAATCGTTGTGGACGTCGACGCGGCCCGAGAAGCCGCCCGCGGTCACATAGCCGCGCGCCTGATCCTCGAAGCTGCCGGGCGAGGTGTAGGTCACATTGTCGAACCAATGCTCGGCCCAGCTTTGGGCATGAGCCGGCGCGGCCATTCCCATAGCTGATAGCGTAGTGAGCGCAGCGATCATCTGGCGGGATTTTGGCATGACTTGCTCCTTTCAATCCTCTCGGGCCGGGTTCGCCATGATCAGCATGTTATGCAAATTAACCTTGCAAAACTGGAATAGAACTCCATAAATGCAAGGATGATTGATCGCCGTATCTCGACGGAACTGGCGGAAAGGTTGGCCGAAGTGCCAGCTGTTGCGCTCATCGGCCCAAGACAGGTCGGCAAGACCACGCTCGCGGTTGAAATCGGCGAATCCAGACCCTCGATCTACCTCGACCTCGAGTCCGATGCGGATCGCGCCAAGCTGGCGGAACCCGAACTTTATCTTGCCGGACATGCGGACAAGCTGGTCATCCTCGACGAAGTCCATCGTTTGCCGGGACTGTTCCAGATCTTGCGCGGGCTGATCGACGCCGGTCGGCGTAGAGGCCAAAGGACAGGCCGCTTCCTGCTCCTCGGCTCGGCATCGATCGATCTTCTGCGCCAGTCGGGAGAGAGTCTCGCCGGACGTATCAGCTACCTCGAAATGCGTCCGCTCGACGGGCTTGAAGTCGGCGATGATCAAATTGACCGGCTTTGGGTACGCGGCGGATTTCCCGATAGCTTCCTTGCGGCGAGCGATCGGGCAAGCCAGCGATGGCGGCAGGATTTTATCCGCACCTATCTCGAACGCGATATTCCAATGTTCGGTCCCCGCATCGCGGCCGAGACACTCCGCCGTTTCTGGACGATGCTCGCACATCATCAATCCGGCCTTCTCAATGCGGCCGAATTTGCCCGGAGCCTCGGCGTCGACGGCAAGACGGTCGCTGGATATCTCGATCTTCTGGTCGATCTTCTCTTGGTCCGACGTCTCGAGCCGTGGCACAGCAACGCAGGCAAGCGTCTCGTCAAATCGCCGCGCATTTATGTCCGCGACAGCGGACTCGTTCACACACTGCTTGGGCTTTCGTCCTACGAAGATATTCTCGGCCATCCCATCGCGGGGGCAAGTTGGGAAGGTTTCGTCATCGAAACGCTGACCGCCGCTGCCCCGGAGGGGACGAAAGCCAATTTCTATCGGACGGCGGCGGGCGCGGAAATCGATTTGCTGCTGACGCTTCCTGGCGGCGAGCTTTGGGCAATCGAGATTAAGAGGAGCCTGCAACCCAAGCTTGAACGCGGCTTTCATCATGCCTGCGACGATCTCTCGCCCGCGAAGCGATTGCTGATCTATCCCGGCCGCGAGCGCTACCCGCTTGCCGATGGCGTCGAAGTGATGCCGGTTGTGGTCGCCGGTCATGCACTTCTCGCGGAGGTATAGGCGGGCAGTGTTCATGGCTTGGCACTGCGCTGCGATGGCGCTCCCGGACTGTTCCCGACGATCCCCGTAAACTTGGAAAGCGCACGCACGCCGACAGCGGGTTTCACCCCAGTCAGCATCTTGGCGGACAGATAAAGATTGCGCGCGAGGTTCGGACTATGGTCGGTGCCGACCGCGATCGGGATGATACGGTTCGCGTCCTTCACCGGGCGTACCCAGGCTACGGGATGCCCGACCCAGGGGAGGCCGACCCGACCCGAGCGCAGCATCGCTTCGTCGGCGCCGAGCGCCCGAACCCGCCAGCCATAACGGCGTCCGAGGTCTTGGAGCTTCGGCCAGAGGTCGGCGCAGGGGAGGCAGCCCGGCGCCGTGCTCATCTCGACGATGAAGGCGCCGCCCGCGCCGCGCAACTCCTCGGCGAAGTTAGGCGGAAAGGACCGCGTTACCGGAACGCGCGCGAGCCAGACGTTCATCTCGGCCGCGCTCGCAACCGGGTGGATCGCGGCGCGCGCCGCCTGCTCGCGCGAAGGGGACTGCGCGAGCGCCGGCAAGGCGAGGCCGACGCAGAGCAGCGAGAGGAGGGCGCGCGCCTTCATGGCCGAGGTTCGAGGCTCGAGGTGACGAGATCGCCGCCGAGTGCGCGGGGATCGGTCGCAGAGACCGGCCCCGCCGACAGGGCATCGAAGAAGCCGTCCTCTTCGCCCGCGCCGGTCAGGAATTGCTCGGGCCGGATATCGCCGAGCAGCAGCCGCACCGCCTGGTAAGCGGTCTGCGAAAGGTTCGGATAGGATTCGACGCCGCTCGCGATCACCATGCGCTGGGCGCTGCCGCGGCGGATCACCATCGTCGTCGGCGTGATCTCGACCCCGAACCGCGTGGCGAGTTCGGGCCGCTGGTCGATGTCCATCAGCGTGACCTGCCAACCGGTTTCCTCGCGGAAGCGCTCGATGATCGGCCACTGCACGCGGCAGTATCCGCAGCTCGAGCGCGAGAACATCACGAGCGCGAACTGCCCGGCCTGGCCGCGAAGATAGTGCCGCCGGACCTGCTCCTTCTCGGCCCCCATCGTGGCACGCGCGTCCCCGACCATCGGGTTGGCGGACTTGGCGCTGAGTTCGGGGTGATGAAGCATCGCGACCTGGGTGACGCCGGCGAAGGCGCGGGCCTTTCGCCTCGCAAAGTCCTGCAAGCGCCAGAAATCGGCGACGGCATCGATCGTGAGCACGGTCGCGGCATAGTCGCGCTGCGCCTCGATCAGCTTGCGGATCTTCGGCGGCGTTAGGCGCGCAAGCTCTGCCATCGGCGGAATCCGGGGCTTCGCCAGCGCTTCGGGGTCCGCATCGTCATCCTTAGGCGGCGGGGCCTGATACCACCAATAGCCTTGCTTGGGTTCGGGCTGAGCCGTGCGGGAAAGCTGAGCCGCAGCGGGCACCGCAACGCCGACGGCCAGCGCGACGAGCGAGAGCAGGGAAGCGCGCATCACAACAACTTCTCCATCCGCTTGAACTCGCCGATCGGCACCGGGCCATAATAGCGGCTGTCGAACCCGCTCGGATGGTGCGAGCCGACATAGATGGTGCCGGGCAGAATCTGCCCATTGTCAGGCCGCCAATGCTCGAGCCGCTGGCCGTGCCGTCCGAACGGCTTGCTGATGCCAAGCAGCCTGCCTTCGCAGAAATACCAGCCGTCGAGCGCATTGGGCTCGAAAGTCGAGGGCTTCTCGATCAGGCTGATACGTTCACCCGGAAAGCAGAGCGCGAACTTGGTGACCTCGACCGGCTTCGGCCCCGCGAGCGGATGCGAAAGCGTGAACATGACGAGATCGCCCTTGGCGATCGGCCCCGGCGCGGCGCGCACCGCCCAGGCGTCGATCGACGGCGACATCACCCATGTCACCTGGTTCATCGCCCAGCAGGCGAAAAGGCCCGAGGGAATGACGATCGCGCAGGCCTTCCAGAGCCGCCCCGGGCGCGCGGGCTGCCCGAGCCCTTCGCTGCCGAGCGCGACCGCCGCGCGGCGCGGCAATTCTTTCAGCTTGATGGCGAGCTGCTTACCAGCCTTCCAGGCGTGACTGAGCATCGCGCACTTCCTCCTTTCCGCCGAGACGGGCAATTTCTTCGAGCAGGCCGGAGAGCGCCGCGTCGCCATAAACGACATGGACGGCGCGCGGGCTCTCCTCCTCGCGCTCGCAATAGGGGAGCGCCGGATCGCCCGGGATCATCGCGAGCGCAGGCACGCGGGCGACGCCGTGCTGGCGGAAGACCAGCGGGTCGACGATCACCTGGATGTCGCGCATCACGCAGGCCGGGCCTTCGCAGCCCGGATCGAGCCGCAGCATCTCCGCGGTGAGCTTCGCCATCGGCGCGACCTTGGTCATGCCGCCGGGCATGCCGCGGAACGCTATCACGCCGCGCGCCTTCTCGATCTGCGCGGCATAGGTTCTGAGCGTTGCCGTCGGCATCGACGAGGAGACGAACAGCACGGGCACCCAGCCCTTGGTCGCTTGCGCCGGCCCCGCATCGGCGATGGCCTTCATGTCGGGCGCTTCGAGGCCGAGCGCCTGGCCGAGCCGCTTCGCCATCGCCTCGCGCTCGGCAGCGAAGCGATCCTTGCCGGCCTTGAGCGCGTCGCGCGCACGTGATTCCATTGCCGGAGACTTGGAGTGGCCGCGCAGGGCTTCGAAGGCGCGGCGGCGCTCGGCCTCGGTCGGCTCCGGCAACTCCGATGGACCGTGAACAGGCTCGACTTTTCGCCGCGAGATTGCGCCGCGCAGCCGGTCCATCGCGGCATCGCCTTCGCGCTCGATCTTGCTGCGCGCTGACGGGGGCGGTGGATCGTCGGTCCCAGGGGTGATCTGCGCGGCCGCCGGGAAGATGATCCCTGCGCACCCGGCGAGCGCGATGAGCGCGAGAGGGCGCGGCCTATCGGCCGATGGCCTGCGTATAGGCATCGATACGATCCTTCATGTCGATCTGGATGTCGGCCTGCGCGCGGGCCTCGATCTCGTTGTAATATTCGGACAGGTCCATGCGGCTGAAGTCGAGCGCCTGGAATTCCTCGGGCGTGAACCCCCGGCAGTTCGGCGTCTTCACCGGCCCCCAGCCATCGGCAAAGGACTTGAGTTGCGGACGGCCCTGTTCCTGGATGATGCGGCCGAGCTTGGTGTTGAAGCAGCAATGGCTGCGCGATTTCTGGACGCAGATGCCGAGGATCTTCGACGAGCAGTAGCTGCCGACCTCGACGCACATGCCCGACCCGCGGAGCATGCCGACTTCCATATCTTGGCTGTCGCAGGAGGTGAGCAGGAAATCGATCATCACATTGATCGCGAGGCTGATCGCGATCGAGGTCGGATCGATGCCGACGATGATCGCATTGGCGCCCGCGCTTGCCGCCTGGCTCGCCGTCGCCCCGGCCTGGAAGGCAGCATAAGCGGCCTTGGCGCCGGTGAACACGCCCTTGGCGATCGCGATCTTGGTCTGCGTCGATCCGATCGAAGAACCCATGCCGTCCTTGACGATCTTGCCTTTGTCCGTGCAGCAGCTCTGGAAGCCGGTCTTGAGTCCGGCGGGTCGGCAGCGCAGCGCGCGGCCCGCGAAGATCTCGATATTGCCGAGGCAATTGCCCTCGGCATCGACCGGCCCATCGGCTGGTGCACCGGGATCGTCGATGACGGGTTCGTCCTCGATCGGGTTCGCGGCGGTATCGATGCAGCTATGCGGCGAGCAGGCGGGAACGCCGCCGCTCGCCGGCGTCTCGCAGCCATATTGGGCGCCGAGCGGACACGACCAGCCGCCGCCGGGTTCGGCTGCGCACCAAGTGCGCTCGAGCGGACATTGCCAGCTGCCGTTCGCCGTCCCGGTGCAGCTTGCCGTCTCGCCGGGACCGTCCGCTTCGCTGCTGCCGTCGAGATCGGCGGCGCAGATCTGCTGGGCGTGCGCGGGCGAGGCGGCCAGTGCGCTGCCTATTGCGATCCCCAAGACCAGTAAAAGGATCAACGCCGCGCGGTGCGGCCAGGGAAGATCGCGCCAGCTCATCGTGCGGTGGCCGTGCAAGCGAGATCGGCGCCGGCGAGCCGGACCGTCTGCATCATCACCACCGCTTCGGGGAAATCGTCGAGACAGCCGCACGGACTGACGATGGTTTCGCCGGGACCGGCCGGGCAGACATTATCCGCGCGGCAGACATGGTAGAAAGTGTCGAACCCGGTCGGGTTCGTCTGCCTGGCGCCGACGACGCCATCGGGCGCGGCATCGGCGTTGGCCTTGGGCGCGCGTGTCTTGCAGATCGCCTCGCATGCGGGGACCGAGCCGCGATCGGGAAGCGCGAACGGCCGCGTCGATGACGCCATGCCGCCATCGGCGGTCCGGACGCGGTCGGCGAGCATGGTCTCGGTCGAATGGTCGATGATCCACGCGCCGCGCGTGAGATCAGGCTCGGGCATGGAGCCGGTGTCGACGACGCATTTATAGCTGCGCCCGCGGCGGAAGAAATCGCGGGTGAGCTGGACGGTGCACGACCCGGTGCCGAAGAGACGGGTTTGCGGCAGGGGCCTCAGGCCAGTTCCGATGCCGTTTCGGAAGGTCTGGACGCCGTCGACATTTTCGCTGTCGAGCCGGCACTTCGGATCGCCGCCAGTGCCCGCGCACAGGTCGACGAGCCGCTCGCTGGGCTCGCAGCCGGGCGAGACACGGATCTCGACATCGACGAGCCCCCACTCGGTGGTGAGCGGCGCGCCGCCGCCACCGCCGCGCACACGCGCCGATACGGTCGCCGGACCTGCCCTGAGGTCGGCCGAAAAATCATAGGGCGTATAGTTGCGCGCCGCGCCGCCGTCGGTCCGGCAGTCGCCCGAGGGAAGCCCCGTCGTCAGCCAGGGGCGCGGCCCGGCCGAGCCGACGATGCGGCCGTTGACGCGGCCCTGGACCCAGTCGTCGGCCCCCATCTCGACGATCCGCGCAGAGACGAGCTTCGCGGCGTCGCTGACTTCGAAGTGCGCGGTAAAGATCGGCGGCGACCCACTGCAATCGCCATCGCCGATGACGCGATAGCGGCGGCAGTCCTCGCCGCAGTCGCGAACCGAGTAGATGGAGCCCGATGCCGAGACGATATCGTCATAGGTGAGGGGCTGGAATGAGACTTCGCGTTCGATCGTGCAGGCCCGGACCTGCTCGGCGCGACCTGCGCCCGCGGGCGAGCCGGCGAGTGACTGGAACAGGCTGTTCGACCGCGATGCGGCAAAGGCGTCGCCGTGGATCGCGGTCGGGTTCGCGCGATAGGCCGACTGGGGCAGGGCCGGGTCGGGGCTGCAGGCGGTCGATTGCGCGCCGGCATATTGGATGACGGGGCCGTTCACACGCGCGTCGGCGACGCCGATGCGCGGATCGTGGCTCGACAGCGCGCCGACCGCACCGCCGCCAAGATCTTTCAGCACCGACGGCAGATTGCCCATCACGAGGTTCGCGCCGCAGCTGTCGTTGACGCAATAGCAGCCGGCGAGTGCGGGCATCGGGGCTTCGGTGAGCTTGAGGTCGCCGCTGCTGTCGACGTCCCACTCAAAGCTGCGGCAATCGCTCCAGCTCCCGGGACGGCAGGAGATCACGCCATTGGCGCAGATCCCTGACACCGGCACGGGCAGCGTCGACACGCTGTCGAACTGGCCATCGATATCCTTGTCGCGCGCGATGCGAACGGTGCTGATATTGCCGCCCGCACCGGGCTGGATCAGGATTTCGAGGAAGTTCGCTGTCTTCTGGCACGCGAGGTTGGGCGTGAAGCTCTTGCTCTTGTCGACCGTCGCGACGGGCTGTCCGCCGAGGCCGGGATTGATGTAATTTTCGAGGATGGCCTCGCTGTCGCTGCTCCTGGCGCGCGAGGCTTCGGCCGCGGCGCGCGCGCGATCCTCGACCGTCTGGGCCGCCGCCACGCCGGGGAACATCGCCGACAGGGAAAGCAGAGTGAGGAACCGCGGGTTCATGAGCGGTCCCCGTCTATGGTGCGCGAGCCATGGGCCACGCGAAACAGGTCTCCCGCCCGGAATTCATCGCATCCGGGCGGGAGGAGCCGAAACGCCGCCTGGCCTTCGAAGGTGGTGAGCGCGGCCTTCACCCGCGGACGCAGCGGGATCGGGGCGCGGCTCTCCGCCGCTGGAGGCTCGGCGGCCGCTTCGGCTAAGGGTGGAGCGGCGCCCAAGGAGAGGGGGCAGGGCGCCGCTCCCGCCTCGCGCGCCTGCCGGGAGCCACCAGGGCTGTGGCGGGCAGACCGGGCCGATTCCGGGCTGCGCGCAAGGCGATCACTGGGCGCCGACATCGGCGCCATGTCAGAGTGCGCCGCGGCCGGCGCCGGGTCAGGGCGTCGAAATGCCGGCACAGCAAATCGCTTTCTCGAAGAGCATGAACTGGGCGTTGTCCTTGCCGGGCGCATGCTTGCCCGAGGTCCAGAGCGCGCCCGGGCGGCCGATGTTGACACACTTGCCGCCTTTGACCGGCTCCATGAGCTGGAGCTTGTATCTGGACTTGGTCCAGATCGGCTGCGGCTTGAACGAGCAGCCATCGGCCGAGTGAATGGTGAGTGCGCCCATGCGCCCCATCATGAAGGTGCCGCGCGCGGCGAGCCCCGCCCAGGCCTCGACGCGGTCGCCCATGTGGATGTCGCCGGCGACGGGATAGGTCGAGCCCCAGCTTCCCATGCACCAGAAGAGTGGATCGACGACCTTGCCTGCGGCGGCCGCGGCGCTATCCGCCATGCAGGCGAGCCCCGCGGCGGGGTTGCCGAACAGGATGCCCTCAGGCTGGATGATCGCGCCCAATGTTCCCGACTGCCAGGTCGGGAGAACTTCGGTCATCATCGCGACGTCGAACCCGTCCTCCTCGATGCATGGCAGATCGGTGAACATGTCGAGCATCTTCCAGACCGGCGCCTGATAATAATGCATCTGGGCGAAGAGCTTGGTGGTGTTGGTGCCGTCGGAGATCGACGACTGGCTGCCCTGCAGCTTGCCACCCGTCGGCATGATATCGACGCCGAGTGCCATCATGCAGCCGGGCTCGGTCACGACGTCGACCATGCGGTTGGGCGTCCAGAAGCTCACCTTCACGCCGAACCAGAAGCTCGCGCCGTTGCGGCAGGCGCATAAGGGCTTGGAGGCCGATTGCGCGTCGAGCGCCTTGTCGAGCTTGTCGTAGCTTCCAACGCGAACGCCGCCGATCGTGATGGGGAAGATGCAGTTCCAGCGCACCTTGGTGATCGGGTTGAAGATCGTGTCCGAGGGGCATTTGGAGGCGTGGGCGGGCATTGCGGGCAACGCGATCCCGACGAGGAGCGTGGCTGCAAGCGCTCCGAGCTTAAGCCGTCTCGCCCGGGTCGTGCCCACGCCGCGTGTCTCGGCGCCGGACGGCGTGTCGAGATGGACGGGGCGAGCGAGCATAGGATCTCCGTTGCGCCGCTCGGGGACGCCTGAAGGTTAGCGAATATTGGAAAGGCGGCGGTCGATGCTGCGATCTGCCCGCATCTCAGCCCTGTCCGAAAACAGGAATGCCGAGGTGATCGCTGCTGAACAACGGGTGGGGCGCAAACGTGCCGACGAGAGGCGCTGCCGTTCCGCATTTGCCTGCGAAAGGTTCAGGAAGCTGTCGAATTATCCGGATTTATTGCGAAGCGACGACCCAGCCGAACTTGCATCCAGCCGCGATCGCCCAAGGCGCTTTGATCATCGGCCTGCTCGAATGTCATTTCGCCCCGGTTTGTATTCTATGAATCTGGTTTGCCGGCGCAGGAATATCTTGTTCTGGCGGCCGTCGTCGCAATAGGTGGAAAGGACATGACCTTGCCGGCGACTCACAAGACTTCCCGCGTCATCCTCGCAAAGCCGCGCGCGATATTCCGCACGCTGCTCGACCCCGAGACGATTCCGGCATGGCGGCTGCCGGGCGGTGTGACGGCGCGGATCGAACATTTCGACTCTCGCCCGGGCGGGGCTTACCGCATCGCATTTCAGCAATCGCGGGAGGGGCCAGAGGAGAGCGAATCGAGCAAGGTTGCCGGTGTCGTCGACGGCAGGTTCGCGGAAATTCTTCCCGACGAGCGGATCGTCGAGAGCGTCCGCTTCGACATCGCAAACCCTCCCTCGCAGGGAGAATTGTCGATCACGACCATACTCGAGCAAGTCAAAGACGGGACAAAGGTTACGATAGCGGCGGCGGATGTTCCGTCCGGGATCAGCGAAGGCGATTGTCGCGCCGGGATGGATATGATGCTCAAGAAGCTCGCCAACTTCGTCGAATAACGATCAAAAAAATGACACCCACCCGGCCGAAGCCGAATGGGTGTCAAGATGAAGATCCCTGTCCTCGTTGCCGAGGGAGAGCTCTCCTGGGTCGCAGTGCCGGGTTATGCGCTCTGTTCGATTCGGGATTGGATGAAAGCGCCAAAAGGCCAGGACGCGAAAGATTGTTCCGCTCTGGGCAGCGAGCAATGGCCAATCGTTGCGAAGGGCGCGCGGTCTATTTAATCGGACGTCGACGTTCGATCTCGAACTCCTGCAGTTCGAGCTTCTGCCCAACCTGCTCCACGATGACGGGCGCGACGGTCAGTCCGAGCCGATCCCTGATACGCTCTTCGAGGATGAAAAGCGGTCGTCCCACCTTCTCACCGAGCGCGATCGGATCGGTCGATGCTGTCTCTCCCCCGGCCAGCAATATCCAGTCGATCGGACGGGCTTGCATGATCGCCCAGCCAATATCACGCGGATGCACGACCACGAGCCGCTGCGGCAACGATACATAGGCAAGGGGATTGAAGGTGTAGCCCTTCTGGTAGAGCAGCTTGCCATCGGGCAAGCGAATTTCGAAATCGAGCGTATGAAAGGGGATGACGGTGCGCCGCCGATCCACCGCCGCGACGCCGAGGGCCGCGGATTTCATAGCGCTCCAGCCTTCTCGTGGCCCGAACCGCTCGGCGATACTCGGCGGCTGCCGCGCCGCGCGCGCCTCAATCTCGGCGAGGGCGTCGGGCTCGGCAATCGGCCAGGTCCGGCCAATGATCGACGTCTGACCATGCGCTGACGCGCCTATGAAGACGGCGGCGGCGACAAGCCCTATCGACATCCCGAACTGCAAGGCCGCGAGCCGGATACGCTGGGCGTCATGGTCCACCGCGATTTCTCCACCTGTCCTTCGGATCGACCGCGCTTTCGCCGATGACCGCGCCGATGAAGCAGCCTAGGGTCAGCAGACCGAGGAGGATGATCAGCGACCTCGGGGATGGGATGTCCGTGGGGGCAGCGAGCAGGATTGCAGCCTGCACCACGCCGAACAGCAGCCCCGAGACCACGAGCCGGATGACGCCCGGCGAGGGCGCGTTGGAGAAGATGCCGTTCACCGGCGCCGCCCGCGCCACCGGATCATCACTCCGCTCGCGACGCTCGAAAGCCAGATCAGCAGCATCCCGCTCGCAAAGCAGGCGATGCCGACGGTCACCGACGCCTGGACAACGATGTTCGTTGGCTGATCGATGAGTAAGCCCGCGATCAATACCAGGCCCGACATCATAACGGTCTCGATCGCAACGAGACGAAAGCGCCAATAGAATGCCCGGCGTTCGGCTTCCGCCGCGACAGCTGCCTCGAAGCGTGTGCGGTCGCCCGGTAGCATCACGTCCAGATCCAACTTGAGTTGATGGGCGTGGCCCGTTCTCCGCCTCATGTCATGCGCCCCAGCTCGGGCGCAGGCGAAGACCGTTCGCCAAGAATCTCCCTCGGATCGACGCCGGCGAGTTCGCACACGGCTTCGAGCGGCGAACGGCCCGCGCGCATCAGTGCCTCGAACGCTGCGACCTCGCCGGGGGCGCTGGTGTTGATCCAGTAACTGAACGGATCGACGACGAGGCGCGCAATGCCGAGTCCGAGCGGACTGTCGATGAAGACCTCGCTGTAATTGGGCTTGTTGTTGCGGACGGACTTCAGGAGTTCGAGGACGAACCCCGAATAATCGAGGATCTTGTTTTCAACCGCGCGGTCATAAGTCGATCCCTGAAGTAGGAAGCGCGTCGCCGCATTTTCGAGGATGACCTGTCCCGTGCCGCCGAACAGGGTAAGGTCGTTCATCGACTGAAGGACGATGCCGAAGCTGCCCTGGTATTTGCGTGCCCGGCGATAGCCTTGAGCGAACGCTTCGGCCAGCCGCGACAGGTCCTGCCCGTCGCTCTTGGTCATGAACTGCGCGGCTTCGTCGCAAAGCACGAAGCGCGGACGGTCACGCGCGGACAGGTAAAGCTCCTGCGTGACTGCGTTCACGACGACCATGACGATGACGTTGAACAGATCGGGCATGGCCTTCAGCCGTTCAAGTTCGAGCACGACAAATTCGTCGGCGGAGATGTCGAAGGTCGATGGCCCGTTGAAGAAATGCCCATAGGCCCCGTCCGACCCGAAATCGCGCAAGTTGAACGCGAGTTCGCGGGCGACCGGCTTCAGATGGTCGACGCGGTCGAGATCGGCCGCGGCAAATTGCGGATAGGCGCCGAGCCAGACGCGGACCGAGTCGATGCCCTCGTCGGCATGGCCCTCGTCGATCGTCCACTGGACGGCTGACTTGATCAGGTTCCATTCCGAGGTCGAGACGCCTTTGCGCGTCGCGGCGTTCGCCATCTCGGCGACGATCGCGACCGCCATAGCGATCGCCGACTGTTTATCCTCGCCGTCGAGCGCGAGCCCGAGGTCGAAGGGATTGAGGACGAGCCGCTCTTCGCCGATGTCGATATAGCGGCCCGAGCAAAGCGTGCAGAGTTTGCGATAGCTGCCGCCGATGTCGATGATGCGGATGAGCGCGTTCTGCGCAAAATATTGGCGGCAAAGATCATTGAGCAGGAAGCTCTTGCCGGCGCCGCTCTCGGCGGCGACGATGAAATTATAATTGTTGATGCGCGGATCGAAGAGATCGAGCGTGATCAACTGCCCCTTGCGCCCGGTGTAGAGGAGTGCGGGGCGACCGCCGCCACGGAAATCGGTCTGGATCGGCGCCATCAGCGCGGTCGCCTTCACCGGCATCTTGAAATCGCGCTCGAGCATCTTGAGCGTGCGGCGTTCGGGATAGAGGCCGAACGGTAAGCTCGCGGTGAGCAGGATCGGGTTGAGGTAGGATTCTTCCTGCACCATCCATGGCAGCGGCTCGCTTTCCCATAGGCGCTTCGCGCGCGCGGCCATTTCGCGCGCCTGGTGGCGGTCGCGGCCGAACACCCAGACGCAGGGCATCACCGAGACGAAGCGGCTGTTGCCGGCCTCATCGAGCACCCAGCCGATTTCCTCGATCTGCTTGCCGACCTCGACCGCGAAGCTGCCTGCGGCTTTCTGCGCAGAGAGGATCTGCGCGCGCTTGTGAATCTCGAACTGCGAATGGTCGAAGAGGATGTTGAGGCAATAGAGAAAGGGACCGCCGATCTGGTCGCTGTCCTCGGCGCTTCCGCGCATCCCGCCCGTCAGGCGGTTAGCGCGCTCCGCGGTAACGCGCCGCGCCGGCGCCTTTGGTGTCAGGCAGCGCGCGACCTGATTGCCGAGAAAGACTTCGGGGCCATCGAATGCGAGATCGGGGCCGGCATCGACGATCTGCTTGCGGATCGGCGGCGCGGCGCGGCCGGCTGAGGATGCTGCATAGACGCCGGGCGCAGCATCGAACACGCCATTGAAGATGCGCCGGTAGAACGCAACCATCTCTTCCGGCGCGAGACGACGGATGCCGAGTTTGGCGAGCTGCTCTTCGATCTGGCGGCGAAGGTCGCTGTGCATCGGTGTGCGCGTCTTGACCGCTAGGAAGGTCCGGAAATCGCGCACTGGGATGCCATGAAGCGCGGCGAGACCATTTCGACCTTCGTTGAGATAGGCATGCGTCCGCCGCGCCGACGCCTGGATCAACGGGTCAAGCCGCGTCTTGAGATCGAGATATTGGTCGAGCGCGGGCGCGATTAGCGGGTCGGCGAAGCTGATCAGCTGCACGACGCTATTCTCGGGAAACTGGATATTGAGCAGGCCGAGCAGCGCCTGGTGAACATGCGCGAACATATAGGCCGCGGGTGTCAGCTCCCAGGCATAACCCCAACCGTCGTCGATGCAGAGGAACGCCCCTTCTTCCTCGACCCATGCGACGAGCGGCACGAAGTCGGAATAGCGGTCGCGGGCAACCGCGCGGTGCAGAGCGGCGAAGGTCAGTCCGCCGCCAGTTCCGGTTCCGGGCGCTTTCACGGTCGCGGGTCCGTGGCGGAGGGCGCGATCGATGTCAGACCGGGTCCCGGTGCCTCACGGATCTGTTCGAGCACAGGCGCGCGCGCAGCGGCCGAGACAGGCGGTACCAGAAATCCACCGACCACCCAGGAAGGGGTTTCGAGGACCGAGTAGACGAAGCGCGGCATGTAGAGCCGGTCAGGCCGGTTTCGGTCGGCATAGGGGAGGATCAGTGTCCGAACCGCCTGGGCTGGCCGTAGCATCGGCGTATCGGGCGCATCGATGAGGCCCTGGAGCTCGCGGTAAACGCTATCGCGATAACCCGCATAAGCCCCAGCATCATTGCGATCGCGGCGCGGGGCGCGGCTGTCTTTTCCCTTCAGCAGCGCCTTGTCGCGCGTCACCGCCGGGTCGGAGCGCGATGTTCGGCCAGCGGCTGCATCTTCATAGGCTCTCTCGGGATGGATACATTGGCCATGATCGTCATTCTTGCAGCTGAATGTCTCGCTGTAGGGAGACATGGCGGAACCCAGCACCGCACAGCCCGCCAGGGGTATTAGAAGGGAAACTGTGATCCCGCTGCGGAGCAGGCGATGGCGGTTCGTCAAATCAAACATAGACAATCCTTTGAGATCGAGGCGGTGCATTAGAACTTGCTTCCGGCAGTCGGTTTGATTTCGAGCGTGACGCCTTCCTGGATGACGACCACGACGTCCTTCGCGGCGCCGACTTCGACAATGGGGCCGGCCTGGCGCGCGAGATCGAGGTAGAAATCCGTCAGCTTGTCGGAGGATTTAGAGAGCCCGCCTGCGATCCCGGCCTTGGCGGCGTCGCCCGCATCGAGCGACCGCACCGAGCCAAGCGCCGAGGTCGAGACCTCGCCGACGGTATTCTCGACCGTCTGGCTGATACCGCTGATCGTACCGGCGATGAAGGCGCGCGCAAGGCTCGCACCGGCGCGCGTGACCACCTTGCCGCTCAGACCCTTTTTGCCGTCGGTATCGACAAAGAAGCCCTTGATGGGCTGGTCGACCACCGAGCGTTCGTCGAAATCAACGCATGACAGCGACACGAGCTGGACCTCGACACGTTCCTTGGCGAGACTGCCGGTCGCATTGCCGATGACGAAGCAGCCCGAGAGGTTGGCTTTAACGTCATTGGGCAGCACCGCCGGCGCCTGGACGCGGGCAATCAGTGGCTCGGGGTTCGAGGTCGCATCGCGGCTTGCGAGCGCGTCGATCCCGGTCAGCAGCCGCGCCTTCATGAAACCAGGCGGCAAATAGATCGTCCGGGACTTTTTTTTAGCGCCTCCGGGTGCGGCCTTCCCGTCGGCAGAGGCAACAGCACCGGGCGCCGACACCGCCGCACCGATCGCGCCGACGGTTTTTTCGACGGGAGGTGCGGGCGGGGCAGGGGGCGCGGCGGGCGGCATCGGCGGCGCCGGGATCTCGCCCGCCAGGGCTTCAGCCTCGCCGGGCGCCGGCGGGTAATCGGGTATGGCGCCGGGCAGCGCGGGTGGCAGCCCCGGATCGCCATCCGGAGACGATGCGGGTTTGCTGCCGGGGATGACCTTGCCTTCCTCGATCGCCGCGACGCGCTCTCCGAGCAGCGACTGGCCTTCGAGGATCTTCTGGAGGTCGCCGCGAAGCTTCACCTCGAGGCTGTCACCGCGGAGCCCCGCACCCATGTCGAGCTTGGTCGCCGCGGGCGCTTCGGGCTTGCTGTCGTCGCCGCCCGTGCTTGCGGTGTAGAGGCCGGTTCCGAGCAGCGCGACGACGCCAGCGACGCCGAGTTGCTTGGCGCGCAGCTTCTGCTTCGAACTCATCCGCGCCCAGCGCTCCTTGAGCGCGAGCAGGGCAGGGCCACGCTCGGGTCGCGAGAACTCGGGCGGCAACGGCTGGCCGATCTCGCCGAGATCGAGCGCCTCCTGTTCACCGCCGGCGGTCATTGTCCGTCTCCGCGCCGGATGACGATCAGCCGGGCGCTCTCGCCCGCCTTGAGGGTGAGGCGATCGAGCGTCACGGCGAAGATATCGACGCCGAGGGCACGGTCGAGAAACTGCCGTTCCTCCAGGATCGCATCGCTGTCGCTGGTGAGGCGATATTCGGAAGCCGAGAGGCCCGATCCTTCGATCTCGAGCCTGCGGCGCTCGGAGAGTGTCGCCGACGGGATAGCTTGGACCGTGATCAGGCCCGATCGCGGCGCGATCTCGGTGAAACTCGCCGGCACGCGATCCTGCAGCATCGCGAGGCTGATTGAGATCGCTCGCTCTTCCTCGACCAGCGGGCCGAGAAGGTCTTCGTTGGCCTGCGCGCGCTGCGGACGACCCGGAGCGAGGGTCACGGTCTGGGCCGGGATATCCGACGGTTCGGCGTAAAGCGGATAGATTGCCCCGTTGCACGAAATGAAGAACTCACTCGGCGTCGTCACATAGGTGCGGGTAACTGCTCCCATGTCGTCGATCTCCTTGACGAGGAACTTCACCCAGGCGTCCGATCCTGCGCGCTCGACGGCGATCGCCTTCTCGGCCGAGAACTTCACATCCTCGATCTCGCCGCCGACACAGACGATATGATTGACGTCGCGGTTCGACAGCCGGATCGTGCTGACCTGGTCGGGAAGCGCGGTGATCGGCTGCGCGAATGCGAAAGTCGGCAGCAGCGACGCGGCGCAAATGAGCGCCGCGCCCGCCCTAGCGAGCCTGGGCATCAAAACTCTCCTCGGTGAGCGAGACCAGCCAGAAACGGCCATTCTCGACGGCGTAGCGGATACGCAGATTGCCGCGGAACTTGCGGATGACGCCGCCGATGACCCGCACCTTCTCGACCGGCACGAGAATATCGCGGTCGGTCCATTGCACGGGCTGGTCGGGACGGATGTAGGTCGCTATCGACAATGTCGGATTGTCGGCCAGTTCGTCGAGAATACTATTCAGGCTGTCGCGCATGCTGTTGTAGGCCGACGGGTGGACGATTGAGAGCAGTTCCTGGAACTGCCGGTCGGCCGAATAGGCCGAATAGGTTCCCGCGAGCGCGACGATGTTGCGCGTGATCGTGCGGATATAGGCGGCCGATGGTTTCGAGCCCGTCACATAAAGATCGCCACCGGCGCCGAACGGCACGACGAGCGTACGCTGCTTCTGGTCGGAACTGTAAATGACGGCCCCGAGCACGGCGGTGATACCGAACAGCCCGACGATCGCGAACTTGAGCAGCCTATTCTCTTCGAACAGGTTCGACGATCCCTGGACATAGCGGTGGATGCCGAAGCTCGCCGGCTTGCCGACCAGCGGATCGACGGGAGCGGCTTTGCGGGAACGGGAGAACATGGGCGCCCTCATTCGTAGAAGCGGGTCTGGGTCGGACCCGGATAATGGCGGAAGCGCAGCATTCCCCAGCGCCACGCGAGATGGGCGAGGAAGCCGCGCGGCTGCGCGCGCTTCCACGGCAGGAAAAGGAGAAGGGCCGCAATGAACGCCCAGCCGACCAGTCCGCCGACGATGACGGCGACGAAGATGGTCGTAACCACCAGCACGAACTCGTCCGATCCGAACCAGAGGATCTGGACCGGCTTGTGCAGATACTGGGGCAGGCGTTCGTCCATCGACCCTTCTCCTCCTGCTTCACAACCCCACGTCCGCAGGCGCTAGCCACGGGGCTTTTTCCGGGAGCCATCCTCCCGATGACCGGATCGCGAGCAAACGGAGGAACCGGGCCGCCTGTCCGCGATCCGATGCCGTCAGATCACCATGCCGAAGGTCTGGAGGATCGAATCCGCCTTGATGAGGCAGACTGCTGCCACGATCGTCGGGATGCCGATCATGATGTTCGAGAACAGCCGCGACACGCCGAACAGGAAGGCGGCGACGCCGCCCACGAAGCCGAGCGGTCCCTTGACCCCCTGGTTCACGACGATGTCATAGATGTCGTAACCGAGGTCGCCAGCGACCGGCGCGGTAAACGCGTGTGCGCTCGCCGCGATGATCGACAGCAGCAGCACCGGGATGCCGATGTTGGCGACCGAGAGCGCATTGTTGCGGAGATGTTTGACCATATTGCTCACTTTCTCAAAAGTCGGGCTGTCCGCTGACCTGCCTGCCGGCATCGACGAGTATCGCTGTCGGCCGACGGCTGCGCTGGACGGCCCGTCGGGGACGCCGCCGCCGGCATTCCGGTGCGCCCGGGCGGAGAGCCAAGATGCTCCCCGCGTGCGGGCGTCCGCCATGAAGGGAAGGGCGTCAGCGAGGCGCATGGACTGCCTTCGCTGACGAGAGGAACGCCTCGATTTCGGCTTGCTGGAAGCCGGAGATCAACTTGCCGCCGGCGATCAACGTCGGCGTGCCGGTGATGCCGGCGGAGCCAACAATCCGCGCGTGGGCTTCGACCTTCGCACGGCCTTCCGGGCATGTTCGCAGCACCGCGGGCGCGGCGCCGACATAGACAGCCTTGAAAGCAGCCTCCTTGTCGGTCGAGCAGAGGATATGTTCGGCCTTGGCTGCTGCCTCGGGATGGATGCCGCTGACAAAGAAGACCAGGCGGCGGACCGGCTTGCCTTCCGCAGCCTTGGCAGCCCAATAGCGATCAAGCGCGCGGCAATAGGGGCAATCGGGGTCGGTGAACTCGATGACCATCGGCGCCCCTTCGGGACCGATCGCAAACGCGAGGCGTGTATCGATCGCCTTCAGTCTCTTCGCGGTTCCGGCTTCCTGCGCAAGTGCAGTCAGGTTGACGCCATTCTTGTCGAAGATTGACGCGAACAGGAGGTGCTCGCTCTCGGGCGCGTAATAGACGATGCGGCCACCAGCGCTCGCTTGGAAGATTGGGCCTTTCACGGGCGCCGGTCCGAAATCCTCGAACTGGAGATTGGTGAAGCTCTGCCGGAGCTGTTGTTCTGCGTCGGCAGCAGCTTTGGCCAGCGTCATGCCCTCGCTCATATCCTGCGCCTTGGCTGCAGGGCTGACGCTAAGCAGCGCCGCAGTAAGCGAAGTGCGCGCAGCGGAAATGAGGCGCGAAGACCACTTGTCGGAAAAATCGCTTGGCATGGGTCCTCCCTCAGCGCGGTGTGCGCCATTCGCCATCAATCGGAGCGGCGACCCGTCATGAGACCATCATGGCGCCGTGACCGCTGTAGGTGTGGGGAGTGGATCGCGGTTACGGCGCGGCGGGACAAGGCAGGGGGCACCGTGGTGCCCATAGCAGGCAGGAGAGTGCAAAACGGGTCCGCCGCTGAGCGCGCCCATTTCTAAGCGGAGCGGGATCCGGGCGATCCCAATCTGGCGACAAGCTGAACGAAACTTTCGGTCTGCAAGCAGTTCCCGTTGCCCGGCTCACGATGGCCGGTCAGCATTGCACCCGCCGATCGCACTCAATGCATGGCCATTTCGGGCAGGAATTATGATGACAATCGTAACCACCAGTCACGATGCGTTGCTGGCGCAGCTGAAGGAATCTTCAGGTCGACGGATTGAGGGAGAACGACGACGTCAATTCCTCTCGCAACGACAGTTCTCAGTGCGGGTTCGTATAAGCATTCGGTGGCTGCGCGAAATTGAGAGTGGCAATCCTGCCGTGAAGTTGGACGATCACTTACGCTGCGGGGCTGCGCTTGGACTGGCGCCAAGCCACATTTTCATCCCGCTGCTTTTTCACGCGCACGGCATGCCTTTGTCGGTTGATCCGTCACATCACAATCAGGCCGATCTCGAATATCGCTGTATCCGTCTGATCGCGCGGCACATACAGGGAAGGCGAACAACATCTTGACAGAACTAAATTGCCCACGGGTTGCTTTAGTTTGACGGTGCACCCTCGAAGGACTGCAGGGCCGCCGTGTCGATGTTCTGTAAGCTCAGAGGATCGATGTGACTGCCCCGGAAAGAGCCCCGGATAGGCGAAGCAAACGTCAAAGCATTGATGCGATCATCATCGACCGCGTGCCATAGGAGATTGATCAATGTTGCGCATCGTCAGTGCCGGTCGCGCCGCGATAGCTGGTCCCACGATGGCCGCGCCAGCGACGGGGCGTCCAGCAAGCAGATTAAGTATCGCTTTCCTGTCAGCAACGACGTGCCGAGCGGCACAATGACCGTCGAAGCTTCGCGTGGCGACAATGGTCAGTTCATCACGGTTGAGGACTTCGCCCGGATCGCAAAATTGTCGCGGCGAACTATTGACCGTTATAGGCGCGACCGTCCCACCAATTTTCCTCGCGAATATGACGTGAGCCGGGGGCGGGTGCCGCGGCCGCGGTTCAAGCTGGCAGATGTCCTTGCGTGGATGGAGACGCGGGCTCTCTGGTAGTCGCAACGATTGAGGTGAGGTGATCGAGTAAGGCAGTTTGCCGACGCCCTGCGAACCACGGAGTTCTGAGGTTTTCGTGTCTGCGTGTTCGTCCGGCACGCGGATTCATCATCCGCGAGTAGTCCGAGCTAAGTCCGCTTTGCGCCCGATGTCGGCCGTTCCGGCTTAGTTTGCTTCTGCCCGAAAGCGGTCATTCGATCACGACAAGGATGGCGACAAGTCCGCGTCTCATGTCCGCCCTCGCGAACTAGGCCAACTCGCACTAGTGCGGTCGTTACTGCTCGATATGGGCTCTTCTGTGCGGAAGCGGATTTTACGGGTTTGATGCCTGTATCGTTGGCCCGAGTCTCGCCGCGGTCGCTGTTTATTCCACCTCCATCTGCGCATGATCGGTTCAGCCGAGGATAGAAACGAAGCTTGACGCGTATAGGATGAAGTAATCCATTTCGTTTATTTCGTCTATTGCGTTTATTTCGTTTATGCCCTATATGGGCACGACCGCGAAGGAGAGACTGCCATGGCTGCACTGCCCGTAAATCTGGAAGACGTGCACGAACCGAGTGTCGACGAGATCGATGCCGCGCGCACGGCTGCGCGGCAATTCTCGCGCTTCGATCGCAGTGCCTCGATCAGCTTTACCGCGAAGGCGCCTGACGCCGAGCCTGTCGAGCCGATCACGATCCCCGCGAATATCTTTCAGACCATCATCAAGATGCTCGTCGAAATGGGTAATGGCAATGCTGTCGCCGTCGTACCGGTAAGTGCCGAGCTGACTACCCAGCAGGCCGCTGACCTTCTGAACGTCTCGCGGCCGCATCTGGTCAAGCTGCTTGGCGAAGGAGCGATCCCTTACCGCATGGTGGGAACGCATCGAAAGCTTCTGGCGCGCGAAGTGCTTAACTATCGTGAGAAGACCGTGCTCGAACGCCGCAAGGCGCTGGCCTCGATGACCGAGCTCGACGAGGAATATGGCCTGATCGACGACGAACGCGTGGGATCGAAGGACTGAGATGCTCGTCGGCCGTTATTCCGCTTTCCTTGACGCCAATGTGCTCCACCCAGCATTCCTGCGGGGAGCTTTGCTCTGGTTTGCGGACGCGCGGCTGCTTCGCCCTGTCTGGTCGCAAGACGTTCTCGCCGAGTGGCGGCGGAGCATCCAGCGACGGCACGCCGATCTCGACGATGCGAAAGTCGACCGGCTCCAGGCGATCTTCACGTCGCAATTTCCCGATGCCGAAGTGACCGACTATGCCGCATTCATAGAAGCGTTGGAACTTCCGGACCCCGACGATCGTCACGTCCTCGCCGCGGCGATCGTCGGTCGGTGCCATGGGATCATCACAGCGAACCTCAAGCATTTTCCTGTCGAGGTGGTCTCGAAGTTCGGGATCGAGGTCGTCCACCCCGACGACTTCATCGTCAACATCATCGATATCGACGAAAACAAGGCGATCGCGGCGTGCAAGCGGCACCGTGAGGCCATGACCGTCACCATGCCGACGGCCGAACAATATCTCGAACGGTTCGAGATATGCGGGCTAATCCAGGCACATCAGCGGCTCTTGCCGCACAAGGAGCTCATATGAAGAAATGAGGGCCCGGCGGCAACCGGACCCTCACTGTTCCTCGTACAGATCGCGGCCCCTGTGCGGGAATGCGTCCTTCCAAGGCTAGCACCGTGCCAATAGCACGGCTTGGGTTGAACGCAAGTTAAGGGCCGCTTTTCCGCGGGAGCTTCCCGCACATGAAGTGAAGGAAAAGCGTATGAGCAAGGGCAAGATCCCCACTCAGGATAGCTACCGGAGTAGCGAAAGCGGTCAGTTCGTGACAAAGCGCTTCGCTGAGCGGCATCCGCGTACCACCGAGCATGAACGCATCAAGCATCCCGAACGCAAGTAAGGGCGCTTGAGCTTAGCGGCGAAAGGCATCGGCCCTCTCTCTGGAGGGCCGATGTTCCTGGCCCGCAACGTCTGCTGCCATAGCGGATAGCCTTTCCGAAAGGCCGGTTACATCCTTCCAAAAGGTCAAATCATGGACCATCCGCAACATCTTCCGCTCCGGCTCCTGAAGCCGGTCACCCTTGCCACCGACTCCGCCGGTTCCGGATTTTTTCTGCCCGAACGCCGCTCGGAACCGCCGCTTATCGTGACCCGGTGGGACGATGCGACCTATGTAATGCATCTCGAAGGGCCGCACGCGTTCCGTTATTATCAGCCTGCGCAGAATATAGGGCTCAGGGGTTTGCTCGTCGAAGCCGCCGAAATTCACGTCGATCCGGCCTCGCGCCATCTATCGCACGAAGAGACGGGCTCCGGCACCCTTTGCCTCAAGGGCGGGAAGGCCTCGCTTCTCGGACAGTCTGCCGGCGGCCGTTACCTCGGGCTCTCCGAATTTCCGCTGTGGGGCAGTTATCCGGCGGGAACGAGCGACGTCACCGCCCGCTTTGCGCGGTGGAAGCTGGTCCTTTCCGATGGGGATCGCCTATTCGAACTCTGGACCCATGATACGGGCGGCAGCGCCCCAATCATCCTCTGATACGACCGGAAAAGGCACGATGATCGAAGCGATGAAACCCGAACTTCTGCTGCTCTTCCTGTTCTTCTCTGTACCAGGAATCGTCGCGCTGTTCTTTCGGGCCCAGTTCATGGCAGGGCGCATGCCCAAGGTCGGCGAAGGTCTCTTGTCGTATGTCACCGTATCGCTCGCCTATCATGCGCTGGTCTTCCCGCTGACGGCGCGTCTCTACGCCGCCGCAAGCCTTGCTGGTTGGCATTGGGCGGGCTGGGTGTCGCTCATCTTCCTAGGTCCGGCGCTCGTTGGCATCCTGCTCGGCCTCAATATTCGTAAGGGCTGGGCGCGCAAGATGATCGGCCGCTTCGGTATCAGCACGATCCACCCCGTCACATGCGCCTGGGACTGGCGTTTCTCGCAGTGTGAAGAAGGGTGGGTGATCGCGACGCTCAAGAACGGGACGCAGTGGCATGGCTATATGGGCGTGAACTCATTCATGTCCTCGGACCCGGGCGAGCGCGATATCCTCATCGAACAAGTTTATGACAGCGCCGGCGAAGGTGCGAGCTGGACCCCCCGCGGCTCAGCGGTCTGGATCGCCAATGGCGAGATCCAGTCCCTCGAATTCCTTCCACGCAACCAAGGAGGGTGAGATGACCGACAAGCGATCGCGGCCCATGCCCGATGCCAATAGCCCGGGGCGGTATGGGTATCAGCCCGCAGCGGCACCTCCCGGTCGGGCCGGGACCGGTCAGGCACCAGCGCCAACGCCGCCGACCCAAGGCAGCAGTCAGAAGAAATGATCAGACAGGAGGCACATCATGACAAATGAAAATAGATCGTCGGGCCGGACGACGGGGCCACATTACGTCGCTGACGGGTATCAGCCGCTCCAGAAAGGCTTTCAGCCGATTGCGGTCGCGCCGAAACAAACCGACCAGGCCGGGCACCAGCCGACGACGGGCCAAGGCGGAAGCGGGGCCGGTACGCCGCCAACGCAGGGCGGCAGCGGAAAGACGAAATAAGGCGCGCAAATCGCTCAAAAATGGATGCAACTGTGGTGCTGCCGGCTTGCCTCCGTCTCGTCGTAACTGCGAAGGATTGCGGCAACCTCGGGGGCGGTCGGTCAAAATGGGGAAGGGGGATGGAATGCTGGGCGGGCTGATATCGGCTTGGCAACGATGGCGAGACAAGGGGCCGCGATATGAAACCGCGCCTGACGCCGTCGTGCGGCTCATGCATCACCGCCCCGAGTGGGCGAGCCTGTTCCGCCGCGAAGACGAAACGATCCGGTGTGCGCTTGGAGATATTCCCTGCTTTGCCGATCATGTCGGCAGCAGTTCGGTGGCGAAGTTTGTTGCAAAGCCGATCGTCGACATTCTCGTCACACTCCGTTCACCTACCGATTTTCAGGCGGCGATCGAGGTGCTGGTCGCCGCCGGCTATGAACTGGCGGAACGCGAAGAGACAGAAGCAAGGGCCTTCCTCACGCGGGCTTTCGACGATCCTGCGTGCGAGGGGGTCAACATCCACCTCGTGCTGCCCGACAGCGACTACGGCCTCCATATGCAGATTTTCCGCGACGCGCTCGCGGAAGATGCAGCGCTCCGCTCCGAATATCAGTCGCTCAAGATCGAACTGGCTGGGCGCTTCCCGAGCGATCAGGCAGCCTATACCGCAGGCAAGGGCGAATTCATTGCGCGCATCTTGCGGCAGGAGACCGGCGCTCTCGGCATCGACCGCTTGCTGACGCACCAGCGCGCCGAACTCGACCGGTCGCAATTGCTTCATCTCGCCGTCTTGAGTCTGCAAGTCGCCATTGCCGGCGTCGCGGCATACTCGGTGCTTGTGAGCGCGGTCAGGCCCTTGTTCGATCTTGCTCTCGCCAGCCTCCTCCTTGCCGCGCTCTGGCTCTGGCTTGCCCGCAAGCAGCGCGCGCACCGGGGCGCGGGCGATGCGGCGCGGCGCTCCGTCCTGATCGCGAGCGGCCTCGGCAGGCCCCTGTCACGCGAACAACGGCTGCGCATCTTCGACAATTTCAGCGTCAGGCTTCGCCCCGGCGTTCGCGTTCGCGAAGAGGATTATTTCTCAAGCCGCTCTGCACCGGGATTGCAGCGGCTTGCCGAACATGTCCAGGAGTCGGCTTATTGGACGCGCCGACTGCAGGGCGCGAGCGCCACTTTCCTCTATATTGCGATCGCAGCGATCATTTCCGTCGCCGGCCTGTTTGCTTGGCAAACGCTGCCGCTGCTCGACACGGACGCTCAGGTCGATCTGGCCCGCATCATCATCGCGCTGTTCGTTTTCCTGCTCTCGACCGATATCGTCGGCGCGGCTTACGGCCATCGCGACGCGGCGCTCGCTCTCGATCGCATCCTGGGGCGCGCGGCATCCGCCGAGGCCCGCGGCTATCCGGAGCCCGACATCCTGCTGTTGACCGCCGATTATAACGCGACGGTCGAAGGCTCGCCGGTCATCCTGCCGCTGATCTATTTTTTCCGCAAAAACGATCTCGGACAGCGATGGCGCGCCTATCGCGCTGCGAAAGATAGCTGATGTTCACCGATCACCCGCGCACCACCAATCCCGACAGGCAATTTCGATGAAACTTATCGGTCACTTCGCAGATTTCCTGCGCGAGACGGTCAATCTCAACCAGACCCGCCTCGACAATCTCGAGTCGAGCGTCGACGCGATCGAGACCTTTGTGAAAGAGTCCGTCTGGGCACCGCGCGTCTGGAAGTTCATTGCGCACGGGTCATGGGCGCACGGGACGATCATCAAGCCGGTCGAAGGCAAGGAATTCGATGCCGACCTGCTCGTCATCGTCGATCCGGTGGAAGGCTGGAGCGCGGCCGACTATGTTTCGACGCTGGGCGCGATTTTTGCTGCAAGCGGCGTCTACAAGGACAAGGTCGAAGTCTTCGATTATTGCGTGACCATCAACTATGCGGGCCATCGCAAGATCGACATTGCGCCATGCGTCAGGGGGCGGGTCAACAAGGACGAACTCGAGGTCTGCAATGCTGGCGACAATATGTTCGAGCGTAGCGAGCCGGATCTCTACTGGTCTGCCTTGGAAAAACTGGTCCAATTCTAGAGAGAGCCCGTTGTGGCGAAGAATTGGAGAAAGTTATGGGACGTCAACGTTTTACGCCGGAACAGATCATCGCGAAGCTGCGTGAGGCG
>Ga0164290_1000459_pt1 | contig 131059 bp, 140 predicted proteins | sample Micstemetagenome_FD_108782 | JGI IMG/M metagenome (GOLD analysis project Ga0164290, IMG submission 108782) | Contaminated culture microbial community from soil near Moab, Utah, USA - Microcoleus steenstrupii SON62 (Illumina Assembly) | ecosystem: Environmental > Terrestrial > Soil > Soil crust... | reverse complement strand
GGACAATGCGCGCATGACGGTCGAGCTGATCCAGCCGATCGCCATGGACGAGGGTCTGCGCTTCGCCATCCGCGAGGGCGGCCGAACCGTCGGCGCCGGCGTCGTCACAAAGATCGTCAAGTAACGCGCAGTCGGCGCCGAGCGAGCAAAGACCATGGACAACACCAATATCCGAATCCGGCTGAAGGCTTTCGATCACCGCGTCCTCGACACGTCGACGAGCGAGATCGTGAGCACGGCCAAGCGGACGGGCGCGCAGGTTCGCGGTCCGATCCCGCTGCCGACCGGCATCGAGAAGTTCACGGTCAACCGCTCGCCGCACATCGACAAGAAGTCGCGTGAGCAGTTCGAGATCCGCACCCACAAGCGGGTCCTCGATATCGTCGATCCCACCCCGCAGACGGTCGACGCGCTGATGAAGCTCGACCTGGCGTCGGGCGTGGACGTCGAGATCAAGCTCGGCGCCTAAGGGACAGGGAAGAGAAGGAACAGGACCATGCGTTGCGGTCTCGTCACCCAGAAGGTCGGCATGACCCGCGTCTTCAACGACGCCGGGGAGCATGTGCCCGTGACCGTTCTGAAGGTCGACCAGCTCCAGGTCGTCGCCGTCCGCTCGGAAGAGAAGGACAAGTACACCGCCGTCCAGCTCGGCTACGGCAAGGCCAAGGTCAAGAACGTGAGCCAGCCCAACCGCGGCCACTTCGCCAAGGCCAAGGTCGAGCCCAAGAAGAAGCTGGTCGAGTTCCGCGTCGCCAAGGACGCCGTGCTCGAGGTCGGCGCCGAGCTGGTGCCGAGCCACTTCGTGCCTGGCCAGTTCGTCGACGTCATCGGCACCACCATCGGCCGCGGCTTCACCGGCTCGATGGTGCGCTGGAACTTCCACGGCCTCGAGGCCAGCCACGGCGTGTCGGTCTCGCACCGCTCCCACGGCTCGACCGGTAACCGCCAGGATCCTGGCCGCACCTTCCCGGGCAAGAAGATGGCGGGCCACTACGGCCATGAGCGCGTGACCACGCAGAACCTCAAGATCGTCGCCGCCGACGACGAGAAGGGCCTGCTGCTGGTCTCCGGTGCCGTCCCGGGTCCGCGCGGCGGCTACATCATCGTCAAGGACGCCTCCAAGCGCGCCCGTCCCAAGGACGCTCCGTACCCGGCCGGCCTGCGCAAGGCCGCTGCCGAGGCGGCGGCTCCGGCGGCGGAAGCGCCGGCGGCTGCCCCGGAAGCTAACGGACCTGCGGCTTAAGGACGGAACCATGAAGATCGCGGTCAAGACCATCGAGGGCGGCAGCGCCGGCGAGATCGAGCTCGCCGACGGCGTGTTCGCCGTTCCCGTCCGCAAGGACATCCTGCAGCGCTGCGTGGTGTGGCAGCTGTCGCGCCGCCAGCAGGGCACGCACAAGACCAAGGGCCGTTCGGAAGTGACGGCCACGGCCAAGAAGATGTACGCCCAGAAGGGCACCGGCCGCGCCCGCCACGGCAACGAGGCGGCGCCGCAGTTCCGCGGCGGCGGCAAGGCCTTCGGCCCCGTGGTGCGCAGCCACGCCTCCGACCTGCCGAAGAAGGTGCGCAAGCTCGCCCTGCGTACGGCGCTGTCGGCCAAGGCGGCCGAGGGCAAGCTGATCGTGGTCGAGGCGGCGACGCTCGCCGAGCCCAAGACCGCCCAGCTCAAGACCAACTTCGGCAAGCTCGGCGTGTCGAGCGTGCTGGTGATCGCCGGCGCCGAGGTCGACACCAACTTCGCGCGCGCTGCGGCCAACATCGCCCATGTCGATGTGCTGCCGCAGCAGGGCGCCAACGTTTACGACATCCTGCGCCGCGACACGCTGGTGCTGACCAAGGATGCCGTGAAGCATCTCGAGGAGCGCCTGCAATGAGCGACAAGGCCAACCGGGCTGCCGTCGGCGCGACGGTCTCGCGCGCGCGCATGTACGAGGTGATCCGCTCGCCGCTGATCACGGAAAAGACCACCAACGGCTCCGAGCACGGCCAGGTGACCTTCCGCGTGTCGATGGACGCCACCAAGCCCGAGATCAAGCAGGCCGTCGAAGGCCTGTTCAAGGTCAAGGTGAAGGCGATCAACACCGTCACCGTGAAGGGCAAGAAGAAGATCTTCCGCGGCCGTCCCGGCGTGCGGAGCGACTGGAAGAAAGCGATCGTCTCGCTGGTCGAGGGTCACAAGATCGACGTGACCACGGGCCTGTAGGACGGGGGACAGCAGTATGGCTCTTAAGACTTACAAGCCGATCACGCCGTCGCTGCGGCAGTTGGTCATCGTCGACCGTACGGGCCTGTGGAAGGGCAAGCCGGTCAAGGCGCTGACGCGCGGCAAGAAGAAGACCGGCGGCCGCAACAACCACGGTCGCATCACCAGCAACCACATGGGCGGCGGGCACAAGCAGCGCCTGCGCATGGTCGACTTCAAGCGGCGCAAGTTCGACGTCGCGGCCACGGTCGAGCGCCTGGAGTACGATCCCAACCGGTCGGCCTTCATCGCCCTGATCAAGTACGCCGACGGCGAGCTCAGCTACATCCTGGCGCCGCAGCGCCTGAAGGCGGGCGACGAGGTCGTGTCCGGCGAGCGCGTCGACATCAAGCCGGGCAACTGCATGCCGCTCGCCAACATGCCGGTGGGCACCATCGTGCACAATGTCGAGCTGAAGAAGGGCAAGGGCGGCCAGCTGGCGCGCTCGGCCGGCACCTACGTCCAGCTGGTCGGCAAGGACGCGGGCTACGCCCAGCTGAAGCTCGCGTCGGGTGAGCTGCGCATCGTGGCGGGCGAATGCCTGGCGACGGTCGGCGCGGTCAGCAACCCCGACAACCAGAACATCGTGATCGGCAAGGCCGGTCGCCAGCGCTGGCTCGGCCGTCGCCCGACGGTTCGCGGCGTCGCCATGAACCCGGTCGATCACCCGCACGGCGGCGGCGAGGGCAAGAGCTCGGGCGGCCGCCATCCGGTGACGCCGTGGGGCAAGCCGACCAAGGGCAAGAAGACCCGCAAGAACAAGGCGACGGACAAGTTCATCATCCGCCGCCGTAGCGCGACGCGCTGACGAGGAGATAGGCAGTGGCACGTTCCGTTTGGAAGGGTCCCTTCGTCGAGGGGAGCCTGATCAAGAAGGCCGAGAAGTCGCGGCAGACCGTGCGCAGCGAGGTCATCAAGACCTGGTCGCGGCGCTCGACGATCCTGCCGCAGTTCGTCGGCCTGACGTTCGGCGTCTACAACGGCAAGAAGTTCATCCCGGTGAACGTCACCGAGGAGATGGTCGGTCACAAGCTCGGCGAGTTCTCGCCGACCCGCACCTACCACGGCCACTCGGGCGACAAGAAGGTCTCGAAGGACTAACCGATGAGCAAGCCATCCAATACCCGCCGCCAGGCGGACAACGAGGCCAAGGCGGTTCTGCGCACGATCCGCATCAGCCCGCGCAAGCTCGACCTGGTTGCCGCCACCATCCGCGGCAAGAAGGCGGCGTCGGCTGTCAACGAGCTCACCTTCTCCAAGAAGCGGATCGCGCAGGACGTCAAGAAGGCGCTGAACTCGGCGATCGCCAACGCCGAGAACAACCACAACCTCGACGTCGATCGCCTGATCGTCGCCGAGGCGTCGGTCGGCAAGGGTCTGGTGATGAAGCGCTTCCACACCCGTGGCCGCGGCCGCGCTGCCGGCATCGTCAAGCCGTTCAGCCATCTCACCATCGTGGTGCGTGAGCGCGCCGAGGCGGAGGACAAGTAATGGGTCAGAAGGTCAATCCCATCGGCCTGCGGCTCGGCATCAACCGGACGTGGGATTCGCGGTGGTACGCCGAGGGCGGCGAATACTCCAAGATGCTCCATGAGGACATCCACATCCGCAAGGTGCTGCGCGAGCGGCTGGCCCAGGCGGGCGTGGCCAAGATCGTCATCGAGCGTCCTGCCAAGCGCGCCCGCGTCACCATCCACACTGCCCGCCCGGGTGTGGTGATCGGCAAGAAGGGCGCCGACATCGAGAAGCTGCGCGGCGACCTCGCCAGGATGACCAAGGGCGAGGTGGCGCTGAACATCGTCGAGATCCGCAAGCCCGAGATCGACGCCACGCTGATCGCCGAGAACATCGCCCAGCAGCTCGAGCGCCGTGTCGCCTTCCGTCGCGCGATGAAGCGCGCCGTGCAGTCGGCCATGCGTCTCGGCGCCCAGGGCATCCGTATCAACTGCTCGGGCCGCCTTGGCGGCGCCGAGATCGCCCGCATGGAATGGTACCGCGAGGGTCGCGTGCCGCTGCACACGCTGCGCGCCGACATCGACTACGGCACCGCCACCGCTTTCACCACCTTCGGCACCTGCGGCGTCAAGGTGTGGGTGTTCAAGGGCGAGATCATGGCTCACGACCCGATGGCGCACGACAAGCGCGCCGAGGAAGCCGCGCCGCAGCGCACGCCCGCCCGGGTCGAGCGCTCGGAGCAGAGGGACGCGTAAGACATCATGCTGCAACCCAAGCGCACCAAATACCGCAAGGCCTTCAAGGGCCGCATCCATGGCGCGGCCAAGGGCGGGTTCAACCTCGACTTCGGCGCCTTCGGCCTGAAGGCGATGGAGCCCGACCGCCTGACCGCGCGCCAGATCGAGGCCGCCCGCCGCGCCATCACGCGCCACATGAAGCGCGCCGGCCGCGTCTGGATCCGCGTGTTCCCCGACGTGCCGGTGTCCAAGAAGCCGGCCGAGGTCCGCATGGGCTCGGGCAAGGGCGCGCCGGAGTTCTGGGCGGCCCGCGTGAAGCCGGGCCGCGTGCTGTTCGAGCTCGACGGCGTGCCGGTCCAGGTCGCCCGCGAGGCGCTCGAGCTCGCCGCGGCGAAGCTGCCGATCAAGACGCGCTTCGTCGCCCGCGTCGGCGCCGAAGGCTGAGGAGTGGAGCCATGAAGGCCAGCGATCTGCGTCCCAAGACCAACGACCAGCTCAAGGAAGAGCTGGGCAACCTGCGCAAGGAAGCTTTCAACCTGCGCTTCCAGAAGGCCGGCGGACAGCTCGGCAAGACAGGCCGCGTGCGCCAGGTGCGCCGCGACATCGCCCGCATCAAGACGGTGCTGGGCGAAAAGGCCGCCGGTTAAGGAGCAATAGATGCCGAAGCGAGTTCTCGAGGGCGTCATCGTCAGCGACAAGATGGACAAGACCATCGTCGTCAAGGTCGAGCGGCGCGTGCAGCACCCGATCTACAAGAAGTTCATTCGCCGCTCGAAGAAGTATCACGCGCACGACGAGGCCAATGCCTACAAGGGCAAGGTCGGCGAGCTCGTGCGCATCCGCGAGTGCCGCCCGCTGTCCAAGACCAAGAGCTGGGAAGTTCTGGTCGAGGCGGCCAAGGCCTAGGACGGAGCGACAGTCATGATCCAGATGCGTACCAACCTCGAGGTCGCCGACAATTCCGGCGCCCGTCGGGTGCAGTGCATCAAGGTGCTGGGCGGCTCGCGCCGCAAGTATGCCAGCGTCGGCGATGTCATCGTGGTCTCCATCAAGGAGGCGATCCCGCGCGGCCGCGTGAAGAAGGGCGAGGTGCACCGCGCCGTCGTCGTCCGCACGTCGTTCCCGCTGCGCCGCGTCGATGGCAGCGCCATCCGCTTCGACCGCAACGCCGCCGTCCTGATCAGCAAGCAGGACGAGCCGATCGGCACCCGTATCTTCGGACCGGTGACGCGCGAGCTGCGCGCCAAGAAGTTCATGAAGATCATCTCGCTCGCGCCGGAGGTCCTCTAGATGACCGCCAACAAGCTCAAGATCCGCAAGGGCGACCGCGTGAAGGTCATCGCCGGCCGCAGCAAGGGCAAGATCGGCGACGTCCTGCGCGTGAACGCCGCCGACCAGCGCGTGGTCGTGTCGGGCGTGAACGTGATCAAGCGCCACACCAAGCCCAGCCGCACCGAATCCGGCGGCATCATCGAGCGCGAGGCCGCGATCCACGTCTCGAACGTGGCCCTGCTGGATCCCAAGACCGACAAGCCGACCAAGGTCGGCTTCAAGTTCCTCGAAGACGGTCGGAAGGTGCGCTTCGCGCGCGGTTCCGGCGAAACCATCGACCGCTAGGAGAACGGGCCATGCCCGCGCGACTGCAAGAACACTACGTCAAGACCGTGCGTGAAGCGCTCACGAAGGAGTTCTCCTACAAGAACGCCTTCGAGGTGCCGAAGCTCGACAAGATCGTCATCAACATGGGCGTCGGCGAGGCGGTCAACGACCGCAAGGCCGTCGACGGCGCGGTGGCGGAGCTTGCCGCCATCACCGGTCAGAAGCCGGTGATCACCAAGTCGCGCAAGTCGATCGCGACCTTCAAGCTGCGCGACGGCATGGCGATCGGCGCCAAGGTCACGCTGCGCCGCGACCGCATGTACGAGTTCATCGACCGCCTGATCAACATCGCCCTGCCGCGCGTCCGCGACTTCCGCGGCCTCAACGGCAAGTCGTTCGACGGCAATGGCAACTTTGCCATGGGCCTGAAGGAGCAGATCGTGTTCCCCGAGATCGACTACGACAAGGTCGACCAGGTGCGCGGCATGGACATCATCATCTGCACGACGGCGAAGACGGACGCGGAAGCCAAGGCGCTTCTCCGCGGCTTCGACTTCCCGTTCGTGAACTGAGGCCGGAGAAAAATATGGCCAAGACGAGTTCAGTCGAGAAGAACAACCGGCGCGCCAAGATGGCGAAGCAGTACGCCGCCAAGCGCGCCAAGCTCAAGGCGATGGCTGTCGACGACAAGCTGACGCCGGAAGAGCGCTTCGGCGCGCGGCTCAAGCTTGCCAAGCTGCCGCGCAACTCCTCGCCGACGCGCGTTCGCAATCGTTGCGAGCTGACCGGCCGCCCGCGCGCCGTCTATCGCAAGTTCAAGCTGTCGCGGCTCGCGCTGCGTCAGCTCGCCTCGCTGGGCGCCCTGCCCGGCGTCGTGAAGTCGAGCTGGTAACGGGGGACCGTAGACAATGTCTATGACAGATCCTGTCGGCGATTTGCTGACCCGCATCCGCAACGGCCAGTCCGCACGCCTCGACAGCGTGACCGTGCCGGCCTCGCGGCTCCGGTCCAACGTTCTCGATGTGCTCCAGCGCGAAGGCTACATCCGCGGCTGGTTCGAGGAAGAGCTGCGGCCTGGCGTGAAGGAGCTTCGCGTCGAGCTGAAGTACGACAACGGCCGTCCGGTCATCAAGGAGATCAAGCGCGTCTCCACCCCGGGCCGCCGCGTCTATTCGAAGATCCGCGAGCTGCCGCGCCACTTCAACGGGCTTGGCATCTCGATCCTGTCCACGCCGCGCGGCGTCATGTCCGACGCCGAGGCGCGTGCCGCCAATGTCGGCGGCGAAGTCATCTGCAGGGTGTTCTAGCCATGTCGCGCGTCGGCAAGAATCCGGTCGTCGTCCCCACCGGGGTGACGGTCGACCTCAAGGGCCAGCATCTCAAGGCCAAGGGCAAGCGGGGCGAGCTGCAGTTCACGGTGCACGACGATGTCGAGGTCACGCGGGACGGCGACAAGCTCAACTTCAAGCCGCGCAACGACAGCCGTCGCGCCCGCATGCAGTGGGGCACCGCCCGCAACCTCGCCAGCAACCTGGTGAAGGGTGTGTCGGACGGCTTCACCATCAATCTCGAGATCAACGGCGTCGGCTATCGCGCCCAGGCCGATGCCAAGAACCTGAAGCTGCAGCTCGGCTTCAGCCACGATGTCGAGGTGCCGATTCCGGCCGGTATCCAGATCAAGGCGCTGAAGCCGACCGAGATCGAGATCACCGGCGCCGACCGCCAGAAGGTCGGCCAGCTTGCGGCCGAGATCCGCAGCCTGCGTCCGCCCGAGCCCTACAAGGGCAAGGGCATCAAGTACTCGACCGAGACGATCCGGCGCAAGGAAGGCAAGAAGAAGTAGAGGCCGACCATGTCCAAGACCAATGCCCTTTTCGCTCGCCGCCAGCGGCGCACGCGCCACGCGCTGCGCCAGGCCGCCGGCGGTCGCCCGCGCCTCAGCGTCTTCCGCTCGGGCAAGCACATCTACGCCCAGGTCATCGACGACAAGAAGGGGGCGACGCTCGCCTCGGCCTCGTCGCTCGACGCCGACGTCAAGGGCAAGCTCAAGACCGGTGCCGACAAGTCGGCGGCGACCGAGGTCGGCAAGCTGATCGCCCAGCGGGCGATCGCCGCCGGCGTCAAGGAAGTCGTCTTCGATCGCGGCGGCTACATGTATCACGGCCGCGTCGCTGCGCTGGCCACTGCCGCCCGCGAGGGCGGCCTGTCGTTCTGAGGAGTTAGCACATGGCTCGTTCACCCGGTGGTTCCGGCCGTGGCCCGCGCGATCGCGATCGTGGTCGCGACCGTGACCGCGACGAGGAAAACGAACTGAAGGACAAGCTGGTCACCATCAATCGTGTCGCGAAGGTGGTGAAGGGCGGCCGGCGTTTCGCTTTCGCGGCGATCGTCGTCGTCGGCGACCAGCGTGGCCGCGTCGGCCACGGCGCCGGCAAGGCGCGCGAAGTGCCCGAGGCGATCCGCAAGGCCACCGAGGCGGCCAAGCGCGGCCTGATCCGCGTGCCGCTGCGCGACGGCCGCACGCTTCATCATGACGTGAAGGGCCGCTTCGGCGCCGGCAAGGTGACGCTGCGGGCCGCCCCGGCCGGTACCGGCATCATCGCCGGCGGCCCGATGCGCGCCGTGTTCGAGACGCTCGGCATCAAGGACATCGTCGCCAAGTCGGTCGGCACGTCCAACCCGCACAACATGATCAAGGCGACGTTCGCGGCCCTGCAGCAGCTCAACTCGCCGCGCATGGTCGCCACCCGCCGCGGCAAGAAGGTCGGCGACCTGCTGGGCCGCCGTGACGAGACCACCGCGGAAGCCGCGGCGTAAGGAGTAGGCCATGGCCGAAGGCAAGAAGATCAGGATCACCCAGACCGGCAGCCATATCGGCCGCACGGACGACCAGCGCGGCACGCTGATCGGCCTGGGGCTGAACAAGCGCCATCGCAGCCGCGAGCTCGTGGACACCCCAGAGGTGCGCGGCATGATCAACAAGGTGCGCCACCTGGTGCGCGTCGAAGACGACAAGGCCGCCTGAACAGCCGGCCAGAGGACAGGACGATGAAGCTCAACGAAATCGCCGATAACGCCGGAGCCCGCAAGGCGCGCATGCGCGTCGGCCGCGGCATCGGCTCGGGCAAGGGCAAGACTTCGGGACGCGGCGTCAAGGGCCAGAAGTCGCGCACCGGCGTGGCCATCAAGGGCTTCGAGGGCGGCCAGATGCCGCTCTACCGGCGCATTCCCAAGCGCGGCTTCCTGCCGCCGCATCAGAAGGCGTTTCAGGTGGTCAATCTCGGCACGCTGCAGAAGGCGATCGACGAGAACAAGCTCGACGCCGGCAAGACGATCGACGCGGCCGCCATGCAGGCCGCTGGCCTGTTCAAGAAGTCGTTGGATGGCGTGCGCCTCCTTGGCAAAGGCGAGATCAAGACCAAGATCGAGGTGAAGGTCGCGGGCGCCTCGGCGTCGGCGATCGCCGCGGTCGAGAAGGCCGGCGGCAAGGTCGAACTGCCGCCCCAGCCGCAAGCCGAGGCGGCCTGAACCCAGCTTCGTGTGAGGTTCCATGGCATCCGCGGCCGAGCAACTTGCATCCAATCTGAACTGGGGCGCGATCGGTAAGGCTACCGAGCTCAAGAAGCGCCTGTGGTTCACCGTGGGCGCGCTCGTGGTCTTCCGCATCGGCGCCTACATCCCGGTGCCGGGCGTCGATCCCCACGCCCTGAGCGAGATCTTCCAGCACCAGGCTGGCGGCATCGCCGGCCTGCTCGACGTGTTCTCGGGCGGCTCGATCGGTCGCATGTCGGTGCTGGCGCTGTCGATCATGCCGTACATCTCGGCCTCCATCATCATGCAGATCCTGACGACGGTCGTGCCGTCGCTCGAGGCGCTGAAGAAGGAAGGCGAGGCCGGCCGCAAGAAGATCAACCAGTACACCCGCTACGGAACGGTGATCCTGGCGGCCTTCCAGGCCTACGGCATCGCCGTCGGTCTCGAGAGCCAGACCGCCTCGATGGGCCCCGTCGTGCCCGACCCCGGCGTGTTCTTCCGCTTCGTGACCGTCGTCACCCTGGTAGGCGGCACGCTCTTCCTGATGTGGCTCGGCGAGCAGATCACCGCCCGCGGCGTCGGCAACGGCGTTTCGCTGGTCATCTTCGCCGGTATCGTGGCGGCGCTGCCCGGCGCCATGATCCAGACCCTCGAGCTTGGCCGCACTGGTGCGCTGTCGGCGCTGTTCATCATCGCCCTGGTGATCGGCGTCGTGGTGGTCGTGGCGGTCGTGGTGTTCATGGAGACCGCGCAGCGACGAATCGTGGTGCAGTATCCCAAACGCCAGGTCGGCAACCGCATGTATGGCGGCGAGGCCTCGCATCTGCCGCTCAAGATCAACACCTCGGGCGTCATCCCGCCGATCTTCGCGTCCTCGCTGCTGCTCTTCCCGGCGACCATCGCCTCGTTCCAGGGCGGCGCCGGCGAGCCCGGTTGGCTACAGTGGATTGCGACCTATCTCGGCCATGGCCAGCCGCTCTATCTGCTGGCCTACATCGGCCTGATCGTCTTCTTCTGCTTCTTCTACACCACGGTCGTCTTCAACCCGGTCGATACGGCCGACAACCTGAAGAAGAACGGCGGCTTCGTGCCCGGCATCCGTCCCGGCAAGAACACCGCCGAGTACCTGGAATACATCCTGAACCGCCTGACGGTGATCGGCGCGCTCTACCTGTCGGCCGTCTGCATCCTGCCCGAGCTGCTGATCGCGCGCGGCGGCGTGCCGTTCTACTTTGGCGGCACCAGCCTGCTGATCGTGGTCTCGGTGACGCTCGACACGGTGACCCAGGTGCAGGCGCATCTGCTTGCCCATCAGTACGAGGGGCTCATCAAGAAGGCCCGCCTGCGCGGTCGCAGCCGATGAACATCATCCTTCTCGGGCCGCCGGGCGCCGGTAAGGGCACCCAGGCGCAGCGCCTGCAGTCGGAGCGGGGCATGATCCAGCTCTCGACCGGCGACATGCTGCGCGCCGCGGTGGCCTCGGGCAGCGAGCTCGGCAAGAAGGCCAAGGGCATCATGGAGCGCGGCGAGCTGGTGCCCGACGAGCTGATGGTCGGCCTGATCAAGGACCGCATCGCCCAGCCGGACGCCGCCAAGGGGTTCATTTTGGACGGCTTCCCGCGTACCGAGGCCCAGGCCAAGGCGCTCGACGACATGCTGGCCAAGTCCGGCAAGAAGCTCGACCGCGTGGTCGAGATGGAGGTCGACGAGAAGGCGCTGACCGAGCGCATCGTCGGCCGCTTCACCTGTGCGAAGTGCGGCACCGGCTACCACGACAAGTTCAAGCGACCCAAGATCGATGGGGTCTGCGACGTCTGCGGCTCGACGGAGTTCACCCGCCGCAAGGACGATAATGCAGAGACCATGAAGACACGTATGGCGGCCTACCGGGCCCAAACCGCGCCTTTGCTGCCCTATTACGGGGCCAGGGGGGTGCTGCGGAAGGTCGACGGCATGGCCGGAATGGATGAGGTTTACCGTCAAATTTCCGGGGTTTTATCGGGGGCTTGACAAGTCGGAGTTCCGTTGACTCGGGCGCGCGCCTCCCTATAATCGCGCGCTTTTCCGGGGCCAGCGGAACGTTGTACGGGCGCGCGCAAGCGCGCCGTAAGTCTTTGAAGGAGTTGACACTTTGGCTCGCATAGCCGGCGTGAACATTCCCACCGCCAAGCGCGTGGTGGTGGGCCTGCAATACATCCACGGGATCGGCCACGCCAAGGCCAAGGAGATCCTGGGGAAAGTGGGGATCGACGAATCGCGGCGCGTGAACACGCTGACCGACGATGAGGTGATCCGCATCCGCGAGACCATCGACCGCGACTACACGGTCGAGGGCGACCTGCGCCGTGAAGTGGCGATGAACATCAAGCGTCTGATGGACCTTGCCTGCTACCGGGGGCTGCGGCACCGCCGCGGGCTGCCGGTCCGTGGCCAGCGCACGCATACCAATGCGCGCACCCGCAAGGGCCCGGCCAAGCCGATCGCCGGCAAGAAGAAAGTCACGAAGTAAACTCGAAGGAACCGGATCATGGCCAAGCCTGCAGCCGCCGCGAGTGGCGCCGCCGCCACCGGCGCGCGTCCCCGCCGCAAGGAGCGCAAGAACATCATCGCGGGCGTCGCTCACGTGAACGCCTCGTTCAACAACACGATCGTCACCATCACCGACGCCCAGGGCAACACCATCGCCTGGTCGTCGTCGGGCCAGCAGGGCTTCAAGGGGTCGCGCAAGTCGACGCCGTTCGCCGCCCAGATGGCTGCCGAGAATGCCGGCCGCAAGGCCATGGAGCACGGCATGCGCACGCTCGAGATCGAGGTGCGTGGTCCGGGCTCCGGACGTGAATCGGCGCTGCGCGCGCTGCAGGCGGTCGGCCTCGCCGTCACCGCCATCCGCGACGTCACGCCGATCCCGCATAACGGCTGCCGTCCGCCGAAGCGTCGCAGGGTATGAGGCGTCGTCGCGTCTGAGTTGTGGCGTCGGCGGCGCGATACTTGCGCCGCCCGCCTGTCTGAATGCTGTGGCGAGCCCGTCCGGGGCGCGCCTGAACCAACCGGTCTAGAGAGGTAGCCCCCGTGCTTCAGAAGAACTGGCAGGACCTGATCAAGCCGGAGAAGCTTGTCACCGAAGCCGGCGTCGATTCCGGTCGCACTGCGACCATCGTCGCCGAGCCGCTGGAGCGCGGCTTCGGTCTCACGCTAGGCAACGCGCTGCGCCGCGTGTTGCTCTCCTCGCTGCAGGGTGCGGCCGTCACGTCGATCAAGATCGACAACGTGCTGCATGAGTTCTCGTCGATTCCCGGCGTCCGCGAGGATGTGGTCGACATCGTGCTCAACATCAAGGCCATGGCCGTGAAGATGCAGGGCGACCGCCCGCAGCGTCTATACCTGCGCGCCGTTGGCCCCGGAGAGGTCACGGCCGGCATGATCGAGCTGCCGGGCGACGTCCAGATCATGGATCCCAAGCACCTGATCTGCACGCTCGACGATGGCGCCTCGATCTCGATGGAGCTGATGGTCGCCACCGGCAAGGGCTACATCCCGGCCTCGGCCAACCGGCCCGAGGACGCGCCGATTGGCCTGATCCCAGTCGATTCGGTGTTCAGCCCGGTCAAGCGCGTGTCCTACAAGATCGAGAACAGCCGCGTCGGCCAGGTCACCGACTACGACAAGCTGTCGATGACGGTCGAGACCAATGGCACGACCCGTCCGGACGACGCCGTGGCGCTGGCCGCGCGCATCCTGCAGGACCAACTGCAGCTCTTCATCAACTTCGAGGAGCCGCGCGAGGTCCGCAAGGAGGAGCAGCAGGACGACTTCCCGTTCAACCGCAATCTCCTGCGCAAGGTCGACGAGCTCGAGCTGTCGGTGCGCTCGGCCAACTGCCTGAAGAACGACAACATCATCTACATCGGCGATCTGGTGCAGAAGACCGAGGCGGAGATGCTGCGCACGCCGAACTTCGGCCGCAAGTCGCTGAACGAGATCAAGGAAGTGTTGGCCGGCATGGGGCTGCACCTGGGCATGGAAATCCCGGGCTGGCCGCCGGACAACATCGAGGAGATGGCCAAGCGGCTGGAAGAGCCGTACTAGGCCGGAAGGGATTTAGTCATGCGTCACGGAAATCGCGGTCGGAAGTTCCACCGCACGGCGGAGCATCGCAAGGCGATGTTCTCCAACCTGGCCGGTGCTCTCATCAAGCACGAGCAGATCACGACCACGCTGCACAAGGCGAAGGACCTGCGTCCGATCGTCGAGAAGCTGGTCACGCTCGGCAAGAAGGGCGGTCTGCATGCTCGGCGTCAGGCGATCGGCTACCTGCGCGATCCCTACATCGCCGACAAGCTCTTCACGACGCTGGGCCCGCGCTACTCCAAGCGCGCCGGCGGCTACCTGCGCGTGCTGAAGGCGGGCTTCCGCTTCGGCGACGCGGCGCCGATGGCGGTGATCGAGTTCGTCGAGCGCGATACCGCCGCGAAGGGCCAGGACAGCGGCCCGTCCGCGGAGCCGGCCGAAGAACAGGCGGCGGCGTAAGCCTCGTCCCACGGATTGAACGACACGCCCGCCGGCCGCCCCGGCGGGCGTTTTGTTTGGTACTCTGCGTTGATGGTGCTGACCTTCAGAACGGCGACGATGACCGAGGTCGAAGAGGCCGGGCGCATTATACGCGCCGCCTTCACGCCCTATGTCCGCGCCCTCGGGCGCGAGTGGCCCACGGAAGGATCTGCCGGGTATGCGGAACGCTGGCAGCAGTTTGTGGCGGAGCTGGAGCGCGGTGACGTCTTTGTCGCTCTGGACGGCGATCGGATCGTCGGCGCCGTCAGGACCGAACCACGGGAGAACGAGCTCTACATCCAGCAGATCGCCGTCGATCCGTCGCGACAGGGCACTGGTGTCGGCAGCTGGCTGCTGGTGCGCATCGACGAGCTGGCGCGGTCACGCGGCCTCGGCGGCCTGTCGCTCGAGACCGCCGAGATGGCCGAGGCCAACATTCGCCTCTACCGCCGGCACGGCTTCGAGATCGTGGGGCGTGGCCCACCCGACCACGGCCTCGATCCTCACACCAGGGTCCACATGGTGAAGGTGTTCTGATGTCTTGCCGGAGCGCGGACCTCCAGGTCCGCTCATGCTCTTCCGGACCGCGCGCTTCCAGCGCGCCTCATGATCATGAGCGCGCAGGACGCGCGGTCCGGAAGACCAAGACCATGAGCGGACCTGGAGGTCCGCGGTCCGGCAAGATCAGGCCTTCCAGGCGATCGGGTAGCGATTGAAGCCGCGGAAGCGGGCGCGGCCGCCGCGCTCGGGCGTGCCGGCGCGGTGCAGTCCGTCGAACCGGCTGACCAGCCGGCCGATCGCGATCGTAGCCTCCATGCGCGCCAGCACGGCGCCGAGGCACATATGGACGCCAGAGCCGAAAGCGAAGTGGCGATTGGGCTCGCGTCCCACGTCGAAGCGGTCGGGCTCGGCGAACTGCGCAGGGTCGCGGTTGGCGGCACCGATGCCGATATGGATGTAGGTGCCGGCGGGAAGCGTCTCGCCGCCGATCTCGAGATCGGCCGAGAGCCGGCGATTGCCGAGCTGATTGGAGCTCTCGAAGCGCAGACCTTCCTCGACACAGCTTTTGAGCAGCGTGGGATCTTTCTTGAGGTGCTTGAGCTCGTCGGGGAAGCGCAGCAGGGCGTCGATCGTGTTGCCGATCAGGTTGGTCGTGGTCTCGTGGCCGGCGTTCAACAGGAAGATGCAGTTCTGCACCAGCTCGTCGTGCGACAGCCGCTCGCCAGCCTGCCCTGAGCTTGCCGAAGGGTCGACCTCACCATGGATCAGCGTGCCCAAAACGTCGCGATCGTCGGCCGGCCGCTTGCGCCGGTGGGCGATCAGCCCGTCGAGATAGGCCGAGAACTCGGCGACGGCGGCGTTGCCCGCCGCCTGTCGCTCGGGCCCGGCGACGGGCTCGAGTGCACCGAGGATCGCCAGCGAGTAGCGCCGGAAGGGCGCGCGCCCGCCCGCCGGGACGCCCAGCATGTCGCAGATCACCTCGACGGGTAGGCGGAAGGCGAAATCCTCGACCAGGTCCATTGATCCCTGGTCGGCGTGCGCAGCCAGGAGGCCGTCGACCACGGCCTCGATGCGCGGCTGCAAGGCCGACAGGGCCCGTGGCGTGAAGGCTGCGGCTAAAAGCTTGCGCACGCGGGTGTGCAGCGGCGGGTCGTTAAACACCAGGCTCGTCGTGTGATGCTTGTAGAGCGGCGTGCCGACGCCGAACTTGGGGCCGAACTCGGCTTTCTTGTCGGAGCGCATCGCGGGATCGCGGTAACACACCGCGACATCGGCATAGCGCGACAGGAACACGCTGCCGTCGGGCAGCCGCTTGACGGGCGCGAAGCGGCGCAGCGCGTGATAATAGGGGAAGGGGTCGTCGAGGAAGGTCTGCTCCAGTTGGGCGAGATCGAAGCGCCGGGCGAAGGCCTCGGCCTCGTCCGGCGGCAGTTCGATCAGGCCGCCCTTCGGAGCTGACGTCAGAGCTGAGACTCCTCGAGTGCGAACACAGTGCGGCCGGCGGCCTTGAGGGGCCCCAGCTGGGCCAGCGCCGGCGGCAGAATGACCTCGGCATAGAAGCGCGCCGTCACCACCTTGGCTTCGAGGAAGGCCGGATCGCCGTCGCGCGCCGCAAGCTTGCCCTGGGCGGCGAGCGCGCTCCTGGCCAGCAGCCAGCCACCCAGGGCCGTCCCCGCGAGCCTCAGGAAGGGCACGGAGCCCGCCAGGGCGGCCACCAGGTCGGCCTTGACGGACTGGGCCACCCATTTGGTGGCGTCCTCCAGGGCCCCTGCGGCGGCCTCCAGGGCGGTGCGGATGGCCGCCAGGTCGTCACCGGGGGCGGCCTTCATCTCCTGGGCGGTGGCGCGCATCTCGGCCACCAGGGCCAGCATGGTCTCGCCGCCGTCCTTGGCGACCTTACGACCGACCAGGTCGCGCGCCTGGATGCCGTTGGTGCCCTCGTAGATCGGCAGGATACGGGCGTCGCGCAGATGCTGGGCGGCGCCGGTCTCCTCGATGAAGCCCATGCCGCCATGGATCTGCACGCCGACCGAGGCGATCTCGTTGCCGAGGTCGGTGAACCACGCCTTGACGATCGGGATCAGGAGATCGACGCGGTCCTGGATCTTCTTGGCAGCGCCGCGGTCGGGATGCTTCAGCGCGCCATCGATGCCGGCCGCCGTGTAGTAGCCCAGCGCGCGCATCGCCTCGATCTGGGCGCGCATGGTCATCAGCATGCGGCGCACGTCGGCGTGATGGATGATCGACACCGGCTGCGGCTTGTCGCTGCCATCGTCCTTGGACTGCACGCGCGTCTTGGCGAAGGCGGCGGCCTGTTGATAGGCGCGCTCGGCGATTGCCAGGCCCTGGATGCCGACCGACAGCCGCGCGTTGTTCATCATGGTGAACATGTAGGAGAGCCCGCGGCCTTCCTCGCCCACGAGGTAACCTACGGCGCCGCCGTCGTCGCCGAACGACATCACGCAGGTCGGGCTGGCATGGATGCCGAGCTTGTGCTCCAGCGACACGCAGCGCAGATCGTTGCGCTTGCTGGGTTTACCATCGGTGCCGACCAGGAACTTCGGCACGATGAACAGCGAGATGCCGCGCACGCCGGCCGGCGCATCGGGCGTGCGCGCCAGCACCAGGTGCACGATGTTCTCGGCCATGTCGTGCTCGCCGTAGGTGATGAAGATCTTCTGGCCGGTAACGAGATAGTGGTCGCCGTTGTTCACCGCGCGGCTCTTGAGCTGGGCGAGGTCCGAGCCCGCCTGCGGCTCGGTGAGGTTCATGGTCCCGGTCCACTCGCCCGAGATCATCTTGGGCAGGAAGGTCGACTTCTGGTCGGCCGAGCCGTGATGATGGATGGCATCGATGGCGCCCTGGTTCAGCAGCAGCACCAGTCCGAAGCCCATGTTGGCGGCCTGCCACATCTCCTGCACCGTGGCCGCAAGCAGCCAGGGCATTCCCTGACCGCCGAACTCGGGATCGAAGGGCAGTGAGTTCCAGCCGCCCTCGACGAACTCCTTGTAGATGCCGGCAAATCCCGGGGCGGTGCGCACCACGCCGTTCTCGAGCTTGGCCCCCACCTTGTCGCCGTCGCGGTTGAGCGGCGCCAGGCCGTTCCCCGCGAGCTTGGCCGCCTCCTCCAGCACCGCGTCGATTGTATCGTCGGTGGCGTGCTCGTAGCCTGGCAGGGCGGCAACGCCTTGCAGACCGGCCACTTCGCGCAGCGCGAAACGCATATCGGCAAGCGGGGCGGTATAGGTCATCTGGCTTCCTCCGGGCCGCAATATGACGTGGCGGAGCGTTTTCGGATACGGTGGAAACGCCGGCGTTTCCACCGTATCGGAAAATCGCGCGGCGGGATTCGACGTTTCAACGGGCACATTCCGTTCGGCTGGGCCAGCCGAACGGAATGCGCTCTTAGTCGCTTTTGGCGACCGGGTCGGGTATTTTCCACCCTCATGACCGACACCGTTGTTCTGGCCATCGAAGGGCCCCGCGCCACCATCACGCTGAACGATCCGGCCAAGCACAACCGGCTCGATCCCGACGGCCTCGACCAGCTGATGGCGGCGGTCGAGACAGCCGATGCCGATCCCAATGTGCGTGTCACGGTGCTGACCGGCGCCGGCGACAAGACCTTCTGCTCGGGCTACGATCTCGGCTCGATCCCGGCCAACGGCCAGAAACAAACCGGTCATAGAGAGTCTGCCTTCGAGAACGTCATGGACCGCATCGAGGCGATGCGCATGCCGACGCTCTGTGCCCTGAACGGCGGCGTCTATGGCGGGGCGACCGACATGGCGCTGGCCTGCGACTTCCGCCTGGGCGTGAAGGGCATGCGGTTCTTCATGCCCGCGGCGCGCTTCGGGCTGCACTACTATCCCGGTGGGCTGCGCCGCTATACCCAGAAGGTGAGCCCGAGCTTCGCCAAGCGCGCGTTCCTGTTGTCGGAGGACTTCCACGATACCGACCTGCTGGCCGTCGGCTATCTCGACTGGCTGGTCGAGCGGAAGGATTTCCACAGCAAAATCGACGAGGTAGCCAACCGGCTCGCCACTTTGGCGCCGCTTTCCATGGTGAACATGAAGCGTGCCATCGAGCAGTACGCCCAGGCTGAGCCCGACGTCCCGACCATCCGCCAGAATATGCGCCAGTGCGCCACTTCGGATGACCTCCGCGAAGGGCTGGCGGCGCTGCGCGAGCGCCGCCCGCCGGCTTTCAAGGGGCGCTAGGCCAAGGACGCCATGCAACGCCGCCTAGCTGCCATCGTCCATGCCGACCTCGCGGGCTTCACGCGGATGATGGAAGGTGCGGAAACCCGCACCTTCCGCCATCTCAAGGCGGCGCAGATCGACGTCTGGCGGCCGGCGATCGAGGCCGCCAACGGCCGGCTGGTGGGCACGGCGGGCGACGCCATGCTGGCCGAGTTCGGCTCGGCCGTAACCGCCGTCAGCGCCGCCATCGATATCCAGGAGCGCATGGCGCGGTTCAATGAAACGCTCGAGCCCAACCAGCGCATGATGTTCCGCGTCGGTGTCCATCTCGGCGAGGTCATCGTCGACGACGAGGACCAGAACATCTTCGGCGACGGCGTCAATCTCGCCGCCCGCATCCAGGCGATGGCCGAGCCGGGCGGCATCGCCGTGTCGCGCGCCGTGCGCGACCTGGTGGAGCTGCGCATCGAGTACGCCTTCGTCGACGGCGGTGAGCACTCGCTGAAGAACGTGAGCCGCTCGGTGCAGATCTTCCATGTCCATCACACCAAGCCGGCGGCGACGGCAGCGACGGTGGCGCCCAACACGACGACGCGTATGGTGCCGCAGGTCACGCTGCGCTTCGAAGGCACCGATTCGACCAAGACCAAGCACACATTCGAGGTCACGCTTGACAAGCTGATGAGCAAGGCGGACGGCATGGTGATCGGCCGCGCCGCCGACCAGTGCGACTTCGTCGTCGCCCATCCCACCGTGTCGCGCCGCCACGCCCGGCTGCGCGTGGCGGGTGAGGCCGTGCAGGTCGAGGATCTCGGCTCGACCAACGGCACCCGGGTCGGCGAGCAGATGCTGAAGGCGGGGGAGCCGGTGGCGTTGCATGCCGGCAACAAGCTGCGCATCGGCGACGTCGACATGCTCGTGCGTCATCTCTAGCGCCGGCGCGCCATGACCGGCCCCACGCAAATCACCGGACAACCCGGCCCCGCGGCCGAGGCGATCCACGACGTCGACTACGTCGCCCTGCAGCCCGGCCAGACGATCGGCCGCTACGAGATCGTGTCGGTGCTGGGCCAGGGCGGCTTCGGAATCACCTATCGCGCGCGCGACGTGCAGCTCGGCCGCGAGGTCGCGATCAAGGAATACCTGCCGTCGGCGCTTGCCATCCGCCAGGACGGCGCCAGCGTGCTGCCGCGCACCACCAAGATGGCCGACGATTTCGGCTGGGGCCGCGAGCGCTTCGTCACTGAAGGCCGGACGCTGGCGAGCCTCCATCGCGTGCCGGCGATCGTGCAGGTCTTCGACTATCTCGAGGCCAACGGCACGGCATACATCGTGATGGAGCTGCTGAGTGGCGCGACGCTCGAGGATCGCATCACCAAGGACGGCAAGCTCGGGCCCGAGGACGTCGACCGCATCCTGTGGCCGCTGCTCGACGGGCTGGAACAGGTGCACAATGCGGGCTTCCTGCATCGTGACATCAAGCCCGCCAACATCCTGCTCGACGCGGCGGGCAACCCGACCTTGATCGATTTCGGCGCCTCGCGTGCGGCGATGGCCGGACGCAGCACGGCGCTCACCGCGATCTTCACGCCGGGCTATGCGGCGGCCGAGCAGATGACCTCGGCCAAGCAGGGGCCGTGGACCGACATCTACGGCCTGTCCGCCACGCTCTATCACGCCATCACCGGCAAGACGCCGCCCGGCGCCTTCGACCGCATGCTGACGGATAGCTACGAATCGCTCGCCCAGTTGAAGCCAGCGGGCTTCTCGCCGGGCGTGTTGGCGGGCATCGATGCCGGCCTCGCCGTCGTCGCCAGCGACCGGCCGCAGAGCATCGCCGGCTGGCGCCCGATCCTCGCCATGGCGGAGGCGCCGACCGGCGATGCCACTGTGGCGATCGGCAAGGCGCCGCCGGCGCAGCCGCAGCCGCGGCACGTCTCGACCCTGCCGCCGCCAGCGGCACCGGCGACCGGCAATCGTGCGGGTCTCTGGATCGCCCTTGGGCTGGTCGTGCTCGCCCTGCTTGGCGCCGGGGGTTATTTCGTCCTCTTGCGCGGGCCCGATCCGGAGATGGCCAAGGCACGGCAGGCGGCCGAGGAGGCCGAGGCGCGCCGCCTGAAGGCCGAGGAGGAAGCGGCCAAGCTGCGCGCCGAGAACGACCAGCGGCTCAAGGCCGAGGAGGTCGCGGCCGCGCGCCAGAAGCAGGAGGCGGCCGAGGCCGCGGCCAAGAAGCAGATCGAGGAAGAGACGCGGCGCAAGATCGAGACCGAGATGGCCTCGCAGAAGAAGGCCGAGGAGGAAGCCAGGAAGAAGGCCGAAGAGGAGGCCGAAGCCCGCCGCAAGGCAGTCGAGGACGCACGCAAGGCGACCGAGTTCGTCTCCGGTGCGTTCGATCACTTCGGCAATACGCTGATGCTGATCGGCCTCAAGGATCATCCCGGCGAGGTCCGCCTGCAGGGCGTCGACGTCGTCAACGATCCGGACCTGCAGAAGGTCGCGGTCCAGGCGCTGGCCGCCCAGCCGCGTGACCTCCATTGCCGCCAGACCGACCGGCTGACCGACGGCACGCCGCTCTATCGCTGCCTGATCACGAAGCGCGACGCCAAGCCGCCCCTTGCGGACATTCCCGATGCGGACCGCGATGACCTTGCTCTCGCTCTTGTGAAGAACGGGCTGGTGCTGGCGTCTTGCGATGCGCCACGTTCTTACGCTGACGCTGAAGATGATGCGCGTGGTCGCAAACAGGCGCTTTGGGGTAGAGTAACGGTTCTCGACTACAAACGGAGATGCACCAAATGACTGCATTGATTGCCCAGACGAGCCTGCGCACGGTGGGCCGGAAGATCGCCATGCAGGCGGTCGGCATCATCGCGGCGCTCGGTCTGGCGACCGCCTGCACGACCAGTGACAGCGGCGGGCCGTCCAACCAAGCCATGGGCACCGTCTTGGGCGCGGCAGTCGGCGGTACGGTTGGCGGTCTCGCCTTCGGCTCGGTGGGCGGTGTGGTCGGCGGCGCCTTGGTGGGCGCGCTGGCGGGCAATCTGGTCGGCCGCGCGCTCGACCAGCAGGAGCGGGCGCGGCTTGCCCAGGCGACGCAGACCGCCTTCACGGCCGAGACCAACGTGCCGACCTCCTACACGGTCCCGCCGAGCAGCGCGTCGGCCAGCACCGCGCCGCCGACCGTTGTGGGCGCCAGGCCGGTGGCGGCGCCGACGCAGCGCGCCGACGGCAGCACCTGCCGGCCGATCGAACTCACCGCCACCAAGAACGGTCAGACGACGACCGAGACCACGACCTTCTGCAAGGCCGCCGGCTCGAACGATCTGAAGCCGGTCTCGGTGTGAGCCATTCCTAGCGGCGGCCGCGTCTTCATGGCAGCCTCTGCATCGGGCAGGGGCTCATGAGCGACGCGACCAGCCGGCCAGGTAACCAGACCGCGGGCGAGCAGACCTCCAGCGCCGAGCCGATCGACCTCGTCGCCCTGGCGACGGGCCGCACGATCGGGCGCTACGAGGTCGTGTCCGTCCTGGGGCAGGGTGGCTTTGGCATCACCTATCGTGCACGCGATGCCCAGCTGGGGCGCGAGGTGGCGATCAAGGAATACCTGCCGCTGGCGCTGGCCGTGCGCCAGGACGGCATCACGGTCCTGCCGCGCTCGACCACGGCCGCCCAGGATTTCGCCTGGGGCCGCGACCGTTTCGTCGCCGAAGGCCGCACCCTCGCCAGCCTGCAGAACGCGCCCGGCATCGTGCGCGTGTTCGACTTCCTCGAGGCCAACGGCACGGCCTACATCGTCATGCAGCTGGTCCAGGGCGAGACCCTGGAGAACCGGATGAAAAGCGCGGGCAACATGGGCCCGGCCGACATCGACCGCATCCTGTGGCCGCTGCTCGACGGGCTGGAGCAGGTCCATAACGCGGGCTTCCTGCATCGCGACATCAAGCCCGCCAACATCCTGCTCGACGCAGCGGGCAATCCGACGCTGATCGACTTCGGTGCCTCGCGTGCCGCGATGGCCGACCGAAGCACCGCGCTCACGGCTGTGTTCACGCCGGGTTACGCCGCCGGCGAGCAGATGACGTCAGCCAAGCAGGGGCCGTGGACCGACATCTACGGTCTCTCGGCCACGCTCTATCACGCCATCACCGGCCGCGTGCCGCCGAGCGCCTTCGATCGCATGCTCGACGATGCCTACGAGCCGTTGGGCAGGATGACGCTGCCGGGCTTCGCTCGCGGTCTGCTGGCCGGGCTCGATGCCGGGCTTGCCGTGCGGGCGAGCGACCGGCCGCAGACCGTTGCCGGCTGGCGACCGATCCTGGGGCAAGTGGCGTCACCCGATGCCGCTGTAACGACGGCGATGGCCCAGCCCGCGCCGCCGGCGCGGCCGACCGTCGCTCCCGTCGCCGCTCCCGTTGCCGCCACTCAGGCCGCTCCGCCGCCGAAGAAGCGTGGCGTCGGCCTTTGGCTGGGTGCCGCAGCGGCCGTCATCGTCCTGTTGGGTGGCGGCGGCTACTACGCCTTCATGGACAACAAGCAGCGCGTCGAGGCCGAACAGCGCCAGAGGGCCGAGCAGGAGGCCGCCCAACGCAAGCAGATCGAGGACGAGACCCGTCGCAAGGTCGAGGCCGAGGCGGCGGCTCAGCGCCAAGCCGAGGAGGCGGCGCGCAAGGCGGCCGAGGCCGCCGAGCTTGCGCTGAAGCTTACGCTGCTCGATCGCCAGCATGTCCAGGTCGCTCTGGGCGCGCTGGGCTACAACGCCGGCAATACCGACGGCAACCTGCGCTCCCGCGCCACCCGCGAGGCGCTGATGGCCTGGCAGAAGAGCCGCAACGAGCCCGCGACCGGCCATGTGACCGGCTTGCAGAACCAGGCCCTGCTGCGCGATGCGGCGCCCGCTATCGCGAGCTTCGATGCGGAGCAGAAGAAGGCCGAGGACACGCGCCGGAAGGCCGAAGAGGACAAGGCCAAGGCCGAAGCCGCCGCCCGCACGCCGCCGCCGCCGGCGGCGGCTCCGGCATCACCGCCGCCAGCCGTTCCCGCGCCGGCGGCTCCTCCCGCGCCGGCAATCGCGGCAGCGACGCCACGGTCGGGTCCCGATGGACATTGGATGGGTACCTACCACTGCAGCGCTGCCACGCGCGGCGGCGCCGGGGGAGAGTTCACCATCCGGTTCCAGCTCAACATCTCGGGCGGTACAGGGACGTGGACCCGGCCGGGATCGGGCCCCGGTACGATGGGCCTTCATTCGATCACGCTCACGGTCAGTGGCACGCAAGTTGTCGCTGCCCGGCTGCACGCCCCGCAGGGCCAGGGCGGCAACCTCGTGACCGCCACGATGTCGGCGCGGCTCGAGGGCAACACGATCTCGGGCTCCGGGCCCGAGCGCAACGGCGGCGGCCGGACTTGCGAGATCGCGCTCACTCGGGCGCAATAGCCGCCTGACAGTCGAAAAGGACAGAACATGGCGGGCAATCTGAAGGCGGCCGAGCTGCGCGGCCGGCTGGCGAAGGGCGAGTTCATTCTGGCCCCGGGAATCTACGACGGCATCTCGGCGCGCGTCGCCGACGGCATGGACTTCCCGGCGCTCTACATGACCGGCTATGGCGCCACGGCCTCGATGCTCGGTTTGCCCGATGCGGGCCTTGCCACCTACTCCGACATGGTGGGGCGTGCGGAGATGATCTGCTCCGTGGTGAAGACGCCGCTGATCGCCGACGCCGACACCGGCTACGGCGGTCTCCTCAACGTGCAGCGCACGGTGCGCGGCTACGAGGCCGCCGGCGTGGCGGCGATCCAGATCGAGGATCAGGAGATGCCCAAGAAGTGCGGCCATACGCCGGGCCGCCGCGTCGTGCCGGCCGAGGAAATGGTGATGAAGATCAAGGTGGCGGCCGATGCCCGGCGCCATCCCGAGACCATGATCGTGGCCCGCACCGATGCGCGCACGGCCCATGGGCTCGATGAGGCGTTGCGTCGCGCAACGCTCTACGAGCAGGCGGGGGCCGACGTGATCTTCGTCGAATCGCCCGAAAGCGAGGCCGAGCTCGAGCGCATCGGCAAGGAGGTCAGCAAGCCCCTGCTCGCCAACATGGTGGAATTCGGCAAGACGCCTCGGGTGGAAGTCGATCGGCTGCGCAAATGGGGCTTCGATATCGCGATCTATCCCGGCCTGGGCTTCAGTGTCGCAGCCGAGGCGATGCGGCAGGCTTGGGCCTATCTAAAGGACAAGGGCACCAGCAAGGGCATCGAAGTGCCACAATATCGCGGCATGCACGAGCTGATGGGTTTCCCTGACGTCTGGGAGTTCGAGAAGCGCTGGGTATCATGAACGGCAAGCAGTTCCTCGAGATGCTGGCGCGCCTGCCGGCGCGGGTCTGGCTGCAGGCTATCCTGGGCCTGATGGGCTTTGTCGTGCTGGCGGTGCTGGGCTTTGCGGTAATCGCGGGTGTGGCCGCCCTGATCGTGGTCGTGATCCTGGGGATCAAGGCGCGCCAGTGGCTAGCGAGCCTGTTCACCGGCCGGCCCATGCCCGAGCCGCCGGCGCGGCAGGAGCGCAAGGTGATCGACGTCCAGTACGAGATCGTCGATCGCACTAAGGACGACATTCGGCGTTAGTCTTGCCGGACCGCGGGCCTCCAGGCCCGCTCATATTCATGCTCCTCCGGACCGCGCGCTGGGTCGCGTCTGACGCGACCTCCCTGCGCGCTCATGAATCATGAGCGGGCCTGGAGGCCGGCGGACCGGCAAGATTCAACAGGACCACTGGAACCCGTCGATCACGAAGTGCTGGCCGGTGATGAAGCACGGCTCGGACGTGGCGAGGAAGGCCACCAGCTGGGCGATGTCGGCGGGCGTGCCCAGGCGGTCGAGCATGATGCCCTTCTTCATCTCCTCGCCGCGCGAGCGGGTCAGGCTGTTGCCGAGCTCGGTCTCGATCACGCCGGGGCAGATCGCGTTGATCATGATCCTGGGCCCAAGCTCCTTGGCGAGCGACCGGGTCAGCCCCAGGATGCCGGCCTTGGCCGCGGCGTAGGCGTGCTTGCTGACGGCGCTGGTCACGCCTCCTGACAGCGCATTCAGCGACGACATGCTGGCGATGCGCCCGCCCGTCTCTTGCTTCAGCATGATCGGCGCGGCGGCGTGGATGAAGTTGAAGCAGCTCTTGAGGTTGACCGCGATGGTGCGGTCGAACTCCTCCTCCTTGATCTCTAGGATGCCCTTGGCATTGGAAGCGCCGGCATCGTTCAGCAGGAAGTCGATGCGGCCCCACTGCCTGGCCACGTCGGCCACGACCTCATGGGCGCGCTCGAACGAGGCGACGTCGGCCTGGTAGGTCAGCGCCTTGTGGCCGATCTCGCCGATCTCGCCCGCCGTGCGCTTCATCTCGGGCTCGAGCAGGTCGACCAGGGCGATGTCGTAGCCGCGCCGGGCCAGCTCGAGCGCGCAGCCGCGGCCGATGCCGCGCGCTCCGCCGGTGACGATCGCTGTTCTTGGGGCGACGTTGCTCACGCTGAATGCTCCTTGGCATAGCGAGCGACCTGTTCATGCGTCGCAAACCACACCTTGCCTTTGGACTTGGCGTGCCGGATCAGCTCATCGACGATCCAGATGCGCGAGCGATAGCCGATGATGTGCGGATGCATGGTGAGCTGAAAGATGGCGCCTTCGTCCCATGCCGCATCGAGCTCGCGCCGGAAGATCGCCAGCACATCGTCCGGCGGCGTGTAGGGCCGCAGCGAGGAAAAGCGGTGCATGGCGAAGTACACCGCATCGTCGCGCACCCATTCGACCGGCAGCTCGAGCACGCCGGTCGGCTCGCCGTGCAGCAGCAGCTCGTAGCAATCTTCGTCGGCCATCAGCGAGGAATCGTAGAACAGCCCCATCTCCTTCTCGATGGCGAGGGTGTTGGGGCTGAAGTCCCACGACGGCGTGCGCAGGCCTACGGCGCGCTTGCCGGTGATCTTCTCCAGCGTGTCGGCCGAACGCAGCATCAGGTCGCGTTCGGCCTCGTACGGCAGCACCGAATTGAGCTCGTGGATCCAGCCGTGGATGCCGATCTCGTGGCCCTCAGCGATCAGCGCGCGCTGCTCCTCGGGATGCAGCAGAGCGGCGACGGCCGGCACATAGAAGGTCGCCTTGACGTCGTGCTTCGCGAGGAGTGCGCGGATGCGCGGCACGCCGACCCGGCTGCCGTATTCGCCCCAGCACATGCGGCCGATCGATTGGCCGCCGTCGCGCAGCTCGTTGGTCTCATGGTCCGAGTCGAACGACAGCGCCACCGCGCAGCGCGCGCCGCCCGGCCAGCTGTCGGGACGGTACTTCCTGCCGGCGCGGACCTGCTTCACCAGCTTGCGCCAGTGCTCCTCGCTCCATTGCCAGGGCTCGAGCTGGGGCGGGGCGTGCGTGTCGGGCATGACGACCTCCTTGGAGTTCGCGTCATCCTGACACGGCCGGAGGGCAGGCTAAACCTGGATGATCTTCCCCGGGTTCATCAGGTTCTGCGGATCGAGCGCGCGCTTGATCGCGCGCATGGTATCGAGCTCGATCTTGGAACGGTAATGCGCCAGCTCCTCGACCTTCATCTGGCCGATGCCGTGCTCGGCCGAGATCGAGCCGCCGTAGCGGACGACGATGTCGTACACAGCGCTGCTGATGTCATGGGCGTGCGCCATGAAGCGCGGCTTGTCCCAGCCCACCGGCGCTTGGCAGTTGAAGTGCAGGTTGCCATCACCGACATGGCCGAACGGTACCGGCCGGCACTCGGGCAGCACCTTCTTCATTGCCGCCAGTCCCTCGGCCATGAAAGCCGGAATCTTGCTCACCGACACCGAGATGTCGTGCTTGATCGACGGTCCCTCGCGCTTCTGGGATTCCGAATGGTTCTCGCGCAAGGCCCAGAAGGCGCGGGCCTGTGTCTCGTTCTGGGCGAGGGCCGCGTCGAGCACCAGGCCGTTTTCCATCGCCTCGCCGAGATAGGCCTCCATCTTCTCCGACAGGCCCGTCTGATTGGCGCCTTCGCGGCGTGGCCGGGTCGAAGACCATTCCATCAGCACGTACCAGTCGTGCGGCTCCGCCAGCGGATCGGTCGCGCCGGGAATGTGCGCCAGCACCAGGTCGATCCCCTGGCGGGCCATCAGCTCGCAGGAGGTGACGTTGTCCTCGCTGGCCGCATGCGCGCCGCTCAGCAGCGCCACGGCGGCCTCGGGCGAGGGCACGGCGATCCACGAGGTCGCGACATCTTTGGGCTTGGGCCACAGCTTCAGCACCGCCTTGGTGATGATGCCGAGCGTGCCTTCGGCGCCGAGGTAGAGGTCGCGCAGGTCGTAGCCGGTGTTGTCCTTCTTGAGCGCCCTGAGGCCATTCCACACTTCGCCTTGCGGCGTCACGACCTCGAGGCCCAGCACGAGCTGACGGGCATTGCCGTAGTGCAGGACCTGCACGCCGCCGGCATTGGTCGCGAGGTTGCCGCCGATGGTGCAGCTGCCCTCGGCGGCGAGGCTGAGCGGAAACAATCGGTCGTGCTGCGCCGCAGTGTCCTGGATCTTCTTAAGGATCACGCCGGCCTCGACCGTCATGGTGTAGCCCAGCTCATCGACCTCGACGATGCGGTTCATGCGGCTGAGCGACAGCACGATCTCGCGGCCTTGCTGGTGCGGCGTGCCGCCGCCCATCATGCCGGTGTTGCCGCCCTGCGGGACGACCGCGACCTTCTCGGCGATGCAAAGCTTCACCACGCCAGCCACCTCTTCGGTGGTGGATGGCCGCACGACCGCGAGCGCCGCGCCGAGATAGTTCTCGCGCCAGTCGGTGAGATAGGGGTGCTTGGCCTGCTCGTCGGTGATCAGGCCGCGCTCGCCGACGATGGCACGGAGTTTGTCGATGAAGTCGGTCATCCGATTCTAGAGCCGCAGGATCTTGCCGGGATTCATGATGTTCTTCGGATCGATGGCGCGCTTCAGCGCCCGCATCGTGTCGAGCTCGATCCTGGAGCGGTAGTGCGCCAGCTCGTCGATCTTGTCGATGCCAATGCCGTGCTCGGCCGAGATCGAGCCCGCCATGTCGCGCACCAGGTCGTTCACTGCCCGGGTGATGGCCGGCGAATACTGGCCCAGCGTCTCGCGGTCCATGCCGACCGGGATCATGAAGGAGAAATGGATGTTGCCGTCGCCGATATGGCCCAGCGGATAGGGCCGGATGCTGGGCAGGATCTCCAGCACCGCCTTCAGGCCCTGGTCGATGAAAGCCGGCACCTTGGAGGTCGCCACCGACACGTCGAAGCTCAAGCCGCCGCCTTCGGCGCGCGAGGCCGGAGCCACCGATTCGCGGATCGTCCACATGTTGCGCGCCTGCGCCTCGTTCTGGGCGATCACGGCGTCGAGCACGCGCCCGTTCTCGAACTGCTCGCTGAGGAACTGCTCCAGCTTCTCCGACATTCCTTCGGCGCCGTCGGCCTTGGGCCGCGACGACGACCATTCGAGCAGCAGGAACCATTCGGTGTCGGCCTTGAGCGGGTCCTGGACGCCGGGGATATGGCGCAGCACCATGTCGGTGCCGGCGCGGCTCATCAGCTCGCATGAGCCGACATTGTCCTCCGACGCCGCATGTGCCTCCGACAGGACCTCGATCGCCGCCTGTGGATCGCGCACCGCCAGCCAGGCGGTGGCGACGTCCTTGGGCGCGGGCCAGAGCTTCAGCACCGCCTTGGTGATGATCCCGAGCGTGCCCTCGGCGCCCATGAACAGATGCTTGAGGTCATAGCCTGTGTTGTCCTTCTTCAGCGAACGCAGGCCGTTCCACACATCGCCGTTGGGCAGCACGACCTCCAGGCCCATCACCAAGTTGCGCGCATTGCCGTAGCGCAGCACCTGCACGCCGCCGGCGTTGGTCGACAGGTTCCCGCCGATCATGCACGAGCCCTGGGCGCCGAGGCTCAGCGGAAAGAAACGGTCATGGCTCGCCGCGGTCTCCTGCAGGGTCTGCAGCACGCAGCCCGCCTCGACGGTCATGCTGTAGCCCACGGCATCGACCTCGATCACCTTGTTCATGCGTCCCAGCGACAGCAGGATGCCGCTGTGCGTGGGCCACGGCGTGGCGCCGCCCATCAGACCGGTGTTGCCGCCCTGCGGCACGATGGCGATGCCGTTGTCGAAGCAGAGCTTCACCACCTTCGAGACTTCCTCGGTCGTGGCCGGCCGCACCACGACGGCGGCGTTGCCGACCAGCGAGCCGCGCCAGTCGCGCACGAACGGCTCCTTGCCCTGATCGTCGAGGATCAGCCCCTTGTTGCCGACGATGGCGCGCAGCCCGTCCAGGATGGCGGGCGTCACGGGCGCGGTCGGGATGCTGGGCGGGACAAGAGTGTCGGGCATGTTTCCTCTCTCTTTGCAGCCAGCCTAGCGCCGACCGTTCTTGCCGTCATCCGCGGCCGCCCGGCGCAGACGATCATTGATCGCAAGGCCGAGGCCCGTCTGCGGAAGGGGCATGACGGCAATGCGGCTCACGTCCGCGCTGTCCAGTGCACGCAGCATGGCGAACAGATTCGCGGCGGCCTCGGTGAGGTCGGCAGTGGGGCTGAGATTGAGCGTTCGGCGTGCTCCGGCCGGCGGCTGCGCACCGAAGGCCAGCAGCCCTTCGTCGGCGCTGACCGTCGTCGCGTTCAGCCGTACCGGCCGTGACGGAGCGTAGTGGCTCGCGAGCTGGCCGGGCGACTTGCGCGGCGCATCGCCGCTCGGGATGGCGTCACTGAGCGCGACCGGCCCGATCACCGCCTCGATCGCTTCGCGCGTGGCGCCGCCGGGGCGCAGCAGCGTCGGCGTCGACGTCGTGAGGTCGAGCACCGTCGATTCCAGGCCCACCTCGCACGGTCCGCCGTCGAGGATGAGCTTCACCTGGTCGCCCAGCGATTCGGCGACATGCTCGGCCCGCGTCGGGCTGACGGAACCGCTGCGATTGGCGGACGGCCCCGCGATCGGCCGGCCGGCAGCGAGGATCAGCGCCTGCGCCAGCGGGTGCGCCGGCGCGCGGACGGCAGCCGAGTCGAGGCCGGACGTCGCGAGCAACGCGATGGGTGAATTCGCCGTCCGAGGCAGCACCAGGGTCAGCGGCCCGGGCCAGAACCGTGCGGCAAGCTTGTCGGCCGTGTCGTTCCACTGCACCAGCTTCTTCGCCTCGTCCACGTCAAGCACATGGGAAATCAGCGGATTGAACTGCGGCCGGCCCTTGGCTTCGAAAATCCTGGCGACCGCGCGCTCGTTCGTGGCATCGCCGCCGAGGCCATAGACGGTCTCGGTCGGGAAGGCCACCAGTTCGCCTTCGCGGATCAGGCGCGCGGCTTCGTCGATACTCGCTTGGTCGAGAGTCAACGCGCTGCCTTGCTGCGGGCGATGAAGTGCGGGTTGCCGAAGCCTGGCTTGCCGTAGGCGAGCGGCCGTCCGTCCGTCGTCACCACTTCGCCGCCCGCCGCCTCGAGCACGCCCTGGCCGGCGGCGGTGTCCCATTCGTTGGTCGGTCCGAAGCGCGGATAGATGTCGGCCTGGCCTTCGGCGATCAGGCAGAATTTCAGCGACGATCCGGCCTGGACGCGGTTGGCGACGGTAAGGCCGTTGTTGCGGAACCAGATGTCGAGATCGCTGTAGATCGCATGGCTGCGGCTCGCGCAGGCGGTGAGGCCGGCAGCTGGCGGTGTGCGCGTGGCGATGGCGGTGAAGGCGCCGCCTTTCTCGCTCTTGTCGGCGCCCAGTCCGGCGGCGCCGCGCCACAGCGTGTCGGTCGCGGGGGCGAGCACGATGCCGAGCGTCGGCCTACCGGCCTCGATCAGGGCGATGTTCACCGTGAACTCGCCGTTCCTCTTGATGAATTCCTTGGTGCCGTCGAGCGGATCGACCAGCCAGAACGGCCCGCCGTTCAACTGGGGCACGCGGCCGGACGCCATCTCCTCTTCAGCCACCACGGCAGTATTCGGTGTGAGCGCGCGCAGGCCGCGCACGATGATGGCCTCGGCGGCATGGTCGGCGTCGGTCACCGGGCTCTTGTCGGCCTTGGTGCGCTCGCCGAGATCGCCGGCGTAGATGCGCATGATCTCGCGTGCCGCTGAGCGGGCAAACTCGGTGCAGGCCTCGCGCAGGGCCTGATGGGACGGCAAAGGGGCAGGGGACATTGGATCGGTTGCGTCGGCGGCGGCGCCGTTATAGCCCATTCGACCATGGCGAACAGGCTCTTAGGCGTCATATCGGCCCTGCCCGAGGAACTGGCCCATCTCTCAGACCGGTCGGCGGATATCCGCGAAATCGGCGGCCTCGCTTTCTGGCGAAGTGAAATCGCCGGGCGCGAGGCGGTGTTCGTCGAATCCGGCGCGGGCAAGGTCAATGCCGGCGTGGCGACGTCGCTGCTGCTGGATCGCTTCGACTGCCGCGCCCTTCTCATGTGCGGCGTGGCGGGCGGTCTCGACCCGGCGCTGGGCGTCGGCGACATCGTGGTCGGCACCAGCAACACCCAGCACGATTTCGGCATGCACAAGGACGCCGGCTTCCACACCATCCAGCCCGGCAGCCGTCCGTCGCTCGGCCAGGAATGGCTGCCCGGCTACAGGGTGGCCGACGGCGTCGAGCCGCGCCTGCGCAAGGCGCTCGACGGGTTTGCGCTGGAGCCGCTGCCGGAAGCCATCGGCGTCGGTCGGCGCCAGCCGGCCGTGCATTTCGGCGCCATCCTGACCGGCGACGCCTTCGTCAATTCCGACGCCCTGCGGCAACGGCTCTACAGCGAGTTCAAGGCGCAGGCCGTCGAGATGGAAGGCGGCGCCGTGGCGCAGGTGGCACGCCGCTGGGGCGAGGATATTCCGTTCGTGAACGTGCGCTGCCTGAGCGACCTCGCCAGCAGCGAGAGCCACATCGACTTCCGGGCCTTCCTGCCGGTCGCCTCGCGCTATGCCTCGCTGGTCGCGCACCGGCTGGCGCCGGTGATCTAGCTCGCCTTCAATACACGCTCCGCCACGGCATCGAGCTTCCTCGCCGCCTCGGCGGACCGCGCAGCCGGTGCGGTGATCAGCGCATGCTCCAGCGCGCGGTCGCAGCCGTGCGGGCAGATCTCCGGGCGTGATTTCCTGAGCAGCGGCGCCACCATGGTGACCAGCGTCTTGGCCTTCTCGGCGTTGTCGAGCAGGACACGCACGATGTCGGCGACCTGCACATGGCCATGGTCGGGATGCCAGCAGTCGAAGTCGGTGACCATGGCGACGGTCACGTAACAGATCTCGGCCTCGCGGGCGAGCTTGGCCTCGGGCATGTTGGTCATGCCGATGACGTCGCAGCCCCAGCTGCGATAGAGCCGCGATTCGGCCAGGCTGGAAAACTGCGGGCCTTCCATCACCAGATACGTGCCGCCGAGCCGGATGGGAAACTTCGCCTGGCTGGCGCATTGGTGCACGGCCGCGGCCAGCCGGCCGCAGGTCGGATGGGCCATCGAGACGTGGGCGACGAAGCCCTCGCCGAAGAAGCTCTTCTCGCGCGCAAAGGTGCGGTCGATGAACTGGTCGACCACCACGAAGTGGCCGGGCGGCAGATCCTCGCGCAGCGAGCCGCAGGCCGACAGCGACAGGATGTCGGTGACGCCGACGCGCTTCAGCGCATCGATGTTGGCCCGGTAGTTGATCGAGGTCGGCGAATGGCGATGGCCGCGGCCGTGGCGCGGCACGAAGACGACGTCGAGCCCGTCCAGCACACCGAACAGGAACTCGTCTGACGTCTCGCCGAACGGCGAGGCGATGCGACGCCACTTCGCGTCCTTCAGGCCGGCGATCTCGTAGAGGCCGCTGCCGCCCATGATACCCAGCACCGTCATCTGCTGCTCCTTGCTGGCGTTGGTGTATCATCTCTCCGAACAAAGTGGCGGAGAATTCCATGGGCAGGCTCGACGGCAAGATCACCATCGTTACCGGCGCGACCAGCGGCATCGGCCGGCGCACCGTAGAGGTCTTTGCTCGCGAGGGCGCCAAGGTGGTGGCGACGGGCCGGCGCGAGGAGCTGGGCCGCTCGCTCGAGGCCTCGGTCGGCAAGGACAAGTGCCTGTTCGTCAAGGCCGACGCCACCAAGGAATCGGATGTGAAGGCGATGTTCGACGCCTGCCTCTCCAAGTGGGGCCGGCTCGACTGCATCTTCAACAATGCCGGCGGGCCTGCGCCGGTGGGCGGCATCGAGACCATCCCGGTCGAGGGTTTCGATGCGGCCATGGCGACGCTGGTGCGCTCGGTGATGCTCGGCATGAAGCACGCCGCGCCGATCATGATGAAGCAGGGCTCGGGCAGCATCATCAACAACGGCAGCGTGGCGGGGCGGCGCGCCGGCTATTCGACGTCGATGATCTACGGCGCGGCCAAGGCGGCGGTGAACCATCTCACGGTCTGCGCCTCGATGCAGCTCGGCGAGAAGGGCGTGCGCTGCAACTCGATCTCGCCGGGCGGCATCGCCACCGGCATCTTCGCCAAGGCGCTGGGTCTTGCGCCCGACAAGGCCGACGCTTTCGCCGAATCCATGAAGTCGATCATGGCCAAGCTGCAGCCCATTCCGCGCGCCGGCAGCGTCGACGACATCGCCAACGCCGCCGTGTTCCTGGCCTCCGACGACTCGACCTTCATCAACGGCCACGACCTCGTGGTCGATGGCGGCGTTGTCGGTGGCCGCATGTGGACGCCGCATCAGGAAGGCGTGAAGGCGATGCGCCAGGCGTTCGGGGTCGACGAAGTCTGAAGCAGCGCTGCTATTGACTGTCGGCTGGCCGGCCAAGCGCCTCCAGCAGCGGCCGCAGCGCGTCGAGCTCGGCACCGAAGCCGCTCCAGTCGCCGGCCTTCAGCCGCTCGACGGCGCGGTCGTAGTGGGCCAGGGCCTCGCGGGCGCGCGCATCCGACGGCCCGGTCCGCGGCGCCGTTCCCGGCTCGCGCGGCAGCGCTGACCCGACGGTCTCCTTGAAGAGCGCCGCCAGGGCCGCGCCCAGCGTCTCCTCCATCACCACGCGGTCGCCGTAGGCCGCGATCACGCGCTTCAGCTCGGGCAGCTGGCCGGTCGCGGCGCGCAGGTAGAGCGGCGAGACGTAGAGGATCGAGTTCTCGATCGGCACCACCACGAGATGGCCGCGGATGACGCGCGAGCCCATCTGGTTCCACAACGATATCTGCTGCGAGATGTCGGTGTTCTGCTGGATGCGCGCCTCGATCTGGAAGGGGCCGTAGACCAGCTTGTCCTTGGGGAATTCGTAGATGACGACCTTGCCGTAGTCCGGCGGATCGCAGCGCGCCGCCATCCAGGCGATCATGTTCTCGCGCTGGCTCGGCACCATCGGCAGCATCAGCACGTATTCCGCGCGCGCCTCGTCGGGCAGCCGCATGATCATGTAGTAGGGCGCCATGCGCGTGGGGTCGCGGTTGATCGTGCTCTCGTCGATGCCGGCGGGCTGGCGCGGGAACTGCCAGAGGTCCTCACGGTTGTAGAAGACCTCCGCCGATTCCATGTGATAGGCGCGGTACAGCTGGGCCTGCACGAGAAAGAGATCCTCGGGATAGCGGATGTGCTGTTTCAGATCCGGCGGCATGGCCTCCGGGGGCTTGAACAGGCCGGGGAAGATGCGCTGGTAGGTCTGGATCAGCGGGTCGGTGGGCTCGCTGACATAGAAGTCGGCCGACCCGTTGTAGGCGTCGATCACCACCTTGACCGAATTGCGGATGTAATTGAGGCCGCCCGCAGCCTGCGGCTGGGCGTAGGGGAACCATTTGCTCGTGGTATAGGCGTCCTGCATCCAGAACAGGCGGCCGTCGCTCACCACGATGTAGGGATCGCGATCGAGTCGCAGGAAGGGAGCGATCGTCTGCACCCGATCCTGGATGTTGCGGTGAAGCACGATGCGGCTTTGGCTGGTGACATAGTTGGTCAGCAGGATGCTGGGATCGGCGTAATACCAGGCGAAAAGGCTACGCCACGACGAATCGCCGATCGGCACGCCGTCCGCTCCGTCGTAGCTGGCATAGACGTTGTCCTTGCCCTTGGGATAGTCGAACTCGGGCGTCGATCCCTTGACAATCACGTAACTCTCGCTGCCCTGGCCGAAGTAAACACGTGGCTCGCGGATCGCCGGACCGCCCGTGGCGACCGGCGGTATGTCCTTCAGATAAAAGGTCGGCAGGCCCTCTTGGTTCTTCCGCGTCACCGGCGACATCACCACGCCGTTGCCGTGCGTGAACAGCAGATGCAGGTTGACCCAGGTCTGGGCGTTGGCGGGCAGCAGCGACGGCTCGAGCTCGCGCGCTGACAGCATCACCTGTTGGTAGGTGTCGCCCAGACGGTAACGGTCGACGTCCATCTGGAGGAACTTGTAGTAGGTCCGGATCTCCTGCAGCTGCGCGTAGGTGTCCTTCAGCGGCTGCCAGTCCCACAGGCGGATATTGTCGATGGTCGGACGGTTGGCTTCGAGCGAGGCGAAGCTCAGGCCTTCCTCGACCGGGAACGGCTTCACCGTAATGTGCTGCAGGTTGTAGGCCTGCCGCGTCAGCGCGATGTTGCGCTGGATGTAGGGCGTCTCGATCTCGAGCTCGCTCGGCTTCACGTAGAGGCGTTGGAAGACGGACGGAACGAGCACGTAGAAGGCGAAGGAGCTCGCGAACACCACCACCACCGCGCCGACCGGCAGGCGCCAGTTCCGTTGTCGCAGGTTGGCGAAGCAGGCGATGGCCGCCGCCGCGGCGAGCGCCATCAGCAGCCACAGCACCGGCAGCCTGACATGGAGGTCGGTGTAGCCGGCGCCGACGACCACGCCGTTGTCGCTATAGAGCAACTGGAAGCGATCGAGGGCATAGGACCCCACCTTGACGATGAAGAACAGGCCGAGCAGCGCCGACACGTGAGACAGCGCGGCCGGTGACAGGCGCAGCGGCCCGAAGACGATGTCGCCGTGCGTGGCGTAGACGAAAGCCGCGATCACTGCGCTGAAGAACAGCAACAGCAGGAGCCAGTTCACGAACGCGACATAGACGGGAAGCGAAAAGAGGTAGAAGCCGACATCCTTGCCGAACGCGGGGTCGCTCTGGCCGTACGGCACCTGGTAGACGAAGCGAAGCATCAGGTCCCAGTTCGGGAGCTCGATGGCGGCGGTCAGCAACCCGAGGAGAAGGGCGATGCCGGCAACCAGGAGCCGTTCGGGGACCGGAGAGAGGGCGTGCCCGACAAGGGCCATCGCGGATGGCTGCGCGGATAGGTGCCCAGGCCTCGGAGCAGGCCCGCTGGTTGGCCAGGCCGCCGGGCCTCGGGCGAAGCGAAGCGCCAGCCATCCCGAGAGCCAGTACACCCCGCTGGCCACGGCAAGGACCGTGAAGAAGAGGACAATACGAGTGGTGAAGATCGTCCAGAACACGCCGACATAGCCGACGGAGGAAAACCACAGCCAATCGACCAGGGCGTCGCCGACGCGCCCAAGCACGATGATGCCGACCAGGAGGACGGCGAGCAGAATGACGAGACGCCTGATGAGCATGCCGCGGCCTCCTTCTCGCGCCAGCGGGGCAAGTCTCAAGCCATGAACTTACATCAACATGGCGGCCGAGGATGCTACAGTCTCGGGCCACAAAGGTTGTCTAGGATCAAATGGGCAAGGAATACTGGAAGTCGGCCTGTCCGCACGATTGCCCCAGCGCCTGTTCGCTGGAGGTCGAGCGTCTGTCGTCGACGCGCATCGGCCGCATCCGCGGCGCCGCCGCCAACACCTATACGGATGGCGTGGTCTGCGCCAAGGTCGCGCGCTACGCCGAGCGCGTGCACCATCCGGACCGGCTGAAGCGGCCGCTGCAGCGGGTCGGCGAGAAGGGTACGGGCGCGTTCCGGCCGATCTCGTGGGACGACGCGCTGAACGAGGTCGCCGAGGCCTTCACCCGCGCGACGCAGACCCACGGACCCGAATCGGTGTGGCCCTACCATTCCGGCGGCACCATGGGCGTGGTCCAGCGCTGGGGCATCGACCGGCTGCGCCATGCCTTCGGCTATTCGCGCCAGAAGACCACGATCTGCGTGACCCCGGCCGAATCGGGCTGGCGCGCCGGCGTCGGCAAGCTTCTGGGGCCAGACCCGCGCGAGATGGCGCAGTCGGACCTGATCGTCGTCTGGGGCGGCAATCCCGTCTCGACGCAGGTCAATGCGATGACCCACATCGCCAAGGCGCGCAAGCAGCGCGGCGCCAAGCTGGCGGTCGTCGACGTCTATCGCACGCCGACCGTCGAGGCGGCCGACATCGCCCTGGTCCTGCGGCCCGGCACCGACGGTGCCCTGGCGCTTGCCATGATGCACGTCCTCCTCAGGGAGGGCTTCGCCGACAGCGACTATCTCGCGCGATATACTGATTTCGGTCCCGACATCGAGGCGCATCTCGCCGACAAGACGCCGCAATGGGCATCGGCCATCACCGGCCTGCCGGTGGCAGAGATCGTCGACTTTGCGCGCCTCTATGGCCGCACCCAGCGCTCCTTCCTGCGCGTCGGTTTCGGCTTCACGCGCTCGCGCAATGGTGCCACCGCCATGCATGCCGTGACCTGCCTGCCGGCCATCACCGGTGCCTGGCGCCACCAGGGCGGCGGCGCCTTCTTCCTTAATCTCGACAACTGGCGGCTCGACACCACGCTGGCCTACGGGCTCGACATTATGAACCCGGCGACGCGCGTGCTCGACCAGTCGCGCATCGGCCCGGTGCTGTGCGGTGACAAGAACGCGCTGGCGGGCGGTCCGCCCGTGATGGCAATGCTGATGCAGAACGCCAACTCGGCCAACGTCGCGCCCGACAGCGCCGCCGTGGCGCGCGGGCTTGGGCGCGAGGACCTGTTCACCTGCGTGCACGAGCAGTTCATGACGGCGACGGCGAAATACGCCGACATCCTGCTGCCGGCTGCGATGTTCCTGGAATACGACGACATCTACTACGGCCTGGGCCACACGCATCTCACGGTCGGCCCCGCCGTGCTCGAGCGCTACGAGGCCTGCCGCACCAACCACGAGCTGATCTGCGACCTGGCGCAACGGCTCGGCTCCAACCAGCCGAGCTTCCGCATGAGTGCGATCGAGCTCCTGGACGCGACGCTGCGCGCCTCGAAGCGCGGCACATGGGAGGAGGCGGTGGCGCGGGGCTGGATCGACTGCGACGAAGGTTTCGAAGCCTCGCATTTCCTCGACGGCTTCCCGTCGAGCGACGGGCGCTTCCACTTCAAGCCCGACTGGGCGGCGGTCGGGCCCTACCATGCCGGCCTGCGGCCGCTGCCGGACCATGCGGAGAACTACGAGCGCGAGAGCGAGTCGCTGCCGTTCCGGCTGGTCGTGCCGCCGGCGCGCGCCTTCCTCAACACGACCTTCACCGAGACGCCCGGCTCGATCTCACGCGAGGGCGAGCCAAGGGCGCTGATCCACGAGGACGACGCGGCTCGACTGGGAGTCGGCGAGGGTGCAGTCGTGCGGCTGGGCAATGCCCGCGGCGAGGTGAGGGTGAAGGCAAGGCCGTCACAGACCGCCCGGCCGGGCGTCGTCATCGTCGAGGGCAACTGGCCGAGCGACGCCTATCTCGATCGCGTCGGAATCAACACCCTGATCGGCGCCGATCCGGTGCCGCCCAACGGCGGTGCCGCCTTCCACGACACCGCGATCTGGGTACGGGCGGCGTGACGGCCGCTATTCGGCGGCCTGCTTGCCGGGAAGCTTGGGCACCGAGGCCGACGCGGCCGCGAAGCGCGGCGAATCGGTGACCTTGAGGGCCTCCGCGGCGTCCTTGTTCTCCATGATCTTAGCCATGATGGCCTGGCCGGCACGGTCGAACACCGCGCGGTTGTCGATCAGGAACTGCTGGGACTCGCGCAGCTTGGCCACGTAGCCGTTGATCTCGGGGATCACGTAGCGCGCCACCATGTCCCAGCTGCGCATCGTGTTCTCGATGTTGGCCCAGTCGTGCACGAAGCCGACCACCGTGCCGAAGCCGCCGCTCTTGTCGTAGACCGACTTGATCATCTTCACGAGATCGTCGGGCGTGCCGACCACGGCCGCGGCGCCCGGCACGAACGCCGTCTGGTCGACCGCCTCGTCAGGCGAGATGTAGGGCTTCGAGCCGGGACGCTGCAGGGTGCCGGTGATGTATTCATTGTGCCAGCGCATCAGGCCGTGCTTGGCCTCCTCGCGCGCCTTCTCGCGCGTCTCGGCAACGTGCCAGTTGAGCAGCACACGCCAGTTCTTGCGGTCGACCGTCGTGCCATGCTTCTTGGCCGCGGACTCGGCGAAGCCCCACTGGGTCGGCAGCGACAGCAGACCCTGCTCCGACATCGAGCCCAGCGAGATGACGCCGATGCCGTACTTGCCGGCCAGCGTCATGCCCGACGGGCTGATCTGGGAGGCGACGACGAACTCCATGTCCTCCTGCAGCGGCAGCAGCTGCAGGGCCGCGTCCTGCAGGGTGTACCACTCGGTCTTCTTGGTGAGGCGCTCGCCCTTGAACAGTCGGCGGATCACGTCGATCGCATCGTCCTGGCGGTCGCGCTGGGTCATCGGGTCGATGCCGAGCGTATGAGCGTCGGACGGGAGCGCGCCCGGGCCGGAGCCGAAGATGGCGCGGCCGCCCGTCATGTGGTCGAGCTGCACCATGCGCTGCGCCACGTTGTAGGGATGGTGATAGGGCAGCGAGATCACGCCGGTGCCGAGCTTGATGCGCTTGGTGCGCTCGCCGGCCGCCGCCAGGAACATCTCGGGCGAGGCGATCATCTCCCAGCCCGAGGAATGGTGCTCGCCGCACCAGAATTCGTCGTAGCCCAGCTCGTCCAGGTGCTCGACGAACTTGAGGTCGCGCCGGAACTGCAGGGTGGGATTTTCGCCGATCGGATGATGGGGCGCGAGGAACGCGCCGAAGCCCATGCGAGCCATGTGGGATGCTCCTATTGGTTGGTAAACGGGTAACATGCCGAGGCAGCGGGGTCGATACGCGGAGGACAGGATGGCGAGCTTGAAGGGCAGGGTTGCGCTGGTGACGGGCGGGTCGCGCGGGATCGGCCGGGCGATCGCCATTTCGCTGGCCGAAGCCGGGGCGGCCGTGGCGGTGAATTACTTGTCCAAGGCGGGCGAGGCGACGGCCGTGGTCGAGGCGATCCACAAGCTGGGCGGCCGGGCGATCACGGTCGGCGCCGACGTCTCGGTGTCCGCGGCGGTGAACGGCATGGTGGCCGGCGTCGAGCGCGAGCTGGGGCCGATCGACATCCTGATCAACAATGCCGGCATCGCCATCAACCGTGCGGTCGAGGAGCTCACCGAGGAGGACTTCGACCGCACCATGGCGGTGAACCTGAAATCGGTCTTCCTGTGCACCCAGGCGGTGCTGCCCGGCATGCGCAGGCGCCGCTGGGGCCGGATCGTCAACATCTCATCGGGCGCGGCGCGCGGCGCGGGCGGAGTCGGCCCGCATTACAACGCCTCCAAGGCCGGGCTGGAGGGCATGACGCGCGGCTATGCGGCGCGCGTGGTGAAGGAGGGGATAACGGTGAACGCCGTGGCACCCTCGCTGATCGCAACCGACATGGTGAGCGCAGTGGCCTCGTCGGCATCCCGCATTCCGCTCGGCCGCTTCGGCAAGCCGGAGGAGTGCGCCCTGATCGTCATGATGATGATGGAAAACGAATACATGACCGGCCAGACCGTGGCGCTGAGCGGCGGGCTCTCCTTCGTCTGATGGCCTTCGTCTGATGCTGCGCATCCTCGGCAAAGCCTCGTCGATCAACGTGCGCAAGGTCCTGTGGGCCTGCGAGGAGATCGGCATCGCCTACAGCCGAGCCGATGACGGGCCGGAGCTGAGGCAGAATCCCAACGGCCTGGTGCCGGTGATCGTCGACGGCGACTTCGTGCTGTGGGAGAGCAACAGCATCATCCGCTATCTCGCCAACAAATCGGGCGCTCGCGCCCTGCTGCCCGTCGAGCCACGGGCGCTCGCCGAGGTCGACCGCTGGATCGATTGGCAGGCGACGGAATTCAACAGCGCCTGGCGCTACGCCTTTTCGGCGATTGTGCGCAAGAATCCCGGCTTCGCCGATGAAGGGCAGATCGAGGAGTCGAAGAAGCAATGGGCGAGGATGATCGCCATCCTCGACGGGCAGATCGCCCGCACCGGAGCCTATGTCGCGGGTGCGTCATTCACCCTGGCCGATATCCCGATCGGCCTGTCGGTCAATCGCTGGTTCCTCACGCCGTTCGATCGGCCGGCCTTCCCGCAGGTAGACGCCTACTACGAGCGCCTCGGCAATCGGCCGGCCTTCATTAAGCACGGCCGCAACGGGATTCCCTAGATGACACCCTCTGAGAGGCTCGTCGCGCTGCTGGACCATCTCGGCATCGGCGTCGCCCACATGGCCACGCAGATGCCGGGCGATATCGCGGGGCTCGCATCCGGGTTCGGCGCGCGCCTGGGCGGCATCGTGCTGTGCGTTCCGACGCGACTCGATCCGGCGGCCTTCGCTGGTGTGTCCGATCGGGTGCTCATGATCAGTGGCGACGGCGGACTGACAGCCGACGTGACCACGCGCGCCCTAGCGCGACTCACGGGATCGCGGCGCGTGGTGCTGACGGGCTACGACGCGCCTGGCTGGGCCGACGTGGTAGCCGACTGCACCGACACCATTGTGAGCGAGATGACAGGCTTCCTGGGCTCGCTGAAAGCCGATGCGTCCAAGGTGACCGCACGCGAGGGCAGCCATGCCGAGATCACCTACCGCATCGAAGGCAGGGGCCCCGCGCTCCTGCTGCTGCCGTTCTTCCTCGCACCGTCGCAATGGGCGCCGGCCGTGCCGAGGCTGGCGGAGACGTTCACGGTGATCACCCTGGGTGGGCGGCATCTCGGCGGCGTCGCCACCCTGGAGGATCGCGCCCGCGCACCAACCTATCAGGCGATGTTCCGCACCTTGATCGATCTCATGGCGCCCAAGTGGGGAGAGACGGTCCTCGATATTGGCTGCGGCGCGGGTTCGCTGGATCGGTTGCTGGCGCGCCGGCTGGGTAAGGCCAATGCCATCACGGCGATGGACACCAATCCCTTTCTGCTGCGCGAGGCCGAGGCCTTGGCGAAGGCGGACGGCCTCGATGGGTTGATCCATTTCGCTCCGGGCAACGCCGAAATGCTGCCCTTCGCCGACGCCTCGTTTGACTGCATCTTCTCCGTCACCGTGCTGGAGGAGTGCGACGCCGACCGCGCGCTCGCCGAGATGATGCGCGTAGCGAGGCCGGGCGGCCGCGTCGGCGTGATCGTGCGCTCGATCGACCTGCCGCAATGGTGGAGCGTCGACGTGCCCGAGGCGCTACGCCAGCGGGCGGCCACGCCGCCGCAATCGGTCGCCGCCAAGGGCGTGGCCGATGCCAGCCTCTACCGGCGTGCCCGTCAGGCGGGCCTGCGCGATCTCACCTGCTTTCCCGCCCTGGTGACCCTCGACCGGCCCGAGGGACCGATCTGGCGATATCGCGAGGACCATCTGGTGGCCCAGCTCACACCCTCGGAAACGGCCGCCTGGCAGGCCGCGCGCGACATTGCCGCAGACCAGGGTCTCCTTTTCATGGCCCATCCCATGCACTGCGTCGTGGGACACAAGCCCGCTGCCTGAGCTAGACTTGATCCAACACTCACGGAGGATTCCATGGCTTATACGCTCGAGCAGTTGAGCGCCGACATCCGCGCGGCCCTGAAGGCGGATCCCGGCGTCGGCGGCAAGCAGGCCGTCGTCAAGCTCGTGTCGAAAGTCCTGCTCGACAAGGAGTTCGTCGAGAAGCACCTGCGTGCCGAGGACTGCAAGCCGCGCAAGGTGCTGTACGAGGATCCCGAGCTCGGCTTCTGTGTCTGCGGCCATGTCTACGAGAAGCCGGCGCACGGCCAGCCGCACGATCACGGCTCGAGCTGGGCGATCTATGGCCTCGCGGTCGGCGACACGGAGATGACCGACTGGCGCATCGTGCGCAAGGGCGACGGCACCAACCCGTCGCTGGTCGAGCCGGCGAAGGTCTATGTCCTGAAGCCGGGCGACGCGCACTTCTACGATGTCGGCGTGGTCCATTCGCCCAAGCGCGACGGGCTCACCAAGCTGGTCCGCATCGAGGGCGCCAACCTCGACCGCATCAAGCGCTCCAACATCAAGGCCGCTCAACCGGTCAACGCCTAGGACGCCGATGAGATTGTCACGGCGCGCGCTTGCGGCGCTCGCCCTTGCCTTGCCGTTCGGGTCCGCTGCCGCTCTGGCGGCGGACTATCCGACCAAGCCCATCAAGATCGTGGTGCCCTATGCCCCGGGCGGCGGCGCCGATTCGGTGGCGCGCATCGTCGCCCGCAAGGTGAGCGACAATACGGACCAGGTGATCGTGATCGAGAACAAGGGCGGCGCCGGCGCCATCCTCGGCACCGAGCAGGTCGCCAAGGCCGAACCTGACGGCTACACGCTGCTGCTCGGCCAGTCGGGGCCGATCTCGATCAATCCCGCCGTTTACAAGAGCCTGCCGTACGATCCGGTGAGGGATTTCGCGCCGATCATCATGACGACGGCGTATCCCTACATCCTGGTGGTCAATGCCGAGCTGCCGGCGAAGACGATGCAGGAGCTCGTCGCGCTGGCCAAGAGCAAGCCGGACGCGCTGAACTATGGCTCGACGGGTGTTGGCGCTGCGAACCATCTCGTCGCCGAGCTGTTCGACAGCAGGGCCGGCATCAAGCTCGTGCACGTGCCCTATCGCGGCACCGCGCTGGCCGTCGGCGATCTCTTGGCCGGCCAGCTCACCATGGTGTTCGGCGATCCGATCAGCGTGCTGCCGCACATCAAGTCCGGCAAGTTGCGGGCCCTCGCGGTCACCAGCCTCGAGCGCTCGCCCGTCGCGCCTGAGGTGCCGACAGTGGCCGAAGCCGGCTATCCCGGCTTCGAGGCGCTGGCCTGGCACGGCATCCTGGCGCCGGCCCGGACGCCGCCGGAGATCGTCCGCAAGCTCAACGAGGAGCTGGTGAAGGCGCTGCGCGATCCCGGCACGCGCGAGCTTTTGGCCAACCAGGCCATGCAGCCCGTCGGCGACACGCCGGAGGCGTTCGCGGCTTTCATCCAAAAGGACATCGCCACCTGGAAGGGCGTTGCCGCCGACGCGAAGGTGTCGGTGGAGTAGCCTTGCCGGACCGCGGGCCTCCAGGCCCGCTCATTGCCGGGAGCGCGGCACTCCAGTGCCGCTCATGCGGTGTTGAAGCAGTACATGATGCGCCACTTACGACGGAGCTTCGCTCCGTCTCTAGTGGCGCGCTCCCGGCCAAGATCATGAGCGGACCTGGAGGTCAGCGCTCCAACTACTCCGGCACCGTCAGGGCGGCCAACGTCGACACATCGCCACTCTTGTCGAGCGACCACACCGCCTCGATCAGCGGCCGCATGTCATGGTCGGAGCGCCAGCTCTTCGCTTCATCCAAGAGCTTCTGCTCGATCTCCTTGTCCTTCAGCGGGTTCGCCGACGAGCCGCGCGCGGCCTTGGTCGAGACGCTGTGCTTTCTGCCGTCGGTCGTAAAGAAATCGACCTCGATGGCGATCGTGGAGATGGCAGGATCGCCCGCCACCTCGATGCGGCGCCGCATCGCCTTGACCGCGGGATCATTGACGCAAACGTCGGTGAACTGTTCCAGACCCGCCTTGCCCAGCACCAGCGCCGCAGCGGTGGCGTGCTGCAGGCTCACCTGTGCCTCGCGCCCGGTCGCGACCTCGGGCCGGTCGGTGCGCTGCAGCAGCAGGGGATTGCCGCGCACCGCCACGCGCTCGACCACGGCGTCGGGATTCTCGCGGCGCCAGTCCAGGGCGCAGTCGAGCAGGGGATGGATCACGAAGCCCGCGGGATAGGGCTTCAGCGAGTTGTCCAGCACTTCCCAGGTCTTGCCCAGGCCGTCGGTCAACGCGGCCCAGTTGGGCGGCTCGCCCATGGCGGCGAGCCAGCCCTGCGCGCCGGCGATCGGCTCGGCCGGGCCGGAGAAGCCCTTGTCCGCCAACAGCGCCGAGAACAGGCCGTTGCGTGCGGCATTGCCGACGCTGACGCTCTTGGCCGGCCAGCCCAGGCATTCGCAGAGACCTGCCGACTGCGTCGAGGCCGTGCCGAGCGCCCAGCGCGTCTGCTCTGCATTGAGGCCGAGCAGCTTGGCCGCGCCCGCCGCCGCGCCGAACACACCGCAGGTCGAGGTGATGTGCCAGCCCTTGGGATAGTGGCCGGGCGCCACGGCGGCGCCGACCCGGCATTCGATCTCGAAGCCCAGCACGAAGGCCAGCAGCAGCTCCGGCCCCGTCACGCGCTTGAGCTCGGCCAGCGCCAGCAGCGCCGGGGCGAGGGGCGCCGTCGGATGCACGACTGTCGGCAGATGCGTATCGCAATAGTCGAAGACGTTGGCGCCGGCGGCATTCAGGAACGCCGCGCTGAGCGCATCGATGCGCTCGCTACGGCCGACGATCGTCGCCTGCCTGCCGCCGGAGAATTCGCTGAGCGACTTCAGTGCCAGTTCGACGGGCTCGGTGCGGCAGCCAGCGATGGCGACGGCGAAGAAGTTCAGCAAGGCGCGCTTGGCTTCGTGACGCGCCTGCTCGGGGACGTCCTCCCATCTTGTATCGACGACGAAGCGGGCGAGGTTCTGGGTGATGCCGGGTCTGGGGTCCATGACTTTCTCTTTCTCAATCTTTTCTCAAGAGTCTCTTCATCGCTGGGGAATGGACGTGTCGCCAATCCGCCAGATTGTTGGCGCCAAATCCTCCGTCTGCGCGGTCAGCGTCGCCACGGAGAAAAGCATGGCAGATCAACTCGACAGCGACGAGTACGTACCCGATCTCGGGACCAATCCGGCGACCGTGCAGATGTACGACAGCTATTTTGTCGGCACGAAAGGGGCCCTGTTGAAGACGCGCATCGCCGACGCGGCTCAGCGCGTCGGCCTCAATCCCGGCCTGCTGGCGGCGAGCCTGTTCGCCGAGTTCTCGCCCGGTTCCTACACCAAGACCTCGGGCGAGGTGGACGGCTGGGACATCGGCACCGACGACTACAAGGAGCGCAAGACCGACATCGAACGCAAGATCGCCGCCGCCAAGGACCTGAAGCCGCTGCGCTACGCGCCGGCGAGGAACGAGCAGGGCCGCGACATTGCCGAGGTGCCGGTCTTCAAGGCGCAGGACGCCGTGCTCGCCAGCGCCGTCTATCTGAAATACGCCGAGCTCGAGGTTCGCCGCGTCATGACCAGCATGGGCGGAAGCTTCGACCGCCTGACCGCCGAGCATCAGTTCGCACTGACGCGATACGCCATGAATGCCGGCATCGGCAGGGCCCAGCAACGGGTGATGGAGTTCCTCGGATTGTCGCTCAGCAAGGGCGTCTATTCGCCGGACAAGACGCCCACGGAGTTCCTCGAATATCAGTCGGGCACCCTCAAGGAAGGGCTCGAGCAGTTCTCGGCGCATCATCCGCGGCGCGCCGCGACGGCGCACGCCGCTCAGGCCATTCACCTTTCCCAGAAGATATTCGGCATCGATCCGGCCGGCGCCGGCGACAGCCTTCTTTTCACGCGGTAATCAGACCGGAGACACTGCAGTGACCCACTTTGCCATTTCTCCCATAACCATTGGCGATTTCACCGACTACTATCCGACCCCCAAGACGTCGGTCCTGACCACCAAGGCCGGCAGCAAGACCATTCTCAAGCTGCACGATGACGACGGCAACTCGCTGGCGGGCGAACTCGACGGCTGGGTCACCGGTCTCATCAACGAGAATGCGCATTACACCACGTGCTGCATTCAGATGTCGCATGCCATCAACATGTGCTTCATGCGCAAGGATCGCAGCAAGATGGTGGGCGAGACGACCACCCGGGGGCGGACGACCCGGGCCTTCAACATCCGGTCGGCAGCGAACATGGAGTTCCGCTATATCGCCTCTGTCGACGAGATGAAGGGGTTCCTTGACCGGACGTTCGAGACGGGCGAGCGGATAACCAGCAAGAGCGACATCGACGACAGGCCGGGCATCGTGGTCTTCATGGGCAACCAGACCTATGGCATCCATACCGAGATCTGGACCGGCGACAGCTTCCATCAGCGCTGGATGAAACCCAACACCAGTTGGCTCGAGGGGCCGAACGTGTTCTTCTGGAGCATCGGCGATCCCAACCTGATCGACATCTGAGGGCGGCCTACTCGCGGACCGGACTGCCTTCCAGCTTGAGCGGCGCACCGGCGGGCGGGCTCTTGGGCTCATCGATCCGCAGGCAGCCGGCGTTGAGGCCCGCGCCCGGCGCCTTCTCCACGGGCGCGATGAACAGCGCCGTGAGCTTGAGGTCGCCGGCGATCAGGCGCGCCTCGCTCAGCCAGCGCGTGGCGCGGATCGAGTTGCCGCCCTTGTCGAGGCTCAGCCAGCCGCAAACCACGGTGCGCTCGCCCGACGGATCGATGCGCACCCGGGCGGTGTCACTGCCGGTGAAGGAGCCGGCGTTGCTGGTGACCCGCCATTCGAAGGGCACCGGGCGGTAGAGCTTGGCGTCGTCGGCCGACACATCGATGCTGCCGACATAGTCGGACTTGGCGAGGGACGGATCGCGCAGCCAGCCCATGTGCACGGCCAGTCCGAAGGCGAGCAGGAGGGCGCCTGCAAGCAGGATCGCCCAGCGCGGAATCGAGGCCATCAGGCGAGGATCGTCGTCATGCCGCCATCGACCACCAGCGTATGGCCGGTCATGTAGGCGCTGGCGTCGGAGGCCAGCAGAAGCAGGGGGCCGCGCAGGTCTTCCGGCTTGCCCCAGCGATGGGCGGCCGTGCGTTGCTCCAGCATGACGCAGAATTCCTTGTTCCGCTGCAGCGGCACGTTGAGCTCGGTGCGGATGTAGCCGGGGGCGATGGCGTTGGCCGTGACATGCGGGCCGAATTCGACGGCCAGGCTCTTGGTCAATCCGATCAGCCCGTGCTTGGCCGCGACATAGCCCGCCACCGTGGCGCGGCCCAGGATGCCCATGATCGACGAGATGTTGACGATGCGGCCGTACTTGCGCTCCAGCATGTGGCGCCCGACCTCGCGCGCCACCATGAACTGCGAGACGAGGTCGGTCTCGACCGCGGCGCGGAAGGCGTCGGTCGTCGTGTCGACGATCGCCTCGCGGTAGATGATGCCCGCATTGTTCACCAGCACGTCGATACGGCGGTGCCTGGAAATGATGCTGGCGACCTGCTCGCGGACGGCGGCCTCGTCGGTGATGTCGAGCGGCACGACATGCGCCCTGCCGCCCTTGCGGGTGATGGCGCGCGCCGTCTTCTCGAGCTCCTTCACTGTGCGGCCGGCACACAGCACCGTGGCGCCGGCGCCGCCCAGGGTCAGCGCCATGTCGCGCCCCAGCCCGCGCGAGGCGCCGGTCAGCAGCACCACGCGGTTCTTCATCGAAAACAGATCGGCCATGTGCCCTTCCGGTCCCGCCCTTTTGCCTTGGGGCCTGATCCTAGCCTATGAAGGACGGGACGAGATATCGGAGAGGAACACGATGGCGAGTTCAGGGGCGAAATCAGGCAAGGTGGCGATCGTGACGGGCTCGGCGACGGGGCTTGGCGCCTCGTGTGCGCTGGATCTGGCGGAGCGCGGCTGGAACGTCGCGATCAACTACACCAAGAGCAAGAAGGAAGCCGACCAGACCTACGAGGCGGTCAAGGCCAAGGGCGTCGAGGCGATCCTGGTGCAGGCCGACATGGGCCAGGACGCCGATTGCAAGAAGCTCGCGGCTGAGACCCTGAAGAAATGGGGCCGCATCGATGGCCTCATCAACAATGCCGGCACGACCAAGTTCCAGAACCAGGGCGACCTCGACGGTGTTGCGCCCGAGGATTTCGACCGCATCCTGCGTGTCAACGTCACCGGCCCGTACATGATGAGCCGCGCCGTGTTTCCAACGATGAAGAAGCAGTGGGAGGAGAAGCAGGAGCGCGGCTCGATCGTGAATATCTCCTCGATCGCGGGCGTCATGGGCGTCGGCAGCTCGATCCCCTATGCCTGCTCCAAGGGCGCGCTGAACACGCTGACGCTCACGCTCGCGCGTTGGTTCTCGCCGGCGGTGCGGGTCAACACGGTGTGCCCGGGCTTCATCCAGACGCGCTGGCTGCTGGGCGGCATGGGCGAGGAGAACTACAACAAGCTGAAGCAGAGCCAGGAGCAGACCGCGCCGCTGCGCCAGGCCGGCACGCCAGAGCAGATGGCCGAGGCGGTGATGTTCTTCCTGACCAGCGCCTCGAACATCACCGGCGAGTTCCTGATCGTCGATGCCGGCATCCATCTCGCCAGCCTGCCGATGAAGGCACGTTAGTTTCTTCCGTCATCCCGAGCGAAGTCGCCCCCCTCGACTTCGCTCGGGGTAAACTCCGCGCGGCGTAGTCGAGGGACCTCTTTTTGTCGATGCATCGACAAAAAAGGTCCCTCCACTCCGCCTCGCTACGCGAGGCTTCGGTCGGGATGACGGGGGGCTTCAAGCCGCCCGGGCGTAAAGCTTCTGCAGGTAAGGCCCGACATCCGGCGCAAACGCCGGATGGTCGATCAGCCGGTTGAAGTGGCTGGAGGCGCGCGGGAACTGCTCGCGCCACTGATCCTGCAGGATCGGCGCCAGGCCGCGCTTGGCGAGCGTCGCCCGATGGTGCCGCTCGTTCATGAACAGGCAGAGCTCGGTGGCGAAGCAGATATCCGCCAGCGACAGCCTCTCGCCGACCAGGAAGCGGCGGTCCGGCTGCAGCGCCTGGTCGATGCCCGCGGCATAGACCGCGAAGGCCTCGGCCGTGCGGGCGTGAACATCGGCGGCGAAATCGGGGTCGCGCAGGCCCAAAAGGTAGATCTGCGAATCGCGGGCGAAGACCAGGCTGGCGTCGAGGAAGCTGTCGATGCGCGCGGCCTCGTAGGGGTTGCAGCCGTAGAGCTTCGACTTCTTTCGATCGAGCCGCGCCACGGCGCGCATGATGCTGTTGGATTCGAAGATGCCAGTCGCCCCGTCCGGGCTGAAGGCCGCGGGCACGGTGGCAAAGGGATGGGCGGCCAGGAAGGCGTCCGTCTTGACGAGTTGCCCACCCTTGAAGCCGACACGGCCGGCACGCGCCTTGGTCTTGCTGCGATCGGCCTCGGTCAGGGGATGGGCGTCGAAATCCCACAGCCAGTTCTTCAGCTCGTTGGGCTTGGCGCCGCGGATCTCGACATCGACGCCGCACAGACGTGCGGCGATGGTCGCCTTCATGATCCTGGGGTTGGGCAGATAGGAGAAGATCCGGAGGTCGGCCATGGCGCTCACCATTTCTCGCCGAAGGGGCGGATCTCGACATTGAACGACCAGGCGCTCCTGTCCTGGTGGATGACGTGCCAGACCTCGTCTGCGATCGCGGCCGGCTTGATGAAGAAGCCGTCGGGCGCCTCGGGATAGCGCTTGCGCGTCCACGCAAGGTCGATGACGGCGTCGATCACGACATAGGCGACGTGCACGCCCTTGGGCCCGAGATCGCGCGCCATGGCCTCGGCCAGGATGCGCTGCGCCGCCTTGGTCGGCGCGAAGCCTGCGAAGTTGGCGCGGCCGCGCAGCGCCGAGGTGTTGCCGGTGGCGACGATTGCGCCCTTGCCGGCCTGCACCATCGCCGGCGCCAGCCGGCGGGCGAGATGCAGCAGCGCCATGGTGTTGACCTGGAAGTTCGCGTTCAGGACCTTGGGGTCGATGTCGAGGAAGCTGCCCCAGGCCCCGCCGACGGCGTTGTGCACCAGGACGGAGGGCTCGCCCAGCTGCTGGCGGACCGCCGCCAGCGCCGAGTCGAGCTGCGCCTCGTCAGTGACATCGCAGGCGAAGGCCTTGGCGTTGGCGATCTCGCCCTCGAAGGTGGCCAGCCGCTCCTTGTTTCGCGCCAGCATGGCGACGTCGTAGCCGCCGGCCGACAAGCGCCGGGCGATGGCGCTGCCGGTGCCCGGCCCGACGCCGGTGACGAGAGCAAGGGGACGGCTCATATCGCGCTCCGCTTTGGATGTGTCGGATCGTGCATATGCAACGAGCACCGATCAAACGTACAAAACTCATGATAGCCCGAGCAGCTTGCGCAGCCGGTTCATTGACAAGTGCTAAAACGACACTGACACTACACGGCACAGGAGGAAAGACATGGCAGCACGCAACGCGACGGCGGCCGTGATCGGCGCCGGCGACTTCATCGGCGCCGCCATTGCCAAGAAGTTCGCCGTCGAAGGCTTCACGGTGTTCGCCGGCCGGCGCAACGGCGACAAGCTCAGCACCATGGTTGCCGACATCAAGGCGGCTGGTGGCGAGGTCTCGGCGCGCTCGCTCGATGCCCGCAAGGAGGAGGACATCACCGCCTTCCTGCAGGAGGCCGACCGGCATGCGCCGCTCGAAGTCTGCATCTTCAACGTCGGCGCCAACGTCAACTTCCCGTTCACCGAGACGACCGAGCGCGTGTTCCACAAGGTGTGGGAGATGGCCTGCTACTCGGGGTTCCTGGCCGGCCGCGAAGCCGCCAAGCTGATGCTGCCGCGTGGCAAGGGGGCGATCTTCTTCACCGGTGCAACGGCCAGCATGCGCGGCGGCGTGGGCTATGCCGCCTTCGCCGCGGCCAAGGCAGGGCTGCGGGCTGTTGCGCAGGCGGCCGCCCGCGAGCTCGGCCCGAAGAACATCCATGTCGCGCATCTGGTGATCGATTCCGGCGTCGACACCGCCTGGGTGCGCGAGCGCATCAAGGCGCGCGAGGGCGAGGAGGCGCTCAGCAAGCTGCCGCCCGACCGGCTGATGCGCCCGCAGGCCGTCGCCGACGCCTACTGGTCGCTCTACCAGCAGCCGCGCGACGCCTGGAGCTCGGAAATGGAAATCCGCCCCTTCGGCGAGAAATGGTGAGCCATGCCCAAGGTAGACTTCCTGTTCGATTTCGGCAGCCCCAACGCCTATCTCAGCCATCTCGTCATCCCGGAGATCGAGAAGCGGCAGGGCGTGAAGTTCGACTACCTGCCGGTCCTGCTGGGCGGCGTCTTCAAGCTGACCGGCAACCGCTCGCCTGCCGAGGCCTTCGCCGGCATCAAGAACAAGCCCGAGTACCAGCGGCTCGAGACCGAGCGCTTCGTCCGCCGGCACGGCATCACGCGCTTCAAGTCCAACCCGTTCTTCCCGGTCAACACGCTGATGATCATGCGCGGCGCGGTGGCGGCGAAGAAGCTCGGCGTCTTCGACCGTTATGTCGACGAGGTCTACCGCCACATGTGGGCCGACCCCAAGAAGCTCGACGATCCGGCGGTGCTGAAAGCGGCATTGCTCGAGTCGAACCTGCCGGCCGACAAGTTGTTCGAGCTGGCGCAGACCCAGGAGGTCAAGGACGGCCTGCTCGCCGAGACCACGCGCGCCGTCGAACGCGGCACCTTCGGCTCGCCCACCTTCTTCGTCGACGACGATATCTATTTCGGCAAGGACAGCCTGCGCGACGTCGAGGAAGCGATCGCCGCCAGGAAATGACTAGCGCGATGACATGAGATCAGCGACCGTCTTTGCTGGGAGCGCGCCACTCTGTGGCGCTCATGTGGAGCGCGGATCTCCAGGTCCGCATCAAGATTCATGAGCGGACCTGGAGGTCCGCGCTCCGAAGAGCATGAGCGCCACAGAGTGGCGCGCTCCCAGCAATGAGTCGACCAAATATCATCGCGCACTAAGGCAGCCGCACGACCTTGCTCTCGGCCAGGCGATCGATGTCGGGCTGGGCGTAGCCGAGCTCGGCCAGGATCTCCTGGCCGTGCTCGCCGATTCCTGGTGCCGCCGAAGGGGCGCGGGCGGGCGTGCCGCCGAATTCCGCAGCGGGCTTGGCCTGGCGCACGCGACCGATGCCGGGATGGTCGAACTCGGCGAGCAGGCCGCGGGCTACCACCTGCTCGTTGTCCATCACCTCGCCGCGGCGCAGCACCGGTGCGCACGGCACGTCGGCGTCGTCGAGGCGCTTCAGCCAGTCGGCCGTGGTGCGCTTGGCGAGGATGTCGCCCATCAGGGTGATGCGCTCGGCGGCGTTGGCGGTTCGCGCGGCCGGCGTCTTGAATCTCTCGTCCTCTATCAGCGCCGGCTGCTCGACGGCGCGGCAGAAGCCTTGCCATTCGGAGTCCGAGATCGTGCCGGCCGTCATGTAGCCGTCGAGCGTCTTGAAGATCAGGTCGGGCCGCGCCTTCGGGTCGTTCGCCGCGGCCTCCTGTCCAACCACCGTGTACTGCATCATCGCTTCCGGCCAGAGGTAGGAGATCATGACGTCGAGCATCGCCACCTTGATGTGCTGGCCAATACCGGTCTTCTCCCGCGCGTACAGGGCCGACGCCACCGCCTGGGCCGTGAAGACCGACGTGGTCTTGTCGGCGACGATGGTCCGGATCATCTGCGGGCGCCCGGTTTCCGCGTTGGACTGCACGTCGGCGAACCCCGAGAGGCCCTGGATGATGGGATCGTAGATGCGCTTCTCGGAATAGGGACCGCTGTCGCCGGCGCCGCTGATCGAGACGTAGATCAGGCGCGGATTGAGTGCCCGCATGGCCGGCTCGCCGAGGCCCAGCCGTTCCATGACCTGCGGCCGGAAGTTCTGCACCAGGACGTCGGAGCGGGCGATCAGCTTCTTCAGGATTTCGACGCCCTCGCGCTGCTTGAGGTCGATCGACAGCGAGCGCTTGCCGCGATTGGTCGAGATGAACAGAGCCGAGAACTGGCCGGTCGGATCGACCGACTGGCGGCTGCGGCGCGTGATGTCGCCAGTGGGCGGCTCGACCTTGATCACGTCGGCACCCTGGTCGGCCAGGAACGTCGTGGCGAACGGCCCCGATACCACGCTGGTGAGGTCGATGACCCGCACCCCCGACAACGGACCAGTCATGCGTCGCCTCCAGTGTCGTTTCAGCACGTATACTGGCGGACCGGCGGCCTCACAACGTCGTCGAAGTCATGATGTGGCGATCAAAACTAATCGATTCAGGCTCGACCCGTCATCCCGAGCGGAGCCGCCCGAAGGGCAGCGTAGTCGAGGGACCTTTTCTTGTCGATGCATCACAAGAACAGGTCCCTCCACTTCGCCTCGCTGCGCTCGGCTCCGGTCGGGATGACGGCCGGGTATCGGTTGGTTTTCTTATTGAACCTGGGTTAAGCTTTGGCCATGCGTTGGAACAGGCTGGAGGACGAGGCGTGCTCGGTGGCGCGCACGGTGTCGGTCATCGGCGACCGCTGGACCCTCCTGATCCTGCGCGACTGCTTCCTGCGCGTGCGCCGCTTCGAGGAGTTCCAGGCCCGGCTCGGGATCACGCGGCCGATCCTGGCGAGCCGCCTGCGCAAGCTGGTCGACGACTTCGTGCTGACCAAGGTGCCTTACCAGGAACGGCCGCTGCGCTACGAATACCGGCTGACGCAGAAGGGGCTCGATCTCTATCCCATCGTCATGGCCATCGTGCATTGGGGCGATGTCCATATGGCCGGCAAGAAGGGCCGTCCGCTGCTGCACCAGCATGTGAGCTGCGGCAAGACCTTCGATCCGGTGATGACCTGCTCGGAATGCGGCGAGCCGCTCAGCCCCAAGCACGTCCACGTCCATCGCGGGCCGGGCGCGGCAAGTCCGCGCCACCTGCCGCGTCACTGGCCGGCCGGCGAAAGAAAAGCACGGCGTCCGGCTAAATCTTCTCGCGCACATCCGTAGGGAATCCGCTTGCGCCTCGCGGCGAACGAGCCGAGACTTGTTAGTGCTTTTTTCAAACTAACAAAGACAGAATTGGGGAAATGCACATGACGGACAGCCGCGCCGTCGCTCTCCCAGTCGCTCTCCTCGTGGGCGCCGGCGATGCCATCGGCGCCGCCGTCGCCCGACGCTTCGCAGCCGGCGGCCTGCAGGTCTGCGTGGCGCGGCGCGATGCCGCCAAGGCCAAGGCGCTGATCGACGAGGTCGCGGCCAGCGGTGGCACGCTGCGCGCCTTCAGCGTCGATGCCCGCCAGGAGGATGCGGTGCAGGACCTGTTCGCCAAGGTCGAGCGCGAGATGGGGCCGATCGAGGTCTGCCTCTACAACGCGGGCTCCAACGTCAACCTGCCGCTGGTGGAGACGAGTGAGTCGCTGTTCCGCAAGGCCTGGGAGCTCGCCTGTTATGGCGGCTTCCTCACCGGGCGCGAGGCGGCGCGCTACATGGTGCCGCGCGGCCGCGGCACCATCCTGTTCACCGGCGCTACCGCCAGCGTACGCGGCGGCGCGGGCTTCGCCGCCTTCGCCTCGGCGAAGTTCGGGCTGCGGGCCGTGGCGCAATCGATGGCGCGCGAGCTGGGACCGAAGAACATCCATGTCGCCCATCTCCTGGTCGACGGTGGCGTCGACAGCGAGGCCATCCGCAAGCGCATGCGGGCGCGGATCGGCGAGGCGGTCGATTCGCTGCCGCCCAATACCCTGATCCAGACCAAGGCGATCGCCGAAGCGTACTGGGCGCTGCACGTCCAGCCGGCCTACGGCTGGACCCACGAGCTCGACCTGCGCACCGCGATCGAGAGGTGGTGACATGGCCGAGCAGCAACCGCGGCTGCATTTGTGGGGCGTCACCACCAGCCGCACCCTGCGCGCCGTCTGGGCGCTGCACGAGCTCGGGCTTGACTACGTGGCGCATCCCATCCTGCCGCGCACCGGCGAGACCAAGACAGCCGAGTTCACGCAGATCAACCCGCGCCAGAAGATCCCCGTGCTGCAGGACGGCGATTTCACCATCGCCGAGAGTCCGGCCATCATCGCCTATCTCTCCGATACATACGGCACCGACGACAACAGGCTGGTCCCGGCCGATGCCCGGCTGCGCGCGACGTGGATGGAATGGTGCTTCCACATCGCCATGGAGCTCGATGCGACGAGCCTCTATGTCATGCGCCGCCACCGCGACCTGAAGCACATCTACGGCGACGCGCCGGTCGCCGTCCAAAGCGCCGGCCAGTATTTCGAGACCCAGCTGCGTCACGTCATCCATGCGCTGGGTGATGACCGGCATTATCTGGTGGGCGGGCGGTTCACCAGCGCCGACATGCTGCTGACGACCTGCCTCGTGTGGGCGATCAACTACGGCGTGCCCGTGCCGCAAATCTGCTGCGACTACGTCGCCCGCATCACCGCCCGGCCGGCCTATCAGGAAGCCCTGCGAGCCAACCTGGCGCCGCCGCCACCCGCCACGGAGAGACATCATGCCTGACGCCGCCCAGCCCGGAACGATTCGCACCGAAACCGACGGCCGGATCTTCAAGATCGTCGTCGACAACGTGGCCAAGCGGAATGCCTTCACGCCGGGCATGATGAGCGAGCTGTCGGAGGCCTTCACGGCATTCGACCGCGACGACGCGCTGTGGGTCGCCGTCCTCGCCTTCGCCGGCGAGCACACGACGGCCGGCCTCGACATGCCGAAGTTCTTCGGTCCCAACCGCGAGCGTCGCGACAGCCCGCCGGACAATGTCGATCCGTTCGCGCTGCGGCGCCGCACCCTGAAGCCGGTGGTCGCCGCGGTGCAGGGCCTCTGCCTCACCATCGGCATCGAGATGATGCTGGCCGCCGACATCGTGATCGCTGCCGACAGCGCGCGCTTCTGCCAGATGGAGTCGCGGCGCGGAATCGCGCCGCTCGGGGGCGCGCACTTCCGGTTCCTGACGCGGACCGGCTGGGGCAACGCCATGTACCACCTGATGCTGTGCGACGAGTTCGACGCCCACCGCGCGCTGCAGATCGGCCTCGTGCAGGAGGTGGTGCCGGCCGGCCAGCAGGTCGAGCGGGCGGTCGAGATCGCCCGGCGCATCGCGAAGAACGCGCCGCTCGGGCTGCGCGCCATGAAGGAGGCGGCGCTGAAATACATCCAGGCCGGCGAGGCCATGGCGGTCGCCGCCATTCCTTCGATCTATGCCGCGGTGATGGACACCGAGGATGCCAGGGAAGGCATCCGTTCGTTCGTCGAGCGCCGCGAGGCGCAGTTCCAGGGTCGCTAGCGGAGGAACTCATGTCGGATGTCCTGTGGCACAAGACCGCCTGCAATCTCTGCTACGTGAATTGCGGGATCGAGGTGGCGATCGAGAACGGCCAGATGGGCAAAATCCGCGGCGACCGCAGCAATCCCAAGTCGCAGGGCTACCTCTGCAACAAGGCGGCGCGCATTCCGTACTACGCCCACCACAAGGACCGCTTGACCTCACCGCTGCGGCGGCGGGCCGACGGCAGCTTCGACGCGATCTCGTGGGAGACGGCCATCGCCGAGATCGCCGACCGCGTGCGCGAGATCCACGGCAGGCACGGTGGCCAGAGCATCGCGCTGTTCGGCGGCGGCGGGCAGGGCAACCATGCCGGCGGCGCCTATGTCCGGGGCCTGCTGCGGTCGCTGGGCTCCAACAACGCGTTCAATGCGCTGGCCCAGGAGAAGACCGGCGACTTCTGGGTCAACGGCCGCATGTTCGGCAGCCAGAACTGCCACACCGCCGAGGACGTCCATCACTGCGACCTGCTGTTCGTGCTGGGCTGCAATCCTTGGGTCGCGCACGGGTTCCCCAATGCCCGCGACCATCTGAACCGCATCCGCAAGGATCCGGCGCGCAAGCTCATCGTCGTCGACCCGCGACGGACCGAGACGGCCGAGCTCGCCGACCTGCATCTCGCCGTGCGTCCCGGCGCCGACGCCTTTCTGCTGGGGGCGTTGCTCGCCATCCTGGTTCGCCGAGGCGCCATAGACTTGGCATTCATCGACCAGCACACGACGGGCTTCGAGACGGTCCGTGACGCGCTGCTCGGCATCCCGGCCGACGCCTGGGCCAAGGCGGCGGACGTGCCGATGGCCGACCTGGAGCGCTGCGCCGACATGATCGCCGCCGCCAAGGCGATGGTGGTGCGCGTCGAGCTCGGCATCCAGCAGGGCGTCAACTCGACCCTGAACTCCTATCTCGAGAAGCTTTTAATCATGCTGACCGGCAGCCTGGGCCGTCCCGGCACCAACCAGCTGCACAGCTGGCTGGTGCCGCTGTGGGGCAACAGCCCGGGCAAGGTCTTTGCACCGACCGGCGATGAGATCATCGGCGGCCTGCTGCCGCCCAACAGCTTTCCCAAGGCGGTGCTGTCGGATCATCCCGACCGGTTGCGCGCCGTCTTCGTCGACAGCAGCAACCCGGCCAACACCGTGGCCGACACGGTCGAGGTCGAGCGCGCCATGCGGGCGCTCGAGCTGCTGGTGGTTGTCGACGTGGCGATGACCGAAACGGCCCAGCTCGCCCATTACGTCCTGCCGGCGAGCTCGCAGTACGAGAAGACCGAGTTCACGCTCTTCAACTTCGAATTCCCGACCAACTACTTCCATGTCCGTCCGGCGCTGCTGCCGCCCTTGCCCGGCACGCTGGCGGAGCCCGAGATCTACACGCGGCTTGCGCGGGCGCTCGGCCTGCTGCCCGGCGACAACGTCCTGGCGCCGCTGAAGGCAGCGGCGGCGCGGTCGCGCCACGATTTCGACCAGGCCTTCCGCGGCTTCCTGACGGAGAATCCTAGCGCGCAGTCGATGGCGGCGCTGGTGCTCTACAACACGCTCGGGCCGACCTTGCCCAACGGCAACGCGGCGGCTGCAGTTCTATGGCCGGCGGCGCAGAACTGCGCCCGGCGGATGCCGGACGCGGTGCGCCGGGCGCTCGATGTCCCGGCCGATGTGCCGGATCGGCAGCTGGCCGATCGGCTGTTCGATGCGCTGCTCACCTCGCCGCAGGGCACGCCCTTCAGCGTGCACAGCTACGAGGAGATGTGGTCACTGATCGAGACGCCCGACCGCAAGGTGCAGCTTGCCATTCCCGAGCTGCTCGAATGGCTTGGCCGGCTCGATGTCACACAGGCCGATCCTGATCCCGACTTCCCCTTCATCCTGGCGGCCGGCCAGCGGCGGATGTTCAACGCCAATCAGATCTTCCGCGATCCGGCGTGGCGGCGCAGCGATCCGGACGGCGCCCTGCTGGTCAATCCCGAGGACCTTGCCCAGCTCGGCGCGGCCGAGGGCGCCTGGCTTGCCATACAGTCGGAGCGCGGACGGCTCATCGTGCGGGCGCAGGCCGACGAATCGATGCGGCGCGGCCAGCTCGCCCTGCCGCACGGCTTCGGCCAGGCCTACCCGGCCGGCGACGGCGCGCGGCTGACCAGCGGGCCGCGTATCAATCTCCTGACGGCGGGTGGCAATCGCGATCCGATCGCCGGCACGCCCTATCACAAGAATGTCCCGGTGCGCCTGGAGCCGGCGACGGCAGAGGAAGCGGCGGCGGCCGAGCAGACATCGCGGCGCATCCGCGAAGCGGCGGTCGCCGCATGATCTATGTGGCTTGAGCTCGACCGTACTTATTCGGCACAGTAGTTCAATCGAGATCGGGGAGATGAAGCAGACATGAAGACCAGGATCACCGAACTCTTCGGCATCGAGCATCCGATCATCCAGGGCGGCATGCATTTCGTCGGCTTTGCCGAGCTGGCCTCCGCTGTCTCGAATGCCGGTGGCCTCGGCATCATCACCGGGCTGACGCAGGGGACCCCTGAGAACCTCGCCAAGGAAATCCACCGCTGTCGCGACATGACCAACAAGCCGTTCGGCGTGAACCTCACCTTCCTGCCGTCGGTCACGCCGCCGGACTATCCGGGCTACATCAAGTCGATCATCGACGGCGGCGTGAAGATCGTCGAGACGGCGGGCAACAACCCGCAGAAATGGCTGCCGGCGCTCAAGGAGGCGGGCATCAAGGTGATCCACAAATGCACCTCGGTCCGCCATTCGCTGAAGGCCGAATCGATCGGCTGCGATGCGGTCAGCGTCGACGGCTTCGAATGTGGTGGCCATCCCGGCGAGGATGACGTGCCCAACTTCATCCTGCTGCCGCGCGCCGCAGAGGAGCTCAAGATCCCCTTCGTCGCCTCCGGCGGCATGGCCGACGGCCGTTCGCTGGTGGCGGCGCTGTCGCTTGGCGCCGATGGCATGAACATGGGCACGCGCTTCATGGCCACCAAGGAAGCGCCGATCCACGAGCACGTGAAGCAGGCGCTGGTGGCGGCGAGCGAGCTCGACACGCGGCTGGTCATGCGCCCGCTGCGCAACACCGAGCGCGTCCTGAAGAACGCCGCCGTCGAGCGCCTGCTCGAGAAGGAGAAGGCGCTCGGGCCCAAGATCAAGTTCGAGGACATCCTGCCCGAGGTCGCGGGCGTCTATCCGCGCATCATGAAGAAGGGCGAGATGGATGCCGGCGCCTGGTCGTGCGGCATGGTCGCGGGACTGATCAATGACGTGCCGACGGTCAAGGAGCTGATCGATCGCATCATGCTCGAGGCCGACACCATCATCGGCCAGCGCCTGTCGCGGCTCATGGCGGCGTGAGGGAGCGGCCGCCGCAGAAAAGGTCCTTCGACTGCGCCGCCCTAGAGGGCGGCTCCGCTCGGGATGACGGAAAAAGCACCAAACGCGATTGCTCTGCTCTTTGGGCGGGGCGGGTGACAGCATTGCTGGCGCGGCGACATCGCCGAAAAAACTCACGAAAACGGAACTGCTGGATGAACTTTAGTTATTGATTTATTAAAGCACGTTCGTTATGATGTTTGTGCCGCCATACTCTCAGGCGTCCGTTCTATGCATCGTTCATCCGATACCACAGCGCGCGGCACGCACCGCGCGAGCCCCTCCGGCTGCCGTGCCGGGAAAGGCGCTCCCGGCGGCAGTGCCACCGCCAAAAACCGGTAGCGCAAATTGCGGAAATTGCGGGAATTCGACGGTGGCTCAATTAATAGTGGGTCAGCTTTCCCAGACCACCAAGAGGGTCTGGCGGAAACCTCGGGAACCTCGGAAACCTCCGGCAGCGCTGACAGCAGTGCAGGCATTGTCGCTTGCGCCGACGAGAGCGCAAGTCAGTCTGCCGCCTCTTCCGCTGCGTCCCGGGCCTTGGCGAAAGCGGCCGCGGCATTCTGCACATGCCGAGAGGCCAGCAGCGCCGCCAGTTCCTCGTCGCCTTCGATCACGGCGGCGAGGATGCCGGCATGTTCCTTCCAGTCCTCTCGGGCGCGATTCGTGCCGTTGATGGCAAAGGCGAGAGATGTGCGTTCGCGCAGGCTGCGCATGATGTCGGTCAGCACCGAGTTGCGGCTGGCCTCGGCCAGGCGCTCATGGAACTCGCCGTTCAGCCGCGCCAGCTGGTCGCGCGAGCCCGCCGACGCGGCGGCGTTGCCGCGTTCCAGCGTCTCCTGCAGGGCGGCAACGGCTTCCGGGTCGTGCCGGCGCGCCGCCAGGCGGGCGTTCAGTGCCTCGAGCAGCGTACGGACTTCGACCAGCTCGGCCACCAGCTCGGGCGTCACCTCGGCGACGCTGGCGCCGCGGTTGGGTTCGAGCCGCACAAGACCTTCGGTCGACAGCACGCGCAGCGCCTCGCGCACGGGCACGCGCGACACGCCGAGCTCGGCCGAGAGCTTGTCCTCGACCAGGCGCTCGCCGGGGCGCAGCTTGCCGTCGAGGATCTGGCCGCGGATCTGCTCGCTCACCACCTTGCTGAGGGACGCGCGATCGGTCGCCATGGCTATTTCTGCAGCGTCTTCATGAAGGCGGCGATGCCGGCCTCGCAGCATGCGATGTCCTGCTCGCCGTTGCCGCCCGAGGCCGCGATCGAGCCGACGCATTGGCCGTCGACGAAGATCGGGAAGCCGCCGACGAACACCGTGAAGCGACCCTCGTGCTGGGTGAAGATGCCGAACGCCTCCTCGCCGGGATAGGCGTTCTTGTAGTTGTCGGTGCGCTTGCGATGGCCGGCGGCGGTGAAGGCCTTGTTCATGGCGATCTGCACGCTCGTCACCTTGCCGCCGTCGAGCCGCCGCAACGCGATCGGGTAGCCGGCATTGTCGGCGACGCAGAGGACCTCGGGCACGCCGATCTCCTCTGCCTTCTTCTGCGCCGCGTCGAGGATGGTGTGGGCTTCCTCGAGCGTCAGGGTCTTGTAGGTGTGCATTGCTTACCGGTTCAGAGATTACCTCATCCTGAGGAGCCGCGCGTAGCGCGGCGTCTCGAAGGATGGGCCACATTCTCGTTGCATCCCACCCTTCGAGACGGCGCTTCGCGCCTCCTCAGGGTGAGGCGTTGTTGTATCGTTTCGCTTACGCGGCGAGCTTGTTCCCTTGCACCTGCGGCTCGGCGACGTACTTGCGATAGAGGCCGTCGAGGTAGAGGCGGCGCATCATGGTCGCCTCCTTGACCAGCCGCACGCAGGTCTCCTTCTGCTCGTCGGTGGTGGCGTACTTCTCGACGATCTCGAAGCCCCTCTCGCCATGCTCGAGGTCGGCGACGATGTGGATCGAGAAGAAGGTCACTTCCTCCTCGCTGAAGCCGTATTTCTCGATCAGCGGCGGCGTGGTCTTGCTGTAGATTTTGGGCACCTGGCTCTCGAGACCGATCAAGAGTCCGGACAGCGCCTCGACGAAGGGCTTGTGCGACTGCACCGCGCACCAGCTCTGCAGGCCGAGCGTCTCGGGCAGCAGCTCGCCATTGATCTGCGCGTTCAGGATCTCCTCGCGCTTCATGCCGCAGGTCTCGGCGAACTCCAGCAGCAGGTCGGAATGGCGCACCGGCGCGGCGCCATGCATGCCGACGAAGCCTTCCTCCTCGGTCACGTTCTCCAGGAGGAAGTGCTGCACGTCCTGGTGCGGGCAGGTGGCATAGACCGCCGCGACCCACTCCGCGAAGTGGCTGACATAGTGATAGTGCTGCTTCACCCACTCGCCGAGCAGTCGGCGGTTGAGCTTCCCGGAGGTCCAGGCCTCGCTCCACGGATGCACGGCCGAATGACGCTGCTCGATCGCTTCCTCGAGAGCCTGACGGAATGCACTTTTGGCCATTGCGAGCCTCCTCTGGCGTTGGATGGCAAATTGTATACAATATGGCCGCGCACGGTCAACACGAACTCGATCTTCTCTCTAATTGTATACAAAATCCATGAAAACTGAGGATTATTGCCAGGGCGAGGCTTTCCAGGCCGAGAAACGCACCGTCTTCTCGACGGAAAGCCTGCCGCTGTGCGCCGAGGGCCAGCTGTCCCGACCCGGCGATTTCGTCTCGGCGACGGTCGGCGGCTGGGGCGTGGTCGCCGTGCGCGACAAGGAGGGCGTGGTCCGGGTGCTGCGCAATGCCTGCCGGCACCAGAACATGCAGGTCGTGGGCACACCCTCGGGCAACTGCGAGACCTTCCGCTGCCGCTTCCACGGTTGGACCTACGACCTGCGGGGCCGGTTCGTGAGCGCGCCGCCGCCGGTCGCGCCCAAGGATCCGCAGTCGCCCAATCTGCACCTTGCTTCGCTTTCCTCGACGCTCGGAAGTGGCCTGGTGTTCTTCAGCCTCGCCGGCGCCGCGGCCGCGATCGATGCCGGTCCGTTGCCGGCTTATGGCGGGACGCTCACCACCGAGATCGCCTGCAACTGGAAGGTCTGTGTCGAGCATCTCCTGGTCGAGCACACGGCATCGGCCGACTTCAGCTTCAGCTGGCCGTTGCTGGCGCTGCGCCGCGCGGGCCCGGTAACGATCATGCAGCAGGTCGTGCCGCACACCTTCCTGCGCACGCGGCTCTTGACGCATGCTTTCGGACGGCCTGTCGAAGAGAGCAAGCCGGCGGCCGCGACCATCCGGCATGTCTGCGAAACGCTGCAGGCCGATCGCGCCGCGGGAAAGCCCGCGATGGCGGGCGCGCTGGTGGATGATTTCCATCGCCGGCTGGCTGCGGCCTACGCCAAGGACGCCGCGGCGACCTGAACCTTCTGCGTCGCCATTCCCCGACAGCAGGACTTTCTCTTCGCATAAGGCGCCCTCATGCGGCGCTGCACTTCTTCTCCATGGAGGAATGCGGCAACGCCGACAACATTGGGACGACAAGCAGCGGAGTTCCATCATGAGCCTGCAGTCGTCCATCATTGCCGACCTGTCGAGCGTCCAGGCCGACATGAACTATCTCGTGCCGATGCTCGAGCGGCCGCGCAACTACACCTTCGAGCCGCCCGCCGGGACGCCGTGGAGCAACACGGCGCACGAGCCGCATCGCGTCGCCATCCACGATGCCCGCCCCGTCGCCGACCGCGTGTCGCTCGACGCCAACGGCTTTGCCCTGGTGACGCAGCGCAGCGCCGTGCGCGACTTCTTCGACGATGAGGAAGTGCGCCGCGTCTACTATCCCGAGGTCGAGCGCGTCATAAAGGAGGTCACCGGGGCCTACCGCGTGCACATCTTCGACCACACGACGCGCCGGCGCATCGAGGGCTCGGCGGATCGACGCGATGGCCCGCGCCAGCCGGTGCAGTTCGTGCATATCGATCACACCGCGCGCTCGGGCCCGCAGCGCGTGCGCGACCTGCTGCCCGACGAAGCCGACGAGTTGTTGAAGGGGCGCGTGCAGGTGATCAACCTGTGGCGGCCGATCAAGGGGCCGGTGCAGGATGCGCCGCTCGCCGTCTGCGATGCCACGACCATCGACCTCGGCGACCTCGTACCGTCGGACCTCGTCTATCAGCACCGCGTCGGCGAGACCTACTCGGTGAAATACAATCCCTCACACCGCTGGTTCTACGTGCCGCAGATGCGCACCGACGAAGCGCTGCTGCTGAAGTGCTCGGACACCAGAACCGACGTGCCGGCCCGCTTCACGCCGCACAGCGCCTTCGTCGATCCGACGGCGCCAGCCGACGCTCCGCCGCGTGAGAGCATCGAAGTCAGGACGCTGGTGTTTCACCGGTAGTCAGCGTGCCTCCCCGCGCGGAGCGCGGGGAGGCCGCTAAGCCGGCAACTCGTGCCCGCGGCCGATGTTGCGGATGACGTCGACCAGGTGCGGCTTCTCCTGCAGGAGCGCGCGCCGGTAGGCGACCAGCCCGCGCAGCAAGGCGCCGTCGCGCTGGAGCAGCGTGTCGGCGAACTCGACCATGCGGGTGTTGGGCCAGCCGTGCTTGCGCAGGCCGAGCAGCTTCAGGAACGCGGCCTCCTCCTCACCGGGTGCGTGCTGGCACATCAGGATGCCGGCCGCCGCGGTCGAGCGCGAGATTCCGGCATGGCAATGGACCAGCACGTGGCTGCCGGGCTTGGCATGCACGCGCTCGCCGAATTCCAGCACCTTCACGATGTGGCCCGGCGTGCAGGCTTCGAAGCCGGGATATTCGGCGACGACATCGTCGAAGCGGATCAATTCGTGGTCGATGCCGGGATAGTCGTCGAGGGCAGGGGGACGCGGCTCGTAGGTGTCGATGATCGACAGAACGTGGCTGACGCCGGACGAACAATGCTGCGACAGCTCAGGGATGCCGCAGATCGTGACTTTGTGGGTGGGGAGGGGCATGTGCGGAGAGTCTACAGCAGGCTTCTCGCCATTTGCAGCCCGACCACGAACATGCCGACCAGGAAGATGCGCCGGAATGTCTCTGCCGATACCGAGTGGCGGGCCTTCTGGCCGAACCAGACGCCGGCGAAGGTGGGCACGATGGCGGCAATGCCGCCGATTGTGGCGACCGGAGTGAAGGCGCCCTGGATGGCCAAGGCTGCCGTGAGTGCGCCGATGATGAACAGGAACATGATGCCCAGCGCCTGCACTAGGTCATGCCGGTCGATATCGAGCGACTGCATGTAGGGCAGGAAGGGCACGGCGGCGACGCCGGTGATGCCGGCGACGGCGCCGCTCAGCGCGCCGATCAGCGGATTGGCCCAGCGCTCGGTGGCGCGCGACACCCGGGGCCGCCAGGCGGTCAATGCCAGACTGGCATAGATCACCAGCAGGACGCCGACCCACGCGGTTGCCTTCTGCGAACCGAGATGGTCGAAAGTGACGGCGACGCCGATCAGCGCCAGCACCGAGGCCGCGGCCATGGTGCGAAAGCGCTTCAGTAGGCGCCGGAAGCCCTGGCCGTAGATCGCCTGCCAGATGTTGGTCGCCATGCTCGGCACCACCATCATGGCAAGGGCCGCTTCCAGCGGCACGGCGAAGGTCATCAGGGCGATCGCGATCGGCGGCAGCCCCATGCCGATCGCTCCCTTGGCGACGCCGGCGATGATGAAGGCCACGGTGACGACGGCAATCTGCGCAGCCGTCATCCCGTCACGACGGATTTCGCTTGCCGGTCGAACGCCTCCCAGAACTGGGCACGCAGCTCGTCGGTCTCCATCATCACTTCGTGCTTGGCGCCTTCGATGGTGATGTGCTCGCCGTGCTTCAGGTGCGCCGCGACCTCGGTGTGATGGCGCGAATCGATCAGCGGATCCTGGCCGGCGCTGATCAGCGTCAGCGGCAGCTCGATGCGCTCGAGGTAGCCCGGCGCCATCTCCGCGGTCATCGAGCGTGCCGCCTGGCGCGCCCAGCCCAGCGTCGGGCCGCCCAGCGCCAGTCTTGGATCGGCCGTGAACCACTGGTCGGTGAAACCGTAGCGCCGTTCGTCATGGGTCACGAAATTGGCGTTGAACTCACGGGCCAGCAGGACGAACGGCCCGGTCCCGAACAGGTAGCGCTCCTCGACCACCGGGACCTCGGGCATCAGCATCAGCACCGAGCGCAGCATGGCGTCGCGCCTGAGGTGGGTCATGGGCGAAGTCAGAACTGCCGCTGCCAGCGGACCCGATCCGTTCTCTGCCAGGACTCGCAGGAAGATGTGCGCGCCCATGGAATGGCACAGAGCCAGGATGGGGCGCGGCGCGACGGGCGCCACAACCTTGTCCAGGAAGAGCTGCAGGTCCGCCATGTAGGTTGAAAAATTGTCAATGTGGCCCTTGTTGCGGTCGGCCAGCGGGCGGTCCGAAAGGCCTTGTCCACGCCAATCCAGGGCGAACACGCAATAGCCACGGCCCAACAGCTCGCCGACGATTTCGGTGGCGTATTTCTCGATGAATTCGCCGCGCCCGGTCAGGACGACGACCGTTCCCTGCGCGGTTCCTCGGGCGTTCCAACAGGCATAGCGCAGGCGGGCGCCGGTGCCTTGCGGATCGCCGGCCCGCAAGAAACCGTACCGATCGGCGGGAACGTAGGTTGCCGCAAGCTCGGGAGGGATGCCGGCCGGCGCGGCGTTGGGGTCCTGGTCGATCATGCCTCGCGGCGTTTTGGCGAAGGCCGCGCGGCAAAGCCAGCGGAGAATTGGGCATTTTGGCGATATCGCCTTGGGACTCTTTACCGTTTCCGAGAGCTTGGGCTATAGAATGCTTGGTCGCCGCATCGTCTGCGAAGGGTCGCAGGCGAGGAAAACGGGGCGCAAGGAAGCCTCCAAGAGGTCAGCCCACTGCGTGGTTATCGGCTCGTCGGTTGAGTCGATCCGGCACGGTCCTTGCGTCGATGCATATCGTCCGCAGGAGACATGCGACCGCGATCCCGACGAGAGCGTGTGCCACCGGCGGCGCGCCGGAGCGATCGCCCTTTCATGATCCGTCACGGATTGGTTCTTCTGATTGTAGCGGCAGCCACCATCGTGGGATGGCGCCTGCTCGATGGCTCGGTCACGGCGGCGGACGTCGAAGGCCCGCTGCATGGCGTCACCTACGCGCCGTGGGCCAAGAACCAGGACCCGCTCGAGTCCAAGTCGAGCGGCATCTGGAGCTTCCTGCGCACGGCCTTCACCGACGCGCCGCCGCCGGCGGTCAAGCCGCGCAAGGACCAGATCGAGCGCGACTTCGCGACGTTCGCCGGCAAGGTCGGCTACGTCCGCACCTATCGCACGTCGGACGGTGGCGACGTCATGCCGGAACTCGCCCAGCGCTACGGGCTGAAGCTGGTGCCCGGTGCGTGGATCTATGCGCCCGAGGAAGCGAAGCTGCAGTTCGGCCGCGAGGCGGGTGAGGTCAATGCCGAGGAGGCGCGCGCGCTCATCCGCATGGCCAACCAGAACCCGAACATCGAGCGCGTGCTGGTCGGCAACGAGAACATCCTGCGCTGGGACAATCAGAAGGACCTGCGCGATCCGATCGCCACCAGTCCCGCCCAGCTGATCCGCGAGATCAGGAACGTCAAGCGCAACGTCAAGGTGCCGGTCAGCACGTCGGAGCCGTGGAACGTCTGGCTGCACTATCCCGAGCTCGCGCGCGAGGTCGACTTCCTCGCCGTCCACGTGCTGCCGTACTGGGATGAGCGCTCGAGTGAGGCGCCGCTCGAGTATCTCAAGAACCGGATCGCCATGCTGAAGCAGGCCTATCCGAACAAGAACATCATCGTGACCGAGGTCGGTTGGCCCTCTAACGGCGCGGCGCGGCGTGTCCCGGGCAGCGGTGCGGTCAAGTACGCCTCGCCGGCCGAGCAGGCGAAGAACGTCCGCGACATGGTCGCCTGGCTGAAGTCGCAGAACATCGAGTACTTCGTCGTCGAATCGATCGACCAGCCGTGGAAGTCGTACGATCTCGAAGGCAAGGCGGGCGGCTACTGGGGAATCTGGGACGCCGACCGTCAGCCGAAGTTCGCCTGGAGCGGGCCGGTCGAGCGCTTCCCGCAATGGGGGATCGGCGCCGCTTGGTCGCTGGCGATCGCGCTCCCCTTCATGCTGCTGTTCCTGTGGCGCTGGCCCAATATCGGCCGCGTCGGGCAGGTCGGCTTTTGCGGCCTGGTCGTCCTGTCGACCAGCGCGCTGGTCTATGGCGGGCTGGTCGCCGCCGGCACCTACATGGTGGCGGCCGAGATGGTGGGCTGGGCCGTTCTCGCCTTCTTCCTGGTCATGAGTCTCGCGATGGCGCTGGTCCAGGCGCTGGAGATGGCCGAGACCATCTGGCGCGGTCGCTGGAGCCGCGAAGCGCTGCCGGCGGCCGAGATGATCGCCCGCCAGCCGGCCAACCGCGCCTGGCCCAAGGTTTCGCTGCATCTCGCGATCTGCAACGAGCCGCCGGCGATGGTGATCCAGACCCTCGATTCGCTGGCCGCGCTCGACTATTCGAATTTCGAAGTCATCGTCATCGACAACAACACCAAGGATCCCGCGGTGTGGCGGCCAGTGCAGGACTACTGCGCCCAGCTCGGCGAGCGCTTCCGCTTCTTCCACTTCGACGTCATGAAGGGCTTCAAGGCCGGCGCGCTGAACTATGTGCTGAGCCAGACTGCACCCGACGCCAAGATCATCGGCGTCATCGACAGTGACTACATGGTGCGGCCGGACTGGCTGAAGGCGCTGGTGCCGTACTTCGACGACAAGAAGATCTCCTATGTCCAGGCACCGCAGGATCACCGCGACTGGGTCGGCGACCGCTTCAAGGAGATGCTGAACTGGGAGTATGCCGGCTTCTTCGACATCGGCATGTGCCTGCGCAACGAGTACGATGCCATCATTCAGCACGGCACCATGACGCTGGTGCGCCGCGACCTGATGGAGGAGCTGGGCGGCTGGGCGACGTGGTGCATCACCGAGGACACCGAGCTCGGCCTGCGCCTGATGGAGAAGGGCTATGGCGCCATGTACAGCCGCGAGCGCTTCGGCCACGGCCTGACGCCCGACCATTTCGCCGGCTACAAGAAGCAGCGCTTCCGCTGGGCCTACGGCGCCATGCAGATCATGAAGGCGCATGCCGGCAAGATGCTGTCGAACTCGACCAAGCTCACCTTCTGGCAGAAGTACCACTTCGTCGCCGGCTGGATGCCGTGGTTCGCCGACGCGCTCAATCTGATCTTCACCTGGGCCGGGCTCGCCTGGCTGCTGGGCGTCGTCGTGCCGCCGGCGTTCGGCCTGAAGCCGGTCGGCCTGCCGCCGGCCGAGTTCATCCTGCCGACCATCGGCATCTTCGCGTTCAAGCTGCTCTATTCCTTCGGGCTCTATTTCGACCGCGTGCGCTGCACCTTCCGCCAGAGCATCGGCGCCTCGCTGGCCGGATTGGCGCTCACCTATACGGTCGGGCGCGCTGTGATCTACGGCCTGATGACCAGTCGCCTGCCGTTCATGCGCACGCCCAAGATGGATGAGCGCGCCACCCTCGGCATGGCGCTCGGCATGGCGCGCGGCGAGGCGGTGCTGACCGGCCTGCTGTGGCTGGGCGCGATCGTGCTGTGGGTGACGACCGGCGCCATCAATCCGGAAGCGAGGCTTTGGTCGGTCTTCCTGGTCGTGCAGTCGCTGCCGTACGCTGCCGCGGTCTATGTCTCGGTGGTGAACGCGCTCGAGCAGATGCGCCACGCGCGGGCGGTATTCGAGGCCGCGCCGCAACCGGCGACCCCCGTCGCCGGTCCTGCAATGCAGCCCGCCCAATAACGCTCATTTTCCCTGTCGAATACCGGGTTTTCGTCTGTTAGCGTTTGGAATGCTCGAACCCGCCGGAACGGCCCTGTTCCTCAAGCGCTGGCTGCGGCGGCCGTTTTCCACCGGCGCCGTCGTGCCGAGCGGCCGGCTGCTCACCGAAGCGATGGCCAGGACGACGCGCACCGTCATCGACGGCCGGCAAGGCCATGTCATCGAGCTGGGCGCCGGCACCGGTGAGGTCACCAAGGCGCTGCTGGCGTCGGGCATCTCGCCGGAACGCCTGGTGCTCGTCGAGCGCGACGCCGAGTTCGCGACCTTCCTGCGGCGGCATTTCACCGGGCCGCGCATCGTCGAGGGCGATGCGCAGCATCTGCCGCGCCTGCTCGCCGAACAGGGCATCGCACCGGTCGCCGCCGTGGTGTCGAGCCTGCCGCTGCTCTCGCTGCCGGCCGACGTGGTGAACGGGATCGTCAACGGCATCTTCGAGGCGCTGCCGCGCGGCGCGGCGCTGGTGCAGTTCACGTACGGACCGACGCCGCCCGTGCCGCGAAACCTGCGCGAGCGCCTGCGTCTTGACGGCGCTCATGGACCGCGCATCTGGCGCAACGTGCCGCCCGCGGTGGTCTGGACTTTCAGGCGGCCGGCTACGTGACGTCCTTTCGTTTCGATGACCAACTGCGCGGCACCATTGCCGAGCATCTCGGCCGCTTCGAGCTGCGCCGCCGTGCCGATACCGGTGGGTTGAAGCGCGCCGCCGTGGCGGTGGTCGTGGTCGAGGGCGACAAGCCGGGCGAGGCGGCGTTCCTGCTGACCAAGCGCACGCCCCGGCTGCGCGCCCATGGCGGGCAGTGGGCGCTGCCGGGCGGCCGCGTCGATGCCGGCGAGACGATCGAGCAGACCGCGCTACGCGAGCTGCACGAGGAGCTGGGTGTGCTCGCCTCGACCGACGACATTTTGGGCACGCTTGACGACTATCCGACGCGCTCGGGCTATCTCATCGCGCCGGTGGTCGTCTGGTCGCCCGGCGTTACCGTGACGCCCAATCCCGATGAGGTTGCCGCCGCCTATCGCATTGGCTGCCGCGAGCTCTTCCGCGACGGCTCACCGGAGATCGTCGCGATCGAGGAATCCGACCGGCCGATCATTCGCCTGCCGCTGCCCGTCGCCATTGTCAACGCGCCGACCGCGGCCGTGCTCTACCAGTTCCGCGAGGTGGCGCTCGCCGGCCGCGACACGCGCGTCGACCACTTCGAGCAGCCGGTCTTCGCCTGGCGTTAGCAGCGGGCTGTAACGTTCGCCACCATCACCGGCCGGCGTTTCAGGAACACCGTTGTTTCCTGCTCCATGACCGCCTCGCCGTGCTGGTTGATCGTGACTTGGCGGATGCGGGCGATGCCGCGATCGGTCTTCGAGGCCGAGAGTCGGAGCTCGGTGATGTCGGTCACCACACGCAGCGTGTCTCCCGGCCGCACCGGGCGCGGGAACTGGACCTCGCCGATGCCGGGCGAGCCCAGGCTGCAGGCCCGGAACACGCCCTGGTCCAGCCACAGGCGCAGTGTGACCGCCATGGTGTGCAGACCCGACGCGATCAGGCCGCCGAATGTCCACTTCTTGGCAAACTCAGCGTCGGTGTGGAAGGGCTGCGGATCCCACTGCCGGGCGAAATCGATGATGGACGCTTCGGTCATCGTCAGGCCGGCACTGGTGAACCGGTCACCGACCTTGAAGTCCTCGTAATAGCGAATGCTCACGGGAGCGCTCCATGCACGCGACGTCGGCGGCAGAGTAGGTGTCGGGGGCGGGATGTCCACGAAGCCGATCGACCTCGGAGCCTCGCCGCAAGCCTATGTGGGCGGCGATTGTGTCGAGTCTAGGACGTCCATCTGATGGGTCTGTGCTAGCTTGCCGGCCGAAAAAGTGGAGGCGTTCTTATGTCGAGTAATCCCACCCGCCGACGGGCGATGGGTTTGGCCAGTGCGGCAGGAATTGCAGCCGGGACCATGCTGGCCGGGCCGGCAATCGCGCAGGCGCCGTGGCCCAACAAGCCGGTGCATTTCATCGTGCCGTTTCCGCCGGGCCAAGCCGCCGACATTTTTGCCCGGCTGATGGCCGAGAAGCTGACCGAAATGTGGAAGCAGCAGGTCGTGGTCGAGAACAAGGCCGGCGGCAGCGGCATTCCGGCGACCGAGTATGGCAAGGCGGCCGCGCCTGACGGCTACACGCTGATGGTCGTGTCGAGCGGCACCTTCGGCGTCAATCCGAGTCTTTACCCCGACTTGCCGTATCGACCGCTTGTCGACTTCCTGCCGATCTCCAACATCTTTCTGGTGCCGCTGGTGATCGTGGCCCATCCCAGCTTTCCGGCGAACACCCTTGCCGAGCTGATCGACCTGGCGCGCAAGGAGCCGGGACAACTCAGCTACGCTTCGGCGGGGCCGGGGACGTCGCAGCACCTCGCCATGGAGCTCTTCAAGCTGCGCGCCAAGCTCGACATCGTGCACATTCCCTACAAGGGCAGCGGCCCGGCCATGGCCGATCTTCTGGGCGGCCACGTCAAGCTGATGATGGACAGCACGGCGGCCGCGTTGGGTCCGATCAGCGACAAGCGCATCAAGGCGCTGGCGGTGACGACGGCGCGGCGCGCCGCCCCGCCGCTCGATGGCATTCCGCCGATCGCCGACACGCTTGCGGGCTTCGATGCCGCCGGCTGGTCGGGCCTTGCCGCGCCGGCGCGCACGCCGCTCGAGATCGTCGCCAAGGTCAACAAGGACATCAACACGCTGCTGCAGGATGCCGCCATCATCCGTCAGATCGAGCAGAAGGCTGCCATGCCCGCGCCCGGCTCGCCCATCCAGTTCGCCGAGTTCATCAAGAAGGAGATCGACACCTGGGGCGAGGTGGTCCGCGCGACGGGAACGAGACCGGGGACCTAAGGGACCCCGAGCGTCCGCAGGCCGTAGATCAGGCTCACCACCAGCACGCCGATGAACGCGGTCTGGGTGATCAGCAGCATCACCGGCGCGATGCCGATGCGGGCGAGCGCCAGCAGCGACGTCTTGATGCCGAGGGCGGCGATGGCGGTGATGATCAGGAATGAGGAGATCTCGGCCACGGCCGCCTTCACGCCGGGCGGCACGATGCCCACCGAGTTGAGCGCGGCGAGCGCGAGAAAGCCGAACAGGAACACCGGCGGCGAAGGTCGGGCCTCGCCGGCCGCTGCACCGCTTCGTGCCACCCACCAGGCGATGCCGGCGATGGCCGGCAACAGGAACGCCACGCGCAGCAGCTTGGTGATGATCGCCTCGGTCAGAACCTGCGGGCCCATGGTCTGTCCGGCGCCCGCGACCTGGGCCACGTCGTGGATGGCGCCGCCCAGGAACACGCCCATCTCATGCAGCGAATAGCCCAGCACGGGCTGCAGCGTGGGATAGATCACCATCACCACCGTGCTGAGGAAGTTCACGCCCATGACCGTGAAGGCAAGGTCACGATCGGAATTTTCATGCTTGGGCAGCACGGCGGAAGCGGCCATCGCCGCCGCGGCGCCGCACACGCCGGTGGCGCAGCCGGTCAGCAGGCCGAAGTCGCGGCTGAGCCCGAACAGCCGCGCCGCCCATGCGCCGAACACGATGGTGCATGAAACCGCTGCCAGCGCGATCAGGACCGGCAGCGCACCACCGTCGATCAGCTGGCCGAAGGTGAGCCGCGCCCCATAGAGTGCGACGCCGACGCGCAGCAGCGTGCGGCCGGCGAACTCGATGCCGGGCTTCAGCGCTGCGCGATCCGACAGCGGCTGCAGTGCCATGCCGACCACCAGCGTCAGGATCAGCGGTGGAATCCAGACGGCGCCGAAGCGCAGAAAGTTCTGCTTGTCGGCGACGAAGGCGACCGCGGCGATGACGGCGCACAGCGCCACGCCGGGCGCCACCCGGCGGAGATTGTGGGGCGCCCAGAGCCGAACGATTTCGACGGCGACGGCGCTGCTACGCATCTAGAATGGCGACAAGCTGGCCTTCGCCGATCGCCTCGCCTTCGCTGACCCTGATCTCCTTGATGGTGCCCGCCTTGGGCGAGAGCACGGGGATCTCCATCTTCATCGACTCCAGGATCATGATCTCGCCATCGGCCTCGATCTTGTCCCCCGGCTTGGTCTGGATCTTCCAGACATTGCCGGCGATCTCCGACTTCACGTTGATGACGGCCATGCCCTCTCGATCTCCCGCGCCTCTGCTCAACCGATCTTTTCGGCCACCGCAAGGGCGAAGGCAAGGGCGGACCGGCCCGGGCGAGCGCCAAGCCGGTATGCAGCCTGGTTCACTTCCGACAGGAAACCGTCCAGCAGCGTCGAGCGGCCATCGCCGATGCGCGCCGACATGGTCGAAACGGCGGCGCCGGCGATCCCCGCTTGGTCGAGGATGGCGAGGCCCGCCACCCCCGCATGCTCCATCCCGAACCCGGCATCGTTGAAGAGCACCAGCAGCGGCCCGAATGCCGCAGCCGTTTCGCCCGCCGGCACGCCGCCATGGCTGCCGCTGGCCACGACCTTGCCGCGATCGCGCGCCGTCGCCAGCGAAATCGAATCCACACACACGATGCGACCGGCCATGGTTCGGCCTTCAGTCAGTGGCGCCGGTTTGGGATGCGGCCATGGTGCCGTCTTCAGGAGCTCGGCCGCTTCCGCCACGCTCTGTCCGGCCATGACGCCGCAGGCCGCCGCGAGAGGATTGGCGCGGCTGATGATGCCGCGCTTCAGCATGTCTGCGCCGTCGCCGATGCGTGCGCTGCCGCTGAGCGCCGCCGCCATCGCCATGCCGTGAGATTGGGCCCAGGCGAGCCCGCTGACGCCTGCCTCGTCACGGCCGATGCCGGCATCGTTATGAATGGCCGCCCGCGCGCCCGCCTTGGCGGAGAGATAGGCCGCGTAGACCGCCCCATGCGAGCCGCCGACCACCACCCCGCCATCGGCTGCTGGAGGCAGCTTGGTCACGCTGGGCACGGCGACGACGGAAACGGTCATGGCGACAGCCTTCTGGCGAACGGTCTATACGTCCGTGCATGAGCGAAGCCACCTTGGCAAAACCCTGCCCGTGCGGGCGACCACCCGCGCTCTGCGTTTGCCCGCCCACGCCTGTCGTCGACAACAGGGTGGCGGTGCTCATCCTGCAACATCCACAGGAGCAGGACCGCGTGCTGGGCACGGCTCGGTTGCTGGCGCACTCACTCACTGACGCTCGCGTCTCAGTGGGGCTATCCTGGCGCAACCTCGGCCATGCACTGACCCTGCCGAATGAACAACGCTCCGCCGATCCCCGTCAATGGGGTGTGCTGTATCTCGGGGGCGGCAAGATTGGTGACAATGCACGGCGGTTGTGCAAGGACCCGCTGCTCGCGGTCGGTCGAGATGGCGAGCCGCTGGCCGATCAGGCGACTGCGTTGGCCGGCCTGCAGGGCATCGTCGCACTCGACGGCAACTGGGCGCAGGCCAAGGCACTGTGGTGGCGCAACGCCTGGCTCACGCGACTGCGCCGCCTTGTTGTCGTGCCCGACGGACCTTCTCTTTACGGCAACCTGCGGCGCGAGGCGCGGGCCGATGCTTTGTCGACGCTGGAGTCCGTGGCGTTGGCGCTCTCCGTCCTCGAACGCGATGCGACGATCCGCGAGCGCCTGCTTGTGCCGTTTCGTGAGTTGGTCGGACGCGCCCGAAGCGCGGGAATCCGCGATTCGAAACGGGATCGTCGGACACGCCGTTAGCTTCTATACTGGGACGATGTCCGAGACGTCATGCCCCTGACCAGCCGACACGAAGTGACCGTCGAGTGGGGCGACTGCGATCCCGCCGGCATCGTTTACTATCCGTCGTACTTTCGCTGGTGCGACCAAGCGACCTTCCGCCTGTTCCTGTCGGCGGGGCTGACGCGCGACCAAACCCATGGCGGGCAGTGGAAGGAAGGGACGCCCCTGGTCGCCGCCGAATGCTCCTTCCGGCGCGCCTCGCAGACCGGCGAAAAGCTGGTGATCGAAAGTCACATCTCGCGCTTTGGCCGCAGCTCCTTCACCATTGCGCATGTGTTCCGTGATGCCTCGGGTGCAGTCGCGGCTGAGGGCACCGAGACGCGCATCTGGGCCAAGAAGGAGGGCGACGCGCGCTCCCTGAAGGCGGTGCCGATTCCCGATGACGTGCGGAAGCGGCTCGGCGGATCATAAGCGGACCTGCAAGTCGGCGCGCTGCTTGACCAAGTCCGGTTGTCGCCGCGCCAAAACCGCCCGCAACCGACGTCCGCCGGGCAATTCGACGAAGTAGTGCAGCAGGGTCGCCACGATCATGCAGGTGGTGCCGGCGGCAATGATGCCGGCGAGCGTGCTCCAGCCCTGCGCAATGCCCCAACGGATGACGGCGAAGCCCAGCACGACGTGAATCAGATAGAGCGGATAGGAGATCTTCCCGACGAAGATCAAGGGACGCCAAGTGAGCCACTTGCCGTGCGGCCCGATGGCAAACCATACGAGGCCGGTGAATGCAATGGTGAGCGGAAGATAGATCGTGCCCGGCGTGTCGAACGATCGCTCGCCGCCCCCTAAGGCCGTGACGCCGATGGCGCAGGCGAGCGACAGCCAGGTGATCCATCGCGCTTGGCCCGCATGGATGCGATAGAGGCAGATCCCGATCAGGAAGAAGTTGCTGTAGTAGATCAGCAGCACGATGGAGAGTCGGTAGTGCAGCTTGACGTCGATGGTGAGGATGACGGCGGCGCTCACCGCAACGGCGAGAAGGCCGAGCCATTCGACACGCCGCACCAGGCCCAGCACCAGGATCAGCGCCATGCCGACGTAGAAGAGCAGTTCATAGGTCAGCGTCCAGTAAGGCATGTCCATACCGGTCTGGCCGAACAGGCTGGGCGCCATGGTGAGATTCGCCAGGAACTGCGGCAGCGTCGGCGCATCCAATATCGGCACGGGCCACAAGGAGCGGATGGCGGTGGCGATCAGCAGGGCCGCCAGGAAGGCCGGCACCAGGCGCGCCACGCGGGAGACTGCGAATTCGCGGATCGCTTTCTTGCGCTCGATCGTCATCAGGATGACGAAGCCGCTGATGATGAAGAACAGCTCGACACCGAAGTGCCCCGGTCCCAGGTCGACCGGGAGGGGAACCCGCCCGGGATAAAGCACGTCGTAGTACTGCGCGTGATGGTGCAACATCACCGCCGCCGCTGCGAACCCGCGCAGCACATCAAGGCCGGCAATGCGCTCATATTCTGCCTGCACCTGGGCCGTCCCTGTGAGTTGTCGAAGGTGGCGCCCGATCAGTCCGGCCGTCGGTTGTGGATACCTCCCTTGCACCGTGGCCGGGGTGACCAGCGCGTGACAAGGTCACGGCACCGTGAGGTCTTCTCGTCTACGCCGCGATGGCCGCTGCGGGACCGGCGGCAAGCTCCTGAATCGCGCGATAGATGATCTCGCCGATATCGTTGTGATACAGCCACAGGCTGTTGGCCTGGCCATTGAAGTTGGGCTCGCCGCCCATGCTGGCCGGCAGCTTGTAGCCGGTACCCAGTCCGATCCCGAACAGATTGTCGAGGCAGGTGCCGTCGCTCAGCAACAGCCGGCTGCGCTCGCCGACGGCGACGCCGCCGAGCTCGGCGTTGAGCGTCAGCCGCGCGCCCTCATGGTCGAACACCGGCAACATCGCGGCGCGGTAGCCGAAGCAAGGCACGACCAGCGCCGCTTCCTCGATCATGGTGCTGAGCTCACCGGCGGTGAGACACTGCATGTCCAGGGTGACGACGCGCGGTTCGGATGTCGTGCGCGGCCGACAAGTGACCTGGCGCCACATCTCGCGGCCGAACCCGCGCAGGCCGCCCATGCGATTGACTCGTTGGGTGCGCGGGCAGATGTCACCAAGTTCGACATCGTATCGATCGTCGAGTGCGGCCTTCTGGTCGGGATAGAAGATTCGCGGCTCGCGCCGTTGCAGGATGACGATCTGCCCCTTAGCGAGGCGCTCGGCGCCCGCCAGTCCGAGGAAGGCGCCGGCAACCGAATAGGCGCTGTGCGACCCGCCGAGGATCAGGATCGGGCGACGGCCGGCGCCGGCGAGCAGGCGATCGGCTTCCTTCAATCCGACGGTGGACAGGGCGCGATCCGAGGGCATCACCTCGCGCATGTGGCAGTCCGCGAGCGTCAGGCCGGGGCGCAGCTCGCCGTGCAACCAGCGCTGGCGGCCGCCCAGCGCGACGACGACCGAGCGGGCCTGCAGGATGCCCTCACGGCCATCGGGTCCTGTTATCTCGACGTCGACGGAGCCGTTCGGCCGCAGGCGTATGCCGCGCGCTTCGGTGCAGAGATGCAGGGCCGACCGCTCCGCCAACATGCCCGCGAGCGCGACGCCGATGCGGCGCATGTACCGGTCGACAAGGGCAAGCGGCGGAAAGTTGTCGCGATACAGCGCCATCTCGCGCGCCACCGGCTCGTTGCGCAACGGCTGTAGCGCCGGCGGCAGCCCTGATGCCTCGAGGCATTCGAGGTACGAACCGCCCAGCGAGTCGGAGTGGATGCCGAATCGCCCCAGCGTGCCGCCGAGAAAAGCCTGGCGCTCGATGACGGCAACGCCGCGATCGAGCCACGACGGCAGCAACCCGTGCTGTGCGGCCCATAAGATCGGCCCGAGACCTCCGGGACCGCCGCCGACGACAACGCATGACAACATGGCTGGGGGCTTTCCCTTCAGGCGAGGACGCGGTGGAACACGCGGGCGACGCGCTCCACCACCTGTTCGTCTACCGCCCGCGATGTCGGCAGGTTCACTCCCGTTGCCGAAAGCTCGATGCTGGTCGGGCATGAGCGGGCGTACTTGCCGTAGGGTGGCAAGGCCGACAGCGGATGGAAGAAGGATCGCGTCTCGATGTTGGCCTCGTGGGCCGCGCGCATCAGCGGCAGCCGCTTCTCCGCCGGCACCTGGACACAGGCCATCCATACCACCGGGCGGTACTCGTCGGGCAACGGCGGCGGGAAGCGCACATCGGGAATGTTCTTCAGCGCTTCGCGGTAAAGGGCGGCGACGCGGGCATTGCGCTGCAGGACCTCGTTGACCCGCCAGATCTGCGACTGGCCGATCGCCGCCTGCAGGTTGGTGATGCGGTAGTTGTAGCCCACGCGCTCGTGCCAGTACGAACGGTCGGGCGACATGCCATGGTCGCGCAGGATGCGCAGCGAGTTCGCGAGCTCCTGGGAGTCGGTCACGCACATGCCGCCTTCGCCCGTCGTCACGATCTTGTTGGCGTAGAACGAGAAGCACGAGACGTCGCCGAACTGCCCGACCGCCTTGCCGCGATAACGCGCGCCGTGTGCTTCGGCGCAATCCTCGACGACGGCGATGCCGCGGCTCCTGGCGAACTCGGTGATCGGGCCGATCTCTGCCGGGCGGCCATAGAGATGCACCGGGATGATCGCCTTGGTCTGTGGCGTGCAGGCCCGCTTGACCGACTCGCGGCTCATGCACCAGGTCACCGGGTCGACGTCCACGATGACCGGCGTGGCGCCGCAATAGAGCACGGCATTGATCGTCGCGGCGAAGGTGAGGTCGGGCACGATCACCTCGTCGCCCGGCCCGATGCCCAGCGCCACCAGGGCGAGATGCAGGGCGACGGTGCCGTTGGAGACGGCAACGCCGTGCTTCACGCCGACGAAGCGGCTGAAATCGGCCTCGAACTTCTGAACGTACGGTCCCTTGCTGGAGATCCAGCCGGAGATGAACGCGTCGAGCATCGACCGGAAGTCGTCGCTGGTCAGGGTGGGCATCGCTACCTGTACGGGTTGTGCCGATCGATCGATGAGGACGCCCGTCAGGTGACCGGTCGAGTCGACGACAGGCCGCAGCAGTTCGTGCCGATCGATGTCATTGGGCAACAGGTTGGCGCTGATCATGTTGGCGGCCGGATGCCACCCCAGCGTGGGGTCGACGATCGCGGTGCCATCGGCCAAGGCCCGTCGAATGTCATCGAGCGAGATCCGGCCGATGAGGCGCCGGTCATCCCCGACGACCAGGCATGAGCCTGTTCCGTTGTCGAGGCACTTCTCGATGATCGACAGGACGCTTTCCGCTTTGTTGCATACGAAAGCTTCGGCAAGTGATGTTTCCTCCGGCACGGCCAGAGACATTGACCCTCCCTTTCGCGAGACACCCCTCTCGCGCTGCCCCGGGCTGGCTGGGCAGTCTTCTATTTTTGGAGCGCGGCTTGTGGGCTTGCCAGTGTCCAGATTGTGGCTGACGGACAGTGTTGCCGCGTAGCAACTATCGCGAAATCAGAGGTCGAGACCGCGATCCCTTTTCGGCCGTCGGTTGCGGCAACACAGCTTGATCACTGGCGCGCGGACCGGGCCCTTCACATCGTTTGGAACCGGAGGGCTGATGCATTTTCTGTGGCTCACACTCGCCGATCCCGATCCTGCCACCAATGGGCAGTTGCTCTACTCGAAGGGGCTGATCGATGCCGCTCGCGACGCCGGGGCGTCGCTGCGCGTGATCGGTCTTGCGCGGCCGGACAGTCCGCGACCGGCGCGGACTCTGCTGGGCATCGACTGGCGGCTCGCCGACGAGCAACCGAGGCCGTCCTGGCGGCGCCTGCTGTCGCCGACGCCCGCCATCGCCCAGCGCGGCAACTCTGCGAACTTCGAGCGCCTTGTCGACGAGGCGCTCGACGAGCGGTCGTGGGATGCGGTGGTCTTCGACAGCATCTGTGCCGGCTGGGCGCTCGGGCGGGTGCTGCGCCACTGCCGGCACGATCCGCAGCCGCCACGAATTGTCTATCTCTCCCACAATCACGAGGTCACCGTCGCACGCCGCATGGAGCAGGGGTCCCGTGGACTGCGTCGGCTGCAACGCAAGGTCGACCGGATCAAGGTCAGTCGGCTCGAGCGGCGGTTGGTGGCCAACGCCACTCTCGTGACGGCGAACACGCCGGACGACTGCCGCCGCTTTTCCGCAGATGCCCAGAGGCTGCGCCAGGGCCGCTCGGCCATATTCCTGCCGCCAGGCTATGCCGGACCGCGGCTCGCAGAGCGCACGATCGACGCCACCGTGCCGCGTCGAGCCATCATGGTCGGCAGCCTCGACTGGCCGATAAAGCGAATCGCCATTGAAGCATTTCTCGAGGCCGGCACCGAAACCCTGGCCCGCGCCGGCGTCGAGTTGCAGATCGTGGGCGAGGCAGAGCCGCGCTACCTCGGCGAGCTGCGGCGACGCTTTCCCTCGGTCGACTTCGTCGGCCGGGTCGATGACGTGCGGCCCTACATGCGCCAGGCCCGATTGGCACTGGTGCCGGACCTGCTGGGCGGCTTCAAGCTGAAGGGCCTCGACTACGTCTTCAATCGCCTGCCCATCCTCGCCATGCGGGTTGCCTTGCCGGGCATGCCCTTGAAGCAGGGGACGAGCATCGGCCTGTTCGACAGCCACGCCGCCCTTGCAGACGGCGTGCTAAGCCTGATCGACGATTTCAGGGAGCTCAATGCGCGGCAGGCGCGGGCCTATGACGCCTGCGCCAACCGCTTCGATTGGCAGCGCATCGGCCAGCACCTGGTGCGCCACATCATGCGCGGCGGGCGCGCGCCCGTTAGAGCTGTGCCAGACGCGCCGTCATTCGACGTAACGTCTCCGCCGGCTCCTCTCGGGGCAGGAAGATGAAGTTGTAGATGTAGCGGCCGAATCGCTGGCGTTGCTGCAGCGGTGCGGTCAGGTCCGGCAGGTTGGCGGGATCCTGCATCTCCTGCGGTCGGAACCGCGTGATCGGCTCGAGACGGCCGGCATGAACGAAGTGGCCGTTGTAGTCGAGCGCACTGAAAAAGGCCTTGCCGCGCTCGAATCCGCCCGGCGACAGGCGCTCCTCGAACTCGACGAGCATGCGCGGCCGGCACCGTCGGATGGTTTGCACCGCGCCGTCGAGTACGGCCTGCTGGTGGCCTTCCACGTCGATCTTTATGAAGCCGGCGTCGCCTTTGTAGAAGCTGTCGAGGGTGGTCATCGGCACCTCGATGGCGCGGTGGCCGCCATATGTCGCCGATGCGGTGGGCGACACCGTGGAGCACCCCGTCACCGTGACGCCGTCGACGACCGGCGAATGCAGTTCGACCGAGCCGCGGCGATCGGACAGTGCCACCGCCTCGATCTGCACACCGTGCCTGAACTTTTGGGCCAGCGCCCCGGCCAGGCTGGGCATGGGCTCGAAGGCGATGACCCGCCGCGCGTAGCGGCGCAGGAAGTGCACGTAGCTGCCGTCGTTGGCGCCGACGTCAATGGCATCGCGGTTTCGATCGCACAGGAACTCGAGCAGGTGCAGCTCGACCTCGCCATAGCGCCCGTAGAAGCGGGCCTCGCGCCAGTTGAGCAGGGACTGCGGGCAGAGCGACCGCAACGCCTGACGTGCCTCCCTATAGACACCACCATCAGCACGGACACCCCTCGCGGGACCCTCGGCCTTCGCACTTATGCTCATGACCCCACCTCACGTTGCGGCCATGCTAACGGTAGGGCGTGCGCGTCGGTTGCGGCAGTGATCAGGCGGTGATTAGGCCGCTCAGGCCGCCTTCAGGATGTCCGCCATCTTCTCGCCCACCATGATCGAGGGCGCATTGGTGTTGCCCGAGGGCATGGTGGGGAAGATCGAGGCGTCGGCGACGCGCAGGCCCTCCAGCCCGTGGACCTTGAGCTTGTCGTCGACCACGCAGTTCGGGCCCGGGCCCATGCGGCAGGTGCCGATCGGGTGGTAGGCGGTCTGTGAGTTGTGCCTGATCCAGGTCAGGATCTGCTCGTCGGTCTCGACCGACGGCCCGGGCGAGAATTCGTCGCCGCGATAGGCATCCATCGGCGCCGCATTGACGATCTGGCGCATCATGCGGAAGCCGCCGACCATTGCCGCCTGGTCGATCCGGTCGGCGAGGAAGTTGAAGCGGATCGCCGGCTGCGCCTTGGGATCGGGCGAACGGATATGGATCGACCCCAGGCTCTCGGGGCGCAGCTGGTAGCAGGCGATGGTCATCGACGGGAAGTCCTGCAGCTTGCGTGTCTTGGGATCCTTGATCGAATACGGCACGAGATGCATCTGCACGTCGGGCGTCGCGAGCTCGGGCCGGGTCTTGAGGAAGGCGAGCAGCGGGGCCGACGGCAGGCTCATGAAGCCACCGCCGGTTGCCAGGTACTTCATCATCTGGGTGACGGCGCCCATGCCGCGCGCCATGTGGTTGTAGGAGACGCGGGCGTCCTTCACCCTCCAGATGATGCGCGCATTGATGTGGTCGCGGAAATTCTCGCCCACCGCCCTGAGCTCGTGCTTCACCTCGATGCCGTGCTGCTTCAGGAGCTCGGGCTGGCCGATGCCGCTCAGTTCCAGGATCTGCGGGCTGGCGACGCCGCCTGCCGACACGATGGTCTCGCGGGCTTGCGCCTGCACCACCTTGCCGTCCTTCTCGTACTCCACGCCGACGCAGCGCTTGCCCTCGAGCAGCACGCGCAGTGTCATGGCATCGGTGACCACCTGGAGGTTGGGCGAGCGCTTCATCGCCGGCTCGATGTAGCAGTGCGCCACGCTCATGCGCCGGCCCTTGTAGATCGAGGTCTGGGTTTTGACGACGCCTTCCTGGTCCTCGCTGTTGTAGTCGGGGTTGAGCTTGAAGCCCGCCGCCTTCGAGGCCGCGAACAGCGCGTCGTACAGCGGGTTCTGGTCGGGCACGGTCGAGACCTTGAGCGGCCCCGAGGTGCCGCGGCCGTTGCTTCCGTCGCCATCGACGAAATTCTCGATGCGGGTGAAGAGCGGCGCCACGTCGCGCCAGCTCCAGCCGCGGCAGCCCATCTGCGCCCAGGTATCGAAGTCGAGCGGCTGGCCGCGCACCCACACCAGGCCGTTGATCGAGCTCGAGCCGCCCAGCAGTTTTCCGCGCGGCACCGGGATGGCGCGATTGTTGGTGCCGGGCTCGGGCTCGGACTGGTAGCACCAGTTGGCCGTCGGATGCTCGATCAAGAGGCCGAACGACAGCGGCATGCGCGAGTAGGGGTGGCTGCGCGCGCCGGCTTCCAGCAGCAGGATCTTGTTGGACGGATTCTCGCTCAGCCGCGCCGCGAGTGCCCCACCTGCCGAGCCCGCGCCCACGATGATGTAGTCATAATCGGCCATGTCTTGGTCTTTCCCCGGTCGCTGTGGGGGAGAGCCTAGCGCAGCTTGCCAGCAAGCAGGAACCCCGCCCACGGGCAGCGGGCGGGGTTCGCTCGGGACATGGCCCCCTCCGTTTCGTCAGGAGGTCGGCAGTTTGCCGTGGACAAGCCTTGCCGCGGATTTCCGGTGCCGCGTCACCCCGCTCTGTCGGGTGGAGTCATGGAGCCCTCCCTTCCCCCGCTGGATGCAGCTGGAGCCTAGGACCCTATTCGGTGGACAATCAAGACAGCGAGTCTGACCAGTTCTTTGCCGAGCGGGGAGAAGGGCAATGATCGACACCGAAAAAGGCAGGATAGAAGTTTCGCGGTTCGCCATCGACCTCGCGGTGCGGCTCGCGATGATCGCCGGCGTGACCTATGTCAGCCTGTTGCTGCTGCGGCCCGTGGCGCCCCTGCTGTTGTGGTCGGTCATACTCGCGGTCGCCGTCTATCCGCTCTACGCGTTGCTGCAGCGGCGGGCGCATCTGCCATCCTGGTTTGCCGCGACCCTGCTGTCGTTCCTGCTGCTGGTGCTGCTGGTGACGCCGGTCGTGCTGCTGTCGACCTCGGCGATCGATACACTGGAGAGCTACGCGCGCGTGCTGTTGCAGGGCGATCGCATTATGCCGCCGCCGCCGGAATCGGTTCGCAGCTGGCCGCTGGTTGGCGAGCGCGTTTACGACTTCTGGTTGGCGACAGCCAACGACTCGCGCACCTTGGTGACCAGTCACGTCGGCCAGATCGCCTCGCTCGGGCGATTTGTCGGCAGCATTGCCGCCGGTGTCGCCGTCGAGGTTCTGCAGTTCGCAGCCGCGATCGTCATCTCGGGCGTGCTGCTGGCATATTCTGACCGGCTGAGCTCGACCGTGGCCAGCCTCGCCGGGCGGATAGCCGATGCGCGCGGCCGGCATTTCATCGAGATCGCGGATTCGACGATCCGCAACGTCTCGCAAGGCGTGATCGGCGTGGCGTTGCTGCAGTCGGCGCTGCTCGGGCTCGGCATGCTGGCCGCCGGCGTGCCGTTTGCCGGCGCCATCACCTTCGCCTGCCTGGTTCTGGCGATCGTCCAGGTCGGGCCCAACATCATCATGATCCCGGTGATCATCTGGATGTGGATCGCCATGCCAATCGCCACGGCGGCACTCTTCACCGTCTATGCGGTGCCGCTGCTGCTGCTCGACAACATCCTGCGCCCGATCGTGATGGCGCGCGGCCTGCAGACGCCGATGTCGGTCATCCTGGCCGGCGTGATCTGCGGCACCCTGACGGGCGGCCTGATCGGCCTGTTCGTCGGGCCGGTTGTGCTGGCGGTGTTCTACGACCTCGTGATGTCGTGGATGAAGGGCCCGCCGACCGTCGAGAACAAGTAGGCGAGGGTCACTTCCGCTTCGGCCGGATCGCCTCCCATTGCTCGTCGGTCCAGTCGATCATCGCCTGTGTGTTGGCGCCGCCGCCGCCGGATTGCAGCATCTTGCCGCCGTCGATCACGATCGCGTCGCCGTTGATGTAGCCGGCGCCGTCGCTCACCAGGAAGGCAGCGAGATTGGCAAGCTCGATATGCTCGCCGACACGGCGCAGCGGGATGGTCTTGACCAGGGCGTCGTTGCCGCCACGCTCCTTGGGCATCAGCCGGCTCCACGCGCCTTCGGTAGGGAAGGGGCCGGGCACGATGGCGCAGGTACGGATGCCCTTGGGTCCCCATTCGACGGCGAGGCTCTTGGTCATGGCCAGCACGCCCGCCTTGGCCATTGCCGACGGCACGGTGAAGGGCGCTACCGTAAGCGACGACACGGTGAGGATCGACATCACCACGCGATCGCGCAGGCCTTGGTCGATCCAGCGCCGGCCCGCTGCCACGGTGCAGTACGCCGAGCCGTGCAACACGATGCCCAGCACCGAATCGATGGCCCGCGTCGACATCTTGTGGGTCTGCGCCAGGATCTGGCCGGCCGCATTGTTGACCAGGATATCGAGCGGACGCTTCTCCCAGATCCGGTCCATCATCGCCTCGACGGCGTCGGGCACGCGCACATCGCAGCCCACAGTGTCGATCTCGCCTTTGGTCTCCTTGGCGAGTTCGTCGGCCGTCTGTTTCAGCACGTCCTCGCGCCGGCCGCAGATCACGACATTGGCGCCGAGCTCGAGGAAACGGTGCGTCATCGAGCGGCCGAGCCCGGTGCCACCGCCGGTCACCAGGATGCGTTTGCCCTTCAGCAGGTCGGGTTGGAACATCGTAGCCTCCTACGAACACCTCACCCTGAGGAGCGGCCCCCTCGATTACCTCGGGGTAAACTCCGCCCGCGTCTCGAAGGGTGGGCGACAGAGTCGTTGTTGCCATCCTTCGAGACGCCGCGCTTCGCGCGGCTCCTCAGGATGAGGTTGTTGGTTACTTGCGGATCTGCGTGAAGGCGATTCCCGAGGCGATCATCTTTTCGATCTCATGCACCGAGTAGCCGAGCTCGCCCAGCACGGCCTTGGTGTCGGCGCCGAAGGTGCGCGGCTTGCTGCGCGGCTCGGCGGGGGTGCGCGAGAGCTTCACGGGATTGCCGACATTGCGCCAGCCGTCCTTCTTCCACACCATCTTGCGGTGCTGGGTATGCGGATGCTCCATCACGTCGGGCACTTCCATCACCGCGCCGGAGGGCACGCCGTTCTTCATCAGCTCGTTGGCGAAGGGCTCGCCGTCGCGGTCCTTGGTGAGGGCGCGCAGCTCGGCCTCCAGCTCCTCGCGATGGGCGACGCGGTCCTTGTTGGTCTTGAAGCGCGGATCGTCGGCGAGCTCGGGCTTGCCCAGCATCTGCGTCAGCTTGCGGAACTGCCCGTCGTTGCCGGCGCCGATCACGATGTTGCGGCCCTTGGTCGGGAAGTTGGCGTAGGGCGCGAGGTTGCCGTGGCTGTTGCCGTAGAGCTTGGGCTTGAGGCCGGCCATGAAATAGTTGGGCGCATGCGGCTGGTGCAGCGCGACGGCGCTGTCGTAGAGCGTGGCGTCGACGAACTGGCCCTTGCCCGAACGGTTGCGCTCGTACAACGCCATCAGGATGCCCATGCAGGCATTCATGCCGGTCGAGAGATCGACCACCGGCACGCCGATGCGCACCGGTCCGGCCTCGGGCGCGCCGTTCACCGAAACCAGCCCGGCCGAGGCCTGGACCATGGCGTCGTAACCCGGGAAGCCGCCCAACGGTCCGTCGGCGCCGAAGCCCGAGACGCGGGCATGGACGAGGCGCGGGAACCTCTTGGCGAGCGTGTCGTAGTTGATGCCCCATTTCTCCATGGTGCCGGTCTTGAAGTTTTCGATCAGCACGTCGGCCGTCTCGAGCAGTTTCATCAGCACCTCGCGGCCTTCCGGCTTGGAGAGATCGAGCGCCACCGTGCGCTTGTTGCGGTTGATGCCGGAGAAATAGGCCGAGATGCCTTCCTGGTCGAACGGCGGGCCCCACAGCCTGGTCTCGTCGCCCTGCGGCGGCTCGACCTTGATCACCTCGGCGCCATGGTCGCCCAGCATCTGCCCGCAATAGGGGCCGCCCAGCACGCGCGACAGGTCGACGACCTTCAGCCCTTCCAACGCCCCCGGCATGACACTCCACTCCTCGAGCCCTGTTGCTCGCGGCGGTTATAGACCATGGAACACAGGCTCGGTACCGTTCGTCAAAAGGAGCAACCATGCTGAGCGGAATTCACGGCCATCAGGACATCGAACGCGTCGTCTATGGCAAGCCCGCCGGCCCCGCGCTGCGTGCTGAGGCCGAGCGGCTGGGTGCCACGCGCGTGTTCGTCACGACCTCGAAGTCGGTGGCGCAGAGCGCGTTGCTGGCCGACATCGTGCGCGATCTCGGCGACCGCTATGCCGGCGTCTATTCGGGCATCACCGCCCATTCGCCGCGGCCATGCGTGATCGAAGGCGCCGCACGTGCCCGCGAGGCCGGCGCCGACCTGATCGTCGCGGTCGGCGGCGGCTCGGTGATCGACGCCACCAAGGTGATCCTGATCGCGCTCTGGCAGGACGCCACGACCATCGAGGATCTCGACCTCTATCGCGCCGGCCGGCCGAAAGAGGGCCACGCACCGCCCGCCGAATCGATCAAGCCGCCGGCCGGGGCCGTGCGCATGATCGCCGTGCCGACGACGCTGTCGGCCGCCGAGTTCAACGCCTTCGCCGGCATCAGCGATCCGCGCCACGGCATCAAGGAGAGCTTCGGCCATCGCCTGATCGTGCCGCGGGTGATCGTGCTCGATCCGGCGGCGACCTTGGCGACGCCGATGGATCTCATGCTGTCGACGGGTTTGAAGGCGGTCGATCATGCGGTCGAGCGTCTGTGCTCGCAGCAGGCGCATCCCTTCGTGCTGGGCACGGCGAGCGAGGCGATCCGGCTGCTCGCCCGCGCGCTGCCGGCCCACGCGACCAAGCCCGACGACATGCCGACGCGGCTCGACCTGCAGTTCGGCATGTGGCTCTCGATCGGCGCCGGCACCTCCGGCGTCGGCACGGGCGCCAGCCACGGTATCGGCCATGTGCTGGGCGCGGCCTGCCACGTGCCGCACGGCCACACGTCGTGCGTGATGCTGCCCTCGGTGTTGCGCTGGAACCTGCCGGCCAACGCCGAGCGCCAGACGCGGGTGAGCGACGCCTTCGGCAAACCCGATGTGCCGGCGGCCGATCTGGTGGCCGGGCTGGTGGCGGACCTCGGCCTGCCGCGACGGCTCGCCGATGTCGGCGTGGGCCGCGAGCGCTTCCGCGAGATCGCCGAGAAGTCGATGCACGACCGTGCCGTGCTCAACAATCCCCGACCCATCGAGCGGCCGGACCAGGTGGTCGAGATCCTTGAGCTTGCCGCGTGAGCCCATGAGGTCTTTTCATCCGGCGCAACCATCGAAAGGCGTAAGTTAGCCACCAGATTTCCGGGTGGAGGAAACCGCCATGCCGTCCCTGCAGCCTGCTTCGTCGACTGCCGCCCTTCCGCCCGTTGCTGCCTGGGTGGAGGCGGGCGTGCCCTATCTGGCCGACTTGAGCGTCAAACCAGTGACCTACAATCCGCCGATCGGCACTGGCGTGCCGCGCCGCGAGGGCAACTACCGCGACTTCAAGGTCAAGATCCACAATGCCCGGCCGATCGCCCGCGACCTGTCGCTCGACCGCCAGGCCTTCATGCTGGTCAATCACGAGACGGCGGTGCGCTCGTTCTACGACAAGGACGAGATCCACCGCACCTGGGAGCCCGAGGTCGAGGCGCTGATCAAGCGCGAGACCGGCGCTTCCAAGGTCTTGGTCTTCGACCATACGATCCGCGCCGCGGATCGCGGCATCGAGCGTGGCCACCGCGCGCCAGTGCGTTCGGTGCACAACGACTACACCGAGAAGTCGGGCCCGCAGCGCGTGCGCGAGCTCTTGCCGGCGGACGAAGCCGAGGCGCGGTTGCAGAAGCGCTTTGTCGAGATCAACGTGTGGCGCAACATCAGCCACGATCCCGTCGAGATGTCGCCGCTGGGCTTCGTCGATTCCGAGAGCATCGCGCCGCGCGACCTCGCGGTGTGCGACCTGGTCTATGCCGACCGCATCGGCGAGATCTATATCGGCGTCTACAACGCCGATCATCGCTGGTACTACTTCCCGCGCATGACGCGCGAGGAGGCCGTGCTGATCAAGTGCTACGACTCGTTGAAGGACGGCCGCGCGCGCTTCTCGCTGCACTCGGCCTTCGACGATCCGACGTCGCCCAAGAACGCCAAGCCGCGCGAGAGCATCGAGACCCGGGCCTTCGCCTTTTTCGATTGAGTTTGCTGGGAGCGCGCCACTCTGTGGCGCTCATGGTCTTCCGGACCGCTCATGAAAGATGAGCGCGCAAGATGCGTGCGGTCCGGAAGAGCATGAGAAGATGCGCCACGGAGTGGCGCGCTCCCAGCAATGACTAAGACTTGGCGATCGCCTCGAGGTGCTCGGCCAGCTCCTCGGGATTGCTGAAGAAGGGCGAGTGGCCGCATTCCATGGTGATGACCTTGCAGGGGGTCAGCTTCACCATCTGCCGCTGCAGCTTGAGACGCACCGCGTTGTCGAGGGTGCACTCGATGTACCAGCGCGGCACCGAGCCGAAGCGCTCCTCGGTCAGCGTTACCGGCGTCGTCGAGATCGAGAGCGGCTGCGGGCGCAGGCGTTCCATTCCCTTGTAGCGGTCCTCTGGTGAGACGTCGGCGTAGAACATCGCCGGCAGCTTGTCGCGTGCGAAGGTGTAGGTGAGCCCGTCCGGGCTGACCTGGCGCGACAGACGGAACATCGTGTCGGGCTCGAGCGAGCTCATGTCCCGGCCGGTCTTGCCGGACGTCGGCAGAAGGGCGCAGAGATAGACCAGCGCCTTGATCTTGCGCCGCCTGGCCTCGGCCACCGCGCTGATGGTGATGCCACCCAGCGAGTGGCCGACCAGGACGACCTGCTCCTCCATCTTGTCGAGAAGACGCGAGACTTTCTCGACGTTGTCGGCCAGCGTCACGTTGGCCGGCGGCGTGTGATCCTTGCCCAGGCCCGGCATGTCGGGGGCACAAACCTTGTGGCCGTTGGCTTCCAGCAGCGGCGTGACCTTTTCCCAGACCCAGCCACCGGTGCAGGCGCCGTGGACCAGCAGGAACGTCGCCACGATCTAGGCCCGCCCGACCAGCGTGCGCGCACCGGGCGCGGGCACGAAGAAGTCCGGCATCAGGGGCGTGCCGGGCGACACGGCATACTGGTCGAAGTCCGTCACGCCCTCGGCCGCCAGCACCTCGTCGTCGATGAAGAAGTTGCCGCTGCACGCCTTGGCGGAGCGATTGAGGATCGCGTGCGCCGCGTCGGCCATGATCTCGGGCTTGCGGCAGCGCTTCATGCCTTCCTCGCCAGCCAGGATGTTCTGGATCGCCGCCGTGGCGATGCCGGTGCGCGGCCACAGGCAGTTGAAGGCGATCTTGCCCTTGAACTCCTCGGCCATCGCCCAGGCGTAGACCGACATGCCGAACTTGGCGAGCGTGTAGGCCGCGTGATTGGCAAACCACTTCACGTCGAAATCGAGCGGCGGCGAGAGGTTCAGCACATGCGGGTTCTTGGCCTTCAAGAGATGCGGGATGCATTTCTGCGAGACCATGTAGGTGCCGCGTGAATTGATCTGGTGCATCAGGTCGTAGCGCTTCATCGGCGTGGCTAGCGTGCCGGTGAGGCTGATGGCGCTGGCGTTGTTGACCAGGATGTCGATGCCGCCGAACTTTGCGACCGTCTCGGCGACCGACTTCTCGACGCTGTGCTCGTCACGGATATCGCAAGGCAGCGGCAGCGCCTTGCCGCCCGCCTTCTCGATCTCCTCGGCGGCGGTGAAGATGGTGCCGGGCAGTCTGGGATCGGGCTTCACCGTCTTGGCGGCGATGGCGACGTTGGCGCCGTCGCGCGCGGCACGCAGCGCAATGGCCAATCCGATGCCGCGGCTGGCACCGGTCACGAACAACGTCTTCCCACTCAGGCTCATGGCGCCCCCAAGAATTCCTCGGGCTCTATAGCCGGGCCGGGGAGGGGCGGCTAGTGTCGCAGCCGTGCAAGGGGGACATGCATGAATCCGTGCTTTGAGACGGCTACGCGCCTTGCCCGCGCAATACGGAACGGGCGGCTGAGCTCCGTCGAGGCGACCCAAGCGCACCTTGACCGAATCGGGCGATTGAATGCCTCGCTCAATGCCCTGGTGGTGGTGGACCGCGACGGCGCTTTGAAAGGGGCCAAGGCAGCCGACCGTGCACGGGCAAAGAAGAAGGCTCTGGGTCCGCTGCACGGAGTGCCGATCACCATCAAGGAGGCGTTCGACATCGCCGGGCTGCACACGACGTCGAGCCATCCGCCGCTCAAGGACAACGTTGCCGCCGCGGACGCAAGCCTCGTGGCGCGGCTGCGGGCGGCGGGCGCGGTGATCCTGGGCAAAACCAATGTGCCCGAGCTCTGCGCCGACTTTCAGACCGACAGTCCGCTGTTCGGCACCACCAGGAATGCCTGGGACGGACGGCGCGCAGCCGGCGGCTCCACCGGAGGCGGCGCCGTCGCAGTGGCGGCGCGGCTCTCGCCGCTGGAGCTCGGTAGCGACATCGGCGGCTCGGTCCGCAATCCCGCGCACTACAACGGCATCTTCGCGCTGAAGCCCACCGAGTGGCGCGTGCCGAGCCGCGGCCACGTGCCGGGCCTGCCCGGCCAGACGCGCACCATCCGCTGGATGGGCGTGTTCGGTCCGCTGGCGCGCTCGGTCGAGGACCTCGAGACGGCGCTGCGCATCATTGCCGGCCCCGACGGGTACGAGGCCGAAGCGCCGCCCGTGCCGCTCGGGCCGGCACCGGCGGCAAACCCCAAGGGCCTGCGTATCGCCGTGCTGGAGAGCAATCCCTTGGTGAAGGTCTCGGCCGATACCGCGGCCGTGGTGCAACAGACCGCACGCTTGCTGACCAAGGCCGGCGCCAAGGTGAAGCGCGCCGCGCCCGACATCGACTGGCGGCAGGGCTGGGACGACTGGATCGACCTCTTCCAGTACCAGGTCCGCGCGCTGCAGCCGCTTGCCGAGCGCGAGGCCGACTTCGGCATGGAGACCGAGGCCGATCCCAGCGCCCGTTCGGCCGGCCGCACGGCGCGGCTCGATCTTGGCCAGTTCTTCGCCGTGCTCGACCGCCGCGATGGCGTCATGCGGCAGTGCGAGGCCTTCCTCGACGACTACGACGCCTGGCTGATGCCGGTGATGCCCGACGCCGCCTTCATCCGCCAGAAGCAGAGCGAGCCCCTGATGATCGACGGCACGCCGCATCCCTATTTCTTCGCCGGCACGGCCTACAACTTCCTGGCCAACCTCACAGGCCAACCGTCGGTCGTGCTGCCCTGCGGCTTCTCCAAGGAGGGGCTACCGATCGGCCTGCAGCTCACCGCCAAGCGCTGGGGCGACGCGCGGTTGCTCGGCGTCGCCAAGGCGCTGGAGAAACTGCTGCCGCCCTGTGCGGTGCCGCCGGATTACAAGGATTAGCGCCCACACTTTGCAAGGATGAACGCATGGTTGAGACGAATTCTGCGTGGCGTGCGGAGCCACTGACCTGGGGACAGGGATCGCGGGTCTTCGAAGTGTTCCTCGAGCCGACCTGTCCGTTCTCGGCAAAGGCTTTCGGCAAGCTCGACGAGACCTGGCAGACAGCGGGTGCGGACAACGTCACGCTCAAGATCTGGCTGCACTCGCAGCCATGGCATCTGTTTTCCGGCGTGATCACGCGTTGCGCGCTCGCCGCCTCTACTCTGGGCGAGGGCAAAGAGGCCGCCAAGAAGGTGCTGGCGGGTGTCGCCGCTCACCGTGAGAAGTTCGAACCCGCCGATCATTGCAGCGGCCCGCTGCTGGCCTTGTCTCCCAACGACGTGATTGCGCGTGTCGAGGAATATTCGGGGCTGAAACTTGCCGAGGCCTATGCCCTTCCCAAGCTCGACCAGGAGGTCAAACGGCACACGAAATATGCGCGGCAAAACGGTATCCACGTTTCACCGACCTTCATGATCGATGGCCTGGTCCAGAACGACATGAGCAGCGGCGATGCGGTGTCCGTCTGGGTTTCGCGCTTGGCGGCGAACTAGCGGGAGTTTCAGCGCCATCGCAGGACGGACCGCTCGATCATGCCGAGACCCCAGGAGATCAACAGCCCCAGCACCGACAGCATGACCACGCCGGCCAGCAGCTGATCGGTCTGCATCAGGTTGCCGGCGGCCAGCACGAAGGCGCCGATGCCGTATTGCGCGCCGATCATCTCGGCCGCGACCAGCAACAGCAGCGCGACCGAGGCCGAGATGCGGAAGCCCGCCAGGATGCCGGGCATGGCGCCGGGCAACAGGATCTTGGCGACGATGTCGGTGCCCGGCAGGCCGAAGCTCTGGCCCATGCGGATCAGGTTGCGCGGCACCGAATCGCAGGCGCTGTAGGCCGAGATCACCGTCGGGAAGAAGACGCCGAGCGCAATGGTCGCGATCTTGGAGGGCTCGCCGATGCCGAACCACAGGATGAGCAGCGGCAGGAGCGCGATCTTGGGGATCGGAAACAACGCCGACACGATCGGCAGGCCGGCGGCGCGCGCCGCCGAGAAGATGCCCATGGCGAGACCGGCGGCGAGGCCCGCGCCAGTGCCGATGAGCCAGCCGGGAATGAGCCGCTGCAGTGAGGCGCCGACGTTCTCGACCAGCGTGCCGTTCACACAAAGATCGACCAGGGCGCGCAGCACCGAAGCCGGGCTCGGCATGAAGAGCTGCGGCAGCAGGCCCGCGCTCGACGCCGCCTGCCAGAGCGCGATCAGCACCAGGAACACGATCCACGGCAGCACGCGGCGCGGCACCGGATTGAAGCCGCCGCCGCGAAACGGGACCGGTTGGCGCTCAGACATGCTGCACCTCGCGGTCGGCCGTGACGACCTCGTCGCGGATCAGCGACCACAGCTTGCGGTGCACGTCGAGCAGAAGGGTGGCGTGCTGCGGCTGGCCACGCTCGGCCACGGGCACGTCGATCCTGAGGATCTCGCGGATGCGCCCGGGCCGGCGCGACAGCACGACGACGCGGTCGGCGAGTCGGGCCGCCTCCTCGAGATTGTGGGTGACGTAGACGCGCGTGCTCCTCTCGCGCGACCAGATGGCGAGCAGGTCTTCCATCAAGAGCTCGCGTGTCTGCGCATCGAGCGCCGAGAGCGGCTCGTCGAGCAGCAGCACGGCCGGCCGCACCACCAGGGCGCGGGCGATGCCGACGCGCTGGCGCATGCCGCCCGAGAGCTGCTTGGGATAGGCGGCCGCAAACTCGGCAAGCCCGGTCAGCGCGAGCGCGGCTGCGATGCGCTCGCGCCGCTCGGCCGCGGAGAGCGGCCGATGCTCCAGCGCCAGCCCGACATTGTCGGCAACGCTCCGCCAGGGCAGCAGCGCGAAATCCTGGAAGATGTACGTGAACGGATTGAGCGAATCGGCGGGCGGCGGGCCGGAGAGCGTGACGCGGCCGGCGCTGGGTTCCAGCAGGCCGCCGACGATGCCGAGGAGGGTGGACTTGCCGCAGCCCGACGGTCCGATCAGGGCGACGGTCTCGCCGTCGGCGATGTCGAGCGTGATGCCGGAGAGGGCGTCGACCGTGCCGTAGCGATGGCTGACATTCTCAATGTGCAGCGGCATCGGCTGCCATCGTCACCACTGCCATCGTCACCAGGATCGTCCGGTTCGACACCTGCTGGCCTTCCTTGACCGCCACCGATTCGACCTTGGCGTCCAGCGCCGCCTTGAGCTGGTGCTGGATCTTCATCGCCTCCAGCACGATCAGGGTCTGGCCCTTGGCGACCTTGTCGCCGGCGGCGACCTTGATGGCGACGATCTTGCCGTCCATGGGCGCGCGCAGCTTGCCGTCGCTGCCGGCTGCGGCCGCGGCGGGCGGCGCATACGTCTTGTCGGTGAAGCGGACGGTGACGGCGTCGAGGTCGACGACGATGTCGTCGCCGTCGACATGGAACGACCCGTGCTCCTCGACACCGCCAGCGGATGGCGCTTGCAGCAGGCGCTCGGTGCTGCCGACCGCGAGCCGGATGGGCGTGGGCTCGGGATTGGAATTGCGCCAGCCGCGCAGCGTCTCCGGATAACGCGCGGCCGACTGTTGCCACAGCAGGTCGGCGGCGAGCTGCCAGTGGGCATCGCTGACCGCAGGTGCAGCGAACGCGTGCTTGGCGAGGAAGGCTGTCGTCGCGTTGCCGGCGACAAACTCCGGATGCTCGAGCAGGCAAATCAGGAAATGCCGGTTGGTGATCGGGCCGAGCACGACGGTCTCGCGCAGCGCCCGCACCAGCCGCGTGCGCGCCTCCTCGCGCGTGGCGCCGTGGGCGATCACCTTGGCGATCATGGCATCGTAGAAGGGCGAGATCGCCAACCCCTCCTTGATGCCGTGGTCTATACGTACGCCCGCTCCCCCGGCCGGGCGCCAGACGTCGATCCGCCCCGTCTGCGGCAGGAAGCCGGCATAGGCATCCTCGGCATAGAGCCGGACCTCGATGGCATGGCCTGCGAACTCCAGGTCCTTCTGGCCGACCGGCAGCTTCGCGCCGGCGGCGACCTTGAACTGCCAGGCCACGAGATCCTGGCCGGTGATCATCTCGGTCACCGGATGCTCGACCTGGAGGCGCGTGTTCATCTCGAGGAAGTAGAACGCGCCGTCGGCGCCCAGCAGGAACTCGACCGTGCCCGCGCCGCGATAGCCGATGGCCCGGGCCGCCGCGACGGCGGCCTGGCCCATGCGGTTGCGCAGGCCGTGGTCGACGGCGGGCGAGGGCGCTTCCTCGATCACCTTCTGATGGCGGCGCTGCACCGAGCAGTCGCGTTCGCCGAGATGGATGACATTGCCATGGGCGTCGGCGAAGACCTGGATCTCGACGTGGCGCGCATCGACCACGGCCTTCTCCAGGATCAGCTCACCCGAGCCGAAGGCGCTTTCGGCCTCGGTGCGCGCGGTGCGGATGGCCTCCAGGAGATCGGCGTCGCGCTCGACCAGGCGCATGCCGCGCCCGCCGCCGCCGGCCGCGGCTTTCACCATCACCGGCAGGCCGATCTTGCGCGCCTCTTTCTCCAGGTTGGCGTCCGACTGGTCGGCGCCCTGATAGCCCGGCACGCAGGGCACGCCGGCATCGATCATGCGCCGCTTGGCAGCGGCCTTGTTGCCCATGGCGGCGATGGCTGCCGGCGGCGGGCCGATGAAGACCAGGCCCGCCTTCTCGCAGGAGGCGGCGAAGGCCTCGTTCTCCGACAGGAAGCCGTAGCCTGGATGGACCGCATCGGCGCCCGACTTGTGGGCGGCCTCGAGGATGCGGTCGATGCTGAGATAGCTCTCGCCGACCGGCCCCGGGCCGATGCGCACCGCCTCGTCGGCGAAGGCGACATGCGGCGCTTCCTTGTCGGCGTCGGAATAGACCGCGACCGTGTGATAGCCCATCGCCTTCGCCGTGCGCATGATGCGCCAGGCGATCTCGCCGCGGTTGGCGACCAGGATCTTGCCGAAGCTCATTTCAGGGGGCGTCCGTCGGCGGTGTAGTAGCCTCCCTCGGCGCCGTTCTGACGAAACATCATGCCGATGTCGGAATAGTGCGCGACCTCCTGCGCGGTGCGCGTGCCGACCTCGAGGACGCGCACCGTCGAGGCAGAGCGATTGACGAGGTGGTGGCCGTTGCCCGAACCGGCACGGAAGCCTGCCGTCATGCCCGGCGTGAGCAGGGTCTCGCCTTCGTCCGTGACCAGCGTGACCTCGCCTTCGAGGACGTAGATCAGCTCGTCCTGGCGCTCGTGCCAGTGGCGCTGGGAGGACCAGGCGCCGGGCGGCAGCTCGAGCAGGTTCGCGCCGAACTGCGTCAGCCCGAACGCATCGGCGAGCCGTCGACGGCCGCGCGCCTGGCAAGGAACGTCATACGGGGCGGGATAGCCGGATCCCGTGCGCATGGGCAGGTCGAGGGCGCGTGTAGCGATCATTCGGTCACCCATTTCGGTTGCCTCTTCTCGGCGAAGGCGCGCAGGCCTTCGGCGGCCTCGGGGCTACGCCGGGCCTCCGCGAACCTGTCGGCGGCGAAGTCGAGCACGGCTGAAAGCGGCTCAGTGCCAACTTTCATGACGACGGCCTTGGTCAGGGCATTGGCGAGGGGCGCGCAGCGGTCGATCTGTTTCAACACCTCTTCCAGCTTGGCGTCGAGGCCGGCCGAGTCCTTCACCAGATGATGCACGATGCCGAGCCGCAGCGCCTCCGGGCCCTTGAAGCGCGCCGCCGTGAGCGCGAGGTGCCGCGTCTGCGGCACGCCGATGCGAGCGGCGACGAAGGGCGCGATCTGGGCCGGCACGATGCCGAGCGCGGTCTCGCTCATGGCAAAGCCCGCATCCTCGGTGCAGATCGCGACGTCGGAGACGCAGAGCAGGCCGAAGCCGCCGGCGATGGCGTAACCCTCGACGGCGGCGACCACGACCTGCGGCGTGGTGTTCACCATCTCCAGGAACGTGCCGTATTCGCGGTTGTTCAGCGCGAGCGGGTCGCGCTCGCCCGGCCGCTTGTCGGTGATGCTCTGCTCCATGTTCTTGAGGTCGGCGCCGGCGCAGAAGGTGCCGCCGGCGCCTCGCAGGATCACGACCTTGATGTCGCGCCGGTCGCGCAGGTTCTGGAACACCGTGCGCAACTCGCCGATCAGCACGGGACTGAGCGCGTTCTTGACCTGCGGCCGATTGAGCGTGACGTGCAGGCGGGAGCGCTCGCGGCGCAGCAGAAGCGTCTCGTATTTGGTAGCGAACTCAGTCATTGCGGACTCCTCCAGGCCTGCTCATTGCTGGGAGCGCGCCACTCCGTGGCGCTCATGGTCTTCATCTTCCGGACCGCCGGCTTCCAGCCGGCATCATGAGCATGAGCCGGCAAGATGCCGGCGGTCCGAAAAAGCATGAAATGAGCGCCACGGAGTGGCGCGCTCCCGGCAATGAGGTCCGGCAAGAGCATCACCTGTTCTCCAGACGCGGCAGCGTACCCATGAGCTTGGAAATGATCTGCAGCATGACCTCGTCGGCGCCGCCGCCGATCGAGGCCAGCCGCGAATCGCGGAACGAGCGCGCCGTCGGCGATTCCCAGAGATAGCCGGCGCCGCCCCAGTATTGCAGGCAGCCGTCGGTCACCAGCCTGAGCATGCGGCCGGCCTTCAGCTTGGCCATCGAGGCCAGCATGGTGACATCCTGGCCGTCGAGATATTCCTCGCAGGCGCGATAGCAGAGCGAGCGCACCAGCTCGACCTCGGTGCGGAACTCGGCGAGCTTGAAGTGGATCACCTGGTTGTCGAGCAACGGCCGGCCGAACACCTTGCGCTCGCGCGTGTATTCGACGGTCTGGTCGATCAGCCGCTCCATGCCGACCACGGCGGAGATGGCGCCCCACAGGCGCTCCTCCTGGAACTGCTGCATCTGGTAGACGAAGCCCATGCCCTCCTGGCCGATCGTGTGGCGCACGGGCACCTTCACCTCGTCGAAGAAGATTTGCGCGGTGTCGGAGGAGCGCATGCCGAGCTTGTCGAGCTTTTTGACGACCTGGACGCCCTTGGTCTTCATCGGGACCACGATCAGGGACTTGTTCTTGTGCACCGGACCTTCGCCGGTGTTGGCCAAGAGGCACATCCAGTCGGCCTGGGTGCCGTTGGTGGTCCACATCTTGCCGCCGTTGATCACCCAGTCGCCGCCGACCCGCTTGGCCGTCGTCTTGAGCGAGGCGACGTCGGAGCCGGCGCCGACTTCGGAGACGCCGAGGCAGGCCACGTAGTCACCGGCGATCGACGGCGCCAGGAACTGCTTGCGCAGCTCGTCGCTGCCATAGCGGGCCAGCGCTGGCGTTGCCATGTCCGTCTGCACGCCGATCGCCATGGGCACCGAGCCGCAATTGATGTGGCCCAGCTCCTCGGCCATCACCATGGCGTAGGAGTAGTCGAGGCCCATGCCGCCGTATTCCGTCGGCTTGTTGATGCCGAGCAGCCCGGCATCGCCCAGCTTCTTGAAGACCTCGTGGGCGGGGAAGATGCCGTCCTCCTCCCACTTGTCGACATGCGGGTTGATGTCCTTGTCGATGATGGCGCGCAGCGTGCGGCGGATCTCGGCATGTTCAGGGGTGAATTGCATTGTGATCTCCTAATCTTGCCGGACCGCGGGCCTCCAGGCCCGCATCATGATCATGAGCGGGCCTGGAGGCCCGCGGTCCGGCAAGAGTCCTCATCGGTTGCCCAGCCGCGGGAGCGTGCCCATCAGCTTGGAGATGATCTGCAGCATGACCTCGTCAGCGCCGCCGCCGATCGAGCCCAGCCGGCCGTCGCGGTAGCTGCGCGCGACGGGATTGTCCCACAGGTAGCCGGCGCCGCCCCAGTACTGCAGGCAGGCGTCCGAGACCTCGCGGCGCAGGCGACCGGCCTTCAGCTTGGCCATCGAGGCCAGCATGGTGACGTCGGTGCCGGCGAGATATTCCTCGCAGGCGCGCCAGACCAGCGAGCGCAACGCCTCGACCTCGCTCTTGAGCTCGGCCAGGCGGAAATGGATCACCTGGTTGTCGAGCAAGGGCCGGCCGAACACCTTGCGCTCGCGCGTGTACTCGATGGTGGCGTTGATGATGCGGTCGCAGCCCATCAAGGTGCCGGCGCCGGCCCACAGGCGCTCCTCCTGGAACTGCTGCATCTGGTAGATGAAGCCCGAGCCCGGCTCGCCGATCGTGTAGCGCACCGGCACCTTCACCTCGTCGAAGAAGGTCTGCACGGTGTCCGAGGCGCGCATGCCGAGCTTGTCGAGCTTCTTCACGATCTGCACGCCCTTGGTCTGCATGGGCACCACGATCAGCGATTTGTTCTTGTGCACCTGGCCGTCGCCGGTATTGGCGAGCAGGCACATCCAGTCGGCCTGTGCGCCGTTGGTGGTCCACATCTTGCCGCCGTTGATCACCCAGTCGCCGCCGACGCGGCGGGCCGTGGTCTTGATCGAGGCGACGTCGGAGCCCGCGCCGGTCTCGGAGACGCCGAGGCAGGCGACGTAGTCGCCGCTGATCGAGGGCGCGAGGAACTCATGGCGCAGTTCGTCGCTGCCGTAGCGGGCGAGCGCCGGCGTCGCCATGGAGATCTGCACGCCGGTCGCCATGGGGATCGACCCGCCATTCACCAGGCCGAGCGATTCCGAGCAGATCATGGCGTAGGAGAAATCGAGGCCCGAGCCGCCATACTCGACGGGCTTGTCGACGCCGAGAAGACCCGCATCGCCCATCTTCTTGAACAGCGCGTGGGCGGGAAAGGCGCCTTCCTTCTCCCATTCGTCGACGTTGGGATTGATCTCGCGATCGATCAGCGTCTTCCAGGTCTGGCGCAAGGCCTCGTGTTCGGGCGTGAATTTCATTCGCTTACATCCTTGCGACGCCGAAGGTGATGGGATTGAGCGGCCGCACCATCGATTCTCGGGCGATCGAGAGCGTGAAGGCCAGGATCCGCCGGGTGTCGCGCGGATCGATGATGCCGTCGTCCCACAGATGCGCGGTGCCGTAGAGCGCGGTCGATTCGCGATCGAACTGATCGACGATGCCCTTGTACATCTTGTCGATCTGCTCGCGCGGCGGCTCCTTGCCCTCGCGCAGGAACTTCTGCTCGGTCACGGTCTTCATCACGCCGGCGGCCTGCTCGCCGCCCATCACCGCGGTGCGGCTGTTGGGCCAGGCGAAGATGAAGCGCGGATCGTAGGCGCGGCCGCACATGCCGTAATTGCCGGCGCCGAAGCTGCCGCCGATCACGATGGTGATCTGCGGCACTGTGGCGTTGGCCACCGCCTGGATCATCTTGGAGCCATGCTTGACGATGCCACCGCGCTCGGCCTCGGTGCCGACCATGTAGCCCGTGGTGTTCTGCAGGTAGACGATGGGCGTGCCCTGCTGGCAGCACAGCTGGATGAACTGTGCGGCCTTGACCGAGCCTTTGGTGGTGATGGGCCCGTTGTTGCCGATGAAGGCGACGGGCTCGCCCTCGATCTCGGCCCAGCCGCAGATCGTCTGCTGGTCGTAGAGGCCCTTGAACTCCAGGAAGTCCGAGCCGTCGACCAGACGGGCGATCACCTCGCGCACGTCGTACGGGTCCTTGTGCGAGGGCGGGACGACGCCGCAGAGCTCGTCGATGTCGTAGGCGGGCTCCTTGAACGGCTTCTGTCGCTGCGGCGGTAGGCGGTCGTTCCAGTGCCACTTGGCGATGACCTCGCGCGCCATGCGCAGCGCATCGGCGTCGTTCTCGGCCATCCACTCGGCGACGCCAGACACGGTCGCGTGCATCTCCGCACCGCCCAGCTCCTCATCGGTCGCGATCTCGCCAGTTGCGGCTTTCAGGAGCGGCGGTCCGGCCAGGAACACCTTGGCCTGATTGCGCACCATGATGACGTAGTCCGAAAGGCCCGGCAGGTAGGCGCCGCCCGCCGTCGACGAGCCGTGCACCACGGTGAGCTGCGGGATGCCGCGCGCCGACATGCGCGCCTGGTTGGCGAAGCCGCGGCCGCCGGGCACGAAGATCTCGGCCTGGTACAGAAGATTGGCGCCGCCCGATTCGACCAGGTTTACGACCGGCAGCTTGTTCTCGAGCACGATCTGCTGCACGCGCTGGCCCTTGCGCTGGCCCGACGGCGCGACGGTGCCGCCTTTGATGGCGGAGTTGGAGGCCGTCACCACGCAGCGCACGCCCTCGACATAGCCGATGCCTGCCACCGAGCCGCCACCGGCGCTCGAGCCGTCCTTGTCGTCGTGCATGCGGTAGCCGGCGAGCGGCATCAGCTCGAGGAAGGGCGCGCCGCGGTCGAGCAGCAGGGCGATGCGCTCGCGCGGCATCAGCTGCTTTCTCTTGGCGAAGCGGTCGCGCGATTTCTCCGACGTTGCCCGCACGCTCTTCTCGGCGTCGCGGAACTCGGCGATCGCCGCCAGCATGCGTTCGCGATTGTGCTTGTATTCGTCGCCGTTGCGGTCGACCTGGCTTTCGATGATCGGCATGTCAGCCGCCCAGCACCTTGGGCCGCACCGCGAGGTGGAAGCCGTTGAATTCGTTGAGGCGTTCGACGGGACGCAGCTCCATCGAGCGGTTGCCGAGCGGCGTGCCGCCGTCGATGCGCAGCTCCGTGCCGGTGATGTAGCCCGCGGCGTCGCTCAGCAGGAAGCAGACCGCGGCAGAAACCTCGCTCTCGGTGCCGAGACGTCCCAGTGGGCAGTAGCCCTTCAGTTTGGGGATCTGCTCCTTGAACGCACCCTGGTAGGTATCCATGCCGGAGGAGGCGATCCAGCCCGGCGACACCGCGTTCACGCGCACGCCGGCATAGGCCCATTCGTGCGCGAGCGTCATCGTCAGGTTCACCATGCCGGCGCGGGCGGCGCCGGTGTGCGCCATGTTGGGAAAGCCGTTCCGGAAATCGGCGGCCATGTTCACGATCGAGCCGCCGTGCTTTTCCATCGACTGGGTGAAGACCTCGCGGCTCACGATGAAGCCGCCGGTGAGGTTGTTGCGCACCACGACGTCGAAGCCCTTGGCGCTCATGGCGACGGCGGGCGAGGGGAACTGGCCGCCGGCATTGTTGAACAGTCCGTGGATGCGCCCGTTCTTGCTGACCATCGCGGCGATCGCTTCCTTGACCTGCGCTTCCTCGCGGATGTCGAAGACATGCGTCTCGCACGAACCGCCGGTAGCCTCGATCTCGCCCTTCACCACGGCGAGCTTGTCGGGCTTGCGTCCGGTGATCACGACATGCGCGCCCAGCGCCGCGATCTCGTGCGCGGTGCATCGGCCGATGCCGCTGCCGCCGCCGGTGACGACGATGGTCTGGCCCTCAAACAATGCCGGCCTGAAGACCGAGCGATACGTCATGTTTCCTCCCGACCTGATGAACGGCCGTTCATCGCCCTCTATTTGACGTTTACGTAAAGGTCAAGTAAGCCCCAAAGGCGCATATGCCGACCGGAGGAACTCGTCATGACCTTGGCTGAACTCACCGCAAAAATGAAGGAAGGCGCCTCGAAGAAGTCCTCCTTCGGCAATACGGTCAAGTTCTCGACCGACCAGGGCGTCATCTACATCGACGGCAACGCCAACCCGCCAGCCGTCAGCAATGACGACAAGGGCGCCGACTGTACGATCAAGATGGACTTCGGTGACTTCTCCGACCTGATCGGCGGCAAGCTCGACGGCATGACGGCCTTCATGACCGGCAAGCTCAAGATCGAAGGCGACATGGGCGTCGCCATGAAGCTGCAGAGCATCCTGCGGTAGGTTCCGAGATTGTCACAGAAAAGGTCCCTCGCTGCGCTCGGGATGACAGAGTGCGGCGCATGAGGATCCGATGGCGCGCCTGCTGATCGTCAACTGCACGCCGGATGCGTTGCTGCAGCGCGTCGCGGCCGGCGGCAGCCGGCGTTACGATGCCCTGTTCGTCGAGTCGATCGGCCTGCATGTGCCGGCGGGCCACGAGCTCGACCATTTCACCCTGAACGTCGCTGACGGCGAGGGCCTGCCGCAGGGCGTGCAGCTCGGCGACTTCGATGGCGCCTGGCTCTCCGGGTCTCCATACAACGTCTACCGCCCCGACCAACCGACGGTGCGCGAGCAGATCGGGCTGGCCCGTGCCGTCTGGGACGCCGGCGTGCCGGCGTTCGGCTCGTGCTGGGGCCTGCAGCTGATGACGGCGGCGCTGGGCGGCACGGTGCATCTCAATCCGCGCGGCCGCGAGATCGGCGTGGCGCGCCGCATTTCCGCGACCGCGGCCGGACGCGGCCACGCATTGCTCAGCGGCAAGGCATCGACCTTCGACGCACTGTGCAGCCACGAGGATGAGGTCGCGACGCTGCCGTCCGGGGCAATGGTGCTGGCCTCGAACGAGGTCAGCAGCGTGCAGGCCGCTGCGATCAGCGACGGCGAGCGAACCTTCTGGGGCGTACAGTATCATCCCGAGTTCGACTTCGCCGCGGTCGCCGCCATCATCGGCCTGCGCGCCGAACGTCATCTCAGTGAAGGCCTCGCCCGCTCGGCGGCAGAGGTCGACGCCATCATCTCGGACTTCCGCGACCTTGCCAGCGATCCGATGCGCAAGGACCTGGCGTGGCGTTACGGCGTCGGTGCCGACGTTCTCGATCCCAAGATCCGAACCGCCGAGTTCGGCAATTGGCTGCGGGCCGAAGTGCTGGTCTAGACCTCGCGGCTCTTGTGATAGTGCCGCCGCGCCTTGGCGCGGTTGCCGCAGGCTGACATCGAGCACCAGCGCCGCTTGCCGGCGCGGCTGTCGTCGAGGAACAGCCAGCCGCATTCGGGATTGGCGCAGCGCTTCACCTTGTCGAGCTTGCCGCCGGCCAGAAGATCGCCGGCCGACCACAGTACCGGCGCCAGCTGGCCGAGCGCGGTCGTGCCGCGCATGTCGACGTCCCAGGAGAAGCCGTTGCGCTCGCGCCTGAGCGTCGTGCGGTTGGGCGCGGCCGCCAGAAGCTCGTTCAACGCCTCGAGGTCGGAAGCCACAGGCGTCTTGCCGCGAGTCGTGGCGTCGAACACCCGGTAGATCGTCTCGCGCGCCTCGATCGCGCGCTCGAATTCGCGTTTGGCCAGCGGCCGCGCCTCCTTCGAGACATTGCCGCCGAGCCAGGTCGCCAAATCCTCCGCCGCGTTCAAGGTCTCGGTCGGCTCCGCCTGGCCGCGCCAATAGCGCGTGTTGGCGAACTCCAGGCAGAGGTCGGGCTTCATCGCTTCGGACTTAATAACCGGCTGACCGGTTGACAAGCGCTGCTCCGTGCGTAACCATATAACCAGTTATATAGTCAAGCAGGAGGAAAGCCAATGTTCGACCATGTCTCGATCGGCGTCGCCGACATCGCGCGCTCGAAGAAGTTCTACGCCGCCGCCCTGAAGCCGCTCGGCTTCACTTTGTTGAGCGAAGGCGAGAGCTCGCTGGGCTACGGCGAGAAGGCGGTCCAGCTGTGGCTCGGCGCCACCAAGAAGCCGGTGAAGGCCGACACGGAGTCCGGCCTGCACTTCTGCTTCGTCGCCAAGGACCGCGCCGCCGTCGACGCCTTTCATGCCGCGGCGCTCAAGGCCGGCGGCTCGGACAACGGCAAGCCCGGCGTGCGCGCCGATTACGGTCCGAAATATTACGCCGCATTCGCGGTCGATCCGGACGGCTACCGCATCGAGGCCTATTGCGGGAAGTGACACGGAAAGTGACTTGCGGCCATCATCGCCTCAGCCAATCCTGAGGCGATGACGACACACGAAGTCCAAGTGGCGACCGCGGCCGAGCGGGACGCGGTCGCCGCCATCTTGACCTTGGCGTTCAGCGGCGATCCCGCCAGCCGCTGGACATGGCCCGAGCCCAGGACCTTCATCGACGCTTTCCCGCATTTCGCCACGGCGTTTGGCGGCGCGGCGTTCGACAAGGGCACGGCGCTGCGCGTCGGCTCGGCCGGCGCTGCGCTGTGGTTGCCGCCGGGAACCGAGCCCGACGAGGCGGCGCTGGACGCGTTGTTTGAGCGGACAGCCGACATCGGCACGGCGGTCGACGGGCCGAAGCTGGCGAAGCAGATGGCGGGCTACCACCCCAAGGAGCCGCATTGGTTCCTGCCGCTGCTGGGCGTCGACCCGGCGCATCAGAACCAGGGCGTGGGCAGCGCGTTATTGAGGTACGTGACGGACCGTTGCGATCGCGACGGCACGCTGGCCTATCTCGATTCGTCAAACCCGAGGAACATCCCGTTGTACCAGCGCCATGGCTTCGAGATCCTGGGACGCGCCCAGTCCGGCAGCTCGCCCGTGATCACGCCCATGCTGCGCCGACCGCGAAAGCGATCATAGGAGGCGACCATGCTGCGAGGAGGCTGCTTCTGCCGCGCCGTGCGCTACGAGATCGATGCCGAGCCGACCAAGCAGACGATCTGCCACTGCACGATGTGCCGGCATGCCGCCGGGGCGCAGGCGGTCGCCTGGTTCAGCGTGCCGCCCGGTTCCGTCCGCTTCGTGTCCGGCGAGCCGCGCTATTTCAAGTCGTCGGAGCACGCCACGCGCTCGTTCTGCGCCGACTGCGGCACGACCTTGACCTATCAATCGACGCGCACGGCGGCCGATCTCGACATCACGACCTGCTCGCTCGACGAGCCCGACCACGCGGCGCCCAGGGACCACACTTTCGTGCGCTCCAAGCTCTCCTGGGTGATGGTGGCGGACGGCCTGCCGGCCTATCCGACGACGAGGCCGGAAGGATCGTGACCGAGCCCGCGATCCGGCCGGCGACCATTGCCGACGCCGACACCATCGCCGCCCTGCATGCCGCGAGCTGGCGGTCGGCCTATCGCGGCATCTTCAAGCCGAGCACGCTGGCTCCCTCGCTGGACGGTGAGCGGCGGGCGCACTGGAGCGGCAAGCTTGCGGCCATGTCGGCCGACGACACGGTGCTGATCGCGGGCGACGTGGGCTTCATCGCTGTGTGGGCCGAGGGCGATCCGGGCTTCGGCGCCTACATCGACAACCTGCACGTCCATCCCGCGCGGCGTAGCGGCGGCCTCGGTCGCCGTCTGCTGGGCGAGGCGATGCGCCGGGTGGCCGCGCGCGGCGAGACCGGCGCCTATCTCTGGGTGTTCGACGACAATCCGCGGGCCGTCGAGTTCTATCGCCGGCTGGGCGGCGAGATCGTCGAGGGCGGTTTCGACGAGATCGATGGCGCGCTGGTTGCTCATAGTCGCATCGTCTGGCGCGATACTGCGCGCCTGGCCGGAGCATGCACAGTTGCCGAGTAGGCTGAACGTCTCGCGCATGAGTTCATTGCTGGGAGCGCGCTACTCCGTGGCGCTCATGCTCTTTCGGACCGCGAGCTTCCAGCTCGCTCAGAGTCATGAGCGCGCAAGATGCGCGCGGTCCGGAAGACCATGAGAAGACGCGCCACGGAGTAGCGCGCTCCCAGCGATGATTATGAGCCGGTAATTTCCTTCAGCAACCCGAAGAACGCGCGCTTCCTCGCCGATGAGATCGTCCAGTCGACCGGCAGCGACTGGAAGCCGTCCTCGAAGCGCTCGCGGATGCGGCGGAAGTCGAAGTAGCCCCAGCTCGCGCCGCTGTCGATGGCGGCGAGCAGGTGGTTGTCGGGCTTGTCGAAGTCGAAATGGTCGTCCTCGTTGTAGACCATCGGCTGGCCACGGAATCCGGCGCCCGCGCGCCAGCGGGCGACCTGCAGGCGGATGCCGTACGGGCTCGACTGTGGCGGCCCGTCGGGGCCACTGACGCCGTTGCCGTGCGGCAGATGGAAGTCGGAGGCGGCGAGGATCGCCTCGGAGGGCGCGTCGATCGAGATCAGGCTGGTGCTGACCAGGATCTTGCCCTGGCTGCGTTTCTTCGCGAGCTCGATCAATTCGTGGCAGCGCGCGGCCGTGATGATCGGATGCACGAACACGTTCGGCAGGTCGACCTCGTTGCCGATCTCGAGCAGGACGTTGGTGGCGTTCTGCTGGATGAGCCAGTCGACGGTGTTGGTGACGGCGGCCTTGACCGCGGCCTCGTCCTTCAGGGTCGGGCTCTGCTTGCCGTAGAACAGGCCGAGGATCACGACCATGCCGATGGCGTCGCAGGCGTTGATGACCTTGGCGAGCCGTGCAGCCCAGGCGGGCTTGATCGTGCCGTCCGAGGTGAAGCCGCCGATCTTCCACGGCTGGTGCCAGGAGTAGCCCTGCGGGCTGCCGCCCTGGATATTGAGGCAGACCGCCAGAAGGCCGTGCGCGCGGTACGAGGGCAGGGCGGCGATGAACTCGTTGGTACTGCGCTCGGCATCCCAGTCGCCGTCGGCATACGACCACGCGCCGCGGGTCGCCGGGTTCTCGTCGTCGGCGATGGCGTTGGCCATGCGGCTGTTGAACAGCAGGCCTTCGATGCGATGACCCTTCCAGCTGCGGCCGGCGTAGGTCGGCGTGCCGTTGATGGCGAAGCCGCCGCTCTTGATGGAGACGACAGTGCTCATGGCTGGGAGCGCGCCACTCCGTGGCGCTCAGACTCTTCGGAGCGCGGACCATGAGCGCCACGGAGTGGCGCGCTCCCAGCAAAGACCATCAGAACCCGACGGCAGCGCCGTCGCGGCGGCTCTCGGACGCGGCGAGGTAGGGGCCGCCTTCGGGGAAGCGCCAGATGATCTGGCTGGAGCCGAAGTCGAAGCTCGGCCACTTGGTGCGCGTGACCTTGTGGCCGCGGGCCTCGAGGCCCTCCAGCGTCGCCGCCGGCGTGTGCTCCTCGGCCCACACCGTCTTGTCGACCTCGTGCACGCGCCAGCGCGGCGCGTCGATGGCGGCCTGCGGGTTCTGGCCGTAATCGACGATGCGCGAGAACACCTGCATGTGGCCCTGCGGCTGCATGGCGCCGCCCATCAGGCCGAAGGTCGCCACCGGCTTGCCGTCCTTGGTGATGAAGGCCGGGATGATGGTGTGGAACGGCCGCTTCCTCGGCCCGACCTCGTTGGGATGGCCCTTGGTGGTGACGAAGCCGGTCGCGCGATTCTGCAGCGCAATGCCCGTGCCCGGCACGACGATGCCCGAGCCGAAGCCGGTGTAGTTCGACTGGATCAGCGACACCATCATGCCGCTCTCGTCGGCGGTGCCGAGATAGATCGTGCCGCCGTCCTTCGGCACGCCCGGCCCGAACTCCTTGGCCTTCTTCGGATCGATCAGCTTGGCGCGGCTCTTGAGGTAGTGCTTGTCGAGCATCTGCGCCGGCGTCACGTCCATGAATCGCGGATCGGCGACGTAGCGCCAGATGTCGGCGAAGGCGAGCTTCATCGCCTCGATCTTGAGATGCGCCACCTCCGGCCCGTCATGATCGTGGCCGGCGACGTCGAAGTTCTCCAGGATGCCGAGCGCCATGCAGGCGGCGATGCCCTGGCCCGACGGCGGGATCTCGTGCAGCGTCGTGCCGCGATAGGTGAGGCCGATGGGGTCGACCCAGTCGGGCTGATGCTCGGCGAGGTCGTTGCGGCGCAGCGCGCCGCCGCCCGCCTTGGCGTGGCTCTCCATCGCCTCGGCGAGCTCGCCGCGATAAAAGGCCTCGCCCTTGGACTCGGCGATCTTGGCGAGAGTCCTGGCGTGATCGGGGAACTTCCACAGCTCGCCGGCCTGCGGCGTGCGGCCGTTGGGCATGAAGTCGCGCACCCAGTCCTGCTGGCCGCGCAGGCGGTCGACGGCGCGCGCCCACTGCCGCGACACCATGTAGGAGACGCGAAACCCGTCATGCGCATACTTGATCGCGGGCTCGAACAGATCGGCGAAGGGCAGCTTGCCGTAGCGCGTATGCAGGGCGACCCACAGCGACACGGCGCCCGGCACGCTGACACTGCCCCAGCCGGTGCTGGGCATGGCCTTCTGGCCGGCATACTGGTCGGGCGTCATCAGCGCCGGCGAATGACCAGAGGCGTTGAGGCCGACGAGCTTGGTGCCGTCCCACAGGATGCAGAAGGCGTCGGCGCCGATGCCGTTATTGGTCGGCTCGACCACGGTGATGGCGATGGCGCTGGCGATCGCGGCATCGACCGCGTTGCCGCCCTTGGCCAGCATGCGCAGGCCGGCGGTTGCGGCGAGATGCTGGGAGGAAGCGACGACGTTGGAGGCGAAGACCGGGAGTTTCTTGCTGGCGTAAGGAAAATCGTACGTGAAGGACGGCACCCCAAATTCCTTTCTACTTCTTCTTCTCGACCACCAGCGCCTCGATGCGCGCCACGAAGCGCGGCGTCTGCAGGAACTGGCGCTGCTCGGCTTCGCTTTTGCCGAACAGGCGGGACCAGTCGAACAGGCCGGAGCCCGCGATCTGCCCCATCTTCCCGGCGAGCGAGATGCGCTCGCCGAGCCGCATGGTTTTTAGCGCCGCGATGGCGGTATCGGAAAGGCCCGGCGGCGGCGGTTCGCGCGATCGTGTGGAGAAGAGGTCCATAACCGAGCCGGCGAAGGCCAGAGTCCAGTCGTTGAACGCGTAGAGCGAAACTTGGCGGCCGATATCGACGGTGACGGCGACGTTCTCGGCCGTGCCCTCGATCCTGGTCAGGGTGCCGCACCAGTCGGAGAAGGCGCCGACTTTCTCGGACAGTGCGATGCTCTGCTTGGCCGCCTCCTCGATTTGGAGCGGATTGCCGGAGGCCAGCGCCGGCCTGGCCAGCGCCTTCAGGCCCTCGAGGAAGGCAAGCTGCGCGGGATTGCGCTCCTCGCACGGCTTGTCGAAGCAGCCGGTGAGGGCGAGGGAGGGGATGCCGAGGATGAGGGAGCGTCTGATCATGTTCTTCCGGACCGCGAGCCTCCGGCTCGCTCACGATTCTGAGCGAGCCGGAGGCTCGCGGTCCAGAAGAGACTAAGCCGCCTTGGCCTGGGCCTTGGCGCGTTCCTCTTCCTTCAGTTCCTTCTTGGAGAGCTTGCCGACCGGCGTCTTGGGCAACTCGGCGCGGATCTCTAGCGCCACCGGCATCTCGTGCTTGCCGATCTTGCCGTCGAGATGTTTCAGCAACTGCTCGAAGGTGAGCGAGGCGCCCGGCTTCAGCTTGACGAATGCCTTGGGCGCCTCCTGACGATAGGGGTCGGGGATGCCGATGACGATGCATTCATCGACCGCGGGATGCTCGTAGATCGCTTCCTCGATCATGCGCGGATAGACGTTGTATCCCGACGACAGGATCAGATCCTTGGAACGGTCGACCAGGTAGAGCCAGCCGTCGGCGTCCATGTAGCCCATGTCGCCGGTACGCAGTCCCTTCCAGTTGCTGCTGGGATGGCTGAACAGGACCTTCTCGGTCTCCTCCGGCTTCTTCCAGTAGCCCTTCATGACCTGCGGGCCGATGATGCACACCTCGCCGACATGCTCCTTGCCGTAAGGCAGCACCTTGTCGCCCTTCTCCATGTCGCGGATCTCGATGATGGTGCCCGGCATCGGCACGCCGCACGAGCCGGTGCGGCGCACGCTCTTGTCGACCGGGCAGATCGCGCCGGTGGGCGAGGTCTCGGTGAGACCGTAGCCCTCGATTAGCGTGGCGCCGGTCAGCTTCTCGAACGCCTGCTGCACCTCGACCGGCAGTGGCGCGCCGCCCGACATGCAGATCTTGAGCGACTTCAGGTCGAGCCCCTGCGCCTTGGGGTGCTTGTTGATCGCGGTGTAGAGCGTCGGCACGCCCGGCAGGAAGGTCGGCTTCTTGGTCGCGAGATCGTTCACGATCATGTCGATGTCGGGCCGCGGATAGAGGATCAGCTGGTTGCCGTTGCGCACCGCGCCCAGCATGATTCCCGACAGCGCATAGATGTGGAACAGCGGCAGCACGCACACGACCTTCTCGGTGCCGGGCGTGGTGTAGGGCGTGGTCCACGACTGGCCCTGCGCCATCGCCGCGGTGATGCAGCCGTGGGTCAGCATGGCGGCCTTGGGCAGGCCGGTCGTGCCGCCGGTGTATTGCAGCAGCGCCACCTCGTCCCACAGGTTCTCGCCCACCGGATAGGCCGTGTACTTGCCGTCGTTGGCCAAAAGGTCCTTGAACGACATGTGCCAGTCGTCGCGCGGCCAGACCGAGATCTCTTTCTTCTTGGCAATCGGGTAGAGCCAGTTCTTGGGCCACGGCAGGTAGTCGGCAATCGATCCCACGATCAGCTTCTTGAGCCGCGTCTTGCCCTTCATCCCCGCCATCTTGGGGTACAGCGACGCGACGTCGAGCGTCACCAGGATGTCGGTCTCCGAATCGCCGATCTTGAACTCGAGCTCACGTGCGGCATCGAGCGGGCTGTAGTTCACCACCCGGCCGCCCGCCTTCAGCACACCGAAGAAGGCGATGATGTAATGCGGCGTGTTGGGCAGGTAGAGCCCGACATTGACTCCGGGCTTGACGCCGAGCTTCTGGAAGCCGGCGGCGGCCTTGTCGGACGCTTCCTTGTAGTCGCGGAAGGTCATGACCTTGTCGAGGAAGTCGGTGAATGGCCGATCGCCGTACTGTGCGCAGCTCTCCGCGAAGATCTGGTGCAGCGGCTTCTTCGGGACGTCGAGCTCCCACTTCACGCCGGGCGGATAGCTCTTCTCCCACGGATAGTTCGCCATTTTGTGTTCCTCCCTTCTGCGACTATCGAGTCGCATCGCAGGAGGGTCAAGGCGAAGGGCGTATCAGATACTCGTAGGAGTAGACGGTGCGAAAACCCTGCGCCGCGTAGAGCGGCATCGCGGCCGCGTTGGTGGCGACGACCTGCAGATAGGCGAAGCGTGCGCCGTGCCGTTGCGCCCAGGCATAGAGGCTCTCGGTGACCTTGCGGGCGAGGCCGCGGCGCCGCGCGTGCGGCATCACCAGCACGTCGAACAGGCCCATGTGCTCGCCGGCAACGGCGCCGATCGCCATGGCCATCGGCTGGCTCGCCTCCTCGACGAAGGCGAAGCCCACGGGTGCGGCGATTGCCGTCAGCATGCGGCGCATGGTGGCGCGGTGCTCCGGCCGCACCGGGCTGTGCGCCGCGAAGGCTTCGATCCAGGGCTCGGTCGGCCGGGGATGGATCGTGACCTCCGGTGCTGCGGGGAACGCCCGGTCGAGCGGGCAGACCTGGACCAAGCTGCGCTCGGCGGGCCGGTAGCCACGCCTGGCCAGAACCTCGGTGGCGTCCGGCGGAGCGAGCGGGCTCAGGCGCCAGACCGGGGCTTGGCCGCGCGCACGATAGGCCGTTTCGAGGCGGTCGAGGGTTGCGGGACCGGTCTCCGCATCCGGTCTTAACGCATTGATTGAATTCGCTCTTTTGGTGTAGCCGCCGGAGAAGCGCAGGCGCCAGCCGGCCTCGTCTCGGCTCTCCAGGGCGGGCCAGCCGGCAAATGCCAGCTCCTCCAGCCGCCGGACCTCGGAAAGCGCTTCTGGCGATGACAACATGCAGAAATTCTGTTAGTTTAAAGCCAAATAATAACAATCATTTATTTTACCTCCTGCAAGTCATACATGAGCTTCGACACCCCCTCCGTCGATGGTCGTGTTTGCTGGCAGCCACCCGCCCTGCGTTCCTCCCACGCGATCGGTCCCTGGCTGCCAGCGATCCTTCTGATCGCCTGCGTGCTTCCCTGGCTGCTGTCGGCGTGCGGTGGCGGCGGCAGCTCGGGCACGGGCTACGCCGACCGTCCGCCATCGGATCGAGTCGCCTATACGGCTTGGCAGGAATGGACGAAGTTCGGCCGCTCGACCGTGGTCTATGGCGGCCATGCCGGCGGCTACGTCAACCGCGCCGGCGTCACCGAGCGCAGCGAGCCGCTCACCAGCAAGATCGGCGACTACTGGGGCAGCTGCGGCCATCCCAACTGGGACGGCCGCACCAGCAAGCCGTGGTCGGGCGCGTTCGTGGCCTGGACCATGGCGCATTCCGGCATCCCCGCGTCGGAGTTCCCGCGTGATGCCCGGCATGGCGGCTATCTCGCGGCGCTCTACGATCGCCAGCAGCGAGGCGGGCGCGTACCGTTCGCGCTGCACGCGCCCAACGAGTACTCGCCCAAGCCTGGCGACCTCGTCTGCACCGGCAGCAGCGGGCCGACCTGGCGCAACGCCGATTCGCGCACGGCGCGGCGCCGCATCGACAGCGCGGCGAGCCATTGCGACATCGTCACCGACGTGCGCGGCGGCTATGTGCAGGCAATCGGCGGCAACGTGAAGAACAGCGTGACGATGAGCCTGTTCCCCGTCGATTCGCGCGGCCGGCTGGTGCCGTTCGCCGGCAAGACGTGGTTCATGGTGGTGGAGAAGCGCGTGTAACAGGGAGCGAACCGCCCGGTTCGTTCCCTGTCATCCTGAGCGCAGCGAAGGATCTAGTGCCTCGTCACAGAGGTTTTCGACAGTTTATGAAGTTCGACCCGTTAGAGTGACGGCATTGCCTGCACGTCGGTCGATGGACTCAAGCAGTCGTATGATGGCGTCGGCGGCACCCAGATATGGCGTCTCCTTGAGCGCCAAAAGTCGCAACAAAAGAACCCGCTCGGCGGCGAGCGGCTGCTTTCCCGGGTCTCCTACGGTGCGAAAAAACTCAGTGCAAATTGTCTTCCTGCACTACAATTATTGACAATGAAAGGCACTATAGTTATATTGAATCACGCCGATGCCCCAGGGCATCGTCCGCTCCATGCATCGTTCATCCGATCTCTTGGTGCGCGCCCGGCCGGCAACGCGGCCTCGCCCGTCACGCGCGTCGCCGGCTCCATGCCGAGGCAAAATCACTAGCGAAGGCTTCGCTGCGCTCAGGACGACAGCTTGGGAAGCCGCACGGCAAGGGCCGCGCTCGCACCGAGGATGGCGACGGCGAGCAACAGCACTGGTGACGTCGGCCAACCAAGAGCGTGGACCCACTGCGCCAGCACCGGTGGGCCGGCCAGCGATCCCAGGCTGCCGGTCTGCGCGATCAGGCCGTTCATCGGCCCGATGGCCCGCGGATCGCCCGCGACCAGCGGCACCGAGGCGAAGGTCGCTGCCGGCACGAGGCCGCCGACCGCGAAGGCCATGGCAAATCCGAAGACCGCGACGGGCAGGGCGACGCCGGTGAGGGACAGGGCGGCCAGCGCTGACGAGGCAACCAGGCCGATCGCGATCAACCGCGCCGGAGTCGCGCCCCGCTTCATCAGCCAGGCGGCGGCGAGGCTGCCCGGGATGCCGAGCGCCGTCGCGATGGCGATGATGCGTCCGGCGTCCTCCGCGCCAAGCCCGCGCTGCTGCACGAGATAGGCGGGCAGCAGGCCCGCCATCGCGAGGAAGAGCAAGGCAAAGCAGAAGAAGGCGACGGCGAGCGGCATAGAGGTGCCGAAGGCCGCTGACGGCCGCGCTTCGACAGGCGCCTTGAGGTCACGCGCCACCGGCAAGGCCAAGAGGGTCGCGACCAACGCCACGGCCAGGATCGCGGCATCGATGGCAAAGGCGCTGCGCCATCCGGTGCCGTTGGCGAAGCCGGCCGCGAGCAGGCCCGCGAGCGCAATGCCGGCCGGCACGAAGGTGCCCCATAGCGACAGCGTGATGGCGTGATGCCGCGGCTCGGCGATCGCGGCCATCAGCGAGGGAGCGGCGACCACGACCAGGAGGTAGCCGACGCCGGCAAGGCCGCGCGCCGCAAGCAGCAGGATGGCGCCATCGGCCATCGCGCAAAGGCCGGCGGCGCCGGCCATCACCAGCAAACCGATCTGGAGCGCCCGAGCGTGGCCGACCGTCTCGCACCAGTGACCGGCCAGCAGCCCCAGCCCCGCGCCGACCAGCGTGACGATCGACACCGCCATGCCGCCGATCGGCAGCGACAGGCCTAGATCGCGCTGCAGCGCCGGCACCAGCGGTGGCACGACACCGAGCTGACCTGCGGCGATCACGCCGACGGCGTAGAGCAGCGCGATGCGGGGCCAAGAGGTGCGCATGCGGCGACCCTAACGAGGTCGCAGTGGTCGGCCCACGAATAAAGTATGCATGGTCTTTCGGACGGCGAGCGGACCTGGAGGTCCGCGCTCCGATGAACTACCGCACCACCGTCGTTGCCAGCCGCGCCAAGGTGCCGTCGCTGAGCTGCAGGCGCTCCCACAGAAGAATGCCGGGGTGGATCGGCACGATCGGGCTGTCGTTCGCGCCGGTCCAGAAGCTCACCTCGGACACGGCCTCATCGTACCAGCCAAGCTCGCCCAAGCGTCCCTCGGCGGCGCGGATCTCGTCGGTCGCGAAGGGCCAAAGCGACTGGCCGCGCAACTCGGCCATGTCGGCCGTCCAGTCGGCAAGCCGCGCCGGCGAGGCCGCCAGCAGGCGGTGCGTGAGGTCGCAGACGAGGTGCGTCGGCAGAGCCGAGGCCTCGACCAGGCGGCGCAGCGCGGCATCGGCGGCCGAATCGAGCGGCGCCCTCAGCACGTGCTCGAGCTTGCGTTGCGCGGCGGCGGGCAACTGGTGATGGCCACGCTCCCAGCGCGACAGCGTCGCCTGGGTGACCCCGAACATCTCGGCCGCATGGCTCTGCTTGACGCCGCGCAGGCGACGCCAGCGTTTGAGCGCGCGGCCGAACTCGTGCACGAGGTCAGGGCTCCTGCATGAAACCGGCGACGCGCTCGGCGATCATGATGGTGGGTGCGTTGGTGTTGCCGCCGACCAAGGTCGGCATCACCGAGGCGTCGACGACGCGCAGCCCGACCAGTCCCTTGACGCGGCAGCGATGGTCGACCACGGCCATCGGATCGCTGTCGGGGCCCATCTTGCAGGTGCCGACCGGGTGATAGATCGTCTCGCACTTGGCGCGCACCCACGCCTCGATCTCGGCGTCGGTCTTGACCGCCGCTCCCGGCTGGAACTCCTCGGCGCGGTAGGGATCAAGCCCGGACTGGGCCATGATATCGCGCCCGATTTTCACGCCGTCGATCAGTGTATCGAGGTCGCGCCGCTCGGCCAGGTAATTGGCGTCGATCAGGGGATGCGCCTTGGGATCGTTGCTCTTGAGCCGGATCGTGCCGCGGCTCTCGGGACGCAGCGTGCAGACGTGCAAACTGTAGCCGTCCTTGCGCATCTCGGTGCGGCCGTGATCGACGACCATCACGGGCAGGAAATGGAGCTGAATGTCGGGTGCGCTCAACCCCTGCCGCGTGTAGAGGAAGCCGCCCGATTCGGCGATCGGCGAGGTGCCGGGACCCTTCTTGTTCGCGACGTACTGGTACAGCGCCCACAGCTTGTTCGAGCGCCCGTAGGTCGTCCCCGGCTTGCCGTACTGGAGGATCGCTGCGTCGACATGGTCCTGCAGGTTGCCGCCGACGCCCGGCAGATCGTGCAGTGGCCGGATGCCGACCGACTTCAGGTGATCGGCGGGACCGATGCCCGACAGCATCAGCAGCTGCGGCGAGTTCACGGCGCCGCCGGACAGGATGATCTCGCGACTGCAGCGCGCGACCTCATCGCGGCCGTCGACCACGTAGCGCACGCCCATGGCGCGGTCCTTGTCGAAGATGATGCGCTCGACCAGGGCGTTGGTGATGACGTGGACGTTGTTGCGGTTGCGGTCGACGGCGGGATGCAGATAAGCGGCGGCTGCGCTGCAGCGCTGCTGCTCGCGCTGCGTCACCTGGTAGTAGCCGACGCCGTACTGCTCGGCGCCGTTGAAGTCGTCGTTGCGCGGGATGCCGAGAGCGGTACAGGCGCGGATGAAGCCGTCGTTGATCTCGAGCGCGTTACGCTGCTCGGCGACGTTCAGCGGACCCTCGACGCCGTGATACTCGTCGTTGTAGCGCTCGTTGTGCTCGGCCTTCTTGAAGTAGGGCAGCACCTCGTTGTAGCTCCAGCCCTCGTTGCCGAGCTGGCGCCAGTGGTCGTAGTCGGAGGCGTGGCCTCGCACATAGAGCATGGCGTTGATCGACGAGGAGCCGCCCAGCGTCTTGCCGCGCGGCCAGTACATGCGCCGGTCGTTGCAATGCTTCTGCGGCACGGTCTCATAGCGCCAGTTGAAGGGCGACTTCTCCCCGAGGCTCGCGAAGCCCGCCGGCATCTTGAGCTTGAAGTTGTTGTCCGGCGGTCCCGCCTCGATGATCAGGATGCGCAGCGCCAGGTCCTCGGCGAGACGGTTGGCGATGGCGCAGCCAGCGGAGCCGGCGCCGATGATGATGTAGTCGTAAGGCCAGGACATTCTCGTTCTACCTAGAAAGTACCTTAGGGCAGTCTGTTCTCGATCACGGTGAAGACGGGTCGGCCGGATATGGGCGACAAAAATCCCTTTTCGTCCAGTGGAAAGACGCTGCGGGTGACCGAGTCGCCGACATTGCCGCCGATGGCGGCGGCCCAGCCGGGCTTCACCTCGACCACGATATCGCAGTGGCCGGCACCGCGGTTGAGGTTGTCGAGCGTGGTGCCGCTGCCCGCGCGCGAGGCGCAGATGAGATCGCCGACCTGAGGCGCGCGCTCGGACGGCCGACGAGGGATCAGGACGGCGCCCGGCTGGCGAGCGCGCTCGACCAGGCGTTCGACATAAATGGTGTGGCGCTGGTCGGGGCAGAACTGCTCGCGCGGCACGCCCGCGCTCTCGATGTCCCAGGAGATGAAGGCGGCCGACCAGGCGACGTTGTCGAGGCCGCTGCGCTCGGGATGGCCGACGGCGGCCCAGTAGTCGGCGATGCGCTGCGGCGCCTCGCGCTCCTTGAGGCCGGGCTGCTCGGTGCGCGGCGGCTGGTCACTGGAATAGACGATGACCTGGCGGCCGTAGCGCGCCCATTCACCGACCGCCAGCAGCACCATCGAGGTCTTGGCGCTGGCCGTGGGCGGCGGCGCCTCGGGCTTCCATGACGAGGCCGGGCACGGCCCAAGCGGCGGCAGTTCCGCGGCACTCTTCACCGCGGGTGGCGGCGGCGGCGCGGCCGCGCAACCGCCGGCCAGCAGACACACCAGAAGGAACGCTCGCTGCATCACCAATGCGTCAGTCCGCCGATCACGATGGTCGGCACGCCTTCGGTGTGGCTGTTCACCGAGAAGACTTCGGTGCCGGGACGACGGCCGGTGCGAACCGACGAAACGTCGACGCCCGCGCTCTTCAGTCGTGCATTCACGCTCGCGATGTTCGAGGCGCGCCACGACAGGCCCCACAGCTGGTCAGGTCCGTCCGACACGCCCTTCTTCAGGTCGTGGGCGATCTCGATCACGAGGTCGCCGCAGCGGAAGAACAGCAGGCGCGAGCCCCATTTCGGGTTGCTGCGGTCGAGCCTGAGGTCGAGGCCGAGCCGGCCGGCATAAAAGGCGATGGCACGCTCGGGATCGGGCGTGCGCACGACGATATGGTCGAGGGAGGAGATCGCCGAGGCCTCGTCGAGCGTGGCGGGCGACGGTGGGGGGAGGGCGCTTCGCTCGATCAAAGCTATCGGTACGCCATGGCTCGCGGCCCTCGACAGGTCCAGCCGCGTGCTTCTGGTCGTGGCAACGGCGCGCCGCTCGAGCAGGCGCTCGGCCTTGTCGAGCGCCGCCGTGGCAAAGACCATCGCCGAGAGCGCGTCTCCGCCGGCGCCGAACGTCAGCCCGACGTTGCCCGTCTGCAGGCGACCATCGACAGCGCGGCGGCCGAGCAGCGTCTCATAGGCAGTGGCCGATCCGGCGACGGAGATATGGTCGAGGGCGTCGATCATTTGCGCACTGGTCTACCATGCGCGGTCGCCTCCTGTGATAGGCTTCCTGACTTCAATAAGGGAGGGGCGCATGTCGACCAGCAGCCTGGCACCGGGACTGAAAGCGGAGATCGTCACAACTGTCGACGACAAGCTGGTGGTCAAGCACATGGGAGGTGAAGGCGTGTTGTCGACGCCCAACATGATCGGCCTGATGGAGCGCGCCGGCATCGAGGCCGTGCAGCCGCATCTCCCCGAGGGCCACACGACCGTGGGCTTCGAGGTGCACGTCAAGCACTTCGGCGCCACGCCCAAAGGCAAGAAGGTGACGGTGCGGGCGGAGCTGCTCGAGGTTGACGGTCGCAAGCTCCGCTTCAAGGTCGAGGCTCATGACGAGGACAAGAAGGTCGGCGAAGGCACGCATCGCCGAGCCATCATCCCCATTCAACGCAAGGCGTGATCGCGGCCCTCAGATCACCTTGGCTTGCCGCATGCCTTTGACTTCGTCGGCCGTGCAGCCCAGCCACTCGCCGTAGATCGCCTCGCAATCGCCGCCGAGAACCGGAGCGGATTTCAGCGGGACCTTGGTGTCCGACATTCTGAGCGGCCAACCCGGGACGATGACCGGTCCGCGCACGGGATGCTCGATCGTCTGCATCATCCCTCGCGCATGCAGGTCGGGGTCGTGCATCAGCTCCAGCGTGGTCTTGACGGCGCCGCAGGGAACGCCGGCGCCGGCGATGATGCGCGTCACCTCGTCCTTGGTGCGCTTGGACGTCCACTCGGTGATGGCCGCATCCACGGCCTCCCGGTTCTGGGCGCGGGTCGGACCATCGACCATACGCGGATCGTCGAGCAGGTCCTCACGGCCGATCGCTTTCACCAGGCGTTTCCAGTGCTCGCCGTTGCCGCGGGAGGCGAAGATGTAGCACCAGTCGTCGAGCCCGCCTGGCGCACACTTGTAGAGGCCGCCCGGCGCGGTTCCGGGCACCGTGTTGCCGCCCCGCGGCAGCTGCTCCTTCATGGCGGCCTGACGGCTCATCGGCGTGCGGCAGTAGTTCAGCATGGCATCGCGCATGGCGATCTGGATGTGCTGGCCACGGCCGGTCGTCATGCGCTGGTAGAGCGCCGCGAGGATGCCCATGGCGGTGAGCATGCCGGTGCCGGTATCGCCGATCGTCGGGCCGGGCCGGACCGGCGGCTGGCCGGGATGGCCGTTCACGCCCATCGTGCCGCCCATCGCCTGGGCGATCATGTCGAACGACAGATAGTTCGCGTGTGGGCTCTCGGGCGCGAAGCCCTTCACCTGGGCGAAGATCAGACGCGGATTGAGGGCGTGCAGCTTCGGCCAGTCGAAGCCCAAGCGGGCGAACGTCCCCGGCGCCATGTTCTCGATCAGGACGTCGGCCTTTTCGATCATGCGCCGCAGCAGCGCCTTGCCTTCCTCGCTCTTGAGGTTGCAGGTCACGCTGCGCTTGTTGAGATTGTAGTAGATGAAATAGTGCGAATCGGCGTCGGAGCGATCGGTCATTCCCCAGCGCCCCGGCTCGCCTTTGCTGGGCTCTTCCACCTTGACCACGTCGGCGCCGAGCCAGGCCAACGCCTCGGTGCAGGAGGGACCCGCCTCGAACTGGGTGAGGTCGAGCACCTTGATGCCCTTGAGCGCGGGCTGCTGTGCCTCGGTTGCGATCTCCTGCTGCCTTACCTGATCCTGCATGGCGATCCCTCCGATGTGCGGGCGGTGACCCGCTGTTTTTTGTCGATCAGCCTCTTTAGCTATGCCACGCGAACTGCTGCGCCTTGCGGGCCGAACCCTGCGAGAGCACGACGTTGACCAGCGCGGGGCCCGGGAACTTCATTGCCTCGTCGAGCGCCGCGCGTATGTCCTTCGGTTCCTTGACGAACCAGCCTTTGCCGCCAAAAGACTCCATCACCTTGTCGTAGCGCGCGCCGTAGATCAGCGCGTTGGGCTTCAGATTGAACATCGGGTTTTCCGGAATCTCCGGCATGCCCGGGCCGATACCGCCGTTGTTCAGGACGACGATCTTCACCGGCAGGTTGTAGCGGACCAGCGTCTCCATCTCCATGCCGGAGAAGCCGATCGCCGAATCGCCCGAGAGATGGACCACCGGGCGGCTGGGATCCGACACGGCGGCGGCGATCGCCTGGCCGAGGCCGACGCCCATCGTGCCGTAGGTGCCGGCGTTGAGGACGGACCGGGCGTGGGAGCTCGGCAACTGCGTCAGGCCGATATCCATTGTGCCGGCGCCCTCGGCGCTCAGGATCGCGTTCTTCGGCATCCAGGCGGCGACGTCGCGCAAGGCCCGGTAATAGTTGGCCGGGCCCTGGTCGTCGTCGATCTGCGGCTTGATCGTCGCCGCATTGTCGCTCGCCTTCTTGGCCAGCGCCTGCCGCCAAGGCGTGTCCTTGGGATGGAACCATTGGCGATTTACCAGCGCCTTGTTCAGCTGGGTCATGATGGCCTTGCCGTCACCGACCAGCGCCACCTGTGTCGGCTTGTTGTGACCGATCTCCTCCGGCGCGATGTCGAGCTGAATGACTTTGACGTCCTTGGAAAAGCGCGGCGGCAGACCGAAGTGGAAGATCCAGTTGAACCGCGCTCCCATCAGGAAGATGACGTCGGCTTCCTGCAGCGCCAGCGTGCGAGCGGCGCCGGCCGACAGGGGATGGTCGTCCGGCAGCACGCCCTTGCCCATCGGCGACCGGACGAACGGCACCTGGGTACGCTCGACGAAGGCCCGCACCTCGTCTTCGGCGCGCGACCACGCCATGCCCTTGCCGACGAGCACCAGAGGGCGCTGGGCTTTCTCGAGCAGGTCCAATGCCGCCTCGACATTCTCCGCCGGGGCCACCATGCGCGGCGGCTCGGGCACGCGCTCGGCCTGACTGATCTTGTCGAGGTCGGCGGTCCCCCTGATGATGTCGTCGGGCATATCGAGATAGGTGGCGCCGGGGCGACCGTAGATCGCGTTCCGGGTCGCCATCTCGACATAGTACGGGATGCGCGCCACGCTCTCGATGCCGTGCGCGAACTTGCAGAACGGCGAGGCGATGAGCACCTGGCGCTCTTCCTGGAACGCACCCATGCCGCCGCGATAAGTTTCCGAAGCGCCGCCGATCAGGATCATTGGCCAGCAATTCTGCTGGGCATTGGCGAGGCCCGAGAGACCGTGCACCACGCCGGGGCCGGTGACGGTGACGCAGGCGCCGGGCCGGCCGGTGAGATAGCCGTAGGCCGCCGCCGCGTAGGCCGCGCTCTGCTCGTTGCGCATGCCGAGGTAGGCGACGCCTTCCTTCTGCGCAGCTGCGGCGATTGCGGTGATCGGGAATCCGACGACACCGAACAGATGATCGATGCCCTGCTGCTTGAGGCTCCGTGCGATCAGGGTAGCGCCGTCGACCTGGCTCATGTTTCCCCCTCGAGACCTATGTTTTTCTGCGAGTGGATTATGCAGCGATAGCGCTGAGGCGAAAGGGCCAGGCTTCGACGTGCGATACAACAGAGCCCAGCGGCGTCCGCATACCTTGGGGCTAGCCGATCCGCTTCAGGTCCGGCTTGTACTGGCGGCCGCGCAGGACATAGCTCTCGGCCGACATCCGCATGCGCGCGATGTTGTCCTCGGTGACCTGGCGGGCGGCCTTGGCCGGCGAGCCGAAGATCACGGTTCGGTCGGGGAAGCTCTTGCCCTCGGTCACCACCGAGCCGGCGCCGACCAGGCAGTCCTTGCCGATCACCGCCTGGTTCAGGACGATGGCCGCGACGCCGATCAGCGAGCCGTCGCCGATGGTGCAGCCGTGCAGCATCACCTGATGCCCGATGGTCACGCCCTTGCCGATGGTGAGGGGGCAGCCGGGGTCGGTATGCAGCACCACGTTGTCCTGCACGTTGCTGTCGTCGCCGATCACGATCGGCTCGTCATCGCCGCGGATCACGGCCCCGAACAGCACGTTGACGCGCTCGCCCAGCCTGACGTCGCCGATGATCACGGCCTCGGGCGCGATGTAGCAGGAGGCTGGAATGACCGGAACGCGGTCGCCGAGCTGATAGATGGGCATTCAACTTCCTTCCGTTTACGTAAACCTTCATTGACGTTTACGTAAACGTCAACTATGACAATTCCATCATGTCCGTCGCCGCCCCAGCCCAAGGCTCAGCAACGCGCGACACCCAGCGCATCTATAGCATCGCCGAATTGTCGCGCGAGTTCGCGGTCACGCCGCGCACCATCCGCTTCTACGAGGACGAGGGGCTGATCAAGCCGCGCCGCCAGGGGCTGACGCGGTTGTATAGCGCGGGCGATCGCGCCCGGCTGGGCTGGATCCTGCGCGGAAAGCGACTGGGCTTTTCGTTGGCGGAAATCCGCGAGTTGCTCGATCTTTACCAGGTCGATCGGACGGGCGTTCAGCAGCTGCGCGAGCTCTTGCGGCGCAGCCGGCTGCACATCACGGACCTGGAGAAGCGGAAGCGCGATCTCGACGCGCACATCAATGAGTTCAAGCAAGTCGAGACACAGGTCAGCGCCGAGCTGCGCCAGCGCGGCGTCGATCCGGAAGGCGACGACTAGACTTCAGAGGGAGGCTCCAATGGCCGTCTACAAGGCCCCGCTCAAGGACATCAACTTCGTGCTCAACGAAGTGCTGGACGTCTCCTCGCTCGCCAAGCTGCCGGGCTACCAGGACGCCACGCCCGACACCATCCAGGCGATCCTCGAGGAGGCGGCCAAGCTCTGCGAGAACGTGCTGTTCCCGCTGAACCGCACCGGCGACGAGGAAGGCTGCACCTACGAGAACGGCGTCGTGCGCACGCCCAAGGGCTTCAAGCATGCCTACGACATGTTCCGCGAGGGCGGCTGGACGGCGGTGACCTGCGATCCGGAGTACGGCGGCCAGGGCCTGCCGGCGACGGTGGGCTTTGCGCTGCAGGAGATGTTCACGGCGTCCAACCAAGCCTTCTCGATGTATCCCGGCCTCAGCCACGGCGCCTACGAGGCGCTGTCGCGTCACGGCTCGGACGAGCTCAAGAAGAAGTACCTGCCCAAGCTGACCGACGGCAGCTGGACCGGCACGATGTGCCTGACCGAGCCCCATTGCGGCACCGATCTCGGCATGCTGCGCACCAAGGCCGAGCCGCAGGCCGACGGCAGCTACTCGATCACCGGCACCAAGATCTTCATCTCGGCCGGCGAGCATGATCTTGCCGAGAACATTCTCCATCTGGTGCTGGCGCGCCTGCCGGATGCGCCGGGCGGCACCAAGGGCATCTCGCTGTTCCTGGTGCCCAAGTTCATTCCCAAGGCCGACGGAACCGTGGGCGAGCGCAACGGCATCCGCTGCGGCGCCATCGAGCACAAGATGGGCATCAAGGCCAACGCCACCTGCGTCATGAACCTCGACGGCGCCAAGGGCTGGCTGGTCGGCGAGCTGAACAAGGGCATGCCGGCGATGTTCGTGATGATGAACGCGGCCCGCCTCGGCGTCGGCATGCAGGGCCTGGGCATCGCCGAGACCTCGTTCCAGAGCGCCGTGGCCTATGCGCGCGACCGCCTGCAGGGCCGCTCGCTCACCGGGCCGAAGAACGCCAATGGGCCCGCCGATCCCATCATCGTGCATCCCGACGTGCGGCGCATGCTGATGATCCAGAAGTCGTTCACCGAGGCTGCCCGAGCGCTGGCGCTGTGGGTCGGCATGCTGATCGACGAAGCGCACGGCCATCCCGACGCCGCCCAGCGCGAGGCGGCCGACGATCTGGTGCAGATGCTGACGCCGATCATCAAGGCGCACTTCACCGACATGGGCAGCGAGTGCGCCAACCTCGCCGTGCAGACCTACGGCGGCCACGGCTTCATCCGCGAGAACGGCGTCGAGCAGCTGGTGCGCGACGCGCGCATCACCCAGCTCTACGAAGGCACCAACGGCATCCAGGCGCTCGACCTGATCGGCCGCAAGCTGCCGATGAAGGGCGGGCAGGCTGCCCAACGCCTCTTGGGCGAGATGTCGGGCTTCGTCGCCAAGTACAAGGCCGACGACAAGATGAAGGAGTTCGTCGCGCCGCTGGAGAAGGCGTTGGGCCGCGTGCAGGACGCCGCGCTCTTCGTGATGCAGAACGCCATGAAGAACCACGACGAGGCGGGCGCTGCAGCGACCGACCTGCTTCGCCTGATGGCGCTCACCGCCATGACCTTCATGTGGGGCCGCATCGCCGTCGCCGCCCACAAGGGCCTCGCGGCCGGCAACGACAATGCCTTCTACGAGGCCAAGCTCAACACCGCGCGCTTCTACATCGCGCGCGTGCTGCCGCAGACCACCTCGCTCAACCATCAGATCAAGGCGGGCGCCGCCACGTTGATGGCGCTGCCGGCCGAGGCGTTCTAGGCTCCGCCCCGACAGGGGAGGAGACGCATGTCAGCACCGCATGTACTGGCCGAGGTCAAGGACGGCATCGGCTGGCTGACGCTCAACCGGCCGGAGTCTCTGAACGCCCTGTCGTTCGAGATGACCGACCTCCTGATCAAGCACACCGCGGAGTTCGAGAAGGACGCCGGCGTGCGCTGCGTGGTGATCCGCGGCGCCGGCACGCACTTCATGGCGGGCGGCGACATCAAGGGTTTCCACAAGTCCCTCACCGAGAACAAGGCCCAGCATCTCGCGGGCTTCGAGATGCGCGTGGTGAAGGCGCACCAGACGATCTACCAGATCCGCCGCATGCAGAAGCCCGTGCTGGCCTCGGTGCAGGGCGCCGCCGCCGGCTTCGGCCTGTCGCTGATCCTGAACTGCGACCTTGCGATCGCCAGCGATGACGCTTTCTTTACGCTGGCCTACCGGCACATCGGCCTATCCGCCGACGGCGGCGCGACCTATTTCCTGCCGCGCGTCGTGGGCGAGCGCAAGGCGCTGGAGATCGCCCTGCTGGGCGAAAGGTTCAGTGCGGCCGAAGCCAAGGACAACAACATCCTCAACTGGGTTGTGCCCAAGGACCAGCTCGCGGCCGAGACCGCGAAGATGGCGCGCAAGCTTGCCGACGGGCCGACCTTCGCCCTGGGCGTGGCCAAGCGCCTGATCCGCACCTCGTTCGACAATTCCTGGGACGAGCATTCCCATCGCGAGGCCGAAGGGCTTGCCGCCTGTGCGGCAACCGAGGATCATCTCGAAGGCCTCAGCGCTTTCCTCGAGAAGCGAAAGGCGGCTTTCAAGGGGCGCTAGGAATGCCGGGGGCAGGTTGGGGGATTGCTATTGCGGCGCTGGCGCTGCTGGCCGCCTGCGAGCAGGAACAGGCGCTGCAGAGCGGCGACCCCAACTACACCATGGTGTTCTTCGCGACGGATAGCGTGACGCTGAACAAGCGCGCGCAGGACACGCTCTCGGCGGCAGTGAAGGAACCGACGCCGCCGGTGCGCGCGGCGCTGCAGCCGCAGTCCAAGGCGAAGATCTGCGTCACCGGTCACTCCGACAATGTCGGAGCCGATAGCGTCAAGATGGAGGTTGGCCAGCGCCGCGCCGACGCCGTGGCGAAGTACCTGGTCGGTTTGGGCGTGGCCCAGCAGCGCATGGTCATCACCAGCGTGGGAAGTTCCAAGCCGTTGGTCGTCACGCCGCCCGGCACGCCCGAAATCTCGAACAGGCGAGTGGAAGTCGTCTTCGGTTGCTGAAGGAGGAAACGAATGCAAGACCGTCACATCGGCGACGTCCGCGTCACGCGCATCGAGGAGCAGATGGGGCCAGGCTTTCCGGCCAAGGACTTCTTCCCCGAGTTCGACGCCGAGGTCTTTGCCGCCGAGGCCAAGTGGCTGGCGCCGAACTACTACCAACCCGAGAGCGGCAAGCTGGTGACGTCGCTGCATTCCTGGCTGGTGCGCACCGGCAAGTATACGATCCTGGTCGACAGCTGCAGCGGCAATCACAAGCCGCGCCCCGGCATGCCGCGCTTCGACATGCTGAACACGAGATACCTCGAACGCCTGCGCGAGGCGGGTGTCGAGCCCGAGCAGATCGACTTCGTGATGTGCACCCATCTGCATGTTGACCATGTCGGCTGGAACACTAGGCTCGACAACGGCAAATGGGTGCCGACCTTCCCCAACGCCAAATACGTGATGTCGAAGACCGACCACGACTTCTGGGCGGCCGAGGCCAAGTTCCCGAAGACCGAGGCCTTCATCCGCAACACCTACAACGATTCGGTGCTTCCGATCGTCGAGGCGAAAAAGGCCGAGTTCGTGGCGGGCGGCGAGCACGAGATGTGCGGCTGCTTCAGGATCAAGCCGGCGCCCGGCCACACGCCGGGCCAGATCCGCCTCGACCTCGAATCACGCGGCAAGCGCGCGATCTTCTCGGGCGATGCCCTGCACAATCCCGTGCAGGTGCCGGTGTGGAAGTGGAACAGCGTATTCTGCGAGGACCGCGACCTCGCGCGCAAGACGCGCCACACCCTGCTCGCCGACTGCGTCGAGCAGGGCGCGCTGCTCATGCCGGCGCACTTCGCGCCGCCGCATGCCGCCTACATCAAGAGCAAGGGCGACGGCTTCGCCCTCGACTGGGACCACGACAACAAGCGCGGGCGTTAGCGTCCCTTCCAGTTGGGCTTGCGCTTCTCCGCGAAGGCGCGTGGGCCCTCGACCGTGTCCTCGCTCTTGGTCATGGCGACGAACGCCGGATAGTGAAGGTTGTGCATCGCGACCTCGAGCGCGGGCACGTCGAGGGACCGCATGACGGTCTGCTTGGTGGCCCGCACCGACATCGGCGAGCAGGCGAGGATGTCATCGGCCCAGCGGCGCGCCTCCTTCATCAGGTCGGCGTGCGGCACGACGGCGGTCACGAAGCCCAGCTCATGGCCTTCCTTGGCCGAGACGTGCCGGCCGGTCAGCATCATGCCCATCGCCTTCTTGAGCGGGATCATGCGGCTCAGCCGCTGCATGCCGCCGGCACCGGCGGCCAGGCCGACCTTGGGTTCGGGCAGGGCAAAGGTCGCCTTGTCGGAGGCAATGATGATGTCGCAGGCGAGCGCGATCTCGAAGCCGCCGCCCATGGCGACGCCGTTCACCGCGGCGATCACCGGCTTTTCCATGTCGAAGCGGTTGGCCAGGCCGCCGAAGCCCTTGGCCGGATGGACCGGGCGCTTGCCGGTCGTCTTCTGGATTTCTGCGTGATATTTCAAGTCGTTGCCGGCACAGAAGGCCTTGTCGCCGGCGCCGGTGATGATGGCGACCCAAAGCTCCGGATTGGCGTGGAACTCGTCAAAAGCCGCGACTAATTCCTCATTGGCCATGGGATGGCAGGCGTTGTAGACCTCCGGCCGGTTTATTGTGACGGTCATCAGTCGCCCGTCGATGTCGACTTTGCTATACTGACCCATGGCGTTTCCTCGTTCCTGGTGACGGTGAACGAGGGTTTATCGCATGTGGGTCAGGTACAAAATGCCGCTGGTGCGTCGCGGCCATGAAATTACCACTTGGCTTCGGATAATGGGCTCATCAGCCACAACGAGGTCAATGAGGCGGTCCAGGAAGATCGATGCGATGAGTTTTATCAAAGGACTTTTTGCGACATCAGCTGCTATCGCGCTTGGCTTGACCGTTCCCGCCCTTGGGCAGGATGGGTCCTCTTACAAGACGCAACAGCAATTGGCTCAGAGCAAGGGCAAGGCGCCGGCTGCCAGTGTGGTTGTCGACAACGGCCAAAGCAACGTCGACCGGATCAACAGGGCCTTGAATCCAGGCGCCTCGAATCCGGACGTGCCGCTGCCTCGGGCCGATCTCCCCAAGGCACCCAGTCCGGGTCAGCCTCTGTTCACCGGCCCCCACATGTATGGCCGCAGCGAGCAGGGAGGGACCATGCTTGGGTATCGGATGCCCATTCCGGCCGATCGCAGCGGGTCAGCGGCCTCCACAAAATATAGTCCTGAGTACCTGCTGCCCGTGAGCCCTGTCCCTCAGAGCCCGTCGGAAAGCCGCTAAAAATCGACTGTTGCCCGAGGGCAACACGTGGCCATTGAGTCGCCGTGTATTGGCCGCTTTCCTTGCCGGTCACAAGGTGTGGTGTGTATATTCCCCTCTGGAGTTGGTGACAGACCCCAGCCCCGCCAACGCTCGTCAGATTTGAATAACGAGGGGAAGAACTCATGAAGAAGGTTTTGATGGCTGCTGCTGCGCTGGTTGCGCTGCCGGTCATGGCTCAGGCGCAGTCACCGTCGCCGGGCGTGTACATTGGCGCGGAAGGCGGTGTGAACTGGCTTCTGAACTTC
>Ga0164290_1000458_pt1 | contig 131136 bp, 117 predicted proteins | sample Micstemetagenome_FD_108782 | JGI IMG/M metagenome (GOLD analysis project Ga0164290, IMG submission 108782) | Contaminated culture microbial community from soil near Moab, Utah, USA - Microcoleus steenstrupii SON62 (Illumina Assembly) | ecosystem: Environmental > Terrestrial > Soil > Soil crust... | reverse complement strand
TATCAGATGGGTGCGGGGACAGGATTTGAACCTATGACCTCCGGGTTATGAGCCCGACGAGCTACCAGACTGCTCCACCCCGCGGTATAACTAAGTATTATCCCTGTCTAAGCGCCGCATGTCAAGGGCCGGGTGCCTATTTCCGGCCGAACAGGGACATGATGCCCCTTGAGGCGGGCCGCTTCTCCAGTCCTCGCTTGCTCGTGGCTTTCTTGATGCCCTTTCCGTGCCGCATCTCATTGAGCGCCTTGACGAGCCGCATCGCGGTCATCGCGCCGACCACGAACGGCGAGAACTTCTCGAACTGACGGGAAGCGCTCTGCGCCACGAGTTCGACGGAGCCCACGACACCCTTCGCTCGGCCGCCGAGACCGTCGACGGTCTCCTTCACCGATCCGGCGACTTCCTCCACTCGGTGCGCCACCTCTTCGACCCGCTTGATCAGGCCGCTCACCTGACCCGAGAGCTCGTTCACCTTCGGCATGAGGACGCCGAGGAACTGCACGAGCTTGATCGCCGCGAAGCTCAGAGCGATAAAGAAGAGGATGTTGACGACGAAGAAGATGCCGGACACCCAGAGCCAGATAGCAGGAATTTCGTTGTTCATCCAATCACCGCGATCGCGATACGCGAGGAAGCGCTTGCTGGCAGGACGAGATTGACCTTGAGCCCGCTCTGTTCCCCCTGCAACTCTTTACCATCAACCGCGTAGCGGCTGCCCCACAACCCTGTGACGCGAAGATCGGCATTTTGATCCTTGTCCGACGGGTTTTCGATCGTCACGACCGCCTTGCGTTTGCGCGAGTCGAAGCGAACCTCCGTGATCCGGCCGAACGACGTTTCCGCCTCGACTCCGAGCTGGCGAACGACGACACGCCGTCCAACGCCGTCCCACGGCCGCACCACCAGGGTCTCGGTTCCACCCTCGTTGTCCACCTCGAAGTGGCATCCGAACGTCGTGACCCCTCCGGCGCTCGGGAGTACGTAGGACGCCACGCCGCGGAGATAGCTGAAGAGGCCGACGCCGAGATCTCCCGTCACGGGCGAGATGCCGAAGTGCCGCGATGCGAGGTCCGGGCAGAAGCCCGATGCCCCGGCACCGTCGGCCCGGACGAGCGCCCACAGCCCCAGGAGCCCGCCGAAGGCGAGCCGCACGGCAGCCTCGGGCAGGTGGGCGTAGTCGCGCCCGAGCAGCGGCATGAACAGGAGGGAGTTGGTGACCGTCGAGCCGCCGAGACACAGTTCGCCCTTGTCGGCGAACGTGGCGCTCGTCACCTCGGTGTCGTCGGGCCACCGCTTGTCGCTCGCGTACCACCACCAGCTGGGCGAGAGCGACCGGCCGGCCAGCGCACACCGGAGGGTGCGCTCCTCGAGCTCCTCGTGCTGCACGCTCCGCGCGGCGAGCGCGGCCTCTTCGAACCCGGAGGTCGTCCAGGCGGACTCCGCGGTAAACGGGTAGCGCCGCCGCGACAGCTCCTTGTGGCGGATGCGCATTTTCGCGTCGATACGCGCGGCCGGCTCCGAAAGGCCGTTTGCCCTCAGGTCGTCCAAGAGGGAAGGGAGGTGCGACATGAGCGAGACGCCCGCCGCCCGCATCGTCGAGAGATGGGCGTGCTCGAACATCGCCTCCGCGGACTGCGCAGCGAGCTGCAGGTACTCGGCTGCGGTCCTTCGGGTGCCGCCATACGAGGCAGCGACGCGCGCCATCGACTGGTAGAGGCAGAAGGTCAGCGGGTACACCGCGGGACGCCCATAGTTGGCCGCTACAGACTTGAGGTCCGGCAGGAGACAGCCGACGCTGCCGTCGCTGGGATTCCGAACATCGTCCTCGAGAAAGTCGGAGAGATAGCGGTCCAGGATCTCGATCTGGCCCTGGTGCGGAACGTGGGCATTCTTCTCCGCAAGGAACAGCGCGTCCGCTAAGCTGCTCTCGACGCCAAACGGCGTTCCGTAGGCGTCCGGATCCGTGATCGGGAGCCCCGTGCCGTTGTCGGCCGGAACGATCGCATTCCGCAGGACGCCGTTGTCCTTGGCGATCTGGTGGCCAACGATCCAGTCCGCGCGCGCCTCGATCAGGCTGGAGATTGCTTCCGTGAAGAGCAGGTGAGTCTCGCTCAAGCGTCCTTGCGTATCCTCGAACAGTACGCGGACGGCCCCGGCATCGGGCGGACGAACGTAGCAGAAACCGCCCTCCTCATCCGAGTCGGTCTCGAGCTCCATCTCCACGTCGGTCTCGAAGCGAGTGGGCGTCGTTCCTCCGACCTCGATACCGATGCCGACTCCCGCCGGCGCAATCGCGCCTGGGAAGAGGCGGATGGACGGTCGACCGCAGGCGGAAAGCGTTCCCGCGACTTGGTCGGCCCCCTGCCGATCGACCGGAGCGAACCGGATCTGGTACCGCCTTTCCTCACCCGGCTCCAGGAAGTCGCGGGTATGGCCGTTGAACCACTCGCCCCAACCTTCGCGCTCGATGGTCGCCAAGCTGTGCACGTAGACGACCGGAATGCCCTCCCAGCGAAGCGGGGTGGCGAGCGAGGCGGCGACGTGGTGATAGAACTCCCAGCGGGTCTCGTGCCCGGGGAAGATGAGCAGGCCGGGAGGTCGCCCCGTCATGCGCTGGGCGTGGACGTAACTCGCCGCGCCGCCGATGAACTTGTGAACGTGGACGCGGTCGTTCCACATCTCGCGGATTCCATGGTCGTTGAGGGGGAAACCCTCGAGCACGTTGTTCATCGCGAGCGGGAATCCGAGCTCACCGATCTCAACGCCGCGCCGGCTCCGATTCGTCAGCGAGATGTCCCAAGCGATCTGCGGGACCGCGCCGGGAATTTCATAGAAGCGGCCGGTGGCGCGGAGGTCGTCCAGGAGTCCCAGTTCGTACTCGAAGCCGATCGAGCGACCGTCGTCGTCCTCTTCGATCGGGCGCGCGGCGACGTTGCGCGCGAGCATCCAAGGGTCTTCGGGATGCGTGCGCGCGCCGATGAGGAGAGTGCCGGGGAAGTAGTCGTCCGTGATCTCCTCGCCCATCGCCATGGGAGGAGCGATGAATTGGAACTCCTCGTTCTCATCCGGCGCGTTGGGGTCGCTGGCCCACAGCTGTTGGATGCGGCCTCCCGGGCCGAACTCCATCGAGATGAGCGTCCCATTCAGCTCTTGCCGATCGAGGCTGAAGTCGTCCATATAAGGAGTCGCAGGTTACCTGCGACTCCCGCCCCCTTGCGGAGATGGGCAATGCTTGGGTATCTTCTTCTCTTGCCGCCTCCTGGAGCGCGGCTGAGGAAGACCCATGGCGAAGATCTGTCAGGTGAGCGGCAAGAAGCCGAACACGACCGCAAAGTACATCCGGAACCAGCACTCGCAGGGCTGGAAGTACAAGGCGCCCCACAAGAACCGCGTCCAGTACCCCAACCTGCAGACCGTGCGCCTGAAGACCCCGACGGGCACCTATCGCATCACGGTCGCGACCTCCGTCCTCAAGTCTGAGGAATACAACTTGGTCGCTTGCGGCCTGAAGCCGGTTCCGAAGGGATGGCTGAAGAAGCCGAACTACGGCATCTAAATCAGGACGAGCTGAAGTTGGGACGGGCTCATCGGCTATGCCGGTGAGCCCGTTTCGTTGTGGGCCTCCACAATCCGCACGCTCGGGGCTTCCGGCGGCGTTTGCCATCAGATCAGTTCAGCCCGTTTACGGCGGTCCGAGATGGCCCCCCTCAGATACACTCTACGGGTGAACGATGAGCTGCACGACGACCGGCTGAAAGAGGAATGCGGGGTCCTCGGAGTCTTCACACCGGAAGAGGAGGCGGCACGCATCGCCTTCTTCGGGCTGTTCGCCCTTCAGCACCGGGGACAGGAGTCCGCAGGCATTGCCGTGAGTGACGGCAACCGGGTGCGCATGCACAAGGACATGGGGCTCGTGAACCAGGTGTTCACGCCCGACGTTCTCTCCGCCCTGCCTGGCCACATGGCCGTGGGACACACCCGATACTCGACCACGGGCGCCTCGGTCCTCCGAAATGCGCAGCCCGTCTACTGCCAGAGCCTCGTCGGCGAAATCGCGGTGGCCCACAACGGCAACCTCATCAACGCCCGCGAGCTTCGCGAGGAGATGGAGGCTGAGGGAGAGCAGTTCGACTCGACTAGCGACTCCGAGGTGCTCGCCCGCATCCTCGTCCGCAACATGGAGCGCGGGCCCGAGGCGGCGGTAAGCGAAGTCATGCGCCGCGTGCGCGGCGCCTACAGCGTCACGGTGCTCACTCCGAAGGTGCTCATCGGCTTCCGCGACCCCAGCGGCATCCGTCCCCTGACCGCGGGCAAGATCGGCGAGGACGGTTACATCCTCGCGAGCGAGACCTGCGCCTTCGGCCCGATCGGCGGCACCGTGGTCCACGAGCTCGAGCCCGGCGAGATGGTGATCGTCGACGCCGACGGCATGCGATTCGCCAAGGGGCACGAGGTCGAACCGGGCGGCATGTGCCTCTTCGAGTTCATCTACTTCGCCCGTCCCGACTCCGTGATGTACGGCACCAGCCTCTATACGGCGCGTGAGCGAATGGGCGAGAAACTTGCCGAGGAACACCCCGTCGAGGCAGACATCGTCGTGCCGGTGCCGGACAGCGGGATTCCGGCCGCGCTCGGATACGCCCGCGTGAGCGGCATCCCTTTCCGCGAGGGGATGATGAAGAGCCGCTACATCCACCGAACCTTCATCCAGCCGGATCAGCGAATGCGCGAGCTCGGCGTCCGAATGAAGCTCACGCCCCTGGTCGACCACATCCAGGGACAGCGGATCGTCCTCGTGGACGACTCGATCGTCCGCGGAACGACGACCAAGCAGATCGTCAAGCTCCTGTTCGATGTGGGCGCGGCCGAAGTCCACGTGCGCATCACGGCTCCGCCCATCAAGTTCCCGTGCTTCTACGGCATCGACATGGCGAGCAAAGGGGAGTTGGCGGCGTCGAAGATGTCCATCCCGCAACTGTGCGAGTACCTGGGTGCCACTTCGCTCGGCTACCTCAGCATTCCGGGCGCAGTGGAGGCGGTGGGTCGGGAGAACGGCCGGTTCTGCCTCGCCTGTTTCAGCGGCGACTACCCGATCAAGGTGCCGACGGACATGTCGAAGCACGCCTTCGACGACCCGCCCGAAGTCGGCCAGTTCGCCACCGTCGCCAGCGGGCAGCGCCGGCTCATCGAGAGCTAGCCGAGAACCCCATCAAGGCAGAGGGCGATCCTTTCGATTCGCCCTCTGGTTGGCCATCGCGCCTCGTCTGAGACCGGTAACCTCTTGGGCATGCGTCGCATCGTCCTGATCGTTCCGAACCTTCTCGGAGACCCGGACGCGGAGTCGCCGCTTCGGCAGAACCTGCCGGCGCTCCAGCTCCTGACCGAACTCGGTGAGCTTCGAAAGCTGACCCCGACGCCGAAAGTCGAGACTCCAGAAGCGCTCTACCTAGGCATGCGCCCCGACGAGGCGCAGCTGCGCCAAGGCCCGCTGACCGTCTCCGCTCTCGGAGCGGACCCGCCCGATCGATCGACTCACTTCCATCTCTCGCTGATGGCGTTCCAAGAAGGCGAGGTTCGCGATCCTGCCTACCGCCCAACTCGCGAGGAGCTCGACACGATCTTTGGCCTCGTGAAGAGACTCGACACGCCGACCCTCACGCTGCTGCGAGGCGAAGCCCTGGACCACGGCCTGGTGTGGGAGGCGCTCGGCGACCTCGGCACGACCTCGGCAAGCGAGGCGGCGGGTAAGCCGATGAGGGGGCAGTTGCCCGAGGGGGACGGCGAGAACGTTCTTCGGCGACTGATCGACGACTCGATCAATCTCCTCGCCGAGACTGAGTTGAACCTTCGAAGGATGGACGACGGGCTGCCTCCACTAAACCTGCTTTGGCCGTGGGGCCAAGGCGTGCGCCGACCCGTGCCGAATCTCATGCTGCGCCGAGGCGAGCGCGCCCACGTGGAGAGTGGCTCCATGCGCCTCTCCGGCTTGGCACGCCTTGCGGGCTACAAGCACGAGGACCGGGATACGTTCGGGCGCGGCCTCAACACGCGGCTGCGCGCGCTGGCGGAACGGGCGCTCAAACGCGACATCACGATCTCCCTGATCACGGCGATGGACGACCTCGCGGCTCCGGCGCGAGAGGAGGAGCGGCACTGGTTCGTGCGTGAGCTGGATCGTGAGCTGCTGCAGCCGTTGCTGGACTCGGCCCTAGTCACGGCAACCCGCATCTCGATTCTCGCTCCCGGCGCGGGCACGGGGCTGGCGCTCCGAGTAGTACCGAAATCGCCGGCGGCGAATCACCTTCCGTTCGACGAGCGATCGCTCGAGGAGCGGCACGTGCCAACGATCGACCTGCACCAGACGGTCGACGAAGGGGTTACCCTTTAGGTCATGCGTCGCTATCTGTCTGCTCTCGCGCTCCTGCCGGCTCTCGCCGGGGCGCAGCTATTGCCCGAAGAGAGGCAGGGAATCGCGGACGCTCTGTTCCTCGATAATCTCGCGCCCTCGGACCTGAACTATGCGCGTCGCCTACCGGCCGCCGCGGGATTCGCGCTGCCCAAGCAGATGATCGACACGCCCCTCGATGGGGCCGACGCGCTGTTGTCGCTTCATCGCGCAGGCATTCGACAGGCGCCGTTGCCCGCCATCCTGTCCCAGTTCGGCGGGAGTCTCACCCCGATGGCCGCGCCTGCGGTCACGTTGCCCGCCGACCTTCCGGCCCCGCTTCGAGCGCCCCTCACCCGAATCATCGGAGCGATGTTGATAGCCGACCGGCGAATCGACGCCGCGACGAAGGCGCTGACCGCCGAGGAGCGGCGGGCGCTGATCCTCGGAATGCCGCACTGGGCGGCCGATGGCAGCCTCAAGTTCGGCTTCGGTAACGCGGCTCCCGAAGCGATGAGCGTTCTGGCGAACTTGCGCCGACGGATGGACGTGTCGGCCATCCTTCGAGCGGGCGAGGAACTCGGGCAGGCGATCGACTCGGCGATGCCGCAGCTGCAGGCCGTAGCCCGAAGCGGCATCAACGGCGTGAGCCGATTTAAGGTCGGCGACCTTCAAGTGGAGATCGCCGGAGTTGGCAAGGACAGCCACACCGAGGGCGCGGACCTCTGCCTCGACTTCGGAGGAGCGGACAGCTACTCCGGCCGCTACGGCGGTGGACTAGGCCGATCGTCCGTTCTGATCGACTTGGCTGGGAACGACGCCTACGATGTTCCGGACCTCGCGGTCGGAGCCGGTCTCCTCGGCGTTGGGCTCGCCTACGATCTCGGAGGCCACGACGGCTTCCGAGGCAAGGCGCTCGCCTTCGGCGCTGGCATCCTCGGCATGGGGGCGCTCGTGAAGGACGGGGGCGACGACACCTACTCGGCTCGAGGTCTAACGCAGGGGTTCGGCATGTACGGCCTTGGGCTCTTGCTCGACACCCGGGGAGACGACCGGTATTCCGCTCGCATCTTGGGTCAAGGCGCGGCCCGTACGGAAGGACTCGGCTGGCTCGTAGACCGGCAGGGAGAGGACACCTACCGAGCCGAGGCCCTCGGAGCGATGATTCAGGGTGCTAGCATCGGGCTAGATCAGCCAGGCGCGGACCACGGCGGCGTCGGGTTGTTGACTGATGGACAAGGGGACGACGCCTACCTCGGGGGCACCGCGAGCCAGGCTGTGGCGCGCGGCCTCGGAGTAGGGTCGCTGGCCGACTTCGACGGGAACGATTCCTACAGCGCTTTTCACGAGGCGCAGGCGAGTGCGCGCGCAACGGGTGCGGCTCTCCTCTTCGACCAGGAGGGAAGCGATACCTACAGCGTGAGAGTAGGTAGCTGCCACGCGCTCGGGCACGAGTCGGGCGTCGCCGTGCTCGTCGACCGAGCCGGAGACGACCTGTACTCCGCGCGCGACAGCCGACCCGGCATGGGGAACGCCGGCGGGCTCGGGCTGTTCCTCGATGTCTCCGGGGAAGACCGGTACTACGGCCCTCCAGGTGCGGCAACTGCGTCAACGGGCGGCGGCTCCCTCGGAGTCTTCGTCGACATGGGAGGCGCGGACCGCTACGCCGAAGGCTTGGCCGACGTGCAAGGAGCGGTAAGAGGCGAATGGGGGATCTCCCTCGACTTGGCGGGGCCCGAAGGCTCGCCCGCGGCGGAGCCGACACGAACTCAGCCGGGTAGCGTGCCGCTTCCGGCGGCTGCGGACCTGGCGAACCTCTACGCTGCCGCCACCGCACCCGACGCTGGTGCTCGGGCGGCCACGGATCGCCTCACCGGAATCGGGATGCCAGCGCTGAAGTGGATGCTCACGGAGCGCCTTGGTTCAGCCGGGCGAAATGGGCTGCGCGTGATCGGCATCGTTGCCAGCGCCCTCGGTGAGGAAGGCCGCGCGGAGGTCGCGTCGAAGATCGCGAGCCCCATCGACGAGGAAGCGCGAAATGCGCTCATCCTCGCCGGTCAGTTGCGGGCTGCGTCGGCCGCGACGCTGGTGACTGCGGCGCTCAAGCGCGCACCGATCCAGGTGGCCGCCGCGCGAGCTGCGGGCGAGATTCGTGCCAAAGACGCCGTTCCGGAGCTGATGGTCTTGGCTGGCACCTCCGATCCCACGGTCGCTTTGGCTGCCATTGCGGCGCTGGACCAGATTGCCGATCCGGCATCCCTCGCGACGGCCCAGGCGCTGTTCCGACACGAGCAGCTGCCGGTGCGGCGATCGGCCCTGCGGCTCGCCGCCCGCTTTCCCGGGCCAGCCATCGAGGCGGCGTCGGGCCTCCTCGCCGACCCCGACGAGCGACGGCAGCGTATGGGAATCGAGCTGCTCGGCCTCGTTGGTAACGAGCAGGCTCTCACGATGGCCGGCCGTTACCTACAGCAAGGGACGCCCGGCACAAAGATCCAGGCGATGCTCGCGCTCAATGGGCGCGTTCCCGAAGGCCTTCGACCGGCCCTGGCGAACCTGCTGAACGACCCTAGCCCGCTGGTTCGGGCTGTCGCCGCCCGCATCGATCCAGGTCGGTAATGCTGCCGTGCCACCCCTTGGGGGTGGCCGGCGTATTCCAAACGTGCTGATGATTCCGCTTTGCCTGCTGCTGCTGCCTCCGGACGTTTCTCAGTACGAGGCGGCGGTCAAGCGTCAGCCGAACGCGGCCAACTACCGGAGGCTGGCCGATCAGTACGTCGCCGCTCGGCGCTACGCCGATGCATCGGCTGCGTTCGACCGGGCGTCCGCCTTGTACCGAAAACTCGGCGATCCCAACGCCGCTTTGGTTCTCACCAGCCACGCGAACCGTTACCGAACGACGGCACGCCTCTTCTTCCAGCGCCCGATCGATCCGGAGCGTGAGCGTCCCGGCCGCTTGGCCATCCACGAGCCCGCCTACGGCTGCTACGTGGGTGCGAACATCGAGCGGGAATACCGCGCTCCTAGTTTCGAGGAGTTCAACGAGGCCGTCGGCAAGAACCACGCGTTCTTCTTCTACCGGCAGTACGGCGGGAGCTACCCGAAGTCGTACACCGAAATGGCACGGCGGGCGAACGCCGGCCTCCAGATCTCGCTGGAGCCTCGCAGCTTGGACGAGGTGCAGGATGGGGTGTACCTGAGGCGATTCGCCCGTGACCTGCGCGAGGCCCGGGTCCCGGTGTTCTTGAGGTTCGCGAGCGAGATGAACGGCCCGTGGGTCCCGTACCACGGCGACCCGAAGCGGTACATCGAGACGTTCAGGATGGTGGCCCGCGTCATGCACGAGGAGGCGCCGAATGTGGCGATGGTCTGGTGTCCCAACGCGATCCCCGAAGACGAGATCAACGCGTACTACCCTGGAGAGGACGCCGTCGACTGGGTGGGCGTGAACTTCTACAGCGTGCCTTACAACGATGCGAATCGAGCCCGCGGGGCGGAGTGGCGGCACCCGGCCGATTCGCTCGACTACGTTTATCGAAGCTACGCGAGTCGGCACCCGATCATGGTCGGCGAGTGGGCGGCATCCCACCACTCAGTGGTCGACAACGTCGATCGGCCCGAGTTCGCCGCGAACAAGATCGGCCAGTTCTACTCCGCTCTCCCGAGGTTGTATCCGCGCGTTAAGGCAGTCCACTGGCTCAGTATGAACACGATTCAACACGCCTCTGGAGCGCGAAAGCTGAACAACTATTCACTCCTCGACCATCCGGAAGTCACCCTAGCCTACGGGCGGGCGGTTGGGTCCGAGTACTTCCTTGGCCAGGCACCCGCGGGGGAGACGTTCGATCCCGGGTTCCGAGTCGAGCCACTGAAGACTGGCAGCAGAGTGGCCGGCGAAGTGGTCCTTAGCGCTTTCGTGCGGACCTACGAGCAACGCCCCAAGGTGACCTACATCGTCGACGGCCGGCGGTATCCGGCGTCTCAGGAACCAGGAGCCTACGAACTCCGGCTTCCGGGTTTGACTCTCGGCAAGCACCGAGTCGTCCTTGAGGTGCACGACTCGACGGGGCGGCTCGCCGGCCGGAGCGAGGCCCAGCTAGCTGTCGAGTAGGGCCCGCCGACGATCGATCGAGCGTCGGCGGAGCCCAAGGCTCATTTGACCGTGGAGTTCAACAGGGCGGCGAGTCGGTAGCCAGCGAGCGTCGCGCGGCGAACGGATACTTCGCGAGCCTTAGCCAGGTATGCCGCCGTCGGAGCGGAATTGTCCGGCAGCGCGTAAGCGACCTTCTTCGCGTCTTCGTGGCTCTCTCGCGCCCAGACCTCGGGATTGAGGTTCGTCACGGCTCGGAAGCCGCTTGCGGGCAGCGCCGCAACCAGGGCGGAGGCCGTGACTCGGATGCGGTTCAATCCCTCGGGATTGAGAGGGCGGGATTCGCGCGCGGCGAAGACGCCCGCGCCGAGATCCCACAGAGAGTGAAGGTTGTTCGGTGGGCGCTCCATGTCCCGGAACTGGTCCGCGATGCCGATCTTGAACTCGTTGCCGCCGCGATCCCCCTCAGGATGCGCGTCGGTGTCCCGCGCGGTGCTGTGCATCGGCTGGTGCAGGTCGCCCACAAGGTGGATCAGGAACCGCAGGGCGTCGGCCCGCTCGGCATCCGGCTTCGACCGATCCGCGAGAGTCGCGCGGAAACGCTCGATCGCGACGACCGCGTTCTCCGGTTCCGGCTTCATCGTTGTCCGCTTGCCATCGGTGCGGAAGTGGTAGTTGATGTAGTGCCACGGACCACTCTTGGGGTTCTGCGACCGGATGTCGTCGGCCCACGGGCCGGCGGTGACGAAGTCGTACGCTCGCTCGGTCGATCCGACCTTGAGGAGCCGCATGGCTTCGGCGCGAACGGCCGGCTGCAGGTGCATCTCGGCGATCGCCGCAATGGTCATGTGGCCGGCTTCGTTCCAGGCGTGGGCGCCGCTGGCGACGCCAAGCAGCAGGACGGGGGCAAGGGAGCGGAGCTTCATGATCGAAAGTTACCTGTACGTCCTACGCCCGCTCCTCTGCCTTCGCGCGGTTCCAGAGCTCGTCCCACTCCTCGGGCGACAAATCGCGTAGTTCCTTAACGGAAAGCCGCTCCATCGTCATGAATCGGCGCGTGAATCGGTCGACCATCGTGCGGAGGGCCTCCTCGGGCTCCACCTTCGCCCAGCGGGCGACGTTCACGATCGTGAACAGCAGGTCACCGATCTCGGATGCGATGTCGTCTTGATCGCCACCGGCGATCGCCTCGCGCAACTCGGCTTCCTCTTCGCGCATCTTGTCGAACACGGCGTCGACGTCCGGCCACTCGAACCCGACGCGCACGGCCCGCTTGCTCACCTCGTGGGCACGCAGGAGACTTGGCATCGCCTTCGGAACCCCCGCGAGGATGCTCTTGGGCCCCTCGTCCGACGGGCCCTTCTCCTGCTGCTTGATGCGGTCCCAGTTCCGGAGCACCTCGTCGGCGTCCGCGACATCGACGTCGCCGAAGACGTGCGGATGCCGCCGCACGAGCTTCTCGTTGATCTCCTGCGCGACCGCATCGATGTCGAACTCACCCGTCCTCAGCTTCCGAATCTGCGCGTGCATCATCGGCTGCAGCAGCAGGTCTCCGAGTTCCTCACGGAGCTTCTCGGGAGAGCCGGAGTCGATCGCGTCGAGTACCTCATACGCCTCCTCAATGAGGTGCTTCTTGAGCGTCTCGTGGGTTTGCGCCTGGTCCCAAGGGCATCCGCCGGGGCCGAGGAGGCGGTCGACTGTGTGGGCGAGCTCATCGAGCGGGCGGCGGGGAAGGACTAGCACCGCGCCGTCCGGCACCTCAGAAGTCACCGGTTGCGGGCTGAGGCCCAAAGTACGAAGCCGCGCCTCGACCTGGGGGTCGGGCGCGGCGAGAAAGAGGGGGCCGCTCTCGAGGACGCTGCGGACGTCGGACGAGATCGGCCCTGGCTCGAGTTGGACGATTCGGACCACGTCCGGAGCTTAGCCGCCGGCGCCCTGCTTCAGATAGGCGTCGATGAACTTCTTGTAAGCCTCGGCGAACTCCGGCTGCTTAATGTCGATCTTCGCCTTCTGTCGCAGTGCGAGCATCTCGGTGGAGATGTTGTTCTTGGCGGCACCCTTGTCCAGCATCATGCGGCGGCGAATGCTGCGGCGGAGATTCGGGCTGAGCTCGACCTTCTGCTCGGGCACCACGCCCTCGAGGAGGAACTTGAGATACGCCTTCTGTCCGTCTTGGCGGTCCTGCTCCTGCCAAGAGGTCGCCTGACCGATCTTGGTGGCGTTGATCGCCTCGCGCATCCACGTCGCCATCGAGACGTAGGCGATCGGCTGCATCTCGCCGCCGACGACCTTGTGGACGTCGATGCTGTACTTTTTGGCCGCCTCGCCGAACGCCGTGCCGGTGGAGAGCGCCTTGTCGACCGCGTTGCGATCGGCCTCGCTGCTGACCGCGATCATCCGGAGCTTGGCCTGCTTCGGTCGCGTGTAGAGCTGGGGATTGTCCTTGTAGTGCTTCTCGATCTCTTGGTCGGTGATCGTGATGCCGAACGTCTGGACCTTGAACTGGGTGAGCTCGTACCGCAGGTAGTCGCGCAGCTCGGCCGGAGTGCGGCCGCCCGCCGCCCACTGCTCCATCATTTGAGGGTTGTCCGCCAGGCGGATCTTGACCTCAGCTTCGACTTCGGCGTCGGTCGGCAACACGCCCTTCTGCTTCGCGAGCTGCATCACGAGCTTTTCCGTGATGAGTTGCTCGAGCGTGAGCAGTCCGGGAGGGAACTCGGCGAACGAGCGGCCGAGATTTCGACCGACACCGGGCAGGTACTCCATGCGCCGGTAGTATTCGTTCCCCTTGATCTCCTCACCGTTGACGGTGGCGACGACGCGACTTGGGTCGACCTGACCCATCGAGATCGCCGCGACGAGTGCGAGCGCGGCCGTGAATAGCTTCTTCAAATCGTGATCCTCCGTGAAGACGGGTGTTGCTAGTCATTACACCCGCACCCCTCCGAAATGACGCCCGAAGTGGGACCGCGATTCGAAAAAAGCACGATCGTTCGCTACCAGTGCTCGATGAACGCATCCGGAAGAACTCGGTGGCCGTCTAAGGGCACCCCCTCCTCGGCCAGAAAGTCGCGCTGCGTTCGTGCCAAGTCCGGCGAACGCTTGTTCACGGGCAGGTGCCCATCTTTGCCCACCACTCGCCACCACGGCACGTCGGCGGGGCACTGCGCCATCCAACGACCGACCATGTACCCCGAGGAAGGATTGGAGAGGGCACGCCCCACCGCTCCGTAGCTCGCGACGGTGCCCGACGGGATTCGGCGAACGATGTCCCAGAGCTCATCCAACGCGATGGTCATGCCATCAGCTTAGCCGCATGGGTTCATTGCCCTTGCGCGATGGGGGCCATCCCGGTGAAAATGGGTCCCTCATGGTAGCCACCCTCCTTCCGCTCCTAGCCGGGGCGGTGTTGCAGCAGGCGCCGGGAACGGAAGGTTACGTCGACACGATCGCTGTCGTCGGTGCGAGGATCGAGGTTGGCGACGGGCGCGTAATCGAGCGCGGCAACGTCGTCGTCCGAGACGGTCGCATCCAGGCGGTCGGCGCGGACGCGCCAGTGCCACGCTTCGCGCGCGTCATCGACGGCAAGGGCCTCACCGTTTACCCCGGCTTCATCGACGCCTACGCCAATTCCTTCCTGACGATCCCGGAACCCCAGCCCGATCAGGACACTCCTCCGAACGCGAGCGAGGACGCACCCGCCTACATGCGGCCCGCCAACCGTCGCGGAGTTCGGCCGGAACTCGAAGCAGGACAGTACTTCGCACCGACGCTCGCTGGCCTCCTTCCCGAGCGGCGTGCCGGCTTCACCCACTTTATCGTCAGCCCTACCGGAGGCATCATGAACGGCCGCGCCTCCCTGGTGGAGCTGAGCGGCGTCCCTCGACGCGACTCCGTGCTGCGCCCCGAGATCGGCGTCAGCTTCGGATTCCGCTCCGCGGGCGGCGGGTACCCCGGCTCGCTCCTCGGCGTGTTCGCCCAGATGCGGCAGGCGTTGCTGGACGCGCAGTGGTACCAGAGCCTTCCAGCCAACGAGATCCGGCCGGACGACGCGACCCTCCGTTCCCTCGGGCCGGTGATTCAGCGTCGGCTTCCCGTGTTCTTCGAAGCCGAGACGGACAACGAGGTTGAGCGCGCGCTTCGAATGAGCCAGGAGTTCAACTTCCCGGTGGTCCTCGTCGGCGTGCTGGAAGGCTTCCGCATCGCGAACCGACTGCGAGAAGTGCCAGTAATCGCGAGCCTCGACTTCGGGGCTGAACCCAGAGCGCGAACGCCCCGAGCCGAAGGCACTCCTCCGAATACGGGAGACGACCAGCCGGAGCCGGTGCGAACCGAGCGTGAAGGGAGATTCCGCGAGCGTCTCGCGAATTTGGGGCAGCTCGAGAAGGCGGGTGTGCGCTTCGCCCTCACGGGCCGCGGACTCCGAGAGCGAGCCGATTTCTTCCGCAATCTCAAGCGCGCGGTGGATGCCGGGCTAAGTCGTCAGCGGGCGCTTAGGGCGCTCACGATCGACGCCGCGACGATCGCCGGCGTTGCAGACCAGACCGGGACGATCGAGGCGGGGAAGCTCGCAAACCTGTTCGTGGCCCAAGGCGACTTCCTCGACCCGAACATGCGCGTCCGCACGATGCTGATCCGCGGCCGGCTCTTCCGCCCAGACCGTGATCGAGTTCCGGGGCTCACCCCCCGGCCTCGCAACGACGAGAACCATCACCACGACGACAACAACGATGGTTGTTGCAGCCCCCAGGTCACCGGAGGTGGCCGTTAATGCCTGCGCTTAACCTCATTGCCCTCCTCGCAATCGGACCTCAGGGTGCCGCTCCGACTCAGGTCGCGACTCCCTTCGAGACCGACGCCGACCGCTTCCCGCAGGTCAAGACGAACGGGGACGTCCTCATCCAGGGCGGCACCGTAATCACCATTACCGGGCAGACGATCCCTAACGGTTCGGTCCTCGTGCGGGGCGGCAAGATCGCCGCCATCGGCACGAATCTCACGGCGCCCGCGGGCGTGACCGTCATCGATGCGAAGGGAAAGATCGTGACCCCAGGCATCATCGACGCCCACACCCACCTTGCGAGCGACTCCACCAACGAGGGCACCGACGCGATCACCCCCGAGGTACGGATCGCCGACGTGCTCAACCCCCGGTCGCTGTCGCTCTACCAGAAGCTAGCGGCGGGCAATACTGTCTCGCTGGTACTGCACGGCAGCGCCAACCCGATCGGCGGCGAGAGCCAGATCATCAAGCACAAGTACCGCCGCACGGTAGACGACATCGTCTTCAAGGGTGCGCCGCGCGTGGTGAAGTTCGCTCTGGGCGAGAACGTGAAGCGGGCGAACAGCTCCCCGGAGGCCGGGCAGCGTTTCCCGGCCACCCGAATGGGTGTGGACGCGGTCTACCGCCGCGCCTTCACGCAGGCGCGCAACTACCGCGACTCCAAGTCGGCGGCCGCCCGCGCGGGCAAGCCGTTCCGCAAGGACGTGCGGCTGGAGGCGCTCACCGACATCCTCGAGGGCCGCATCATCGTGCACGCCCACGGCTACCGGCAGGACGAGATGCTCGCCCTCGCCCGCGTTTCCAAGGAGTTCGGCTTCAAGCTCGTCGCCTTCCAGCACTCCCTCGAGGCGTACAAGATCGCGCCGGAGCTGCGGCAGATGGGGATCGGCGCGTCCATGTTCGTGGATCACGCCTACTTCAAGATCGAGGCGAGCGACACCACGCCCTACAGCGGCGCGATCCTCACTCAGGCCGGCGTTCTAACCTCGGTGCACACCGACACCGGGGGCGGCATCACGCCGTTCAACCTTGAGGCCGCGAAGTTCATGCGCTACGGCGGCGTGAGCGCGGACGAAGCGCTCCGAATGGTGACCATCAATCCGGCCAAGCAACTCGGGATCGACCGCCGGGTCGGCTCACTCGAAGTTGGCAAGGACGCGGACATCGCGATCTGGAACGGCCACCCGCTGAGCGTTTACTCGCGCTGCGAAGCGACGTTCGTCGACGGTGAGCTGGCCTACCAGCGACGTCGGGTTTTCGACACCGAGATGGGCGCCACGTACAAGTCGGCTCTCGACGTGAAGCCGAACCTGCCTCCGGCTCGGCAGCCGAAGGGCGGTGAGAGCGTCTACGCGATTGTGAACGGCACCGTCCATCCGGTCTCGGGGGCGACGATTGCCGGCGGCACGGTCGTGATTCGAGACGGCCGGATCGAGTCGGTCGGCCGCGGCGTGGCGGTCCCGCGAGGTGCGGTCGTCGTCGACGCCAAGGGGCAGCACGTCTACCCGGGCATGATCGATGCCGGCTCCGAAATGGGACGCGTCGAGTTCGCCTCGGAGAAGGCGACGGAGGACAACGACGAGGTCGGCACGTTCCATCCGGATCTCGTGGCGCTCCACGCCGTCTATCCGGAGAGCGAGAAGATCCCGATCGCGCGGGTCGCCGGCGTCACCACCGTCCTCACGCGGCCGAACGGCACCACCATCTCGGGTCAGAGCGCGGTCATCAACATGGCCGGCTACACCCACGAGCAGATGGCGGTCTCGGCTCGCACGGCGATGCACGTCCGCTTCCCCGAGAGCGCCGTCGCGGAGGCGTCCGAGGCCCAGTCGAGTCAGGTGGAGGCGATCGAGGAGGAGTTCGAGCGCGCGAAGCGGTACGCCGCGGCCCGCGCGGAGAACGCCGCCCTGGTCGACCCGAAGATGGAGGCGCTCGCCCCCTACGCCGAGGGCAAGTTGCCCGTGGTGATCGCGGCGAACACTGCCAGCGGCATCCGGGGCGCCGTCGCTTTCGCCAAGCGGCTCGGGCTTAAGATGATCCTCGAGGGAGGCAAGGAATCGTGGAAGGTGGCGTCGCTCCTGAAGGAGAACGGCATCCCGGTCCTCATCCCACTCCCGATCTGGGCCTCGCCATCGGCAAGCGGTCAGGCGAACCCCCTTCGGGACTACGATCCGGTGGACACCGTCCACTCGCTGCCTGCGCTGCTCAACCGTGCGGGCGTCCGCTTCGCCTTCCAAAGCGGCACGAGCGAGTACACGTCGAACCTGCCGATGCGGGCCGGCTACGCCTGCGCCTACGGACTGCCGCGCGAAGTCGCGCTCCGCGCGCTAACCCTCGGCTCGGCCGAGATTCTTGGGGTGGCCGACCGCCTCGGCAGTCTCGATCGCGGCAAGATCGCCAACGTCATCGTCACCGACGGCGACCCCATGGAGATCCAGACCCAGATCCGCCACGTCTTCATCAACGGCCAGCCGGTCTCGATGGAGAGCAAGTGGACGCGTCTGTACGACAAGTACCGCGCCCGATTGAAGTAGTCGCGCAAGCGGCCACGGCTGAGTTCAGCCGTGGCCGCGTCTTCACCCTCGCGAGAGGGGGCTCTCGCCATGGTGCACGGAATCTCGGTTGAAGGAGCTGTCATCCCGAGCGTAGCCGAGGGATCCAAGCGCAGGCACCGACTACTTTAGGTCAAGAAGAAAGACGCAGAAGTAGGTTCTTGTGGCTGCGGCATTCCTGCCGCGGATCGAGCGGAGCTCGATAGGATCTCTCACCGCTGAGGTGGGTGAGGTCGCCGAGGTGCCGAACCCGTTGCGGACGTCGCGCCGTGGCGCGAGACCCTCCAGTCCGGGACCTGCCCACACCAGGATCGAACGGCAGGAGGGAGGCTCCCGCACAGCAAGATGTGACGCTACCCTGTCGTCCCGAGCGCAGCCGAGGGATCCAACCGTAGACCTTGACTACTCGAGGTCAAGCCGCCTCCCCTAAGGCGCGAGTCTCCCAGGCGGCGCTCCTCGCGCCGCCTACACGCGCCTTCGCGCGTACGTATGCCTGCGTCGTGGCTGGACCAGCAGGAGTCAAGGCTTACCGTCAGGTCCCTCGGCTCCGCTCGGGATGACAGGACAGTCCGTAACGAACGAATTTCCGGATGGAGACGCCGGAACGCTCACCCCCGCTTCTCGAAGAGCGCGACGTTCAACCCGTCGTAGTACCGGTCCGTCATACCGCGCGGCGTCATTCCTAGCCGCTCGGTCACTCGAATCGAGGGCACGTTCTCAGGGAAGACAACGGAGTAGATTTGCGGAAGGCGTAGCTCGCGAAAGGCGTAGTCCATGACGGCTAGCGCACCCTCGGTGGCAAATCCGTGGCCCCATGCGAAGCGGCCGAGGTGCCAGCCGATCTCGATGTCGTTCGTGAGCCTGCCTTCCTCGGCGGGTAGTGGCTTCAGAAGGATCGCCCCGACAATTCGCCCCGTCGCCTTCTCGACGGACGCCCAGAAGCCGAAGCCGCGGTCCGTCAGCCCTTGCTCCCGGTACCTGAGGGCTGCCTTCTCCAAGGAGGCGCGCTGCGTCTCTACGCTCTCCTGCGGCTTGCCTCCCCCACCCAAGTAGCGCATCACCTCGGGGTCGCCGTAGATGGCAAACGCCTGCTCAGCATCGTCGGGAGTCCAGTCGCGGAGGATGAGGCGCTCCGTCTCGAATCGGTTCATGGCGGCACCATACCCAACGCATGCCGCAGGTACAACATTTTGGTGCGTCTTGCCGAAGCCCTGATCGCCCGCGCCGATGCGAAGCAGCGAATCGCTCAGTTGTCCGAGCGGATCACTCGAAACGCGAAGTACCAGGAGGGCGACGATCCTGCCGAAGATCCGAATACGTTGCTCACTGAGTACGAAGCCGTTGCCGCGCGCTACCAGGAACTCATCGCCCGCATCAATCGGACGAACCTCGGAGTTCAGCTGCCGGATGGCCGCTCGATAACGGACGCGATCGCTGAGTGAGACGTGCTGCTCCTCCGCATTTCCCTCTACCGCAAGCTCGCCGCCGACGCCACGGTGACGCAGGCAAGAGCGCTTCGAACGGAGATCAAGTTTAGAAGCGCCGTCAAAGTGGGCGACATCCAGGTAACGGCCGACCGACTCAGCCGAGAGCACCGCGAGCTCGACTCGCTGATTCAAGCGGCCAACTGGAACCACGATCTGTCAGACTAGCCGCAGTTGGTAGCCCGAGATCCTGGGCGAGCGTCGAGGCCATCCGGCGGCCGAAAGCCGGAACGGTGGCGCAGCTCGGGCAGCTGTCATGGGTTCGAATCCCACTTCAAGTTCGCTCAGCACGCCGCACACGGGCACTCCGAAACGGGCACACTGCACCCCCACGGCGCTGACGGGATCAAAGGTGAGGGTGGGTAGGCGGCGCGGGGGCGCGCCGCCGTTTCTCTTTAGCTCATTCGGAGGCCGAGCTCGGCCCACTGCTGCGCATCGACCGTACTCGGAGCGTCCATCAGCGGGTCGTAGCCGGCCGCGACCTTCGGGAACGCCATCACTTCTCGGATGTTCTCCGTGTCGGTGAGCAGCATCGTGAATCGGTCGAAGCCCCACGCGATTCCGCCGTGCGGAGGCGCGCCGTACGAGAACGCCTCGAGCAGGTGGCCGAACCGGCCCTGCTGCGTCTCGGGGTCGATGCCGAGCAGATCGAAGATCCGGCTCTGGACGTCCGAGCGGTGGATTCGGATCGAGCCGCCGGCGCACTCGACGCCGTTGCAGACCATGTCGTACGCCTCGGCGCGCATCCGCGCCGGGTCCGTGTCCATGTGCACCAGGTCCTGCTCCTTCGGCATGGTGAACGGGTGGTGCATGGAGCTCCAGCGGCCGGCGTCGGCGTCCCACTCGACGAGCGGGAAGTCGAGCACCCAGATGTACTTGAGCACGCGAGGGTCGCGTAGCTTGAGGCGATCGCCGATCTCGAGGCGAAGGCGGTACAGGACGTTGTTGCCCGACGCGTAGTCATCGGCCACGAACAGGAGCAGGTCTCCCGTCTCAGCGCCGCTGAGCTCGCGCAGAGCGGCACCCTTGCCCTCGTCCACGAACTTGGCGATGGAGCCACGTGGTGTCTCTTCCACCATGTAGGTGGCGAGGCCCTTGGCACCGAACTCCTTCGCGAACTCCTCGATCGCGCCAATCTCCTTACGCGATAGCTGAGCCCCGCCCGGATAGCGGACACCCCGGATGAAGCCGCCCGCCTCGATCACGTTCTTGAAGACGGCGAACTCGGAGTCACGGAAGACGTCCGTCGCGTCGAACAGCGGAAGACCAAAACGCGTGTCCGGCTTGTCGCAGCCGTAAAGGTGCATCGCCTCGTCGTAGGTCAGTCGATCGAAGGTACCCACCGGCTCCTTGTCCAGGTCGAACTCTTCGATCAGCCCGTTGATGACGTCTCGCGTCAGCCCCTCGGCGAGCTGCAGAACGTCCTCCTGAGTGATGAAGGACATCTCGAGGTCGAGCTGGGTGAACTCCGGCTGGCGATCCGCGCGGCTGCTCTCGTCTCGGAAGCACTTCGCGAGCTGGTAGTACCGCTCGATGCCCGACACCATGAGCATCTGCTTGTACTGCTGCGGGCTCTGCGGCAGGGCGTACCACTGGCCGGCCTCAAGGCGGTACGGCACGAGGTAGTCGCGCGCGCCTTCCGGCGTGGACTTCGTGAGGATTGGCGTTTCGACCTCGAGGAATCCCTTTTCGTCCAGGTAACGGCGCAGTCGCCGGGCGGCCGAGGCGCGCACGGCCAGTCGGCGGTACATCGAGGGGCGGCGTAGGTCGAGGTAGCGGTGCTTCACCCGCAGCTCCTCGTTCACGGTCTGCATCTGATCCTCGTCGCTGACGGGGAAGGGGAGCGGCTTGGCCGACCCAAGAATGGAGTAGGCCGACACGATCACCTCGATGTCGCCCGTCGGCATCTTCGGGTTGCGAGTCGCCTCGGCGCGCATCCGCACCTCGCCTGTGATCGCGATGCACGTCTCGTTCCGAATCTCCGCGCGATTCGGGAAGAGATTCGGATCCAGCGTGAGCTGCACAAGGCCGGTACGGTCCCGCAGATCGACGAACATGACACCGCCAAGGTCTCGGACCTTGTGGGCCCAGCCGTTGAGGGTGACCTGCTCGCCGGCGTGGGAAGCTCGTAGCTCCCCGCACGTCTTTGAACGCTGAACGAAACTCATTTGGACTCGGAAGGATACCTGCGGCTCTCTCATCCGGGTTCCTTTGAACCTGCGCCCCTCCGAGATCGAAACGTTTCGAATTCCCCCATATAATGCAGGGGAACGACAATGACGCCGCTCTTGATTCCCCTTGCCGTACTCGTTGCCCAGAGCGCTGGCCTCGTCCCCGAAGATCTGACCCGCTGGTCACGACAACCTGAAGCCCGCTTCGCGCAAACCAAGGCGGTCGCCACCTCGGAGCCGCGAGTGCCCAATGCCGTGCAGATCACCGTGGGCGACCATCGAACGGAGCCCATCTGGATGGCCGAGCTGAGCGAGACGACGCGAGTCCCTCTGAAGCGCGGAGATGGCGTTGTGCTCAGCTTCTGGGCGCGCAGTCCTTCGAACTCGAAGGTCACCGCGTTCGTCCAGCGTGCGACGGCACCCTACACCGGAAGCTTCAACGAGGAACTCAACCTGCGGCCGGAATGGCGGCAGTACGTGGTCGAGGGGCAGATGGCCGAGGACTATAAGCCGGGCGAGGCAAAGGTCGGCTTCCACTTTAACTACGGTCCCGGTGTGGTCGAGATCGGTGCCGTCAAGCTGACTGCGGCCGAGAAGTCGACTGCCTCGCGCGAGCGCCCCGTGAATCTCGTTAGGAACGGCGACTTCTCCGCGCCGATGGTCGGCACCTGGGACGTCAACTCGGTGCAGGCCGAGGTCGTCCCTGGGGGTGCTCCGGGCGGGCGGAACGCTTGGAAGCTCAAGGTGAGTCCCGCAGCCGAGGCCAGCCCTTGGAGCCACAGCGTGGGGCAGCACAACGCCGGCCCAATCGCAAGTGGCGACGTGGTCTACTTCCGGGCTCTGATGCGAAGCGCGACGCGAAGCCGCGTCGGGGTGATGTACGAGCGAGCCTCCGAGCCGTTCTCGAAGCATCTCTCGGCCCTCGCGGTTCTGACGCCCGAGTGGAAGGAGTACCGGTTCGCTGCACCGATGCCGAGAAGCTTTCAGCCGGGCGCGGCTCAGCTCACGCTGTTCCTGGGGTACGGGCCCGGCGAGGTGGAGCTCGCCAACGTTCGGGTGGAGAACATCGGCCGCGCGGACCTCGGCAGCCTGAACATCACGACGGACTACTACGGCGGTCAGGCGAATCCGGACACGTGGCGAAGATCGGCGGAGCAACGCATCGAGCGGATCCGAAAGCGCGACTTAGCCGTCCGGGTGCTGGACAGCCGTGGGCGGCCGGTGCCGAACGCGACGGTTCGGATCGAGCAAACCCGGCACGCGTTCCGCTTCGGAACCGCCGCGCCGGCGGCGATGATCGCCGGGACGGGACCGGACGCCGATCGCTTCCGGGAGCACCTGTCTCGCCTCTTCAACACGGTCACCTTCGAGAACGACCTGAAGTGGAACAGCCTGGAGGAGCCGAACTACGCGAACGTCGACAAGTCGATCGCTTGGCTCACCGCTCGCGGCTTCAACATCCGCGCTCACAACTTCGTGTGGGGAAGCCAGCAGTATCTCCCTCAGGGCCTATGGGCCAGGAGCGATCAGGAAGTTCGCGAAGCCGTAGAGCGCCGAATCCGCACGGCCGGCGAGCGATTCCGCGGCAAGGTTTACCTCTGGGACGTGGTGAACGAGGCCGTGACCGAGAAGGGTCTCTGGGAGCGACTCGGTTGGCAGGAGTTCGTCCGCACTTTCAAGCTCGCACGGGAGGCCGATCCGAAGGCGCTCCTCTGCTACAACGACTACAACATCACCGAGGAGTCTCAGGCCGGCAGCGGCCACCGTCGCACCGCAGTCCGGCGCATCAAAACAATCCTCGACGGAGGCGGACCGCTGGACGTGATCGGGATCCAGGCGCACGTCGGAGTGCCGATCACGCCTACCGCGCGCGTGCTCGAGATCCTCGATGACATGGGGAAGCTAGGGCCACGGCTGGAGATCACGGAGTACGACCTTGGTGTGCACGACGACAAGGTGAATGGGCAGCACATGCGAGATTTCCTCACCGCGACTTTCAGCCACCCGAAGGTCGACGGCTTCATCATGTGGGGCTTCTGGGAAGGCGCCCACTGGCGAGCCGGTGAAGGCGGCGCGATGGTGCGCCGGAACTGGACGCCTCGGCCTGCGGCCCGCGCCTACGAGGAGTTGGTCAAAGGGAAGTGGTGGACGAAGTCGACCCTTCGAACGGATCGCGCCGGCTCGGCGCGAACGCGCGCATTCTTCGGGACGCACCGCGTCACGGTAACGGCTAATGGAAAGACCAACACTCAGCTGGTGGAGCTGAAACCGGGATCGAAGGCCGTGACCCTCAGACTGTAGTCAACTTTCGATCTTTGTCCAAGCCGCCTCATCGTAAGGCTCCTGTCGTCGCGGGCTGAAGCCCGCGACGACAGGAGCCTTACGAGATACGGAGCAGGAATGCGAAAAAAGAGAGAGCGGCCGGAGCCATAGGCTCCGGCCGCTCTCTCGCGATCGAGTTGAGCTTACGCGTAGGCGAGCTCGACGATCTTGGCGGCGGCTTCCTGAACGGTGGCGGCCGGGATGATCTTGGACCCCTCGAGGATCTTGCGGCCCTCTTCGACGGCGGTGCCCTCGATTCGCGCGACCACCGGAACCTTCACATCGATCTCGTTGAGAGCGGCGAGAACGCCCTTGGCAACTTCATCGACGCGGGTGATGCCGCCGAAGATGTTGATGAAGAGGCCCTTGACGTTCGGGTCCATGAGGATGATCTCGACGCACGTCTTCACGCGCTCGGCCTGGGCTCCACCACCCACGTCGAGGAAGTTCGCCGGACGGCCGCCCGCGGCGTTGATCTCGTCGAGCGACTGCATGACGAGGCCCGCTCCGTTGCCCATGATTCCGATGTCACCGCCGAGTCGGACGTAGGCGATCCCGCGCTTGCTGGCCTCCGCCTCAATCGCGTCTTCCGCACTGTCCGCGGACGTCGCCATGTACTCCTTGTGGCGGTACATCGCGTTCTCGTCGATCGACACCTTGGCGTCGGCCGCAACGAGCTTGTTGTCCGGCGTGAGGGCACAGGGGTTGATCTCGATGAGATCGGCGTCCGACTCTCGGTACGCCTTCACCAGCGCCTTGATCATGGTGATCATCTGGCCCTGAGCTTCTTTGGGAATGTTCGCGTCGACGACGGCCTTTCGGAGCTCGTAGTCGCTGAGGCCCCAAGCCGGATCGACAGGAACCTTGACGATCGCGTCAGGGTGCTTCTCAGCAACCTCTTCGATCTCCATGCCACCCTCGGCCGAAATCATCACGATGTCGCGCTGGATGTTTCGGTCAAGAAGGACCGAGAGATAGAACTCCTTCGCGATGTCGACGGTCTCGGCGATCAGGACCTTCTCGACGATCATGCCGGCGGGGTTCTGGATGCTCACGAGCCGCTTGCCGATCAGGTCGCGCGTGAACGTCGCCGCTTCCTGGGCATCCTCGAACAGCTTGACGCCACCGGCCTTGCCGCGCCCACCCATCAGGACCTGGGCCTTCACGACGACGTTGCCGCCTAGGCGCTCGGCGATGGACTTCGCCTCGGTGTAGTCGGCCGTGACCTCGCCGCGCGGAACGGTGACGCCGTACCGCTGGAGCAGCTCTTTGGACTGGTACTCGTGGAGCTTCATAAGCGTCCGTTAGGTTACCCGCCTGTCACGGTGACAACTCCGCTCCCGATCTTGCGACTGCCGGAAAACGAGAAGAGCCCGAGGACGCGAACGTCCTCGGGCTCTTCGATGCGAATGGATCGACTTACGGCAGGGTAACCGACGTAAGCTTCACCGAGTCGAGCGCGAATCGGAACGCAGGCGGGGCGACGCGGCCACGCTGGTTAACGACCGCTCGAACCACGAACTGCACCTGCGTGCCGTTGACGTACGCCTTCGGCAGGTTCTTGACCTCGAAGGTCTGAGTTCGCATGGTGTCCGAACCGGCGAACGACCGGAGAAGGTCGTAGCGATTGCGGTCGTAGTTCCACAGGTAGATGCTGTTCGTCGCGTTTCGGTGAGAAGCGCTGGTGAACGACAGCTTGAGCGTCTTGAGCTTGTTCTCGTCCGGAGAGAAGAAGAACGAGACCGCTGGGGCCGAGGCTGAACCGAGCTGCGAGACGCGTACGCTGTCGACCGAGTAGGTCAGGCCGTCATTCGCCGCGAGATTGGCCGCGCTGCCAGTGGCGTTTGTGCCCTGAAGCTGTCCGTTGAGAGTGTAGATTCCAACGCCGCTGACGGGAAGCGCAGTCTCAACCGGCTTGATGATCGCGCTCATGGCGGCGAAGCCATTGACGCGACCCTTCGAGATGAACGGACCAACGTTGTCGGTCGTGCTCTCGATCACGGCTCGGATCTCAGCCGCAGTGGCGTCCGGCGCGTAAGCCCGCATCAGACCAGCGAGGCCCGCCACAACCGGCGACGCCATCGAGGTGCCGCTGTTGTTGCCGTACGTATTGTTCGGAAGCGTGCTCATCAGGTCAACGCCAGGAGCCGCCACGTCGACCCAGTCAGCGCCGTAGGTGCTGAAGTCGGCCTTCTTGTCGTTCGAGTCCGTTGCCGCGACGGCGATGGTCAGCGGGTTTGCCGCCGGGTATCCACGGTTCGTGGTGCCATCGTTGCCGGCTGCCGCGATGATGACGCATCCCTTGTTGGAGGCATATCGCACAGCATCACGCTCGACGAGTGCTTCGCCAGGACCGCCCAGGCTCAGGTTGATGACCGAAGCGCCATTGTCCGCTGCGTAGCGAATTCCGTTGGCGATCCACTCGGAAGCACCACCGTGCGGCCCGAGCACTCGAATCGCGATGATGGAGCAGTTGAATCCGACGCCCGCGATGCCGATGCCGTTGTTCGTCGACGCCGCCGCGATGCCGGCAACGTGCGTGCCGTGGCCGTCCTCGTCCATCGGGTCGTTATCATTGGCAGCAAAGTCGCGGCCGAGGATCGTCTTGCCCTTCAGGTCGGGATGGTTGTAGTCCACGCCCGTGTCGATGATCGCGATCTTTGTCGCCGACGCACCGAAGTGCATGTCCCACGCCTGCGGCATCTTCAGCCGAGGCATGGTGTACTGCTCGTTGTAGCGAGGATCGTTCGGCACGTAGAACGCCTTGCGAATGTAGTTCGGCTCGACGTACTCGACACCCGACAGTCGCTTGTAGTAGGCGATCGCCTTCTCCACGCTCATGTTGGCCGGAAGTCGGAGGGTCTGCACCCCGAGCACATCGATCTCGCTGATCGGAACGGCTCCGACGGCTTGGTGAGCCGTATTCCGCGTTGCGGCGGCGTGCGGCTTAAACTTGACGAGAACTTGACCCGGCACGTACTGCGGCTTGGGGCCGGCGTACGCGAACGAAGTGAAGGCGAGGCTCAAGGCGCCCGCGAGCCAGAATCGATTCAATTTCATCGGTTCATCTCATGCGGACAGTGGATCCGCGTGGCAACAGTGCTTTTCAACAACGCGACGTTCTCATGATGCGGCAAAGTTCGCCACTCACGAATGCGTTCGCGTCACAAGGACACGAACGATACTACGTTAGGATATCCGATCCTGTAACACTTACGAACCAGCGTTGGAATAGATGCTCCGTCGCAGGCTCGTTTCAAAGGAATTATGAAGGAGGCGCAAGGACGAGTCCGAGCGTACTCACCGACGAAGATGACCCAATCAGCCTCGCATATGTGCGGGGTCTGCCCGGTTCTGCTGTATTTTACGCCAATTCTCAAGTCGGTACAAAGCCGCCGACTTGGCAACCCTTGAGACCGTGCGCGGCTCCGAGGCCGTGAGGACGGCAGAAACGCGATCTGATTGAGGGAACGCTGTCGGCTCGATGCACGTTGGCCATCTCGATGGTCGCCCTCGTCGTCGCCTGCCTGCTCCAGCCGAACTCCGTCTTAGTGGGAGCCCAGCGTCAGCTCACGAGTCCGTCCGCCTACACGCCCGGCTACTTCCGCATCGGATATCCAAACGGCGACCTGCCGTCGACGCAGGGCGTGTGCACCGACGTGGTGATCCGCGCCCTGCGGCATGCCGGCCGAGACCTTCAGCGGCTGATCCACGAGGACATGGGACACCGGTTCTCGACCTATCCCCGACGTGGCCGCTCAAGAGATCGAAACATCGACCACCGACGGGTACCGAACCAGATGCACTTCCTGCGCAAGTTCGGGCGCACCCTTCCGGTCGGGATCTCAGGACGAGAGTTGGCGACGTGGCACCCTGGCGACCTCGTCTACTGGAAGCTCGACAACGGGCTCGACCACTGCGGCGTCGTCTCCGATCGCCGGAACGCCCGCGGAGTGCCGCTGGTGATCCACAACATCCAGCAGACCGCGGAGGAGGACGTCCTTGGTCGTTGGCGGATCATTGGGCACTTTCGATACCCGGTAAGGCAAAGCTAGAACCCAGAACGGCTGAGCGCGTATAAGGGTGCCATGCGTCGCATTCCGGCACTCGGTTTTGGGTTAAGCGTTCTCTCCACCTTGGCTCAGGGCCAGACCGTCAAGATGACGATCGAGTACGGCGGAGCGAAGGCGGGGGAGAACGTCTACACGCGGGAGGCGGACGGCCGCTTCCGGTCGAAGAGCCAACTCGCGATCGGCCCGGTGAAGATCGACAGCCTGGTTGAGGGCCGCTTCGAAGGAGACCGGCTTACCGAGTACACCGTCGATCAGACGGGTCCGCAGAGCTACAAGCTGCGTTACGCAGACGGGAAAATCACGATGGAAGCCGGAGCGACCAAGCGCGAGGTGCCCGTGCCTCCAACTTGGAAGGCGACGTTCGGAAACTTTCACCCCCAGCTCAGCGCCCCAGCGCTTAAGCTCGTGACCCGCGATCGCAAGAAGCAGGTGATCTCCTGCTTCATGGTGGACGTGGGGCAGGTGGTGGACGTCGCCTTCACCTCGAGCGGCGAGAAGCGCGTGGGCAAGGGAACCGCGACGCTCACCCGAACGGAGATCGGTCCGCTCGCCATCGACTACGCCGCCGCACCGGACGGCACCGTGGTTGGGGTCGACGTCTCCTCCCAGAAGCTGCGATTCGTTGCGGAAGGGTGGAACGACCTGTACACCGATCCGCTAGCCAAGTATCCGGAGCTGAGTCAGCCGACCTTCGCGGTCAAACGCATTGCCGGCGCGAAGATGCGTACAAGAGACGGCGTCGAGCTCGTGCAGGACGTGATCGTGCCAGAAGGAGAAGGGAAGTTCCCCATCATCCTCGTCCGCACGCCGTACGGACGCGCGGCCGAGGCGCTCAACGGCGAGTTCTATGCCCGACGAGGTTATGCGTACGTCGTTCAGGACGTGAGGGGACGCGGCGACAGCTCGGGCGCCTTCGATCCGTTCATGACGGAGGAGCGGGACGGCTACGACACGATCGACTGGATCGCCAAGCAGCCCTGGTCGAACGGAAAGGTCGGGATGATCGGAGGCAGCTACGGCGGTTTCGTGCAGTGGGCCGCCGCCGTGAGCCGTCACCCGGCACTGAAGTGCATCGTGCCGCAGGTGTCGCCCCCAGACGCCTTCCGCAATCTTCCGTACGATCACGGCGTCTTCTTCCTCTGGGGCTCCGTCTGGTGGGGGAACGTGGTGAAAGAGCGCACCATGAACGTTTCGGCCCTGTCCGGCGGCTTTAAAGACCCGAAGCGCTTCGCGAAGTTGCCGCTGCAAGACACGGACCGCGCGGTCCTCGGCTACGACGTGCCGTTCTACGATCGATGGCTCGAGCGGACGAGCCTTCGAGATTGGAAGGGAGCGGACTTCACTTACCGCTTGAGCGCGGTTACCATCCCCGCGCTCCACATCAGCGGATGGTGGGACGGCGATGGCGTCGGCACGAAGCTCAATTGGGCGGCGATGCGGGCGGCGGGCCGCAAGAACCAGTGGCTCATCTACGGCCCGTGGACGCACGCATTCAACACGACGCGCAAGCTCGGCGACGTCGACTACGGCGACACGGCGATCCTCGAGCTCGACTCGCTCTACCTCCGCTGGTTCGACACTTGGCTCAAGGGCAAGGCCGTTGCCCTCGAGAAGGTGCCCCGCGTGCAGGCGTTCGTGATGGGAGCCAATCGTTGGGCTCACCTGCCCGATTGGCCGGCCCCATCGATGCGCGCCAAGACCCTCTACCTCGCCCCGGGAGCGATCGCCGAAGCCCTGCCTAAGCCGGCATCAGCCAAGTACACCTACGATCCCAAGAAGGACGTCGTCGATCCGAAGCTGTTCGACCTCGACCCGAGCAAGGCGACCACCGTGGTCGATCCGGAGGAGAGGAAAGGGAGCTCGCTCGTCTTCCGAAGCGCTCCCGTAACCAAGTCGACTCTCATCACCGGTCCAATTGAGGTGGAGCTCGCCTTTCGAACGTCGGCGCGCGACACCGATCTGTTCGCCGCCGTCGTCGATATCGACCAGAAGGGGGTGATGCGGATGATGGGTCAGGCAGGCAAGATTCGCGCGTCGTACCTTGGCGGCTTCGACCGACCGCGCACGGTGCAGCCGGGGAAGACGTACATCGCGAAGGTCTCGCCGTGGGACACCGCCTTTGAATTGAAGCCGGGCCACCGGCTCGGGCTGCTCGTGTGGAGCTCGATGTTTCCGATGTACGCCCGAAATCTTGGGACCGGGGAGCCGATCAAGACCGGGACTCGGATGGTGCCGCAGACAAACACGATCCTCTTTGGCGGCGCGAAGCCAAGCCGGATTACGTTCCGCACCGAGTAAGGCGATCACGAGAAAGGGGCACTCGGAGAATCCTCTCCGAGCGCCCCTTCTCTCTGTCCTGCGGAACGGCCTACCAGCGAGGGCGCTGGTACGAGGTGCCGAACTCTCGAATCACATACGAGTTTCGGTCCCGCTCCATGTAGTACTGGTGCCACACCGTCTCGCGGCGATCCCACGGATCGGTGTACTCGTGCCGCGCGTAGACTCGGATGCCGCCGTTTCGGCTGGTCTGCACGTCGAGGATCTCGTACCGCCGCGTGCGGGCGTTCTCGATGCCGTCTAGGTACAGGTCGTAGAAGTCGTCCGCATTCAGCGAGTAGCTGTAGCGCCCGTCCGTGTAGATGTTGACGTTGCCGCGCCGCGGAACGAGCCGGTTGACGGCTCGGCGGTCGCCGCGCTGGAACGCGTCCTCGATGTCGGCCACGGCGTAGTCGACCTCGTTGCGGTTGTTGTCCCAGCGGTTGCTGAAGTCCGGCCGGTTGTACTCGTAAGGCTGCCCGTACCAGTTCGTGGTCGGGAAGTTGTTCACGATGATGATCCGGTTGGAGTTCAGGTACGGCGGCAGGCTCGCGTAGTAGTACCACGGCGAGACGACGCAGTTGAATCGCTGATACGGATCGAACACGTAATACGGATAGCCGAACCAGTCGTCGTTCCATCGGCGATCGTAGTGGTAGTAGCCCACCCGGTAGCCGTTGTCGATGAGGCCGATTCGCTCCGACTGCCCCACGCGGCGCTGAAGCTGACCGTTGTTGATGATGATGGGCGCCTGGTCGATGCGAACCGCACCGATTCGGCCGCGCGTCCCCGCGTTGTTCACCGTGCCGTATTGCACGACTCCGCTACGAGAGTCGCGCTGTCGGCGAGTGCCGCCGCCACCGCTGATCACGGTCCGGTCGTCGCTGTCGCCGCCTCGGCGGGTGCCGCCACCAGACGTGGGGAAGTCGAACCCGCCACCACCGCCGCTGGTGCCGTCTCCGCCCCGATTACCGCCTCGGCTTCCTCCGTCGGATCGGCTCGGCGGCGGATCGATGCGCGGACGACCACCGCCGCCCCCGCTGCCTCCTCCGCTGCCGCCGCGGCTACCGCCGCCGCCACCGCTGGTCCCGCCGCCACCGCCAGGTCGCCGCTTACCGACTCCCCCGTCTTGCGGCATGGCGAACGCCACGACGAGCGCCAGGGTCGACGTCGCGATGGCCACCTTGAGAAAACCGTTCTTCATTTTCACCTTGCCTACTTCTTCTTCACGCGCACCGTGATCAATCGTTACGGAGATTGTAGTGCAGAGTTGGCATTACCAGGGCCAAACTCTTCAACCGGAGGCGGTGTCAAACTCTCGACATGAGTAAGCGACGCATCGCGATCATCCCCGGCGACGGAATCGGGCCCGAGATCATGGACGCCACGCTGCAGATCCTGGGAGCGGCCGGGTTCGAGGCGGAGTACATCACCCTCGAGGCCGGGCAGCCCGCGCTGGATCGAGGACAGCCCGCGATGCCTCCCGAGACGGTCGAGGCGATTCGTGAGATCGGCATCGCACTCAAGGGTCCGACCACCACGCCGGTGGGCAAGGGACACACCAGCGCCAACGTCGCGCTTCGCAAGGCGCTCGATCTCTTCGCGAACGTTCGCCCCACTCGAAGCCTCCCTGGTCTGAAAGGTCCTTTCGAAGACAAGAACATCGACCTCATCATCGTTCGCGAGAACACCGAGGACCTGTACGCGGGCATCGAGTTCCAACCGCACCCAGACATGGCGCAGGCGGTGAAGGTCATCACCCGCCCGGGCTCGAACCGCCTTTCGCGCTACGCCTTCGAGATGGCGCGAAAGCAGGGCCGGAAGCACGTGACCGCCGTCCACAAGGCGAACATCATGAAGCTCACCGACGGCATGTTCCTCGATGAGTTCTACAAGGTCGCTGCGGACTACCCAGAGATGGAGGCGGACGACATCATCGTGGACAACTGCTGCATGCAGCTCGTCACCCGTCCCGAGAAGTTCGACGTGGTGGTTACGGAGAACCTGTACGGCGACATCGTGAGCGACCTGTGCGCCGGCCTGGTCGGCGGCCTCGGTCTGGCGGCGGGCGCAAACATCGGCGAGAAGACGGCGGTCTTTGAGTCGGTGCACGGCTCGGCGCCGGACATCGCGGGCAAGGGAATCGCCAATCCCACGGCGCTGGTCTTCAGCGCGCTCATGATGCTGCGCCACCTGGGTGAGCGGGAGAAGGCGGACCTGATCGGCCGCGCGGTCCTGCGGGTGCTGAAGGAGGGCAAGGTCCTGACGGGCGACATCGGTGGCACCGCGACAACCGTCCAGTACCGCGACGAAGTGCTGCGACAGATGGCCGCGTCTCAGTGATCAGGTATTAGGGACGAGGGATGGGGGGAAACCCTCATCCCTCGTTTCTCATCCCCCTCGTTCGCAGGCTTACTTGCCCGGAATGCCGGGCTCGGTCAGGAGCTTCGGATCGAGCGCCTTGACGAGCACCTCTTCCTCAAGGAGCTCCAACTCGCGGACGACCTGCGGGATCGTCTTCTTGTCCTTGAGCGCGATCTTCACCACCTCGGCCGCCTTCTTGTAGCCGATGTGCGCGTTGAGCGCCGTCGCTAGCGACGGCGAGGTCGCCGCGTAATGGGCGCACCGCTCGGCGTCGGCGGTGATGCCGACCACGCAGTTCGCGGTGAACGTGCGGAGGGTGTTGGTGAGGATCTGGATGCCGAACTGCGACGAGAACGCCATGCCGGGCATCATCACGTTCAGCTCGAGTTGTCCGGCCTGCACGCCGTAGTCGATGCTCTGGCACTGGCCGAGCACCTGGAAGAGGACGAGGTTCAGGTTCTCCGCCATGCTCGGGTTGATCTTGCCCGGCATGATGGACGAGCCCGGCTGAACCGGCGGCAGCGTGATCTCGGCGAAACCGGTGAGCGGACCGGAGCAGAGGAGCCGCAGGTCGTTGCTGATGCGGGTGAGCTCCAGGCAGAGGATGCGAAGACCGGCCGAGAGAGAGGCCATGGCGAGATTGCTCTGCATCGCCTCGCGGAGGTCCGGCGCCGGGCGGAACGGGATGCCGGTGTACTCCTTGAGAAGGTCGACGACCCGGAAGCGATACTCGGGGTGCGTGTTGAGCCCGGTGCCCGCCGCGCTACCGCCGATGCCGAGCTCCTCGAGCTCGAACGCCGCCTGCTCCAGCCATCGGCGCGACTTGCGGACGGCGACTGCGTACGCGGTGAATTCCTGGCCGAGCCGGATCGGAACCGCGTCCTGGAGGTGGGTTCGTGCCGACTTCAGGATGCCGTCGAACTCCTGGCCCTTGGCCGCCAGCGCATCGGCTAGCTCATCGACCGCCGGAAGGAGATCCTCCAGCATGAGGCGGCTCATGATCCGCATCGCTGAAGGGAAGGTGTCGTTGGTGGACTGGCCGTAGTTCGGGTGATCGTTCGGATTGACCTTCTGGTAACCGCCGAGCTCACCGCCGAGGATCTGCTCCGCCCGGTTGGCGAGCACCTCGTTGCAGTTCATGTTGAAGCTCGTGCCCGCGCCCATGTGGAACACGTCCACCGGGAACTGATCCCGGTACTGGCCGCCGAGAACGTCATTGGCCGCCTGAACGATCGCGTCGCCGATCTCCTTGTCGAGCAGGCCGAGCTCGGTGTTCGCCTGCGCGCAAGCCTTCTTGAGCAGGATGTACGCGTCGATCATCTTCGGGTGCTCGGTCAGCCCCGAAATCTGGAAGAGGTTGCGGCTCCGCTCCGCCTGCGAACCCCAATACGCCCCCGCAGGGACGTGAACATCCCCAAGACTGTCCTTCTCGATCCGGTAGTCCATTTCGCCAGGGAGTTTACTCGCGGGCAAGACCACGGGCGGCTCGGCGCCTGCCGATCCCGTGATTCCGTAAAACGACCTCTTGCCTATCTCAGTCCCGAATCATCCCAAGGGTTGGCCGGAGGGGCAGCGTTTCGGATGGAGGCAGGCAGCGATTCGTATGCGACGCCGCTCGTTCGGAGGTCGAAACCGGTCTCCTTGAGATCGGCTCGAAGCACGGGCCCGGATCCGATCTGCAGATCGAGGCGGACCCGGCGGACGGGGCCGTACCAGTAACGCGCCCCCGGGCCGTAGAGGCCCGGTTGGCGCTGGCGCTGCTCGTTCAGCTGACCGGGGTGAAGGATGTTCGTCCAAGCCACGGTGCGACCATCGCCCGTGGTGGCGGCGCACACCCGCTCCGTTTGCGTCGGTTGCGCCGCGAGGGCGATCCCGCCCTTAAGGCCGTCGGGAATCGCCTCGGTCGGGAGAGCTTGGGCATCGAGGATGCTTACCTCTCGATTCACAACCTGAAACCCTTCGAACGCGTGCGGGCTGGTGACCACTCCGATCAACGCATTCTCCAACGCGGGAGTCAGATTCGGCAGCCGGAGCGGCTGGCCGGCTCGAAGCATCGCCTGTTGAGCCGGCTGGAGCGCTCCGTACACCCGCAATGCCGCCCAGGGCACGTCCTGGTACAGCCGCTCGCTTCGCGGCGCAAACTCCATGAGCGAGAAGAACATGATCGGGGACCAGGAGAGGTAGACCTCGTTGGCGAACCCGCCGAGCTCCTCCAGCGTGAGATAGCCCCGAGTCATCATCCCGTTCATCAGGCGGCCGAGGGCGCGCCGGTCGACGTTTGGCCGGTGTCCCCACGGTGTGAATCGCGGCCGAACTGTGAGCCATCCCGCGTCTTCCATCACCTCGGTGGACGCCGCGTCGAGCGTCGCAACGTAACGGTCGAGATTGACTTTGCCGCTGCGAAGGACGGTGTCCGCGGGTCGGATCAAGTCATCGGCGAGCGCGCCGACGAGCTGGGTCTTGCGCCTTCGAGCGGACTCGATGAGGAGTTCGCTTGGGATGACGGAGAGCGGGTCGACCTCATCGGGGCGTCGGAGACGAGCGTGGTCTGCCTCAGTCAGCGGAGGAGCTGCGTTGGCGTAACGGAGATCCAGCCGTTGAAGCATCCTCATCGACGCCGGGCTAAGAGGGTAGTCCCCTTCCTTTCCCGCGGATTCAGCGGCTTGAAATCGTTCGCGGGCCCTCAGGATCGCCTCCGGATTCAGCCGGACCTCGCCCCCGAGCACCCGGCGCCCTTCCGCGTCCACGGTGTAAAGGCGGAAGCTGAGCTCGCTCGCCGGTCCGAACGACGAGAACGTCACGATGGCTCGGACCGGCGTGCCGCCGTCTCGCTTGTCGAGTCGAGGATCGCCGCCGTAGATCTGCTCGGGGCGCTCGGCTCCCCTCCGCTCCAGCATTCCTTGCCACACCGACTGCTCTCGAGCAAGCGCCTTCAGAATTGGCTCGACGTCCACCGGAAGGCGGCTCTGCAGTGCCGTCGGGCGATTGGAGAACGTCGCTGTGGTTCCCTGGGGCACACTCGCCAAGACCTCGGGCGGCATCGCGCGGAGGATCTTCAGCAGCGCCCGACTCGCCGGACCTCGTTGGAACGTCGCGGTCGGCGGCGGGAGAAAATCTCGTTCCTTGTTCGCTGCCCGCGCTTTGTCGAAGGCTAGCAGGGAGTCGAGGAGCTGCTTGGCTTCGGCGTCGTCGAATTCCGGTTTCTCGACCAGTCGAGTCGACGCCTTCGCGATCGCGGCCGCGATGTCTGCGGCACGCTCGTTGAGGGCGAGCCGGCGAAGCTCCCGCTCCTTCTTCACCGACCGCGCCAACTTGTATCCCGAAGGCGTCTTTTCCCACTCGGCGTAGGTGACCTCGGCAAGCCGGGCCATGACCTCCGCAATCGGCGCCTTGTCGAGCCGCACCACGACGACTGCGTCCTTGATGGGTCCAACCGGGATTAGCTCCGTGCCTAGCCTCTTCGAAATTTCCGGAAGAAGCCGCTCCAGTCGCGTCGCGGGCGCGGTGATCGTGAGCGCGGGAGATTGCGTAACCAGCAGGACGAGCGGGAGCATAGTCGAAGGACGGACGTAAGGACTTCGTTCGTTGCAAGAGAGCCGCATAATCGCGAGGTGGAACCGCTCGAGAGTTATCTCCACACTCACATCCCGCTGTCGGCGGCAATGGGAGTGCGGGTAATCGATGTCAATCGTCGCCGGGTGGTGCTTCGAGCCCCGCTCGGCCCGAACATCAATCACCAGAGCACGCTCTTCGGCGGCAGCGCGGCGGCGATCGCGACGTTGGCGGCATGGTCTTGGCTGTGGGTGCGCACGGCGGAGCTGCCTTCGCGTCCGCGACTCGTGGTCAGGTCCAGCGCGATCGAGTACCTCGCACCCGTCGAAGGAGACTTCGAGGCGATCTGCGAGGGAACGGAGGATGAGGAGTACGCCCGGTTTCTGATCGGGCTGGAGCGAAAAGGAAAGGCTCGCATCGACCTGCGAGCGCGCCTTGAGTGGAACGGAATTGTCGCCGCCGATCTCCGGGGCGTGTTCGTCGCGCTCCGTGAGGCATAATTTGCCCGTGGCGACCTATCAAGAGCGAATCTCTGAGCTTGCGGACCTGATGCAGGAGTTCCGACTTGCAGAAGCGAGTCTTGAGATGGGCGGCATGAGCGTCGCGTTCCGACGAAAGCCCGCTCGATCCGTCGTGGTGACTGAAAGCGTTGCCGATGCCGCGCCGAGCGAGGCTTACTCTGCGGAGGCCTACGCGGCGCCAGAGCCCGAGGCTCCGAAGGGAACTCCGATCGCGAGCCCGATGACGGGAATCTTCTACAACTCGCCGAGCCCATCGTCTCCCGCTTTCGTGAAGGAAGGCGAGAGCATCACCGCTGGCCAGATCGTGGGCCTCATCGAAGCGATGAAGGTGTTCAATGAGATCCCGGCTACGATCAGCGGCAACGTGCTTAAGATCGTCGTGCAGGCGGGGCAGCTCGTGAACGTCGGCGACATCCTGATGTACGTGGGCTAGGTCTGCAGGAAGCTCGGCGAGTCTAGCGGCCATAATTGGTGGCTGTGACCCCCACCGCAACGCGCACCGTGCGCATCGGCATCCTCGGCTTCGGCACCGTCGGCAGCGGCGCCTACCGGATGCTTCAGGACAACCGAGAGGCACTCGTCCGCAAGCTCGGCGTTCCGTTCGAGGTCGCTCGGATCGGCATCCGCGACATCGCGAAGCCGCGACTGCTTCCCGATGCGATGTTCACGAACGACCTCGGATCGATCGTGGACGATCCGTCGATCGAAGTCATTCTCGAGCTCATCGGCGGCGTCGACCCCGCGGCGGAGCTGGTGGAGCGTGCGCTGATGAACGGCAAGCACGTGGTCACCGCGAATAAGGAGCTCATCGCCAAGCACGGGGCGCGGCTCGTCGCGCTCGCCAAGAGCCGGGGGCTGGACCTGCACTACGAGGCCGCCGTCGGAGGAGGCATTCCGCTCGTGCAGCCGCTGAAGCACCAGCTCGCCGGGAACGACGTGCTCCAGATGATGGGGATCCTCAACGGCACCACGAACTACATCCTCACCAAGATGCAGGAAGAGGGTGTCGACTTCGGTGACGTGCTGAAGGAGGCGCAAGCGAAGGGTTATGCCGAGGCCGATCCGACGAACGACGTCGACGGCTTCGACACGATGTACAAGATCTCCATCCTCGCGAGCATCGCGTTCCACCGGCGCGTTCCCGTCGAGGGTGTTTACCGAGAGGGAATTCGAAAGATCACCCAGCTCGACATGCACTACGCCGACATCCTCGGCTACCGAATCAAGCTCCTCGGAATCGTGGATGCCGTCGGTGATGACCGGATCTTGGCGCGCGTCCATCCAACCCTTGTTCCCAAGTCCCACCCGCTTGCCAGCGTGAACGATGTTTACAACGCGCTTTACCTGCACGGTGACTTCGTGGGGGACCTGATGTTCTCGGGACGCGGAGCCGGCTCTGATCCGACCGCCTCGGCCGTGGTGGGAGACCTCCTCGACGTGGCGCGGAACATCGCGGGCGGTGGCTCGGGGAGCGCCATCCCCTACGACGAGAATCCGCTCGTCTGCTGCCCGATCCAAGACGTACGAACTTCCTTCTACCTGCGGCTCACGGTGCAAGACCGACCGAAGGTGCTGGGGCTCATCGCCACGCAGTTCGGTGAGTACGACGTTTCCCTCGCCGCGATGGAGATGAAGACTCTGGACGAGGGCCGTGGCGAAATCGTCTTCCTCACCCACCCGTGTCGCGAACTGAACTTCCGCCAGGCGCTTGAGGCGCTACGGCAGACCGGGGCAGTGGAAGAGGTCTGCAACTCGATCCGCGTCGTGAACTAGCGTTACGGTACTTATGTGTGCGTTTCGTAGCACGATTTACCTAGTTGCTAGGTAAACGCTGCGGGGTTTGGGACGTCTCTCCTTTCAACGGGGGCCGCAATGGCGGCCCCGGAGACGAAAGGATGAAAAGAACCGTTATTCTCGCCCTGGCGCTAATCACCGCGATCGCCGGCGCTCAAGACTCGAACCGTGGCGTCCGCCAAGGTGAACAGCGCGATCAGAATCGGGTTGAGCGAAACGGTGACGACCGCCGCTTCGGCCAACGATCCGACCGCGACCAGAACGGTCGTTACGAGGACCGACGCGATCAGGATCGCCGAGACCACGACGATTGGGACGATCGCGACTACGACCGACGCGACGACCGCAACCGCGGTGGCTGGGGACGCGATGGCCAAGGCCGCCAGGACCGCCAGCAGGTCACCCTGCGTCGCCTCTACGAAGAGATGCGCCGCCTGCGCGCCGACCGAAGCCTGAGCCAGCGTCAGCGAGAGCAGCGGATTCAGCGACTGCAGGCTCGCATCCAGCGCGTGCGCCAGCGGGATCAGAACAACCGGTACGGTTATGGCCGCGACGGCTACAACCGAGATGGCTACAATCGAGACCGCGACTACAACCGCGGCCAGCGGGAGGAGCGAGGTCGCATCTACGGCCGCGAGTAATCCTTCCGGTTAAGCAAACAAAAGACCCCGGTGGCTCAGCCACCGGGGTCTTTTGTTTGCTCGCGCCCGAGGTCTTAGTCCTCGATCACCGCCTCTTCGCCGGAGTTGATGTCCATCTCGCCGCCTCCCTCGATGTCGCCGTCGTCGGTGACTCGGACGATTCGGGCGATGGATCGCACCTGATCGTTCGAAGCGAGGTTCACCAGCTTGACGCCCTGGGCAACGCGACCAGTGGTTCGGATCTCCTTGATCTTCATCCGGATCCCCTTGCCCTTGTTCGTCATCACGAGGAGACGATCGTCGTCCTCGACGACTTCGGCTCCGACGATCTTGCCCGTCTTTTCCGTGCAGTTCATCGTCAGGATTCCGGAGCCGCCGCGACCCTGGACGCGGTAGTCGCTCATCGGCGTGCGCTTACCGTAGCCGTGCTCGCTCACCACGAGAAGCGTGCATTCCTCGAACACCACGGCGGCGGAGACGACGTGATCCTCACGGCTGCCTTCCTTGAAGGCGATGGCGCGGACGCCACCCGCCGCACGGGAGCGCGAGGTCGCTTCCTGCTCGTTGAAGCGGATGCTCTGGCCTTCGTAAGTGATGAGGATGACGTCGTCGTTGCCGCGCGTCTTCAACGCCCAGCCGAGCTCGTCGCCTTCCTCGATGTCGAACGCGATCAAGCCGTTGTTACGGATGTTCGCGAACTCCTTAACCGCCGTCCGCTTGATCTCGGCGTGCCGCTTCTCGCCGGTGCCTCGGGTGATCATCGTAAGGTAGCCGTCGGTGTTGAGGTCCTTCACCGAAACGGTCGCCGTCACGCGCTCGCCGCCGACGATGTTGATGTAGTTGATCACCGGCATGCCGCGGGCGTAGCGTCCGCTCTCCGGAATCTCGTAAGCCTTCAGCTTGTACACGCGGCCACGGTCCGTGAAGAACAGGATCGTGTGGTGCGTGTTCACCTGGAACAGGTGTGCCGGTTCGTCCTCGGCCTTCATGGCGTTGTTCACGCCCTTGCCGCCGCGCTTCTGCTGCCGATAGGCGTCGATGCTGGTGCGCTTGATGTAGCCGTCACGCGAGATCGAGATGATCGCCTCTTCCTCGGGGATGAGGTCCTCGGCGGAGAAGTCTCCGGCCTCGCGGGCCACGATCTTCGTACGACGATCGTCGCCGTGCTTGTCGCGCAGGCCGATGATCTCGTCTCGAAGCACCTTCTTGAGCCGCTCGGGGTCGCTCAAGATGTCCATCAGGTTCTGAACCTTGAGAACGGACTGCTTGAACTTCTCCTCGAGGTCGTGCTGGTTGAGGCGCGTGAGGTTGCGCAGCGGCATGTTGAGCACCGCCTGCGCTTGGATGACGCTCATGCCGAACTGGCGAATGAGGCCGATTCGCGCGCTGGCCGGATCCTCGCTGGCGCGGATCAGGGCGATGATCTCGTCCAAGAACCGTCGCGCGATCTGGTAGCCCTCGTTGAGGTGGAGCTCCTCGAGCGCTCGGTACAGCTCGTACCGCGTTCGGCGGTCGATCACCTGCCGACGGTGCCGCAGGTACTCGTCGAGCATCACTGCGAGCGGGCACGTACGAGGCGCCATGTCGACGAGGCCGAGCATGATCGCACCGAAAGTCGTGCGAAGATTCGTGTGCTTCAGAAGGTAGTTGAGCGCCTTGTTCGGGTTGACGTCGCGCCGGATCTCGATCTCGATGCGCATGCCGCGCTTGTCCGAGTAGTCCTGCACGTTGAGCAAGCCGTCGAACTTGCGGTCCTTGGCGATCTGCGCGATCGCCTTGATCAGGTTCTCCTTGTTCACCTGATACGGGATCTCGGTGACCACGATCACCGACTTGCCGCTGTCGCCCGGCTCGATGTGGGTCTTCGCCTGGAGAACGATGGAGCCTCGGCCCGTCTCGTAGGCGGAGCGGATTCCCTTCGTGCCCATGATGTGGCCGTAGGTGGGGAAGTCCGGCCCCGGAATGACCTCCATGAGCTCGTCGAGGGTGCAGTCCGGCTTGTCGAGCCGAAGGATGAGCGCGTTGCAGACCTCGGTCAGGTTGTGCGGCGGCAGGTTCGTCGCCATGCCGACCGCGATACCCTGGGTGCCGTTGCAGATGAGGTTCGGAAACTTGCTGGGGAAGACCGTCGGCTCTTTCAGAGTGGCCGAGTAGTTGTCGATCCAGTCGACGGTCTCCTTGTCCAGGTCCTCCATCATCTCCATCGCGATGGGAGTCAGGCGGCACTCGGTGTATCGCTGGGCCGCTGGGGCATCGCCGTCGATGGAGCCGAAGTTGCCCTGGCCATCGATGAGCGGGTACCGCAGCGACCAAGGTTGCGCCATGCGGACGAGCGTCGGATAGATGACCTGGTCGCCGTGCGGGTGGTAGTCGCCCGACGTCTGGCCAGTGACCTTCGCGCACTTCACGTACCCACTTTCGGGGGTGACGTTCAGCGTCCGCATCGCATAAAGAATGCGCCGCTGAACCGGCTTCAGTCCGTCTCGGACGTCCGGCAGGGCGCGCGCGATGATGACGGACATCGCGTAGTTGACATAAGAGCGACCGAGCTCTTCGTCAACGTTGACTACGGAAAGGTTGGGATTCTCTGCCACGGGTATCTTTCCAGACGTCCGAAATGGCCCGAATGAAGCCATTCAAGGGGACGCGCGAACTCCAATTGTACCCGTATTGGCGTTTAAACGCGTTTTGCGGCGGGTTCGGCCCTAATTGCGATCCCCGAGACGCGAAGTGGGGGCCAGATCCGGGATACGGGCGTTTGATGCGATCGCCCTCAGTCGGCCAAATCACCTACGCAAGTGGTACCTGTTAATATTGCGTGGGTCCTCTGGCTCATTTACCGGGGATCTCGGGCCGGTGCGTGAGTCAAATGCCTCTTCCTCGACGGTCCTCCACCCAAGAATCTTACGTGGGCACGCCGGAAGAGTCCCTCTCCCGTGCCCGTTTCAGGAGGAGAGCATTGGTCCAGCCTTTAAGGGCTTTCATTAGTCTGTTGGCGCTTGGAGTGGCGTCGGCGGCTTTCGCTATCGACAACAAGACGACGCGCGGCGGCGGGTTTGTGGCCGCGCCCGGCGTTGCCTATCCCGTAACCGGAAGCGTTAGCCGTTTCGTGTTTCGTCTTGACGAGGCGACCTACGCGGTGCGGCACGTCACCCCCGATCAGTTTGCGTTCGCCAGCCTCGGCCACAAGCTGCTGATTCTCAAATACACGCTGAAAAACGCCGAGAGTCACGCGCTGGACTACACCGCCGGCGCGGTCCGAGTCCAGGTGCTGGGTATGCAGAACGAAACCTACACCGGCGCCAACGCCGCGCTCCGGTTTCTCGACGGCCCCCGATCGCTCAAGCCCGGGGAGGCGGTCACCGAAACCGTTGTGCTGGAGATCCCGGGCGCTCTTGCCACCCCTCGACTGGTGGCGCGCATCGGTGGAGCCGAGCTGAAGTACGACCTGACGGGAAGGGTCAAGCCGCTCAGCGGTCCCTTTGCGGGCGCGAATGGCAGCGTTTCCGTCGATGAGCACGAGGCCGCGAAAGGTCAGAAGACGCCTCTCGGAGCGTTCGACCTGAAGCTGGTGTCGATCGAGTCGACGCGCGAAGCACCCGAACCGAGCCTCCAGCTGGGCACCGGAGAGCAGTTCGCGATCGCGACCGTGGAGCTCACGAACGCGACGCGGCAGCCTCAGGCCGTCTCCTACGCGAGCGTCACGCCGGAGATGACGGCCGCGGACGGAACGAAGGTCGAGTGGACCCGCATGTTCCTCGGCAACAAAGCCGGCGACCCGTTGCGGGAGAACCTCGGTGGACGGCGCACCATCGTCGGCCGGTTCGTGTTCAAGGTCAAGTCGGGTCAACGGCCGGCCGAACTGCGGCTATTCGACGCCGTTTCGGGACGTCGAAGCATCCTGATTCGACTTTAGCGGCAACTCTACGCCGCCGGGGCGGGGTAGTCATGAGGGCATGAACCTCCTCGTTCTCGGCGGCACCGTGTTCGTCGGCCGTCACTTCGTCGAGGCCGCGCTGGCGCGCGGTCACCGTGTCACCCTGCTGCACCGCGGTCAGCGCGGGGCCGACCTCTTTCCGCAAGCCGACCGGATCCTCGCCGACCGAGACGGTGGCCTAGACGCCTTGGGTGACCGAACCTGGGACGCCGTCGTCGACTGCTGCGGCTACGTTCCTCGGGTCGTCCGGCAGTCTGCGCAAGCATTGCGCGACCGAACGAATCGGTACCTGTTCGTCTCGACGATCAGCGTCTACAAGGGCTCAGACCAACCTGGGATGACCGAGGACTCCGAGCTTGCGACGATCGAGGACGAAACGGTCGAGGAGATCACCGGCGAGACGTACGGCGCGCTCAAGGTCCTCTGCGAGCAAGAGGTGCAGTCCGCGTACGGCGATCGTGCCCTCATCGTTCGGCCCGGCCTGGTCATCGGCCCGAACGATCCGACCAACCGGTTCACCTACTGGGTAGACCGCCTCGCCAAGGGAGGGCGCGTGCTCCTGCCGAATCGCCCCAGCCAACCGATGCAGCTGATCGACGCGCGCGACATGGGTCTCTGGATGGTCCTCGCCTTGGAGCAGGGTCTCTCCGGCGTTTACAACGCGAATGGCCAAGACGAAACCCTGACCTTCGGGGACATGGTCGCGGCGTGCCATAAGCTGAACCTTGGAGCCCAGCTCGTTTGGGCCGATCCGGAGTTCCTCGCGGAGAACTCCGTCGAGCTGTGGCAGGAGCTGCCGCTGGTGCTTCCCGTCGACGGCTCCGGCGACGGTATGCAACAGGTGGACAACTCTAAAGCGAGAAACGCCGGCCTCACCTTCCGCTCGTGGGAAGTGTCCGCTCGCGACACCCTCGCTTGGCGTCAGACCGTCACCGACGAGGCCACACCCCGATTCGGGCTCGATCCCGATAAGGAAGCGGCCGTTCTGGCAAAGCTGCCGTAGCCACGCGAGAAGTCCCGCGCTCCGACGGGCCGGTGAATCCCTTCGCCACGGCCCGCCGTTTTCCTTTCGTGAGCAACCCGACTTCGGAAAAGAAGATCCTCGCGGGCGTCCTCGGCATCGTGCTGGGGCCGCTCGGCATCCACAAGTTCGTCCTCGGGTACACGGAAGCGGGAATCATCATGCTCCTGGTGAGCATTGTCGCCTTTCCCTTCACGTGCGGCATGTCGTACGCGGTGATGCAGGTGATCGGATTGGTGGAAGGGATTCTCTATCTCACCAAGAGCGACGAGGAGTTCAAGGCGCGATACCTGGATCAGAAGCAGCCGTGGTTCTGATTGCCGACCACGCGGCCGGCTAGACCGTAGACTGGGGTGGCATGTCCACCCGAAAGCTCGTCGTCGCCGTCACCGGAGCCAGCGGCGCGATCTACGCGCAGAGGTTTCTGCGGGAAGCGGTCAAGCACTACGACGAGATCTTCCTGACGCTGAGCGAGCAGGCGATCCAAGTCGCGGCAACGGAGCTCGGCGTCGCCCCTCGGCGGGATCCGTTTCGCACGCTCGAGTGGCTTGGCGAGGAATTGCCGCAGATCCGCCTTCTCGACTCCAAGAACTACTTCACCCCGCCCGCGAGCGGTTCTTTCCGGCACGACGGTATGGTGATCCTCCCTTGCTCGATGGGCACGGCCGGCCGAATCGCCCACGGGATCTCAGACGACCTCGTGACCCGGGCCGCGGACGTCTGCCTGAAAGAGGGCCGCAAGCTGATCCTGGTTCCGCGAGAGATGCCTTGGAACCTGATCATGCTGCGCAACCTGACGCAACTCGCCGAAGCCGGAGCGACGATCCTGCCGGCGTGCCCGGCCTGGTACGACAAGCCCCAAAGCCTGGAGGACCTCGCCGACACCGTCGTCGCCCGCGTCTTGCAAAACCTCGGCGTGGCGCAGACGCTGCAGCGTCAATGGATGGCGGGGGATGCGTCCTAGCATGGCAGCGCGCAAGGTCATCGTGGCAGGAGGTAGTGGATTCCTCGGTCACGCGCTCGTCGAAGCTCTGAGAGCGACGGGTTACGAACCTACGGTCTTGACACGCCGCGGGGGCAACGGGAGTGTCCAGTGGGACGCCCGCACCGTCGGCCCTTGGGCGCAGGAGCTGGAGGGGGCCGAGGCGGTCATCAACCTCGCGGGGGAGCCGATTGCCCAGAAGTGGACGCCTGAGGCTCGCGAGCGCATCCTGCGCTCGCGCGTCGAGAGCTGCGCCGCTATTTGCCAAGCAATCCGGCGAGCGCAGGAACCGCCTCATCGGTGGCTCAATGCGAGCGCGATCGGCTTTTACGGCAACAGCGGAAGCGAGCCTCTGGACGAGGACTCAAACCCTGGCGATGACTTCCTCGGGAGAACCTGCCTAGCCTGGGAAAAGGCGGTCGAGACGTGCGCCGTCGACGACATCTTCCGCACTCGCGTTCGAATCGGGCTCGTGCTGGGGCGGGAAGGTGGCCTGCTCCCGACTCTAGGCAAGCTCGCGAAGGTCGGCCTTGGCGGCACGGTGGGGAAGGGCACGCAGTACATGTCCTGGATCCACCTCGATGACCTCATCGGAATCTTCCTCTGGCTGCTCGCTCACCCGGCACCTCCCTCGGTGGTCAATGGCACCGCGCCGCAGCCGGTGACGAACCGAGAGTTCATGAAGCAGCTCCGAAGCGCCGCAGGGATGCCGGTGGGCCTGCCCGCTCCCGCGTTCGGTGTAGAGTTGGTTGGGCGGCTGTTCGGCCCGGACTCGGACCTCGTGCTCAACGGCGCCAACGTGCGGCCCACTGCGCTGGTGGACGCCGGCTTCCAATTCCGTCACCCGCAGCTCGCGGGTGCGCTGGAAGATCTCATGGGTTAGCCGTTGGGCAGGTTGACGCCGACGAGATCGGGGTGTCCCGCGAGCTTGGCCTTGCGAAGCAAGCGAAGTAGGGCGCTGCGCTCCCGCTGATACATGGCGGGATTGTTTGAACGGAACGAGCTGTTCAGCTCCCCACTGGCGTCGGCAACGAGCAGATATCGAAGAGCATCTGCGTACCGACCTCCCTCGGCTACTTCGATCGCCAGCATGAAAGGGGCCCAAACCTCTCCCACCCGCCGCTTGATGGCGTCCTCGGCGATTGGGGCGATCTCGGCGTTCCGGCCGACGACTTTGAGAGAAATGGCCAGCCGCATCAGGAGCCGAGAGAGCATCCAATCCGGGCAGATGTCACGAACGGCATACAGGATCTCGGGGCTGTCTGGTTCGCCGATCTTTGCGCGCTCGATCGCCTCTGCGACCTGAAGCTCTGGCGTCATCGCCTCCGACTCGCGCGCACGCGCGATCACTCGAAGGTTGCGATCTCCTTTGGACCCCAACTGCTCTGGGGCGTAACCGTCGTGACCGATGCGCAGCTTTGGATCAGCCGCCGGTGAACCCGGCAGTCCATCGACTTCTGCCTGCTCATGCAGTCGGCCGACCCATCTGGCGCCCGCGCGCGGGAACAGCTTTGGATTTGTCCAGGACTCCTTCCCGTCGATGTTGATCATCCGAAACGCCCAGCTGTCTTTCGGGCGGTCGTTGACGCACTCGACGATCGTGCGCCGTGTCTCGTCGCTCTCCAGCCACTCGTCGGCATCCACGCTGAGGATCCACTCGCCGGTTGCCAAGTCGAGGGCAGCGTTTCGGGCCGCCGCGAAGTCATCGCACCACTCGAAGCGGCCGATCTTGGCCCCAAATCTCTCGGCGATCTCGACAGTCTCGTCGGTTGATCCGGTGTCGACTACCACGATCTCGTCGACAAGTCCCTGGAGGCTGTTGAGACATCGCGCCAGGCATCGCGCCTCGTTCTTTACGATGAGGCAGGCGCTGATGGATGCTCGCGGTTTGGGCACTGGTGTGGGCCGGGCCTTCTCGTGAGCACCGACCTCGATCGGTTTGAATGACTTCCGCCAGTTCGCCATCGTTGCCGCTAGGATACTTGGCCGCATCTTTGACCTTGTCCAATGGGAGAGGGACCCAGCCGAAGGTGCAACCGGTCTCGTATTCAAAAGAGAACGTCTAGGAGGTAACGATGAATCAGATGAGATGTCCCATTGACGGTGCGCCCCTTACCGTGACCGAGCGCAGCGGCGTTGAGATCGACTACTGCCCCCAGTGCCGAGGCGTCTGGCTGGATCGCGGCGAACTCGACAAGATCCTCGATCGGTCGCTGGATTACCGCCATCGGGAGCGGGGTCGCGACGACGATGACGACGACGATCGCTACAAGCGCACCTACGGCGATCCGCGGTACGACGCGCAGTACCACCGAAAGAAGAAGAAGGAAGGTTGGCTCGGCGAGCTCTTCGACTTCTAGGCGTTAGCCTTTCTTGGCCACGTCGCCGGGTGGAGCCGATTGGCTCCACCCGGCTGCGCTTCTCGGTCGCACGGTCTAACGGGCCGCGTTGAGCGCCGGGGGAGCGGTATTGGCGGCACCGCTCCGGACGTTGATCTGAGCTGTGCGGCCGCTCGGGACGGAATACAGCAGATTGACGCCGTCGAACCGAACGGACTTTGCCCACACCCCTTCCGGGTGGCACGCGAACGAATTGAACCGCCGGGCGGCCTCCTGCTTCGTAAGGAGTTGGGTGGGCTTCCAAGCGTTGACCTGAGTCCCGCGACCATCGAAAACGGCCACGCCGCCATACCGGTCCGCCAAGACCACGCGGTCGCCCGCGTCCGTCGCAAACACGTCGATGTGGTGGCCGGGAAGATTCACTTTGGCGTCGAGGACCGCCTTGCCGGCGCCGCGAATCTGAAGGACGCCATCGCGCGTGACCCGAACCTTCACTCTCCCATTCGGAGAAGAGCCCTCCCACGACTCGGGGATCATGCACTTCGCGGCGGCAATCGAGAAGAGAGCGAGGGCAGGAATCAGGAAGAGCGGGCGCTTCATGTTGTTGCGTGTCAGGTGCGAAACGGATCGTTCAAACGATCGCGTTCGGTATGCTCCCGGACGCAATGGGCACCCCCATCACGATGACCCCCGAGGGACTGCGCGTCCCGAACGATCCCATCATTCCGTTCATCGAGGGCGACGGTACTGGCCCCGATATTTGGCGGTCCAGCGTCCGCGTTTTCGACGCCGCGGTGGAGAAGGCTTACGGTGGCGAGCGCAAGGTGCAGTGGCACGAAGTTCTCGCCGGCGAGAAGGCGTTCAACCAGACCGGCAGCTGGCTTCCGGACCAGACGCTCGAAGACTTCCGCAACTACCTCATCGGCATCAAGGGCCCGCTCACGACGCCGGTCGGCGGCGGCATCCGGTCGCTGAACGTAGCGCTGCGGCAGATCCTCGACCTCTACGTCTGCCTCCGCCCGGTGCGCTGGTTCGAGGGCGTGCCGAGCCCGGTCAAGAACCCCGGCGCGGTCGACATGGTGATCTTCCGCGAGAACACCGAGGACATCTATGCCGGTATCGAGTTCGCCGCTGGCACCGAGGAGTCGGCCAAGGCGCTCGAGTTCCTCCAGTCGGCCTTCCCGAAGATGTTCGATAAGGTCCGCTTCGGCACCGCGGCCAAGGGATCGGAGTACACCTCCGCCGCTGGACTCGGCGACGCGGACACGGTCGAGGTCGGCATCGGTATCAAGCCAGTCTCGAAGCTCGGCTCGCAGCGCCTGATCCGCTCGGCGATCGAGTACGCCATCGCCAACGGCCGCAAGAGCGTCACGCTCGTCCACAAGGGGAACATCATGAAGTTCACCGAGGGCGCGTTCCGCGACTGGGGCTACGACCTCGCGAAGTCGCAGTTCGGCGCCGAGGAGATCGACGGCGGCCCTTGGTGCCGCATCCCCGAGGGTAAGCCGGGCGCGGGTCTCGTCATCAAGGACGCGATCGCGGACATCACGCTACAGCAGGTGCTCACCCGGCCGGAGGACTTCGACGTCATCGCGACCCTCAACCTCAACGGCGACTATCTGAGCGACGCCTTGGCGGCGCAGGTGGGCGGCATCGGCATCGCGCCGGGCGCGAACATCAACTACATCACGGGCCACGCCATCTTTGAGGCGACCCACGGCACCGCGCCGAAGTACGCCAACCAGGACAAGGTGAACCCGTCGTCCGTCATCCTCAGCGGCGAGATGATGTTCCGCTACCTCGGCTGGACCGAGGTCGCCGACATGATCATCAAGGGCGTCGAGGGCGCGATCGGCGCCCGCACGGTGACCTACGACTTCGCCCGCCTGATGGAAGGCGCCTCCGAAGTCAAGTGCTCCGAGTTCGGCGACGCCATCATCAAGAACATGGCGTAATCGGCATCGGCCGGAGACGCGAGCGGGACCGGACGTGAAGACGTCCGGTCCCGCTCCCATGTTAATGTCTGACCATGACGATTCCCGACGCGATTCAGGCATTCGGGATCGGGTACGTCACGACCCGCAGCTTCACCCAGCCGTACGAACTCCGCTGCATTCTGGGCGTCTGGGTTATGCGGGACGCTGCTCGAACGAAGGGGACCTATCGGACCGAAGAGTGGGTGATCCATAACGCGGATCCTCAGCAGGCGGTGGAAACGGTTCGCTCGCACGTCCGAGGGAATCACTTCTTGTGCGTCATCGACTCGGTGCACGCCCCACTCGACGAGACCAAGTCCGCTTACAAGATGCGTGGGTATCGGCTCCATCGCCGTGAGCCGTTGATGATCCGGAATCACCCTGTGCTCCAGCACGATCCAGCCGTTCTGCCCGTGCGACGGGTCTCGACGACGCGGGAAGCGGATGCATTAAAGGCCGTTGTGGGTATCCGCATGCTCTTGCCGATCCACATCGAAGGCAGCGATGTTGGCCGACGACCAAACGCTGGGTTACCGCCGAAGCGTTTTGCTCGGGAGCGAGCCTGGCGCGCGGCTGTATTCAAGACTGGGCTACGAGCAGATCGGCACGCTACAGCTCTTCACACCGGTGAGAACCAAGTGAGTTCGAATTGCTCAGCCCAGCGTGCGTAAGGGTCAATGCTGACGGCGACGGATCCTCGCATTCTTGAGAATTCGACCTGAGCTTAGGCACGGCTCAATGGCACCGGGAGAGAAACCGGCGACTCGTCTGGGCAACGAGATGGCGTTTGTCGGCTTCTCCTGAGACCGGCATCTGCCCTCGGCTACATACAGGTGAATCAGGAGCGCCGATAAACTCGTGTCAGTTGTCCGGCCAGGTCCGGACCGACGGTCACGATCACCTCGGCCGCGTTACGGGGAAGCGATGGATCCTTGCGTGCCGCGCCAGCACCGATCGCCTTGGCGATCGCTTGAGCGTGCTCTTCGAATGCCGCTTGGTGGAAGACGACTTCCGTCTTCGCCACCGGCTCCCGAGCGTTGCCGGCGCTCGAGGCGTCGTAGCCCGAGGCGGCGATCTTGTCGGCGGTCCGCCGGGCGAGGCCGGCCACCTTGGTGCCGTTGAACACCTGCACGCGGATGAGGCTGAATACGGCCAACTCGTTACCCTTCACGAGCCAGTCAATCATCCGCGGAGCTCGTTCGGCATCGAGTTCGTAGTAGTAGATGCCGCGGATCTTCGCGTCGCTGCCCGGCAGAGTTCCGTTCTGCATCCCCTTGGCGCCCGATTCCTTAAGAATGGTCGCGAGGGCGATCGCCTGGGTCCGATCCAAGTTCGTCTCGATCTGGCCGAACCCGGTGTTGATGACCTTGTCCGCCTTCACGAGCACCGCCGGGGAAGTCGCTTTTTGCATCATCGCGCGGATGAGCTGCTGCTGACGGGCCGTCCGCCGAATGTCCCCTTCCTCCAAGGAGCCTTGAACTCCGCGGATTGGGATCTGACGCCCGCGAGAATCGAGACGGAACCGGTTGACCTCGCGGAAACGGACGTACCCCTCCGCTTGCTGACCGTTGACGACTTGACGCCCCTTCGGCAGATCGATGTGAAGCCCGCCCCAGTTGTCGTCGTACTTCATGGCGTCGATGGTCTCCACCTCGACGCCTCCGAGCTCGTTCACGATGTTGCGCACCGCGTCGGGCTTGATGAGCACGTAGTAATCGGTGTCGATCCCAAGCTGGGTTGAGAGCGTGTTGCGGACGAGGTCGATGCCGCCTCGGGCGAGCAGACCGTTTGCCTTTCCTTCGAGTCCGTCCGCGCCCTTGATTCGGGTGTCGCGAGGAATCGATAACGCGCTCATGCGGCCTTGGGCGAGGTCAACCGACAGGACCATGATCGTGTCCGCTCGCGATCCTTTGGTGTACGCCTGCGCCTTACGGTCGTGGTTGTAGTCGCGCCCGAGCACCAGGATCGTCAGCCGATCCTTGCCCGGGAAGAGGCTCCGGGGGTTGGAGATGCCGCGCCACAGATCGGCAATGCTGCCGCTTCCGCTGAGGCTGCTGGCCACGCGGTAGAACCACACGCCGACCAGTAGGCCGGCAACGGCGGCCAAGACGACGGCAACACGACGAGTACGCTTCATTCGATACTGCAGTATGAGTGACGCCGGAGAACCAGGATTCGCTGCATTCGCCCGCGGGATCCTGTCGGGACTCTTGAAGTGCCCGAAGTCGGCCATGCTGATGCCCGCTCATAGGGGTGACTTGGCCCGGCCGGAGCGACGCTCCAGAACGACGGAAAGCTCAGGCTCGTCCGACTGACCTTCGACCTATACGATTACGCGTGCCGACGTCGGGACGCAGGCAGATCAATCCCGGTTTGACGCGTAGAATCACAAAGCCATGGCAAGCCAACTGCACGAGTATCCGGTCACCGTCAACTGGAAGGGTGGCCGCGACGGCCGCGGGGACGTGACGCCCGCGCACAGCGGCGAGCAGATCGACATCGCGGTACCGCCGGAGTTTCAGGGCCCGGGCGGCGCGACGAACCCGGAGGAACTGCTGACGAGCGCGATTACGGGGTGCTACAGCATCACCTTCGGGATCGTCGCCGCCAACCGCCGACTGCCGATCACGAACGTGAAGACCGACGCCGTCGGCACCGTGGAGCAGCAGGGGGCGAGCTTCACCTACAAGAGCATCGTAATCCGTCCTACGATCACCCTCGACGGATCCGCGACCGACGAGCAGGTCGCGGCGGCGGAGGAGATGGCGATCAAGGCCGACGCTTACTGCATCGTTACCAACGCGGTTCGCGGCAAGGTCGAAGTCTCCGTCGAGCCGACCGTTGTCCGCGGCTAGTTGGACGAGGTACCAGGTTCTGCGACGCCTCCGATATCATCGGAGGCGTCAGCGATTGTTGGTCCTATCACAGGGTAAACATCCACCATGCGGAAGAAGCTGGTGGTCGGCAATTGGAAGATGAATCTCACGCGGGCCGAGTCCGCCGCGTGCGTCGAGTCGGTTCTGCTCCTCTTGGACAAACAGGATCAGGTCGAAGTAGCGGTGTGCCCTCCGTTCACCAGCCTCGATTCCGTCCAGCACCTCCTCCGCAAGACCCACGTGCACGTCGGTGCCCAAGATGTGTTCTGGAAGCAGTCGGGTGCCTTCACCGGCCAGATCAGCGCCAACATGCTCGCCGACCTCGGGTGCAGCTACTGCATCGTAGGCCACAGCGAGACTCGCGGTCGCTTTGGAAAGCTGGAGATTGGTGAGAGCACCGTCGGCTACTTTGCCGAGACGGACGAGACCGTCAACCTCAAGATCAAGGCGCTTCTGTACCACAACATCTGCCCTATCCTTTGTGTAGGCGAGACCCTCGCCGAACGCGAAGCCGGTGAGACCGACGCCGTGATCGCCGCTCAGCTGCGGGCGGGACTAGACGGCGTGGATGGAGCGGAATACTACAACGCAGTCGTGGCTTACGAGCCGGTCTGGGCGATTGGTACGGGCAAGACGTGCGATGCGGCCGAGGCCGAGCGAGTTTGCGGGATGATCCGCGGAGTGCTCGCCGAGGTCTTCGACGAAGAGGCAGCCGATAACATCCGTGTGTTGTACGGCGGTAGCGTGAAGGCGAACAACGCGCGCGATCTGTTCGCGGGTCCGAACGTCGACGGTGGCCTGGTAGGCGGCGCGAGCCTGGTCGCCCAAGAGTTCGCCGAGATCGTTCGCGCGGGGCGGTGAGTGGCTGGGGCTTGCCCCAGCCCCGTATGTCCGCTAGGATAGACGCATGACGTCCGCGCTTCTCGCGCTCACCATGACCATCATGCCCACCGCTGCGCCTGACTGGAAACTCGTTTGGTCCGACGAATTCGACGGCTCGGGAGCCCCGAACTCGAAGAAGTGGAACTACGAGGTCGGCTACATCCGGAACAGCGAGGCGCAGTACTACACCAAGGATCGGCGCGAGAACGCGCGGATCGAGAATGGCCGGCTCGTGATCGAGGCCCGCAAAGACGGCTTTGAAGGGAAGCCGGTCACTTCCGCAAGCCTCACCACCGAAGGCATCGCCTCCTGGAACCGTGGCCGTATCGAAGTGCGCGCGAAGATCCCGACCGGGCGCGGCACCTGGCCGGCGATCTGGCTGCTCGGAAACGGCGTCCGGACCGAGGGTTGGCCCAAGTGCGGAGAGATCGACATCATGGAGAATGTCGGCTTCGACCCGAACGGCATCCACTTCAACGTTCACTGCGAGGCGTACAACCACGCCAAGGGGACGGGGAAGGGAACCCGGGTCGAAGTGAAGGAGCCGTTCGCGGACTTCCACACCTACGCCGCTGAGTGGTACGACGACCGGATCGACTTCTTCCTCGACGGCAAGAAGACCTTCACCTACAAGAAGGAGAAGGACTCGGAAGACGTTTGGCCGTTCGATAAGAAGCACTACCTCATCCTCAACCTCGCCATCGGCGGTGGATGGGGTGGCCAAAAGGGAATCGACGACGCGATCTACCCCTCCCGCTACGAGATCGACTACGTCCGGGTCTACCAAACGCCGGAGCAACTGAAGCAAGCGGAGCCGGAGGTCGTGGTGCAAGCGCAGCTGGAGGCTTACAACGCGCGAAATCTCGACGCTTTCGTCGACACTTACGCCAAGGACGTGAAGATCTTCCAGCACCCGTCCAAGCTCACCGCCTCCGGGCACGAGGACCTGCGAAAACGTTACGGGCCCCTCTTCAAGAACTCACCCAAGCTGAACGCGGTGATCACGCGGCGCATCGTCCAAGGCAATTACGTGATTGATCACGAGAGTGTCACGGGCATAGGTGAAGACAGTCCAACCCGTGTCGTCGCCATCTACGAGGTGGTCGGCGGCAAGATCCAGAACGTTTGGTTCGTCCGCTAGACATCGGGTATGTGAGGCGGGCTCAGCCCGCCTCACATCGCGGACGTAGCGATCCGCTCCGCAACGTGCGCATCCGCTCAGCCTCCAGCAGATAAACTGCGGGGAATGGAGCAGACCCTGACCTTAACGCCGAAGCGCGTCACCGACACCCGGGTTGAGATGTCCCAGGTGATGGAACCGGGAGACGCTAACTTCCTCGGCAAGGTCTTCGGCGGCACCATCCTCGCCAAGATCGACCTCTGTGCCTACGCGACGGCCTCGAGGTTCTCGGGCACCATCTGCGTGACCGCCAGCTTCGACCGCGTCGATTTTCTAGAGCCGATCGAAGTCGGTGAACTCGTCTCCTTCGTGGGCTTCGTATCCTACGCCGGACGCACGAGCGTCGAGGTCACGATCGAGGTTTACGCAGAGAACATCCTCAAGGGCGTCAAGCGGCACACTAACACCGCTCGCGTAACGATGGTCGCAATCCGCGACAACCGCCCGACGCCCGTTCCCAAGCTCGTCTGCGAGACGCGTGACGACAAGATCCGATTCTTGGAAGGGAAGTTGCGTCGAGAGCTGCGTTTCCGTCATCGAGAGGAGCGCCAGCGAATCTTCGACGAGTACGCCGCCGCCACCGATGCCGAGCTTGATGAGCTGCTTCAGCACGAGCGGCTGAGCTAAGCGCTTCTAGACGGTAATTCGTTGCACTTCGTGCGTGGGTGGGCGGAAAGGCCCACCCGCGCCTTGCCCATACGGCGGATTCGTCATACGCTGTGTCATGTCACGCCGTGGAGTTCGGAGGAGAGGGGCGACGCTTCTGTTGCTTGGGGTCGTCGCCATCGCCGCTGGTGGCTACTACCGTACGGCGCACGATCGCAATCAGCGCGACTCCATCAAGAACTACACGATGGGCTGGACGCCGCCGGTGGGCTGGAAAGAGCTCCCGCACGGCCCGCAGACCCTTTTTCTCTACCGGCACCCGAAATCGGACCTCGTGATCCGGGGTGCGGTCACGAACATCGTGGCGGACATCAACCCGACTCCCGACCTGGACTCGGATGGGATCGCTCGACACCTTCTTGAGGTAACCGAAGAGAACATGCCAGGCTGGAAGGGCGAGATGCTCGACGAAGTGAAGGGTGATGGAACGACCTTTCGACTCGTGCGGCGCGGCAAGAGCGATCGAACCGTGGTCAGCGCCTTCTCCGTGCGAGGAAACTGCACGGCCGTCATCACCATCGCAGGCACGGGCAAAGACGCTCCGAAGGTCGAAAGACACATGGCCGACTTTAGAGCCTGGCTCGGCGACGTTAGATTCAAGCCGCTGATCTACGCCAAGCAGTAAACGGAGAAGGGGCGCGCTCGCTGTCAATCGAGCGCGCCCCTTTTCTTGGATCGTTCCTAGACTAGCCGTTGAGCGCTTCCGCACCGCCCACGACCTCGAGAATCTCGGTCGTGATCGCCGCCTGGCGCTCGCGATTCGCGCGAAGCGTGAGTCGCTGGATCATCTTGCCCGCGTTGTCCGTCGCGGAGGTCATCGCGGTCATTCGCGCGCCGAACTCCGAAGCGGTCGCCTCCAGCATCGACTGCCAGACCAGCGTCTGGAAGTAGCGCGGAAGCAGCGTGTTCAGAAGCTGAGCCGGTTCCGGCTCGAACTGGAACTCCGTCGCCTGAGCGGCGGCCTCGCCCTCGATCGCGGGAGCTTCGATCGGCAGGAGCTGCACGATCTGCGGCACCTGACGGATCGCGGAGAAGAACTTCGCATAGCAGACGTAAACGGCGTCGACCTCTCCGGACTCGAACAGCTCTCGCGCCCGTCGCGTTACTTCGATCGCGTCCTCGAGGCGCGCACCGCTGCTCGGCACGCTCATCGAGTGGACGATGTCGTAGTTGCGGCGACCGAAGAACTGCGTGCCCTTCTTGCCCACGGTGAAGAAGCGAACCGGAACGGTCGACTCCTTGGCGAAGTCCGCCGCCTTGCGCAGAAGACCCGTGTTGTACGAGCCTGCGAGGCCGCGATCCGACGTGAGCAGAATGAGCGCCACGCGGTTGATCGGGCGGCTCTCGAGCAGCGGGTGCGAGGGAAGCTCGCCCGCGCTGGAGAGAGACTGCATCACACCGCGCAGCTTGTCGGCGTAGGGACGCGCCTCGAGCACGCGGTCGGTCGCCTTCTTCAGACGCGCCGCCGCAACCAGCTTCATCGCCTTCGTGATCTGCTGGATGTTCTTGGCGGCCTTGATGCGCCCACGAATTTCCTTTAGGGTAGCCATTGGGGGATTGCTAGATTGCTCGAATGCTTGATTGCTCGATTGAATGAAGGCCCGGAGATCGGGCGATCAAGCAATCGAGCAGTCGAGCAATTTACTTGAACGTGCCGGCGAACTCCTGGATCGCCTTCTTCAGGGTCTCCTCGACGTCCTTGCCGAGCGCCTTGGTGGTTCGAATGGTCTCGACCACGTCCGGATACTTCTCGTGCACGAACCGCAGAAGGCCCGCCTCGAACGGCTTAACCTGGTCGTTGCTGATGTTGTCCAGCACGCCCGTGCCGCCGGCATAGATCGCGATGATCTGGTCGACGACGTCGTACGGCGTAGCGAGATCCTGCTTCAGCAGCTCGGTGAGGCGCTGGCCGCGGATGAGCTGCATCTGCGTCGCCTTATCGAGGTCGGAAGCGAACTGGCTGAACGCGGCCACGTCGCGGTACTGCGCCATCTCGAGCTTCAGCTTTCCGGCGACGGACTTCATCGCCTTGATCTGAGCGTTACCACCGACGCGGCTCACCGAGATACCGACGTTGATCGCCGGGCGGACGCCCGCGAAGAAGAGGTCCGGCTCGAGGTAGATCTGACCGTCAGTGATCGAGATGACGTTCGTCGGGATGTACGCGGACACGTCGCCCGACTGCGTCTCGATGATCGGCAGAGCCGTCAGCGAACCGCCGCCTCGCTCGTCCGAGAGCTTGGCCGCGCGCTCTAGCAAGCGGCTGTGGAGGTAGAAGACGTCTCCCGGGTACGCCTCGCGTCCGGGCGGGCGGCGGAGAAGTAGCGAGAGGGCGCGGTACGCCTGCGCGTGCTTGGAGAGGTCATCGTAGACGACCAGCGCGTGCATGCCGTTGTCTCGGAAGTACTCGCCGATCGCGCAGCCGGCGAACGGAGCGAGGTACTGCATCGCGTTCGAGTCGGCCGCCGTGGCGACGACGATCGTGGTGTACTCCATCGCGCCGTGCTCGGTGAGCGTCTGCACGATACGGGCCACGTTCGACATCTTCTGGCCGCAGACGACGTAGATGCAGTAGACGGGGTCGCCGCCGCCAGCCTCGTGCGTCTTCTTCTGGTTGAGGATCGTGTCGATGCAGACCGAGCTCTTGCCCGTCTGGCGGTCGCCGATCACGAGCTCGCGCTGGCCGCGGCCGATCGGGATCATGGCGTCGATCGCCTTGATACCGGTCTGGAGCGGCTCGGTGACCGGCTGGCGGTCGACGACGCCCGGGGCGATGAGCTCGAGGCGACGGGTCGCCTCGGCGTTGATCACGCCCTTGTTGTCGATCGGCTGGCCCAGCGCGTTCACGACGCGTCCGAGCGCACCCTTACCAACCGGGAGCTCGATGATGCGGCCCGACTCGCGAACCGGATCGCCTTCCTTGATGGCGCCTTCGCCGATGAGAACGGCGCCGACCGAGTCCTCTTCAAGGTTCAGGGCGAGGCCCATCACGTTGTTCGGGAACTCGAGGAGCTCGCCCATCTGGCAGTCGGGCAGGCCGTACACGCGGGCGATGCCGTCTCCAACTTGGAGGACGGTGCCGACGTGCTCGGTCGAGGGAGTCCGGTCGAAGCTCTCGAGCTCACGCCGGAGGATGTCGGTGATTTCTTCGGGTCTGATGCTGGCCATGAGGTCTTCTCGCGGTCCCTTAAACTTGCTTGAGCAGGTCGTACTTCATGCGCTCGCGGAGCTTGCTCAGAGTTCCGCGCACGGTGCCGTCAAGCACGAAGTTCTCGTACGCCACCTTAACCCCGCCTATCACGGCCGGATCGATGTGGTAGCTCGCCTCGACGCGGCGGCCGAGGACGGCCTCCATCTTGGCGACGAGCGCCTGGCGCTGCGTCAGGTCCAGGTCCTGCGACGAGGTCACGTTGACGAGGGTGACGCTCTGCGATTCGCGGCGCAGACGAACGAACTCATCCCGAACCTGGGTGATCTCGTTCTCGCGATGCTTCTCCAGCATCACGCGCAGGAGCTGCATCGTGATCGCCGTGATGCGGTCCGCGAAGATTCGCTCGAAGATCCGGATCTTCTCTTCGCGCCCGGTGAAGGGAGCTTGGACGAAGCGCCGGAATCCGGCGTCGGCTTCGATGACGTCCACGATGCCGTTGAGGTCGTCCTCGACGCTGGTGATCACGTCGTGGCGTTGCGCCGTCGTGAAGAGCGCCTGGGCGTATCGCCTAGAGACGCGGTTGTCCTGCACGTTAGCGAACCGCCTCGGCGGTGTTGATGAAGTCCTGGACGATGCGTCGGTTGCGCTCGGTGTCCATGTTCTCACCGATGACGCGCTCGGCGGCGGCCAGCGAAAGGTCGACGACCTGGACGCGAAGGTCCGTGATCAGACGATCCCGCTCCGCGGCGATCTCCTGCTGCGCCTGGCGAACGAGGGCGTCGGTCTTCTGGGTCGCCTCGTCCATCAGGGTGGCGCGGAGCTGCTGAGCCTCGCGAATCTGCGACTGGATCGTGTCCCGGGCCTCGGCTTCGGTCTGCGCGAGTCGCTGCTCGTACTGCGATCGCATCTGCGTCATCTCGTTGCGCAGGCTCTCCGCTTCGGAGAAGGTGCGCTCGAGGTCGCTGTTGCGCTCGCCGATCGCCTGAGCCAGGGGCTTCAGGAAGAAGGAGTTGATAACCGGGAAGAGGATGAGGAAGACGCCGATGGTGGCGATCGTCTTGCCCGGATCGATCGGAATGCCGGCCTCTTCCAGCTTGTGCAGCGCCTCGACCTTGCTCGGCGGGTAGTTCACCGCGACGAAGGTGCCGGCGACCATGAGGATCGCACCGATGACGATGCCGAGAAGCGGGCTGGAGCTCTTCTGCTGCTGCGGGTAGGCCTTGCTCATTGGGTGATTCGGGGTTGCGGGCTGGCGACACAAGTCGCCAGCCCGAGGGTCGTTATCGAATTACTGGCCGGTGGCACCGCCGGTCGCCGCTCGGGCGCCAGCGAGAGCCTGGTTGGCAGTGGCCTCGGCGGCGCCGAAGGCACCCGGGGCGACGAAGACGGTGAGAAGGAAGACGAGCTCAACGAACGCGAGCGCGATGAGCATGGCGACCTGCAGGCGACCGATGGCCTCCGGCTGGCGGGCCATGCCCTGGAGGGCGCTGTAACCGATGAGTCCGAGTCCGATGCCGACGCCGAGAGCGGCGAGTCCGAGTCCGAGTCCTAGCATATTTTTGGTTTCTCCTTGAGAGATGATTGTCTTAGTTGAGGATATAAGTCTGAGTTAGCCGCCGCCCACCATCGAGTGGACCTCGGAGCCGCCGTGCTGCCCATGGTCGTCGTGGCCATGGTCGTCATCGTGGTGGGTGACGAGCGACAGATACACGCAGGTCAGGAGCGTGAAGATCATCGCCTGGACCACGACGGTGAGGAGCTTGATGGGAAGCAGGAAGGAGCCGAAGGGAATGTAGACCCCTTCGCCGAGGTGATTCATCGCCTCGACGGCCTGGTGGCCACCGTGGATGTTTCCGTAGAGTCGCAGGCTGAGCGACACGTTCTTCATGAACTCGGAGATGAGCTCGATCACGAAGATCATGCCGGAGATCGGGATCAGCGCCAAGCCAAGCTTCGGACCCGCGAAGTGCGAGAGGTGCCCGAAAAGGCCGTTGGAGCGAATGCCCTCGTACTGCACGTAGCCGATGGACACCAGCGCGATTCCGAGGTTGAAGCTCAGGTCGGCGGTCGGGGCCGTTGGGAAGAACAGCGAGACGAGGTTCGCGACGAAGATCACCATCCAGAACGTGGCGATGACCGGGATGTACTTCCGGCCGTGGGCGCCGATGGTACCCACGCACATGTTCTCGATGAAGAGATAGAGCTGCTCGAACGCCGAAGTGATCGGGTTCTTGAAGACGCGCTGGTTGAGCCCCTTCTTGGCCTTGGCCATGAGGAAGAAGATCACGAGGACCGAGAGCGCCACGTAAACCATCAGCCCAAGGAAGGAAGGGCCGTGATGTCCGGGATCCGCCTGTCGGCCAGGCTCGCTGGCCTCGTGGGCCTGCGCAAGTAAAGAGGTGCCGTACGTGAGGAAATCGCCCATGCGTCTAGATGGTGGGCGCTAGCTGGATGCCAGAGCCCACCCCACCAGCGCGAAGTATACCAGCCCCACCCCGAGCAGGAAACAGGGTACGGCTGGCCCACCTAGCCGGTGCGCAACAAAAGCGAGGGCGACGTAGAACGGTAGCTTAACTAGGAACGCGAGGATCACCAGGAATGTTCCAAACCCGGGCTTCGCGTCCGCTCGGCCGGCGCCTGCCATCAGTCCAAGGATTAGGTGCCAAACCCCAAGGTTGAAGGTGCTGCCGAAGAGGCCGAGCGAGAAGCCCGCCGCGCCGAGGGGACCCGCGATGAGGAACGCCGCCCCGATGGCGATCAAGCCGACGATCAGATGGACCGCCGGATTCTTGAGCGGTCGCAGGCTCACAGCTCGTTGTTTGCGCGATTGAGCATGAAGAGGGCCGCTACGATCCCGAGGACGGCGCCGATAAACGTGCCGTAGCCGATCCATACCGTCGTGCCCTGCGCCCGATCCACCAGGTAGCCGATGCCCGCGCCGACCATCGGAACGCCGACGATGGTGTATGCGATGGTGAGGCCAAACCCTAGTCCGCGATTGCTTCGGCCCTCGTCCGCGATCCGCTTCGCCTTCTGCGCCTGCACCCCGCGGGCTCGCTTCGCGTTCTCTTCTAACTCGCGCAAGCGGCCGTCGAAGTCCGGCACCTCCGGCATCGAGGTGCGGACGATCGGCTCGTCCGGGATCTCCGGCACCTCGATGTCCTCCAGTTCGCGCTTCGTTCGCTCGAACGGATCGCCGTCGTCGGGGTTCCCCTCGATGGCTCGGCGCAAGCGAGCCTCGATCTCTTCGTCGGACGGAGGATCGAACCGAGGATTGGGATTGGGCTCGTCGGGCATGGGGGAAGGGTACCTTCGCGGCGTTGGTCGCTTTATGACGACTCTCGGCCGCTTCAAGTGCCACACTAAGTTGACGCACGTCTGCCGGTTTCTCCGTCTTATTCACTAGCTGCCATGCCGGAAAGGAGCCTCGCCACCGAAGTCCAGTTCCTCAAGGGGATCGGTCCCCGAAACGCCGTCAACCTCGCCAAGGCGGGGCTGAACACGGTGGGGGACGTCTTGCATCACCTCCCACGTCGGTACGACGACCGACGGAACATGCCGAAGATCGCCCAGCTTCGCGCGGGGCAGTTCGCCACGGTGCGCGGGAAGCTCGTGAGCGTCGACGCGCGGCCGGTCAGCGGCGGGCGCGTCATTCTGAAGGCGAAGATCCGGGATGGCAGCGGAACGCTGACTCTCACTTGGTTCAACCAGCCTTGGATACGCCGGGTGCTGGAGAAGCACGAGGGTGAGATGCTCGCCTACGGCATCGTGAAGGAAGACACTTTCGGGTTCGAGATGAGCAACCCCGAGTGGGAGCCGATCACCGACGAGGACGATCCTGAGGACTTCGCCCGGATTGTCCCGGTCTACCGATTGACCGAGGGGCTGCAGCAGAAGGTGGTCCGGCGCGCGACCCGGTCCGCGGTCGAACACTTCCTCGATCTCGTCGAGGATCCGCTCCCGCGCAGCTTGCGCAACTCCTGCAACCTGCGCGACCTCCGATGGTGCCTGCGGCAGATACACATGCCCGACACGGAGCCGGATCGCCTCGAAGCGCGCAAGCGGCTCGTGTTCGAGGAGTTTTTCTATCTCCAAGTGGCGCTCGCCATGCGTCGTGCGGAGACGCTGCAGGAGCTCGGGATCTCTTTCCCCATCAGTGCGCTCCTACAAGGCGGCTCGGGTGGAGTCGCGGAAGGAGCGATGAAATCGGTCGCGGCTCCCACCGAGCCGCTGGCATCCGCGCCAAAGTCCCGGAGCTCGGCGGCGCTAGAGCGAGCAAAGGCGAAGGTGGCCGCCGTGAACGGCCGCTCGGCGACGCCCGCGGTCGTTGAGGTCATCGACCACCCGACACACCTGTTCGAGCACGAGCAGCGGGAGCTGCGCGACGGGGAGCCCCTTTGGGATCAGATCCGGCGGATGCTGCCGTTTGAGCTGACCGACGCGCAGAAGCGCGTTATTCAGGAGGTTTGGTCCGACATGGAGCGCCCGCACCCGATGAACCGACTGGTGCAGGGGGACGTCGGGTCGGGCAAGACGGCCGTCGCTGCGTGCTGCATGCTGGCTGCCGTTCGAAGCGGCTACCAGGCGGCGCTGATGGCGCCGACCGAAATCCTCGCCGAGCAGCATCACGCGAATCTCTCTCGGCTGTTTGCTCCGCTGGGAATCGAGGTTGAGCTGCTGGTCGGCAAGCTGAGTGCTTCCCAGAAGAGGGCGGCCGCCAAGCGGACGGCCGAGGGGATCGCTCACATCGCCGTGGGCACGCACGCTTTGATTCAAGAGGGAGTCGCGTTCCGCAGCCTCGGCTTGGTGGTGGTGGACGAGCAGCATCGCTTTGGCGTCCTCCAGCGGAAGGCGCTTCGCGACAAGGGACTCGGCAATCCAGACGTTCTGGTCATGACCGCGACGCCGATCCCTCGGACGCTCACCATGACGCTGTACGGAGATCTCGAGCTCTCGGTCATCGACCAGCTGCCTCCGGGACGAAAGCCGATCAAGACCCACTGGAAGCTGCCGTACGAGCGCGAGTCGGTATATCGCGCGGTGCACAAGCTTTTGGAAGAGGGAAGGCAGGCTTACTTCGTCTGCCCGATGGTCAGCGAGAGCGAAAAGATGCTCGCGCAGGCGGCGGAAGAGCTCTACGAGCAGCTCAGCTCGGGCGTGTTCAGCGAGTACCGCGTCGGCCTCCTCCACGGACAGATGAAGCCCCGTGAGAAGGAAGAGGTGATGGACCAGTTCCGGCGGCACGAGCTCGACATCCTCGTCAGCACGACGGTGATCGAGGTCGGCGTCGACGTACCGAATTCGTCGGTTATGGTCATCGAGGACGCCAATCGATTCGGTCTATCGCAGCTCCACCAGCTTCGTGGCCGCGTGGGTCGCGGTCAGTACCAGTCGTACTGCATTCTCGTCTCAGACGCCAAGAACGAGGACACCCGGACGCGCATGGAAGTCATGCGGGAGACGAACGACGGCTTCAAGATTGCCGAAGAGGACCTGCGCCTCCGCGGCCCGGGAGAGATCGCCGGCACCAAGCAGTCGGGCAACCTCGACTTCAAGGTGGCCGATCTGGTGCAAGATGGCCGAATGCTGGAGATCGCCCGTCAGGCGGCGATGCTGGTGATCGAAGCAGACCCGCGACTCAGCGACCCCGAGTGGGCCGGCGTACTCGCCCGAGTCCAGGAGCGGCGAAGCGACCTCGCCGTCGTCACCGTTTCTTGAATGGGCACCTGGCGCCGGCGACTTCCGTCAGACTCGTGCTATGTACGACGTGCCGTCCGTGTCGCCGACTGAACTTGCCGAGGAGATGAAGGGGGCAAACCCGCCAGTGCTCCTCGACGTGCGCGAGGCAGAGGAGCTGGAGATCAGCCGGCTCCCGAACGTCGTCCACATTCCTCTCCACGAGGTTCCAGAGCGGATGGAGGAGCTGAGCCGCGAATCGGAGATCGTTGTGATTTGCCGAACGGGCGGTCGAAGCGGGCAAGCGACCGCGTTCTTGCTCCACCACGGATTCGACAGCGTCCGAAACCTTGCGATGGGAATGAACGGCTGGGCGCGCACGGTCGATCCCTCGATGCCGCAATACTGAGGAGACGTTCCGGCGAGGCTCGCATCGGTCCTCGCCTTGTGGCACAGGACGTTGCCCGAGAACCTCATTCCACTCCACTAGACGCTAGGCTTTCACGAACCGGAGGCGTGACACTGCTGCTGGTCACAGCCCGAACGGACTGGGAGCGCACGGCGTTTGTCCGCCTTGCGCTCCCGTAGGATCGTTACTTGGCGGCGAGCGCTTCGTCGATCGTCTTCTTCAGGGTCTCGCTGCTCGGCGTGTCCTTCGGGGTGAGCCGCTTGTACAGCTTGCCGTCGCGGCCGATCACGAACTTGGCAAAGTTCCACTCGACCTCTTCCGTCGGGCGGTCGCTGGAAGCGAGAAGCCACTGGTACAGCGGGTGCTTGTTCTCGCCCTTCACGGTGATCTTCGAGAACATCGGGAAGTCGACGCCGTAGTTCAGCGAGCAGAACTCCTTGATCTCGGCCTCGGTCCCCGGCTCTTGGCCCGCAAAGTCGTTGGCGGGGAAGCCGAGAACGACCAGCCCCTCCTTCTTCTTGGCGTTGTAGAGCTCCTGAAGCCCCTTGTACTGCGGCGTGAGGCCGCACTTGCTGGCCACGTTCACCACGAGCAGCACCTTGCCCTTGTACTTGCTCAGCGGAACATCCTTGCCGTCGATGTCCTTCACCTTGAAGTCGTAGATCGACTTGACCGATGCCGTTTCGGGATTGGACGCCATGGGCGCATTTTGGCATCCAAAGGCCGAGACGAGGAGAGGCAGAAGGAGCTTCATGAGCTCATTCTACGATGGATGGGGCCGCGGCGTTGGGCACCCCGTGCCCAACGCCGCGCGAGGGATGCGGCTTTGCTAATCCCGCACACCCGATCTCGGAGCGGCGACGGAATCGCTTCAGCTCCTCGGTCCTCGGCTTCCTCATCCCCGCATGTCCATGCCGCCGTCGACGGTTAACGTCGTTCCAGTCACGAATCGGGCGAGGTCGCTCAGCAGAAAGACGGTGGCTCCGGCCACGTCCTGCGGGAGGCCGATGCGGCCGAGAGGGAAGTCCTTCGCGACTTCCTCTCTCCCGAGCTCGGTTAGGCTCGCGTCCGCCATGTCCGTCTCCGTCCACGCCGGTGCCACGCAGTTCACCCGAATCGAGGGGGCGAGTTCCTTGGCCATCGAGCGCATGAACATGATCTGGGCGCCCTTGCTCGTCGCGTACGCTGAGTAGATTGCCGAGCCGCGCTGGCCGGCGGTGCTGGTGTAGATCACGATGCTCCCATTCCCCGTTGGGCGCATCCGGGGCAAGACGCATTTGACGGCGAGGAACGTCGACCGTAAGTTTTGGGCCATCGTCCGATCCCAGAACTCCACCGTCATCTCGTCAATCGATAGCCCCTCGAAGACCCCCGCTGAGACGACCAATCCGTGAATCGGCCCGAGCCGCTGGAAGGCGGCGTCGGCCGCCGCCTCCATGTCGGCCTCATGAGCCGCATCGGCGCGGACGGCATACGCCTCCCGGCCCACGCCCTTGACGGCCTCGACGACGCGTTCGGCGGCCTCCGCGTTGCTTCGGAAGACGATGCTCACGTTGGCTCCGGCCTCCGCCGCCATGCGGGCGGCGGAGGCGCCGATGCCGCGGCTGCCGCCGACGACGAGGATGTGCCGACCGTTGAGATCGACCATCTAGCCGTACGCCATCTCGGGGTGCTTACCGAGGAGCCGCTGCTGTCGCGGGTTGGCGACGGCGAGGATTTCAGGGTTGAACACGAAGGGCCACGGCGAGAAGCGCTGAGCGATCGTGCGGTGCGAGTAGTGGACCTGCAGGAGGTATCGGATGCCGTCGCTGGTGTTCTTGGAGCCTGAGTGCCAGATCTCGCTGCGGAAGAACAGGACGTCGCCCGGTCGGCATAGCACCGGCTCGAGCCCTTGCCCCTTGTACTTGGGATCCGGGTCCTTGCCCCACACCAGACCGTGGCCGGACTTGTGGCTTCCTGGAATGACGTAGGTTGGGCAGAGCTCCTCGGTGATGTCATCCAGATAGTAGTGCGCGGTGCACAGGTAGATCGGGAATGCCTTCGGATCGCTCGCGGTCTCCTCCGGCACCGTGACGAGGGTGTGATCTGTGTGCGGCTGCCAGCCGTCGTGCCCCGGATGGCTCTTCCAGGCGGTCTCGCCGATAATGTGACACTGCTCGCCCATGGTCGCCTCGGCGAGATCGACGATCCCCGGGCGGTCGATGAGGTCGAGGAAGATGCGTTCGCGATTGAAGACGCACTTGTAGTGCTCCGTCGCGCTGACATGGTCGTATCCGAACGGCTTTAGCCGGTCGATCGCGTCGCGCACGGCTTGCACTTCTTCAGAACTGAGAACTCCTGGGACGAGCGCAAAGCCGTCCTCGTGCATCGCTTGCGTCATGCCCTCGAGATCGTCGAGGGCAAACGTCTTCTGTCGGTATTGGAAGGGGGAGGAAATCGTAGTGGACATCGGCGTCTCCTGATGCGCGTCGCTTGAGGCGATGCCAAGAGCGTAGGGCAAAAGCGATCGAATCCCGTTGTTCAGTTGCGGCGGATTGTTGTACGTTTTCGGTAGTCGTGGCCTTTGCTCATACTTTCAACAGCGTCGCCGCCTACTGGCCAGACTCGTGCGCGGACCGGGTCGGGTTCGTCGTGCGAGTCGACAGCGAGTCGGTGGCGATGCGAGACGTTTACAACCGGCACACCGACTTTCTCGCCCTGTACGTCGTCCGCTCTGGCCGGGGGATCCACGTCATCGACGGAGTTCCGCACGGGGTTGCGCGCGGCGACGTGTACGCGATGGCGGCCGGCACCACTCACGCCTATTCGCAGCACGACGATCTCTGCCTCGACGCCATCTACTTCCGGCCACAGGCGTTGCGCCCCGAGGAACTGGAGGGATTGCAGGCGACGCCCGGCTTCCTGCCGATGCTCGCTGGAGAGACGGGCGGAAGCGGCAAGTGGCTGCACCTAGCTCCCGGGCCGTACCACGCGGTTCGGGCTCAGATCGAGGAACTCCGCCGTGAGTGGGGCAAGGGAACGCCCGATGCGGCCCTGATGAGCCGGGCTCTGTTTCTGCGACTGCTAGTCAGCCTCTGCCGAGCCAGTGTCTCGGCCGTACCCCCCGGCAGCGATCGAAAGGCCGAGCGCGAGTGGGCGATCAGCGAAGCCGTGCGATACCTGGATGAGCATCACTCCGAGCCTGTCCGGATCGACGTCCTCGCAAAGCGCCTTTGCCTCTCGCCCGACCGGCTGACGGAGCTTTTCGCTGCGGCCATGGGACGTACGCCAAGCAATTACCTGCGTCACGTAAGGATCGAACGAGCACAGCACCTGCTGCGAATGACCGACTTGACCGTCGGCGAGATCGCGCTCCGTACCGGATTCGCCGACGCCGCTCACTTCTGCCGCGTCTTCCGAAAGGTTAACGGCTTGACCGCGGGGCAGTGGCGCGAACGCGCGCCGGGTTAACGCTGCCAAAATCACCGTATGCGCCGTCTACCGCTCCTCGCGACTCTGGGCCTGCTTACGAGCGTTGCGTTCGCCGACCGGCCGACGACGATCACGCTGGTCCACACGAACGACCTGCACTCGCACGTGGAGCCGACGGTCATCCGCCGCGCCCCGTACGGCGGGTACGCCAGGCAAGCAACGATCATCAAGCAGATCCGTGCCAAGGAGAAGAACGTTCTCTTGCTCAACGCCGGCGACACCTTTCAGGGCACGCTGTACTTCAACGTCTACGAGGGCCTTGCGGACCTCGCGTTCATGAATGCGGTGAAGTACGACGCCATGGCAGTCGGGAACCACGAGTTCGACCGCGGTCCCGCTCCGCTGGGCACCTTCGCCAGCCTGGCCCAGTTCCCGGTGCTGAGCGCGAATCTCGACGTCTCCGCTGAGCCGACCCTCGCCGGGAAGATCCAGCCCTCGGCCGTCGTCAAGGTCGGCGGGCAGTCGGTTGGCATCGTGGGCTGCACCACGCCGGACCTTCCGAATATCTCTAGTCCCGGTCCGACGGTGAAGATGCGCGACCTGCGACAAAGCGTGCAAGCAGCCGTAGACGATCTCACGCGGCGGGGTGTGAACAAGATCGTGGTGGTGAGTCACATTGGCTACACCGAGGATCAGGCGCTGGCGCGGCAGCTTCGCGACGTCGACGTGATCGTTGGCGGGCACAGCCACACGCCTCTGGGTACGCCTGCCCTCGAAGGCTGGCGCGCCTCCGGAGGGCCCTACCCAACCGTCGTCAAGGACGCCGCCGGGCAGAACCTGCCGATCGTGCAGGCTTGGGAGTGGGGCAAGGTCATTGGCCGCATCAAGCTCGACTTCGACGGCAACGGCCGGCTCCGCCGGTTCACCGAGGCCGCTCCGATCGTGATCGACGAGAAGGTGCCGGAAGACGCGGAGGTCAAGGCGCTCGTCACCGCACTCCAGCGTCCGATTCAGCAACTGGCGAACCAGCGCATCGGAGAGGCGACGGTGGTGATTCCTCGTGACGCCTTGCCGACCGGCGAGACGCTGATGGGCAACGTGATCGCGGACGCGATGTATGAAGCACTTGCCCGCGGTGGGGCGGTGGCCGCCTTCATCAACACCGGCGGCATTCGTGGCAGCCTCGAAGCCGGACCGCTCACCTACGGCCAGGCGATCTCGGTCCAGCCGTTCAGCAACACCCTGGTCACCCTCGACGTCACGGGTGCCGAGCTCAAGGGGGCCTTAGAACAGGGAGCCGACACCGGCGGCCGCCTCATCCCCTCACGTGGATCCCGCTACCGGATCGACCTCTCGAAGCCGCAGGGAAGCCGAGTGTCGGAGGTCGTGATCAACGGCCAGCCGCTCGACGAAGGGAAGACCTACCGCATTGGACTCCTGAGCTTCACCGCCAGCGGCGGAGACTCGCACTTCATCCTGCGCGACGCCAAGGGCGAACGGCGGGACACCGGCATCATCGATCTCGATGCGCTGATCAACTACATCAAGGCGCGCTCCCCTCTCACGCCTAAGCCCGAAAATCGGATCTCGGTAAACCGAGGCTGAGCTCCTGCTGAGCGACGCCCTCCCAATCGCTATGGAGGGCGTCCAGAAACGAGTCTCTTCTGGAGTTACGCGAGAAATGACTCGGCGGCGCCGCATCCTAGCGCTCCTCGTACACGTTAATCTTTCCGTGATGTCTGGCTCGGCTCAACCGACTCCTTGGAACTGGCTGCGTCAGGAGCCTGAGCTCGCCGCACTGTACCAGTGGCTCGACTCCGAGCGGCCGAGTCCGCGGGGAAGGGAGTGGGGGATCTGGGGAGGAATCACTGGCACCGCGTTCGGGCTGGCCGCGGCTTTCACGGCGTTCATCCTGAACACAGGACCGACTCGGTACGAACTGCTCGTTTTCCCATTCGCGATCGCAGGGGTCATCTCTCTCGTCGCCGCTGCCGCTATCCTCAGGCAGCAGCTTCCTGCGCAGAAGATGGTCCAAAACGCGTTCCGCGATGCTTACCCGCTGATGTGGCAACTCGTCTCGGCGCGGTGGAAGGGGAATGTGACTGGCCTTCTCGGCCAGGATCGAGCGCACGCCCTCAACGAAGGCGCGGAATACGCCCTGCGTTGCCGGGAGGCGATCCGGTCGGCGGCCTGGCAAGCCGTGGCTCCCGACTCCGACTTCGTCCGAGCGCGCGAGGCCACCGGACAGGCGATGGAGATTGCGATGGCGCGCCTGATGACGACCATCGGTCAAGGCGCCTCGGGTAGCAATCCAGAGATCGGGGCCTTGCTCAAGGACATGCACGCCACCGCCGACGAAGCCGTCCGCACTTCGGAGCGGCTCGCATCACAGACCGGCCAGCCCGCCCACGCCTCCGATGCCCTACGTCGAGCCGTCAGCGAGATGCGCGTCCTCAACGACGCTCATGACGAAGTCGATCGACTGCGCCACTAGCCCCTGGGGAGCTCTCGGCTTCCGCGGGTTCTGGGCGGGGCATCAAGCCTGGTTGGTCGGCGCCAGAGCTAGGTAGAGCGAGGCGAAGCACTCGATCAGCGTGCCAACGGCGAGCACGAGAATGCCCGTGTCTGGGCCGCACCACCAAGTCGCTAGCCCTGAAGCCACAGTGTGGCTGAAGATGAAGAACGCGAGCCAGAGGCCGCGGCGATCGATGTCCCTCTTAGTGGACGGCGGTTCCAGCATCTTGGGCATTGCACATCGTGGATCCGCGTGGCTCTTTGGACCTCAAGCAAGGTCGGCTTTCCAGCTGTAGAAGGCCGATGCGTGAGGTTCAGGAGAGCAGTAATCGAACGGCCGCAATGGCCGATAGGACGAGGACGGTGTTGTTGAACGCCTTCTGCGGGATGTGCGGCAGCACCTTGCGGCCCCCGAGCGCTCCAACGAGGATGAGCGGGAACAGCAGCAGATTGATCTGGAAAGTCTGGAGAGTGATCAGCGGCTTGCTCGGGTCGTAATAGGTGAGCCAGATCAGCAAAGGCACCTTGGCGAGATTGATCAGAAAGAAGAAGATCGCCGTGGTTCCCATCAGCTGCTGTTTCGGCATGCCTGTTGCGATGAGATAGATCTGCATCACGGGGCCGGCCGCGTTCGACACCATCGTGGTAAATCCGCCGAGCACCCCGGTCGCACGAGTGCCGATCGGTCCGTGCGGCGCGAGCCGCTCTCCCAGCCGGTTTCGAAGCAGCGTCAACGCGAGCATCGCCAGCACGATGCCCCCGATGATCGGCCCGAGCGGGTCCTTGGCGCGAGGGTGATCGGCGAGCTCCTTAAGGAAGAGCGTGCCGACGCCGAGCCCGAGAAGCACCCAGGGAGTGAGCTGACGGATCCGGTCCCACTGAGCGTGCGAGCGGTAGAAGGCCACGGCGAAGCAGTCGGCGAAGATCAGCATCGGCAGGGTTGCACCGACGGATAGGCGCCCGCCGAACAGGTACGGCATCATCGCGACCACGAGGATCCCCGTCCCTGGCACGCCCGTCTTGGAAAAGCCGATCAGCAGCGCACAGAGGCAACCGACGGCGATCTGTAGCGGCTCGAGCTGCATGGATGAAATGAGTGCGGCCTCCGGAGACTAGCTCAGGAGGCCGCAGGCGAATCCGCGTGGGAGGTCAGAACTGCTTGACGAGTCGCACGAGCTGGAGGTTGTAGAAGACCACCTCGGCCTCGCCCTTTCGGACGCGTAGGAACGTGCCGTCGAACGCCTCGAGGACGCCGATCTCTGCCTTCTCGGTGCCGCCTGCGTTGGAGTGCACGTACACCTTCTTGCCCATCAGTTCGTTGAGTAGGTTATTCACTGGTTTCCTCCGTAGATCGACTTGCCAAGGCTCTGCAGATCGCTCGCTGCCTGAACGACCCGAGCCTTCATTCCCGACTCCGCCTTCTTGAGGTAGGCGCGAGGATCGTAAACCTTCTTGTCACCCATCTCACCGTCGATGCGAAGAACGCCGTCGTAGTTCTTCAGCATGTGGTCGGCGATCGGGCGGCTGAAAGCGTACTGGCAGTCGGTGTCCACGTTCATCTTCACCACGCCGTACTCGAGGGTCTCGTGAATCTCGGTGAGGAGCGAACCGCTGCCGCCGTGGAACACGAGGTCGAGCTTCGCCTGGTTGCCGTACTTGGCGATGACCGCGTCGTTCCCGTCCTTGAGGATCTTGGGCGTGAGCTTGACGTTGCCCGGCTTGTACACGCCGTGCACGTTGCCGAAGGTCGCCGCGAGGGTGAAGCGGCCGAGATCCTTCAGCGTCTCGTAGACGTACAGCATGTCCTCCGGCGTGGTGTAGAGCTTGTGGTGCTCGGCATTCGTGTTGTCGATGCCGTCTTCCTCGCCGCCCACGACCCCCGCCTCGACTTCGAGCACGAGACCGAGCGGGGCCATCTCCTGGAGAAGCTCGCGGCTGATCGCCATGTTCTGGTCCATTGGCAACTCGCTGCCATCGAACATGTGGCCGTTGAACAGGTTGCTCAACCCTGCCTCCTGCCGGCGCTTGCCCTCGGCGATCAGCGGGCGCAGGAACTTGTCGACCTTGCCGGGCACACAGTGATCGGTCGTGATCGCGATGTAGACGTCGAGCCGCTCCGCGATGCGGTGGATGTGCTCGGCGAGGGCGATGGCACCGAGGGCCATGTCCTTGGCGGGACCGCTGTAGTGCTCTCCGCCGCCGGTGCTGATCTGCAGGATGCCATCGGTCTTCGTCTCGGCAAAGGCGGCGAGAGCGGCGTTGGCGGTATTGGACGAAGTGATGTTGATGCTGGCGAGGGCGTAGTTCCCGGCCTGCGCGGCGTCGAGGAGGCGGGCAAACGTCTTCGGATCGGGAACGGGCATGGTCGCTGAATCTTAGCATCTCGCCGCCCTCGGCGGTGAGGTGGGGTTCAATCGTCAGGTGCGGCGACTCCTCGCGTTCGGCTTCGGGTTCGGACTCACCGGCCTCGTGGTGTTCGCGGGCAGTCTTGCCTACGACGGCTTCTGGCTCACGCCCGCGATGGCAGGCTTCCTGGGGGCTCTCCTCCTCGGCCGCCCATGGATTCCTTTGGGATACACGGTGTCCCTCGGGCTGGTAGCGGTCGCGCTCTGGCTGATCTCCTCGCCTTCTCACGTCACTCGGCTCGGAGACTGGGATTCCAGGGTCGGTCCGCTTTTTCTCGGCGCGGGTCTCCTGGGGTTGATTTGGCTTGGGAGGTCGGTGCGCGAAGCGCCGAAGGGAGCCGTTCGGTGGCTGGTGCTGCTCGCCATCATGGTGTGGGGCGTGGCTTTCTTCAGCGGTGGTGCCGGCAGCGCGGGGAGAATGCTGCGCTTCCTCCAGAACGGTCTTGGCTTGGGGCCCGACGTCGCGCACGCCGTTACCCTCCTCTTTCGAAAGGGGGTCCACTTCACCTTCTACGGGTTCCTCGCCCTCGTCGCATTGGCGGCCGCGAGGCGTGCCGGAGAGTCGATGGCGGCCGCCGCGCGACTGGGCTTGGGCGTCGCGCTCGTGGTCTCCACGTACGACGAGCTTCGTCAGGCACAAACGGCGGACCGATCAGCGAATCCGCTTGACGTTCTGCTGGATATGGCGGGTGCGGCGGTATTCGTGGGCATTGCTGCGAGCGCCGCATCCCGGCGACCGGTCAAGTCGTAAACTGCTGGCATGAGACGCCACGCGCTCGCGTTCGTCATGGCCATCGTCCCGGCCGCGTACGCCCAAGACCTCGCGACGCCCGTTACGTTCACAACACGGGCGGCTCCCGCGGAGCGCGTCCTCGTGGAACTGGGCAAGGCCGCCGGTATGAAGCTCGAGACGGCCCCGCAGACCGCCAACGAGGTACTGGTGCTGTCCGTGAAGGGCATGCCGATTGGCCAAGTCCTCGACCGTATCGCTCTCGTTACCTCGGGGGAGTGGAAGCAGGAAGGGGACGTCTATCGCCTCGTCGCGAACCAAGGAGTGAGGAATAGAGAGGCGGTCGAGGAACAGACGTTGCGCACGAACGCGATCCGGAGCAGCCTCGCGAAAGAGGCGAAGGAAGTGCTGGAGGCCGAGCAAGCCGCTCGCCAGCCGGCAAAGGATGGCGCGAAGGGGAACGCGAAGGCCGCGCAGGCTCGGATGGCGTTTGGCCTCGGCGGTGACGATCACAACCTGACCAAGATCGTAGTCGGTCTGGATCCGGCGCTCCTCGGCGCAATGGCGCCCAGCGATCGGCTTGTTTTCTCCTCGAATCCGAATCGGATGCAGCGGGCGCTGCCCGCGAACGCGATGTCGCTCGTTCAGGATCTAGTTGCCTCGCACAACAAGCAACTCGCGGGCCAACCCAAGAACATCGATGAAGAGCCGGAAATGGAGAAGATGCCGGCCTTCGTGAAGACGATGATGCGAAACATGACCCAGCCGGTGAAGTCGGTGGGGAAGGTCTTGCTGGTTGTCTCGCGTATGGGGTTCGGACCGTTCCAGAGCCTGCAGGCGGAACTGCGCGTGTACGACGCCGAGGGAAAGGTCGCCCTAAGCCGGCCGACGATGATCCAGACGAACGACATCGCGTCGGAGATGGAAGACATCGAGGCCGCGTTCGAGGGGACCGCGAGCCCAGCAAAGGCGAAGCCGAAAGCCGAGGCGAAGAGCACCGAGATTCCGCTTTCCCCGGACACCAAAGCATTGCTCGAGGCTTTCAAAGGACAGAACCAGGGAACTCAGATCGGAATGAAGATCCCCGCGGATGTGCGCGCAAAGCTGTTCCGCCCCGATCTCTACGATCCGCTCTCTTTTCTCGCGACGGACTCGTTGCTTGCCCTTGCGACGAAGCGAGGCAAGCCGCTGATCGCCTGCGTCCCGGACGACCTCAACACGTCGTTCACCGACTTGATGTTCAACCGCAAGCCGACGCTCGAGAAGTTCGAGGAGGAACTGCAAAAGGCGGACGACGCGAAGATCGTTCCCGATGACGCGTTCCTGCTGGTAAAGCCTGCGCAGCCGAACAGCGCCCGCGCGCTGCGGACCGAGCGCACGTCGCTCGCCGCGCTGCTCGGTGCCGTGGTTTCCAAGGGAGCGCCCTCGCTCGACGACATCGCCGCCTACGCGCTAAAGAACCCATCGCCCATGGACGGCGGCATCGGCCAGGTGTACGTCACGTTCTTCGTTCCCGGCGCGATTCAGCAAGGACTGGAAGGCGTCACCAACTGGGAGATGCTGCGCTTCTACGGCCAACTCAACTCGACGGCGCGGCAGACGCTCGCCCAGGGTGGCCGCCTCAGCATCGGATCGCTCACCCCTGGACTCCAGGCGTCACTCCGGCGGATGGCGTTCGGTTCGAATGCTCTTCTCGAGGTGGAGACTGGCAAGCCCAAGGGAGACGACGAGCTACCCGGCTTTATGCGGATGTTCGGCATGATGGGTGGCGGGGGAGACTACCGGCAGGAGCCGACAGAGGCGATGCCGACCGGGTTGCCCGCTCAGGGCTACGTCGAGCTAAAGCTGTCGACGGAGCCGATCGCCATGCCGGTGCCGCCGGAGGGTCAGACCGTGAGCGGAATGATGGGTGTCCTTGGGCCGACGGAGATGGCGATGTTCAAGATGTTCAAGGACGAGCCCGCCTACGCCGCCATGTCGAGCTACCTCCCCTCGCTCGACCGGATGAGGGTGGGTGATCGAAGCACGTACGCCTTCCGGTTCACGCTCGCGCCACAGGTCTACATGACTCAGAACTTGGCCGACAACCGCGTCCCACAAAACGGAGCGATTGTCGCTTACGCCAACCTTCCCGCCGACTTCCAAAAGCGCATCGCCGCCAAGCTGATCGAAGTCAAGAAGTCGCCCCTCGGGTCTCTCGGTGGACTCATGGGCGGCGGTCGGGTCACCCCTCCGTAGTCCCTCGTTGTAGGATGAGGACGTGCTTGCCGCCGTCCTCATCCTTGCCGCTCAATCGGCCGATCCGAAGGTCACGCTCACCTTCGGTCCGGAGCGGCTCGCCGTGGCGCTCGACCGGCTCTCGAAAGTCTCAGGCGCTCGCCTCGTGGGATCCAGAACCCTTGCCGCAGAGGTCGTGGTGGGGCACTTGCGCGCCGTTCCCCTCTCGATCGCGATGCGGCGGCTGGCCGAGTCGGTCCAGGGGAAGTGGGTGCCGCAAGCCGATGGATCGCTCGTCCTCACGCAGGACCTAACGGCCGTCAGGCGCACGAAGGCTCAGTTCCGCGCCTTCGATCAAGCTACGCTGCGAGGCACCTTAACGTACTTGCGAGGCCGATTGGCCGGGCAACCCTCCGCGTTCGGGACGAGAGAAGCTCAGGAGTACCGAAAGCGGCACGCGGCCGAAGCTGCGGCACGCAAGCGAGCGACCGATGCCGGCGATCTCTCTCGAGCTTGGATCGCGTCGTCGGCAGACGAGGAGACACCGGCCTGGCGAGCGCTGGCCAGGGCGTTTCCCGCGCTGGGAGAGGCGCTTCTACTGGAGATGCCGAACGACGCTCGGGAAGTGTGGGCCGAGCGACCGACGCCTTCTCAACGGCCCATCCCGATCTCGATACTGCCGATCCTCGCTCAGTACCGAAAGGAGCTCCAGGTTCTCCAACCCGATGCCGTGGTGGATCGAGTCCGCATCGAGGTGAAGCGATGGGAGATCGGCGCACGCTATAGCGCGACCCTGACGGCACTCGGACCTGATCGCCAGGCGGTCGATTCTGCTTCTGTTCGACTCGCCAACGATTCGGAGATCATGAAGCGGCCCGGCGGACACGCTAAACCGATCCCGATTCCGATAGCCGGCGAGACCGCGCTCGAGCTGAGCGAGGCAGCACGCGAGCACCGGCTGATCCTATCGAGTGAAGCCACCCTGCAGGGAGATGAAAGAGCGCACCTCTTTGAAAAGTGGCTTCCCATCCTTACGGATCCGGTGCGGTTTGAACCGCTCACTTGGCTGCCGGGGGAGGGAATCGTCAGTGCCGCAAAGGCACTTGGGATGAACCTCATCGGTGCCGTCCCCGATACGCTCGACCTGAGGTACGGAAAGATCCGAGCGAAGGAGACGCCTTCCCAATTTTTGGCGCGTCACCCGATGGTGCGAGTGGAAAGCGGTTGGTTCAGCCTCGTGCCAGAAGAACCGGTGACGAGACTCTCCCGGGAGCAAGCGCGTGCACTACTCAAGGACGCCGTGTCGCGCGGTGGGATCTCGGTCGACGCGGCCGCCGAGTGGGCGTCTCAGGTGACCGATCGGTACCCATTCATCAATTGGGTCGGCGACTCACTCGCCACCATGTTCACCGCGCGCGGGCCGTGGAGCTCGCTCGCGACCGTAGGCGATGAGCCCGCCCTCCGCTTGTGGAGCGCCCTGGGTAAGGGCGTGCAGTCCAGGCTGCGGAAGGGCGAAACGCTGAGGCTTGGCGAACTGACCGTTGCCTCGCGAGAATTGATTCGGCGCCTCGTGTACTGGGAAAATCGTTTGGGTCAGGAGGAGCCGACCGAATTACTTCCGAACGGCATCGCCTACGGCGAAATTTCGATGACCGTGGAAGAGACGCCCATCTTCACAAGCTGGCAGTCCGCAGACGGCGAACGCGCCCGGGCGATGCCGCTGTCGGCTGAAGCTTTCGGCACCAGCCTCGCGAAGGGAAGTACCTACTGGCAGCTGTCCGCCGAGGAATACCGGCGCCGAGACCGTTTCCGGCTTGGCCTGAACCGCAAGTACCGAGTAACGGTCGCGTTCCCGGAGATCAACCGGATCATGGAAATCCAGCTCAGTGAGTCGTTCTTCGACCCGGCGAGAGAGCCGGTGGACCGGTTGCCGGCGAGTCTCGCAGCGACCGCAGAAGCGGCACGGCAGAAGGCGTCGGCGAAGCCTTCAGATTCGATCCGACAAACCGTTCCGCCACCCCAGTAACGGAGGAGGGAGGGGAGGCAGCTTAACCCTGCCTCCCCTCCCTCACAAGTGAGGCCGGAGTGGGACCTTGTCCGGCTTAAGCCGGCTGAAAGTATTCCTCGAGGCGGAGGCAGGTCGCGGCCTCCGGATCGGCGAACACGTCGAGCGCGTGAACCAGTGCCGCCGCCGTGTCGATGCTGGTGACACATGGAACGCCGGTCTCGATGCAGGCGCGCCGGATTCGCGCGGCTTCCGACTCGCTCGTCTCGTTTAGGCTCGGGGTGTTGATCATGAGGCTCACCTGGCCGGACATGATCAGGTCGAGAATGTTGGGTGAACCGGCTTGAATCTTGTCGACGGACTCGCACTGGACGCCCGCGTCCTGGAGGAACTTGGCCGTGCCGGGTGTCGCCGCGATCTTACGGCCCGCGGTCTGAAGGCCGCGCCCGATCTTCAGAGCGGTGGCTTTGTCCTCGTCGCGCACCGTGAGCAGGACGAAGCCTTCGCCCTTGAAGTTGATGTGGCTCGCGACGAACGCCTTGTACAGCGCGCCCTCGAACGTCCGATCAATGCCGAGGATCTCGCCCGTCGACTTCATCTCCGGCCCGAGGCTCGGTTCGACTCGGCCGAGCTTCTGGAATGAGAAGACAGGGGCCTTGATGGCGTACAGGATGGGCGTCGGGATCTGGTGGGTTCCCTTGACGAAGTCCTGCTCCGGGATGATCGTTCCGCGCGGACCCATTAGGCCGAACTCGCGGGCGACTTGCCCGAGTTCGCAAGCGGCGTCCACGTCAGACTTTGGACGGAGCACCCAGAGTCCGCTGCCGTAACCAAGGTCGCGGAGCTTTTCGCCCATCATGCAGCGGGTCGCGAGATCGACCATCGGGATGCCAGTGACCTTGCTCAGGTACGGCACGGTCCGGCTGGCGCGCGGATTGACCTCAAGCACGTAGGCCTTCCCGTCTTGGATGACGAACTGAATGTTCATCAGTCCGCGCACGCCCAGTTCTCGGGCGATGTTGCAGGCGGCGGTGACCATCTGCGCCTGGACATCGGCGGTGAGCGAGACGGGCGGGTACACGGCCATCGAGTCGCCCGAGTGGACTCCTGCGCGCTCGATGTGCTCCATGATGCCGGGGACGAGAGTGTCCTGCCCGTCCGAGATCACGTCGACCTCAGCCTCCGCTCCGAGCAGGTACTTGTCGACGAGCACCGGCTGGCCAGGGTTGGCGTCCTCGGCCTCACGGTAGAAGCCCTGAAGCTGCCCTTCGCTGAACACGATCTCCATCGCTCGGCCACCGAGCACGAAGCTCGGTCGCACGAGAACGGGGTATCCGACCTCTTCCGCGATCTGCTTCGCTTCTTCGAGAGAACGGACAGCGCGACCTCGGGGGCGGGGGATGCTCAGCTTCTCGAGGAGCGCATCGAACTGCTCTCGATCCTCTGCGGCAGCGATTGCCTGCGGCGAGGTGCCGAGGACCGCCTGTCCGGCGTCGGCAAGGCCTTGGGCCAGGTTGATCGCCGTCTGGCCGCCGAACTGGCACACGACACCGATCGGCTTTTCATGCGCGATCACGTCGAGCACGTCTTCGAGGGTCACCGGCTCGAAGTAGAGACCGTCGCCCGTGTCGAAGTCGGTGGAGACCGTTTCGGGGTTGTTGTTGACGATGATCGCGCGGTAGCCCATCTCGCGAAGGGACCAGACGCAGTGGACGCACGAGTAGTCAAACTCGATCCCCTGCCCGATGCGAATAGGACCGGAGCCGAGGACGAGGACGGTGGGCTTCATCTAAAAGCTGATTGTGACACGTCGGCGGGGTCGATCTCCGAGATGATCGATTCTCACAAGCAGCCTAGGGTTTGTTGCTACACTTTGGCGTGGAGTTGATCGAGGTTCCGCGCCGAAAAGTGCTCTGGCTGGAGGTGGGCGCCATGTTCGCACTCGCGGACCTTGGTCTCTTGGCCCAGTACATGCTGTACGGCCGTGGCACCTACTTCGCGGAATTCTCATCCCCTCGTTACAACGTGCAATTGCTGTTTACCACCCTCGGCATATTGCTGCCGCTCGTTTTTGTCCTCTGGATCTCTGGAGATCGTTGGTCGTTCTTCGGGCTCAGCCGATTGCGGTTTAACGACTGCGTTTGGATACGGGTCCTGCTCGCCCTCGGCTTCCTGTCATCGATGCTCTATGCCGCGCCTATAAACAGCCCTGAGCTAGCCGAGCTTGGGGATTGGTACTCCCGCCCGATCACGCCAACCAGCAAGATCACCGCACTCGCGACACTCAGCGTGACGGCGGTTTGGGAAGAGGTTTATTACCGTGGATACCTGGTGACACGACTAGAGGAACTCACCAAGAACGTTTGGATGGGCGTCGTCGTTTCCTCAATGCTTTTTGCGGCGGGCCACATCTATCAAGGTCCGAGAGGAGTCCTTTTCACGCTTGGCTTCGGTCTTCTTTACGGAATCGCGTTCGTCCATCGCCGCAGCGTGTGGCCGTTGGCAATCGCCCACTGGCTGACTAACGTGGTGATCGTCATGCTCATCCCTTAGCCAGCCGGCTCGACCCTGACCGAGTCGGTCGCCATCCGGCCCTCGGTGAGCACGAGAGCGATGCCGCCGCCATCGAGCGGACGGTCCTCGTCGATTGCTTCGATGACCACCTGACCATTGACCCGGCCAACCAGTTTCGAACCAACGACCTCGAGCGAAAGCTCGTGCGCGTCCCCCAGCTCCCAGGCAAATGGAGTCTCCGCAAGCACGCGCTCGCCGTCGAGCGACTTCACCAATCGCACGAAGCCGTCGCGGTAGAGAAGCAGGCCGTACCAGCGCCTCATACCTTGGACACGCGCGGCCACGCCCCCGCGACTCACGAGGTGGGGAACGACGGTCGAGGTTACGCGCAAATCGGTCCAGTCACGTGTACCGGTAATGAGAAGGCCCGTCCCCTCGTCCTGAGCCATCCGAAACGGCTCTCCCCACTCCATGAAGTGGGTCACCCCGTTCACCCATGCCTGGCGCCACATCTTGCCGCCCGAAGTTTGCCAGAACGTGGTCGCAGGCACTCCATCCCAAGTGAGATAGTCGAGGAACAGGCTCCCCTCGACTCGGCGCTCGCTGGTCGCCTCTAGTCCCACTTCGGCGATAGGATAGCCTTCGGTGTCGGGCACGGTCCATTCGAGGATCGCGGAATCGCCGGGCTCAAGCACTGCACCCTCACCGCTAAGCGCATGAATCGCGTCGTCTTTTCCGTAGCAGCCCACGTACAGGCTGACGTTGACGGGAGCCGCATTCTCCCGATCCGCCACCACACGGGCGCGGACCGTCTGCCCGGGATAGAGGGTCGGGGAGGCGATCAGGCCGTATCCACCCATCTGCTTTGCCTCCGCGTTGATGAACGTCGCGGTCGCGACGCGCACCATCCGGCCGGTGGCCAGCCGGTCGTAGTGGATGGCAAGGGTGCGAGTGCCCTCTTCGCTCTCCGCGGTCACATTCTCGATCTCCGCGACGTCCCTGCAGCTGGGCTCATCGCTGCACCTGAACCCTTGGACGGATCCCGGCAACTCGAAATGGAAGCGAGCCCCGCCCTTGAAGGAGAGCGGGGCTCCGCCTCTGAGCGCTTGCGCAGCGTTGACGATCCTCACCGATTCCTGGACCGCGTCGGTCACGGCTCGCCCACCGTCCGCAGTCGGCAGGAACATCCGGTCGGCCACGGGTCCTCGCCAGTCCGGCCCGTCTTCGATGCCCGCGAGGCCATTGCGTACCCCCAGAATGCAGCCCACATTGCCCGAGTTGCAGTCCGTGTCCCATCCGCAGGTGTTAACGATCATCAGCGAACGACTGAAGTCGCCGCCGCCGTGCAGGAGTGCGTGAACGATCAGCGCGTGGTTCGGGACCATGTGACAGTTGCCCCCGAACTTGTCGTACCCATACTCCGCCTCGATCCGAAGGAACCCTTCTTTCCAGTCGAGCCCCTCGGCGTGCCATCGGCGGATGTCGCGAATCAGCCGCGCGATCACCGAGTCTTCGGGGATCTGGGCGAGGCCAGTGTCGAGCAGGCGGTCGATGTCGCTCTCCACGAACGCTTGGGCGACTATTGCGGCCACCACTTGCGCTCCGTAAATCGCTTCGCCATCGTGGCTCACGCTCGCAGCGCGGCGGGCGAAGTCGGCCGCGCGCACCGGATCGCCGGGGCAGATCATCCCCCAGCCGTCGATAAAGATCTGCGAGCCGATCTGCTCGGCCACGACCTTGCCATTGGTGGCCATGCTTCCGCTCTCGGGCGCCTGCATCCCTCGCTTGAGCCGCAGAAAGGCGGTGTGCTCGGTCGAGAGCCCCATGCCGCCCCACCAGAGAATGGTTCGGTTCTCGATGATGTAGTTGAGCCACGTCTGTCCAATCTGCGCCGGCGTCAGGTTCGGGTCGTAGCCGTAGTCCTCGAGCGCCCGAAGAAAGGTGAAGGTTCCGGAGATGTCGTCGTCCGTCACCACGAGCGGGACCCCCCGCGCCTCGTGCACGTAGTAGTCGATCTCGCCCAGCTCACTCAGGATCTGCCGGTGCCCCCACCCCTCAAACGGCCGGCCAAGGTACACGCCGATGATCTTCCCTAGGACGCCGGCGTAGACACGCTCTACGTAGTCGAGGGGAAGGTCGATGGAGCTTGATTCCGGTACAACCGCGGCCATGGTGAAATTAGGCTAGCACGGTTCGGACGGTTACATGAAGGGCGTCGCAAGCTGCTGTCATCCCGAGCGAAGCCGAGGGATCTGCCGGTAGACATTGACTACTCACGATCAAGCCGCCACCTCTTTGCGTCTTTGCGCGAGTCTCCGTCCGAACGGCGCGATGAGCGCCGGCTACACGCGCCTGCGCGCGTAGCCTCGCCTCGGTGTTGGCTAGACCGGCGGAAGTCAACGTCTCCCGTTAGGTCCCTCGGCTTCACTCGGGATGACAGGGTTCGCTATGAAGTTGATGCCACGCTCGCCCAACGCCCAACGCCCAACGCCCAACGCCCAACGCCCAACGCCCAACGCCCCCTCTACCTCCCCCCAAGCCCCGACAGCGAGATCCCTTTGAGGAAGTAGCGCTGAGCGCAGAAGAAAAGAATCAGCGTGGGAACGATGTGGATCAGCGAAGCGGCCATGACCTGCTCCAGGTTGGTGCCCGCGTAGGAGTCTTGGAACATCCGGAGGCCGACGCTGACGGTGTACTTCTCGGGGGAGTTCAAGTACACCAGTGGACGCTCGAAGTCGTCCCAGTTGCCGATGAACGAGAAGATCGCGACCGTGGCCAAGGCCGGCCCTGAGAGCGGGAGGAGCACTCGCCACCAGATGGCCAGGAAGCTGGCGCCATCGAGCATCGCCGCCTCATCGAGCTCGCGCGGGATCCCTAAGAAGAACTGGCGCAAGAGGAAGATGTTGAACGCGCCCCCGCCGAAGAAGGCCGGGATGATGAGCGGATAGAACGTGTCGATCGCCCGGAGCTCGCGCCAGATGAGGAAGACCGGGATCTTCGTGACCTGGGCCGGCAGCATCATCGTGGACAGCATTAAGTAGAACAGCGCGTTCCGGCCCCGGAAATTAAACCGGGAGAAACCGTACGCGACGAGAGAGCCGCTGACGATCTGGGCGAAGGTGCTCACCAGGGTCACGAACGTCGTGTTGGCGACGAACTGCGTAAAGGGAAGGGCGCTCCACGCCTTGCCGAAGTTGTCCCAGGCCACCACCTCGGGAATGAGTCGAGTCGGGTCACGTGCGACCTCCTGCGAGGTCTTCAGCGCCGTGGAGATGGTCCACAGGAACGGGATGGTGAACATGACCGCTCCGAGGAGCAGCAGCCCGAACACGACGACTCTTGCCGCCTTGGCACCCTGCTTCACTTCGCGTCCCCCTCGTAGTGGACCCACCGCTTGGAGGCCCAGAACTGGATGGCGGTGAGCACCATCAGGACCACGAACAGGATCCATGCCAAAGCGCTCGCCTTGCCGAGCTTGAAGTACTCGAAGGCGTTGCGGAAGAGGTACAGCGCATAGAAGAGGCTCGCGTTGTTCGGTCCCCCGCCGGTCATCACGTAAGCGCTGGTGAACGTCTGGAACGCGCCGATGAACCCGAGGATCAGGTTGAAGAACATGACCGGCGACAGAAGCGGAACGGTGATGTTCCTAAACTGCTGCCACGGACTGGCCCCGTCGATTCGGGACGCCTCGTAGTAAGTGTCGCTGATCCCCTGGAGCCCGGCCAGGAAGATGACCATGCGCCCACCGCCGATGCCCCACAACGACATCAGGATAAACGCCGGCATCGTCCACTTCTCGTCTTGGAGCCACTCGATGGGCGGGACGCCGAACAGACCCAATCCGAGATTCAGTACCCCATTGTCGGCGTTGAAGATCCACTGCCACAGAAGCGCGGAAGCGACGGCCGGAACGAGAGATGGTAGGTAGAAGAGGGTGCGAAAGAGCCGCTGCCCCCGAACCTTTTGGTTCAGCAGAATCGCAATCGCGAGCGACCCCGCGACGCCGAGCGGAACCGAGACCGCGGCGTAGACGATCGTGTTCGAGAGCGCCTTCCAGAACAGCAGGTCCTTGTAAAGCAGCCGGTTATAATTCTCGGCTCCCACGTAGTCCATGCGGTGCAGGTCGTACTTGGTGACGGATAGGTAAAGCGAGGCGAGCATCGGCCCAGCCGTGAAGAGGAGGAATCCGATAAGCCATGGGGAAACGAACAGAAAGCCCCAGAAGCCTGGGCTCTGAGTGAGCCGCCGCCGCGTCGGCGCGGCGGTCTGCTGATCGACCGCCATCGGCTCTGCGACGCTCGCCATCAGAAGCCCTCCTCGTCCGCCAAGATCTCGTTGATCTTCGACTCGGCCCGCTTCATTGCCTTGGCGGCGTCTCGCTCACGTCCAGAAAACAGGTTGTCCTGCTCGGCATTGAACGCCGTCGTCCACTCGCCCCAACGCGCTGTGATCGGCAGCTCCCGGGCGTTCTCTACCGCTTGGATGTACGCTCGCTTGTTGCTGGGCGGAAGCGGGTCCTCAAGGAACGTCTTGGAGTACGCCACCGACCGGAGGGTAGGGAAGTTGCGCTTGATCTCGGCGTACAGCTTGGTCTCCACCACCGGTCCAGTCATGAACCGGATGAACCGCCACGAGGCCTCAGGATGCCGCGTCTCCTTCGAAATCACGAGCTGGTTTCCCTTGACCATGGTGGTCCCCCCGTACGGCCCCTTAGGCATCGGGCAGATGTCCCACTCGAAGTCCTTCACCACCTTGCGCAGGCGAGGCGCGCTGCCACTCCAGTTGATCTCCATGCCGAGCTTGCCGCTCTCGAAGTTGAATTGGGCGTTGGCGGACTGGGCCGGCGTCGGGGCACAGCGGTCCTTCCAACGCAGATCGGCAAGGTACTGATAGGCCCGAATCGTGCCGTCGCTGCCGACGGTACTGCGTGTCCAGTCGGGAGTGAGCAGGTCGCCGCCGAAAGCCCAGATGATCGGGACGGACATGGGGAAGGTGGGGATCGCGCACCCGAACCGCAACGGCTTGCCGTTCTTGTCGAACTTGGTCATGGCGATCGCGTGGCGGCGGAAGCGATCGTAGGTCCACTCCCCGCGCTTCCATAGCTCGTAGGGGTCTTCTAGACCCGCCTCGCGGATGAGCGTTTTGTTGTAGTACACGATCTCACCGCCGAACATCACGTTCATGCCGTGGAGCCGCCCCTTGTACATCCCCTCGCGGATGGTCAGCGGGAAGTACGCCTTGGGATCGAACGTCGGATCCTTTTTCGCCAACTCCGTCATGTCCAAGAAGTAGTCCTTCCGAACGAGGGAGGGGAAGTTGTAGTGGTCGATCCGGATCACGTCGGGTGCCGTGCGCGAGGCCAGCATTAGGATCGCCTTGTTCAAATAGGCGCTCTGCGGGACGCGAAAGAAGGTGACGTGGATGTCCGGGTTCCGCCGGTTGAACTCGTCGCAGAACTCCTGCTCGAGCGCCATCGCCTCCGGGTTGCCCCAGGCCATGTACCGAAGGTGGATCTTGCCCGGCGGCAGCCCATCGTCGCACGCGAGAAGGCCCAGGAACGGGGCTAGCGCAAGAACTCGGAGACAGGTGCGGCTTCGTTGCGGCATCGACGTTCGCCCTAGTATCCGCCATCCCAGCGCGCAGAGCCTTAGACTGCGGCGATTCGTCGCCGCTTTGAGAGCCGCTGGGAAGGTGAAGGGTGTTGCGGATGCACCCTGTTCTGTGGTCGGCGGATGGTTCGTGCCGTCGTCCGGCACCGCAGTGGCCGATTGACCACGTAGGCACGGTTGGATGCCTCGCGGCTCTAGACCAGGGGGCGCACGAGCCGGTAGACCCTTCGCTGCGGCGTCGGCACGGGCAGCGCCGCGAACTCGTCGGGCGTGACCCAACGGAGGCCGGCACGAGGCTCGTCGCAGCGGACGAGCGAAACCTCAATGGTGATCCGATGGTGCGTCACCGCATGCCGGACGACGCCGACGTCCTGACGCCACCCAGAGCCGACGAGGTCACGAAGTTCCGGAACCTCAGGGTCGGGGAGGGCATCCGCCCGCGGGAATTCCCACATCCCTTGCCACCACAGGCCGTCGGGAATCTGTCGCAAACCGAGGCGACCTTCGAACACGGGTACCCATACGGCGTGCCGCAACTGAATCGTCTTCGGCTTAGCCGACTTCGTCGGTAGCTCGTCGACGCGCCAAGTCTGCCGGGCTACGCACTGTCCCTCGAGCGGGCACTTCGTGCAGTCGGGCTTCACCGGCTTGCACACCGTCGCGCCCAGTTCCATCAACGCCTGGTTCCAGTCGCCGGGCCGCGGCCGGTAAAGCTCCGTCTCCGCCCAGACCCAAGCGTTCCGATTGAGGGCGGGTCCGCTCGCATCGTCTCCCGCCACGCGAGCGTAGACCCGCTCGACGTTTCCGTCGACCAAGGCCGCAGGATCGTTCTGGGAGATCGAGGCGATCGCGCCGGCGGTGTAGCGCCCGACCCCAGGAACGGCGAGCCACCCCTCGGCGTCCGTGGGTAGGCCGTGCTTTTCCACCCATCGCGAGCCCTGCAGCAGAAGGCGGCACCGGCGGTAATAGCCGAGGCCCTGCCAGAGCGACAACGCATCCTGCTCGTCCGCGGCCGCCAGTGACTCCACCGTCGGGAAGCGCGCCAGCCAACGTTCCCAGTACGGGATGACCGTGGCGACCTGCGTCTGCTGGAGCATTACCTCGCTGACCCAGATCGCGTACGGATCCTTCGTGCGGCGCCAAGGAAGATCGCGGCGATTCGCGTCGTACCAGCGCAGCAGCGGCCCGCCGTCGGGCTGGCTTAGCAACGGCTCGGCCCGAGGACTCTCGATCCCGGGGCGGAGCTTCTTCGGCATACGGAGAGCGTACCGCCCGCCGCAAGTCCGTGCCGCGGGCGTCGGCCTCGACCCCTCGGTACACTAGACCGATATGAGCACGGGCAAGCGGGCCTACGACCTCCTGCGCGGATACGTCAACCACGAGTGGGACCGCCTTCGAGGCGTCGAGATGAGCGACGCCGAACGGGAGCTGGCCGACGCGATGGACAATCCCGTGGCGCAGCCGAGCCGGTCGCACACCTCGGTGCCGAGCCATGTGACGCTGACGGACACCGAGCTCGCGAGGCAGATCCTCGGCGTCGGGCCGGGCGCTACCTTCGCGGAGATTCGACAGGCGTTCGATCGGGTGCGAAAGCGCGCCGACCCGTCGCGATTCCCCGAGGGCTCGGCCGAAGCGATCCAGGCGTCGGAGATCAATCAGCGCGTACACCGCGCCTACGCCATCCTGAGCGAAGGCGTAGACTCGACCGAGAAGCGGTTCCGCTCCCTCGAGATCGATTGATCCATGGGGTCGCAGCCTGAGGGCTGCGACCCGGGGTTACGGCTTGGCGTCCTTCGCCGCCGTCTCGCCCGCCACGTATCCGGTTGCAAACGCCGCCTGCAGGTTGTAACCGCCGACCGGCCCCGCCACGTCGAGAACTTCGCCGCAAAGGTATAGCCCCGCCACCTTCAGGGAACGCATGGTCTGGGGATCGACCTCGTCCAGCGCGATGCCGCCGGCCACCACCTCGCCCTTCTCCAGTGGCACGTGGCGAACCTTGCCGATCGGCCAAGCCTTCAGGGTCTCGGTGAGTCGGTTGCGGCTCTTCTTGTCCAGCCTCGCGCCGAACGTGTCCGGACTGATCTGAGCCGAGGCGAGCACCCCGTCCACGAGGCGCTCGGGCACGTACTGCTCGACAAGCGAGGCCACGAGCCGTCGTGGGTGATTCGAGGCGTAGTTCACGATCTCCGCCTGCAGCTCGTCGAAGTTCTTCGTCGGGGCGAGGTCCACCTCGAGCGCAACGTCGCCCTCCGGCATCCGTTCCGCTACCAAGCGAGAGACGCCCAATACCGTCGGGCCGGATACTCCTTGGTGGGTGAAGAGCAGGTCGCCCGTCCACTTGGCGATCTCCTTGCCCTGCCTCGCCTTCAGCAGAATGTCTCGCAAGGCGATCCCGGCCCGCTCTGCCGGCGGCTCCGGCTCCAAGTTCAGATAGATCGGTGCGAGAGCGGCTCTCACCTTCACCACGGTGTGTCCGATCTCGCGCGCCCACACCCAGCCGTCTCCCGTCGTTCCGGAGTTTGGGTACGAGCTCCCGCCCGTGCAAATCACCACGCGCTCGGCCCGAAGCTCGACCTCGTCCTCCGAGACGACCGTCGCCGACGGCCCGAGTTCACGCAGCAGGTTCTTCGCCGTCTTGGCTCGGTACCCCGCTGCTGCCTCCTCTCGATGACCTGCCTTTGCCTGAGCCCGGCGATAACGGATGCCGCGGACCTGGCCACCCTCGACGATCAGCCCCGTCACCGGTGAGTCGAAGAGGATCTCCACGCCCGCCTCCTCCAAGTACTGGCGCAGGATCGCCACGACGTCCTTAGCGGTCTGGTCGAGGGGGAAGACGCGACCGTCGGGGCGAGTGTAGACGTTCAGCCCCCGCGAGGTGAAGAGCTCGACAATCTGATCGTTTCGAAGCCGGTAGCAAGCGGGCCGGATGAATCGCGCCTCATTCGGTCGGAACGCCTTAAGAACGTCCTCCAGGGGACCGGCGTGGGCGATGTTGCACTTCCCACCACCCGATACCAAGATCTTGGTTCCTATCCGATTCGTCTTCTCAACGAGGGTTACGCGCGCGCCGAGGTTCGCTGCCCGCCAAGCGGCCATGATGCCCGCCGCTCCCGCTCCAACCACAATCACGTCTGGCTGCATGGCAGTGATCTTCTACGCCGTCCGGCTTAGAACCCTTGCCCCCGGAGCCACCGCTCGCCGAGGCCGCGCCAGTCCTGCGGAGAGCCGGGCTCACCGAGGCCGAAACCGTGCTTGCCGCTCTTCGGCACGTGAAGCTCGAACGGCACGCGGTGCTCCGCCAGCGCCTGGGCGTACATCAATGAGTTCTGAACCGGCACGGGCTCGTCGTCCGCACCGTGGAACAAGAACGTCGGCGGAGTTTCGAGTGACACGTTTCGGTGGTTCGCCAGAGCGTCGAGGTCCTTCTTCGGCACGTCCTTGCCTAAAAGCATCTCGCCGGAATAGGCGTGACCATGAGGAGCGGTGAGCGAGATCACCGGATAGATCAGCATCGCGGCGTTTGGACGGGAGGAGACGCGCTCGACCGGGTCCACGTTCTGAGCTTTGCCCGGGTCGTGGTGCGTCGATGCCGTGGATGCGAGGTGGCCGCCGGCAGAGAAGCCGAGGATGCCGATCCGATTGGGATCGACGCCGAACTCACTCGCGCGCGACCGCACCGTTCGAAGCGCTCGCTCGGCGTCGTTCAGCATCGCCGGATGCCGGTAGCGGGGACCGAGGCGATAGCGGAGAACGAAGGCACGCACGCCGACCGACTCAAACCACTGGCCCACCGGCAGCCCCTCGTGCTCGGCGAGCGTCATGTACGCGCCGCCGGGGCAGACGACGAACGCCGGCTTCGACTCGCCCGCCTTCTCCGAGAGGACGGTTAAAGCCGGAACGTCAGCCTCGGCAGTGCCGAGAGCGCCCGGTGCCCCGCCCTCCCAGAGCGGGACCGTTCTCACTTTCGATCCACCGTCAGCCCGGGCCAGTCATCGGTGCGGAACGGCGTCGCCGGCAGCCCACTGCCATTCACCAGGTTCACCTCCGGGTTGTTCGCCCAGGCGTATCGAACGGCCACTGGGTTCGGAACTTCGGGGTGCGAGAGGACGATCGCCGTGCCTTCGATGCGGGCCTTTGCCCACCGGAACTTGCGGTCGGCCCCCGCCACGGCGAAGCCGACCGGGTCGCGGCCGTCAGTGGTCTTGAGTCCATCCGCGTGGTCCATCTCGAGGCGCACTTCTCCGGTCTCGACCTTCATCGTCCGGTAAGTCGGTCCGGCGAACTCAACCTTCACTCCGTAATCGCGGGCGAGCGCGTTAAGAGCCAATCGGCGACCGACTTCGCGCTTGTTGCGGGGGTGGATGTCGTTCGCCTCGCCAATGTCGATGGCGAGCGCCTGACCGGTCTTCGGCAGCGAGAGCGTCATCGTCTGCGCCTCGCGCAGCTCGGCCCACTCACTGTCGGCTGGCTCGGCCAGTCGTTCGGTGAAGTTGGCGAGAGAGACCCAGTAGAACGGGAAGTCACCCTGCCCCCACTTCCGGCGCCAGTTCTGGATCATGGTGGGGAAGAGCTCGCGGTACTGGTGCGCTCGCCCGGCGTTGCTCTCGCCCTGGTACCAGATCGCTCCCCGAATTCCGTAACCGACCACCGGCGCGACCATGCCGTTGTAGAGCCCGCTCGGCACCCACGGATTGCCCGGCCCGAACGGTCGCTGCGGCTCCGCCCGGATCAGCTCCTCGCTCGCCGGCTCGAATCGGTGCTCAACCTTGCTGAGCCACTCGCCGCCCAGCATCATCGGCTCGCCACTGCCGTCGACGGGGGACAGCTTCATCGCTTGAGTGGCCCCCGTGAAGCCGCCGCGGCTGAATTGATCGAATACCCGAATGGTGACCACGTTGGCACCCGGCCGCACGAGAGCCCGCGGGACGACGTACTCGCGTGGCACCGCGTACCAGAACGGAGTCTTCTCGTCCGTCTTGCCAACCTTACGGCCGTTAAAGTAGGTGTCGTCGAAGTCGTCGACGGGACCAAGTTCGAGCTTCAGGTCCTTGCCAACCCACTCGGCAGGGATGTCGATGGTGCGCCGGTACCAGACGGCGCCGTCGATCGCCTGTCCCTCGGTGACTTCGATGAGGTTCGGAAGGCTCACCTTCCGCCAGTCCGAGGTGTCCCGGCCGAGGTCTGCGTAGCCTCGGTAGTAACCCTCGTTGCTCGGGTCCTCATGGAAGACCTTCTTCCGCCAATCGGCGTAAGCCTTGTCGTACGTCGCCTTTCGCTGGGGATAGTCCTTGAGCGAGTCGAGATAGGTGCGCACCATGTGCGCCAGTGCGGGTTTGCCCTCGAGTGCGTCGCGGCTGGTCCAAGCCTCGGCCGGCGTTCCGCCCCACGACGTGTGGATCACACCGACCGGCACGTTGAGCCACTTGCGAAGGTCGGTTGCGAACCAGTAGCCGACGGCCGAGAACGTCAGAACGGAGTTCGGCGTCGCCGTCTTCCACCCTCCGGTGACGTCCTTCGCCGGGGAGTCGACGCTCACTTTCGTCACCGCAAACTCGCGCACTCGGGAATCCGCCTCCTTCTGCGCAAGCTCCACGTCGAACGATTGCGACACCGGCCACTCCATGTTCGATTGACCGGAGGCGACCCAGACCTCGCCTACCATCACGTCCCGGTATTGCACGGTGCCGTCGCCGCTCACGGTCACGGTGTGTGGACCACCGGCTTCCATCGGTCGCAGCTTGATAAGCCAAGTCCCGTCGGCCTTAGCCGTGGTGGTCGCGAAGCGGCTACCGAGCTGAACCTTGATCTTGCTGCCGGGACGGGCCGAACCGAAGAAGGGGATCGGCATGTCCCGCTGCAGGACCATGTGGTCGGAGAAGATCGAAGGAAGCTTGAGCGCCGACTGCGGCACCGTCGCCGCCAGCAGGAGAAAGGGCGTCATTGCCATGGTTTCTACCCGTTTGACCTCACCTGAAGGGGCGTCGACGCCGGCCGCGTTGTCGATGTGTCCGACTGCACGCGATTGAGGCCGATTTAGACTGCGTTATCGACTTAAACTAGATCTATGGCGAGCCTGGACTTCGATGCCCTGAAGACCGAGTCGTACGACCCGGACCTGTACCGCGCCGATGCGGTCGTGGAGCCACTCAGCGGATTCGACGCCGTCGATTCCGCGAAGCTTGAGCAGTACCGCACCCTCGGCTTCCTCTCCGTAGCGAATGCCTACCCGCCGGAGATGGTTCGCGGCTTCATCGAGGCGATGCAAGACTTGATCCTCATGGACTTGCCACCGGGCGTCCACCTGCAGTTCGAAAGCGCGGCGAAGGGGAAGGTGGAGCACGTTCCGCGGGAGGAGCGGCTGGACTTCGTCCGCAAGTTCATGGCCTTCTATCACCTCGATCCGAGGCTGATCGCGATGGCCGAGCACCCTCCGGTGTTGGAAGCGGTCGGAAGACTTCTCGGCGCCGAGCCGGAGGTATTCCAAGACATGGCGCTGCTGAAGCCCCCCGGCATCGGGCGTGAGAAGCCGTGGCACCAGGACCACGCCTACTTCAATCTCCCCGCCGGCACCCCGGTCGTCGGAGTCTGGATCGCGCTCGACGAGGCGACGACGGAAAATGGTTGCATGGTCTTCCTGCCCGGAGGACACCACGACGGCCCGCTGCCTCACTGGAATCGACGGGACTGGCAGATCTGCGACTCGGACATTCTCGAGCGCTCCGGGAAAGTCGCTTGCCCGCTTCCCTCGGGTGGGTGTCTGATCTTCGACGGACTCACCCCCCACGGCACCGCAACGAACACCTCGAACACGCGGCGTCGCGCGGTGCAGTTCCACTACATTCCAAAGGGAACCCCGCGCATCACGACCGAGGAGAGAATGGCCCTCTTCGGGAACGAAGGGCGCGACGTGACCTGCTGACCTTGTCGGTGGCCGGCGACCGCTCGGAAGGGCGGTCGCCTACCGAATCAGAGCAAGGATCTCCGACTTGAGCGCATTGCGCTCCGCCGGAGACTTTGGGGCAACGGCAATCATTTCCGTGAAGTAGAGGCCGTCTGCGGCGAGCGACACCACCCTGGCTCGCGCCGGAGTCAGTCCCGACGCCTCCAGCTGCTTCAGCCAGTCGTCGTATCGGTCTCGGAGACGCGACGCCATGCCGCGATCCGTGGCGATCGCTGCCAGCAAACCAGAGAAGAGATTCCGCTCGCGCGACGCGTGGTCGAACGCAGCCTCAACATACGCTTCGGGGTACGAGGAACCGGTCTCGATGCGCGCCCTGATCTCGGCTTCGAACTCTTCGATCAGCGAATCGACCAATCCGGCAAGCACCTCCTCCTTCGTCCCGAAGTGGTAGAGCAGACCGCCCTTGCTGATCCCGGCGCGGTTAGCGACCCGCTCCAGGGTCAGGCCCGAGATCCCCTCCTCGCCCGCAATGCATGCGGCCGCCTCCAGCACCTTCTGCCTAGCCATGCTCTACTATACCGTCCAGACGGTATAGTAGAGCATGGCTTGGATGATGCTGGCTCTCGCAGGGCTGTTGGAGGTCGGGTGGGCAATCGGGCTGAAGTACACCGAGGGCTTCACCAAGCTTTGGCCGTCGGTGGCGACGGCGGTGGCGATGATCGCCAGTTTCGTCCTGCTCTCTCAGGCGATGCGCTCCATCCCCGTGGGGACCGCCTACGCGGTGTGGACCGGAATCGGTGCCGTCGGGACGGCGATCCTGGGCATGGTTCTGTTCGAGGAACCGAAGGACGCGGCACGTCTCGTCTGCCTCGGCCTGATCGTCACCGGCATCGTTGGCCTCAAGGTGTTCTCCAAAGCGTAGAGCCGCCTAGGAGGGTGCGTGGACGACGAGGCACAAGTCGTTCACGTTGGAACCCGTCGGACCCGAGATGATCAGTCCGTCGGTCTGCTCGAGAAACGGATAGGTGTCGTTCTGCACTAAGGCGCGACGGTGGTCCAGCCCCTTATTCTTGGCTCGCAGCAGCAGGTCCGTGTCGACGACTCCGCCCGCCGCATCGGTTGGACCATCGGTACCGTCCGTGCCGGCGGCTAGAAAGGCCGCGTCGCGGATCCGCGCGATCGCCGGCGCGGCCGCCACCGCCATTTCTTGACACCGCCCGCCTTTGCCGTTGCCACGGATCTTGACCGTCGTCTCGCCACCGAAGATGAGGCAGAACCAGTCGTCTGGCCGAGCCTGGGCGTGCCGCTGCGCCACGGAGCAAATCTGCCGGGCCATCGATCGTGCCTCGCCCTGCAAGGGGTCCTGGAACGGCAGTGCATCGAGCCCTATCGCCTTCGCCGCATCGGCCGCTGCGTGCACGGCGACCGAAACTGATCCAACAATGTAGTGGTCCACGGCCGGCACGCTGCGGGGCAAGAGCTGCCCCGCGAGCACCTCCGATCGAACGGCCGCTGGCAACTGGTCGATCAAATTCGTCGGGAGGTCGCCAGAATTCTTGGGGCCGATCAGCGGGCCCGAGCCGATCGTCGCCAGCGAATTCCCGACGACGTCGGACAGGACGAGAGCGACCACCGTCGCAGGTGCGAAGGCACGCGCGAGTCCCCCGGCCTTCAGGCGGGAAATGCGCGACCGGATCGCGTTCATCTGCGTAATGTCGGCTCCCGATGCCAGAAGGAGCCGATTCGTCTCCTGCAGCTCGTCGAGAGTCACTCCCTCGGTCGGCAACTCCATCAGCGCCGAGGCGCCTCCGGACAAGACGAAGAGAACGAGGTCTTGCTCGTTGCACTCCTGGGCGAATCGAAGAGTTCGTTCCCCTGCTTGCATCGAGTCCTCGTCTGGCACCGGGTGCCCAGCCTCGATCACCTCGACTCCTGGAACCGGTTCCGCGTGCCCCCGCTTCGTGACGATGAGGCCGTCGTGGATCCGATCCGGCAGGATTCCGACGATTGCCTTGGCCATGGCCACCGATGCCTTTCCGACGCCCACCACCCTGACGCGGGAGTAGAGGCTGAGGTCGTACGGTCGACCTTGGACGACCAGCACGTCGTCCGCCCGCTGCACGGCGACTTCCACGAGACGATCCGCTCGAACCGCCTCCAGCACCCGGGAGTACACGGCGAGGGCGAGGACTGCGGCCTGGTTCTGGGGATTCGCCCGGAGCGTCATGCCTGCCAACGTACCCGCATCGTCGTGGTCTCTCCCCGTCCGCCCACCGGGTCGGTCTCCGCGACCTCTGGGAGCGTGACGTCGACCACCTCGACCGCCTTCGCGACGATCCTTCCGCGGTCGCCGGTGTCGCCATTCACCAGCATCGTGACGATGCGATCGTGGTCCCTCTCGAACAGCATGGCGTCCAGCCAGTTGTCGTTGAAGTGGTGGTCGACGGCGGTCACGCCGAGAAAGCGGAGGGTAATGATCGCGTGCGTCGCCACGGCGTCCGCCGCGTTCTCCGGAACGACGGGGTCGAAGCCGCTTTGGGGCGGTTCGTCGACGTACAGACGCATGCTGAGCGTATCGCCGACGAGGGCGATCTCGAGCACCCGAGCTTCGTGCATCGACGGCCAGCCGCCGTAAAGGCGCCAAACCTTGACCGCGCCTGGGATCCCATCCCAGACCGCGGCGCTCTCGTTCCAGTCGAGCTCGTCGTGGAGGTCAGCTTGCTCGGCCAATCGGCTCCATCTCGTCGTGCTCGAGCATTCTGCGCTGCAGTTCCGCGCGCTTGACCGCGCGGTCCCGCATCTGCCGAAGGGCAGCCTCGACGACCTGAATCTCCGACTCGAAGTGGCCGGCCTGGACCTGTTCGTGGAGGTACTTCTCGAGATCTTCGCTGATCTTTCCGTTCATCGGTTTCCGTTCCTGCGCGATGACGCCCGAGGGCAACGCGATCGCGTTCTTGGTGCGATGCCCCTAGCCCGTTTTCGGTTCCATTACCGCGTTGAACTGGTACCCATGTAATGGGCCGCGATTTGCCGCGAGAGCTCAACCGCACCCCCGCTCGCGACGTTCTGCATGACGATGACGGTCAGTCGGTCATCGATCCGGCGGATGAAGTTTGAAGTGAATCCGACGGTGCCTCCGGAGTGCTGCAGCACCTTCTTCGGTCCCTCGTTCACCACGAACCACCCGTAGCCGTAGGCGCGATTCGCCTCTTCCGTCGGGGCCTGAGCGGTCCAGATGACCTCCCGCAGCTCGCGGGACAGCGGGGTGTCGCCGTACAGCGCCGCGTCCCACTTGGCGAAGTCGAGAACGGTGGACATGAGCCCGCCCGATCCCTGCATCATCGGCGGGCGGAGGAACAGTGCGTTCACCACGCGGTCGCCGCGTCGTTCGTATCCACCCGCGCGGTTCGGGACGATCTCGTTCGGCGCGTAGTAGCGCGTCCGATTCATTCCAACGGGTCGGAGCAGACGCTCCTCCACGACCTCCTCGAGCGGCTTGCCCGCGATCTTGCCCACGATCAGACCGAGCGTGGAGTAACCCGGATTGCTGTACTCGAACTTCTCGCCCGGCTTGCGCTTGAGCGGCTTCCGGAAGAGGACCTTCAGGAAGTCGTTCGAAGACATCGTCGTCTCGAAGACGAAGCCATCGGCAGGGTTGGCGTCGGGAATGCCGGACGTGTGACTTAAGAGGTGGCGCAGCTTCATCGGTTCCCAAGTCGCCGGTGCGTCCGGAAGCCACTTGCGGACGGAGTCGTCGAGGGAGGCCTTTCCATCTCGGATCAGCAGCATCGTCGCCGCGGCGCAGAACTGCTTCGACATCGATGCCACGCGAAAGACCGTTTCGGTCGTCGCCGGGACGTTGTGCTCGACATTGGCGAGGCCATACGCCTGCGCCCGGACGACCTTTCCGTCCTTCACGACGGCGAAAGCGAGCGCGGGCGACTTCGACTTCACCATCTCCGCGCGAACGAGATCATCGATCGCGTCGGCGCGGACGGTAGGAGCGAGAACGAGGAGGAAGGGGAGAAGCAGAGGCGTGCGCATGGTGTCAGTCGAGGAGTTCGGCCATGAAGTCGTACGTCATGTCGCCAAATCCGGGGAGGCCCTCGTGGCCGAAGTCGGGATAGATCACCGCCCGCTTAGGCGAGGTGATCTTGTTGTAGGCCGCGTACTGAGTGGAGGGCGGGCAGACGTTGTCCATGAGCCCGATGCCCATCAGGACCTCGGCGCGGATTCTTGGCGCCAGGTGTTGAACGTCGATGTAGCCGAGCCGGTTGAAGACCTCGTCCTCTCGCTCGTGCCGCGGGTCGAAGTGCTTGAAGTAGGTCTTCAACTCGGCGTAGGCATTGGCCGCTTGGTCCATCTCCCACACGCGCCGGTAGTCGCAAAGAAAGGGGAAGACCGGTGCCGCCTTCTTGACGCGTGGCTCGAGCGCGGCGCACACGAGAGTCAAGGCCCCGCCTTGGGAGCCGCCGAGCGCCCCCACCCGCGTCTCATCGACCTCCGGCATCTCCATCACGATCCGCGCGAGTTGCGCGCAGTCGAGGAAGATGGAGCGGTAGATCATTTTCTCCGGTGCGTCGTCCAGACCTCGAATGATGTGCCCGTGGTGCGTCGTCCCTCGGACGCCACCAACGTCCTCGCTCAGGCCCCCTTGCCCGCGGCAATCGAGCGCCGCGACGCAGAAGCCGTTGGCGACCCAGTTGAGCTTCTCGGCCCACTCTCCCGAGTGCCACGTGTAGCCGTGAAACATCACCACGGCCGGACAGTTTTTCGCGCCCTTGGGGCGTAGGTACTTGGCGTAGACCCGCGCACCGCCCACTCCGGTGAACCGGAGGTGGAGGCACTCGGCGTTGGCCGCCCGTAACGAGTGCGGGGTGAGCTCCACCCGCGGGTCGAGAGCGTGCATCTCAGCCAGCCCTCTGTCCCAGAAGTCATCGAAGTCGGCGGGGCGAGGATTTCGACCCTGATAATGCTCCAGCTCTTGGAGCGGCATGTCTAGTAGGGGCATCGTTTTCTCGTTGCGTCCGGGCTGTCCACCTTGCGGCTCATCCGAACAGCTTCCTCAGGTTGTCGAGTACTCGCCGCAGTTCTTCATCCGAGTCATCCCGCCGCTTCGCCTCGAGACTGATCCGGCCGTCGTATCTCAACTCTTTCAGCCTCGCCGCGAACGCTTGCATCATCGAATCCTCGGGATCCGGTGCGTTGCGCGGCAAGTCACCTACGTGCACGTGATCCGGGCAGTGGGGCAGCTGCCGACGCATCCACTCGTCCAGCGGAACGGCGCGGCCCTCGGCGTCCCACTCGGACAGGACGTGGTACGAGTCGGCGGTGTATCCGGCCCCGGCGGAACGCAGGTCGGTCGCGAGTCGGCCCAGATCGTTGCCGACGTTCGTCTCAGCTCGGTTGAGCGACTCGGGCGCCACGACGATGCCGTGGGGCCGCGCCAATTCGGCGATCTCTCCGGCGATCCGCGGAAACTCTGCCTCGCAACGTCCGATGTCGACGCCCTCCGGAGCCCGCCGAGATCCTCCCGAACCGATGACCATCACGCGAAGCCCGATCTCGGCGGCACGCGCCACGGCCTGTTCGGCGTAGCCTCGAAACGGCGTGCGCTCGGAACCGAAGAGGCGAATCGTCCCTGGGAAGAACAGGTTAGCGGCCTCGGCTCGCGCGGCGCGGTACTCCTCGGCATCGAAGCCGTCGCTCAAGGCGAACCCGCTGACTCCGACTTCCATGTAGTCGAATCCGGCCGCGAGCGCGCGTGGTGCGACGTCGAGTCCGCCGCAGATGCCGAATCTCAACTCAGCATCACCCGCGCCCCATCCTGTCGCGAGCTCTCGTAGATCGAGAGCACGACCTTGAGTGGCTCAAGCGCCATCTCCCCGGTGATGAAGGGATCGCGGCCATCCGCTACGGCCTGGGTGAAGTCGTCGAGCTGGAGCCGATGCTGCTCCCCCCACTTTGCCGTCGGGTCCTCTTCCTGCTCTGCGGCCACCCGAACGGTTGCCGCTGGCGCGGGCTGCATCATCACGCCGCCGCCGTACTGGCCCTCGTTGGCCGCCACCGGATCGACGTGCCAAAGCCGGACACGGTCTCGTTCGAGGATGACTGAGCCAAAGCTGCCGTGAACTTCGACGCGCTCGGCCATCTCTGGATAGCAGCACGTCGAGCCTTGGATGATCCCCACGGCTCCGCTGCGATACTCCACCATCGCCATCGCGGTGTCCTCGACCTCGATTTCGTGGTTCTGGGTGCGACACATGGCTTGAACCGACCGGACGCCGCCCATGATCCATTGGATCATGTCGACGTAGTGAACGCCCTGATTCATGAGGCAGCCGCCACCGTCCAAGGCATATGTCCCTCGCCAGTCGCCTGAGTCGTAGTACTGCTGGGTCCGGTACCACTTGATTGCGGCGTCGCCCTGGATCAACCGGCCGAGTTCTCCGCTTTGGGCAGCGTCGTGCAGGCGGCGCATTTCCCGAGAGAATCGATGCTGAGAAATGCACGTGAACCGCACGCCGGCGCTTCGGCAAGCGGCCACAAGCCGACTCGCCGCCGCGACGGAGACGTCAATCGGCTTCTCAACAACGACGTGCTTGCCCGCTTGGGCGGCGGTAATGCCCACCTCGGCGTGCAGCCCGCTCGGCGTGCACACGATCACCGCATCGACGAGGTTCAGGAAATCCGACCACCCGCGCGGCGCTGGAACGCCGTAACGCTCTCCTGCAGCGCAGGAGAGCGCCGAATCGATGTCGTAAACCGCGGCAAGCGCCGCGCCGTCGATCCGCTGGAGCGCGTCGGCGTGGGTGGAATAGATCTTCCCGCAGCCAACGATGCCGTAGCGGATGGGCGTCATGCCTCTCCCCCGGCCTCAGCCAGGGTCCGGCGAAGCGCGGCGACCGCGGTCTCGAACAGCTGCTCCCCGCTGAAGCCACCCATAGGGCCGGCTGCCTTCAGGTGCGGTTCCATGGTGAGCGGGCCGTTCCAACCCTGCTGGATCAGGTACGCCAGCGTCTCGCGCATCTGCCCGTCTCCCTCGCCGGCTGGGACGACTTGGCCGTCCTTGGCATCCTTGATGTGGAGCGTGTCGAGGTGCGGGAGGATCCACGGAAACCAGTCGTCAAGCGGACGGAAGCCGAGCAAAACGGCATTGGCAAAATCGAAGGCGGCGCGGAAGCTAGGCCCGCCGAGCTCGCCGAACAGGCGCTGCGCGTTGGCCGGATAGGCGCCCCAGTATTTGGCGTCGTTCTCGTGGAGCAACGTCACGCCGTGGTCCATGGCGACTCGCTTCTGCTCGTCCATCCAACGGATGATGCGAGGGGCGATCTCGTCGTGTTGCCCCTCCGGCACCTCGGGCGTGAACAGTCGGACCTTCGTGGTATTCAGGCGATTCGCGGCGTAGCAGGCGTGCTTGAGCCGGTCCAGCTCTTTGCCTTGGCTCATCACGTGATAGGGGATTTTGTTGACCGGTGAGCCGACGCAGCTGATCGAGATTCCCTCGGCTTGGCAACGGTCGCGCACGCGTTCCAGATCGGTGAGATCGAGGTCCATGACGTTGACGCCATTGACGCTCCTGAGGTCGAGCCCACTCACGCCCAAGCGCTTCAGGGTCGCGAGCTGGTCGTCCAACTTCGGCGCGATCTCGTCCGCAAAAGCGGTCAGGGTGAACCTATGCCCGGCTGCCATTGGGCAACCTTACCACGGCTTTCTTGCCGATGGAAGCCGCCCTGCCGACGACACTCGGAGTCTACGAAGGTGCCGACTCGATCCGAACTCCCGCTGTCACCTCGGGCTCGATGAACCGGGTGTAGCCGTCCTGCTCGAGTGCCGCGCGCAGGCCGGGGGCGTCTTCGGTAAGCGCGATGACGGTTCCCCCCAAACCGGCACCCGCCAGCTTGGCGGAGACCGCGCCGTGTGCCTTGCACCTTTCGATGAGTCGGTCGATCGGCTCGCCGCTCCCACCGAGGGCTGCGATGAGGCGGTGATTCTCATCCATGGCGGCCCCGAGCGTGCGGAGGTCCCCCGCCTTGAGCGCGGCGGCTCCCTCGAGCGCGAGCCGTTGGATCGTCTCCATGGCTTCGACTACCGCCCGCTCCCCCTCCATCCAGCGCTGAGCCATCGGACCGTGGACCGAGCCGCTCAACCGTTCGACGCCGGTGGTCACGAGGAGGAAGGGAAGTGGCGCTTCAATGGCCCCGAGCGTGGCCACGGGGCCGGGGTTCACCGGGTGCTTTCCTGCAAACCTCATCAGCCTCAGCCCGCCGTGCACGATCATGTACGCGTCCTGGTAGCCGCACATCACGTCGGCGTCGTGCCGCTCCACGTCCCGGACGAGCTCCGCGTACCGGACCAGACCTTCCGAAGAACCGAGGTCAAGATCGTCCCCGCGGACCGTGAGAACGCAGGCGAGCGTGGCGGCCAGGAGTGCCGTGGAGCCCGAGAGTCCTGAAGAACGAGGGACGTCGGTCTCCCATTCCACGCGCACCGGACCTTCTATCGGGAACCGCTTCACGGCGGCATTCCAAAGGCGGGTGTCCTCCGGCAGGAGCGAGTCACCGCCGACGGTCAGTCGGCATGTCGCTCTCGAGGGAATGGAGCAGGAGAGGACGTTGCCCCCGTAGATGTCGCTCGGGTTGCCCACGATGCCGCATCTTCCAGGGGCGCTCGCGACAACGGTTCGAATGCCTGAGGGGCTCACGCCGACCATTCTAGGCGATCCGTCCCCGTCAGTCGATGCCCGGCTCGTCCCAGTCAAGTCGGCGGGCCTCGGAGTACTCCTCGGGGCTGCCACAGTCGACGCGCCGTTGACCTGGCTGGAGTGCGACGGCCTTGATGTCGAATCCCTCGGCGATGGCGGCCACCAAGCCCTGGGTGAGATTGACCTCGCTGTTCTGCGCCAGACGACTCGGGTGGGCGGCGTAGTCGTTGAGGTACGCCATCAGCCGTCCCGAGAAGGCGTAGCGGGCGGCGATGGCGTACCGGCTCTCGGTCTCTTCTGGCTTGGGCTTCTCCAGAAGGCGACGAATGCCGCCCATCCCGTCGATCTCCGCGATCCCGTAAAGACTCAGTTGGTCGTCGGCTACGGGCTCGACGGCGATGCAACCGTCGATGCCGCGGAAGACCAATGTCGACATCCGCTCCAGCGGCGATCCGCCGTGGAAGGCACAGTCGCCCAGGAGCACGAGCGCGTCTCCGTCCACGCCTGCGATCGCGACGGCGTCGCCTACTCCGCGCTGCTCGGTCTGGTAGGCGACCCGAACCGGGGCGGCCATGCCGCGCACGAACTCTTCGACTTGGGGTTTCTCGGGCGAGGTCACGACGACGATCTCGTCCGCACCGGCCTTGAGCGCCTCGTCCACGATGCGCTCGAGCAATCGCTTGCGGCCGAGCCGGAGGAGTTCTTTCGGGTTGCCGCCGGTCACGGCGGCCATGCGCGTTCCTTTGCCCGCGGCGGGAATGATGGCGATCACATGCGTCAGTCTACGCAAACCTCGGGAGCCGATTTTGGTGCGGCGACCGTCGTATCAACCACCGTGGCAGTCATCCGGCGTCTTCTTGCGTTTCTCCTTCCGTACCGCAAGAGGATCGGTGCCGGCTTTCTTCTCCTACTCGTAGACGTCGCCCTCGAGCTCGCTCCAGGGTTCGTCTGGATGCACATCGTCGATCAGGTGATCATCAAGCGCGACCTCTCGACGCTGCCTTCCGCAGTGGGCGCCCTCGTCGGCATCGCCCTCGCGGAGACGGTGGTCTCCAGATCCCGCCGTCTGATGATCGAAGCTTCGGCGCAGGGATTCGTCTTCGATCTCCGGCAGGCGCTCTTTGCCAAACTCGCTCGTCTCCCGCTCGGCTATTTCAACGAGTCACGCACCGGCGACCTCATGAGTCGCGTATCGAGCGACGTCGACGCGGTCCAGGAAGTGGTCGTCAATGGCACGGACAATCTGCTCGCGAATTTGCTGCGGCTGGTGGGCGTGCTCGTGATCTTCTGCTCGCTGAACCTGTGGCTCGGGCTCGCCACTTTCTCGCCCATCCTTGCCGTGGGCTTCCTTCTCCTGAAGTTCAATCGACGGGTGAAGCCGCTCTACAAGGCGGCCCGCGAGCAGGTCGGCGCGCTGAGCGCTCGCCTCGGGGACGTCCTGGGCGGCATCCGCGTGGTGAAGGCGTTTGCCCACGAGAAGCGGGAAAAAGAGGGCTTCCGCGCCCTCAGCGACCTCCTGCTCCAAACCAACCTCAAGGCCACGCGCGCTCGGGCGAACTCCTTTCCGTGGGTCGGCTTCGTCGTCTCGTTCACCAACACGATCATGCTCGCCTTCGGCGCCGTCCTCATCGTGCGCGGCGAGTTCACCCTCGGTGGCCTCGTGGCCATGCGAACGTACGGTCGCTTCTTCTACGGTCCGATCGACTACCTCGCCCAAACCAACGACATGCTCCAGCGGGCAATCGCCGCCGGTACTCGAATCTTCGAGGTCATCGACGCCCCCGAAACGATCCAGGACAAACCTGCTGCGAGGGACCTCCCTCCGGTCCGCGGCCGCATCGACTTCGAAGAAGTCACCTTTAAGTACGACCTTAAGGCTGCCCCTCCCATCACAGCGACGGAGGCCTTGGCGAACCCAGCTCCGGCTCGTGAGGAATCGGGGTCTGGAGAAGACGGATGGGACGCGGGACCGGAAACCAACTTGCCGACGCTGCATCACGTCTCCTTCCGCCTAGAGCCGGGCCAAAAGGTTGCCCTCGTCGGCGAGTCTGGGGCGGGGAAGAGCACAATCTTCGCTCTGCTCCAGCGATTTTGGGACCCCACCGAGGGCAGCGTGCGGATCGACGGCCATGACCTCCGGGATGTAACCCAGGCGTCGCTGCGGCGGCAGATCGTGGCGGTGCAGCAGGACACGTTCCTGTTCGCCGACACCGTAGCGGAGAACATCCGCTACGGGCGACCTGAGGCGACCGACGAGGAGGTGGTCGAGGCGGCACGGGCCGCGAACGCCCACAGCTTTATTTCCAACCTTCCCGAGGGTTACGCGTCCTTGGTGGGGGAGCGAGGCGTGAAGCTCTCCGGCGGTCAGCGTCAGCGGATCGCCGTTGCCCGCGCCTTCCTCGCCGGCGGAGCGATCGTCCTCCTGGACGAAGCCACGTCCGCCGTCGAGCCGGAATCGGAGCGGCTGATCTACGAGAGCCTGGATCGGCTTCTCGCCGGTCGTACCGCGGTCGTCGCCACGCATCGCCTCAGCACCATCCGCGATGCCGACCTCATCCTGGTCCTCCAGCGCGGCCAGCTCGCCGAGAAGGGAACTCATTCCGAGCTCATGGCGCTCGATGGCATTTACGCCAGGATGATCGCCGACACCGAGCGAGTGTAGTTTGCCAAGCCTCGAGTCGCTACACCAGGAGAGCCCTTCTCATCCCGTGCGAAGCCGAGGGACCTGACCGTAGGCCTGGACTGTTCTAGGTCAAGTCACAGATCAAGGCCAGGGGTACGCGCGAAGGCGCGTGTAGCCGGCGCTCCTCGCGCCGCCCTGGAGGCGGAGTCTCACGGCACGGCGCAACCCTCTCCGAGGCCTTGGCATGACCAAGAGTAGTCAGTGCCTACGGTCAGATCCCACGGCTGCGCTCGGGATGATAGGGTCGCGCGGCACAGCGTGCCGTGCGAGAGCCTCCCTACAAGCCAACGAACTACAGGAGACCTACGGTTGAGGTTGGTGTTCACTATCGAGCTCCGCTCGATCCGCGGCAGGAATGCCGCAGCCACGAGTGCCTGCTTCTGAGTCGCCTTGGCCGGGAGCGGTCACTGCCCCCGTCGGACGCTGTCGTCCCGAGCGCAGCCGAGGGATCTGACGGTAGACCCTGACTAGTCTAGGTCAAGCCACGGCCTCGTTGCGCACGTTGCGCCGTGGCGTGAGTCTTCTCCCAAGCGGCGCGAGGAGCGCCGGCTACACGCGCGTTCGCGCGCACCCCTCGCCTGGGCCGTGGCTTGACCACGAGTAGTCAGTGCGTACGGTCAGGTCCCTCGGCTTCGCTCGGGATGACAGGGGCTTGTAGGGGAGTGCCATCCTCACCCCCAGTGACCCAGTGACCCAGTGACCCAGTGACCCAGTTCTACTCGAACAAATGCGGCACGAACCGAGAGAAGTTGTCAGTCACCAATCCATCGGCCTCGCGGATCCCGATGCCGCGGGCGGTGCCATCGATGACCCAGCTCCCGATGACGGGCCGACTTCCGTCGTAGACAGGAAGATCGATGTACTGCTGGAAGACGTGGCCCTCCGCGCCGTAGTCGCCGTCGGTCCGCGTGAGCGTGCCCGCGTGCTTGATCATCACGTTCGCTCCCTCGCGTGAGAGCAGCGGCTTGCGGACGTACTCCGTGAGGTCTCGCGAGCCCCCGATGTAAGCGGGCAGCAGGTTCGGGTGGTTGGGGAACAGCTCCCACAGGATCGCTAGAATGCCCTTGTTGGAAAGGATCGCCTTCCAGATCGGCTCGATCCACTGCGTCTGCTGGTAGCTCTCGAGCAGAGGCTCGGCGAACTGCTCCTGAAGGAGCCACTCCCACGGGTAGAGCTTGAAAATCGTCCAGATGCGGCGGTCGTGAAGGTCCACGAAGAAGCGGCCACGGTCGTCCCAGCCGATTTCCTTCATGTGGAGCCCCTCCGTGACGAGACCCGCCTCCTGGGCGGTATCGCGAAGGAGGGTGACCGTCATCAGGTCCTCGATGGTGTCGACGTGCCCGAAGTGCACCATCGTCCCCTTGAGATGTCGGTTCTGCTTCAGCTCTTGCCAAAGCTCAACGAGCCCTTCCCACATCGAGTTGAACTGGTCCGCCTGAGGGAACCGCTCCTGCAGCCAGTGCCACTGCACCACGGCGGCCTCAAGCAGCGAGGTCGGAGTGTCGGCGTTGTACTCCAGCATCTTCGGCGGATTCACGCCGTCGTAAGCCAAGTCGAACCGCCCGTAGAGGGAGGGCGGCTCCGCCTCCCATGCCCACTCGATGGCCGGTATCGCCTTCTCCGGAATGCCTAGCTCCGCGTACCGGCGTCGATCGATGACGTGCTGAACCGCCTCCAAACATCGCTCGTGGAGCTCGTTCGTGGCGCGCTCCAGCACCTCCACCTCGGCCGCAGTCAGGCGGTAGTACGCGCCCTCGTTCCAGTACAGAGTCCCATCCCCGCCGTCGGGTGTGGTGTGGAACATGAGGCCAAGCGCCTCGACCTTGCTACGCCAGTCGGGGCGTGGATCGATCGTGATTCGCTTCACGCTTAGCCTCCGAACGAGAAGCCGCCGCCGCTGCGACCACTGCCACCGAAGCCGCCACGCGAGATCGTGCGTCCACTCGGCGTGACCACGTGAGCCCCGTCGCTCGGAGTCGAGCGGAACCCCATGACGCGCCCCGAACGGTTATCGAAGTTTCCGCCGTACACGAATCGCGGATAGCCGTAGTAATGGGATCGGTATCGATTGTCCGTGCACTTGTAGTCCTCCATGTACCGCCCTTTTTCGTCGACGCATCGACGAACCTCGCGCGGTCCGGAGGAGCATCCAGCAAGGGTGGCCGCCGCGATGGCGGAGAGCAGGGTGGCAGGAACGCTCGTCGATTTCTTCATCGTGCTTCAACCCTAACGTACGCGGATTTTCCCCTTTAGGATGCGCGAATTGGTCGGCCCAAAGGCCCGTGCTGAAGCGCAACTGCGCAACAGGTGCCACCGTTCGCCCCGGCCGCTCGGTCAAAAGGGACGGAGGCTATCGATGCGCGTTCACCACCTAAACTGCGGAACCTTTTGCCCCCTGGGGGAGAAGTTCATCAACGGCACCGGAAGCCCCCTTGGGTCCGGCAAGCTCGTCTGTCACTGCTTCCTCATCGAGTCGGAAGCCGGTTTGATCCTGGTGGACACCGGGCTTGGAACTCGAGACCTTGAAGCTCCAATGGAGTCGCTGCCGGGGCCTTTCTGGCAAGCGATCAATCGGGCGCAGCTAGACCCGGACGAAACGGCGATCCACCAGATCCAGGCGATGGGCCTGAACCCGTACGACGTGCGCCACATCGTCCTCACGCACCTCGACTTCGATCACGCAGGAGGACTGAGCGACTTCCCGCAAGCCAAGGTCCACGTTCTCGCCACGGAGCACGAGGCCGCGATGCACCCGTCGAAGTGGATCGACCACGAGCGGTACGCCAAGCGACAGTTCGTTCATCAGCCGGACTGGGCCCTTCACATGGTCGAGGGCGAGCGGTGGTTCGACTTCGAGGCGGTGAGAACGCTGCCCGGGATCCAGCAGGAGATCCTCCTCGTCCCGCTCGCAGGCCACTCCCGCGGGCACTGCGGCGTGGCGGTCCAGACCCCCTCCGGCTGGCTGCTGCACTGCGGGGACGCCTTCTTTCACCACGAGGAGATGCGACCCGACGAACGCCGGTGCCCGCCCGGCCTGCGCGCGTATCAGAACGTATTCCAGGACGATCGCAAGCTCCGTCTCCACAATCAAGAGCGCCTACGCGAGCTCGCTCGAACTCAGCGAGACAAGGTTCGTATGGTCTGCTCCCACGACCCCGACATGCTGGAACCGCTCCAGGTCACGACCCGGCGCACAAACAACGCCTACATTAGCTAGGTCCTGCCGATCAACCGCAACGGTTCGGCAGTCTCTTTGGGGGTGAACGGTCTTTGGTTCATCCCCAAGCGATTCGGCCCGACGCCGGAGCAACTCGCTCGTCTGCTCTATCCGCAGACGATCACGTTCCTCGTCGCCTTCACCGCCGCGATGATCGCCCTGTCGATCCTCGTGCGATCGCGGATGGTGCTGGAAACGGATCTCAAGGTCACGAAATCGCTCCAGGAGTACAGCACGCCGTTTCTCGATCGGGCGGCTCGAGCCGCCACTTTCATGGCGAACGGCAGCACGATCATCCCGCTGATTCTCGCGACCGTAGGCATCTGTGCGCTAGCTGGGGAGGCGAAAGCCGGCGTCTACGCGGGGTGGACCCTCGTCTCGCTGCCGATCAACGTGCTCCTGAAGAACATGTTCGACATCAAGCGGCCGGGAGAGGACCAGGTCAAGGTTCACCCGGGCAAGCGCTGGGGGCATAGCTATCCGAGCGGCCACTCCATGGGCGCGGCCGCCTTCTACGGCTTTCTCGCCTTCTTGGTGTGGCTCTACGTCCACGACGTTTGGCTGCGCGTGATCCTGTTCGCCATCTTCGCGCTCCTGCCCATCGCGGTCGCCGCGAGCCGGGTGTACCTCGGCGCCCACTGGTTCTCGGACGTGGTCGGGGGCCTAACCGGCGGCCTCGTCATCGTCGTGATTTTGGCCGCGCTCTACGTGGTGTAGCATCGAGCCCCGTAGTGCACGGGGCTCGTTCCGGCGACTAGAGGAGTTCGAATCCGCCGCGCTTCTGCTCGACGCGGGGCAGCCCCTCGCACTCGGCGCGAATCGCGGTGAGGGCGTCTTCCAACGCCTCTTGCATCGCCCCGCTCCGATCGCGCAACAGCCGTCGGAACTCGTCGTTGTGCTGATTGTCGGGTGCCGGCTTGAACGCCAGGTAGATGGAGACCGTCGCCGACTCCTCGCCCGCGACTTCGATCCGGCCTCGGTAGTCGAGATTCGCTTGCGAGTCCCAGTGCATCCTCATCAGGTCGTGGTCCACACGCAGGCTGGCACCCCCACGATAGTGCTGGGCAGGGCAGTCCCCCTCGATGCGGACCCCACCCATACCGTCGTGGTTTGCCTCGCGGACGGTCGGCACGAACTTCGGGAAGTTCTCCGGGGTGCTCACGAAGTCGAAGACCTGTCGAGCAGGGGCGTTGACGGGGCCGGAAAGTTGGTACTCGCTCATGGGTGACCTCTGAAACGAAGGCTGCCGTTGAGACCGGAACAGATCGAGGCCAGTTCCGACTAACATCGCACCAATGCCGCTGCTCACCCTCGTCGCCGTTCTCGCGCTCGGTCAGGCCCGCCCGTACGAGGCGTACGACCTGCCCCTTTCCGTTCGCCCGGTCAGCCTGCCGCCAGTTTTGCGAGGGAAGCCCATCCTCAGCGTCTCGCAATACAAGGGCACCTCGAAGTCGAAGATCGTGCGCGTCTTCCGTACCAGCTACCCTACGAACTACCAAGCCGAGTTGACGCGGCTGTCGCGGGCGCTCCCGGCATCGCAGGGTTGGAAGGTGGAGAAGCTTGGCGGCGGCTACACCTCGATTACCCGCAAGGCTTCCGGGGGGCTGACGCAGCAGTCGCTGCTTCTGCTGGAGGCGAAGCTCGTGCGAGACACGAAGCTGCCCAGCTTCACCCGCCGCGCGATGGTCCCCCGATGGATCGCCGTGAGCTACAACGAGGAGTACGCGAAGGCACCGGGGCTGCCGGCCGGCTCCAAACGCGACCCTCGCGCCCTGAAGTAAGGCGTCTGCCGCGACAAACGCAACAAGCCCCGGAGAGCTTCCGGGGGTAAACTCCACCCTTGCGCCAGCACTGGCGCGACCTACTGCCATGCAAGTCACCCGAGAAGAGCTCAACCCCTGCACGCTAAAGCTGAGCATCGTATGCGATGCCACGCAGGTGAAGGACGGTTTCGACAAGGCGTTCAAGCAGATCGCCAAGAAGATCAAGCTTCCTGGCTTCCGCCCCGGCCACGCGCCGCGCGCCATGGTCGAGAACCTCGTCTCGAAGGAGGAGCTGTACGAGCTCGCCGCCGAGGAGATCGTCCGCAAGAGCTTCCGCCAGGCGCTGGAGCAGGAACAGATTCAGGCCGACGCCACCGTCCGCCCGACGGTCGAGCTGAGCAAGCTCGATCAGGACGCCAACGAAGCGGAGTTCTCGGCCAAGGTGCCGCTGCCTCCCAAGGTCACCCTCGGCGACTACAAGGGCCTCGCCCTTGAGAAGCCGCCGGTCGACGTGACCGACGAAGAAGTCGAGCGCCAGATCGACGAGTTCCGCAAGCGCCGCCAGTCTCGCGAGACGGTGACCGATCGCGGTGTGGAGCAGGGTGACGTCGCCGTCCTCAGCATCAAGCCGGAGGGCGCCGAGGGCGAGGCACGCAACTTCATGGTCATCGCGGGCCAGAGCTTCCCGCAGCTGGACGAGGCGATCCTCGGCCTGCGCGCCGAAGAGATGAAGAACGTCGAGCTGACCTTCCCCGAGGACTTCCAGGAGAAGGACTGGGCGACCACCACGCAGAAGGTTCAGGTCACCCTGAATTCGCTCAGCGCGGTCAAGCTGCCCGACGTCGACGACGCCTTCGCTCAGAGCCTTCAGACGGAGAACGTCGAGGACCTCCGCGTCCGCGTTCGCGAGAGCCTGAAGTACGCCAAGGAGCAGATGCTCCGAGACATGGTCAACGACCAGCTCCTCGAGCGGCTCCACGAGCGCAGCGAGGTCGCGGTCAGCGACAACATGTGGGAGGCGCTCGCCTCGCGCCGACTCCAGGAGACCGCCGACGAGCAGCGACAGCAGGGCAAGACGCTCGAGCAGTACGCCGCTGAGAACGGCATGACGATCGAGCAGCTCGTCGAGGCCTGGCAGACGTCGGCGAAGAAGCACATCGAGCGCGCGCTCCTCATTCGCGAGGTCTTCACCGCGGAGAAGATGCAGCTCACCAACGAAGAGCTCAACCGAGAGCTGTTCACCATGGCCGGTGAGTACAACGTCGAGCCGAAGCAGATGCTCGACGTGCTCCAGCAGAACCAGGCGCTCGACGAGCTCCAGTTCCGCGCCATCAGCCGCAAGGTCGGCGACTTCTTGGAGTCGAACGCCCAGGTGACCGAAGTTACTCCATCCGAGGAATCCGCGGAAGCGACGGAAGAGAAGCCGAGCAAGTCGAAGAAGAGCAAGAAGGCCGACGCCGAAGCGAAGAGCGAGACCGAGGCTCCGGCCGAAGACGCCGAGACCGCCTCGACCGAGGCGTAAGCTTCACCAGATAGGGAAGCGGCCCGGCTGAGCAAGCGCTCAGCCGGGCCGCTCTGCGTTTCTCTAGCCGTAGGTCGGTCGTTGGGGCCAGCCCTCGGGCGAGTCTTCGAAGTCCTCTTGCCGCCCGTACGGGGTCACGTCTAGCAAAGGGTAGGCATCGGTGAGACTCTCCACGCCTCGCCCGTAGGCCGAGTAGGTGTGGAACACTCCCTCGTCGGTTCGGAAGAAGACGCTAAGCCCGTGCGCCTCACCCTTGACGAAGTAGTGCATTCCCGCTGCCTCAAGCTCGGCCTTGGAGCGGTAGTTGTACTCGATCGGGGCGACGCTCTCGTCCATCGTCACGTGGTAGTCGTAGTTGAAGCCGCTGCCGAACGATGACACCCACGTGCGATCCCAACCGCGCTCCGCCTTGTATCCCTCGAGCTTCGCGAGCGGTGCCCGCGAGATCAAAACGAAAGTCGTATCGCGGTCGCCGAGCATCGAGAGGTCGCCTAGAGCATCCACGAACCCTGTGCACCCCATACAGCCGCGCGGCCACTCGGGGTCGAACATGAAGTGATAGACGATGAGTTGCCGTCTACCCTCGAACAGGTCGGCCAGCGTGCGGCGGCCGTCCGAAGTGTCGAAGGTGTACTCCTTCTCCACGCGGACCATCGGCAGCCGGCGACGCTTGGCGTTCAACTCGTCGCGGCGGCGCGTCAGCTCCTTCTCCTCCGCGAGGAGCGCCTCGCGGGCAACCCGCCACTCCTCTTGGGACACCACCGGTGGGGCAGGGACCGGAACCACGGTTTCGCTCATCGTGAGGCATCCACGTGCTCGGCCAGGTTACGGAACACCTGTCGCAGTCCTTCTTCCATCTGCCCCAGATAAAGAGGAGCCGACTCATGATGCATGGCCACGACGGTCGCCGTCAGGCGTAGGTCGGTCGCACCGTCGGTCTCGGTAAAGGTCAAGTCAAATTGGACCTCGAACAGCGGCTTCATCTCGCCGTCGAGCGCCGAGCTGATGTACACGAGGCGCTCTGGCGCGTCGATGACCTCGTAGTCGCCTTGAGCCCAGTAGTCCTGCCCTTCGGGCGAGCGCATCGCCAGCCGGAACGATCCGCCGACTCGGAAGTCGACCGAGCACGAGTGCACGGCGAAGCACTCCGGGCCGTACCAAGCGGACATCGACTCCGCCGTTGTCCAAGCGGCGAACACCGCCGCTCGCGGTGCTTCGATGCGGCGGGCGACCACGACTGATTCGTTCAGTGCCGGAGCGGCGCTCACGCGGTTTCTCCTGTACTCGGAAGGTAGGTGGCCAGCCGCTCGAAGGTGCCGGTCCAGCCTTCGACCATCGACCCCCGGTTGCGCTCGAACGTCGCGTGCTCCTGGACGCCGCTGTTGAGCGGAACCCACTCAACCACCACGGTCGTCGGGCCGTCGAACTGAACGAAGGTGACCGTGGTCAGCAACTCCTGCGGCCACTTCTCGTCGAACGGTGCCGGTGCGAGGTCGCCCGCTGCCGTGGCAAAAGAACCGACGTATCGAAGCCGCTCCGGAGGCTTGATCTCCTGGAACACGAAGCGGCCGTGCATCGGCTCGCCCCCGTTGAACCGCATGGCGTAGTGGAAGGTGCCGCCGGGCCGCACATCCAGATGCTTCACCTCGATCTCGCAACCCTTCGGTCCCCACCAATGCTGAAGGTGCTCCGCCTCCGTCCACATCTGGAACACGAGGTCGCGAGGGGCGGTGAACGTGCGTGAGATGACGAACGGATCGGGAACCCCGCTGGCTTGGCGAGCAAGCTCCTCGGAGAGTCGCTCGAGCGTGCCGTGTCCGCCTTCCACGGCCCCGTACTTGACCATCATCTCGTGCTGCTCCGTCGAGTCGCAGATAAGGCGCAGGGTGACTTCGGTCTTGTCGTCGACGTCGGCGAAGAGAATCTCCGCCTTGAAGCTGCCCGGTCCGGTCGGATCTTGAGCTCCGTGGTCATACGCGAGGCGCTCCCCCTCGACGACGTCTCGGTACTGAACGACGTTCGGGTAGTCCGTCCCATCGGGTCCGTGCATCACGAACCGCCAGATTCCGCCCGGGCGCAGGTCCATCGACGAGGTCGTGGTGCGGAACCCGCGGGGGCCCCACCAAAGGCTAATGCGCTCAGGATCGGTAAATGCCCGGTAGACGAGCGAGCGAGGGGCGTCGAAGAGGCGCGTAACGACGATCTCGGGCTTCGTCGGGGAAGTGGTTTGGCTCATTAGATTTTCTCCGTAAGGCGGGTGTGGGGAACGGGGGTTCAGGCGTTCTCCTCGCCGTAAGTGAGCATCCAGGAGATGCCAAACCGATCGGTGAGCTGGCCGAAGAGGCCGCCCCAGAACGCCGGGCTCACCGGGTGTCCGACCGTGCCGCCTTCGGAGAGTCGCTCGAACACGGCGTAAGTCTCTGCCTCCGTGGCGCAGTCCAGCATGAGGTTCATCGAGCGGCCCTGAGTCTCCCCACCGGCTTCGCACAGGTCGGAAGCCATCAGCACCAGCGGTCCCCGCTTCAAACAGGCGTGCATCACCTTCCCGTGCATCTCCGCCGGCATCTCGCCGGCCATCGGAGAGCCGGCGATGGGCATGACCTCGAGATCGCCGCCGAGACAGGAGCGGTAGAACTCCATGGCCTCCTGGCAGTTGCCGCTGAAGAGGAGGTAGGCGTTGATCTTCGTCTGCCGGACGGGCAGCGTGTGCACGTGAGCTTCCAGTCGATCGAACGCAGTGGCGGCACCGGACTCCATGCCGGAGCCGAGATGGCCGTCTCGCGCTTCCTTCGTCAGGTGCCGAACCGTTTCGGTGAGCCGAGTTCCGGTCGCGCTCGCCTCGAACGTCGTGGTGCAGGTCGCGACGAACTGCGAGTACGGCTCCAAATCGTAGATCTCGGTGTACACGAGTCGATGGGGCGCCTCGACTTCGAGGTACTCGCCACGGAACGGGTGCTCGGACCCGTCGGCCGCCCGCAGCGTGCGGCGGAAGGTTCCTCCCACGCAAACGCCGGCTTCGTTCACGGTCATGGTCGATTCACCGCAGCCCCACCACTTCGCGATGTGATCCGGCTGGGTGAACACCTCGAAGATCAGGGAAGGAGGCGCTGCGAACTCTCGCACCATCACGATCTCCGTGTCGCTTGGCGTGCTCAGCTTGAGCTTCGAAGGCTTGGACTTGCTGCCCGTCAGGAACTCGTCCAGCACGTCCAGCATGCCGGCGCAGCCCTGCCGTACCATTTCGGCTGCGGCAGTGAACGTCGCGGCTTCTGCCTCACTAGCGTCAAGGGGGAAGGCCGACATTGTGAGCGTCGTTTGCCTCCCGAGATCCTCGAGGCTCACGGTGTTCTCAATGCGCAGTGGCCAAGACTCGCTGAATGGAGCGCGCACGACGTTCCCCTCCTCGTCGGCGAACGCGCTGATGTACACCAGCCGCTCCGGAGCGTCGACCTCTTGGTACTCAAACTTGCCGATCATCGCCGGCCCGTCACCGAACCGCTGGGAGTAGAGCACCGCGCCTCCCGATCGAACCTCTCCCGAGAGAACGGTCGTCTTGCCCCCCTTCGGCCCGAACCACCGGGCGAAAGCCTCCAAGTCGGTCCAAGCGCGAAAAACCTGATCGCGGGGGGCGTTGAAGGTGCGGGTGATGACGAGAGCTTCGGGCTTGGTCTGAACGTTGGCCATGGGAGACTCCTTCGAAAACGGAAACGTGGGACGGGGAACCGCTAGGGCGAATTCTTCTTGCGACGCGACTTCTTCGGGGCGTCGGGGGACGGGGCAGGAGGCGCGGCTTCGGCGCGCTGAAGCTCCTGCAGGTACTCATCGAGGCGGTCGAAGCTCGCTTCCCAGAACTGCCGGTAGCTTGCCAGCCAGCCGTCCACCTCGCGGAGCGGCTCGGCCTCGATGCGGCACGGGCGGTACTGGGCCTCTCGGCCGCGGGTAATTAGCCCTGCGTTCTCCAGCACCTTGAGGTGCTTCGAGATGGCAGGAAGGGTCATGTCGAAAGGCTGGGCTAGCTCGTTGACGGTCGCCTCGCCCGACGACAGCCGCGCCAGAATCGCCCGCCGCGTTGGGTCGGCGAGAGCGGAGAAGGTGGCACTGAGAGCGTCGGTTGGCATTTATTTCACCGAGTGGTTAATTAGCTAGTTGGTAAAGTATCACAGGCGTGCCGGGCTGCCAAGGGGGCAACCCAGACTTTTTCAAGATTCTTTAGTCGTGAATGGGGACCCAGACTTCCATGCCGCCCAGCCCAGAGACAGGATCGAACGTCTCGTCGTACCGCTCGAAGAACGCGGGAGCGACTGTCGGTTGGTAGCCTGAACTCGGAAGCCAGTGCCGGAAGATCGCGTCGATCATCTCGCAGAACTTCGAGACGTGTCCGCCGTGCGTGAACACGGCGTACCGCTGCGCCGGCAGGCGGACCGCGGAGAAGACGTCGGGCAAACCGGTGAGGTCGGAGACCTCCACGCCGGCCATGTACCGGAACGACTCGTCGTGGGCGAAGAGGCCGGTGGAGACGCCGTACGTCACGTAGCCAATCTGACCGGGAAGGCTCCCGATGCTCGGCGCGAACTCCATCCACTGTCCGGGAATCTCGCCCATCTGCTCGACTCGGTAGTGGCGATCGAGTCCGGCGATCAGGAGCGGCGGAGCGTCTACAAACCGCGGTGTCATCTGCACTTGGCTCGTCTCTTCGGGGCAACCGTACTGGTCGTGCAAGCGCACCCAGTCCATCGTCTCGGACTCATTGCGGCCCTTTGGGGTGAGGTCCAGCCAGTTGTGGGCTCCGATTAGAGCGTCCCCGCCGCGCTCGTAGCTTGAATAGGTGTGATAGATCGTGCCGTCCTCGGCTCGGTAGAACACACTGGTTCCGGGCTGATCTTCGCCCTGCAGTCGCTGGTGGGCAAAGTTGTGGAACACGTCGCCCGCGTCCAGCTGTTCGCGGGTGTAGGAAGCGTGGAAATCGTAGTTGAAGTCGCTTCCGCCAGACGACACCCACTTGAACTGCCACCCCATGCGGCGCTTGAACGGCATCAGCTCGGCAACTGGAGCCCGCGACACGACTACCACCGACACGTCGTGGTGGGCCAGATGCTGGTTCGCCCCATCGATGTGGTCGGCGAGGAAGGAGCAGCCGGTGCAACCCTCTTCCCAGCCGGGCGCAAACATGAAGTGGTAGACGATCAGCTGACTTCGACCCCCGAACAGGTCCGCCAGCGTCTCGCGTCCGTTTGGACCCTCGAAGGCGTACTCCTTCTCGAGGCGGACCCAAGGTAGCTCTCGGCGGAGCTGACTCACACGGTCGCTCGAGCGAGTCAAAGCCTTTTCCTCGGCGAGTAACGCCTGCCGAGCGGCGATCCACTCCTCTCGCGAGACGACGGGATGACCTTGGGTCGGGGGCTTCAGTTCGGTGTTCATATCTCCTCCGGTACGGGGACGTGGGCGTCACGGCCGAACAGCCCGAGCACGTACGCCCGCAGATGCCCGACGTTGTTGGGAACGATGCGGCGGTTTTGCCGGACCTTTGTGACGAGGAGCGTTCCCTGCACCATGCCAAGCATGAAGTCGGCTACTCCGACTGGGTCGAAGTCCACCTTCGGTGGGTGAGCCGCCTTGGCGTCGGTGAGCAATCGGATCACGCCCTGAGCCCAAACGTCCAGGTGAATCTCGCTCGGACCGCCAAGGCTTCGGTTGCAGGCGCCGAGCTCTTGAGCAACCGTTCCCACCACGCACCCGCTTGGGATCTCCGGCGTGAGATACGCCTCCTCCATGACGTCGAAAAGGCGGGCGAGTCGATCCAGCGGATCGGCCACCTTCTCCAGCTCCGCGGCGAGGAGAATTCCTTCCCAGGCAGCGGACCAGGCGTCCATCGCCGCGAGGCCGATCTCTTCCTTGTTCGCGAAGTAGTAGAAAAAGCTCCCTTTGGTGACACCCGCCACTTGGCAGATCTGATCGACCGTGGTGGCGTTGTAGCCCTGAGCCAGGATTAGCCCGACGGTCGCGTCGATGAGCTTCCGCTTCTTCTCCGGCATCTCGCTCTTGGATTCCGCTTCAGTTAACATACCAACTAGTCAGTATGTTAACCCGGGCCGCAGGCGATGTCAAGGCGATTCTTCCTTTTTGCCGATCAATCGGGAGTCGTGCGCGCGACCTTATCGAGAGTGCCGAAGGCCTAGATCGGGCCTTCGGCTCCGAAGTGGTCGAAAGCGAGCCGCCTTCGATTCAGGTGAGCCACCCCAGCTGCCAGCAATAGGATGCAGAAGAACAGTGGCCAAGCATCCATGCGCTCCAACGACTCTCTGATGTAAGGCGGATACAAGACCAGATGGGCGAATAGCCCCAGTTCGACGACGTCGATTGCGTCAATGCCGCGTGTCGACGAGGTGTGGCGAGCACCTCGGACCGAGATCCGCTCCCAGACGCGGCCGAAAAAGCTGCGCACGTTCATGCAGCCGTAAAACAAGGCGTAGGCCACGAGGGGTACCGAGGCATACGACGCGAGAAGCGCGGCAATGCTGTCAGCTTCAAACGTGTTGTAAAACGCCAGGAACCCGACGACTAAAAGCATCACCGCTTTGTCACCTCCGACCTAATGGGGTCTTCGAGCCCCAGGCTGCGCGGGCGAACGCCTCGAGATCGTCGTACTTGTCGCTCCACGTCGTGTACATGACCCCGACGACTCCCTTCACTTTCGCCGCGTCAGCGAGCCACGCCTTGATCTGGGCAGGATCCGAGTCGTAGTAGCCCGCAAGGATCTGCCGGTGCCCGCGCTTTGCGAAGTGGGCGAGGCTATTTGCCGGCCGCCCGGAGTTCCAGTTCACGATCGTCAGCGAAGGCGGGAGGCTGCTCCCGGCGCCGCGCAGGTCGCCGTTCACCAAATAGTAATCGGCTACCGCGTTGTGGAACGGATCGAACATGTCCGACCAGATGAACGCCTCCGCCCCCTTTCGCGTTGCCTTGATCTCCCGAAGCGCGAAGTTGACGTCCTCATCCAGCATCTTTGCGGGGGAGATGCCACGTCGACGGCATGCCTCGCACCAGTTCATCACGCGGATCTCGTCGTGCGCCAGAAAGAACTTCTTCGGCTGGAACAAGCCGCCGATCCTTCGGATCTCGCGGCGGGCAAGCTCCCGGTACTCCGGCTCGCTGAAACAGATGGCGGTCTTCCCGTGCTCCGTCGCTTGAGCATGATGCCAGCTCACCCGGAGCTGTTCCCCCTCCTTCGGGCGGCCGCCGGGGATCAATTTGATGGACGGGGCAGCGTGGTAGGTCTCGAACTCGCCCGGCCACGGGACCGTGCCAGACTTGGGGTCGCGCAGCGGCTCGAAGTCGCGTCCTTCGACATAGGTCGTGCCGTCCGCTCCCACGACCTTCACGGGCGCGCCAGGGCGGCGGACGACGTTCATCGGCCCAAGCTCCTCGAGCCGCACATCGTCGAACCAAAGTTTGCCCTTGTTGCCTCCCCAAACGCCAAGGTACACGCGCCCGACGGTCCGTTCCTGGGAGTTGAAGGTGACGTGAACTTGGGTCCACTCTTGCGTCGGCGCTAGCGCCAGTTCTTGAAAGGATAGCGGCTGGCCCTCGGTGTTGAGGACGGTTGCCCGAACCGAGTCGGCTCGGTCGAACCCCTCCGTCTTCACCCAAGCCGAGAGGAGATAGTGGCGCCACGGCTTGAGCCGCACCTCTTGCATCACGCGTGCATTCCCCAAGATCTCGGTGAGCTGTCCCGGATTCTCGAAGCGGAGCGACGCCTTGCCCGAGTGCACCGTTTCGCGATCGACGAAACTTGCCTTTCCAATGCCGTCCTGGAAGGCGAGCCCAGCGAGCTTGTCCCCGTTTGCTTCCTCGAACCCGCCGTTCAGGTACTTCACCTCGGGATCCGCCTCCAGCTCGGCGGCGCCGCCCTTCACACGAAACACCGCGTCTCGTACCGGCATCGCCTCCACCAAATTAGGGTTGTGCGCCAGCATCGACCCCGCATAGCCCACAGGAAGCACCGCGGGAACGACCTCGACTCCGACGGACTTGGCCGTAGCGAGGATCCGAGCGAGCCGTTCCCGGTAAAAGGGAGGCGGTTCCGCCAGGGATTGCATCTTCGTGTCGGTGATGACCAGCCCGTTGTATCCGGCCTTCGCCGCGCGGCGCAGGAGTCCCTCGATGCGCGGGACCGATTCCTCCGGGAAGAGATTCGTTTGCAGGTAGACCCATCGATAAGCGAGGGTCGGAACGCCGGCGAGAAGGGCGACGCAGGAAAGGAACATGGAAAAGGCTCCGGAAGTGGACCGATTATAGGTCGGCTTCCGTCCGTAGATGGGTGTAAGCTGATCCGAATCGATGCGGGAGAGCGCTCGACCGCACCGAGCGAAGGATCAGCGCAGGAGGCACAAAAGCATATGGGAATCCCTTACGTTATTGAGCAGACGGCCCGCGGCGAGCGCAGCTACGACCTCTGGTCGAGGCTCCTGAAGGACCGAATCGTCTTCCTCGGAACGCCCGTTGACGACTACGTGGCGAATCTGATCGTCGCCCAGCTCCTGTTCCTCGAGAAAGAGGACCCGGACAAGGACATCGACTTCTACATCAACTCGCCCGGCGGGTCGGTGAGCGCGGGTCTGGCGATCTACGACGCTATGCAGATCATCAAGCCCGACGTGGCGACCATCTGCATCGGCCAGGCGGCGTCCATGGGCGCGGTCTTGCTGGCGGGCGGCGCCGAGAACAAGCGGTACTGCCTCAAGCACGCACGCGTCATGATCCACCAGGTCTCGGCCGGGTTCCAAGGAACCACCGCCGACATCAACGTCCAGGCCGCGGAGATCAACCGCTACATGGACATCCTGATGAACATCCTGGGTCGGCACACCGGCCACGATCCGGAGAAGGTCCGCAAGGACTGCGACCGCGACTACTTCATGTCGGCTGAGGAAGCCGCCGCCTACCGCATCGTCGACAAGGTGCTGGAGAACGGCGTCCGCTAATTCAGCCTAGGGAGCTTCATGGCAAATCGATCATTCGAGCGGCGGGATCACTGCAGCCTGTGCGGCAAGACGAAGGAGCAAGTTCGCAAGCTCATCGTCGGTCTCCACGGCGCGGTATGTACCGAGTGCGTCGATCTCTGCAACGACATTCTGCAGAGTGACGCCGATCGGAACGGCGTCGAGACCCCGCCGCCGGGATCGCTGACGCGCAACGCCTCGAGCTTCCAGGCGCTGCGACAGGTGCCGAAGCCCCGTGAGATCGTCCAGTTCTTGGACAACTACGTCGTCGGCCAGCCCCATGCCAAGCGGTCGCTGGCCGTCGCCGTCTACAACCACTTTAAGCGAATTCACGAGCCGGGTCAGGGTGGCGTGGAGCTCCAGAAGAGCAACATTCTCCTCGTCGGCCCCACCGGCTCGGGCAAGACTCTGCTCGCGCAAACGCTCGCCCGTGTACTGAACGTCCCGTTCGCCGTGGTCGACGCCACCGCGCTGACGGAGGCCGGGTACGTTGGAGAGGACGTCGAGAACATCCTCCTCAAGCTGTACCAAGCCGCCGAGTCGATGGACGCGCGCAACGCGCGCCAACTCTGCGAGCGCGGCATCATCTATGTCGACGAGATCGACAAGATTGCCCGCAAGAGCGACAACCCTTCGATTACTCGCGACGTGAGTGGGGAAGGGGTCCAGCAGGCGCTTCTCAAGATCCTCGAGGGGACCACCGCCAACGTGCCTCCCCAGGGTGGCCGGAAGCACCCTCAGCAGGAGTACCTGCAGATCGACACCACGAACATCCTGTTCATCTGCGCCGGAGCCTTCGAGGGGATCGACGACATGATCCGTCGCCGCCAGAAGGACAACGTGATGGGCTTCCGCGCATCGCCCGAGAGTCAGGCCCAGCGCAAGCCGGACATCGTCCGCGAGCTGATGCCGGAAGATCTCCTCAAGTTCGGTCTCATCCCCGAGTTCGTCGGACGGCTGCCCGTTATCGCGACGCTCGATCCACTGGACGAGGAAGCGCTGGTGCGGATCCTCACCGAGCCACGGAACGCGGTGATGAAGCAGTACGCCCGTCTGTTCGAAATGGACGGTGTGGAGCTCGTGGTCGACCCGGCCGCTCTGCAGGAGGTCGCGCGCGAGGCGATGAAGCGCAAGACCGGCGCGCGCGCCCTGCGCGCGATCATCGAGCAGGTGATGCTCGACGTCATGTTCGAAGTCCCCAGCGCCGCCGACGTCCGCCGCGTCATCCTGCCCAAGGGCGTCATTGAAAACCGAATGCCCCCGGTGCTGATGACGGAAGAGCAGATCAAACAGGCTAGCTAGGTCCGTTTGGTCATTTACCGGAGCGGCCATGATCCTGAGCGGAGCTGAGGGATTTGGCCTTAGGGCCGGTCATGGGTTTACGCGCACAGGGCGTGGAGCGGCGGCCCCCCGCGGCCGCGCATGCGTGTAGCGGCACGGCGTGCCGTGCGAGAGCCTCTCTCCAAGCCGGTGAGTCATAGCGCTCCCATAGTCGCGGGCTTCAGACCGCGGGCAGTCTTCCTGCCGCTACTAGCGAGCGGTGAGCCACGACCCGTCGGGGGCTTTAGACCGCGACGGCGGGAGCCTTACAGGTTGGGTGGTGATATCTATCGAGCTTCGCTCGATCCGCGGCAGGAATGCCGCAGCCACGGGTGGTTGCTACTGAGTCGCCTTGACCGGGAGCGGTCAAGGCCCCCGTCTGACGCTGTCATCCCGAGCGCAGCCGAGGGATCTAACCGTAGGCACTGACTAACTATGGTGATGCCGCATCCCCTTTGCGTCTTCGCGTGAGTCTCCCCAAGCGGCGCGAGGAGCGCTGGCTACACGCGCCTTCGCGCGTACCCTTGTCTAGGCCGTGGCTTGACCAAGAGTGGTCAGTGCCTCCCGTTAGATCCCTCGGCTGCGCTCGGGATGACAGCTGGCGTAGAGGGGAGTGCCAGCCTCACCCCCAGTGACCCAGTGACCCAGTGACCCAGTGACCCAGTGACCCAGTGACCCAGTGACCCAGTGACCCAGTGATCCTATCAGTCTCCCGGCGTTACCTGCACCGTCTCGCCTTCCTGCACGCCGCTCTTGATCTGCGTGTACTTGCCGTCACTGAGGCCGGGCTCTACAATGCGGACCTGCCACTCTTGGCCCTTCAGGACTCGCACGTAAGGCTTGCCCGTGTCGTCCCGGTCGATGGCGTCTGCCGGCACCGCGAGAACGTCGTCAGCGCGTCCCGTTTGCACCGACACCGCGTTGATCTCGGCCCCGGGCTTCACGAGGCCCTGGGTGTTGCGGAATCCGATGACCGCCTCGCGACGAACGCCGTCACCGTCCCGCTCGGGGAGCGAGCGCACCCCGACGACCCAGCCTTCGAAGGTTTGATCCGGTAGGCCGGTAAACGTGATCACCACGGGCGTCCTCTCCTTAAGATACGGCGCTGATTCGTCCGAGACCGGGGCGTGGACCTGAAGGTCGTCGAGGTCGACGATGACGGCGAGCCGCTCGTTCTTGTCTTGGCCCACGACCTGTCCCGGCTTGGCGTTCAACTCGAGGATCGTGCCTGCGATCGGAGAGTGGATCTGCGACTGCTTCGCGCTGGATCGAGACTGCCGGAATCCGCGGCGAGCGGCGTCCGCCTGCTCTTGGAACGGCTGCAGATTCTGCTTGTACTCAGCCTGCGCCTGCCGAACCGCCTGCTCGGCTTGGCGGCGAGCTTCAGTGGCTTGGACCAGTGCACTCGCATCGCCATTCGGGTTCGTTTGCGACCTCAGCGTCCGCTCCGTAGACTGCGCCTGCTCGAGGGCGCGTTGCGCCTCGCGCACCGGCGCAAGGTACTGTTGCCGCGCGGTGTTCAGAGCCGCGTCGGCCTGCCGCGTTGCGTCTCCCGCGGCTTCGTAGGACGCCTCGGCCTCGGCGAACTCCAGATCCATGAGGACTGTGCCTCTGCCAACGCGGCGGCCGACGGTCACGAACACCTGCTCCACGGGTGCGTTGTACGGCGGGGTTACGACAGCTTGGGACGCTGGAGGCGTGTAGAGCTTGCCGCCGAGGCGAGCGTAGCCAACGATGTCGCGCTTCACCGCTTTCTCAGAAGTCGGCTCAAGCCGCATCGCTCGCCCTTCTTCGCCCCGCGTGCCGGTGGCGCAGCCACCGGCGTAGATCGCCATCGCGCTCAGCGCGAGCATGGAGAAGGGGCTGAACCAGGTCTTGCGTTGCATCATTGTTTTGCCTCCGTACCCAAGGGCACGATCTGGGTTAAGGACAAGCAATGTCGCGAGACCGGTTCCGGGCGGCGGGGAGAGGACCTAGTCCGATGGCCCACCCGCCGCCCGATCGGCTCATTAACGCCCGCCGGCCGGTCGCTCGCCCCAGAGGTACTGGAGGAACCATTCCCAGTTGTGCTCGTTCACAGCGAGGGCCTCCTTAGGCTTGTTGATGCCATGGCCGAAACCGGTGTAGACGATCAGCTTGCTCGGCACCTTCCGATCCTGGAGCGCCCGATACAGCTCGTAAGCGTTCTGCGTCGGCACTCTGAGGTCGTACTGCCCGTGCTGGATCAGGGTCGGGGTCTTGGCTTGCTTGATGTAGGTCATGGGCGACGTCTTTGCGTAGATTTCCGGATCGTCCACCGCGGTCGCCCTCAGGTACTGCCGGGTGAACTCGGTCACGTCCGTGCTGTTGTAGTACGTCACCCAATTCGAGATGCCGGCGCCTACGGAGATCGCTTTGAACCGATCCGACGTGGCGGTGAGGAACGCGGAGATGTAGCCGCCCTGACTCCATCCCATGCTTCCCATTCGCGTCGGATCGACGAAGCCTTGCTTGATGAGGTGGTCGCACCCGCTGAGCACGTCCCAAGCGTCGCCGATGCCTAGGTTTCGGACGTTGAGTGCCCGGAAGCGCTTTCCGTAGCCCGCCGAACCTCGATAGTTCGGCTGCAACACCACCGCGCCCTTGTCCACGAAGCGCTCGATAGGATAGATCGCGTCCGGGCGGCTGAATGGAAGGTCAACGGCGGTCGGGCCACCGTGGATCACTACGAGCAGCGGATACTTCCGGCTGGGGTCGAAGTTGGCGGGCTTGATAAGGATGCCTTCGATCTCTTCGCCGTCTTTGCTCTTCCACCGGACCACCTCGCGCGTGGCGAGGCGGAACCCCTTAGCCTGCTCGCTCGCGGCGGTGAGAATGCGTGGACTGAATCCAGTGAGGGAACTGACCGCCACCTCGGTGAACCGCCCTGACTCCGAAGTGACGAACGCGGTCTGCCGAAAATCCTTGTCGAAGCTGAACTGTCCGAAGACGCCCGACTTGGGAGCGGTGACCGGAACGGCCGCTCCGCCCGAGGGATCGAGGCGAAACAGATGGGTGCTGGTGCGCGCGGTCCCCGAGAACAAGATCCCCTGCGGACCCCACCCGAGCAATCCTGGCTGTTCATCGAACTCCCGCGACACAACTAGTGGGGTGCCGCCGTCTGCCGGCACGACCGCGACGTAGGTGTTCGACATGAACGGGTAGGGATCGCCGTCGGTGGTGGTGTAGGCGAGCGTCTTTCCGTCCGGAGACCAGACGGGCCCGGTGTCGCTTCCGGGACGATCCACCACGCGCCGCACCTTTCGCGCGGCCACGTCGAGCACGTAAACGTCGGTCAGTGGCCAGTTGCCGAAGCGCGCTACCGGGGTGGCGTCGAATGCAATGCGCGTTCCATCGGGCGACCACGACAGGCTGCCGACGTGCAGCGGTTCGTGATCGGTCAGTACTGTGGGAGCAGCGGGGGCATCGGGGAGGTTCTCGGGAACGGCGATGACCGCGACCCGCGCTCGAGACCCTTCCTCGTCTACGATCGTGAATCGACCCAGGGTCTCCACCCGCTTACGCTGCTCGGCATCGGGCCCGTCGGTCACCGTCATCGCGATGCGGCTCCCATCCGGTGCCCATTGGAACGATCCGATGCCGGTCTCAACCTTGGTGAGCGCTTTCGCTTCGCCCCCGGTCGGCGAGATGACGTACAACTGCGAAGTGCCGCCGCGGTCGGACCGGAAGGCGATCCGCTTAGAATCCGGAGACCACGCCGCCGCGGTGCTGCTGCCTGCTGCCTGCGTCAAAGCGTAGTTCGTTCCGGCCTGCAAGTCGGCGATCCAGAGTTGCGTTCGAAACGCGTTCTCCTTCCAGTCGGCAACCGTGCGCTGGTAAGCAACAAACCGGCCGTCCGGCGACATTCGCGGGGACTCCACCCGCCACATCGAAATGGCTTGATGCGCCGTCGGGACCTGAGCTTGGGAGACCACGGAGCACAAGGCGAGAAAGGGAAGAGCTGCCGGACGGAGCGTCATATCGAACCTTATTACCGGCTTGCCGACGGAAAGCGTTGCTGCTTTTCTGAACGATGCATCTATAAGAGCCGCAGCGGCCAGTCGGACGAAGTGCTCAAACACTGAGCCCAGTTCATTTGCTGGTTTGTTGTTAAGAATCTGCGGATCAGTAGGCCTCTCTTCCCATTCCTGCAACCCCTCAACCGAACATAGGGGAGTGCGCCTGCTCGCGTCTACGCTCCTCTTCATCACCGCCGCTGCCGGCTGGGCACAGACCCTCACGGTGTCGCTCACGCTAGACCGTACGACGCTGAGCCCAGGTCAGACCGCGGTCGGTACGCTAAGCCTCACCAACTCGGCAGGAAACCCAGCGCTCTTCCTGGATGGCCTCGGCTATCCCGAGTTGCCCGATGGGTTCTTGGTCGACGATGGGGAGTTCTTCGCGGGCGCGCCGCTGTCGCTCAACCCAGGCGAAACCTGGACGGGCACCGCGTTCACCTTGCAACTTGACACCGGGTTTCCACAGGGAGAAACGGTTCAGACGCTCGATGTCTTGGGTGGCTCTCTGGCGGGGGAGCAGAACGTCATCGGAACCACAAGCTTTCGGGTGAACGCCGTTCCGGAGCCGGCCACGGCAGTGATCCTCGCCGGGCTGGTGCTGGGTACGGCACGGCGCAAGAGGAGCGGCCGATGAAGCTCGGAGCCTCGCTGGCCCTCGTCTGCGCCGCGGGTGCGGCGCTGGGCCAGAACTTGGCGAACCCAGGGTACGAAGCCGGAAGCCTCACTGGATGGCTCGGGGGCGGATCGGCGCAGGCGACTCAGGAGACGGCTCGCTCCGGTGCCTGGTCGGCCCGCAATCCAGGGGCATGGAGCTCAGTCTTCCAGACGGTCACCGGCCTCGCGCCGAACTGGAAGTACCGCGTTTCGGTGTGGGCTCGACTCGCGAGCGGCACGACGGCGAACAACCAGTCGATCTACGTCAGCCTCGATGGCGGCACCACCAAGACCCGGCAGTTCGTGAAGTCCGCCGCCTGGACGCAGTTCGTCTTCGACTTTACGACCACCTCCGCCGGATCCGTCACCATCGGAAACGAGGAGCTGAACGGGAGCGCCACGGTTTGCTTTCTGGACGACTGGCTCGTCAAGAACACCGATCCGATTCTGCCGCCGGCACCGACCAACCTGGCGGCCGGTCCGGGCGATCGGCGCATCGCGCTCGGCTGGAACCCGCTGCCGAACGTGCAGAGCTACGTCATTGAGCGAGCCCCAAGTTGGGCCGGACCGTGGGCCGTCGTCGGGAGCACGCGCAGCCCCTGGTTCACGGCGACCGGCCTGACCAACGGCACTTCCTACACGTTCCGAGTTGCCGCGAGGAACGGCGACGGCCGTGGAGCCTGGTCGACGCTCGTCGCGGCCACGCCGCGGCTGGGTGCCCCCTTGAGCCCGGGAGTCACCACACTGGGGCTCAACTTGGCGAGTGCCCACGACTGGGGAAGAGACCGAACGTGGGCCGACGCGGCTCGCAGCGCCCGCTCGTTCGCGCCCATCGACAACTGGAACGCTTCGACGACGCTCGACGCGAACGGCTGGCCAACCACAGATGCCTGCTCGATTCTCATCGAGGCGTACCCCGCGGGCGGCACGTACAAGCTGTCGTTCACAGGGCAAGCCGATCTTGAGCCCGCTAGCTGGAAGCCGGCCGCGATCGCTAACAAGACGTACGATGCCGCATCCAACACCACACGCGCGGATGTCGTGGTGCCCAACAATGCCGATGGGATCTGGCTGTACTTCCGAAACACGAAGCGCACGTCTACGTCCGCGGTTAATACCGGATTTACCAACCTCAAGCTGATCCGTCCGGGGCACTCCGCGGCGGACACCTTCAACCGCCGCCTCCCATTGCTGCTGGAGCCGTACGAGTTCCTTCGCTTCATGGATCTCGGTGGCACCAATTCGAACTCCCAAGTGGAGTGGGCCGACCGCACGAAGCCGACCGACGCGATCCAGTCGCCGGCTCACTCGACCTACGGCTGGCAGGGGAAAGGGGTGGCCTGGGAGCACATGATCCAACTGGCCAACGACACGGACAAGGACGCTTGGATCTGCGTTCCCGCGAAGGCGAGCAACGACTACGTGCGGCGACTGGCGGAATTGTGGCGAGACAACCTGGAGCCGCAACGCAAGCTGTACGTTGAGTTCAGCAACGAGGTGTGGAACTGGGGTGGAGCGTTCCGGCAGTCGAGCGACAACCGGACGGCAGCCGTCGCCGAAGCGTCTGTGTCTGGCTCTCCTCTACGTTACGACGGAACGAACGATGAGGGGCTCTGGGTTGCCCGGCGCGTAGCCAAGCGGGGCAAGGAGATCAGCGACATCTTTCGGTCGGTGTTCGGCGACTCCGCGATGATGTCGCGCGTCCGGCCCATTCTCTGCTCCCAACTGGGTTGGAGCGACTACTGGCTCAGCGAAGGCCTGCGCTTCATGGACGCGTACTACAACAACGGAGAAGGGAACTTCGTCTCCGTGCCGCGGCCGCCGAGCTACTACTTCTGGGGCGGGGGAGGCTCGGGATACAACGTCGGGTTCGGCCACCGCGACAATCTGACGCTCGACCAAGTCTTCACGGTGGGATACGCCAACAGCTGGCCCGCCTTCTACGAAGCCGTGGCGGCCGACACGCACTGGCTGACCACTTACGGGCTTCGGCGCATTGCCTATGAGGCGGGACCTGGGCTCGACGCCGATGGACACAGCGACAACGTAAAGGAACCCGCCCAGTTCGACCCGCGAATCGCCGATGTTATCCGGACCCAGCTTCGCGTGTGGCAGGAGGCGGGCGGGACTCACTTTGGAGTCTTCAACTCGGTCGGCAACCTAACCCACGGCTTGCTGCACGACATCGACGACAACTTTGTCTCGTCGCCCAAGCTCCAGACGCTAAACTCCCTCGCCGGGACGGCGGCGGCAGCCCCGACCGTCGGAATCGCCCTTGAGCCCGGGACGCTGCGCACGGTGAGGGGCGGCCGGTGGAACGTACGTCGTGCCGGATGGGGCACGAGCGTCGCAGGCGCCGCCGACGCAGCGCAGGTGTTCGAACCAGGCGACTGGCACGCCTACACCGTTCGCGCCCTCCGCGACGGCCGCCACTTCCTTCGGCTCGAGGCCTCCACATCCGTGGCGACGTCGATGGAGCTGTTCGTCGATGGCGTTAAAGTCGGCACCTTCGCGATCCCGAACTACTCCGGGGGCAGCGGCCTCACGCCCTCTCTCGTGATCAACCTCACACCCGGCCTCCACAGCATCCGCCTCCGCGCCTCCTCCGGCCGGACCACGGTGAACGCTCTGCGATTCAACGGCTGAGCACGGCAGGGGCACCCCTCGAGTAAGGGTGCCCCCGATCTTCAGCCGCGCTGCGACACGCGTCCGAGAGGGATTTGCCGTGAGGCTCTAGACGGCACCGTGGCCCAGTCGGGTATAAACACCTTCGTCTGCCGAGCTGCCCGCTCGTCTAATGGCAGGACGACAGGTTCTGGCCCTGTTAATCGTGGTTCGAATCCATGGCGGGCAGCCAAATCCCTAAATCGGGATTTTCGGCTCCGATCCGAGCGTTTTCTGTGTTCGCCTGGAGCACCTATTTGAACTCAGGATGGAGTTCTAGGTGAAGCTTTCCTTCGGTAGTTTCGGAGTTTGAAAGTAGCCCCATGCACATCGCCCGACGGCGCTCCCGGGATGCCTTCCTGAACCTATCGCCGACGCGCTCGGCGGCGAGATCGTCGAGTGCACGTGGCTGTCCAACACGCGCGTACGAGTGAGGACGACGTCCGGCGCTGAGTTGAAGTCGAACGACGTTCGCTGGATCGGCTACCCTCGTTCGGTCCGTCAAAAGGTCCAGTAAGGCGGTTTTCCCAAGTTGTTTGGCACCAAGTCCACGAGAGCGGAGTAGGCCGCGTCGAGTGGGCTGCCACGTGGCATGGAGATCCTGCGTCCGTCCTTCAATACGAGGAAGGTTCCCTCCTCGGCCCACAGCAACCGTTCCACACTGGACAGGGGGACGCTCTGTGCCTCTCTCCCGTCGGCGACTTCCACGCGGTCCGAGAAAACGCGAAGATAGAAGCCGTGCCGCGTCGCTCGTTTCATTCGATGGTCCGCCCAAAGAACTGTGCCGCACGTCACCAAGATGGTTGCGGTCCGGAGCAGCGAGTCTCGGAATCCGAACAGGGCGCAGAAGATACCGATCGCCCCGATCAGCCATCCCATGATTACGCGCTGGCGTTGGAGCAGTTTATCGGAGACCCGTCCCTCGGCAAGCGGCAAGTCTTCAGGCATCCATTCCAGACTACACGAAGCCGGATCAAACCCTATCCTGCTATAACGCTCCGGCTACTTCAGCGGTTGATCGCAAGCCCCTCGTCGTCTTCCAGCGGCGAAGTGATTGCATGATGAGGCTAGGCGGCGGCCATTGTTCGGAAACCGTCCAGGGCGGGCAGCCAAATCCCTAGATCGGGATTTTAGGGTCCGATTCGAGCGTCTTCTACGTTCGCCTGGAGCACCCATTTGACCTCAGGACGGAGTCCTAGCTCAGACCTCCACTTGGGATTATCATTGTTGGAAGGGAACTGCTTGCACATCTGGTCACGGCAAATCGCGCGGATCATCCTGCGCTTTTAGACCAGTTTTGACGCCACTTCTAAGAGCGATTTGTGTCCTCTCTCGCGGTCACCTGCGTGGTAACACGGGGCGGCTTGTGCCTAGGCATGCGTCAGGTTCATTCCCTAGAGAGCCTTGGGCATTACAGCTAATCTGAGCACCTTAAACTTCGCCGCTCGGAAGCTGCGACAAGCAAGCGAAGGTCAGGAGACACCAGCGCCGCTGCGAGAGGATCAACACCAAAGAATTGCCTAGAGATCACACGTATGCAAGGAACCGCAATTTGGTATAAGTTGTGGGACTCTCAAGATGATTACTCTCTGGGCAGCATTCCTGGCAATTGGTACGACCTTTAATTCGTCGGTCGAGGCGCCCATCGAAGTGAAGTTCGAGAAGGTCGACGCGGCGGTAGTCGTGAAGATCCAACTTGATGGCGAGGAACGCAGGGTTGCCCTGTCCGCTCTGTTACCGACGAGTTATTTGGCTGCGGCCGGCGAGGGAAAGGCCGATGTCGCGCTCGGGGGCAAGACGATCGCGCGCGTCCAACGCACCGCCTCCCGGTCTGAGTACTACCCTCGAGTCGACGGCGTGCTCGGAATCGACGTCCTCAAGGACATGGCGATTGGAGTCGACGTGACCGATAGCCGAATAACGATCTGGCCGAAGGGAACGATCGGGGACGACGAAGCCAAGGCGTGGGCGGCCCGCTACCCTGCGTGGGAACGAGCCGCGGGCAAGGTGGCGGTCGTGCAGGCGCAGCGAGACGGAGCCGCGCTCACGGTACCGATCGGCACTAGAAGCCAACGGGCGCTGCTCGAGTTGGAGTTCAATGGCACAGCGCTCGGTGCGGGCTGGTTCGCCGACGAGGCCGTGGCGGTGCGGACCACGGATCGGCTCCTCACCTCCGAGCTGAGGCTCGGAGGGAGGGACTTGCCCTGGATCTCGTTTCTGCGCGGCACCGACCCCATGTGGTCGGTCTATCCGTCCGCGAGCGAGGCGACCGTCACGCTGGAGGCGTTCCGCAGCCGACGGGTGCTGATCGACTTTTCCGCGGGCCGGGTCTACCATGAGGAACTGCCTGCGGACGCGCTTCTGACCTTCGTCCTCACCGAGTGGTTCGGCGTGCCGTACAACGTCAAAGGCGACACGCTCTGGATCGAGAGCATGCCCGGGGTTCCTTGGCCCTCGCTCGGAGAGTTTAGTGGCAGCGAGGTGCTCGAACTCGCCGAGGTCAAAACTCCGGAACTGCTGCAGCTGCTCCGATCCCGGCGCCGCGAGGACCGGACCCGCGTCGCCGATATCCTTGGCTCCAGGATCGGACACGAGGCCTGGATCAGGATGCCGGACGGACGAGAGTTCATGATGAAGCCTCAAACGGGACGATCGGGAGGGAGCGGATCGAAGGCTCTCTCGCGGCGACGTCGGTAACATCGGGGCTAGCTGCTCGACCCGCCGCCGCTTGCACGGCGCGGTCTCTTTCGCGTTTTGTGCCTCCTGCGCGGTTTACTTTGATTGCCGCACGTAAGCTGTTCACGCCGGGCCGCGACACGGGTTTGCCGATCGCCCACCTCGAGGGCATCGGGACCAGCGAGCGTCGGCACCACGACATCAAACTTGAAACGCACGATGGACTCCTCTACGCCATGCGATCTGGCCCTGCTGGTCGTCGCCCGAGTCTCCCTGCTGGTCGCCGCGTCGGATAGGAAAGACGCCGGCATGGAGGACTATCTCCGCGGAAGGGTCCGCCGGAGCGAGGAGGTGACTGGGACGCTCTTCAACTTGGCGGAGTTCGCCGAGATTGGCGAGCTCTGCACCAACGTGGACGCGCGTGAGCTAATCGAGCTCTTTCCATCTGATG